>Ga0207416_1000005_pt1 | contig 494898 bp, 490 predicted proteins | sample PaiPotPPM11metaG_FD_184107 | JGI IMG/M metagenome (GOLD analysis project Ga0207416, IMG submission 184107) | Iron sulfur acid spring bacterial and archeal communities from Banff, Canada, to study Microbial Dark Matter (Phase II) - Paint Pots PPM... ... | reverse complement strand
CGCCTCTCGCACACGTGGCGGCGGATCGATGGCTATCAAACTATTGCGCTGACGAAGGCAGCGTGAGATAATGCGCGCGACGGATTACGCCGCTTCGCAACATTTACACGAAACTCGGCGCGATCTCATCACGCGAAGCCGTAAACAGTCTCGTGACCACATTGGGCACGATTGTGAAATCAGCAGATATCGTCGAGCAAAAGCAGCGGGAATATCACAACATGGTCAACCTTGAGATTGTACTTATAGGGCTGTCTGTGGCTGGGATCATTTCGCTTGCGAAACGCAGATAAATCCGCTCACATCACCCTGCGTCCACTCGTTAAGTCTGAGTGGGCTACAGTCAAAGATCTACGCTTACAGGCGCTCAAGACCGAGCAAGGGGTATTCGTTTCCTCGTTTGACTCGGAAGCGATCCGATCGCCTCAAGAGTGGCAGGAGACAATTCAGGGAGCTGATCACCAAGTCTTCGGTTTGTTTAACCGCGTGCAGCTGATCGGGCTAACGGCAGTCTTTACTTATCGTGATGACCCGTCCGGTCAGACAGCTCTCTTGGCGTACTCGTTTATCAGTCCACAATTTAGAGGTTTGGGTCTGTCTCGATTGCTGTACGAAGGGAGGTTAAACTGGATTAAATCACGTCCACAATTTAAGCGCGTTGTTGTTTCTCATCGCGCCTCCAATGAACGATCGCGGCGGGCAATCTTGCGACATGGTTTTACAATGTCGGGCGAATCCAGGCGTACTTGGCCGGATGGCACAACTGAGCGGGAGCTTTCGTATCACATGAATCTTTACGAAGAGTGAAGCCTAGCCCCAAGGGAATTCGAATGACTCTCTCAGGTTTGAGAGGGGTCGAAAAACTCTTGTGGGGAGCGTTCCGGCTAGAAGGGTACCTTCGAGGATAGCTTCGGAACTCGGCTGCGTGTTTACGGCGGACGCAGCGTAGTTGGGTTTGATCAAGCCCGGTTGGGATTATTGCAACTGCTACCCACTAAAGCCGAGATAGAAAAGGGTGCAGAAGCCAAACGATTTTTGAGCTGGATCGCGAAGGGGCATAAGGTGTGATTTCTCGCGGGCTGGAACTATATTTAACCACTCCTAGACAATTCAAAGGAGAGAGACAATGACCAACCAGACGATCAGCAATCACAGGACCGGAACACGTGAAGAATGGCTTAAGGCCCGGCTCGAGCTGCTCAAGGCGGAGAAAGCGCTGACGCGGCAGAGCGACGAACTCGCGCGGCGGCGACAGGACCTGCCCTGGGTTCGAATCGACAAGGAATACCGCTTCGAGACCGACGAGGGCAGGGCGTCTCTTGCCGATCTTTTCAGGGGACGCTCGCAGCTCCTCATCTATCACTTCATGTTCGGGCCCGACTATAAGGCAGGGTGTATATCGTGCTCGTCGATCGCGGATGGCTTCAACGGCATCGTCCCCCACCTTGTGAATCACGACGTCGCGTTCTCCGCCGTGTCGCAAGCTCCGCTGGAGAAACTGCAGGCGTACAAGCGGCGTATGGGCTGGAGCTTCCCGTGGGCGTCTTCGAACGGCGGCGACTTCAGCTACGACTTCCACGTGTCCGAGACGAAGGAGCAACAAGAGTCAGGCGTCGCCGAGTACAACTTCCGTACGGAGGACACGAAGCCGGTACTGGAGCCCCCGGAGGGTTCCGCGGCGGCTATGTTCGCGGCGGCATCTGGAGTAGACTATGCAACGTACACGCGAGAGGGGCCTGGCATGAGTGCGTTCGCGCTCGAGGATGGCGTCGTGTACCACACCTACTCGGCGTACGCGCGCGGCGTAGACGGCCTCTGGAGCATGTACCAGTGGCTCGACCGCGCACCACTCGGTCGCAACGAGGAGGCCCCCGGCCCGTGGTGGCGCCGTCACGACGAGTACGACAGCCCCCAGTAGGATCAGTCAAGCGCGGTTGGGATTCGGCATTCCTATGGGACCACGTAACCCTTGAAGAATTCTCGGTTTTCAAGACCGCTTTTATCAGTGTTGAGGAGAGCATCGACACAAATTCTAGCTACGGCCAGTTCCTTTTGACGATGCTCGACGCGTTAGCAACTTTGGATTCTCAGCGAACAGGTTTTAACACACGCGCCGTTCTGGAACTGGCTCGCAAGAATTCAAGAGTTTATTGTAAGACCGCCCCGTTCGAATAGACGCGCGTAGGTGGCAATCTTCTACCTAATGACGCTGAGCAACAAGCTCTTATGTTCCTGCGAGGTATGCGGACCGATGGGAAGCCTTGGCGTGTGTTGGTAGATTGGCTTACTACGAATCGGATTCAGCCGCGCGGCTGTGGTCGATGGTATCCCGCTAGTGTTCGCAGGGTGTTACGTTCTAAGATGGCTGTGGAGGCTGCGTGATGGGCTTTGCAATACTGCTGCTCGCCGTCGTTCTAAACTACCCAGGACTTATTATGCCCTCGACAAGTCCAACTCCGTTCACCAGACAACCTCCTGTAAAAACTTACGTCATGCATCCGGTCGGTTTAGGGGACCGAGGAGAAGCGCGCGTCTATGATAATGGCGAGAAAGGATCGACTGTTACCGTTTCCGTGTTGCCTTTTGTTCAAGACGAAGAGGCTACGATTATTAGAGCATCATGCTCAATCAGGAATTCCAAGCCCATTGGACGTTTCGAGCAGTTGCCTGTAACCGTGGGCGACAGAATCGTTGACGGAAAGATCGTGCCTGTTCCCCAACCGGCACCGATCCAAGATGTTTGGGGTTACTCTACAAGTTTGGGCTGGCGTCAGTTGGTTGATCACGGCTTAGCGGTTGTTATCCGAGACAAGGAAGCGCATAAGATTCGGTGGTGCGGTGAATTAAAAAGCACCAATGAGGGTAACCCGTTGCCCGCAGTGGATTTCTAGTGCGCATTCTTGGGTGGATCATCTTCGTCATAGTCATTAGTTGGGAACTGTATTTGGCGTGGTTCATGATGAAGTACGGTCATTCGTGGTCCTACATCATAGAGACGGGTGTATCAATCGTCTTTCTATTGCTGTTTTATCCGTTGGCGAAGAGATATGATGAAACGGGGAAGATTTAATGGGCCCACACTCGTCATGGTTCGTTCGTCTACGCCTGCAATCAGCATACGTGGGGCTGTAGTGATTAGCGAGCAAGAATGGATTGGTCATCTTCTTAAAGAGCTGGCCCCGCATAACCGAACAACCGTCTAAGTGATGAATCTGCTCGACCGAGGGAGAAGAAATCCCTCTGAGAGGAGCAGTTCATGTCACGACGTTCTCGCCGGAACCACTCAGCGGTCTTCAAGGCCAAGGTGGCGCTTGCAGCTGTTCAAGGCGATGCCACAATCGCCGAGCTGGCGCAGCGCTTCGACGTGCATCCCAATCAGATCACCCAATGGAAGACTCAGCTCTTGGAACGAGCTGCAGAGGTGTTTGCAAATGCCGGCAGCCAACCCAATGACGCACCCGATCTCAAAGCGTTGCATGCAAAGATCGGTCAACAAGCTCTGGAGATAGATTTTTTAGCCGGCGCGCTCGGTCGCATGGACGATGCGAGCGCAAGGCGACGATCGACCGAGAGCACGAACTCTCGCTAACGCGCCAAGCCGAGCTGATGAATCTCTCACGCGGCTGTTTGTATTATCAGGCGGTGCCTGTTTGCGAGCTTGATCTGGAGCTGATGCGCCAGATTGATTGGCTGCATCTGGAGTACCCGTTTGCCGGTGCACGCATGCTGCGCGATCTGTTGCGTGCCAAGGGCCACATCGTGGGTCGGCGGCACGTCGCGACCTTGATGGCCCGCATGAGCATTGAGGCGCTGTATCGCAAGCGGGTCACCAGCAGATGCAATCCTGAGCATCCCGTCTTCCCATATTTGCTCCGCCACCCGGTCATCGAGCAACCCAACCATGTCTGGGCAACCGACATCACGTACATCCCGATGCGAGCAACCCAACCATGTCTGGGCAACCGACATCACGTACATCCCGATGCGTCGTGGCTTCGTGTATCTGTGTGCGGTGCTCGACTGGGCGACGCGCTGGGTACTGGCCTGGTGCATCTCCAACACCTTGATGAGCGACTTTTGCATCGCCGCGCTGGAAGATGCGATCGCGCTTTACGGTACCCCGCAGATCCTCAACACCGATCAAGGCTCGCAGTTCACAGATGCGGCGTTCGTCGCGTTGACGCGCGAGACGCACGGCATTGCGCTCAGCATGGACGGCAAGGGCTGCTGGCGCGACAACGTCTTCGTGGAGCGCTTCTGGAAGACGCTCAAATACGAGGAGGTTTATCTGCACGCCTACGACAGCGTTTCGGAAGCGAAAGCGTCGATCGAACGCTACATCACGTTCTACAATGCTCAGCGGCCTCACTCAGCGCTGGGCCGCCGCACTCCCGACATGGTATACTTCAGCGCACCCGCCACGGAGGCGGCGTAACTTGCAGATTTTTCACTTAGCGGAGCCCGGTTGGCTGTTCAGAAAAGCGGAGCCACTTCTCCCCACCGAGTTGCGCAACACGCAAGGCGATAGGGATACCGAGAATGACCGCCAGCAAGCTAGTTGGTAGGTTGGAGAGAATCCCGCTCCACCAAGCCTCGGATGGATTATTTGCTCGGCCCATCGCCAACCCAACTAGAAGGGCGACGATAATAGCCGTTGCTAGGACCCACACAATATCTCCCCTATCCGCCAGAACCTTTCGAGTGGCTGACAGATAATGGTCTCTAAGAGATAGGGCGCGGTGCATTGCCTCGGTCCCAAATCACAAAGTTCACGGTTAGTTTTCGGTGTCCGTCTGTCGACGGATATGTTTTTCCTTTTGTGACGATTTGGTAAAAGAAGTTGTATACGCCAGCTATCACCTTATCTAAGGTAACGACAGGTAGTGGCTGGCCGACCTTAGGATACAAAACCGTGTCGAAGTTATGATGTATGAGGCCAACCCACGAGCCCTCGATGCCTTCACTGGAATGCGTGTCAGTCCACCCGTCTGAGTGAAAGGAAAGTCTGCCAGGATTCAGGACTATTCTCGGTATCCACAATCTTACTATGCCTCCACCTTCGCACGTGACTTCGCTTCGGTTGAAAAGAAAAAGGTTTAGAGGAACAGAGTGGGCCTCTTTCTCTGGGATTAGCGACCGAAGCTCTACCTCGTCCTGTGCATCGGCGGGGATTCCGTAGCTTGTGTGTGTTAACCATAGGTCCGGAAGATGCTGAGGTGGCCGAATTGGAACAAACTCACGGTCCATAGTCGTGAATTTTCGTCAAGCACAAACGATTAAACTCCAAGCTTGCTACCGTCTCATCAATTTTGAGAATAGCCCGGCGGCAAAAGGTCAACCCAAGCCTGCGTAGTCAAGTGCCGGTCGCCACCAGGTTTGGAGCGGATACCGGATAGAAAACTCGGCCAGTGTCGCGGTCGATATGTCCTGCGATGACGCCGGTATGAACCCACAAACGGAACCCTTGCTCTCGAATCTTTTGGAAGAAGTATAGGTCCTCGCCACCAGGGGAGCCACCCTCGGAAGTTAGGCAAGTGTGCGGGGAACTGCACTGGAACCACGGACGCTCTAGTTCGCGAAAGAGACGAACCTCGTGCATGAAAAATCCCATCGGAGGATTGCCGACTTCCACGATGTCCCCGGGTTCATAGTCGACGCCTTCGAGAATTTCATGGCAGGTATCATCGCTCATCAACGCTGTGCCATGTTTCCAACGGTCTGCATACACTCCGGCGATGCCGTCTATAAAGTCAGTGTGTCGGCGGAACTCTCTGGTGAGGGCGATAATATCTTTTGGTTCGAAAAGTAGGTCCGAGTCAATCCACAGCACCCAATGCTTTTTGTTAGGCTGTTTATCAGCCGCGTTTAAGGCATCTTCGGCTAACTTTTCGCGAGCATGGTCGACGCGCATCCCTTGTACCATGTGCCGCTGGAACGTGAGGCGATTGTGCTGGCAAGCCTCTTCGTGAGTCATACCTTCAACGGTGTTAGCGTCGATGAGTTCTGCTTCCAATGCTCCTTGGTCAATAACCGGGCCGGAGCGAACATGGCGATTCACCGTGCAACCGGCTCGCAAAGTGAACGCCATTAGGTCAGTGAGGGCCTGCTCTGTTTGAAGGCAGATTTTACCAGTGAGCGTTGGAACGAGGATATGCAGCACGGCATCCTGACCGCGCCACGCGGACTTATCGCGGTAATTCAAAGGTGGTTTCCTTTCGGGTTACGGACGGGTTGAGTGTCCCGCTCTATTCTTTGCTGCAATGCAATGCCTATAGGTGTCGCAACGCAGCAAAGAAAGATTGCGGCGGGATAAAACGGTCTGTCTGCACCCAGGGCAAACCCCCCAACCGGCGCTTCGCTACGCCGGGTTGGGGACGGGGTTTTTGCCTCGCGCGTTGCATTGCAAACGCGGTGCAAAGATTAAACGCTTACGCTATAAGCGTTCGAGAGATTCGTTGCAGATTCAATGCGACTCGCATTGCAAAGATTACCGAAGTCCCGCCGTGGTGAGGACCTGAGGCATTTCGAGGCTGAGCGCGTCACCGGCGTAGACGTACCTCGTATTTCGGCCTTTGCCGACACTCGCGACCGCCCCGGCAATCACCGCAGCGGTGAGTCCATCAGAGAAGGCACGGCTGTTGCGTGGGGTACCTATTGCCTCCGCAATCTCTATAGCTGACCTTGGCTCAGGACTCGTGGTACGTAAGTGCTCAATAATCGCCTCGCGTAGTGTATTGGTCTTAGTCGTCTCTTCGTCTTGAGATGTCACCGGGCCAGCGTACTCGCACCGATAGGTTCCCTGGTCGAATGTCAGGTCCACGAAGAAAGGTTGGAACTCTTCGGCTTCTGACATTTTAACGCATGAGAACTTCACGCGAGCGTGGCCGGGGACGAACTTAGCCAGAGGTACCTTCTCCACCAAGGTCATCTGTCGCCAAGTTCCCTTCTTCTGCGCCGAACCATAAACGAGGTCGCCTCCGCGAAGAGATGAGCCAGACTGTGCTCGCTTCGAGTGGTCAATGACGATGCCGTTCGCGCCGCTTTCCTCGAACCGGTCTCGGAAATATTTGATGGACTGACGCATGAAATGCGCCATGTCCGCATCTGTTGGTTGCTCGAAAATGTCTGTCCAGCAGTCGAGAACCACGAACGACCCATAGTTGTCTGCGAGCAGACATTCGAACTCATCGAGGTTCCATAGGTCGGCATTCACCACGTAAAAGTTCGCGTTGGCTTTTGGAAGTCGGCATACGCGGCGTTCGAAACTATTCTTACCGGCGTCGATGTTCACGTAAGTAACTCGGTTGCGCTTCTTGGTCGCAAACTTTCCGAACACGGCTTCGCCGGTCGAGATACAATGTGCAACGTGAAGGGCCAGGAACGATTTGTATGAGCCGGAATCGCCGAACCAACAGGCCGGACCATCGTCTGACTGAAGTAAGTCCGCTATATTCCACTCAACAGGTCCGGGTGGTTGGAGTTGAATAGAAACGGCTGGAACGCTTTCCCATGCCGTGCTATTTGTGGCTGTCGTTATCACTGTGGTTTTTCTTTCGGCGCATATTATACTAGCTCGGCGAGCATCGGCAACTTCGCGCCGACATCTTCGAGAAGGTGACTGACTGTAAGACCGTGACGCTTCTCCAAGGCTCTTGCAATCTTCGGCGTGGGCGGAATGACGCCACGCTCGACCCTACTGAGGTCGGACGAGTTGGTGCCCAGACGGCGGGCTTCAGAAATGATGTCGCACTCTGCGAGTAGCCGGTATAGACGAAGACGAGTCACGAAATGTGACCTCCTAAATTTAGTTGGGTGTTACCACAAAAAAAAGGGAACTCGCTGGCTCCAGATTTACTTTTCAAGAATTAGCCCGATGCTGGGCGGGCCAAAAAAACCACCCAGCACCGGCGTCGTCCTGATGACGGAGAAATCGCCATCAAGACCGCGCAATAAGCCGTTGCGCAACGTCGCAAAACGCTCTTCAGCGTTTCACCTTTGCAAGGGCAGCCGAGAGGAAAAGCTCAGTCCCAAGCCATCAGGCCACCGTGAAATCATGACAAAACACAGTGCCTGGTATGCAAACCCGCTGGAAAAAAGGCAGCGAGTCTGCACCTCCGGCTGCGCAACGCCACAGGGACGCGTTGGGCGCGAGGCCATGGCATCGGCCAGGGGAATTCTTTAAACCAGCTTTTTGAGGTCTGCCTCGACCTGCAACCTTTTTTTACGGGCTTCCGTTTCTGCGGCGGTTGCAATCGCTCGGCGTTTTTCTGCCGCCGCAACTGCGGGAGAATCGGCGTCGTAGACGTTCTTGTCAATTTTTTTCATAGTCGCACTTGGTTCCATTCAAAAGTCTCTGTAAGTGAGCCGTAGCCCTCGCACTTGAGGATTTTGCAGAGCATAGCGACTCGGTCCATAAGCTGACGGCACAACATGGACTCGGAGCTGGTTGAGCGCGGGAGCTTTCTCTCGTGCCAGTGGGTATGCAAGCCGTCTCTCAGTTGCCGAATTGTAGTTCGAAAGGCTTTGCATTGAATATCAGCCTCGGCGAATTTTTGTTCAGCCTCGGCGCGGGCGTTGACTACTTTTTCCACAGCTTCGAGTTGTTGTAATGCCTCGTCTAAAGTGGATGTTTCCATTCGTTCTTTCTTTCCGTTTGGTTTAAGCAGCATTCGAGAAAAGAACGGACACGAGGTGGGGTCGCACCGCTTCAGCCAAGTCTCCGACCTCATCCTCGTCCAAATTCATTTCACACGCTACATCGTCGAGCCGCCCTCGTCGGATATAACGCACGTAAGTTCCCATTAGCTCGTCGCCCCTGAGGTAAGCCTCAGTGAGGACGCCGCACTCTCTCTCGATTGAGGATGGAGTGTTCAGGTAGGACACAAGGTCAAGCTTGTAACCGGACTCATCAAACATATCGCAAAGGGCTATAGGTATTCCCGGCGGTCCTAGTTCATCGAGGAGTTCCAGCTGTTGCATAAGCGTTCCATTCGCCAACGCACAGAGCGTCGCGCACGAGCATCATAACGCCCCGTTCTTTAGGATACCGGAGCTACTCACAGAAGCTCTTGATAGTGACTCCTCACCAGACTCTACATTAGCCAAGTCCGACTCAGGCGCATAACGCAGTGAGCGTGAGCAAGTGTGCGCCGTTCTAATAGGATTACTTGACGAAAGATTATGGCCGGAGGGGCTTGACAAGAGTTGAGATTCGCCACAACTCAACGTGGTGAGTGTACACCCGACAAGCAGAGAGGACCGGCGTATCGCCAAGCCCTCTTTGGAATGAAAAATGCAGCCCGCGCTGCATGTCATACACTTATTATACCATGCAGGTCGACTCTGTGTCAAGAATTTTTTGTAATCGCGAACTAGTCTCCCTTCTTTCCTAATTTATTTTGGCACTGGCAACTTGTTCCGATAGCAAATCAGAAATTCGCCGTAATTCTGCGAGTGAGGCTTTTTCGTAAGCCATAATCATACCAATTCGATATAGCAGTACAATCCAATAGAACAGCGCGATGAGCGACGAGATGATAAGGACAGGACTTAGGAAACTAAAATATTCCACTATTTTCTCCTCTCGACTGTTTCAGTGTGGGTGATAAACGGCGCCTGTGAGCGATTTTGGTAGTCCAGGGTAGTTCCTGACGCCCTGCGAGGTTTACGTTCGGTTTCGCGCGGTAAGCACGCTACTGTGAAGGTCCCCGGCGACCATCTTTCGCCCTGCGCCCCTGTTGAGGTACGTCCGTTGGAAATTTCCCCGGTTTTTTTGGGAAATCGCGTTCCTCTGAAAGCGAAGCTTGCCGCCTAGCGGAGGTATCCCCCTTCTCTTTCGAGGCCTAGGTGCGAGTCCTACCCTTCGAACATCCTGAGCGCGAGCAAACTGTGTCGTGGTGGACGGGTCGGACTGGTGGATGGTTCGGGCTGAAACCCAAGCCCGTCAGACTAGCGGCTACTCCATAGCCAGAAGGCGGTGCACTTGCATGGGATTCCACGCGCAGCCACGCCGCGTCGTTTGACCGAGTTCGTTTAGCTCCGTTGCAATTTGCGCGAGCGACAGACCCTTGTGGGCCATACCCTTCACATCGTCAATAATGTCCGCGTAGGCTTCGGTCGCCATACGGTGTAGTGCTATCCCTGCCGCTCTAGCGCCACGGCGACGCGCTGCCATTGTCAGATTGCGACTCTGACGCTTGGATGCGCCTAACTTGCCTCCACGGGCCTTGTACGCGGCGAGCGCGGCCTTTGTGCGTTCGCTTACCATCCGCACCTCATTAGCGGCGACCGCTGCGAGAATGTCTATGGTCAATTCGTTCGCATAGGGGTTATCGCAGGCAACAAATTTCGTGCCATTCTTCTTCAGGTCGCTCAGAATGACGGTGGACCGCAGCAGACGGTCAAGCTTAGCAATGACGAGCGTGGCCTTGGAACGCTTGGCGTGGGCTATGGCCTTTTGCAGAGCAGGCCGGTTGTCTAGGTTGTGCTTCTTGCCCGTCTCCGTCTCTGTGTACTGGCCGATTAGCTCACAGCCCGCCTGACGCACGTACTGCGCGACAGCGGCCTTCTGCGCCTCAATGCCGAGACCGGACTGACCTTGTTTTTGAGTGCTTACCCGGTAGTAAGCGACCATTTTGCATCCCACGTGGTTAGTATAACATAAACTTCAACGGTCGTCCAAGGATTTGTTATATACATAACCCCACAGGATAGCGATTGCCTGCGTTCTGGCGCGTTCTGACGGGCGTAAACGTCGGATGTGGGGCCTCTTGGTATCGCAAGCCCAAGCGCGGTGTAAAGCTGTCGCTGAGGTCGCATAGAGATACCCCACCCCTGCCACCCGTTCACCCATCTCTTAGCACCTATCTCTGGACCATCCCTGAGGACTGTCGAGCCCAGCCACCATAAGCCATTCGGCTCTGATAGTCGAGCGATACCATTTATAGTACTCACGTTGCTGAGGCCCTTACACGCGCGGCGAGAATTTGTTTGTCTCGCGGTGTAACACCCCAATATCGACTGAGGGTTCGGGCTGCGCTAACAGCCGCTGGCAACACCCCAGATTTCTGGGGGTTTAGCGGGCAACTCACCAGATTTCAGGGATTCGTTCTAACGGCGCTAACGTGCTACGGTGCTTCCATGGAGTTCGAATTCAGGGGTGCATGGCACTTTTCGGGCCGTGCCTTCGGGCAACGGGCGGGCGCAAGCCCACTATCGAACGCGGCCTGCGTGAGGAAAGATTCTGTTCTAAAGCAGTCTTTGCCGAACTACATCGGCACCGTTGGCGGAGGTTTGACGCTCCTCGCCATGGCGAAGGTCTGGACGCTAAGCCAGAACGGATACTCGTTCGCCCTGAGTCACCTCGGCTTGTATTGGACCCTCGCTGGTTCGCTTGGACTCATCTTGCTATTGTTGTGGGGAGGGATGCTGGCTTATGGGCGCTTTCGACCCCAGTCCTTCGACCCTCTTGAAGAGCCACTTGCGCCCTATGTCCTTGCCGCTCGTCCGTACGTTGCTGTTTCCCTTCGTTCCGGCGAGGGTGGTCCGAGCGGAGATTTCTTGAACGGCGAAATCAAAAACACCAACGGTACGGCGGTTGGCGTGCACCTCGTGCTGCCGGGATTGCCAATTCAACAGTTCGACACACTAGAAGCCGGTAGGCCTCAAACCCTGCGCTACAGTTGGAACAAGGACACCCCAGACGACTTCACAGGCGTGGCGTTAATCGAGTACACAGACACCTTCGGAAATGTTTTCCAACAGGAGTCTAGAGTCACCACTCCGGTTCTCGCTAATGGTGTAGCGCACGGCTATTCCCTCGCACCGTTCGGGCCGCCGAAGAGAACCTCCGTGTATACTCAATGAGCGACTGCAGTGCTACAAAGTAGGGGAGAGGCATGGCGGACAAATATGAGTTGAAACTGCGTCAAGACGTTTATGACTTGGCAGCAGAGTCACTAAATGCAGCGCTGCTGCCACGACAGAAAGAGTTTCCATCTAAAACACAGGCTATCTTAGAAAGACTCGCCTCCCGTGGAATAGTGGGCGGCCCAACTTACGCTCTCTTGGCGAAACAGTGCAGCGAAGAGATTGTTGTCCGAGTAGGGATGGCGGCAGACGAACTCAGGCGAGCCGCTGAGTCGAAGGGAGTTCGGTACCACCGGGACCTCGCCAGGGACCTTGATTCCGCGCTAGACAAACTATGTCAGGGGCGGTGGAATGACGTTTTCTCCAATTTTACATACCAAGCGCGTACTGTGCCAACGTATAATACCCAAGTGCAACAAGAATACGATTTCATCTTTGCGAGAACCGCTGATGATGCTCTGAGAAAAGGCAAAGCTGACCTGAGCATTTTGCCGAACAACTAAAGACAAAGCGCGGCGAGGCCTTCTGTGAGAATGCTCTTCGGCTTCTCTATCTAGTTATAGGTATCGTGCTAACCTTGGTAATTCAGGTCATCGGGGCACACATCCACTAGCGCGACAGCCTAAAACAAAGTCTTCGCACCGCACAGTTGCGCCGCGTGTCGAAGTGCCTTCGCAACTCGGTTGGCCTCGTCTTCGTCTCGGAACGCCAGTTGAAAGTCATGGTAACCAAGCGCCAAAGGTCGAAGCGTAGTATCCACCTTCTTGACTTTGATGGTCTCCAGGTTTACCTTTCCGAGCGGAACGATGCCCTCTCCAGCATATCCAAATGTGGTTGTGTCGTCTAATGATTCCATTTCAATGACGAAGATTTGCTCTGTATCAGAAACCCATCCATGCGGCGTGTCGACCGAGTGAATCGAGACAGACAGTTTGCAGGGCCGCGTGTCGGGTTTTGGAGTCGGCGGCAGCTCGTAACGGCTCGGACGAGAATTTGGCAAGAACGAGTATTCGGCCGTCTGTGTCACAACCTCCAAATTATCAATCTCAAAGAAAGACGTGGGTAAGTGAAGCCTTAACCAAGACTCCGTTTCACCCAGGGTCGGACTGTTGTTCGAATCCGCCAGCAAGACTGAGCCACGAGCAAAGCCAGCGACGGCTAGAGAGAGTACAATGAGCACATATAGGAATCTCGTCCCCGGCATGGGTTACGCACCTTTGGCAGACACTACCGAGACCTGCGCTTTCCGTTCGCCGCGATAGCGCTGATATGCTTTAGTGTCCAAGTCCAACGCATACCAACGAGCGCCGCCTTTCCAGAAGGTTCAGACTTAATAGTTCGTTCACGTAAGAGCCGTTAGCGTCATTTTCGAAGTAACCTCAAGAGCGCAGTCCCACGGATTCGGCTGAGTTATCAGGTCCGATTCGCAATACGTCTTTGCGTCCAGGCTTGTCACAAAAATGTCCTCTGCCATTGTTACCATCCGGCCGTTGGCTGGTGACCAGACCTCTGAAGCCGCCGCAACGCAGATGTTTTCGTTCGGTACGTGCGCAGACAACACTGCTTCGACCCCATCCTCTGCCTTGATTACACAGTTGTGCATTGCCGCTACTGCATAGAGGGCAATCCCTGGTTTCAGTTTACAGAAATCAGCGAGTTCATCTTTTTGGAGTAAGTCATCAGTCCTTAGTATGGCGCTTAACTCTTCAAAAAGTCTCTTATCGTCGAAAGCAGGCTTCGCTACGATGTACGTAGTTAGACACTGTATGAGGCGCCTCTCTTCAGCCGTATGTTTCGGAGACAGCGCAAGGGTGTCGCACACTCACGGCCACCACATCGACCTCGCGTATAAAGCAGTAGCCTGGTGAGGTCCTCCTGATTGAACTCACCAATAAGCAGCCGTTTCACGCGGGCACGATGGCCGCTGTCCGACGAAGGAGTCATGGTCTTCAAGACTACTGCTTTCGCCGTAATGCGCCGATGCGCTCCAAAGTAGACCTTAACTGTACCCTAAGCGGGCGACTTGGGACGACGTTATGCGACTTCCAGCGAATAAGCGCGAGTCGCTCCAGCGCCGCAAAATCGAGCACAAACGCTCGTAATATAAAGCGTAGCCCCAAGGGAATTCGAATCCCTGTCTCCGCCTTGAGAGGGCGGCGTCCTAGGCCTCTAGACGATGGGGCCAAATGCAGCACACTGATGCGCTGTTCGGATTTATGGCTCCCGGGCAAGGCCTCGAACCTTGACTCTTCGCGTCCAGAGCGCGACGTGTTGCCAGTTACACCACCCGGGAACTCGGCTCATGTTCGCCGCCTTGACCTGTTTTGCTTCCAATTGCGCGTTCCAAAGGTCGATGTTTGACTGTGACAATTTGGGCAGAGCATTCTTAGATTTTCCAATCGGTGATCATCCCTAATGCCATTGAGATGATCGAGTTGGATTGAGAGATGATGGCCTCTCCAGCTGCTCAAGCCACATTGGTCGCACTCGTTCTTTAGTACCCCTGCTTCCAATAGGCGCCTTTTGATCGATACCCTCGATTTTGATTCGGCCAAGATGCGTTCTAGCGGCCATTTTAGGGGTCGTGTCTTGACGTCCCCACGGTTTACGGCTTTTGTCCATGCTCCAGCTGAGAAACGAAATTCGGCGCGGCATTCGGTATAGCTGTGACCTTCGTTGTAGTATCTTTGAATGGCATCCCAATCAATAACAATCTTTTGAAGACTCGTTTGAAGCTTTCCCCGACGGATCGCCTTGTACCAGGCGGCAATGCGAAAGCCAAACCGAGCCATACAGGCATCCCGATTATGGCCGGCGTCGTGGTACCGCTGGATTTCGGACCAATCCAATATCTTTCGCCCCATTAACCATCCACTCTGTAACGCATATTGAGCTGGAATTTCACGCACGCACGAAGGGAGTCAATGTTTTTCACGCGGGTTGTGGTGCGCAAGGCGGCGAAAATCGGAGCGATGGCGTTGGATATAACGACTACAGAGTTGCTTGTCCGTTCAGCATTCGCAGACCGGGAACGGCTCTCAGATCCTGATGTCCGCACCGCTGTAGAGCAAGTCGTTGCCGAGCTCGATGCCGGAAAGCTGCGAGTAGCCGAGTATGAGAACAAGACGTGGATCGTCCACGATTGGATCCAGCAAGCAATCCTTCTCTACTTTGCGCTTCGCGAGCCGACGTCGATTGAAGTCGGCCCGTTGAGCTTTTGGGATAAGATTCCCATTAAGAAGTCTTGGCGCAACTCTGGCGTTCGCGTCGTTCCCCCCGGGATCGCGCGTTATGGAAGTTTTCTCGCTCCTGGAGTTATCTTGATGCCCGCGTTTGTGAACATCGGCGCACGCGTCGGCGAAGGTAGCATGATCGACACATGGGCAACTGTCGGCAGCTGCGCACAGATCGGTGCGGGCGTACACATTTCGGGCGGCGTTGGTATCGGCGGCGTGCTCGAACCGCCCAGCGCTCGCCCCGTGATCATTGAAGACGGAGCGTTCATTGGTTCGCGCTGCATCATCGTCGAAGGCGTGCTTATCGAACGTGAAGCAGTGCTTGGCGCTGGTGTCGTGCTGACTGCATCAACGCCAATCATCGACGTCACCGGTGACAAGCCTCAACAAATGCGCGGCAAAGTCCCCAGGCGATCTGTCGTGATTCCAGGTATGCAACCTAAGCAATTTCAGGCTGGAACGTTCTCCGCCCCGTGCGCGCTCATAGTCGGCCGCCGTTCGGAATCCACCGATCGCAAAACATCGCTCAACGCAGCCTTGCGCGAACACGGCCTCGGCACCTGATGCGCACCTTCAACGCACGACTCGCAGCTATCGAGCCATCCGCGATTCGCGCTATCAATGACCGCAAGCGCGAGACGTCGATCGATCTTGGTATGGGGCAGCCCACTTTACGTCCGGACATCGAGCCGTTCGAGGTCGCTTTACAGTGGGTGCGACAGCATGGGTCGCCCTATGCACCGCCTGGCGGATTGCACGAACTGCGCGAACGCATTGCCCACATTTATGGCGGTTATCATAACCCAAGCGCGTCGAACGTCGCCGTGCTCAACGGCTCTCAAGAAGGCATCTACCTCGCAATCAAAGCGCTCCTCGATCCTCAAACAGATGAAGTGCTGCTGACCGATCCCACGTATCCATCATATCACCGTTGTTGCGATCTCGAAGGCGTCCGTTGGCGCAGCGTCACGCTCGCGGCGCACGACGGGTTCGCAATCCGAGCTGACGCGCTGCTGAATGCTCTCACGCCCGCCACGCGACTCATTATCCTCGGATCACCGGGAAATCCAACCGCGAGCGTCATGGACGAGCGAGAGGTGCGACGCCTCGCCTATGCGCTTCTCGACCGCAAGGGCCCGCCCGTGTGGGTCGCGGTCGACGAAGTCTATCGTGAGCTGACCTTCACAGGAAAGCCATACCCATCGCTGGTCGACTATTACCCACACGCTATCGCGCTGCAAAGCCTTTCAAAGTCATGTGCGCTGACCGGATTGCGCATCGGCTTCTTCATCGGCCCCGCGCCAGCTGTTGAGGCCGTCGTCCGCGCTCATGCCCTCATGGTGCTCAATGTCAACATGTTCGCTCAGCGCGTTGCGCTTGAGATCGTGCGCGATCCGCAACGCTTGCGCGCACACCACGCGTGGTATGTCGGGCAACGTCAAACCCTCATAGAAACCGCGCACGGCAACGGACTGCACATCGTCGAGCCGCAGGGATCTTTCTACAGCATGCTTGCACTGCCGCAAGCATGGAGCAGCTCGGAGGCGGCCGCCGATCATCTCCTCGAGCGTTACGACGTTGTGACGGTTCCCGGCGTTATCTTCGGCGATGCTGGCGAAGGATACCTGAGACTCTCGTGGGTCGCTCCACCCGAATCCCTCGCGGAGGGGCTGGGTCGCATTTCCGAATTCTGCTCGAAAAGACCCGACTAGTGTCCTTGGATCTTGTGCTGCGTACCGGGATCGTCGTCTTGTGCCTGGTGGGCCTGTACGTTTCATTCTTCATGCTGCGCAAGTACATTCGGGCTCAACGAGGTCATCTCGATGAGCCAAGCGTCGTCACGACTCCTCGTGCCAAGATCGCGCGCGTGCCCAATGCGATGATCGGCCTCGTTTACTACGCGTTCATGCTCCTGTTGACGCCCTTTCTTTCACACAATTATCCGATTGTGATAGACGCCGCATTGATTGCTGCCCTCGCTGCCACCGTGAGCTCTCTCTATCTTGCGTACAGCTTGCTTTTTGCCACTCGCATGCCGTGTCGCTATTGTTGGACGGGTCACGTGATCAACTGGTCGCTTCTAGGATTCGTGATCGCTATCGCGAGGTCAGGATGACAATGTGTTTATCTATACGCGTGCAAACAGACCGTCAATAATTCTAAACATGCGAGGGTCCCGCAGGAACAGATCGTGGCGCGTTAACGGCAACCAGCTGGAGCGGTCGTCGTTGACCTCCACGTAGGCACGCACAGACTCAGCAAAGTATTCGTCAAGGCCACTCGCCGCGTATGCGTTGACGTATCCCGGTGCGCTGACGAACGCCTCGCGAATATCGGCGCTTTCGAAAGACAAATAGGAGCGCGGCTGCTGCGCCAACACGGCGTCGAGTGCGTGGGCAAATTCATGCGCTGCGGCCATACGAAGCGCGTGCGGGCGCAACAACAGCAGACGTTCTTCCAAGACGAAGAGTCCTGCCGGCGGGGCGTGCCAGCGATCGATCTCAGGTGCGAGCGATGCAACGCTGCGCGAACACTGCGCAAACGGCCGGTCCGGAGGAACGATCAGCGCACGAACTCCTCCAGTAATGGCCCGCTCGAGCGCGGCACGTCCGAAACACGCAAGCGAAGCAACGAGCGCTCGCGGTGGAGTTCTCTGAAGCAACCTGCCGGCTAGATGACAAGCATCCTCATACGGCGCAGGCACGATAGCGCTCGGTGTCGCGCCAAAAGGCTCGGACAAGACGATGCCGCTTGGAGTTCGATACGCTCTGAGGTTGTGGCTTTGCAGCCGGCGCAGCGCGCCGAGCATGCGCTCCACAACCGGCCCGCCCCCTCGACGAGCGACAACTGCCCGGTGCCTGCGAAGCGTCCATGCGCACATCGCGGATATCGCGTGCGCGCTTTCTGCTTCGCTGCAACGTTCGAACCGCGATGTATCCGGAGGACTGGATAGACGCGCGAGCATGACGCGAGCTGCCGACACCAGCGCAGTGTGTGCGAGCGCTGTGTCCGAGATGGGGCCGTGCTATGAGTAGACTTTGAGGGTCGGGCCTCTGCGCTACTTCACCAAAGACTCAGCGGTTACAAACGTGATGCCGGCATTTTGCATCTGCGGGATCGCCTCGGTCAGCGCTTGGACCGTCGATTCAAATGGATGACCGATGGCGATCGCGCTACCGCGCTTGAGCGCCAGTTCCTGCAGCTGCTTGAACTGGCCGCGAATATACGGAAGGTCCTTTTGGTTATCAAGAAATACGTCGCGCTCCGCTGTCGGAATCCCGAGTTCCCGGGCGGTTGATTCTCCAACAGTCGAGCCGCTCGTTTGCGAGTCGATGAAAAACATGTGACGCTTCTGCAAAACCTCTAACACGTCGCGCATCACGCGGGGGTCGCTCGTAGCTTTGCTGCCCATGTGATTGTTTGCACCCGGAACTTCTGGGAGCGAATTGAGGTCGGCTTCAACTTGCGCCTGCACCTGCTCGTCGGTCATCTCGGTCGTAATTGCACCTGCGCCGGGATTGAACTGCGGCGAGTCGGGCTCCATCGGCAGGTGAAGCATGACTGTTTTACCCGCAGCAAGGGCGTCGGCTTCAATCTGTTTGCCGTGCGGCGTCATGGGCAGAATCGAGAGTGTGATCGGAATAGGCAATTGCAAGAAGAGCTTGCAGCGTGCTTCGCTGTACCCGCAGTCGTCAATAATAATTGCGACCTTCGGACCCGTGGTCTCCGGCTCGACCGATGCGCTCGGCGAGGAGCCTAGCTCTGGGCTTTGGGCAGTTGGGCTCGCTTCAGCTGGTGCGGGGCTCTGAGAGGTTGTCGCGTGTTGTTTGTTTGCGCTGCCGAAGTAACCAGTCATTTGATGCTTGATAGCGCTGCATCCGTAAATAATCAATCCGACGACAATGAGGACGACTGCAACGGCGGCAATCGGAAACCGTGACCGGCGTAAACGACCGCCAGACTTGCGACGCGCTGGTTTTGGCATTGGTAATGAGTACGTTCGTGAGAACGCGTGGAGAGCCCTTAGTCGAAAAGCAAAACGGACCTAAAGGTCCGTTGCTACAAAGACTCAGTTCGTTGGCGACGGTGCTGGCGCCGGCGACGGTGACCGCGCGGGAACCGGTTGGAACACGTTCGGGATCGGCAGATCCTTCAGTGCGTGCACCACGATATCCAAGCGTCGCGCGGCGACAACTCTGCCGGTGGAGTCAAGCACTCTCACCATGACGTACTTCATGCCCGACATAGCGACGATTGCGCCGTTTATCGGAAACGTGAAGTCCTTGTCGACCGTCGCTCCAAACGGTGATGCCGGGATGCTCGTATCCACTTGCTCTGTCTGGCTGGCGAGCTCGGAATCGGCGCCATTGTATACAGCAAACTGTAACGAGCTGACGGGCACTTTGCCGAAGCCTCTCGCGACCGCGTGCGCATGCACCGTTGCGTGAGTATCGACGAGGCCGACGATGAGCGGATTGGGGGTGAGGTCAAGCGTGAGCGAGTGATCGTTACATCCTGAAACTGCAAGTGCACTGACGACCGCCAACGCGGCGAGATATCGACGCATTCTTCTTCCTTCTCGGTCGACTCGAGGTCGACCGCTACATCCTAATGGTCTGTGAGACTATTGCAGGCGCGGACCGTTATACGTCCCCGAGCCGGGTGTCTCTGATGGTTGCGGTGTCGTGCCGGTCCCAGACGTGGTGCCAGGAGCAGGCACGACATGCGGAGTTACGGTGATCACCAGGTTCGTGTTCTGCTTCGTCTCAGTATAGAAACGAAATAACGCGCCGAAAATTGGTATATCGCCAAGCAACCATACTTTTTGCACGTTGCGAATGTCCCGCTGCTGGAGCAATCCGCCGATCACGAGCGTCTGGCCCTCCATGAGATTGACCTTCGTCTGCGCTTGCCGGGTCGAAATCTGCGGGTCCCCACTGCTGTCAAACCCAGTAACAGACGAGACCTGCGAGTAGACATTTGCGTCAACACCGCCGTTACCGGTTACGCGCGGGAGTATCTGGAGATTGACACCCACATTGATATACTCGACTTGGCTCGAAACAGCACCCACACCACCGACGCCAACGGGGGTCGTCACGCGAATCGGCAGCGAGTCGCCTGTGAGGATCGACGCAGAGACACCGTCTTGCGTCAGGATCTTAGGCGATGCCAATACGCGCGCCTTACCTTGGTTCACCAGCGCCCAGATGTTGCTTTGGATGGCAAGAGCGCCGGCGATTGCGTTGGATGGAATATTGTTGATGATCTGCGCCTGCGTGTTGAACACGCGACTCAGCGGCTCCGTCGAGCTCTGATTGAAGTCAACGCCGATCGATTTCGACCCGTTTTCGTTGACTTCGAGGACCTCCGTGTCGAGCACCACACTCTGCACTGGAATATCGATCTTGCTGATGAGCAGCTTGGCATCCCTGATCTGCTCTGCCGTTCCAGTAAGAATAATCGCGTTCAATCGCCGGTCGATGGCGATGTTGTCAGTGATCCGCTGGCCGATCGCCTGTTCCGCGCCAGTTGGCGCCTGGTACTGGTTAAACTGTTGAAATGGCGCAGTACCTTGAGCGGGATTGAGCCCTTGACCAAATGTGCCTTGCCCGTACACGCCTTGCGAGCCGATGTTTGTCGGCTGCGGATTGAAGACGCTGCCCGGCGTGACGTTAGCATTACTGCTGAGAATGCCAACCACTTCGGACACGTCCGCAAAACGCAGACGAACCACTTCCGTCTGACTAGCGCCGGCTGGGGTCGGCGGCTGTTGCTGAGTCTGGTACGGATTTTGCACTTGCGCCACGCCTGTGGCTTGGGGGACTTCAATGATGACGAGATTGCCGGGAGCATTGATAACCTTCGGCTGCACTGCAGTCGTCAGCGAAACTGTTACCTGGAGCGCATTAGTACCTTGGGTCACGCTCACCGATTGGATCGGCGGTATGTTCACCGGAATCATGTTAGGCACCGACGGCGCAAGCGCCGCGCCAAAAAATTGTAAGACGTAGTTTGCGCTTGCTCCCGGTGTCATCGATCGCGACTGGATCGGCCCAGAAAACTGCAACAAGATCCGCACGCGCCCATTTGGCAATTGCTGCGACTGCACGTATTGCAAGATCGCGTTTGCTGCGATGCGGATGTTCTGCCGTCCGCCAAAACGCTGCGCGAGATTCGTTGCCGCTGCATTGCTCGCACTGGGCAGAAGCAGACCGCACACGAGGCCCAGCGAAATGACAAGCGACGCTACGCGTATGCTTCGCATAGCCACTCGCTGCACTGCTTTCAAGACCTCGAGGCTCACGCAACGTCCCCCAAACATCCTTGTACAGTAGGCTTCGGCCGCTTCGCTCTCGCTCCTTACCCAGCCTGTTCCCGAGCGCTGAACAGCCATAGAAAGTTGACCATTAAGAGGTTCGCAACAACGCTTGACCCGCCATACGAAATGAATGGGAGCGTGATACCGGTCAGTGGAAGCAGCCCGACGACACCCCCCACGATCATTGTGACTTGAATCCCAAGCGTCGCAGAAAAACCTGCGGCTAAGAGAGCCGTGAACGTATCGCGCGCCATGAACGCAATGCGAAATCCGCGGATCACAAGTGCACCGTACAGCGCAAGAATGACCAACCCGCCAAGCAAGCCGAACTCTTCGGCGATCACAGCAAACGGATAGTCCGTTGCTGCATCAGGAATAAATCCCGGATGTCCGAGATGGTAACCGGTTCCCAGCAAATTCCCAGCGGCGAGCGAAAAGTACGCTTGCTCGGCCTGATAGCCGTGGCCAAGAGGATCGCTCCAGGGGTTGAGCCAGATCGCGATGCGCGCGTGCACGTACGGAAAGTTCTGCGCGACCAGCCAGGCACATAAAATCAGTATGGCTGCGGAAATGAAAACGAGATCGAGTCGCCGCGACGCCACATAGAGCATGACGAGGAATATGCCGAGGAAAAGACCCGCCATGCCGAAATCGCGTTGTAATGCGAGGCTGGCGATCGAAATGCCCCACACGAGCAACAGCGGCAGCACGAGACGCGCATTGGTGACAAAGGCGAATGGACGCAGCGCCGCCAGCGCCGCTCCGTTCTTCGTGAGATAGGCCGCCATAAAAAAGACCATAAAAAGTTTAATTGCTTCGACCGGCTGCGCGGTAAAGGGTCCGAGTTTGAACCACAAACGCGCACCATTGACTTCACTGCCGAAGAAACCCAAGAGCACAAACAGCACGAGCGAAAGGACGACCCACAGGTACGTGACACTCTCAAGTTTGCGATGCTGGACAAAGACGCGCTGACCCAAAATGACGACCGCGAGACCGAAGAGCATGGACGCCACTTGATGACTGCCCAAATACGTGTCGAGGCGCGCGATGATGAGAATACCGACTGCGCAGAGCGCGGCAACGAGCGGAATGAGAGCTTGATCCGCGCGCGCGGCTTCGGGAATACTCATGCTCCATGCGATGAAGCCAGCCGCAAGCGCCGGAAGAAGCCACCACCACGGGAACGGACCGTCAAGCGGCAGGAGCAACGCAAAAACAACCGCTGCTACGCCAAGGACAATGAAGAGGACGAGGGGGACGCGGCGCGGCGCCGCCTCAGAGATTTCTAGCGCCGGGCTTTCGGTTGCCATTTGGAGACGAGTGCCGCTGCCGCTGCGGGCGTGGCGACCGCGATCCCGTCATTGAGCTCGTTGCGGATGACCTTTGAAAGATGCCGCACGGAAATAGCGTAGGTCGTTCGAGCTATGTGCAGCGGCACGCCGAGAATGCTCGCGGGAGAGCCAGAATACAACGTCACTTTGCCTGACGGGTCGGTGCTCAAGTAGAGTCTCGTGTCCGCCGTCCATAAAAGCGAGACGCTCAGCAGCAGCGCGCTTGCCGCGGCAACAATGCCGGCGGTGAACGATCGCGCTCGCGGCGTCGTACGCGTAAACTCATCTGCTGGGGCACCGTGTTCGGTCGCGTCGCGCGCAAGCATGACGGTTGCGTTGTCGATGCTGCCGGCCGCGCGGGCAAGCGTGAGCACCCGATCGGTAATCCACTCTGCGCGTTGGTCCTTGTTGTTGAGCGCGAGCGAAAGGTCGGTTGAGGACAGCGCACGATATGCTCCATCGGTGCAGAAGAGAATGCCATCGCGCGCATGCAGCGTATAGTGGGTTACTTTCGGCGCAACCGCCTCAGCCTCAACGCCCAGTGCACGCGTGAGGAGCGGTCGCGAGTGCCGGTAGCGTGTGGGGCGGGTGCCACCGGAGCTTGGCACCAGATCGGGAACGATTGACTCGTCGCTCGTCAGCTGCACGAGCTCGCCTCGACGGAAAAGATATGCGCGAGAATCGCCGATATGCGCGATAAACGCCTGGTTGCTGACAATCAAAACTGCGGTACAGGTCGACGCCGCGCTAACATAGTCAGCGCTGCCCCCGCTCAGATTCAAGAGGCGCTCGTTGGCGCCCGCGAACGCGGTAATGAGAAGATCGCGAATGTCGGCTCCGGTTAGGCTGCGCGGCGGCGACACTCTGCCCAGCTCGCGTCGCACCGACTCGCGTATGACGTCGAGCGCCACTGCCGCCGACGATGAACCACCTGGCCGCCCAAACCCATCGGCGATTGCCAGCAACGTGACGTTGCGATGCAACTGCTCTGCGCACCAACTGTCTTCGTTGTGCCGCGCAGCGCTGCCGATATCGGTTGTGACCGCAACTTCCATCTAGACCTCGCCTGCGAACACAATTACATTGGGCCCTAAACCTATCCTGTCCCCGCGCCGGAGCGGCGTTGGGCCGTCAATCGCTTTGCCATTGACCAAAGTCCCATTGGTTGAATGAAGATCTTCAACGAGTGCCGTGCGACCTTCGAGCCGCAAACGTGCGTGCTCTTTGCTCACGGTCGAGTCGTGGAACACAATATGACACTCGCGGCCGCGGCCTACAACGGCGCCGTCTTCGATGCGCACGAGTTCAGGTGGTCTGCCCGGACGCCGGACTTCGAACATAAGCGATCGACGGCTTGCGTCTTCATGTGCAACGGCCGTTTCATCTCGCCGACTCGCATCTGCAAACGCCCACGCGGCAAGAGCTCCGAGAGATACGACCACGCCGAGCGACACCCAACGTATAGCCGTCACATCCATAGGAGTGGGGTACACCGATCTGCGCTTGCTCGCCTCTAGCGCCGCTCAAGCTTCGCGTAAAAGAAACCGTCGGCACCGTCGATTCCAGGAACCGTCAGCGCATAATGCCCCAAGCGCACCACGGCTTCGGACGGCGCATGCAGGCCAAGATCGCTCCCGCGCCAGCCTGTATGTGAGGCAAGGAAGTCGGCGACAACCTGTTCGTCTTCACGCGCGTCGGTCGAGCACGTTACGTAGAGCAACCGGCCACCAACTCGAATTGCGCGAGCCGCCTGCTCCAAGATGGCGCGCTGCGCGCGCGCCAATCGCGGCGGGTCCGTCTCCGATTTCGCCCAGCGGAGTTCGGCGCGACGACCCAGCGTACCAATGCCGCTGCAAGGAGCATCAACCAGCACTGCATCGACGGTTGGCGGCACGGGCTCCGGGTACGGCTTGGTCGCGTCTGCCTCGACGGTCTCGACAGCGCTCAAGTTGAGACGCACCATTTCTTGCGCCAGGCCTGCGAGCTTCAACGGATCATCGTCAAGCGCATACAGTGCCGCGGGCCGGCGTTGTGCTATTGAACCTGTCTTCACGCCGCGGCCGGCACACACGTCGAGGATGCTCTCGTGCGGCTGCGGATCGAGTAGTGCAACTGCGAGCTGACTTTCTTCACTCTGCATGGTAAGCCGGCCACTTCCGATAAAGCGATTGATGAACGCGGCACTCCCGGCTGGCGTTTTTCCCAACACGAGACACTCTGCAATGCCATAGCGGCTGGCTTGTACGCTCACGCCTGCCCGCTCAAGCGAAGCGGCGGTCTCCGCCACGGACGCAATGCGAGTGTTCACACGCACCGCTCGCCGCGGCAATCGGTTGATGCCGTCCGCGATGCGCAACGCGAGGTTGAATCCAAATCGGTCGATCAAGTGACCGGCAAGCCAGTCTGGCAGTGACGCGTACTCACCAAAGACCGATGCCGGACCGCCTGGGTTTGGTTTGGGCGGCCGAATAGGGGTGCTCGCGATTTTACGCAGCACCGCATTGGCGACGGCAGCGGTTCCAGCATGGCCCGTGCGACGCGCGAGCTTGACGCTCTCATCCACTGCGCTATGCGCCGGAATCTTCTCTAAGTACAGAAGTTGAAATGCGCCGAGCCGCAGCGTCCACAGCAGCTCCGGGCTTAGCTGCGCAATGGGCCGCTTCAAGTACACTGCGATCGACCAATCGAGTGCGCGCCGCATCTTGAGCGTGCCGTACACCAACTGCGTGAGCAGCGCGCGGTCGCGGGCAGTGAAATCGCTGTCTCGTAGCGCCGACTCGAGCGCGCGTTGAGAGCCCCCGGCCAGCAGCGCGCGCAACGCGACTTCACGCGGACTCAGGACGCGAGCGGCGTTCGCGCGTCTATCGGCGTGAGGCTGTGCGCTGTGCAAACTCCGCCCCTGTCATGTGAGGTTTGCCTTCAGGGATCACCTCAAGCAAGCGAATCGCTCCCGGCAGCGTAGCGAGAACGGGTCCCTTCGGATCGTTGGATACAAGCGATCCCGGTGCGGCGTTTGGGCCATCCGATCCAACGTTAGGAACAATTTCCGCTTTGAGAACCTTGAGACGCTTGCCCTCGAAGAGCATCCAAGCGCCGGGGCGAGGACTCAAGCTTCGGATCTGGTCGACAACGCTGCAAGCCTTGGCTGCAAAATTGACCTGCAGATCTTCCTTTGTCAGCAGGCGAGAATACGTTGCATCTTCTTCTCGCTGGGGCGTTCGCGGCAGATGTCCTTCGCTGAGCAGCGTGGCGGCTTCGTCAAGCAGCTCGGCTCCGACAACGGCGAGCCGGTCGTGGAGAGTGCCGTAGTCGTCTGACGCTGCGATGGGCACGGCCAGAGCGACGGCGATGTCGCCCGCATCCATTCGCGGCGTCATCCAAAATACGGTAACGCCCGTTTGCTCGCAACCATCGCGCAAGACAGACTGAATCGGCGTCGCGCCACGATAACGAGGCAAGAGGCTTGGATGCACATTGAGCGCAGTCATGCCCGGAAGCCCGAGCAACGCTGCCGGAAGTATCTTGCCGTATGACGCGACCGCAAGCAGCTCCGGCTTCAGCTTCCCTATGCTTTCAATGAACGCAGCATCCAGTCGCGCGGGTGTCAACACGTCGCGTCCGGCACGACGTGCCGCAACAGTCGCCGGCGTCGGCGTAAGGGCAAGCCCTCGTCCGGCGGGTTTGTCAGGTTGCGAGCACACGGCGACGACATCTTGACGTTCGATCAAATGCTCGAGCGAGGGCACCGAAAACTCTGAGCTGCCAAAGAACACCGTCCGCAATCGGCGGCCGGCCATGCTAAATGGTGACTTCTTTTGCGGGGCTTTTCTTGTGCTCGCCTTCGACCTGTTCGCCGAGGGCCTCTTCCGGTGGAAGAGCGTCGCGCAATTCTGCCTTGTCGGATATGAGAATTCCGTCGAGATGATCCACTTCATGCTGGAAGCATCGTGCGAGCAAGCCCGACGCCTCGACGCGCACCTTCTTCCCCTGCCGATCCAAGCCGGTGAGCACGCAAGTTAGCGCCCGCTTCACGTCGCCGATCCTACCGGGTATCGATAGGCACCCTTCGACCGAAGTCTCTTCACCCGCGAAATCGCTCAACACTGGGTTGACGAAAACATAAAGCTCGTGTTCTTCGCCGACATCCGAGACAAAAATCCGCTTGCCGACGCCGACTTGAGGTGCGGCCAAGCCAATGCCAGGCGCCTCGTACATCGTCTTGATCATATCGTCGATGAGCTGTTGCGTGAGCGGCAGCTTCAATTCTAAAGCGCTCACTTTCTTAGCGGCTTTGTGGAGAATCGGATTCGGGTCGGTTACGATGCGCCGCCGGTACGCCATTTCATCCTTCACAAGATATAGTGTGAGAGATCCTGGCTTCTGATAATCTCGTCCAGTCGCTGCACGACAAATGCTTCGTCAATGCTGACCCTGCCGCCCCGCTCGGGTGCTTCGAACGCAACAGTCTCGAGGACGCGCTCCAGCATGGTATGCAGGCGGCGTGCTCCGATGTTCTCTGTTTGATCGTTGACGAGGGTGGCAAGCCGGGCGATCGCATCGATGCCTGAGTCCGTGAACTCAAGCTGTACGTTGTCGGTCGCGAGCAGCTGGCGGTATTGTTCGATCAGTGCGTTCTTCGGCTGTGTGAGGATCGTCTTGAAATCTTCTTTTGTAAGACTGTTAAGCTCGACGCGAATAGGGAAGCGGCCTTGCAGCTCCGGGATAAGATCGCTCGGCTTGCTCATGTGGAAGGCGCCGGCCCCGATGAAAAGCACGTGGTCGGTTCTCACCGCACCGTATTTAGTCATGACCGTCGAGCCTTCAACGATCGGCAAGATATCTCGCTGCACGCCTTCGCGGGAAACGTCTGGGCCGCCAGCCCCGCGGCCGCCGCCCGCAATCTTATCCATCTCGTCGATAAAAATGATGCCGTTTTCTTCGGCCCGCCGAACCGCCTCACGTTTGAGCGATTCATTGTCGACGAGTTTTGCCGCTTCTTCTGCTTTGAAAATCTCTCGTGCCTCGGCAACTGAGACGCGACGCTTCGACCGTCGCTTGGGCAAGATGCCCGCGAGAAGATCGCCCATGTTGCCGCCCATCTCTTCGAGTTGCGGTCCGCCTATAGCGCCGATGATCTGCGGCGACTCTTCGATTTCGATTTCGACAAGTCGCACGTCATAGAACCCGGTTCGAATCTCTTCTTTGAGTTGCGCGCGCCGGGCGTCCATCTCCGCGGTTCGCTGCGGCGGCGGTTCCGTGGCTACCCGGCCTTGTTGGCCACCCATCATTGCAGAGAGGGCGGAGAGAGGATTCTGCGCAGCCGGTTGGCTGACGCGCGTTGAGGGATCGAGGATGTCAGCGAGGCGTTCGATCGCCATGTCTTCGGCGAGATCCTTCGTTTCCTCAAGACGTTCGGCGCGCACCATTCGAATCGACGCTTCAACAAGATCGCGCACCATAGATTCGACATCTCGCCCCACATAGCCGACTTCCGTATACTTCGTGGCCTCGACTTTGAGGAAAGGCGCAGACACGAGGTGAGCGAGGCGCCGCGCGATTTCAGTCTTGCCGACGCCAGTCGGCCCAATCATAAGAATGTTTTTGGGTATAACCTCGTCGCGCATGTCGCCCGTGAGACGTTCGCGCCGGTACCTGTTGCGCAAGGCAACGGCAACGGCCCGCTTCGCCGCCGCTTGGCCGACGATATAGCGATCCAGTTCGGCGACGATGCGCGCTGGGGTGAGTTCGCTTGATTCCATTGTGGATATGGCGCTTGTTCGAGCCTGCGACCGGTGATTCCCGGTTTAGTGATTCATCACGCCTGGATGTTCTTCGGTTGCCCAGATCTTCGCCGGGTCGGTTTCGAACGGCCACACGTGCACCATCCAATTATATATAGCAGGCTTGAACGTGCCGCCCGCTTGCGTACACTCCTCTTGCGTGGTAATCGACCCGGCCAGACCAAATTGCGCTTTCGGTCCGAGGTACGCGTGGGGATCGGTCCCCGGCGGCGCTTGGCAAAAATTGGTATGCAGATGCCAGGTTGCCACGCTGAGCGGCACGCGGTCGTTGAGCTGGTCCAATGTGGCGTTCCGGGGCGCGGTGTACATCACGCCGACAAGCTCGTAGCCGTTCGCCACACGCTTGTACATCAGCGACGTCGGCCGGGTGGGATCAAACGAGAACTCGTTGGCAAGTGCGTTTTGCCAGCTTGTGAAATGAAAGATCTCTTGCGGCACGCGCGGGAGAAATTGTTTGTAACCCGCCGCCTCGGCAACTTGGTAGTCTTTATAGGGTTCGAGCGATTGGCGGAGCGATTGCAGTATTTCATCGGCGCGCGCAAGGTCGGCACTGCTTGGCGCACGGCGGGGAGTCATAACCATGTGACCCCCATTCATCGACATTCCTGGCATCCCTGACGTGTCGGTTGACGCCATTCCATTCATTGCTATATCGTGTTGCATCGCAGCGTTGTGAGCATCGAGATCACACGTGTCGGCGCAGATTGGCTCGACCGTGTGCGCCTGTCTGTCACCTGCAAGTACTGCGACCACACACGCAACCGCGACTGCTGCTGTTGCGATGACGGCTATAAACAACTTCATACATAGGTACTCCTGCCTCATTATGACTGCTTCGGAGCGTCGATTTCGTGTGGAACGGCTAAGAGTTGGGTGAGAACAGGGTGAGAGAGCTGCGCGCGTGAATATTCCCCAGCCTCTGTCTGGGCGAACTCACTATGGCCGAGCTCTTGCAGCGGCATGCGTAACCATGACTCGTTAGAGCCGTGGGTTTGGAGAACGTCTTGAACGTCGTTATCCCTAAAGAAATTTCCGAGGACGAGCACCGAGTCGCGGCAACGCCGGACGTCGCCTCGCGAATCGTCAAGTCGGGCAATAGTGTTTTTGTGGAGCGCGGGGCTGGCAGTGCGGCGGGTTTCCCCGACGACCAATATGCTGCCGCGGGTGCCTCGGTCGTTGAGGGCGCGGCGAGCGTCTATAGCAACGCCGGTCTCACGTTGAAAGTCCAGCGGCCGCGTGACGAAGAGATTGCGCTCATTCCGGAAGGTTCATCGCTCATCGCGTTCTTGCAACCGCTTTTCAAACCGGAGTTTGCGCAAAAGCTCGCGCAACGCCGCGTCACGTCATTTTCGATGGAACTCATCCCGCGAATTTCGCGCGCCCAAAGCATGGATGCGCTTTCATCACAGGCAACAGTGTCTGGCTACAAGGCAGTTCTGCTTGCAGCCGATGCGTTGCCGAAATTCTTCCCCATGCTTATGACGGCGGCTGGCACAATCCCGCCGGCCAAAGTCCTTGTGCTCGGCGCGGGAGTTGCTGGGCTGCAGGCAATCGCGACGGCGCGGCGTCTCGGTGCCGTCGTCACCGGCTTCGACGTGCGCGCCGTGGTCAAGGAACAAATCGAAAGCCTTGGGGCAACGTTTCTCGGTTCCGCCCCGCAGGAGACCGCTGAGGGTGCCGGAGGCTATGCCAAAGAGCTGCCCGAGGAACAGCAGCGCCGAGATCAAGAGCTCATCGCTAAAACCGCTGCCGGCATGGACGTCGTGATCACGACCGCCTTGATTCCAGGCCGCCGTGCGCCTTTGCTCATTACGGCCGCGGCAGTCGCGGGCATGCGACCAGGTTCGGTGATCCTCGACCTTGCCGCGGAGCAGGGCGGCAACTGCGAGTTGTGCGAGCCTGGGTCGAACGTCGTTCGCAACGGCGTCACCATCATGGGGCCGCTGAACTTGCCGAGCTCAATGCCGTTGCACGCAAGCCAGCTCTATGCCAAGAACGTGCTCGCGCTCTTCGACCATCTGGTGCGCGACGGCAAGCTGACGATCGACATGAACGAAGAGATCACGCGGGGCGTCACGGTCACGCGCGATGGTGAGGTCACTAACGATGCGGTGAAAGCGCGGCTTTCCGGAGTAGGAGCGTAATGGAACTGTTCTTGATCCAACTGACAGTTTTCGTGCTCGCAGTCTTCGTCGGCTTCGAGGTCATCTCCAAAGTACCGTCCATGCTGCACACGCCGCTCATGTCGGCAACCAACGCCATCCATGGCATTATCGTCGTCGGCGCGATGCTCATAGCGGGCGCCGCCGTCGGTGGTCCCGTCGGCCGCGCGATTGGCATCGCGGCCATGGTGCTGGCGACGATTAACGTCGTCGGCGGTTTCGCGGTTACCGAACGCATGCTTGAGATGTTCAAAGGGAAATCGGGGACGCGTTCGTGACGGTTCAACAGACGGCGCTCAGTATCGCGTATCTCATTACCGCGGTACTGTTTATTCTGGGCCTCAAGTTTCTCAGCTCACCCAAGACGGCACGGCGCGGTAACATCCTCGCGATGGTCGGCATGCTCATCGCCGTGGTGGCGACGGGCTTTGATACGCAGATCATTTCTTGGACGGACATTGTGATCGGCGCGTTGATCGGTGCACCCATAGGTTTGGTTTCGGCGCGCCTTGTGAAGATGACAGCGATGCCGCAGATGGTCGCCTTGTTCAACGGTGCCGGCGGCGGCGCGGCAGCTCTGGTCTCAAGCGGCGAGTTCTTGCGCCTGCTGAATTCCGGCGCAGGGCCGAGCTGGTATCAAATGCTGCCGATCGTGCTCAGCTGCATCATCGGTTCGATCAGCTTTTCAGGCAGCCTCATCGCATTCGGGAAGCTTCAAGAACTCATGACCGGCCGCCCGATCACCTACAAGGGCCAGCAGGTTGTTAATGGTCTTGTCCTGCTGGGCATCATTGCACTCGTCGTCACGCTGCTCAGCGGCAACGTGACGCCGGCGCCGTTCGTCGGGTTGATCGCAGCGGCACTTCTCCTCGGCGTGCTCGCAGTGCTGCCGATTGGCGGTGCGGACATGCCGGTTGTCATCTCGCTGTTGAACTCATTTACCGGCGTTGCCGTCGCGGTAACCGGTTTTGCACTCAACAGCACCGTGCTTATCATCAGCGGCACGCTTGTCGGCGCATCTGGTACGCTGCTCACTACACTCATGGCAACCGCGATGAACCGGTCCCTTGCAAACGTCCTCTTTGGGGCATTCGGTGCAGTGCGCACGACCGGCGGCGGTGCAGCAGCTGCGCCCGGCGGCGGCACAGTTCGTTCCGCATCAGTGGAAGACGTCGCGACGCTTCTTGCCTACTCGCGCAGCGTCATCATTGTGCCCGGATACGGCATGGCGGTGGCACAAGCACAGCACGCCGTTCGCGAGCTTGCCCAAAATCTCGAGAAACGGGGAGTTGACGTCAAGTTTGCAATCCATCCGGTCGCGGGTCGCATGCCTGGGCATATGAACGTGCTGCTCGCCGAAGCCAACGTGCCGTACGAACAGCTGCACGAGATGGACGAAATTAATCCTCAGTTTGAGAGCGCCGACGTCGCGCTCGTCATCGGCGCCAACGACGTGACGAATCCTGCAGCACGCAACGTGCCGAACAGCCCGATCTACGGCATGCCGATTCTCGATGTGGACAAAGCCAAAAATGTCGTGGTGCTCAAGCGCAGCATGAATCCGGGATTCGCCGGTATCGACAACCCGCTCTACGAAAACCCGAAGACGATCATGCTCTTCGGCGACGCCAAAGACTCTGTCTCGAAACTCGCGGCGACTGTCGCTAGCGCCTAACTCAGCAAGATGCTAGACGACTGGCTGGGGGGGTTGCGGGTGTAGCCATGGCGCTGACGCCAGACGCAAGCGTCCGACCCTCGTGGCGTATAAGCTCTTTATACCAGTAGATGTATGCGATGTTAGCAGCGATATTGGCGTAGAAATTTAGCACAAAGAATATTGCGAAACCGGTGGTCGCCACGTTCGGCAAGTCAAACTTGAAGCCGGCGACTTGGTTGAGAAAACTGGCGGTTGACGAGACAATGAAACCTGGCACAAGAGCTACCAGGCCAGCCGCGAGATTAACGACGATGTTAAATAACGCAGTCTGCCAGAATCGGTCGTCTGTTACTTTCCAAGAACGGCCCAAGCCTTCGGAAACTAAGCAATCCTCTAATGCGACCACGTAGGGTGCCAGGGACAATTTGACACCCACCCAAATTCCAGGCACCACGAATGCAAGTAGGCCTAAGAATATCATGAACGTCCACGCACACCCCGTAAACGTTAATCTCACAGCCATGCGGGCTCGCATACGGAAATCGGGATGTACGAGCCGCATTGCAATAGCGAGCGCGAAATACCAAGAGATCGAGCTGAGCAGACCTTGAAGCAGACTTGCCCATCGCGGCACCGTTAGAGCTGCAAGAAACGATAGCGAAGTAAATACCAAAACCCAACGCCATGACCGCAGCGTCCCGCCAACGGCTTTATCAAAGGCTACCGCGAGGAGTGGGCCGATAGGCGGCGTCCCGGGCCGCCCCACTTAGATAGACTCTACCGAGATGTCGTTGTTAGTATAGATGCAAATGCGTGAAGCGATCGCCAGCGCCTCGCGCGCGATATCTTCCGCAGTCATCTTCGTATTCCGCAGCAGCGCCTGGGCCGCAGCCTGGGCGTAAGGGCCTCCGCTGCCGATGGCCGCAACGTTGTCATCCGGCTCCACGACGTCACCTGTGCCCGAGAGGACGAAAAGATGTTCCGTGTCGCCGACGATCAGGAGCGCCTCAAGCCGCCTGAGGTAGCGGTCCGTACGCCATTCCTTCGCAAGCTCCACAGCGGCGCGAGTCAGGTTGCCGCGAAACTCCGACAGCTTACTCTCGAACTTGTCCAGCAGCGTGATGCCGTCGGCCGCGGATCCGGCAAAGCCGGCGAGGACCTTGCCGTCCCCGATGCGCCGCACTTTGCGCGCCTTGTGCTTCATGACCGTCTTGTCAAACGTAACCTGCCCATCCCCAGCGATTGCAAGGTGCCCATCCCGGAGCACGGCGCAAATCGTCGTTGAACGCATCATACGGTAATAATTTCGTGTGCCGTGCCGACAGCCTGCAAGCGCATTGCAATGTCATCGATTTCTGCCAGAGCCCGCTGTGCCAGAAGCACGCGGCGCTGTCGTTTGTCTTTGACGTGCGTTTGAAGCGGCGTCATATATGCAAACGAGATGTTTTGCGGCTGGAAGTTATGACTTGTGTCATCGCGCAAGTACGCCATAAGGCTGCCGATGGCAGTCGTTGCCGGAGGAATGAATGGCTCCGCTAAGCCTCGCACTTTGCGACACGCATTCTCCGCTGCAATGATCCCCGTTGCTGCCGCTTCGACATAGCCCTCGCAGCCGCTCACCTGTCCGGCGAGAAACACAAGCGGTGCGCTGCGAAGCGACAGATCCGGATTCAGAACGCGCGGAGCGTCGACGAACGTGTTGCGATGCATAACGCCGAGGCGTATCCACTCCGCGTTGGCGAGACCGGGAAGTTTACCAAACGTCGCTTTCTGCGCCGGCCATGTCAAACGTGTCTGAAAACCGACCATGTTATAGGCAGTAGCTGCGATATTCTCGCGCCGCAACTGCACGACTGCGTAAGGTGGTCGGTCGACACGAGGTCGACCGCTGCGGGCGGGATCCCACAGACCCACGGGTTTGAGCGGTCCGAAGCGCAGCGTGTCTTTGCCTCGGCGCGCCATCTCTTCAACCGGCAGGCAGGCTTCAAAGTATGGCACCTTTCCGGTGGCGAGATCGGACTCGAAGCCGTGCGGTTCTGCTTTTGGACTGTCAACAAGATCGTTCACGAGCTGGAAATACTGCTCGCGGTCGAGTGGAATATTAAGGTAGTCGTCGCCGCCCTTACCGTAGCGCGAGGCGGCAAACACGCACGATCGATCGATGGAGTCGGCCGCTACAATGGGAGACGCTGCGTCATAATAATGAAGATGCGGCGTGCCGCACAGACGCGCAAGCTCTCCAGCCAGCGCCTCAGAACCCAATGGGCCGCAGGCAACCATCGTGGGTACCGCTGCGTCGAGCTCGCGCACTTCCTCGCGCCGAAGCTCGATAAGTGGATGCGTTGCGATTCCTTCCTCTATATAGGAAGAGAAGCGGTCACGATCCACCGCCAGCGCGCCACCCGCAGGCACTGCGGATGCTCGCGCCGCGCTCAGAATGAGCGAGCCGAGGCGCGCCATCTCTTCTTTGAGCAGCCCGACAGCATTTTCTATCGAGATCGCGCGCAAACTATTGCTGCAAACAAGCTCGGCAAGCCGATCGGTCTTATGAGCCCCGGTGGAAACTGTGGGGCGCATTTCGTACAGAGTAACAGCCACGCCACGCGACGCTGCCTGCCACGCCGCTTCGCAGCCCGCTAGTCCAGCGCCGATGACGCGCAGATGAGGCCTCACGCGCTACGCTTTTGCGCTTGTTCCTCTTCTTCTTGCTGGGAAGAAGCTGCCGGCGGGGCGCTCGTAGGTAGTGGAGAGATCGCCGGCTCTTGGTAGCCGTGTTCGTGGGTGCCATCGACCGGGCACACGATTTGGCCTTCGGCGCGACCTCGCTTGCGCACTAAGAATGCGCCGCACACCGCGCAATGCGATCCGACAATTGGCGTATCCCAGGCGACGAAGTCGCACGCCGGATACTTCTCGCAACCGTAAAAAACTCGGCCGCGCCTGCTGCGCCGCTCTAAGATCCGCGCTCCGTCGCGCGGGCACATGACCCCTGATTCCTTCACGATCGGCTTGGTCGTTTTGCACTCGGGGTAACCAGAGCAGGCCAGAAACTTCCCGAAGCGCCCGGTCTTGATCTTCATCGGGCGAGCGCATGCCGGGCAAATCTCATCCGTCTCGTCCTCTTCGAGTTCAACTTTCGGGAAAAATTCTTCGGCGCGGGCGAGATCTTTGGAAAACGGTTCGTAAAATGCGCGCAGCAGCGAAACCCAATCGTCGTGCGCATCTTCCACGCGGTCAAGCCGCCGCTCCATCTCGGACGTGAAATTTTCGTTGACAATTTCGGGGAAATGCTCGGCAAGCAAATCACTAACGATGACCCCAATCTCTTGGGGTACGAAACGCCGTTCCAACATGTGCACGTAGCCGCGACTTTGGATGGTCTCGACAATCGTCGCGTAGGTGCTCGGACGCCCGATGCCCTTCTCCTCAAGCGTCTTGACTAAACTTGCTTCCGTGTAGCGCGGGGGCGGTTGCGTTTCGTGCTCGTCCGGGCTGACCTTGCGCGGATCGAGCTGCTGACCTTCCTCGACAGGCGGAAGCTGTTTGCGCCGTTCCTCTTCCTCGGATACGTCCTCATCGCGCGTCTCTTCGTAGATCGCAGTGTAGCCGGCGAACTTGAGCACGCTGCCGGTGGCACGGAAGGCGCAGTCGCCCGCAGCGATATCGACTGTTGTCTGGTCCCAGATAGCGGGCGACATTTGGCTGGCAACAAAGCGCTCCCAAATAAGCTTGTACACTTTGAGCTGCGGCGCGTCGAGGTACTGCGCCATGCTCTCAGGCGTGCGATTGACGTCGGTCGGCCGGATCGCTTCGTGCGCATCTTGGGCAGTTTCAGATACTTTAAATTGGCGGCCTCCATGATATTCGTCGCCGAAGCGCGCGATAACGTAGTCACGCGCCATAGTCTGCGCAGACTCCGAGAGCCGCGTTGAGTCCGTACGCATGTAGGTAATGAGACCGACTGTGCCTTCACCCGTATCCACGCCTTCGTAGAGACTCTGGGCGATCTGCATTGTCTTGCGCACGCGCATCTTCAGACGTCGCGACGCTTCCTGCTGCAGCGTGCTTGTGGTGAACGGGCTGCGCGGATTGTCGCGTCGCTCGCTTCGCTTGATCCCCGTGATCGAGAACTTCGTCTTCTTGAGACGTTCCGCAAGAGCGTGTGCATCTTCTGATGTCGTGATGTAGCTGCTTTTATTGCCGACGGCAGCGGCGACCTCATCGGGCACGTTGACTTTCTTGCCGCCGACCGATATGAGGTCAGCGTCGAACGTGTGCAGCGCATCGTGATGACCGTGTGGCCACAAGGTTGCCGATACTGTCCAGTATTTATGCCGCCTGAATGCAGCGATTTCACGTTCGCGGTCGACGATGAGCTTGACCGCCACCGACTGCACGCGGCCGGCTGACAAGCCACCGCGCACCTTGCGCCACAAGAGTGGAGATATTTTATAACCGACAAGACGATCGAGAATACGCCGTGCCTGCTGAGCGTTCACGCGGTCGACGTTAAGGGGACTCGGGTGCTTGAGCGCGTTCTGCGCCGCACTCTTTGTGATCTCGTGGAGCTCGATCCGCTGGGGCTGCTGGAGCTTGAGCAGCTCCGCCAAGTGCCAGGCTATGGCTTCGCCTTCACGGTCGGGATCGGTCGCAAGGTAGATGTGGTCGGCTTTTTTGGCTGCGCTGCGCAGCTCTTTGATGACGTCGCCCTTGCCTTTGATGGTCACGTAGGAAGGTGCGAAATTGTTGTCGGGATCCACGCCGAGTCTGCTCTTGGGCAGATCTCGCACGTGTCCAACCGAGGCCAAAACCTGATAGCGTGAACCGAGAAACTTCTTAAGTGTGCGTGCTTTCGCGGGCGACTCGACGATGATGAGCGACTTTGACAAAGAGGCCTTTCCGGTTTGGGCTGCGCTGCGGGACCAGAGCTACAGTCCAAACGTCCCCTACTATACACTACGCTGTCAACATATGTCAAAAGCGGGACATTTATTTGTGGGGGCTAGTGGACCTCGAGCGGTCGAAAGGCCAGCCCATGAACGACCGATTTCCAATCGAAGCGATTCGCCGCGAATTCCCTTCACTGGCGGTCACGGATGACGGCCGCGCGCGCATATATATTGATAATCCAGCCGGCACTCAGGTTCCCATGCGTGTCGCAGCGGCGACCTACGACTGTTTCCTACGTCACAACGCAAATCTGGGCGGCGCCTTTGTGACAAGCCGCGAGGCCGGAGCAATCGTCGAGCGCGCGCACGCAGCCATGGCCGACTTCGTTGGCGCCGACAGCGGCGAAGAAATTATTATCGGTCAAAGCATGACGGCATTGACGTTTCACCTTTCGCGCAGCATCGCGAAGACGATCAAGGCCGGCGACGAGATCGTTCTCACGCGCATGGATCATGACGGCAACATTGCACCCTGGCTGGCAATTGCGGAGGAGCGGGGCGCAACTGTGCGCTGGGTACCCTTTAACGCCGACAGCTGGCTGATCGAACCAAGCGCGCTCGATTCCGTGCTCTCCAAACGCACTCGCCTGGTCGCACTCAATGCGGCAAGCAATCTCACTGGATCGATTAACGACGTCGCGCGCCTTGTTGAGCGCGTTCATGAAGCAGGTGCGTTGGCGTTTGTCGATGCCGTGCAGTATTCGCCGCATGAGTTTACTGACGTGAAACAATTGGGATGTGACTTTCTCGCCTGCTCATCATACAAATTTTTTGGCCCGCACCTCGGCGTCATTTGGGGCCGGCGAGACTTGCTTGCGTCGCTCGAACCGTACAAAGTTCGGCCAATTGGTGAGGAGCTGCCCGACCGATGGGAAACCGGCACGCCACAAATTGAATTGCAAGCGGGCCTCGCTGCGACCGTCGACTACTTCGACTGGCTCGGCGCGCAGCTCGGTTCCAATGGCGACCGCCGCGCCCGATTCCGCACAGCATTTGATGCAACGAAGGCCTGGGAACAAATGCTATCGGCCCAACTCATCGCGGGACTGTCTGAAATCCCAGGCGTGACGATCCGCGGCATTTCGGACCCGTCTCGGTTTTCCTCACGCGTCCCGACGGTCTCGTTCACGCACCGAACACGCACGCCGAAGCAGATTGCAGCATCGCTTGCAGCGCGCAATATCTTTGTGTGGTCCGGCCACAACTACGCACTCGAAATTGTGCGGCAGCTCGGGATACCGGAAAACGAAGGTGTGTTGCGCATCGGCATGGTGCACTACAACACGCCCGAAGAGGTCGACGCAACAATCACGGCCTTGGAAGAGATTCTGCGGTAAAAGATATTTATTACGTTGTTTGTCGGGCGCAAACGTTTCGAGCGTGACTTAAATCAGTCAACCAACTTCCATGTTCTCACTACAAACTTTGCGGGCAAATTCACGCATGAGGTAAAATAACCCACGGGTGAACCAGCCCAGAGTGCCAACTTGATGTGATGTTTACCCGGTTTTAGATCGGTAATTGTCCATCGGCGTTTCACTAGCTTGTGAGCTGGTTGGTCTATATCTTGGGTGATTACCGGCCCATCATCCAGCTGAAGTGATATCTTGCCTTGCAGCCCGGCGTTAGCGTCAGGCGAGCCTGGAATATAAACATCCAAGATGTGCCACTTGAGTGTCACCTCCGTACCCTCGACCGCTAACTCATCAGGGGTAATACGCCATGTGTCTGACGCGTATTCCCAACGATTGTCGCAGACGTCATTCGAATTAACGCGAGACACCTCGCCCGTGGCGGGTGACGCGAAGGTTGGGGCAAGCACACCAACAAAGGCGCCAATAACTATTGCGAGGGTATTCAAAGTGATTTGGCCAGACTCCACTGGAGACGTGCACCTAACCTAGCTCCGCTTCTACGCGGTGGCTTTCTTGCCTCGGATTTCGGGCTGCGCGCCGCCGAGTTCTTGCACTTTGTGACAGGCGACCTGATGGCCGTTGTAGCTGAGCAGCTCGGGCACTTCCGTTATGCAGCGATCGTATGCGATGGGGCAGCGCGTGTGGAACCGGCAGCCGGAGGGAGGGTTGAGGGGCGATGGGATGTCGCCTTGTAAGATGATGCGCTCGCGTCGCGCTTCGACGCGTGGATCGGGAATGGGAATTGCGGAGAGAAGAGCTTGCGTGTACGGATGCAGTGGGCGATTGTAGAGCTCGTCGCGGTCCGCGACTTCCATGATCTTCCCGACGTACATAACTGCAACGCGGTCGGAAATGTGCCGCACGACCGACAGATCGTGCGCGATAAACAAATACGTCAGATCGAGTTGCTCTTGCAGGTCTTGCAATAGGTTGACGACCTGCGCCTGAATCGACACGTCGAGCGCTGACACGGGTTCGTCCGCAACAATGAACGTTGGATTGACTGCGAGCGCCCGGGCAACCCCGATGCGCTGGCGTTGCCCACCCGAAAACTCGTGCGGGTAGCGGTTGGCGTGATACGGTGAAAGACCCACCGTTCGCAGCAGCTCGTGCACCCGCGCGTCGACATCCTTACCTTTCGCAAGTTTGTGAATAATGAGTGGCTCTGCCACGATATCACCGACCGTCATCCGCGGGTTGAGGCTCGCATACGGATCCTGAAAGATGATCTGCATTTTACGGCGCAAGGTGCGCATGTCGCGGCGGCGGATATTGGTAATATCCTGGCCCTCGAAAAGAATCTTGCCCGAGGTCGGTTCGAGCAGGCGGAGTATGCAGCGGCCGAGTGTCGTCTTGCCCGAGCCCGATTCGCCGACCAGTCCGAGTGTTTCGCCGCGCCGAATCGTAAATGACACCCCGTCAACGGCTTTGACGTCGGCCACATGACGTGAGAACACTCCGCTTGTCACCGGGAAATACTTGGTGGCGTCCCGGACGTCGACGAGCGCGGTCGACCCAACGTCGACCGCTACATTCCTAACCACCGGCCGCCACCTGCCTCACCGGCGTCACGGCGGCCACGCCCAAAGGCGCGTGAGGCGTTACTGTGCGCAGATCCAGATTTCTGTCTTCCTTATATAGGACACAGCGAGCGACATGACCGTTGCCAAAGTCGACCAGTGGCGGCGGCACGGTCGGACAGTCAGCAAGCGAATAGCGGCAGCGAGCCGCAAACGAGCATCCGGTCGGCAGGCGCAAAAGATTCGGCGGCTGGCCGTCGATCGGCACGAGCCGCTTGCGTCCGGTTTCGTCCAGGCGCGGCAGCGATTGGAGCAAGCCCCACGTGTACGGATGCTTGGGTTCGCGGAAAATCTGGTCGACCGTCCCGTACTCAACCAAGTTTCCCGCGTACATGACGAGTACTCGCTCGCAAACCTCTGCTACGACACCGAGGTCGTGCGTGATTAAGATGATTGCCGAGTTGCGCCGCTTCTGCAGATCGCGCATGAGATCGAGGATCTGCGCCTGGATCGTCACGTCGAGAGCCGTTGTGGGCTCGTCCGCGATGAGCAGCTGCGGATCGCATGCGAGCGCCATGGCGATCATCACGCGCTGACGCATGCCCCCTGAAAACTGGTGCGGGTAGTTGTTGATGCGCTTTTCCGCCTCGGGGATACGCACGACGTTGAGCATCTCGACCGCGCGCTTCATTGCTTCGCGCTTATGCTTGTGCTGGTGCAGCATGATCGCTTCGGCGATCTGGTCGCCCACCGTGAGCACTGGGTTCAGGCTCGTCATCGGATCCTGGAAGATCATCGAGATCTTGTTGCCGCGTATCTGGCGCATCTGCGATTCGCCGACCTGAAGCAGGTCTTGGCCATTGAACTCAATCGAGCCGGACTCGATCCGGCCCGGCGGCATCGCGATGAGGCGCATGATCGACAGCGCAGTTACGCTCTTGCCTGAACCAGATTCTCCGACGATGCCGAGCGTCTCGCCAGCTTCAAGCGAGAGCGACAGGCCGTTGACGGCGCGGACGATACCGTCCTCCGTCTTAAACGTGACCTCAAGGTCCTTCACAGAGAGTAGCGGCATGAGGGTCTTTCTAACGTACCCCGCTTGAGCGACTTGCGTTCATTCCGAACCGGCCGAAATTTTTCCTATTTTAGCGAGTAACCAGAAAATAGGCGATCGATAGAAAGACGAATGCGATCGCGATACCGCTGGTGAGCCGGCTCAACTGCTGCTCGAATCCCAAACGGCCCCGGTACGCTGATTCGGCGCGGCCGCCGATGCTGCCGGAAAGACCCTCGTTCTTTGTTGTCTGCACCGCCATAAGACCAATAAGTGCGACTGCGCAGGCAATGAACGACGCCTGAATGATGGTCAAGAGAACGGGATGGGTTGAGGCGAAGGTTTCCTGCTGAAACTGAAAGTTTGCCGGCAAGGAAGGGAGTGGTTTCGGGGTCGGAACGCCTGCGGCCAAAACCCCAGCAAGAAACGCCATCGTAGAAGAAAACATGGATTGCCGACTTCGTTTGCCTAGAGAGGCGCCCCTTTGCTTATCGCATGCGGGCCTGTGGCGTATGGAGCTTCCCGCGAATGCAAAAATCGAATCACGTCTCTTTGGACCGCATCGAGATACGGCGGAAGGGTGAGCAGGTGCCGGCCACCTGGGTACACGCGGACGGCTTTGTCCGTGCTCGCCACTCGCGATGCGATGTATGAGGCATTTGCCGCTGGCACGGTTTGGTCACCCGTGCTATGCAGTACGAGAACGGGGACGCTCACGTTTGAGAGCTCACTTTTGACGGCTGCAAGCACCTCCATGAAGACGCCGATCGATGATATCGGTGTCGTGCGATAGCCGACAACTTCTCCACGCCACGCAGAATAGTTGCTGATGACATTGCGCTTGGGCATCCACCGCTTTGCAAACGGCACACTCCAGGCGACGAGGCGCGACATAAAAACAGGCGCTGAGATGGTGACGATGCCTTCGAGCGGATAGCGGCTCGCGAGGTAAAGGCCGAGCGTGCCGCCGAGCGACAGCCCGACGACGTACAGGCGCGCGTACCGTTGCCTCGCTTCTCGATACGCCGCATCGGCGCTCGCGAAGAAATCTTCGGCCCGCAGGTTCAAGAGATCGCTTGGCGATGTGCCGTGACCTGCGAGGGTTGGAGCAAACACGCCGTACCCGGCTTCGTTGAGCGTGCGGCCAAGCGCGCGGATCTCCGAGCAGCTGCCTGAAAAGCCGTGCAGAAGCAATATGCCGGCTTGAGCTCCCGCAAGTTCAAATGGCTCTGCGCCAGGCATAAACGCGAGGGTCATTCCTGAATTTTGTGCGCCTGCTCGCCTTTACACCTTTTAGCTCGACAGCTATAATGGGACGTATGCGGGAATCGCCGCGCCGGCAAGATACGTCCGGCGCACCGCCGGCGTTTGATGAGAGCCGGCACAACCTCATCGCTATCCGCGAGCATCGCGCGGTCTTCGAATTCGCTCGCACGCTCTCAACGATCTTTAATCCCTTCTTGTGCGCAACTGCGCTCTTCGTGATCGTTTCGCATGTCTATTCCGCATCGACGCTCCGTTTCTGGGAGCTCTCTTTTGCCGGTTTACTCTTCTATGCAATCGCGCCGGTGTTGAGCGTTTTTTATCTTTACCTCTCCGGACGCATTTCGGATTTCGATATGTCGGACCGTCTCGAGCGAAGCCGTGCATTTCTCATCTTCGTTCTCATCGATTTGGTTGCCGCAATAGTTCTGACACTCGCGCACTCTGCCGTGCAGCTTGTCGCCATCGCGTGGGGCCTCTTTCTTGCGACTGGCGCCATTATGGTCATCACGCGTTGGTGGAAGATCAGCACGCATGCATTCGGCGTCACCGGTCCGTTCGCCGTGATGTACTTACTGTTCGGACTTGCGCCGCTGCCATACGTGATCATCGTGCCGCTCGTCTGGTGGGCACGCGTGTATCTGCGCGCTCACACCCCGGCCCAAGTACTCGCCGGCGCCGTGCTTGCGGTTGCTTCAACCATCGTCGTCTTCCGGCTATTCCACCTGTTCTGAAAAGTCAACGTGACGCGTCGTCTGCGCTCGCACGCCCGCGAGCTCGAAGGCGCGTTGCGCGAACTGATCTGCATCGCCAGACACTTCGAAGGTGAGCGACCCTCGCGCCGGCGGACTCTGTGCAACCAGCGCTGCCGCTGCGTGAGCGCACGCAGGCGCCGGGTCGAGCAAGACGACGCTTGGACCAAGCGCGCGCTCGAACCATAGCTGCAGATGCGGAAAGTGCGTGCAACCGAGGATGACGGCGTCGCATCCAGCGACGCGAAACGGCTTGCAATATTGCGCTACCGCTGTTTTTGCCTCGTGGCTTGCCCACTGGCCGCTCTCAACGAGCGGCACAAGCTTCGGCGCGGCGACCGACGTGATGTGAAGCGAAGGGTTCACGTCTCTGAGCTTTCGCTCGAAAATCCCGCTGGCTATGGTCCCCGCAGTCGCGATCACACCGATGTGGCCGCTTGCGCTCTGCGCCACGGCTGCGCGCGCACCCGACGCAACCACGCCAACGATCGGCATGTCGTCGGGTTTCCAGGCGACCGCCTCAAATGCCGCGCAGGTCGTGCCTGAAGCGACGATCATGAGCGCGGGCTCGTAGCGGCGCGCACGCTCAATGATTTGCCGCCCGAAGGCGGCGACTTCGCGCAGGGGGCGATCACCGTAGGGCGCACGCGCCGTGTCTGCAAAATAAACAACGTCGATATCCGCGAGCGCGCTATGGAGTGCGGTGAGCACCGTCAGGCCGCCGAGTCCGGAATCGAGCATGGCGACTCGTCGCGCGGGCGCGGTCACGGCGCCGGCGGGCCGCCCGTATAGTCCTTTATGCCTTGCGCAATGCCGGCTGCGAGGCGGTCGAGAAACGCGGGTTGGGCAAGCAGTGTGGCATCGTGCCAGTTGCTGAGATATGCGTTCTCAATGAGCACTGACGGCATAACCGTGTGATGGATGACATAGAAGTTCTCACGCTTGACGCCTGCGTCACCGGCGCCTGACGCCCGCGCGGTTGCGTTCTGGATCACCTGCGCGAGCGTGCGATCCGATGGTCGCCAAAAATATGTCGTGAGGCCGCTGGGCCCGCTCGAAAACGACGAGTTTATGTGCACGCTGATAAAAAGTCTGGCACCGCTTGCGTTTGCCACATCACAGCGCGCTTGCAATTCTTGATCGTCGTTACCGTTTGGATCGCCAACTTCGTAATCGCCGTCGCGTGTCAGGACCACGTGCCAGCCTGCACGTTCGAGATTGGTTTTCAGGCGCTGCGCGATGGCAAGCGTCAGATGGCTTTCGACCAATCCGTATTGCTGATTTATCGCCCCCGGATCATTGCCGCCGTGTCCAGGATCTATGACGATGAGGTTGGGATGCGAAGGTCCGGCAGTAACGGCAACCCGAGGCTGCGGCGATTGCGAAACCGCGGGCAGCACCCCGACGCCGCTCGAGGGAGCGTCCTCAGGCGGCGGACGCGCGTGGATGTCGATGCCGAGTTGGTTGGGCGCTCCTTCAATTGCACCAATGCTGACATCTACCGGCTGTGAGGGGTCGATGATAAGCCTGACGACGTGATCAGGCAACACCTGATGTTGGCTAATTTTTACTGAGCGCACGGTCGCAAGCTTGACGGTGATTTCGCGTGCCGGCCCGATGAGCGCAGCCTGTGAGATGTCTATCCAGAAGCGGTTATCCGGCTCGGCGAGTCGGTGCCATTCAAACGAGACTGGTCCGGTGAGCGAGAGCGTTATGCGGCTGGCGTCGGCCGAGTCGATGACGGAGACATCCATGATCTTCTCGAGCGGCGATGGGCTGGGACTGGGCGATGCGCCTGACGCTTCCGGGCTCGGGCTCCCACTCGCAATAGCCCCGCTGTTGTCCGTGACTTCGGGTGCGGGAACCGCTGTCGGCACAGGCGCAGATGCTTGCGGCGTAACAGTTGGCGCGGGCGTCGGAGCCTGTGTAGGAACAAGTGATGGCGCGGATCTCGGTGTAGTAGAAACTTGTACCGATGGCGTTGCAAGCACGGTATTGAGCGCCAGGTCGTGCTCGTTGCGCGCCAGCACAAGATCGAGAGAGGTCGAACCCGTGCGATGTGCTGCAAGTTTGATGCCGCGCATGACATCGATCGACAAATTCGTGATCGGGAAGCCCGGTGGCCCAAACCGCTGAATCACGAGCTTTCGCGCTTCACGCCCGCCGAGATCGACTGTGCTCCCGGCCGCATTCGCAAATCCTGGGAAGGTGATGGTAAACGTGGGGTGTTTCGGGGAGCCGTCGTAGGCGGATCGCCATGCGAGCGGGGCGGTCGCTTGGATTTCAATGACGGTGCGGCGTTGACCGACGTGGCGCTGCACTGCAACGATCTGGGGTGCAAACGCGTATCCGCCGCGGAAGCGGTGCACGAACAGTCCGAGCGCGTGCGATAATCCAAGCAGCGGCACGTAAAGCTGTCCGTCTTCGTAAAACGGACCAAATGGGATCGCAATCGACGTGTCGTCGACGCTCACGGCGTTGCTGCCGACCGTGAACGAGATCAGCGTTCCATCGGCGCGCGTAAAGACGACAAAACGCGTACCGGGCTCGTACTGCATCTTAGCGCCGATAATCTGTAGGAGGTTCGCAACGCCGGAATCGTCGATTCCTACCACGGGTTGGCCGCGCGACATGGCGAGCTGCTCGAACCTCACCTCACGTCCTGACACGAAAATCTGATCGTTCAGACGTGTGACCGGAGTTGCGATGCCTTGTGCCACAGCTCCCAAAGGCCACGCGGACAGCAGGAAGCAGACAAGCAGCCTTGCCACGCAGCGCATCATTGCGCGAACGTATCCCTCGTCAACGGCTCGTCGATTTCGAGATGGCCACCAGGCAGGGCAGCTTTCCTTTGGCCGGCGACCAAAACTTGGACGCTCTTAATGCCGGGCAATCCTGTCAGCGTGTATGTCAGCGACTTGAACATGCCCACTTCATCGCCGGCGCCACCTTGAAACGAGCGAACGATGCTGCCGTTCAGATCAACAGTCGCCACGTCACCTTCGGTGCTGACGGTCGCCTCGGTTCCCGCTGGGAAGAGCACAATCGAATCCCGACCGACCGACGGCCCCGCGAGCATCTGGCTGAGGGCGTACGTGGCCAGCGCCGAACCGGTCAGCTTCGAGTCAACGGTAAAAGGAACGCGAACCAAATCGTCGCTGCCGGCTTTGCAGTAAAACACCGTCAGGTGGGGAGACGGAGCAACGGTGACATGGCGGGAGCAGCCTGCGAAGATGGCGATAACGGCCAGCATGACTGCCGAGGCGCGCGTCCAGCGTAACCTCGAACGAATAAGGCGTTCCCCCCAAACTAATTTGTAGTAACGGACCTTCAGGTCCGTTTGAACATGGTGGAGGCGACCGGAGTTGAACCGGTGTCCGAAAAGGCTCCCGCGAAAGCGTCTACAGGCTTATCTCGGGATTTTCACTCGCGACGCGTACTCCCCCGAGCGGGATTACCGCGCCGCCAGCTTCACTTGATTTCCCGAATGCATCGAAGCCCCTACACCCGGTATCCGTACTTGGTGACACTTGCGGGCCCGTGACGGAGCCGTTGCCCCGCAAGCGTGATAGCCTAGTTAGGCTGCCAGTGCGTATTCGCTATTTGCGTTTATACGTTTCCGATCGTTTTAGGAGGGCTCGGAACTCCGCCTGCTTCTCTCGCCAGAGCACATCCCGTCGAAACCGTGACGCCCCCGCGACCCATCTATTTTACCTTATCGGTGTCTCTAAGACAAGAACGTAAGTTCGACCGATGGCGTTCCCGCGCACACGAGTCATAGCGGTCGACCTAGCGTCGACCGCTACCTAACCGACCGAGACACCACGTCTACGGCGAGTAGCGTTGACGCTCCGCCGACACGTCCCTGATGATGACGCTGACGATCCAGGAAATGATCGACATGACGATCGCGCCCCAAAATGCAGGCCAATAGCCCGGCACGTGCCAGCCTGGCACCCACTTGAGCACGAAGTAGAAGATGACGCCGTTAATGACGAGCGTAAAAAGCCCAAGTGTCAAGATCACGAGCGGGCAGCTTAACACCATAAGGAGCGGACGTACGAAGGCATTTGCGAGACCTAGCACGAGCGCGCCGATAAGCAAAGCCGTCATTGAGTCAGCGTGAATTCCCTGGAAACTGAAATACGAGATCAGGAACAGCGCAAGAGCGTTTACGAGAAACCGTATAAGGAAACTCATGGGCCTAGACGTGCGGCGCGAACGAGGCCGCGCCCTGCCGGAAACGGACCTACGAGGCCGAGGCTTCCCGCTCCAGCGTTTCCTTGATGGCGGCGGCCAACTCATGGCTGATGCCAGGCACTGCCTCAAGCTCTGTGACGCTGGCCCGTCTCACGCCGGCCGCCGATCCAAACGCGCGAAGGAGCGCGCGCCTGCGAGCGGGGCCGATCCCAGGCACGTCATCCAGCGCGGACTTCACGAGCTGGCGCCCGCGCAGACCACGGTGATAGGTGACCGCGAAACGATGAGCTTCGTCGCGTATCCGCTGCACAAGGTGCAGTGCCGGAGAGTTTCGGGGTAGCACGACGGGTAGTTCTTCGCCCGGAACGTAGAGCTCCTCAAACTGCTTTGCAAGCGCGGCGACCGGCACCGCGACCAGATCGAGCTCCTCGAGCACCTCAAGCGCCGCATTGAGTTGGGCGCGTCCACCGTCAATAAGCAACAGACTCGGTCGCTTTGCAAACTTGCGTTCCTTGCCGGCAGCGGACGGCAGCGCGTCCGCGGTGAGATAGCGCAACCGGCGGCGCAACATTTGCTGCATGTTGGACACGTCATCGTTGCGCTCGTCTCCCTGAATCTTAAAGCGCCGGTATTCGGCCTTCGCCGGTTTGCCTTCCTCAAACACGGTCATCGAGCCGACGACGTTTGTCCCCTGGACATGAGAGATGTCATAACACTCGATGCGCTGCGGCAGTCCGGGCAGCCCTAGGCTGCTCGCCAATTCTTCCATGGCAGCTGTCGCACGCTCTTCGGCAACGTCGCGCTTTGCCAGGTGATCGGCCAAGTGCTGCTCGGCGTTGTGGCGTACCTTGCGCATGTACTCGGCGCGTTGGCCACGCTCCGGTGCAAGAATGCGGACGCGATTGCCGCGTACGCTTGACAGCGCGCGCTCGAGCTCTTGCATCTGCGGGATCCGGGCCTCAAGCATGATCTCCTTGGGAATGGCAGGCGATGCAGCATAGAATTGTTCGACAAACGCTGCCAGCACTTCGTCGGGCGAACGCCCTTCTGTGCCTTCCACGAGGAAATTGTCCTGACCCAGCAACTTACCGCCGCGTACAAAGAATACGTCCATGTTTGAGATGCCTTGGCCATGTGCGCCTGCGATGAGATCCATATCGACCTGGCTTTTCCACACGACTTCTTGGCGAGCCATCACGCGCTCGAGATCGTTCAGGCGGTCTCGCAGTCGTGCTGCGTGCTCGAACGCAAGCTGCTCCGACGCGAACTCCATTTCACGTTTGAGTTTGTCCACGAGCACGCTGTGCTTGCCTTCGAGAAAAAGCAGCACGTCGCGAATGGTGGCGTCGTAGTCTTCTTTGGTTTGCAGGAAGGCGCAGGGTGCCATGCAGCGCTTGATGTGATACTGCAGGCACGGGCGCCGGTAGTTGATGCCGATGTCGTCGAACTTGCATGTACGCAGCGGGAAAGATCTGCGAATGAGATCGATGACGTCGCGCAGACCTCCCGCGTTGCTAAACGGACCGAAATACTTGCTGCCGTCGCGGACGAGTTTTCGCGTGAAGATCACGCGTGGGAATAATTCGTCGAGCGTGACTTTCAGATACGGATACTTCTTGTCGTCTTTGAGCCGTATGTTGAACGGAGGCTTGTGCTGCTTGATGAGATTGCATTCGAGCAGCAGCGCTTCGCTCTCGTTGCGCACGAGAATAGTGCGCACTTCTGCGACGCGCTCGACCATCGCGCCAAGGAAAAAATTGTGCGGCCGGCCAGCTTGGAAGTACGAGCGGACGCGCGAGCGCAGGTCGATCGCCTTGCCCACGTAGAGCACGGCGCCCTTGGCATCGAGCATTTGGTAGACGCCGGGCTCGCTCGGAATTCGGCTGAGCTGCTCCTTAAGCGCCGGCGGCGAAGACTCCACATTCATTTCGATGATGTCTTGCGGGAGACGCTTTGGCGCCCCTTTTATATCTGATTCTTGCGGCGTTCGGCGCGAATATGGATCAAAATCCAACCGATAGCGGCGACAACGACGAGGCCAAGCAAGATGAACGATGCCGGCCGCGCATAGCCGCCCAGCAGCACCCAGTTCCGTCCGAGCACGTAGCCGATGCCGGCGAAAAGTACGCTCCAGATGGCAGCGCCAAGCGTCGTCCATCCCAAAAATATCCCAAACGCCATGCGCGTCACACCAGCGGGAAACGACCCAAATGCGCGTATGCCCGGCAGCAATTTAAGGACGAGCACCGCGCGCGATCCGTAGCGCGCGAACCACTCGTCTGCGCGCTCGATCTCGCGTTCGTGGACGAAAAAGAAACGGCCAAAGCGCAGCAAGAACGGCCGCCCGCCGTAGTATCCGATGAGGTACGCAATAATTGCGCCCGAGATGTCACCAGCCGCACCGACGATCATCACTGGGATGATCTCGAGAACGTGCGTTGACGCGAGATAGCCCGCGAATGCAAGCTGAACCTCGCTCGAAAGCGGGATGCCCACCGCCTGGGAAAACATGCCGACGAAAAGTCCGACGTATCCGAAGTGCGAGATAACCCCGATGATCCACGAGGTCGCATGTTCCAAAGCATGCATCAGGGTCTACTGCTGCCTCGTCGCCGGCTCAGTAGTGAGTTGCTCGATGACTCGCGCGGCGACACCGCCACCGTCGCCGATGATAGCCGAAAGCAGGTCGATCGGCTGCACGACCTCCACTGGGGTCTTTGCCGACAGCGCCAGAGCGAAAATGCGCTGCACGCGCGGCGTTACAATAATGCCCTCCCACGGATGCTCGTCACCGGGCGTCATCGCAGCACGTAGCGCGCGCTTGACCAACCATGGCTCAACGCCTTTGGTTGCAAAATACTCGGCGATATCCGGCGGTGGAGCGATCGCCATGGCAAGCAGCAGATGTTCGGTGCCGAGATAATAGTGGTTCGAATTGCGGCATTCTTGTTCTGCTAGCGTGATCACCGCGCGCGCCGCCGGGCTAAACCGGGAGAACATTTTTAATTACCGCTTCGTTATTCAGCACATATGAAAAGAATCTCGGGGCGACAGGATTTGAACCTGCGAACCTCTCGGTCCCGAACCGAGCGCTCTACCAAGCTGAGCTACACCCCGCGATGGTCCAGTCTCCGAGGTTCTGCTGATTTTTGATGGCCTCCTTGAAAACGAGCCACAACGGGAATCGCGCGGCGGCGCATCGAAGTCGAATGTCGCTTTCCACCCGTTCGGAGTCAGCCACATACATGCGCTACCTCATCGTCGGTTGCGGCCGAGTCGGCTCAACACTGGCGAAACAACTTGCCCGCGACGGCCACGAGGTTACGGTCGTCGACGAGAACTCATCGGCGTTCCGTCGCGTCGGACGTAATTTTTCCGGCAAACTTGTCCTCGGAACCGGCATCGATGTTGATGTCCTGCGCCGCGCGGGCGCTGAGTCGGCCGACGGATTCGCCGCGGTGACGCAGGGTGACAACCGCAATATTATGGCCGCGCTGATCGCTCAACAACATTTCAAGATTCCACGCGTCGTGGCCCGGATCTACGACCCAGAACGATCGTATATGTACCGCGATTTTGGCATTTCAACCGTGTGCCCGACGACCATCGGCGCACGACTCATGAGCGGTGCGCTGAGCGAAGATCGATTCTCGTCGCTGCTCTTCGATCAGGCAGATGCCGAGATCGTCGAGCAGACCGTCACCGCCGAATCTGCGGGCAAGCTCGTTCGCGAGCTTGCAGTCCCGGACAAGAGCCACATCGCGCTCGTTGTCCGATCAAACCACAGCATCATGCCCACGCCTGACGTCAAACTCGAAAAGGGCGATCGCGTGGTCGCGATCGTGCGGCCGGACTTCGTCGCCGAGTATCGCAAACGTTTTGGCGGCTCGCTCGCCAAGGCAGGGTAACTACTCGATGTTTATCGTCGTTGTTGGGGGCGGCAAGCTCGGAACGTATGTTGCCAAAGCGCTGCTCGAAGAAAAACACGAAGTGATCGTCATTGAAAAGGACGAACGCAAGGCAGCTCGGTTGTGCCAATTCCTCAACTGCGAAATCGCGCGCGTTGGCGATGGATGCGATCCGCAGGTGCTCGACGAGGCGGGTGCCAGCCGCGCAGACGTCGTCATCGCCGACACCGGCGACGATGAGGACAATCTCGTCATCTGTCTTGTGACCAAGAAGAAGTTCTCCCGCCCGCGCACGATCGCGCGCGTCAACAACCCCAAAAACAAGCAGATCTTCGAAGAGCTGGGCATCGATTCTGTCGTCTCCGGAACAGAGATCGTGCTGAGCATCGTGCAGCAAGAGGTGAACGTCAAAGACGTCTCACCGCTGATGACATTCCGCGGCGGCAATCTCGAACTCGTGCGCCTCTCGTTGCCCGCGTCTTCGCCGGCGAACCAAAAGCGGTTGTCCGACCTGCGGCTGCCCAAACATTGCGTGATCGTCGCGCTCGAGCGCGACGGCGACGTCATTGTGCCGGACGGAGAGACGACCGTCCGCGCGGGAGATGCGATGCTCATCGTGATGCAGCCCGGTGCAACGAAAGAGCTGCGCAACGAACTCGTCGGCGCTCTCTAAACTCTAGCCGAAACCGCGCGTAAAGTTCCCGACTCCCACTGCTGGAAACTCGCGTTTGAGCCACGCGAGCCAGTTGCGCATGCCCATCGGTTTGCGTTTCGGTCGTCCGACTGCCGCAAAGTATCGAGCCGGGTCCACATTGAGGGTTCGAGTCTGTACCATCGCGATCGGAAACTCTGAGAGCAACTCACCGAATGCTGCGATTTCTTCTGCGTCATCTGTGACGCCCGGATGAGTTAAGACGTTGAGTGAGATTGTAACGCCGCGGTCGGCGGCAACGCGCAGGCTCTTGAAGACCTCAGCAAATCCATATCCACGCGGCCGGTAATACGCGGCGTAGGCGGCAGGACGCACCGAATTGAGACTCACCCGAATCGACTGCAAACCAGCGTCAATCAGCTGGCCGAGCGCTTTCGGGCTGCTCCCATTTGTGTTGCAATGAACGATGCCTGCCGAGGTTGACGAGCGCACGCGGCGTATCGCCTGTGCGATGAGCGGCGCTGCGAGTAATGGTTCACCCTCGCAGCCCTGGCCGAACGAGATCATTCCTTTATTCACTGCCTTGAGATGCGCAACTGCAATCTCACTGATTTCATCGAGCGTCGGACGACGCGGTATACGCTCTTGCGCGCTCTTGATCTGCGCATCCGGCTCTTGTTCTGAGATACAACCAATGCAGCGCGCATTGCACGCCGGCGAGACAGGCAGCGCAGCCTCGCCTTGACGCAGGAACATGTTTTGTGCGGTGAAGCAGCCGTATTCAGTTGCACACCGCGCAAGCTGCTGCACAAGCATATTTCCGGGGAACTCAAGCGTGCGTAGCGCGATGCCCTCACGCACTTGTTTCTCACCGTGCAGCTCCGCAGACCAACTTTCCAGCTCGTCCGTACGCACAGCGGCGACTCGGAATCCGGAATCGCTCCAGGCAACAGCCGCATAGCCGTACAGCGGCAGCGCAGGCGCGCCGTCTCGCTCGACATAGGCCGGGAGTGAGACTCGTGTATATCCAAGCGGCAGCGCAGCGGCTACGGCACAAATCTCATCGCCGCCGTGCTCGGCGATATCGCGTCGCAAGGATCCTTCGTAACCGACCACCGAGCGGCCGGGGCACGTTAGCAACAATGACCCTTCCGGTAAAGCAATAAAATCAGCGTTGTCTGCTGCCGACACGATGCCGCTGTCCGCTGCGGCCGAGACATCGGGTAAATCGAGCACGGTTCCATCGGCGCGCGCGAAGACGCTACACAAATCCTCCGACTTCGTGCGCTTGCTAGTCGATGCCGAGCGTTTAGGAGAGACTCTCACGGGCCTCTGCTCCTGACGGTAACTCGACCTCAGTGCGAAAGATCAACTCGGCGTTGCCAGTCAAGTAGGACGGATTTCCAGCACCTTGCCACTCGACGCGCACCATTCCGCCTTTGGTCCGCACGGACACTGGCGATTTCATTTGGCCTGTGACGATCGCCGTGGCGGCAACTGCACACGCACCCGTGCCACAGGCCCAGGTTTCGCCGGCGCCTCGCTCATGCACGCGCATGCGTATCCCGTCGCGGACAACCTGCCCGAGCTCGACGTTCGGCTGTGAATCGAATACTTTCCACGTTGCAATTTCGCCGGCTACCTTGTCCAAGTCGTACACTGCAGGATCGCGCGTCGTGAACAGCACGACGTGTGGATTGCCCATCGACACACTGTACGCTGGCATAGATTCACCGTTGAGCGTGAGTGAACGATCGAGCTTCCCTGACGATCCGCTTTTGAATTTCGGTTCTCCCATCGCTACCCGGACGGCCGGCGCTCCCTCCCAGGGTACGATCTTCGTCTCGATGACACCGCCCGGCGTTTCGATCGACGCTTCGCTGCGTTCGGGATTTTCTTCATAGAGGTAGCGGGCGATGCAGCGAATACCATTGCCGCACATTTCCGCTTCCGAGCCATCGGCATTGAAGATGCGCATCGACGCGTCCATGTCAGGCTTCTGTGGATCTCCCAGCACCAAAAGACCGTCGGCGCCAATCGCGAAACGCCGTTCGCACAGAGTGCGCGCGATCGCCGGATATGGACGATCGGCTGCACCACGGGCATCGAGAATGATGAAATCATTCCCCGTTCCGTGACACTTGGTAACGGAGACGAGGCCCACGGCTGAGTGTGCGGGTGCTACTGCGCGACGGGAGTTTTCAGTTGGCCGTCGACCGCAATTGCCGGCTCTGAGTCAGCCGGTGTCTGGCGCGAACCGCCACCGATTTCTGATCCCGAGAACTGCACCGGTGCCTGCGGCGAGACGGTCGACACAGCGTGCTTGTACACGAGGTGTGGTTTGTTATCGTATTCGAGGATGATCGTGAAGTTGTCGAATCCCCGAACGTGTCCACGCAGTTGAAAACCATTGCGCAAATAAATGGTGACGGGCGCATTCTCACGCTTGATCGCTAAGAGATAAGCGTCTTGCAGTGGCAAGTTATTTTTCACGCCAGCTTCTCCAATACATCTCGCGCTCGTTGCAAAGCGCGAACCGCCGCTCGTTGTGGCGGATGAACTTTGAGTTCACGCAGGCGCGAGCTTTTCCCTTGCCCGCGCTACGATCGTGCGAAGCGCGACTTCCAAGTCGTCAGCGTCAACCATATCCGCTGCGCTCATGCGGCGGAACCAGGTCTGCTGGCGTTTTGCATACCGTTCCGTGCGACGGATGGTTAATGCGAGCGCCTCCGCTCGCGTCGCAAGACCATCGACCACGGCGAGTGCTTCGGCGTAACCTAAACCGGAGAGGGCGGGCGCATCCCGAGCTGCCGCACGAACGGCTTGAGCCTCCTCGATAAGTCCGTGCGCGAACATGGCCGTAACCCGTTGCGCAATGCGCGCGGCAATCGCGGCCCGATGCACCCGCAACACGACGACCGCGGATTTTAGCTTTGGGCGAAGCGAATCTCGGTCTGAAGAATCGTTGGGCTCGGTTCGCTCAACAAGCGCGCTTTCGAGCGCGCGCAGGATCCGATAGCTGTCGCTTGGGCGCGTCGCCTCGGCGCGCGTTTTTGAGATCGCTGCCAGCCACTCCCACAAAACCTCGCGCGGATGTACCTGCGCTTCCCGGCGCAAGCGGGCACGCAATGCCTCGTCGCCCGGCGGCCGGTCCAGCGGCATTGTACCGACGAGTGCTTCGATATAAAATCCGGTTCCGCCGACGACAATCGGCAGGTGGCCTCGCGCTGTGATGGCCGCGATGGCGGCATCGGCATCGTGAACGTAGCGCACTGCGCTGTAGCGCTGCTCCGGGTCGACGAATCCGTAGAGATGGTGGGGCGCGCGCTCGAAAGCCGATGGCGGCGGCATGCCCGTGCCGATGCTCATGCCTCGATAAATTTGACGTGAGTCGGCGTTGATAATCTCCCCGCCGAGCTCTTCAGCGACGCCCAAGGCTGTCTGAGATTTTCCCGATGCTGTCGGGCCGCAAATGACGAGCGCGCGCGACACGTGGAAACCTTCTTACGTTCGCTTGAAAGCTTTTGAGAGTTCGGTTGCGTCCAAGCGCAGCATGGTCGGTCTGCCGTGCGGACACGTTTGCGGATCGCGACAGGTGCGCAGCCGTTCGTAAAGCGTGACCTGCTCTTGCATGCTGAGCGGCTCGTGAGCGCGGACGACCGAATGACAGGCAACCGTCGCAAGCAATCGGCGGCGGTGTTCAGATGCAACTTCGGAGGATCGAGCCTCGCCCGCCAGATCGTCAAGAATGCCCGCGAGGTCAAAGCGGCGTTGTTCGTAACCGCTCGGCAAGGCGCTGACGCGGTACGCGTCATCACCGAAGCGTTCGACGACAATGCCCATTGCGGCCAGTTCTGATTCGCACGATTCGAGGGTCGCTGACTGATCCGGCGTCAGCTCGATGATCCGTGGCAGCAAGAGCGGCGCAGATCCAGCGTCTGCGCCCAGTTCGAGCGCCTCAAAAGCGATGCGCTCGTGCGCTGCGTGCTGATCGACGATGAGAAGGCCGCTTGCATCGCTGATCACGATGAACGTTTGGTCAATCTGACCGAGCGCGCGTGCTGTCTGACTCGAGCTCACACCCTCTGCGATGCCCTCGAACAGCGAAACTTCAGGCGCTAACTCGAAACCCGTAGGCCGAAGATCGGGCACGCCCGTGAGCGAAAGCGACATCTCGGACTCAGGGTTTGCCGCGCCGGCGTCGAGTCCGTCGCTAATGGCATGACGCACGACGTCAAACACCGCAGCGGCACCGACGAATCGCACTTCAATCTTCGTAGGGTGTACGTTGACGTCTACATCGCCTGGCGCAAGCGAGAGCATGATCACCCCATAAGGATAGCGGCCGGTCATGATCTTGCCCCCGTAGGCGGCAGACCAGGCGGCGCTGAGCGGCGCGCTGCGCACGAGACGCCCGTTGACAAACAGCACTTGGCCTTGGCGGTTTGGACGATCGGCGCCGATGCGCGAGGTGAAGCCGACAATGCCGATCATGATGTTCGGCGCAGTGCGTACCGGAGTTAGTGAGCCGCGGCTGCCCTTGCCGAAGACCATCTCCAATCGGTCGACAGGGTCGCGAACGGCTGGGAGCGACCACACGTCACGCCCGTCGTGGCGCAACGAAAAGGCAACTCTTGGCCAACCGAGCGCAATGCGTGAGAGAAATGAGCTCACGCGGGTGAACTCCGTCTTGTCGCTGCCTAGGAAGTCACGGCGCACGGGTGTCGCGGCGAATAGATCGCGAACGGTTATTTTCGTTCCGGGCGACGCGGCCACGCGCGTGACCGCACCGGGCGAGCCCGCGCGCGCAACGATCCGGGCGCCGAAATTATTCGCCGCCTCGCGGGAGACTATTTCGAGCGAGCCCGCGGCTGCCGCGATACTTGCGAGACCTTCACCGCGAAATCCAAGCGTTCGGACGGAAAATAGATCTGCGGCAGACGATATCTTGCTTGTGCCGTGCCGGTGCAGCGCGAGCGGCAGGTCATCGCAGTGAATGCCGCGCCCGTCATCCTGAACGATAATCTCGGTACGCCCGCCGCCGCGTAACTCTACAGCAATGTAGGTTGCGCCGGCATCTAAACTATTTTCGACGAGTTCTTTAACAACGGATGCAGGCCGCTCGATAATCTCACCGGCCGCGATTTGGGAAATCGTGCTCTCGTCGAGGATGGCAATCCGCTGGATGGTCGTCTGCACGCGACGTGCTTCGCGTATCCGCCATTCTCGTCATGCAAAGAAAAACGGACCTAAAGGTCCGTTGCTACAGATCGGTAGCGCGCGACAGTCGCTCCGAAGACGCGCAGCGCATTGCGGCCGTCTTCTTTCGCCGCGTAGAGCGCGTCGTCGGCCGCCTTCACCAGTGCCTGTTTGCTTGTGACATCCTGTGGATAACTCGCCACGCCGATCGAAACCGTCGCGTTGACGAGCGAGTTGCCGGAAGCAAACGTCAGATCCTGGATGCTCTTGCGGATGCGGTCGGCAACCACAGCGGCCTCAGATTTGATCGTTTCAGGCATGACAACGATGAATTCGTCGCCGCCGTAGCGGCAGTAGAGGTCGTTTCTGCGTGCCTGTTGGCGCAAGATCGCGCCGACGCGGCGCAAGAGCTCGTCGCCTGCCGGATGTCCAAAACTGTCGTTCACGCGCTTGAAGTTGTCCAGGTCAAGGAGCAAGAGCGACAAGGATTTTCGTGCCGCTTGCGCTTTTCGAAATTCGGACTCGAGCCGCTCGTGATAGGCGCGGCTGGTGAGCAGTCCGGTGAGGGGATCTGTATCGGCCATGGCGCGCGTGCGGCTGTGAAGAAGCGCATTACGCACGCCGACAGACGCGAGACTGATGAGCCTGCCAAGGTGTGCGAGCTGATCTGCCGTGTACGAATTTGGCTTCGCGGAGATAAGTTGGACGCAGCCGACCGCCTGTCCATCAGCTATGATGGGCATGACGAGCGAGCCGCGCGCGTGCGGTCGCAACTCGGCGTCAGGCTGGCGCGCGTCCTTGTGGAGATCTGCCACTAGCGCCGGACGCTGCTTCGTGGCGGCATAGCCGACGACACCGGTGCCGAATGGAATCCTTGTGCCGCGATAGCTTGCTGCGTCGACGCCTGCGATCTCTCCAGCCACCAACATTTCTTCTTCCGCGGTCTCGTCGTACTGAACGACGTAGATAACGCAGATATCCCAGGGCACCACGCGCCGGAATTGGCCAAGCAGATTGAGGAGTTGCACCAGCACATCGGCGAGCGAAAGTTGTGATCCAAGCTCGGAGCCGGCGTTGAGGACCTGATCGATGGCCCGCACCTGATGTTCGGCGCGTAGTCTGCCATGCAGCCCGTATAACGCGACGAGATACGGCCCAAACATGAGGCCGGCGATTTGCCAACCAATGACGTTAATCGTACCGACGCCAAAATTCGACCCAAGATCAAGCAGTGTGAGGTAAATGAAGCAGAGGACCGCTACGCCGATGGGCACGGCCAGCATAGCAGCATCGAACGCGGGCAAGAGCAACAGCAAAGTTATGCCATACAGCTTAAGGGCGAGTGCGGCGTAGGTGACGTCGATGGCGATAAGCGCCGGGACGACGAGCGGGTGCAATTCGCCGCGCTTGCCGCTCGCTCGCGAGCGATGCCAAAAATTCAGTGCGAACAGCGTTGTGATGACGCCGTACGCGAGCAACGCTAGCCGTAGCTGATGGGGAGCCGCCTGGTTCGGCGGGAGCATCAAGAGCCAGACGACCGCAATCCAGCGCGCGACGGCTACTGCGAAGGGATACGAGAGAAGGTCGGCCAGCGTCCTGACTTTGAGCTCCGCTAGGCTAAAGGTCCTCACATATAAAGGAATGATTCTCGACGGGCTATGTTACGAAATGCGGGAGTAGTGAGCGGCGTCACTCCCGACCGTCTACGAGATTTCCATCTCCAATTGGGGTTGCTCGACTGCTGCGACCTTTGTCGGCCTCGGGCGCCTCGACTCAACGGTTGGACGCGCTTCAAGTTGGCCCGCGATTTCCTTTGCGCGCTCGACAATTTGTTTTGGCATGCCCGCCATGTGAGCTACCGCGATGCCGTAGGAACGGCTGCTCGATCCACGCAGCAGCCGATGCGAGAATACGGGCCCAGTCGGTTCGTCTGCCACTGCTACGTGCAAATTGTCGACGCTTTTGAATGTCTTGGCCAAGTCAACGAGTTCGTGAAAGTGCGTTGCGAAGAGTACGATCGGCATCCCATCGCCCGCGTTGAGCAAGTGCTCGCTGATTGCTTGCGCAATAGCCAGACCATCAATGGTTCCAGTGCCCCGGCCGACCTCGTCAATGAGCAAGAGACTGCGTGGTGTGCAGTTGCGCAAAATAAGCGCCATTTCGGCCATCTCGACATAAAAGGTGGATCGGCCCGCGGCGATATCATCGCCCGCACCGATACGCGTAAACAGGCGATCGACAACACCGAGCGTTGCGCTCTGCGCTGGAATGAACGAACCCATCTGCGCCAGGATCGATAAGAGTGCGGACTGGCGAAGGTAGGTCGACTTCCCGCCCATATTGGGACCAGTGATCAAGAGGAAGCGCTTTTCCAAATCAACGCTGCAGTCGTTGGGCACGAAGTCCAGGCCGCCATACGCCTCGACCACGGCGTGCCTCCCGCCTTCCACGAAGAGCGCGCTTTCGGGGACGATCGTGGGCCTCACATAGCGGCGTTCGGCCGCGACTTGCGAGAGCGAGCAATACACGTCAACTTCAGCGACGCCTCGCGCGCAGGCAAGCAACCCTGACGCAAAGCCCGCGAGCTGATCGACGATTTCATCGAATATCCGTCGTTCCAGGGCGACTTGCTGCGAGCGCGAGCTGACGATCCGTGCCTCAAGCTCCTTGAGCCGGGGATCGCTGAAGCGTTCCGCGTTGACGAGGCTTTGACGCCGCACGAATTCCGCCGGCATCGCTTGCGCCTGTGCCCGAGTTACTTCGTAGTAGTAACCAAAGGCCTGTGTGTACTTGATCTTCAGCGACTTGATTCCGGTAGCCGCGCGCACCTCGCTCTCGAGAGCCAACAAGTGCTCGCGGCCGGCGCTACGCAGCCCGATAAGTTCCTGTAATTCGGCCGAGTGCTCCGGCACAATGACGCCGCCTTCAACGAGCGTCGCCGCTGGTTCGTCGAGTATGGTCGATGCGATGAGCTCGGCGGCTCGCGCGGGCGTGCCTTCGCCTGCAATCGCTTGGGCAAACGCCGCAAACCTGTCACCGTGTTCGTTGGCAAGGGCCTCGGAGGCGGCGGCGGCAGCTTCGAGTGAACGTCGCAGACCCGCAAGATCGCGTGGACCTGCTCGGCGTGCACGGATTTTCTGCACGATGCGCTCGATGTCGCCGATGCCGCCCAGCTGTCGTTGCAGCTCGACTCGAAAAGACGCGGCCGACACAAACGCTTCGACGCTGTCCTGCCGCCGCGCAATTGCATCGACCTCAAGCAATGGAGCGCACAACCACTGCGCGAGCAGACGGCTGCCCATGGATGTTTTCGTTTTTGCGAGCACGTTCAGCAGGGACGCCTGCTTGTTGTCGCCTGACCCACTCAGCAAATCTAAATGCCGGCGCGTCGAGCGATCGAGCGCCATAGTTTTGCGAGTTTCATGCAGCGTCGCAGCTTCACACAGTCCGACGCCGTCGAGCCTCAAGTACTCAAGGTAGCGGCGCAGCAAGCCGAGCGCTTCGCGCGCTGCTGCGCGTTCCGACATCGCGACGCGCGCGATGATCGGCGGATCCTTCATATCTTTGGTTGTCGGGTCGCAGACGGCGAGGCGGCATGTATCCGATACGAGCGGACGATAGCGGCTGACGTCCTCATCGGCTTCGACGACGATCTCTGCCGGTGAAAGCCGATCGAGTTCGGATGCAAGCGTATCGTCGTCATCGACGATGCTTACCGATACGGAAGACGTGGAGACGTCCGCGGCAGCAATGCCCGTTTTATCTGCAGCCGTCACAACCGCGCACAGATAGTTGTTGCGCTCCGCAGTCAGAAATTGATCTTCGAGCACGGTGCCTGGCGTCAGGACACGCACGATTTCGCGCCGGACAAGCCTATTGGGAACGGGCTCTTCCATTTGTTCTGCGATAGCAACGATGCGACGTTGGCGCAGCAGTCGTGCGAGGTAATGGTCGACGCTGTGATGCGGCACGCCGGCCATGGCCACGCGTTTTCCCTTGCCTGCTTCCTTTGACGTGCAGACAATATTTAAAGCGGCGGCGAGCTCATTCGCATCATCCCCGTAGGCTTCATAAAAATCGCCGACGCGCGAAAGCAAAAGCGCTTCGGGAAACTGCGACTTGAGCGATAGATACTGACCAATGAGCGGCGAGGTGTCGGCTGCGTCGCTTGCGGCGCCAACCGAGGCGGTGCGCGGCGTCGTGCGGGCGGCTTTATCCTCGTGCGGCGCGTGCACGCCGCGGGCGTGCCGAGCTATTACGCTACCCGGCCCACGAGGCCCCAGGTCTGGGCTTGCTCGATTGCAACGTCCACGACCGGCTTGTGCTCTGTGCCTGCGTCTCGCGGCCAGATCACCGTGACATTGTGACCGGATTTGCCTGCCATTCGCGTTGGATCTTTCTTCGAGGGACCTGACACGAGCACGCTGACCGTCTCACCGATGAATGACTCGTGGAAGCGGCGCGTGCGGTCGTTTTGTGCGGCGCTCACGGCTTGGAGCCGGCGCAGGCGTTCTTCTTGCGGTACTTGGGGTTCCATCGTCGCTGCCGGCGTGCCGGCGCGCGGGGAGAACGCGAAAACGAAAGCATACTCGAAAGTGCCGCGCTCCACGAGCCCGAGCGTCTCGAGAAAATCGCTTTCAGTTTCGGTCGGGAACCCGCAAATAATATCCGTGGTCAGCGCCCAGCGGGGAAGGCGCTCTCGGAAGTAGCCAATTCTTTCAAGATATTGTTCAATGGTGTAGAGGCGCGCCATGGCCGCGAGCACTTCATTGCTCCCGCATTGCACGGGCAAGTGCAGCCGCGGCTCGATGTTCGGCAACTCTGCAAGCGCGTCCACGACCTCGCGATTAAAATCGTGCGGATGGGACGTCAAAAATGTCAGCCGCTCCAAACCTTCAATGCGGCCGACGCGGCGCAGCAGGCCGGCGAAGTTGAGACCTTCGTAGAGGTACGAGTTGACGTTTTGGCCCAGTAGCGTGATCTCTTTCGCGCCGCAACGGATTTCACGCTGGATCTGCGCCTCGATCTCCTCGGGCGGAATGCTCTCGAGGGGACCGCGTGTGTACGGCACGATGCAGTACGTGCAAAACTTCTCGCAACCGCGCGTGATGCTGACAAGCGCGCGCAGGTGCGCGTACTGCGCAGGTGAGTCCTCGCCGGGTGCATCCTCGGCTGACGGGAGACGCATGGGTGTCTCGGGCGGCGGCAGGTCGGTCGGCACGCCCCAATCGGTAAGGAGAGCTTTGAACTGCCGGTAATCGCGTGGCCCCAGGAGCGCATCGACGTGTGGCGCCTTTTTGCGCATAACCGCGCGGTCTTTTTCGGCAAGGCATCCGGCAACCAGTAGTTTGCTATGCGCGCGTTTGATCGCTTTGAGCTGTCCGAGCCGGCTGTACACGCGCATTTCCGCCTTTTCGCGGATCGCGCAGGTGTTGAGAATTAAAATATCCGCCTCGTCGGGAGCGTCGGTGAACGTACAGCCGAGCGACCATGCCTGATGAGCTAACCCATTAGAGTCGGCAACGTTCATCTGACAGCCGAATGTCTGCAGATAGATGGAAGGCATAGTGCCAGATTCTCTTGCTTTGAAAGTCAACCTGTCAGTGGGTGGCGCTTTTCCCTTGACTTGCGATACGAGTAAGCAGCGACATCGGCAGGTACGGCTTCGCGCCCACCATAGCTGGTGCCACGCTGAGGGTTCCAGGTTTGCCATTGAGAAAATATGTGCGCGAGCCAACTGCGCACTCGAGTTCGATCCCCTTGTAATGGACCGTAATCTCGTCTCCGCTAACCGTGAAGTCGTTCGCCGGGACGTAGTCGGCAAGGGCAGCGAGCATATCTTCGCCCTCGCCACCCGCCGTCATAGCACCGCGCGGCGCAAGTGAGATGGTTGTCGTCGTACCGGGGAAGACGCGGATGCTGCGTGTGCTGCGTTCGTTGCCGTGCACAATGAGCAAAATGTGGTCGCCGCTTTTCACGGATTGCGATTCGTACGGCTCTTGCAGAGCCACGCCGTCGACGAACACCTTTGCGCCGTTCGCGCCGCGAATGCTCAGTACACCTTTGACATTGCTTGGCATCGCATGCGACGCCGGTTGGTTGGCTGTCAACACGGCGCTCACCGTCGTCACCCGGCCAACCGTGACGTCGATCCCCGTGCTTTGCGGCTGCCAGCCCGCGCGCGTCAACGTCATGGTATGACGGCCGCCGTCGAGGCCGTCGACAAAGAGCGGCGTTTCACCCATGTAGGATCCGTCCAACCACACGGTTGCACCGGGCGGCAACGTCGTCACGAAAACGCTGCCATGTCCGCCCGCTGCCCACACTAAGGGTGATGTCGTTGCAAACAAGAGAATCAGGACGAAAAGAACGATCCGAACCGCCATATTCATGACCGTTCTCTCCTCGTAGGTGTCGCCCTGTACGATGGGGGCGCGAGCGCGCGGCAGCGAATCTGCGTTCATCGTGCCAGACCATATACCCATCGTTGCGATCGTCGGGCGTCCAAACGTGGGCAAGTCCGCTCTTTTCAATCGGCTCATCGGCAAGCGCGTTGCGATTGTTGAGCCAACTCCCGGCGTTACGCGTGACCGTTTATACGGCGTCGTTGAGTGGAACAACCGGGAATTCACGCTCGTTGACACGGGCGGCATTGAGGCCGGCAAGGTCGATGACGTCACCGCTCAGACACGGGCGCAAGCGCAGGTCGCAATTGACGAGGCTGACCTTATCGTCTTCGTCGTCGACGCGAAAGACGGTCTGATGCCGCAAGACACAGATGTCGCAGAGCTCTTGCGCCGACATCGAGAGCGCGTGTTGCTCGTCGCCAACAAAGTGGAGTCGCCGAAAACGGAAGCGGCTATCTACGAGTTCTCTCGCTTAGGGTTTGACGTGCCACTTGCGGTCTCTTCGATCCACGGCTTGCAGAGCGGGGACTTGCTCGATGCAATCGTCGAGCGGCTACCAGATCTTCCCGAAGAACAATCGCGGGTCGACGACCAGAAGATCCGCCTCGCGATCGTTGGTCAACCGAACGTCGGCAAATCTTCGCTTGTCAATACCCTGTTAGGCAAAGAGCGTGCAGTCGTTTCGGCAACCCCTGGAACGACCCGTGATCCGACGGACAGCGACATCGAAGTCGATGGACGGCAATTCGTCATCATCGACACGGCTGGAATCCGCAGGCACGAACGGCGCGGGCCTGCTCTTGAGCAGTACAGCACGATGCGTGCGCTCGGCGCGATTGGTCGCTGCGACGTCGCTATCGTCGTCATCGACGTCATGTCAGGTGCGACGGCACAGGATCAACGCATCGCCGGTCTCGCCATCGAAGAGGGCAAAGGCCTTATCCTTTTGATCAACAAGGCCGACCTCGTTGAAGGCAAGAGCTTCGATCGCGAACAGGCCAACGAGATTTTGCGCAAGGAGTTTGCCTTCGCACCGTACGCAACGATCATGTACGCGTCGGCGCTGACCAAGCGCGGCGTTCAGAAGGTTTGGAACGCGGCGGCGGCAGTGGCTGCAGAGCGTCGAAAACGCATCCCGACCGCGAAGCTCAATCTCGTTGTGCGTGACGCGTTTCGCGCTCGCCCGCCTGCGCCGTTCCGCGGTCACGCGCTCAAGATTTACTACGCAACCCAAGGCGATGTCGCGCCACCGACGTTCATCTTCTTCGTAAACGATCCGCGTCTCATACACTTCTCCTACGAGCGTTATCTCGAAAACTCGGTGCGAGCCGGATTTGGATTCGAAGGCACGCCGGTACGTTTCGTCTTTCGACCGAGAGTCCAGCAGGATAGGACTGAAGCGGACGAGCTCATTTCAGCCACGACCGGCGACGATCAGGCATGACGCTTATCATCTTGGGACTCATCGGTGCGTATCTCGCTGGATCGATCCCATTCGGCATCATCGTGGGGCGCGGTATCTTCGGAGTCGACCCGCGGACAGTTGGCAGCGGCAACATCGGCGCGGCAAACTCAATGCGCGCGCTCGGCCCATTTGGCGCAACCTTGGTGCTGGCCGGCGACGTGGTGAAGGGTGTTGTGCCCACGTTGCTCGCCGCGCATTGGCTCCCATATGGCCATTGGGGTATCGCGGCGGCTGGTTTAGCGACAATCGTCGGTCACAACTGGTCGATTTTTCTGCATTTCAAAGGCGGCAAAGGCGTGGCGACCGGATTAGGCGTACTCGTGGTTCTGTCGGTGCCGGCGACAATTGTTTTTGCGTTCGTCTGGCTGGCGACGGCAGCGCTCACTCGATACTCGTCTCTCGCGTCAATGCTTGCCAATGCGGCGGTTCCGGTAAGTCTCTACCTCTTGCATGCACCGCTCTCGTATGTCGTGTATGGCATCGTTGCCCTGGTCTTCGTCCTGTGGCGCCACTCGGCGAATATCGGGCGGCTCATTGCGGGTACGGAGCTGCGCATCGGTGCCTCGAAGGAGAACAACGCATAGTAATGATTTCGAGCAACGATTTTCGGACCGGCGTCACCATCGTCGTCGACGGCCAGCTCTGGCAAGTCGTTGACTTCCAGCACGTCAAGCCCGGCAAGGGCTCTGCGTTCGTTCGCACGCGCCTGAAGAATGTCATACGGGGTAATGTGCTCGAGAAGACCTTCCGCGCGGGTGAGATGCTTGAGCGCGCGATTGTGGAGACGCGCGAGATGCAGTACTTGTACGGCAGCGGCGACGACTACCATTTCATGGACAGCTCAAACTACGAGCAGATTCACCTCGGTCACGACATGCTGGGTGAGAATGTTGATTTGCTCAAAGAGGGCATGGTCATCAACGTCCAGTTCCACGACGGGAAAGTTATCGCTGCGGAACTTCCCAATCACGTCGATCTCAAAGTTGTGGAGACCGATCCTGGATTTCGTGGCGACACCGCGACCAACGTCCAAAAGCCGGCGAAGCTTGAAACCGGAGCCACGGTGAACGTGCCCCTCTTCATTAACCAAGGCGACACGGTGCGCATCGACACCCGCGAGCGAAAGTACGTTTCCCGCGTCTAGCTTTGATGTCCTTAGCACTCAAGTTAGTTCCTTTTCGAGTACCACGAGGATCGCTCGGTTCGCCTGGGTTTGTGGATACTGCAACACTGTGACTACTCTCCAACCTTCTGTTTCCGTCATGCGTGTAAAAACGCCGTAAGCCTCATCATTTGCTATTGCGTTCTCCATCAGGGTTGGGATCCGACCTTGAGCTGATAGAATTAGGAAACGGTACTGATAGTTCATGTTTGGTGTAACTCCTAGTATGCGAGCGATCAGCCCGGTAAGCCTAGCTGCTGCATGCTGCGGTGTGGTATTCATCTGCAATTCGGCCAGAATTGCTCGCAATGGACTTTCCCACTCGCCAGGTAGCTGGAAATTAGGAGGCCACTGCTGTTTGTTTCGGGCCACAAAAAGCTCCTCAACCTTACTCCTAAGCGCATCAAGGTCAAAACCGAGGTCTTCAATTAGAATGATATCGATAAGGTTGCGGTAACGCGCATTTTCTGTTGGATCAGTCACTGCATGAATGAGCTCCGCCAACTGGTGTTCTCGCGACAGACAGGCGACCAAATCAGCGGCATCTAAACCCATCGAAGACAAATCAAACGCTTCGACTTCTTCGGTTGTCGTATCGATCGCGGATCCAAGATCTATCAACAATGTGCACCAATTGCCTCGCTGATATCGCACCTGTAGCGCAACTCGATGGACATGTTCTCTAGATTCAACGTCCTTTATCTGGAAAGTAAATTCGCACCATTCTGCTTCTAGTACCCGACGAAGCAGTTCCACGGCATCGTCGCCTTCGAGGACTAGAACTAAATCAATATCTTGACTCGCTCTAGCTCGCCCCTTGAGACGCAGCTCCATGGCGAAGCCGCCCTTCACTGCGTAGCCAGGCAGCTTCCCAGTGGAAGCTGCATTGTTTAACAATTGGAAGAAAGCCGTCGCTGCGACCCACCGACGCATGCGACTATTAGTGACACCTTGTTTCTTTGCATCCGCGTCAACAAGCTTGCTCAGACGACCGATGCTAGTTCTCAATGGCCACGTATCTCTGTTGCTTCGCGCGTCGATATAAGATAGTCGACAGTAGCTCTATCAAGGGAATACAGGGACCGCAGTTTCTCCAGCTCCTTTGGTCCAATTAGCTTGCGCTTAGACGCATTCTCGATCGCCACAAGTACTGCGTCGCGAGAGATCCCCTCCAGAATCAAATCGGTGAGCGTCCTGTATATAGCCGTCACGGGTAGGCCGTCGATGGGGACAACCTCTGAGTCATACAGAGGCGCAAAATGAAGTCGCACGGCAGGAGGCGCCTGCCGTCTTAGTCGGCGCATCGTGATAGGTAGCATGAGTTCGATCTTGTCCGGGTTTATGTCGGAAATATCGTGTAGTTGCAGGGCCGTTCGATGAGAAAACGCCGCCTGGACGGGACCCCGCTTCGCTTGCGACCACAAGAGCGTTCGCCAAAGATCCGCGTGCTCGGAGGTTGGCCATCTTGCAAAGCGATAGACCCCCCAGTGTTCTCGGATCAAGTGTCCGGCACGGGTCAGTTTGGCTAGGTGCGTGTGGGAGACGCCTCGCTTCGTGGCTTGGCTGGCAGAAAAGAAACCCGCTTGATTCTCAGCAAGGTCCGCCAGACTATCAAGGCGCTCTCTCGAAGTTATTTTCATTTGCATTGGCAACATTATACCAAAAGGGTAATAAATAGACAAACGGGACACATATAAATGCCCGTCCCGCATTTGCTCTCGCTGAGACCGCGGCCTACCCGCGCTCTTTTTTCGACTTCCACTCCTGTGAGAGCTTGCGTTTCTCTGCGTGCGTGCGGCGTTTGAGCGATAGCTCCAGGCGTAGCGCATCGCCTTTTGTTTTGGCTCGCCGCGTGAACGCGAGACGCACCGGAAGCTTGCCGCGCAGGATCTTTGCTCCCTTTCCCTCATTGTGGGCTTGCACTCGCTTGAGTGGATCGATCGCGTAGCCGCAGTAAAAGGTCCCGTCCGAGCACTGGACGAGATAAACGTAGTGACTAGTGCTCAACGTCAAACGGCGGGACTTGAGGTTGCAGAGGATTGGTTGTCGAGGCGCTCTCGTAACTCGATCCATGGACGCAGGTCATCGATCATCGTCACCGCATCATCAAGCGGTATGGCCTGATCTGCGTCGCTCAGCGCGCTCTGCGGGTCCGGGTGGACCTCAACCATGATGCCTTCTGCGCCAAGCGCCACACAGGCGCGAGCAAGCTCAGGAACGATATCGACGCGTCCAGTCGAATGCGAGAGGTCGACGAAGACCGGCAGATGGCTCATGCGCCGCATGAGCGCCACGCCTGCAAGGTCGAGCATATTGCGCGTCATCGTCTCGAACGAGCGCACACCCCGCTCGCACAAAATTACGTTGTCGTTGCCTTGCAGCACGTACTCAGCTGCCAGCAAGAACTCTTCGACAGTCGCTGACATGCCGCGTTTGAGCAATACCGGTTTGCGCTGTTTGGCGAGGCGTTTGAGCAACGAAAAGTTTTGCATGTTGCGGGCGCCGACTTGAATGATGTCAACGCAGGATGCAACGAGCTCAATTGAATCGGTATCCATTACTTCGGAGACCGAGATCATCCCGTGGGTGCGCGCCGCTTCTGTCAAAAGCTCGAGACCCTTGTCGGCGAGGCCCTGAAACGAGTAGGGCGACGTGCGCGGCTTGAATGCCCCGCCGCGCAGGATGCGCACACCGTGGCCCGCAAGCACCGTCGCGGCGGCGTTCATTTGTTCGGCGGATTCGACGCTGCACGGTCCCGCTATTATATGAAAGCCCCGGTTGAGGTTGATACCACCGACCGTGAGCCCAACATTGAATCCCTTGCGCGCGCTGTACAGCGCCATACTGCATCCTCGCTGCCGCGCAGTTCGCGCTGTGTGATGCCGTTCTCTGCTGCGCGCCGCCGGAATGCCATGACATGAATGCCTTAGAAGCTGCCGGATTTATCGCACTCGGGCTGGTCGCAGGGACCTACGGTACGCTCGTCGGCGTCGGTGGCGGCTTACTGATCGTTCCTATACTGCTGCTCAACCACGTCGCTCCCAAGGACGCCGCAGGCACCTCCATGGCGGTCGTTCTCGCGAATGCGGCCTCTGGTTCGGTCAGCTATCTACGGCAGCGCCGCATCGACGTCCGGTCGGCATTTGTTTTCGCGCTCGCCGGTCTGCCGGGCGCCCTGCTCGGCGGTCTCGTCGATCAGTACGTGCCGCGCACGCTTTTCAGCCTTCTCTTCAGCGCGCTGCTGTTTTTTGTGGGCGTGCGGTTCTTTCTAAGGCCCGGCGAGGACGCACACGGCCCAGCCGCGGTTGTGAGCAGCGGCAATAGTGCAGGCTTTCGACCGGTTCCCGCTGCTGCGATCGGGCTCGTCGCGGGTTTCCTTGCGAGCATGTTCGGCATCGGCGGGGGCATCATATTCGTACCTTCGATGGCGTACCTATTCAGTTTTCCGGCGCACATCGCCACCGCCACGTCCACCTTCATCATTGCGCTCACTGCAATTTTTGGCACCGCGTCGCATGCGTACTACCATGATATCTTGTGGGGCCCTGCGGTTGCGATCGCTATCGGTGCGGTTGCCGGCGCACAGATCGGAGCCCGGATCGCGCCACGAGTGCGCGTGCCGCAGCTGATGCGACTCTTCTCCGTCGCCGTGCTGCTTGCGTCGCTATGGCTTCTCTACAAAGCGTTGTCCTGACAGTTCATATCGCCGGTCTTTGCGTCCAGGCATATCCTCACTCGGCCCAGTCCACACGAGCGCGAAGCCGAGAGTTTCGAGTAAGCCGATAGAGGCGGCATTCTCATCGTCGACCACGGCATTGATGCGTTGCACCTTGTGTTCAAGAAATAACGTACGAATGAGCTCGCGGCATGACTCTTTTGCGTATCCTTGCCGCCAGAAAGATGGGAAAACATCGTATCCGATCGTCGCCACGTTTTCCGCGATGGTCGCCTGAACCCAACCCACGAACGCACCGTCAACGCGCCGAACGGCGTAATTGAGCCAGGTTTGCGAGCCATCCGGAGATCTGCGCGCAACCCACTTGTGAAAGCGCTCTTCGAGCTCCTTGACGCTCGCAGGCCGGCCGGTGTGGTAGCGGTAAAGGCGATCATCGTGCAAATGAGGGAAGAGCGCCTTCGCGTGCGCGGGTGACAATGGTTCGAGCACCAGCCGAGATGTTGAAAGGGAACGCTCGAGATCAGGCCTCGCCGTTAGAGTCCCCGCCAACGCGCGAATGCCTCATTCGGCACCCCGAGCGAATCAAGCGCCTTTCCCACCGTGTGGTCGATGATGTCCTCGACATTCGCGGGCATCGCATAGAAACCGGGAATGGGGGGCAAAATCACCGCCCCAATCTCTGCGAGCTGCGTCAGTGTCCGCAGATGGCCCAAGTGCAAAGGCGTTTCACGAACGACAAGCACGAGGCGACGCCGTTCCTTGAGACACACATCCGCGGCCCGCACGAGTAAGTTGTCGTTGAGCGAGTACGCGATGGCAGACGCGGTTTTGATCGAGCATGGAATGACGATCATGCCATCAGTTCTAAATGAACCACTTGAGATCGGCGCAGCGAGATTGTCAGGATCGTGCACCTCGTCCGCAAGCTTTTCCACGGATGCGACCGAGCGTGACGTCTCGATGGCCAGCGTGCGCTTCGCCTGACTGCTCATCACCAGATGAATCTTTGCTCCGGGCACCGCACGCAGCGCTTCAAGCAGCCGGACTCCGTAGATCGTGCCGCTTGCGCCAGTGATGCCGACGACGTATGTGCCCATCCTAGACGACGACGCTTACGAGCATTTCAACGTGGGGATTGAAGCGGTGCGGCGAGCACCGCGCGCACGATACGCGGAACCCTGGGCGACGACGTCGCAGCAGCTTCGTCTGACAACGAGGACACGACAACACATAGCGCCGGCTGCTCCGCCGCCGCTTAACCGGCAAAAAATGATAGATGCTCGTGAGTCCCACTTCGCGCATCTTCCGCTTAAAGTCGTGACCGTGGCCGCTTGGCAGTCCGTGCTGGTACAGCCACGCATGCACCATCTCATGGAGCAGCGTCGGCTCGACTTGCTCTGCATGCCCTGCGAGCAGCAATGGGGACAACTCGATCATTGGAGGGCGGTGACCGATGCGGCCGGCGACCGATGTCAGGCGCGGGTTGAAAATGATTCTGTACGCGCGAAGCACGCCACCAAAGTGCCGTACATTGAGCATCGCGAAAATAACTTGAAGATCCGCTGCGGATGGAAGCGTTAACGCATCGCGAGATTTGACCAGTGCGAGTGTCACGGACGGGCCATAGCTTCGCGCGCGAACCGCACGCACCTTCAGAGGTGACAGCGCGCGCCGGCAATAACATCTTGCGCGCCATGAAGATCTTTATCTCCGGTGATATGGAAGGCATTGCGGGCATCACTGCAACGGAACAAACGGATCCAGTCGGCCAACCGGAATATCCGTATTCATGTAAACTCATGACCGGCGAAGTGCGTGCAGCATGCGAGGGAGCAATGGCAGGTGGCGCAACCGAGGTATTAGTGAACGATTCGCATTGGAACATGCGAAACATTATTCACGAGGAGCTGCCGCCGCAGGTGCGTCTCATTCGCGGCAGCCTCAAACCACTCTCGATGAATCAGGGTCTTGACCCGTCATGCAACGCCGCAGCTTTTGTCGGCTATCATGCTCCGGTTGGCACCGCCGATTCAAACATCGATCACACATACACGGGCGACCTTTACGACGTTCGCATCAACGGCGAGCGCTGCAGCGAAGCCCGCATCAACGCCGCCGTCGCCGGGTGCTTCGGTGTTCCCGTTATCTTCGTCTCGGGCGATCAGAATGCGTGCGTGGACGCACGATCATTTCTGCCGTGGGTCGAGGCCGTTGAAGTGAAGCACGCCATCGGACGCTATGCTGCAAGCTCGCTCTCGCCCGAGATGTCGCGCAAGGCAATTGCGGCTGGGATGCAGCGTGCTGTTTCCGCGCTGGGGAGCAGCGGAGCAAAGCCATATGCGTTCGCCTCGCCCATAACGCTCGAACTCGTTTTTACGACGACTGCCAAAGCGGATATGGCATCGCTCCTGCCGGGAAGCGAACGGCTTGATGGCCGCACGCTGCGTTATGGCGACCCTGACTTTCTCACCGTGTTCCGGGCCTTTCGGGCCATGATGACGCTTGGATCGAGCGTATCGTAGTTCGCTTAACCATATGAACTCAGTCGGTGTGCGATAGCACACTCCACGCCCTTTTTGTAACGAAAGCTGCTCGAGCTATATCCTATGAGCGTGCCGGGCGCCGCATTAGCGGTCCCCCACCAAGCGACGTCCGGCGGGTTTTACTCTGCAAAAAGTTCAGGCCCGGTAGCTCACACCGGGCCTGGGCATTTTTCGGGGGAGGGTCGACGCGAGGTCGACGGTCGACGCAAGGTCGACCGCTACAAGCTACGAGGAGCCCGTAGCCTGCGGCTCCGCTTCCGAAGCTTCTTTCTCATCGTTTGCTTCGCCGTTAGAAGCAGCGTGCGTCTCGCTTGGCTGTTCTTCTACCTCGGCTTCGGCCTTTTGTTCAGCCGCTGCCGGCGCTGGCGACGTCCGTTGCGCCTCCTCACTCGGCGGCTGCCAATCGTAGTCCGATGGATTGAGGTTATACTGTTCCGGAGTCAAGCCGAGTTTATGTATCCAGTCGAGGGCAAGCATGTAGTGCCGCTTCGTGCGGTATGCGAGCCAACGTCTGCGCAGTCCGTCATCCTCGTCCACGGCCTCACGGAAGCGACGGAATGCGCCTTTTCCGGAGATTGACGAGCGTAAGCGGCCAGCGACGTTGATGTCCTCGATCAATCCGATGAAGTCGGACATGATCCCGTAGCGGACATCGGTTGTCACCGGCGTGACTTTGCGCATGTCGGCGTTCGCCTGTGCTTCGGCGATGCGCGCCGTTTCCTGGTCGCCGAGATTATGCATGAAATGTTCGATCGCGCCGGTCTTGACGTTGAAGAACGCGACGCTGTCCACATCGCCTCCCGTCAGCGCGGTTCCAAGTTCATCAAGCAGCGCGCTGCGTTTCACCGGCCCCATGCGAACTGCGCGCGTCGCTGCACGCCCCTGTGAAGCCGGCGCTTGCGCCTCAATGCCAAGCGCGTGGCGTAAGTCTTGAGGATCAAGGGCAGGCAACCCCAAATTTGTGAGCCGCACGTGCTGGCCGGCAAGTTCTGTGAAGAGATCTTCCAGTTTCTTGCGCCCGAGTGGATCGTTAACTGCATCTTGGGGTGAGAGTCCGCCGAGGTCCGGCAATGGTCTGCGGATCCATTCCGCGGTGAGATGTGCGTAGTTTGTTGCTAGATCAGTCATATGTATCACTCTTCTCTGTCTTTAGTGCCCTGTTGCGATGCGGTCAGCGTCCTGCTAGACTGCCGCGTGTTTTTTGGTACCGAGACCCTCGGCGATCCGTAGAACGTCCTCCTCGGTGAGCCCGAGGCGGCGCATATTTTCATAATATTGCGCGACGATATCGGCAACGTGACCAGTTCTCGCTCGCTCTTCTCGTACCCGCTTGACCTCTTCTAGCACCCGCTTGCTCAGTTCGCCGTCAAGCGTCACGCCGGCCTGACGCAATCGCGCTTCGTGTTTGCGCAGCGTGGATTCGATAACCGAAAGACCGCTGTGTTTGCCGTAAACGAATTGCATCTGGCCCCCGACGAGGCTCGCGGGCACGGCTTCGTACATCCGCGGATCGATAAGCATCGCGTGCGTGTGAATGCCTGATTCGTGCGAAAATACGTTCGCTCCGATGATCGGCTCGTGCGCCTCGATCGGGAACCCCGATACTGATTCCATAAAGCGCGCGAGCTCTCGCAGCTTCTCGTACTTAAATCCTGGTATCTCCACGCCATAGAGCACGCGCAACGCTGTCACGACTTGGTGCAGCGGAACATTGCCCGCACGCTCGCCGTAGCCATTCGCGGTCACGGTGAACGCCTTGAAGCCGCATGCGAGCGATGTGATACAGTTGATGGTGGCAAGCCCATAGTCGTTGTGGAAGTGATTGAGCAGCGGAATCTCCGGCGGTAGCGCAGCGACGATGCGCGAGCAGAACCAGCGCGTCGCTTCGGGTGTCAGGCAGCCAACTGTGTCAGGCCACGACGGCCGCGTGCCGCCGGCCTTGATGCCCTCGCGAAACAACTCGATGAAGTAGTCGACGTCGCCGCGGCTTCCATCTTCGCCGCCAAACTCGACGTAGCGGACACCCTTGCTACGAGCGTAGCGTATCGCGTCGCAATGCATGCGGATGTTCGCCTGCCGGTAAAACGAGAGCGGCAGATCGAGCCACTCAGATTCGTTGCGGCCCTCGCGCGCGAGCAGCGTCTTTCCGATCTTGTATTTCATGTGGAGATCGCTGCCCGAAGTAAAGATAAAGAACGTCACATCGCTTGGAGCGACGTTGATCGCTTCGAGCGCAGTCAGCGTCGCATCGATGTCCTTGGCATTACTGCGGCACATAACGACGACGTCGAGGTCCGCCCGAATTTCGCCCTTGCGCTTGCCTTGCATGATAAGCTGCAGTGAACGCCGTTCGTCTTCCGACACAGCCGGGAACCCGACGTCCATAATATGGACGCCGATATCGGAGAGCCGGCGACAAATCTCATACTTCTGCTCCGGCGTATAGGCAATGCCGGGCATCTGTTCGCCGTCGCGCAGCGAGGTGTCGTAAATACGTAATTCTGAGGACGGTGGGAACTTGACGTCACGCGTAAAATCGCGCGGGTCCCGGATCAGCTGTGCGATCGGCTCTTGAAATTCCATGAACCCCTACACAAGTTCGGCGTTAAGGCTGGACGACGATCTCGCCTCGCATGCCTGCGCTATAGTCGAAGAAGCATCCATACAAGTACGTCCCCGCCTTCGTCGCAACGATGGGAGCCGAACGTGCGCCAGGCGCAATATCACCCGTGCTCCATGACCCTGCGCCGATATTGCCTGATTCATGCAGCACAGAGTCGGTCCAGTGCGGATCTTGCGGAAACGCGGAAATTTCTCCCAGTGACGTTGCAGTGTGATGGCGGCTGTCAGCGTTGACGAAGACAATCGATTCTCCGACGTGGACGACAAGGCGCCCCGGGGACACCCCTGCGTAGTCACCTGCGCTGAGGTGGGCGACCATCGAGTACCGAGTCAAGTCGAGCGTGACCGTGTGCGAGGCGCTTGCTGCCCCCGCAGGCACGCGGGCCAACAGTGAAGCGAGCCCGAGCAACGCGACACAGATGGCTAGTCTCATGGGGTCGTTCTGGTGTTCGATATGGATGCGGCTCATGTCAATGACTTAACGTTGGCGGGAGGTGATCTGTGACATGAGATTCGCAGCTTGGAAGCCCCTTACCCTCAAAGCGGGCTTCTCGGACGTGCGTCCGGCCACAGTTGAGCCCGGCCGGCCTAATCCGTAACGAGTAGCGAGACCGGAAGGTCTAACGAGCGGGTACCTATTGCCCTTCGGGTGAGCTGTATTTGTGAACGTGAAACGCCGCGGTAAAAACTTCTGGCAACGTCTGCAGAACCACACCTCTGCGCAGACGCCCACGTACGAAGACATCATGGCCGACAAGGAAACGCCGGCGATGCTTGTCATGCTTGCCGCAATCATTCCCGTCTTGTTGTGGGCCGCGATCAACGCACCTCACGTTTCGCAAACATTTGCCAGCCTGCTCGCAGCGGCGGCGTTGTTGGAAGTGGTCGCACCCGATTCCGTGCGGTTCGGGCGGCGCATCGTCGGCGCAGCATTTTGCGTCGCTGTTGCAGGATTTGTTTTGTATGGAGCCCCCGTTGCTATACTCATCGGTTGCGTGCGTGGCATCGTCCGCGCGCTGAAGGCGCCGACTGCGCGGCTTGCAGCGGCGCAGGCTATCTCATGGGCAATCCTCGGGCCTCTTTTTGCCGCGCTGCTGGCGACAGTCGTCGCAAAGCATTCGGCGCCGCTCGCCGGCACGATCGTTTTTGTCATAGCGGCGTTCGGGCTTGAGCTCTTCGCCGCGCTCACGAGACTGACGGGGCCAGCTGCCATGTCGTCAGACGATATCTGGCACGGCTTCTTCCCGTATTCGCCCTTACAGTTTGGTGGCTTCGGCGCCGTCGGTTACGCGCTTGCCGGTGAGCTCGCGGCCGGGCGATTGGGCATCCTTTTCTTCCTGGCGGTCCCCTTCGCTATTGCAAGGGCGAGCCTTGGCTCTGCCGGCTGGGGCACCGAAAAGTACATCGCTGCGCTCGAGCGTGAAAATGACTCTCTTCTCAACCGCATCGGCCAGTTCGACCGCGCCAACGGAGATCTTATCGAGGCGTTGGCCGTCGCGATCGATGAGCAGGACGGCATTGACCGCGGCCGCACTATGCGCATCGCGCAACTTTCCACACGCATCGGCTCTGCACTCGGAATCAACGGACAAAACCTTGAGATACTGCGCCGTGCTGCTCTTCTCCATGACGTCGGGTTATTGGCGCTGCCGGCGGGCGAACGGGGAGCAGCCCACTGCGAGCTCGGCGCACGATTGGTTGCCCGCTGGCGCGATGGTCGCGTCATCATGCAGGTCATCGAACAGCACCACGAACGCCTCGATGGCAGCGGGTTCCCCAAGGGTCTCAGAGGCGAGCACATCGTTATGGAAGCGCGCATTGTTGCTGTAGCCGAAACCTTTGTAAATCTAACCTCAGGCCCAACGGCAGTGAGCACGCTCGATGCTCTCAATGATATTACTTCCCGCCGAGGTTCGGAGTTTGATCCCCAAGTCATCGATACGCTCGCTCAAGCCGTCGAACCGCGGACCGCAGACGTCCTGCCCATGACCCGCCGCGTTCGCTAACAACGTTTGTAGCAACGGATCTTTAGATCCATTCTGTAGAGACAGACCTTTAGGTCTGTTTACGGCAGTCGCGGCCGGCTCGCGATAATCTCTGCAGCAGGGATCTTTCCCAGTGAGGTCAGCACCCGCGCAGCATACTGTGCGAGGCGCGGCTGATCGATAGCGCAGGGCGCATTTTCGGGATCGCTCAATCTCGTCATTGCTCGTTCGAGCGTCGTCCTGGCACCCACCAGGTTCTCTCTCTGTAAGTGATGGAACGCAGCAGCGAGCTGAATAAGGCCGCGCAAGCCGCGATCTCGCGTGTTGATCCAACGCGGCTCGAGCGTCTCATGTGCGTCGAAGAACCGGGCACCGTTCCAGCAGTCGGCAAAGCGCTGCAAATCCTCCTCGGGGACGTCCGGTTGGCCCTGGCGTTCCCTGGTCACGCCAGCGCTTCTTTGGCCGCAGCGAGCGTGGCGTCAACATCGTCGTCGCTGTGCGCTGCGGTCAAGAACATCAGCTCCAACTGCGACGGTGGCAGTAAAATCCCGCGATCGAGCATGCCTTTGTAATAACGCGCATACGCGTGGGAATTTGCTTCGCGGGCCTCGTGCATGTTGCGGTGCGGCTTGCCCCGGCGGAACATGAAATCCACCATTGAGGCGCAGGCAACGACAGGATACCCTAAACCGCGGGTATCGATGATCTCTTGCAAACCATACGCGAGCCTCGACGTCTGCTCGCCCACCCGCTCGTAAAACTGAGCATCCGCATCCACCGCATCAAGCAGCGCGTGAGCCGCCGCAACGCATGTGGGGTTGCCGGAAAAAGTGCCGCCGGCGAAAACGCTTCCTTCCGGCGCCAAGACCGCCATGATGTCGGATCGACCGCCAAAGGCGGCAATAGGGAGCCCACCGCCGAGCGCTTTGCCGATACACGTCAGATCCGGCACAATTCCATAGTGCTGCTGCGCTCCTCCCAGACCTAGGCGCAGGCCTGTGATTACTTCATCAAAGATAAGCACGACGCGGTCGGCACGGCTCAGTTCGCGCAACCGCTCAAGATACTGCGGTTCCGGCAAACATAACCCCATGTTTCCGCAGACCGGCTCGACGATAATCGCGGCAATCTCGCCAGGGCGCGTGGCAAGAGTGTGTTCAACGGCTCTGTGGTCGTTGTACGGCAACACGATAACGTCGTCAATGACCCCATGCGTTATGCCCGAGGCCAGCGTGGGCGCTGAGAGCGACGAGGCACCTGCGGAGAAAATCATTGCGTCGCTCTGCCCGTGATAGCAGCCTTCGAAACGGATGAGCTTTTCTCGCCGCGTAAAGGCCCGTGCCAAACGTACCGCGCTCATGCATGCTTCGGTGCCGGTCGACACAAAGCGTACCAACTCCATTGACGGAAAGCGCCCCTTAACTCGCTCGGCGAGGCGCACTTCCTCCGGGTGCGTGGCTCCGAACACGGCCCCTTCAAGCAACGCGCGGTGCACGGCCGCTGCAATGCGCGCGTCTGCGTGGCCGAGCAATACCGGCCCAAAGGCGCACAGGTAATCGATGTACTCGCGCCCCTGTGCATCGACGACATGCGAGCCATGCGCTCGCGTGATGAACGGCGTCGGGCTACCAACGGGCCGACCCGCACGGACCGGCGAGTCGACGCCTCCTGCGAGCGCAGCTTGCGCCCGCGACACACCGGTCTGTGATGAGGTCTCATCGGCGCGGGTAAACGATTTCAGATTACGGGCCACGCTGCGCGCTTGGCCGCACGCCACAAAATCCCATCCCAAGTGCCAGGAAGGATCGTCCACTTCAGAAAAAGCGTAGGACGGCATCCGTGCCGTCCTACGCAGTCTGTGTCGGCTATTTCCGTCGGCAGATTATTTGCCTTGGTCGAGCCAGGCAATAATGTCGTAGCGGTTTGTAATTGGGAAGCCCGGTGGCGGATTGGCTGCCAGGCGCGAATCATATTGGTACTTGCGCTGGAAGCCGTGAATCAGCGTGCCGCCGCTGGTAACGCCCATCGCGCCTTGCGAGTTCTGAATCAGCCCGCCGTAGAACGTGAACGTACCTTGCACGGAACCGTTGTAGTTATTGTTCCAGAAGTTGCCATCGGTGCAGCCGGGACCGATACCACCCGTGCAATACGGTGGATTATCTTGACCGAAGAAGCCCGTCATGATGCTTCCATCAAACTCGTAGCCCGTGGTTGTCGACACGCTGAGTTTGACATCGTTGGCCCAGATTCCAAACTCATCGGTCGACGTCGAAGTTTGGTCCTTGTAGACGATGCCCGGAGCAGAACCCGTGATCGTGATATTATGTCCGTGATTACTCGTATAATCGGGCACTGCCACGGAGTAGTCGCCGTGAATCACGCCGCTGACTAAGTTCACGTTCCCGTCAACAAAGATCGCGCCGTTGCCGGCGGGCGTGCCGAATGCCGGCTGACCTGAGATGGTGCCGGTATAGGTAGCGGTCGGGCACGGTGAGCAGGGCGTATTCTCCGCTACGGTTGTCGTGTTGGCGGAAAAATCAACCGTCACCGTGTAAGAGTGTGGAATCGGTGAAGAACCATAGGGCTGCAAGAGGAACTTCTCGCTGGTAGCAGTCGGAGACGAAGGTGTAATCTTTACGCCGCCTGCAATGAAAAGGCCAGTTTTGACGCTCCCTGTTCCCGTCGTTGCGTCGATCTGATTGATATACACACCATTGCCGCCGGCAGGGGCCGGCACATTGGTGATAGTCCGGCCGTCGCCCCAGTAGGATTCACTTGCCAAGGCGAGATTGTCTTGGAAGGTTGGCAGTTGCATCGGGTTCGAGCTGACTTTCAAGTTCGCCGACGTCCCACCGAGCATGACGTCCGCCCAGGTAACCGCCGACATTGCAACCGGTGTCTTGCCAGCACCCTGATAAAAGTTTGGCGTTTGTGCCGTTTGTACTGTCGAGTTGAAAATCGGCGCGCTGGGATCTTGGTACCAAATGTTCATAGCGCTGCCATTGTAGACGGGACCATCGAACTTTTCGCCGCTGGTGTAGTAAATATTGCTTGAGCTGCCGGCCGTGAATTGCTCGTAGTACGAGTACGGGAAGCTCTTCGTTAACGCTAGGACACTCCGAGTCTGACCCGAGTTCGTCTCGGTGCCCGTGGACTTGATCTCATAGTACACCAGACCGCTGGAGCTGTTCCACGTCTTGGTCACCGAAACGTCGTATTTGACGGTTGACGGTGACGGGTAGTTGTATGAAATAGGTGCCGGCGCAACGTGGCCTGGTCCAGACGCATTTTCTTCTATCTTTAGGACCATGTTCTCAACGCCGGCATATGCCGCGTCCAGGGCCTTGGCGCTGTTGCCATGTGCTCCCACCATCTGGAGCTCGCCGATCATCTGCGACATAAGCGCCCCGATGAGCGCCAGGAAGATAACCGACATGAGCATGGCGGTGATTAACGCGACGCCGCGTTTCGTCCTAGATCTAGTCTTCATGGTTTGGACCCCACAGCTACTTGTGAATTGAGATCGTAAATGGATCCACCCTTGCTATCCGTTGTTTGCAAGTCTATGTCAATAAGGTTCGCAGACGGCGCCGTCGCGCCAAACGAGGAAACGTTTGAGGCCACGATGTTTGTGGTAGTCTGCGGAGTAGGACAGTTGGCATTCGTTTTGAGCGTGACCGTGCGCGTTATGGTATGCGCCACCGGATCGTAGACTAAAGAGACTTGGTCGTAGCACGGCGTCGGGTTGCCAAACGCATCAGTGGGAATGGCAACCGGGTCATCCAGACCGCCGGTACCATCGTGAACCCGCCAGAACGCGACTGTCTGAACGGGGACTGCGGAAGCAGCCGGTGTCGGAGCCGAGACAATCGGTGGCGGCGTAGCGGGCGTCGTATAGTCGGTGACGTCGGGCATGCCTTCGCGAAGCTCATTGGTCACCCGCGACATAACGATCCGGCCATTTTGGTCCGCCGTTAGGTCGGCCGTCATGAGCGAGTTATGGTTGAAAACCATCACAAACTCTACGATAGCCAGGGAGAGCACAAGTCCCATGATCGACATCGAGATCAACATCTCGACGATCGTGAACCCACGTGTCTTTGCTCGTATTGACATCATTGGATCGCCGTCGGTGCGGGTGTTGGCGTCTTAGACGGCGTCGGCGTCGGGCTCGGCGTTGGCGTCTTAGACGGCGTCGGCGTCGGGCTCGGCTTCGGGGTCGGGCTCGTCGATGGCTTCGGCGTTGGCGTCGGGGTCGACGTCAACGATGGCGACGGAGACGGCGGAGGCGGTGTCTGACCGGCAGAGTTCGGCGTGGGATCGTTGCGCTGCAGCTGATGGGTCTCGAAGATCTCCTGGTGCCCGGCGTTGTCGAGCGTGTTGGATGCTATCCAGACGGTGATGTCAGCGGCGTTGGGGTCGGCAGATTGTTGTTTTGCCTGCCACATGTACTGATAGGTGCCGTGCGCTGAGAGATTCGCAAAGGGGCCCCCTACACAGGTTGCCGCCGAATGCCACGTGGGCGAAGCGATATTATCGTTGTAGGGCGGATAGGGCACTGTGCAAGGGTCATTCCCCAAGGTATTTACGGTCCACGCGCTGCCAGTGAACTCCGCGCACGCACCGGTTGTCGTCCAGAAGCAGGGGTCATTGCGCATTATATTCATGTAGTAGTCGCTCATGGAAATCGCAATGCCGCGGTTCGACGCGGTTTTCTCTGCTTGCGTCGAGGCGATCATGTCTCCCGATACAAACAAGAATGCAAGCGTCAAAATAACGCTCGCAACCATTACTTCGATGAGACTACTGCCACGCTGCCGCTTCGGCTGTCTCGGTTGATTCGACATCAAAAACAATCTCCGCGCTCGGTATGCCTCCACTTAAAGATAGATGGAGACATGGATAGGACTGAGTTTTTCCTATTTAATTTCATCGGCTCCCGCGGTCACGCAGGAGGTGTGACAACACGCACACAGCCCGGACTTCATGCGATATGAATTCGTCGACACGAAAACCGGGGCGCACGTACTCACCATTATCGCGTTTCCCGTGACTGGGCGCTGTGACGGACAACATTCCATATGATACGCGACACGAAATTTGATAAAAAAAGTGAACCCGCCGTCTTGGCGAGCCCACTTCTCGAACTGACGTCGACAGCGACGTTACGTTCCCAAGTCCTCCCACGCGATAAGGTCGTATTCGCCGGTCATCGGATTAAACGGCGGCGGGCTGGTCGCAAATCGTGAATCGAATTTGATATTTCTGCTGTAGCCTGTGTGGACGCCGCCAACCCACGCTCCCACTGCCCCTCGCGTATTCTCGATGACGCCACCCAGAACCGTCAATGTGCCCTTGTTAGCGCCGCACGTGCGCGAGCCGCAGCCTAGATATGCGAAGTAGCCATTCCCCGGAGCTTCACCGGGATAACCAGCAATAATGCTCGCGTCGATCTCCATGGGACTTGGGGAGGCGGTAGCTATTAAGACTTTGTTTGCCCAAAGTGCGACTTTATCTGTTGTTGGGTCACTGTATTGGAAGTTGCCTCGCAGTGTTATGCTGTCATTGTACGGGAAGTAGTCAGGCGTCACGAACGCGTAAGATCCTTTGATCGACACGTTGGGTGAAACGCTGCCAAAGGCAATGCTGCCGTTGACAAATATGGCCCCGTTCCCTGGGTTGGTCACGCCGGGGCCGGGTGCTCCACAAGGCACTCCGACAAAAGATCCACTTCTGATGAACGTTCCGGCTGGCGGCTTGCCAGAAAAAAGACCAACGGTCGTCGACCCCGTGCACAGCCCGGTGAAGTTCTCTGTCACCTGATAATACTGTCCGCCGAACGCTTTGCTTTGCAGCGTGAAGGTTTCTGTGGATCCGGAGCTTGATCCATCGATCGTCACTGTAGCGCCGTTGGTATTAATGTACACCCCGGTCGTAAGTGTAGCAGTCTGCGTCGTAGCATCCTTCCCGTCCATGTAGATACCGTTGGGGACGGTTGGATAAGCAGTCTTTGCACCGTCGCCTTCCCAAGCCTGACTCATGACAAAGAGGTTGTCTTTGGGCGCGGGCAGTGCAAGCGGACTCTTATCGATGGTAAAGTTGTTCTGACCACCCGCAACGATGGAAGCCCAGTCAGCGCTGTCGCTTGGTGGCGAGCCCATGTCCGCTTGGTCGTTCCAGACCGGGGAGATCGCCGTGCGCACCTTGTCTTGAAAGATTGGAATTACTCCAGTCACGCCAGCATAGTCGATGCGCATGGGGCCTGAGGAGTAAACCGGGCCATTATAATGGGTATCGGACCTGTACCATACGGGATTCCCAAATTGATTTGTCTCACTGCCGGACCAACTGTCCCAATTCGAAATTGGTACGGATTTTGCTATCGCGCGTACCTTGCGCTTCACGAACACGAAGGGTACATTGTTAAAAGTTCCGGTTGACGTGATAAGGTAGTAGTTTATTCCACCCGCCTGCCATTGGTTGTCGATTTGCGACGAGTAACTCGTGGCTGCGGGTGTGCCTACCGGCTCAGGATACGTGAACGTTACAGGCGTCGGACCTGGTGGCGGAAGATTGTGGGCCTCATTGAATTGAATCTGCTCGATCATGGCATGTACACCTGCGTCCGCAGCTGCAAGCGCGCGATTCGAAAGGGTGTCGGTTCTTACGCTGTTAAGCTCGTAGGCTAGTTGAGCCACCATGCCGCCTGCGAAGACCAACAAAACGAGCAAGATGCCAACAACACCGATCAGAGCGAGACCTCGCTCATTGTGGCTCCGGGGGGCTGGCACTCTCTTCATCGGCTACTCTGAACCTCCGACGTAAACAACATTATCAAGCGTAAATGAGCAAGACTTCGTTGGGCCACCACAGTGCCCGGAGGGTACTGAAACCGTGAGATCGACGTTATATTGCGTCGAATGCGTCGTCGGTGAAGTCACGGTAAACGAAGTCACATTCCTTCCCAAAATTATGGGGGGCTGGGCGATGCCCCCTGGCATCGGCGTGATAATTTCGTCGAGCTCCCCGGGGGTTAACGCATTCATCTGAATAGTTACAAGCTCGTACGGCGGGCAAGGTTCTCCTCCGTTGTGTGTGCCTCCAGGCGTGCACACTGGGATCGGTCCTCCCAATCCACCTTTGGCTACGCGGTAGAACGTCACGTAGGGCGCTGCTGTTTGATACGGAGATGCGACCGGTCGTGGGCTTCCTGGTGGGGCATCCGTTACGTCGAAGAAAGCCGTGCGCATGTGAGTCGTTACCTTGCCCATCACAATGCGCGCTTGCGACTCGGCATCCGTGTTAGCCCGAGTGTGCAACGTATTATCGACCACGCTTACAAATTCGAGACCTATCAGCGTAAGGATCAAGCCGAATACACTTATAACGACGAGCATTTCGACGAGTGTGAAGCCGCCGGCGCTCCTGAGTTTTTCTCGACGCTTCATTCAAATGTACCCTGGGGGCTCGGCGATGGCTTGGGCGTGACCGATGGCCTTGCTGTGGGACTCGGTCTTGGTGTCGGTGTAGGTGTCGGTGAACAATTGCTGGTGCACGCGCTAGTAGTTGGTGTCGGGGTGGGTGTTGGCGTTGGGGCACTCCCGAGACCGGGCACAGGCGTGACTAAATGAGTCCGCGTGGTTTGCAGCTCGTAGATGCTGCTGCCATTTTCGTTCATGTGGATCCAGACGGTCAGCGTCGCAGTATTTGGATCGGCCCCTTGTTGCTGGGCATTCCACATAAATTGAAAGACGTTAGTGCCCGCGAGGTTGGCCAGGTCAGGGAAAACGCCCGGGTTGGTCCCACTTGGAGTACACGCTGGAGCTGTGTGCCAGCTGGGAGAGGCAATGCTATCGGTGTATGCAGGCCACGGGGTACCGCAGGGGTCCGTCCCGCCCGGTCCCACTCCCCAATCCGTTTGCCAGAAATTGCCATCATCACGCATGACGCCAAGGAGGTAGTTTGCAGCTTCCTTCGACTCGCTGCGCGTCGCCGCTACATTTTCGGCGTGCGAGGATTGAATTAGGTCACCTGTAATGAAGAGAAAAATGATTAGCAGTAAAGCGATTGCGACGAGAATCTCGAGAAGCGTCGTACCGCGCTTTCCTCTTGATGAGTTGTGCTGGTTCACTACGATATGAGCCCCGTTCGTAACGCCGACGCCAAAGTGCAGTTCAATGTGCAGTTATACCGATTAGTCCAATTCGTGAGCTAAATCACACGCTCCTTGAGACTGTGATGCGTGTCACTTCGTTACATCTTCATATAAAAATGATGACCAAAAGCCGGCTGGGTTGCCCGGACCTGAGGGCCCAAGAACGACGCCTTTTGGCTAGAGCGACCACTCCCAGGCATTCCAAAACGCAGATTCCGCCGGGGATGGCTTGAAGTTGCGGAACTGCTTAGGCACAACGTCAACCCGCCGCTCCGCAAACATAAAAACGGTCGGCGCCTGTTCGCCCAACTCCCGCGAAATGATCTGGTAGTCTTTCTTCCGGCGCTCTTGATCCATGGTTGACAGGGCATCAAGCTCTGCCTTTTCTAGTACAGGGTCGCACCAGAAGAGCGAGTTTTGACCGTTCGGCGGAAACTGATTGCACCGGTAAAGCGACGAGTTATCCGGATCTACTCCGCTTACCCAACCATAGTACGCCAGTTGATACTTCCCGCCGTTGAGGACGCCGCCGCCTTGCGCGGACGCAAAGAAGATCGGTGCCGGGTATGGTTTCTGCGTGATCTCGATGCCGACGGCCTTCGCTTCTTGTTGGATCAGGGCGCCAAGTTTTGCAGCGATGCTTTGCCCGCCGACATAGGAAAGCTGCAACGAAAGACGCTTACCGTTTTTTACTCGAATGCCGTCCGGCCCAGGCTTCCATCCATCCGCATCGAGCAGCGCCGCGGCCTTTTTCGGGTCGTATGGAAAAAACGTCGCGTGGTGATCGTTAGCCCAACTGAACACGGATTGATCGGTGTCTGTGGTCGTGAACACGCCGCTGGTTGCGTCCGCGGCGATACGCGCCCGATCGATAGCGCTCTCTATGGCACGTCGCACATTGACGTCGCTGAGTATCGGATCTTTTGTATTGAAATCAAGATGACCGAAGAGGTTCTCGGCCGAGACGTAGATCTGATAATCCGAGAGCGTTTTGAGCTGGTCGTACTTCGCAGGGTCCGCGCGGAACCATGCGTCGATCTCATGTGTTTGCAGTTGCGTGACGATCGTGTTGACATCCGATATGATGTGGAAGGTGATCTGCTTGAGGTGCGGCGCTCCGCGCCAATACAGCGGGTTTGATTCGACCGTGATGTGGTCGCCGTGCACCCACTCTTTGAATTTGAAAGGCCCTGAGCCGATGGGGGCGTTATTCCATGCGACGTGATTGAGGTCGGGATATTGCGAGAGCAGGTGCCACGGTAGAATCGAAAACCCGCCTTGCACTGACATGAAGTACGCGACGATCGGCGAGAAAACAGTCCTCATGTGGACGACCACCGTATAGTCGCCCTTCGCTTCGACGCTTGCAATTTGGTCGTAGCCCGTACGCACCTGGACGTTGTTCTTGGGGTTCATGATCGCATGGTACGTGAAGACGATGTCCTTGGAAGTGAGCGGTGCCCCGTCTTGCCACTTCACGCCCGGGCGCATGTGATAAGTAATTGTTTTGAAATCCGCTGAAACACCACCATTTTGGAGAGTAGGGACTTCGGTCGCTATCTCCGGCTGGAAATTCTGGTGGTCGTCAACATTGAAGAAATACGAGAACATCAGATAGCTCAGGTCGACGGTCACGATCTGAGTGGACAACAATGTGCTCAGATTGTCAGGCTCAGCAATTTCCGCATAGCGCAAGATGCCGGGGATCGGGCCGCCGGCTGCAGGCCGCGTCGCATTGCCGGTTCCGGTGGACACCTTCGAACAGCCGCTTAATGCGATCACCGCACACGAAAGAATAAAGCAAACAGCGGCGCGCACCGAAAAAGCTGCCCGGGCGCTCATTCCATCGACCATTCCCAGGTATTCCAGTTGCTCGTGGTCGCCGGTGCCGGCTTGAACCCGTGGAAATGTGGTGACGTCACAAAGATTTGGCGTTGGAACCACATCACAATGGTAACCGACTGGGAAGCGATCTCGGACTGCACGATCGCATAGGCCTTCTTGCGCTCGGCCAGATCGTACGTTGCCCGGCTCGCATCGAGTCCTCGTTGCAGCACCGGATCGCACCAGAAGAGATTGTTTTGCCCCGCCGGTGGAAACTGGTCGCACCCGTATATTGAGTAATCTCCATCGGGGTCCGCGCCCGCAACCCACGAGAAAAAGGCCACGTCATACTTGCCCGATTGCAACGTACCGCCGTCTTGTCCGGCAGCGAAGAACAGTGAAGCGGGATAGTTTTTTATCTTGGCATCGATGCCGACCGCTTTGAGCGACTGCTGTACGAGCGTCTCCGTCGCCTCACCCGTTGACCCGCCGGTGACCGCGGAGAGGCTGAAGCTCAGCCGCTGTCCGTTGTTGGTCATGATGCCGTCAGCTCCGGGCCTCCATCCAGCATCGATAAGCAGAGCACGCGCTTTCGCCGGATTGTAGTCGTAATGCATCACATGTGGGTCGTAAGCCCAGGATAGCGCGCTGATCTCGGCGTCGCTCGGAATTTGAACGTCGTGTGTCACTTTATGAATGATCTCTTGAATATTGATAGCGTAGTGTATCGCACGCCGGACTCGGACATCGGCAAAGAGTGGATTTTTCATATTGATATCCAGGTGCGAATACACGAATGATGGTTCTAGTTGAACGCGGTAATCGGGCTCGAGCTTCTTGACTTCGGTATATTGATTCGCCGGCGCTCGGAACCACGCATCGATCTCGTGGGTCTTCAGCTGCACGACGATCGTTGTATCTTTCGGAATGATCTTGAAAATGATGCGCTGAAGCTTGGGCCGGCCCCGCCAGTATTGATCATTGGCAACGAGCTCAATGCGATCGCCGTGTACCCATTTAACAAATTTAAATGGGCCGGTACCCACAGGGTTGCTGTTGAATGGCACGTGGTTGATGTCTGGGTACTGTTCGAGCAGATGCGCCGGCAAGACCGGATACTCGCCTGTTTCGCAGAAGAATGTTGCGATTGCGGGTGCGTAAATCTTGTTGAGATGGAACCGCACTTCGTACGGACCGACAGCCTCGATACTTTTTATCTGATCCCAGCCGTTGCGCGATTGCAAGTTGTTCTTCGGGTTGAGGATGGCGTTGGTCGTAAAGACGACGTCACGCGAGGTGAACGGTTGACGGTCGTGCCACTTCACGCCGCGACGCAAGTGGTAGGTGATCGTCAGGCCATCTTTGCTTATGCCGCCATTTTTGAGCGTGGGAACTTCGGTTGCCAGTTCAGGCACATAATTGAGCTTGTCGTCAACGTTGAAGAAAAAGCCGAAGATAAACATATCGAGGTCGGTTCCGACTGCCTGCAAGCGCAGAAGCGGATTGAGACCGACCGGATCTTCGATGTCACCATACCGAAGCGTGCCGGGAATGGTGTGTGATTGTGCTTGGCCGGTCTGGACGCCCACCTTCGAGCACGCGCTGAGAATCATGCACGTGCACGCCAAGACTGCGACAAATACGAGCGACCGCTTCAAGGAGCCGTTGGCCCGTTCACGATGATGGTGATCTCCGCAGCCATGCCGGGGTTCATCAGGCTTTTGTACTGGAAGGTTCCTGGAACTGCTGCAACCCATGTCCAGCGTCCCCCATTGGGCGGAATCGGCCCGGAGTCGAATGCGCCGATGGCGGTCGCAGTGTGCGGCTGAGCGTCGTTATTGATCCACGTAACGAGCGTGCCTTCAGCCACCGTGATTTTGCCGGGTTTGTATCCCTTTGCGTCGATGTTGATCGTAACTTGTCCGGTCTGTTCTTTCTGGCACGAAAAACCGGACAGCAGCAGCACTGACAACGCACAGGCCACTGCAGCAATGAAGCGCGAGCGATTGGGCATGACGCGAAGTTCTCACATGGGAGCGATGGTGCCTTCTGCATAGAGCAGGTTCTGCTGCGCGACCTTGTACGCGTAGAGCGCCTGCACGTAGTTTGACTGCGCGGTTGTGAGCTGCGTCTGAGCGTTTAACAAGAGCGGCAAGGTTGTGACGCCGGACTTATACTGTGCGTTCGTGACGTTGAGCAGCACGAAGGCCTGATCCTGAGCGACCTTCGCGGCGTTCAGGCTCGACGCCGCCGTCACCAACTGCAGATACGCTTGCTGCACGTTGAGATACACGTTGAGCTCTGTTGACCTGAAACTTGCCTCCGCTTGCTGCTGGAATGCACGAGCTTGATCGGCTTGCGAACGGATGAGACCACCGGAGTATAACGGGAACGACAAGCTTGCGCCGAGCGACCAGTTCGGCGCATAGTTCGTGCCGTTAAGAGCGGTACTTGTGGTTCCCGAACTCGCTGTGGCGCTGACGTTGGGGAACGCTTGCAGCTTTGCGGCGCGAACGTTTGCCTGCGCTTGCCAGACGCTAGCGCGTGCCGCCGAGAGATCGGGGCGTTGCTGCAGCGCGGACGTCAACACGTCATCGAGCTTTGCCTGACTGCCGGTGACCGTGCTGTCGTCTTTGAGTCTCACAGGCGTATTCGCCGGCACGCCCATCGTCGTCAACAGCGCAGCGACGTTTTGCGCTTCGCTGCTTTGCGCGGACGCCACAGTTAATTCGGCTTGGGCAACCGGCAGCTGTGCGGTCAGCACGTCTGCTTTCGAAGCGACGCCGGCGTGGAATTGTGCCTCAACAAGCCGCTCTTGCACTTTGGCGTAGTTGAGCGAACTTTGTGCGGCTGCCAGTTGATGCCGTCCTTGCAGCGCCGCGTAATATTGCTGTGCGACCGTCAACAACACCGTTTGAATTGAGCGGAGCAGCGTGAGCTTCGCGGATTCTGTGGAATACCGCGCTGCCTGGACAAGTGCGTTGACCCGGCCTCCGTCGAGGATGAGCTGCCTGAGATCGACGGATCCCGAATTTTGGGTGGCGAGAAACGGCACGGTTGAACCGCTCGAGATCCGAAAGTTCGACTTGGCGCGCGCGTAGGTGGCGTTCGCGCTGAGGTTCGGCAACTCACCGCTGCGGGCAATGCCGATACCGGCGTTGTTTTGATCGACGACCGCGCGTGCGATGATCAGTTCAGGAGATGATGCGAGCGCAATGTCTTCGGCCTGACTCAGCGACAGCTCAGCCGGCACGGCTGAGTGCATTTCACCGCCGAGCGGGGGCACGACTTTGGGTTGCGTAGGATAATTTACCGGACCGGCGGTCGGCATGACACCGGGTGGTGCTGACCCCACGGGCATGGGCGTGGGCACCGCCGTTCCACTTGGCGTTGGCGTCGGCGTCGGACCCGCGAATGCCGTTGACATAGAAAGAGAGAGTGCGGCAACCACCGCGCATGGGGTAATAAGGGATGCTATCTTCATGCTTCGTCCTCGACTGAAAACAAACGGCTGCAGCAGGCCGGCTATTTTGATGCTTGTGCGGGCGACTGGGTCATGTTCCCCGCGGAGCTCACGCTCACCAGCGATCCATCCTTGAGCGTGTCAGGACGCTGCACGATGATCGACACACCTGGCCCGATGCCCGCCCCGCTCACTTCGACCTCGGTATCTGTCTCCAACCCTCGAACCACGGCCGTAAGCTTCGCCTTACCATCGCATTTGCACTCCGGCGCTTTTGCCAATCTGTACACCGCGTCGCCGTTTGCTCCTTGGAACAATGCGGCTCGGGGTACGACGATGACGTTGCGGTGTTGCGCCTTGATGAAGGCAGCGTTGGCGACCATTCCCGCTTTGAGCGCGACTTCATCATTGGGCAAGACGATACGCGCGAGGTACGAGAGCGTTCCCTGGGTGGTCGCCGAGTTAACGGCGCTCACCACACCGTGCCAGGCGCGCCCGGGCAACGATTCGACCGTTACGTCCACTGACGTTCCCGGGTGAATATAAGGAAGATTCTCTTCCGGAATGCCCACGTTGACGTATACAGGATTGAGATCTGAGACCTGGACGAGGGCAGTTCCAGGCACCGCGAGTGTCCCAGGATCGACGCTGCGCTGCGTAACGACACCGCTGAAGGGAGCGGAGACCACGGCCTGAGCGATCTGTGCCTGCGTCAAGGCAACGGCGCCCGATGCCTCAGCGACTTGCGCCTGCTGGTTGAGAATCTCCGACTGCGCTGCCGAAGTTGTTCGCCCTCCGAGATTTGCATTTTGCGCGGCAACTTCAGCGCTGCGCAGTTGTGCCGCGGCTGCAGCCGCAGCCTGTTGTGCGTCGTCGACCGCGACCTGTGAAACGTATCCCTGCGCGAAGAGCTGCCGGTTGCGGCGCGCGTTGGCCAGCGCCGTTTGATACGCGACGCGCGCGGAATCCAAATTCGCATTCGTGCTCGCCGCCGTGCCTCCGGCGCCGCTGCGGATCTGCGCGAGCCGCGCTTGTGCCCCAGCCAGGCTTCCTTGGTTCTGCTGCAATTGTGCTCGTAGCGTCGAGTCGTCGATGCGCACGAGCACCTGCCCAGCCTGCACACGGTCGCCAACGTTAACGTTGACAGCCAGCACCGATCCGGTGATGACTGATGAAAGATTTGCTTGGGCTTTGGCGGCGACGACGCCGGTCAGCGTCAATCGTTCAGCGATATCACCGCGATGTGCCACGACGGTCGTCACCGATTCCGGCTGCGCCGCTGTATTTGTTTCGGACTTTTTTGCGCATCCGAAGAAGCCAGCCATGACGAGGACGGAGGCTAACGCAAACGACGTCCCTCTGATGAGGATAGCGGCACGTGTAGTGTTGTTCACGGATTTGCGTACTCTCGCCAAGCGTCAAAAGTTACCATACGTAAAAAGTACAAGAGAACTAGATGATTAGGGCCGTCGTATACAGCTGAGATTGCGACTTGTCCCTTGTGCTTTTCTTTACTCTTCAGCCGGCTTCCCGTTCTTGCCGCGCTGCTTGAGCCACTGTTCGGCTGTTTTTGCGCTGTCGATCTGCGCTTTAATGACCGTGATATAGCGCGGGCACTCGGGTCCGTTCGGCTCATGACAATAACCGCGCACGCATGTTGCGCCCGCATCTTTGAAGAGCACTGGATCTTCGCGTTTGAGAATGCGCAGAACGGCAAACGCCATCTCGCGAATTTCCCACTGGGCCATGTTGCATGTGCGCAGCGTTAGAAACTCGTACCAGGCGCGCGCGTTGCCGGACACGACGAGTTGGCTCGCGGCGGCATTAGGAAGTACGAAGCGCGCATCTTCGCCAGGAAGACCGGCTGACATGAGCGCTTGATACGTCTCACCAATTTCATGCATGAGCGCATCAAAGCGAGCGGATAGTTCGGGCAGCGATGAGAGCTTGTGCGGTTTCACGTATGGAAAATCCGCATCTTTGAATGCGAGGTAGCGCTGGCTTTGCTGATCGAATTGCAAATGGCGATGGCGCACGAGCTGATGCGTCGCAGCGCGCGAAAGACCGGTGACGCCAAAGACGTAGATGTTATGCTCGAGTGTGGAGTGATGCCCGGCCGATCGCACGCGTTCGACCGTCTTGACCATATCGTCCGGTTTGCGCTCCCACCGTTCAACGATGGCTACGGGGTCGTTGGCAGAATAACAGGTGCGCGCCGCGGTAGCCGTCATCGCGGTTGGGTGCGGGGACTTCTCTAGCAGAGTGACACGGACAGATGTTTCGGGCATAGTATATGCGATGTCGTTTCGGCCTTTACGTCCAAGCCTCCGCCAGCATGATTTCGTCTGGGTCCAGGTGGGTATAAGAGGGTAGTCTGAGGGGTCCCAGAGAGGGGTAAACACAGTGTCTTTCGAACGTACGGTCGTTTGCCCGCCCTATAGAAAACCGGGTCGGGCCACCTCGAAAATCAACGCAGACCGGTCTCAATTCCTTAAGGAGGGAACCCGTTTGAAGCATCCTCAACTCACGGTCCTCGCAGCGGCGCTGTTCGTCGTGGCGAGTATCGCACCAAGCTTCGCTGACAGCAGTTCTGTCAACGTCTTGGCCGGCAAAACGCCCGTATTCGGAACGGTAACATCGGCAACGTCCGGATTCACAGTCGCAGATGCCGCCATGAACTTTGGCAGCCCGCCGTCGGGCGAAGTTCCGATTCTTTTCAACGATCACCATGTCTATGCCAACCCTGACACACTGCGACAGGGACGCGTCCTCGCCGCAATCGTCAAAAATGGCGTCCTCATGGTGCCGCTGCGCAGCATGTTCGAGCAGATGGGCGCAACGGTCACATTCGATCGTGCCAGCAAATCGGTCAAGGCCAGTAAAACTGGTTCCGAAGTGCAAGTCACGCTCGGTAAAAACGAAGTCCTTATCAACGGCGAGTCGAGGCCGCTCGATGTGCCGCCTATGATGTACAAGGGCGTGCTCCTCGTGCCTATCCGCGTCATCTCAGAAGCGCTCGGCGCATATGTCCAGTGGGTACCAGAGCAGCATCTCGCCGTTGTCCGTTACATCCCGCCGACGCCTGTGCCATCGCCTGTGGTGACACCGCCGCCGACGCCGGTGCCGACACCTGTGCCGACTCCCGCAGCAACGCCTGCGCCTATCGGCTTCATTCAGGGTGGCTACGACCTCGCGCTCGTCTCCAACGAGTGGTCGCCGAATCTGCACACTAACGGTGCATGGAACGGTGAGGCCGGCCTCTTCTTAGGACCATGGGCCATCGTCGGCAACGTGCGGGCAGACCAGTATCGCACGACGCACAACGCTCAGGACCCAAGCGGTAATCCGTTTACGCAGTTCAATACGATTGACGGCGGCAGCGCGATGACGCCTGTGTTCAATGCTCGCCAAACCAGCGTTGACGGTCGTCTTGAGTACGAGATACTCAAGCCCCACATCAACATCGCAGGCAGCTACATCGACATTTGGAACAACTACGGTGGTCCCAAATTGACGGGTGGCGGCGGCGGTCTTGAGAAACTGCCCGACTTCAATTCGGACTGGGGCTGGTATGGCTCAGTGTTGTACTATCCGACCATCTCGGGGAACTACCAAGTCGTACAGGCTGGTAGCCCGAACTTGGGCAACGTGTACAAAGTGCAGTACTCGCTCTTGAAGTACGATATCGGTATCCGCTATGGACCGTCGCACGTGTACGTGATCGTCGGCTACCAAGGCGACCGGTGGAACACGAAGTCGAATGCGCCTGTGAACCAGACGCACTCGGGTCCGTACGCGGGTCTCGGCGTCCGCTTCTAGCGCACAACGTTCACACACATACAAAACGCTCGGCAATGCCGGGCGTTTTGTTTTTCTTTTGTCCCCCATCGCGGTCTTGGTTTTTCAGGCCTCTAGTGGGAAAAGCGCAAGCGAACGCAAACGACTCGACGGATAATTGCCATCAGTAGGAGGAGACGATCTTGAAGCATTTTCATCTCGCGGTCCTCGCGGCTGTGGTGTTCTCGTGCACGGGAATCGCACGGAGTGTAGCCGCCGATGTTACACCAAACTTCGGCAACCCGCCCTCAGGCGAAGTCCCGATCCTCTTCAATGATCATCACGTTTATGCAAATCCTGACACACTTCGTCAGGGCCGCGTGCTTGCAGCGCTCGTCAAATCCGGCACGCTCATGGTGCCCCTGCGCTCGATGTTCGAGCAGATGGGAGCCACCGTCTCCTACGACGCAGCCAGCAAATCGGTGAAGGCTACCAAAACGGGAACCGATGTACAAGTCACGCTCGGTAAGAACGAAGTAATCATCAACGGCGAGTCTCGCCCGCTGGATGTGCCGCCTATGATGTACAAGGGCGTGCTCCTCGTGCCTATCCGCGTCATCTCAGAAGCGCTCGGCGCATATGTCCAGTGGGTACCCGAACAGCACGTAGCGGTCGTGCGCTATATTCCGCCAACGCCCGTTCCGACACCGCCGCCGACACCAGTGCCCACACCCGCACCCTCGCCGACTGTAGCGCCGACTGCAGCACCTATCGGTTTCATCCAGGGTGCTATCGCAAGTTCGATGGTTGCAAACGAATTCTCACCCAACTTGCATACGAATGCTTCGTGGAATGGAGAGCTGGGTTTGTTTGCTGGCCCAGTGTCACTGGTTGGCGCAGTGCGTTCGGATCAGTATCGCACGACCCACAACGCAAACGACCCATCCGGTAACCCGCTGACGCAGTTTAACACGATCGATCTCGGCGTCGCGTCGACACCCGTATTCAATGCACGGCAATGGAACTGGGAAGGCAGGGCCGAGTACGAAATTCTCAAGCCCCGCATCAACATTGCCGGAAGCTTCCTCACCACCTACACGAACTACGGCGGCGCGCGCCTGACGGGCGGTGGAGGCGGCATAGAGAAATTGCCGTACGGGAATCGGGAGTTCCAATGGTATGGCTCAGTCTTCTACTTCCCAACGATGCAGGGCACGTACACGGAAACAGCCGGGCCCAATAGCGGCACATCGTACAAACAAATCTTCCAAATCGTCAAGTATGACGTGGGTGTGCAGTACGGGCCGTCACGTATCTATGTGATACTCGGCTATTCGGGCGACCGCTACACCGCGAAGCAAAATGCGCCCGCTTCGCAAACGCACGCCGGACCATACGCCGGCCTCGGGGTTCGATTCTAACGTCAGAGCGAACGCCCGGCTCCGGCGGCACAGGTTGCATGTTGCCATGTCCCCCAAAGCGGTTTACTTTTAGTGACTCCCCAAGTGGGAATCAACTAAGGTGAACGCAATTGGACCAGACCTTAACATGATTCGCAGGAGGGCAACGAGCTTGAAGCATCTTTTTGTTGTAATCATCTTCGTGTCAGTATTCGTCGTCTCAAACGCCGCGACGAGTCTTGGCGCTGACTATCCTTCGCCTACGCCTATGGCGAGCGTAACTCCGGTGGCTGTGCCCACAGCTCCGCCGGCGGCCACAGTTCCACCCGCGCCTGCAGCTCCAGCCATGCCGCCGATGAACTTTGGCAGCCCGCCGTCGGGCGAAGTTCCGATTCTTTTCAACGATCACCATGTCTATGCCAACCCTGACACACTGCGACAAGGACGCGTCCTCGCCGCAATCGTCAAAAATGGCGTCCTCATGGTGCCGCTGCGCAGCATGTTCGAGCAGATGGGCGCAACGGTCACATTCGATCGTGCCAGCAAATCGGTCAAGGCCAGTAAAACTGGTTCCGAAGTGCAAGTCACGCTCGGTAAAAACGAAGTCCTTATCAACGGCGAGTCGAGGCCGCTCGATGTGCCGCCTATGATGTACAAGGGCGTGCTCCTCGTGCCTATCCGCGTCATCTCAGAAGCGCTCGGCGCATATGTCCAGTGGGTACCCGAGCAGCATCTCGCCGTTGTCCGTTACATCCCGCCGACGCCTGTGCCGACACCGCCACCGCCGGTCGCGACGCCGGTCGCCACAGCTGTGCCGACACCTGCGCCCAGGGCACCGAGCTACATCGCCTTCCTCCAGGGAGGTGCGACGATTGGCCGGGTCTCCAATGAATACGCGGCTAACGTGCAATCCAAGTATGCTTCGTACGTGGCAGCCGGCGCGTACTTGTTCGACAAGTTCGCGGTGAAAGTTGACTGGCGACAAGATACGTTCGTAACGTCAAACAACGCGCCCCTCGCGGGCGCCCCGATGACTATGTTCACGACGATCGGTGGCGGTACTGCGACCGTGCCGCAGTTCACCGCGCGCCAATCGACGCTGGACGGGCGTCTCGAGTACCAGATCTTCTCGCCGAAGGTCTGCCTGGCTGCGTCATACATCATGGCGTCCAATCACTACGGCAACCCATCTCTCACCGGCGTCGGTGGCGGCCTTGAAAAGCTGCCTGACTTCACGGGTGGACTCGGCTGGTTTGGTTCGATCTTCTACTATCCAAACGTCAGAGGTCAATACACCGTGCCGACGGGCCCAGCCGCCGGAACGAACTTCACCGTTGCGTATAATATCTACAAGTACGATCTTGGCGTCGACTATGAATTCGGGGAATCTCCCTTCTACATCTACGGTGGATTTAGCGGCGACAAGTACACGCATAAGAACTCTGCACCCGCCGATCAGACGCATGCGGGTCCCTACGTCGGACTCGGCGTGAAGTTCTAACTGTCGCGGTCGAGTTTATGTCGACCGGATCAGGAGGTAACAGGGCGCTCCTTTTGGAGCGCCCATTTTTTTAGCGGTGACGCCTGATGCCCAGACTGAGCATGTAGTATTCGGATACGCTCGCGAGCTGTCCAACGGTGGGTCCGTATTGCAAATCGATATTCGGCAGCATGTCTAACTCGTCGAGGTGCGCCTGAGCGTAACTCGCATACCAAGTCTTCGGGTAGGCCCACTCGAGATACGAGAAAAAGGCTAGCGCCGCCCGATCGTATTCCGGCACCCGCTTTGAGATCAAGAACGCGGCGAACTTCGCAATGGCGCTGGGCACCCACGGATCGCGCGGGTATTTGTCAGCCCATGCCGGCAGGGCAGATTCAACTGCTGTGATGCGTTCGGTCTGCAAGGGTAACGCGAGCGGTGAGTCTCCTTCGATGGTCATGTCGCGGATCGCATTACGAACACCAAGACTGCTCAACCGGTAGCGGCCGAAATATTCGTCGGCCGGCGCTTGCGCAACGCCGGGCGCTTTTGCGGCCACTAGATAGGTCACGGCCGCTATCTGTGCACCTTGTCCAGCTGCCTGCGCATGCGAGGTGCTTGCAACGACTGCAAGCGTCATAAAAAAAAGCGGCCGCACCATGCGGCCACTTCTTCCGTTCGAAGGCGCAACCCGACCTGTCGGGTGCAGCCTTCCCGTCAGACCTTCGGCTTTGCCTTTACCGCAGAGGCGGCACCGTTGGCCGGCACAGCGACCGCGGCGGCAGCTGCGGGCTGGGGCGCACCAGCTGGCGCTATCATGTCTTTTGTTTCATTTTTAGCGAGCGCAGCCCAATGCGATGTGTGGAACTCCGTGAAGAGCATCGTGCGGCAGCGTTCGGCTGCGGCGTCGCCATCCGCCGTATGCATTTGCCAAAAGACGTGCGACATGTAATATGCACGGCCGGGCAGCCACGTGTCGTTGGGATACTTGCGCGCCCAGTCGTGGAGGGCGTCTTCTGCCCATGCGAGCGACTGATAGTAGCGCCCGGCATTCGCACCGTCGTACTTAACGTGGAGATTGGTGTCGTGGATGGTGTTGTTAATGCCCAGGGGACTGAGCTTCATCCTTCCGAAATATTCGTCCAGCGGCGCAACCTTCGGCGGCGGCGCTTTTATTGCCGGTTTAGCGACCGCATGTGTCGACGCGAAGGTCGCGCTCGAGAATGCACAACTCAGCACGGCCACGAGGCATAGAGCAACTCCATTTTTCATAACAGCGGCTACCTCACCAGATATATCGGCGTAATTAATAGCTAGTATATGAGGACGCGCGCGGCTAGACGAGTGCGACACATCACGGTTCGCGTCGCCTGCGCCCAGCTGGCTGCTCGTCCTGTCGCACAGGCGAGGGCGGCGCTGGCTGACGTGCTCGCGGCAATCCGCCATGCCAAGCGGCACGAGGCCGATCTTGTCGTGCTTCCGGAGTGCAGCTATCCCGGTTACGTGCTGCTGGACACCAACCCGTATCGGCACAACATCCCCTCCGATGCTGAGGCACTTGCGGCTGTGGCCGCGGAAGCCAGGCACTCCTCGATCGACGTGTGCATCGGGATTGCCCGACGCGCCCGCGGGGGCGGCCTGCGGAATGAAGCGGTGTATATTGACGCGCGCGGAGTGGAGTTGTGTTCATATGCGAAGTGCAGGCTGTGGAACTTTGACTACCGCTGGTTTGCCCGAGGCCGCGCTCTCCCGGTATTCCAGTCGCGCTTCGGCATGATCGGCATGATGATTTGTGCGGACGGGCGCAACCCAGAAATCGCACGGACGCTCGTTGCAAGCGGGGCGTCATTGATATTGGATCCGACCGCATGGGTAGGGTCGGGACCGACACACGAAGCAATTCACAATCCACAAGCAGACTATGCGCTGCGCGCCCGTGCCGTCGAAAATGGTGTGTGGATCGCCGCCGCAGATAAGTGCGGCTCAGAGCTGGGCGTTGTTCACTATGCCGGACGCAGCCAGGTGGTTGAGCCAAGCGGTGAGATCGTTGCGATCGCCGATTCAACCAGCCCTCAGATCGTCATGGGTTCCGTTCGAATGTCACGCGCGAAGCCGTTCGTCGCCGCACTGTCGCCGGGCGACCGAAGAACTTTGCGCTCGCGCCCGCGCTTAACGTTTGACACCGTGCGAGTGCCCCCGCGCCTGTGGATCGGCATATATCAAAGTGCGAGCGGTCGGCGCGACGACCCGCTTGCGCTGCGTGCAATTGCGGCGCAGGGCGTGCAGGCGCTCATCCGCACCGGGACCACCCCGGGCGCCGTCAAGCGCGCGCTTGCGCGCGCACGAGGGCTGCGCTGCGCTATCATCCGTGGAACCGACATGGTCGCGCCCGAACCTGCCCGAGCCGCCGCGCTGCGCGGCGCCGATCTGCTCGTTTGGTTGCAGCCTCCGCGCCGGCTGCCAGTTCTCGAGATTGCGCGCACCCGTGCGCTTGAAAACCGCGTGTACGTGGCTCTGTGCACGCTTGCGGGCGACGCGGTCGCCGCGTGCCTCATCGGACCGGATGGCGGAGTAACGGGCAGCGCGCTCACCGGCTGTGCGAGCGGATTCGTCGGCGTCGTCGATACGATATTGGCCAGGCGAAAGGAACTCGTGCCCGGCACCCAAACATTTGCCGACCGTATGCCGAGCATCTATCGCTGGCTCGATCGCAACGTTTCGTCCGCGAGGCACAATCTATGACGTCTGATTACTCGCCGCGCGAGTCGCTCGAACACGAGGATCGCGCCCGCGAACTGGTAGAGCATGCCGAGCAGCAAGGTTATCGTTTCGTGCCGCTGATTGCTGCAGTGCTCGCCGTCTTGGCCGGCCTATCGAGCCTATACGCGGGCCGATTGAGCGAACGGATCCTCACGCTGAAGAACGAAGCTGTGCTGGATGAGGTGACCGCTTCAGACCTATGGTCGGAATATCAGGCCGAAAGCGTCAAAGGTCATTTGTATGAGATCAGCGCGCTGACACAAACCGGCGCCCTTGCGTCCAACATGCGTAAGCGCGCCGCGCAATACAAAGCTGAACAGAAACCGTTGATGCGTGAAGCCCGCCGCCACGAATCGCTTCGCGATGCCGAGTTGCGTGAATCGGCTGAAACCGAACGGCGCAAGGCAAGTCTTGACGTGGCCGTGGCTCTTTTTGAGATATCGATTGTACTTGTGTCGATCGCAGCTTTGGCGCGGCGGCCCTGGCTGCTTGCGTTTGCGGCCCTTGGAGGCGTGGTCGCATTGATCTACGCCGTCCGCGGAGTTCTGCAATGAAACTCGCTCTCGGCATCGCCGTCGTCGGCGCGGCCGTGGCGCTCATCGCGTTCGCTGAGAATGCCGGCCGCAGTCAGCCGCGCACATTTGCGCCGCGCATCGCGGTTCTGCCGAATGCCGCCAAGGTCTTCGTCGGACACAACCTGCAATTCAGTACCTCGCTTGTGGGCAGCACCCAAAGCTCGGATATCACCTGGTCCGTGGTTGGTCCGGGTTCGATCGACCGCAACGGGCTCTATCATGCAGGCGACGCTCCCGCCACTGCGGACGTGGTCGCTGACGCCGGCGGCGGCCTTACCGATTCGGTCTCCGTTTCTTCTGTCAGTCCGCCGAAGCTCCGACACTCGCTGTTGCTGTCCACGTGCTACGAAGATGGCACGGTCAACGTTTGGGACGCGCGCACGAATTCGCTTAGCGGCGCCTTCAGCGTTGGAGGGCGCACGGCCGGCATCGCCGTCGACGCGCGGGCCGGACGAGCGGTTATCGCGCTCGATGCGCAAGTGCTGGCGGTGGACCTTGCGAGCATGCATTGGCGTGCTTCGATACCCGTCAGCGGCGCGAGATTCTCTGAAGTTGCGCTGGTCGCCGGCGGCTACATTGCTGCCACCGACAATCTTGCAGGATCGGGCAAGCCTGGAGTGCGCATCTTTCGCATCGATGCCTCCGGTGCGCCCACTCTTGTATCTTCCGTCGCGGCCGGTGAAACCCCCGAGGGTATCACTTCGGCTGATGGCGGCCATACATTTTATGTCACGAGCATCAATAGCAATATGGTGATGCGCTTCTCGATCGACAGCTCCGGCAGGGCGCACCAAACGGGTACCGCGCAAACAGCAACGCGACCGTTTGGAGTCGCAGTCGACCCTGTCCATCACGTGCTTTTTGTGGCCGACAACGACACAGCGACATTGAGTGGTTCGCGAGCTCATCCGGGTCTCGAAGCATTCACGTTGCCGGCTATGCGACGCATTGGGAACATCATCAGCACAGGTTCGGGCGCGTCGCTGCCGCTGGGCGTGGCGGTTGATCCCTCGGAGTCTCGGCTCTTCGTGACGAACGAGGGTCTCGCCAACGTCGCCGTTTTCGCCATCCCTTCGCTTCGGCGGATTGCAACGTTGCCGGCTGCATTGACGCCGTGGCTCCCGTTCCTTGACGCGCGGCGGCATCGCCTCTACGTTCCCAACGCGCGAGCAAACTCGATCACAGAGTATGACACTCGCTCCTTGCGGGCCGTCGCGGCACCTGTGCCCACCTGTTCCTATCCCACGTCGGTCGCGGTCTACGGAGGAACGTGATGCGCGCTCTGTACGCCACGAAAATCGGCGGCGACGACCCAGTTGCGAATATCGAGATCGGCGAGCGGCCGACCCCCGTTCCTAAAGCCGGCGAGGTGCGGGTGCGGATGCAAGCAGCAACGCTCAATCGGCACGACTTATTCACGCTGCGTGGAATCGTCGGCTACCCGATCACCTTTCCGCGCATCCTCGGATGTGACGGCGCCGGCGTCATCGACGCCTATGGTCCAGATCGCCCCCCAGGCACGCCCGACCCGGGAAGCGAGGTCGTGCTCTACCCGGTCACATTTTGCGGGAAGTGCAACGCTTGCCAAGGCGATGACCCAATGCTGTGCAGATCGTGGACTCTCTTGAGCGACGGGCCGCTCGACGGCACATTCGCAGAGTACGTCGTGCTGCCGGCACTACACGCGATCCAAAAGCCTGCATCGCTTTCCGATGTCGAGGCGGCCGCTCTGAGCGTCAGCATGCTCACCGCGTACCGCATGCTCTTCGTCAAAGCCGGCTTGCGCCCGGGTCAGAGTGTGCTGGTGCAGGCTGCCGGTGGAGGCGTCGGCACGGCCGCCATCATGCTTGCCGCGACCGCAGGCATCAACGTTATCGCGTCGTCTCGGTCCGACGCCAAACTCAAGATTGCCCAACAGTTGGGAGCGCATGAGACCGTACTCGCCGGCAAGGACGCGGCGAAGGCAATTGTGCGTTCGACCGCAGGCAATGGCGTCGACGCGGTTCTCGAAACGGTGGGTGAAGCGACGTGGGGCACGAGTCTTCGCGCAGTCAAGCAGGGCGGCTGCGTCGTGGTCGCGGGCGCAACGAGCGGTCCCAATCCTCCCGCCGATCTCAGTCGCGTTTTCTGGCGGCAGCTACGCATTCTTGGATCATCGATGGGAACGTTGCCTGAGTTTCTCGCTCTGCTGCGCTTCATCACGAGTAAGGGCATCAAGCCCGTGATCGACTCGACCTATCCTCTCAGCGAAGGTCGCGAGGCCTTTAAACGCTTAGCTGACGATAACCATACAGGCAAAATCGGGCTGCGCATCGCTTAAATTTTCCATTCCCACGAATTCCAGAAATCGCTGACATCAGGCGCGGGCTTGAAATTACGCAAATCTGTGTTCACAACGTCGATATTGGCGCGCCAGACGATCGTGTGGAATGGCACGGTCTCGTAAAAGCGGCGCTGGATGAGGACATAATACGGGCGCCGCTGTGCGCGGTCGTAGTGCGCCTCGCCCGCTCGCTGCCACGCGCCGATATCCCAGTCTCTGCAGCGGCTGTAGTTCTCTCCCACAGGCGGTAGCTCGTCAGGCCCTCGCGTATTGGTGTTGTCCGGATCCGGAAACGTATATTCCCAGGCGTAGATCGCGAGATTGAAATTTCCTCGGGCGAGTATGCCGCCATATCCATAGGTGGCAAAAAGTAGATTCGCTTGATAGTTGCGGATGTCGAGCGCGATGCCAATCGCCGCCAGATCCTGCTGAATGAGCTCTTCAGTCTTTGCTCGTGACGTCATGCCTGCGACCGTGCTGATGTCGATGCGCAATGGCTCACCGTTTTTGCGCATGGTGCCGGTAGAATCTGGCTGCCATCCTGCCTCCTTGAGAAGCCGGCGAGCGCGCACGGGATCGTACGGATAGGGTTCGACGCTCGGGTCATACGCCCACGACATCGGCGGAGTGTCCGCCATCCCCGGCGTGCCGAGGCCAAGATACACATATGTCGCGATCTTGCGCCAGTTAATCGCGTATGCCAGCGCCTTGCGTACGCGGACGTCATCCAGCGGCGGGCGGGCGCAGTTGAACTCCACGTGCTCGTACGTCATGTTCGGCACTGCAGTCACGCGATAGCCACGAAGTGATTTGAGCGTCGCATACTGCACTTCAGGTGCATCATAATACAGATCGATGTTGTGGCTCAGTACGTCGGTTAACATCGTGTTTTGGCTTGTGATGATTCGATATTGAATCTCTTTGAGTTTTGGCGGCCCGCGCCAGTACGAAGCATTGGCACGCAGCGTCAGCAGCGCGCCAGGTTCCCACCGCTCCACATAAAATGGACCGCTGCCGATGGGGTGCGTGTTAAACGGGACCCGGTTGAGATCGGCATAGCCGGACAAGAGATGCTTAGGGATAATCGATCCAATGATCCCATTGCGCATAAAGGCTGCAACAAACGACGCAAGCGGCGCCTTGAGGCGGACGACAACCGTGTAGTCGTCCGGCGTACCAACCGAAATGACTTGATTGTACGGGTAGCGATAGCCGACGTTGTTATTGGGATTGAGGATCTGTTGCCACGTGTACTTGACATCGGCCGACGTCAGCGGCACGCCGTCCGAGAATTTGACGCCCTGACGCAGATGGTAGGTGATCGTCTTGCCGTCGCGGCTGATGCCGCCGTTGCCGCCTGAGGGCACTTCGATCGCGACATCGGGCACCGGGTTGCCCTGGTCATCGTAGTCGATGAGCCCGGAGAAAATCATCTGATCGACGTCAGTTACGAACGCCTGCGTTGAAACGATCGGATTGAGACTGTCGAGGTCCTCGTACGAACCGACGCGCAAAATACCATGCACCGTCCACGGGTTCCCACCACCGGTCAAGCCCGTGCTGGTTTGGATCTTCGAACAACTGGCCGGCAACATAGCAACGAGCGTTAAAGCAACAATCAGAGTTCGCGCATTTGACTGCATCATTGTTTGATCCGATAGACGTTGCCGCATGCTACCACAGCCCGTACGGTTCGAAGCGCTTTGATGTCTTTGCGCGGATCCTCGTCGATGAGAACGACGTCGGCCGACTTGCCGGCCTCTAGTGTTCCGATTTCACCGGCCAAACCAAGAGCCGTTGCTGCCGTTGGCCCGGTAGCAGCGAGTGCTTCCTCCGTCGGCATTCCCAGGGCGACCATGCATTCGAGCTCGGTCACAAACTTGGAATGAAAATTGAACGGCGTGCCCGAGTCTGCACCCGCGCCAATCGGCAGGTTGGCCTTCATCACGCGCCGGAAGCTCTCGCGGTGGGCTTCATAGACTTCGCGTGTCTTACGCGCGGCATACTCCGGCAGCTCGCTCAGGTGCGCGTACAAGTTGTGAGGCGCAGCCAACGTGGGTACATAGGTTGCCTTCGACGAGCGCAAAAGCGCGAGCGCCTTATCGTCCAGATAGCATCCATGCTCGAGTGTGTCGACGCCGGCGCGCAGCGCATTAATAATGCCCGCGGTGCCAATCGCATGTGCAGCGACTCGGCGTCTGGCCTTGTGCGCCTCGCGCACGGCAATCTCCATCTCATCCACATCGAGTTGGGAACTGCCGACCTCAACCCCGGGTGATAGAACGCCACCGGTTGCAATGACCTTGATGCAGTCTGCTCCAAGCTTAAGGTTCTCGCGCACGGCTTTGCGCATCTCGTGCGGCCCATCCGCCTCACGCGCGATGAACCAGCAGTGCCCGCCCGTCATGCACACGACGCGCCCAGCGGCGAGCACGCGCGGGCCATCAGTCCAGCCGCGCTTGATAGCATCGCGGACCGAAATGCCAGTTGCAAACTTGGTGCCAAGGTCGCGCAGCGTGGTGATGCCGGCGTGGAGCGCGTCGCGCGCGCTTCGCACACCCATGAGCGTGGACGTCTGCTCCGTCATGAGCAGTGCACTGGTCATGAAATCGGGGCTACCGTCCATGTCGAGGTGCGCATGCATGTTTATGAGGCCCGCAAGAGCCACGAGCTCGCTCGCGTCGACGACGTGTGCCCCCCGCGCGCTGCGCTCGATTCTTGCGCGCGGCCCAACAGCCGCAATACGGCCATTCTCAATGAGCATTGCACCGTTGCGAAGCGCTGCATGCCCAGTACCATCGATGAGCAGTTTGGTGAGAAGAATAATGCGTGCAGCGTTCATGAACCCTCTACGGGCACCAGCCGGCCAAGCGCGAAGCTTTGCGCCTCGAGCCGCAACGCGATGTCTTTGAAATCTTTGCCGAGTGCGTTCTCGCCTTCGACCCAACGCCCGAGATTCTCGTTATAAAGATAGCCTTGATAGCGGCGCTTCTCGTCGAGCAGGCGGCCGAGGGAAAGCGGAAACGTGTACGCCACATCGAGCGTGCTGCCGACGCAAATGAGCCACTCGTTACTCCGGCGCAAAGCGACGACGACCATGTCAGGATCGAGCCGGTCGATCCGCTCGCTGACGTCCTCTTCAAAGACTTCGAGTTCGCCTTCCACCTCAAGGCTCTCGTTGGCGAAGACCCGGAAGCGGCTCCGATCGCGGATAACGAAATAGGTCAGTTCGCGGCCGAGGAGCGGCAGACGCCGAACGCCGAGCCAGCGCCATCCAGATGGCATGAGCGGCGCAACTTGGAGGCGTTTGGGTGCGTCACGCAAGGTCAACCCGCAAGCGCCTTCGATCGCCGCCCACAGATAGCGTGGGGGTTCCCAGGGCGACAGGCGTATGCCGCGGTTAACGAGCGACTCTCCGTCGAACCACTCTGAGAACTGACCCGGAACGGTATTGTAAATCTTTGGATCGCGCAGGTAGTGCTCGTAGCCTGCCTTGAGGTTGCGCACCATTGCGTCAGGGTAAATCTTCGCTGCGGCAAACGCGTACCAAAACGACAAGCCGGGCCAGACGCCGCCGATGAGACCAACATCGCGATAGGGCATGTAGTCAGGTGAAAGACGTGACACAGTGCGCAAGCCGGCGTCTGTCTGGAAATCCGGGTTGTTCAACCGGCTCATGATGCGATAGGCAACGGGCGCCGGCGCCACATCAAACATCACCGGGAACACCTCGTCGCCTGTGACGTCAGCATGGCTTTGGCCGTTGAGGTCAATGTTGAGCACGTACATGCCGTTGCTTGGGTTGAGCAGATGTCTGTTAATCGCTTCGCGCAGGCTGCGAGCCATCGAGGCGTAGTGTGTGGCAAGCGCCTCGTATTCATCGTGCCTGGATTCGTCGCTCGACACCAGGGAACGTGCGAGCTGCGCCGTGATCAGCAGGGCCGCGAAGCACTCAGAGTTGACCTCGGTGACGGCGCCATTGATCGTGAAGTGGGGAATGATATTGCGCCAGCCGCAGATGCCGTACACTTCCTCGCCGGTCGCAGTGCAGACAACCAGGCCCCGATGATCGAGCTGCGAGAGGATGTAATCGACCGCTTTCGAGATAATGGGCCACATCTTTAAGAGAAAGTTGATGTCGCCGGTCGTGCGATAGTGATGGGCGCAGGCCAGAATAAAAAGCGGCGTGTCGTCGTTGATGTTGAGCCCATAGTCTTCAACCGCGCCTGAGACCGCGTTGTAGTACTCAGGCATTTTCCCAGAGTCGTACTGCGTCTCGCTAAAGCGCACCAGCATGGCCCGTGAGACTGCGGGATCGAGGTAGTCGCAGCCGGAGCAAAACCACGCAAGGTCGCGCCCGACAACTGCGGCTGAAGAGCCTGGAGCATTTGTGAATGCGACGCCTTGCGGATAGCGCGCAAGGACGCGCAGCATGTTGACCTTCGCCCAAAAGGCGCCGTCGTTGATCGTCCTCTCTGGGGTGAGTATCTCCGAAATTCCGCAGGCCTCCGAATACCACTCTGCAGTGCGCCGAAGCGCTCCGTCGACGTCTTGGGCCGCCTCGTAGATGTCGCGCGCCGCAGGCTCACCCAATTCGGAGAAGACTTCGATGAAAGCGACTCGTTCCGTCTGGCCCGGCCGGATCGTAAGGTGCGTGTCCAAGGCGCCGATGATGTCGCCAGTGCAATCTGTATCGTTCGTTAAGGGTGGCACGTTTTGCGGATCATACGATTCGGCCGCGTGCTCCATCGTTTGATGATTGGTTGGTTTGATCGTCGAACCGAGGATGCGCACCCAGTCAGGCTTTGATTGGTTGCGCGCGATGAGACCGCGCAGCTTGGGTTCATAGCGGGCCTCCATGTCTTTGGGCGTTGTTCCCGCGAGCTTCGCATACGCGTGCACGGTCAGTTCCCGCGGCTCCGTGCCTCGATTGAAGATGTCGACGACAAAATAGGCGACTGCCGGATCATCCAAGCCGGTGCGCGGCACAAATATCGTTTCGCGTACTTCGAGTTCGCTGGGCAACTCAAATTTATGCCGCTGAAAGCCCGGATGATATGCAAACGTTCCGGTGGCCACGGGCGTCAAGATGATGTGTCCGCCTTCGCGGCCTAACTGCTCTTCAGGCGATCGGTCTTGAGCCTCAAGTCCCACGAGCACGCGATGTCGCGCGCTTCCGTATACGATCACGGTCGACCAGAAGACATCGCGATCCAACTTGAGCGAATACATCTTTTGCAAGGCACCCGTTGCCTTGCCCACGACCCACGCGCTGCCATTACCGAGCGATGCGCCCACAAGGACGCGATCGTCGCTGACGACGTAAGAGCGATCGGGTGCCCGTTTGACCGAAGAGCCGAGCACGACTGGGATATCTTCGACCATACTACCTTTTTTGATTCCCCAGCAGGGTGAACAACGCGTATCCGAAGATGCCGATGAGGATGAGTCCAGCCCCGACGCCATACACGAGCCGGTCGGGTGCTCCCGCGATGGAGACGACAGGGTAGGTTCCAAGGTCGAAGCGCAGCTCCATGCCGGCTTGCCTTAATGTCTTGCCGCTGACTGCGACACCCCCGAACAGTGAGCCACCGTTCTCCTCGTCGATCTCGAGTTGCAGAAACGGGATGTCGATGCCGCGCGAGGGCAATCCAGGATAGTATTTGACCTGCACGCTGCGATGGAGCGCAGGGACTGCAAAGCTATCGGTGAGCAGCCCATCTTTGTCGGCGATTGGGAATTGCAGCACGGGCGACACAAACGCGACAGCCGCCGGTTGCGTCACCGTCTCCGCGGCGTGTTTCGGAGACCATGCCTGAACGTATGCTGCAGGCCAGTTGTCGGCGCGCAGCACGTACGAATGCACGCGCACTTGATGACCGACGGCGAGCGGGACTGTTCGATTCCCCGTAACGACGTCGACAGATGAGCTAGAGGCGCGGTGCTCGAGATCGCCGGGAGCCAGCGGAGGAAAGATAATAGCGACGTTGGCGCTGTTTGCCGGCCGATAGGTTTGGCCCGGAGCTGAAAGAATGCGCTGCGGCGGCCCGACGAGGAGCTCCGCTGCGAGAAAAGCGACGGCGGTCATAACACCGCCGAGACCAGCCAGTGCGGCAAAACGCTGACTGGGGGACCCTACGACGCCCCGCAGCGACGTAATCAGGAGGACAATCGCGGCGAGCGCGACTGCTAGCGCTGCTTCCCAGCGATGGATGGCGGGCTCGTAGGGGTGCGCGAGCGCAAATGTCGCGAGCGCCAGGACTGCCAGCGCGAGGCCAAGGGTGATCGCATCTGCCCGCATCCGCGCGGTTTCGAACAAATGTGCGCGCAACCTTCGCTGCTCGCCGTAGTGCTGTTAATGTAACATCGCGGTGCCGCTTTGGTCGTATGAGCGTGTCAACCTGTGCATTCTGCGGCTCTCAACACCGGCTAGGCCGCCATTTTCTCGCACACCGTATTTCAACGGCGCGGTTGCGAACAGTAAAAGTCTGCGAACGCTGTCTCGAGCAAGCGCGCGACGCGGGCTACCAAGTCGCCGAACGCGAGCCACACTCAGGTTTTGGTGACAGCGCGGCTCTTCTCAACGTCAACGTCACGCCCTAATTACCAGTAGCGTTCTTCTTTCCAAGGATCGCCATTGTTGTTGTAGCCCCGCAACTCCCAAAAACCCGGCTGATCCTGATTCAAAAATTCTACCCCGGTGCACCACTTCGTGCTCTTCCAGAAATAGCGCGATGGCACGAACATCCGCAGCGGCCCGCCATGAATGGGCTCGAGCGGCTTTCCCTCGTACGTGTGCGCAAATAACACGTCCTCGTTGTCGGCAACCGCGAGAGGCAAGTTTGCCGAGTAGCCGTTTGCGCCATGCGTAACAATGTAGCGAGCCTGCGGCTTGACGCCGGCGAGCGCTAGGATGCGGCGAAACGGTACACCGGTCCAAGCTGTGCCAAACTTAGACCAGCGCGTCACGCAGTGGATGTCGGCTTTGACCGTCTTGGTGGGCAGCGCAGAAAACTGTTCCCATGTAAATTCTTGTGGATGCTCCACTTCCCCAAAAATGCGAAACCGCCAGGTCTTGGGATCGAAGCGCGGCACGTCACCCACGTGCAGCACAGGAAAGTCGCGCGCCATATACTGGCCGGGAGGCAGCCGTTCTGCAATTTCTTCTTGTGGCTCCGTCGGCATTTTTAACTTCTCACGAGGTCGAGCACGCACGCTTGGCTTTTTCAATCTGATCGAGCAGCTCGCGTGCGGCCGCTATCGGGTCAACGGCTTGTCCAACCCAACGCAAAACGGAGACGCCGCGCGCGCCCGCCCGCACGACCTCTGCGACGTTGCTTGGGTCTAGTCCGCCGATCGCGAAAAACGGCTGCGCCGCGTGTTGCGACGCGTAGCTGACGAGCTGCACGCCAACCGCTTTGCGGCCTTCCTTTGTTGGCGTTTCGTGAATCGGACCGACGCCGATGTAGTCGGGGGCAAGGCTTGCGGCCTCTTCGATTTGTTCCGGCGAATGTGTCGAAAGCCCGACAATGAACTTCTCACCGGCCAATGAACGGACACTGGCTATCGAAAGATCGTCCTGCCCTACGTGCACACCGTCCGCGCCGCTGGCCAACGCGATGTCGATGCGGTCATTGACGATGAATGGGATCTCTTCCGCTCGACAAATACTTGCACAGCGTGTTGCCACGTCGAGCAGTCGAGCGTCGGACATTCCTTTCTCACGCAACTGCACCATGCCGACGCCGCCGGCTATCGCCTCGCGCAAGAATCGTTCGATGGGCTGCGAGCACGGCGCAGCATCAGTAATGAGATAGAGCTGCACGCGCTCGAGGCGGGCGCGATGGCGTTGTGATGCCTGTGAGATCAACCGCCACCCACCATCTGCGCGATCTCGAGCTGATCGCCGGATTGCAGTTTGGTCTGCGAAAAGAATTCGCGGCGAAGCGGCTTCCCATTGTGTTCGACGACGACACGCTCCGCGGACAGCGCAAGGGCGATCAGCAGGTCATTGATGCTTGCACCCTCAGACACGGTTCGTTTTTTTCCGTTTGCTATGACGGTCATACGCCCGCGACCCCTTCAGCTATTCCCGCTGCCGCAGTCTGAGGCGTAGTATTTTCCCAATCCTTGAACACAGGGTCATAGCCAAGCTCGATGAGCCTGAGAACGACTTGTTCAGGCGTGCGAGTATCTTCGAGGTGGAATTGCTCCCCGGCGGAACCTGGTTCGGAATAGCCGCCGGGCTCCGTGCTTGAGCCGGCACTGATGTGCGTAATGCCAAGCCGCACGAGATGATCCCGCAGCGTCGCATTCTCCCGTGTCGAGAGCACGATGCCGGCCGTTGGCAGCGCGATACGCAAAGCGCAGACGAGCTGCACGAGGGCAGCGTCGCTCACCGGATGCTGCGGGCGAAATCCGCCCGCCGCGGAATTAATGCGCGGAAATGAAACGTTGACCTGCGACCGCCACGCATGTCGTTGCAGATAACGAGCATGTTGGAGGAGTGCAAGACCTTCGAAACGCCAATCGGCTAGGCCCAAGAGCGCGCCCGCACCGAGGTGCCGAACGCCGGCGTGCGACGCACGTTCCAGCGCGTCCAATCGCCAGTCAAACTTCTTCTTCGGGCCGCCCAGGTGATGTTGGGCGTAGACTTGCGGATCATATGTTTCCTGATAGAGCACGACGCCGTCGCAACCTGCTTTAACGTATATGGCGTACTCGGCCTCATCTGCCGCTGCCACTTCCAGCGCGACATAGTGGGCGACGCGCTTTACCTCGCTGACGCATTGAGCCAAGTATTCTGTGTTCACATATTTGGGGTGCTCGGATGACACGAGCAAGATATTGCGAAACCCGTGCGCGCCGAGGGCACGCGCCTCGCGCATGACTTCGTCTATGCGCAGCGTCCGGCGCTTGATGTCGAGCCCCATTGAAAAACCACAATAGGTGCAGGTGCACACGCAGTCGTTGCTGAGATAGAGCGGCGCGTAGAGCGCGATAGTTTTGCCGAAGCGCTCGACTGTCAAACGGTGTGCAGCCTGAGCCAGTTCTTCGATAATTGTGGATGCGGCGGGTGACAGCAGCGTCGCGGCACTCGCCAGGTCTGGTGCGCCCGACGCGATCGCCGAGCGAACTTCGTTTTCGGTCGCTCGTTGAGCGCGCAAAGCTGCGTCACGAGTTGCGTCGGGCGAGAAGTGTTCGGCGAAGGACACGTCACTCCACCGAGTTCAGGAAGCCCGTCAACGGACTTGATGCCGAAGCTATCGGCAACTCTGGGGCGCGCCCGGCGAGCCGCCCTGCGCGCCCGGCTTCGACGGCAAGTTTGAACGCGTGTGCCATACGAGCGGGATAGGCGGCGGTCGCGATTGCAGTGTTGACGAGCACTGCATCGGCGCCCATCTCCATCGCCGCGGCAGCGTGTGAAGGAACTCCCAACCCGGCATCGATCACGACCGGCACCGTTGCTTGTTCGATGATGATCGCAAGTGCCGCTTCCATCTTCAACCCTCTGCCCGAACCAATCGGCGCGGCAAGCGGCATGACGGCAGCTGTGCCGATTTCTTCGAGCCGCTTGGCAAGAACGGGATCTGCGTGGATGTAGGGGAGCACAATGAACCCCTCGCGGACAAGCGTTTCGCAAGCTTTCAGGGTCTCGACCGGATCCGGCATGAGATAGCGCGGATCCGGGATGACCTCCACCTTAATCCAGGGCGGCAGTCCGGCTGCGCGAGCAAGTCGAGCCAGACGGACGGCCTCCTGTGCATCGGCCGCGCCTGACGTGTTCGGCAGTATGAGGTACTTGGATTGGTCGATGAAGTCGGTGATCGAGTTAACCGGCGCGTCAAGGTCAACGCGCCGAAGCGCCACCGTCACCATTTCGGTGCCCGATGCGGCCAGCGCGTCGGCCATAACCTCGGGGCTCGAGAACTTGCCGGTTCCGATGATGAGGCGCGAGTTGAAGGTTCGGCCGCCGAGCGTGAGCAGATCGGTCAAAATGTGGTTCCTCACGTAGCGCTGGGAGTGTTCTCTATTCTGCTTTCGCGTTGTGTTTCCCGGCCCGCGGAAGCCAACCGCAGGAGAACCCCTTTGTGCCCTAGCATTGGCGAGCGTACGCTGCTTTAGAATTTGAAGTTTGCTTCATTTGCTCGCTTTACCACACTGGATGGAGGCCCCCGATGGTCAATCCGCCCGACAGAACGTCCTCGACCGCCACTCAAGAAAACCTCTGGCCAATGCTTGCTCACTTGTCGGCATTGGCTGGCCTGATTATTCCTTTCGGGAACATCATCGGCCCGCTTGTCGTCTGGTTGGTAAAAAAAGACGAGATGCCAATCGTCAACCAGTATGGTAAAGAGTCGTTAAACTTTCAAATTTCCGTGACCCTATATCTGATTGGACTGGGTATCGTGGCCACCATACTCTCGTTCATAGCAATCGGTTTTCTCCTGTTTCCAGTCTTAGGACTCGCCTATCTCGCCGATCTAATTCTCGTCATCATCGCCTCCGTGCAGGCGAATAAGGGAATCGCGTACCACTACCCGCTCACGATTAGCTTCATAAAGTAAACACATTCCTAGCCCGGCGGGCTTCCTATTCGTAAAGCCGGATGGAGGCATCTAATGGTCAACCGTCCGATCGACGCGATGGCTGAGTTGCAGAACGCGTTTCAAGTGCTTTTTAAGAACTGGGTTCTCGCGCTGCGGACCGGAGTGGCGGCTCTGGTTTCCACTGCCTTCTTCCTTTTTGTGGTGCTTGCCACGATGGGATCCGTAGTTGGGGCCGGCGTGCTGGGGGGTACCTCTCCCAAAGCTGCGATGGCATTAATCGGAGCCGGTGGCTTGACGTTCATCGTCGGCGGCGTCGTCATTGCTATTCTGTACCTCTTGGCCTGCGCGACGGTAATGGCTGCAGCTGAGGATGTGTGGCGCGGCCAACCCGCTGATCTCGCGCGCGGTTCATCGAAGGCCTTGAGCAAGCTCGGCCCGCTCATCGTTCTCTTTCTTATCTCGATCGTTGTTGTCATCGTCTGCGGCGTGCTCATTCTCGCTCTCGGCCTGGGCATTATACTAGCCATCGTGTTGGGTTTTTTGTGGATGTACGCGTTGCCCGCGATCGTTGTCGGAAATCAGGGAGCCATGCAGGCCCTCGGGACGTCGTATAGGCTCGTTCGACAGAATCTTGCCCCCAGTCTCATGGCGTTTCTGGGAATCATCGTGGTGACATTCATCGGTGAATTCGTTATTCGCTTGTTCCACGGTCTGCCCGCGTTAGGAATTATCGTCGCATTCGCCGTCGGCGGCCTGGCGTACGCGTTTTCGGCTCTCGTCGCTGTGCGCTTTTACGATCTGCTGAGCGCACCCGCTATCCCTGCCACCCCCAGAACCGGACCCACACCCTGATTCACAACTCGAGCCGTGGAGTAAAGCCGGCAGCGTCGTCGGCTTTCTTCCATTTCGGCGCTCGAGCGTTGGTCTTGGCTGCTCTCGCATGCGGTCTTATGATTGGCATCGCTGGATGTACGAGGGTGTCAACGAGAGGCGGCTTGTCGAGCGGCGTCAACTCAGGCACGGTTCACGGGATCGTCAGGCTGGCCATTATCGCCGAACCAAATACGCTGAACCCTGTGATAAGCGGCCTCATCCAAGAAGGCGACATGGAAGGTGCGATCTTCAACGGCCTTGTGAAGCAGGACGATCGGGGCAACGTGCTGCCCGATCTCGCCACGGAAGTTCCATCGCTCGCCAATGGCGGCATAAGCCGCGACGGCAAAACCATAATGTATCATCTTCGCCACGGTGTGACATGGCAAGACGGCGCGCCATTGACGTCCGACGACGTCGCTTTTACCTATCGCTTATACATCAACCCCAAGGTTAATAGTTTCTACGCTTCCTACTACAAACACATCGCCTCGATCACGACGCCGGACCCGTACACTGTTGTCATCCATCTGAAGTCACCGTATGCGCCCGCCGTGATACAGCTTTTCGAGCAGGGAACCGGCGGGTTCGTCGTGCCCAAGCACCTTCTCGAGAAGTCGACAGACATCAACACGGATCCGTTCGGCAAACATCCCGTCGGCACTGGCCCTTTCCGTCTCGATCGCTGGGATCACGGCTCGCTTATCGTGCTGAAGCCCAATCCTCATTATTTCGGGGGTGCGCCGAAGCTGCGCGAAATCGACGTCCACATTGTCGTCAATCCCAATACCCAAATGGCGATGGTTGGAAGCCACGAGCTTGATGTCGCCGAGTATCTAACACCAGCGCAGTATTCGCAGCTCAAGACTATTCCCGGCATTCACGCAATTCTCGTACCAACACTGTTGGAGCGGTTTATCACTTTTAACCTAAAGCGAGAACCCTTCAACGACCCCCGCCTGCGCCGTGCACTAGCACTCGCACTCGATCGCGATCGGATTGTCGGAACCGCCTACCTCGGAACTGCAACAGTCGCTCAAACGCTCATACCTCCAACAAATTGGGCCTATGATCCAACGGGCGCTCCTGCGCACGACATTGCCCTAGCAAAATCGTTGCTCGATCAAGACGGGTGGGTCGTCGGGCCCGACGGGATGAGAGCGAAGAACGGCCGTCCTCTGTCATTCAGTCTACTCAACCAAACGGAACAAAATACCCTCAGCGCCATGGCGCAAGAAATACAGCGCGCCTGGCGTGACATCGGCGTTGCAGTCGACATCAAAACTGTGCCACGGAACATCTTATACGGTCCGGAGGGCGTGGCAAACAACGGTAAATTCGACACGATTGTGGATGACTGGGGCGCCGACCCCGATCCTGACCGTTCCATCCTGACCGACACAAAAAACTTCTCGCCGCATGGCTGGAACGACGCCTTCTATTCAAATCCCGACGTGGATCGCTGGTCAGAGCAGGCAATTTCAACCTTTGACCGGTCCACGCGCAAGCGGCTGTACTCCCTTATCCAGCGCCAAATGAATCGCGATCTGCCGTTTATACCACTCGCATGGGACGGACGAATATATGCCGTCAACACCGATTTGCACGGCTTCTCGCCGGAGCCAATCTACACGGATTTTTGGAACGTCGAGACCTGGCAGATTTAAGGCTTGACGCCGAGCTTGGCGGTAATCGGCAACGTGAGGTTGCTTGAATGCACAGGCTGCACTTTGTTGTTGGGATTGATGTAGACCATCGCCTGATTGACCGCAATCGCTGCCTCAGACGTTCCGCAGGCAATAAGCTTTAATTTGCCCGGGTGATTGATGATGTCGCCGGCCGCGTATATTCCCTTGACGCTGGTCTCCATGGTGAAAGGATCGATAACGACACCACTGCCTTCGATCTCGATGCCCCATGCTTTAAGCTCGCTTAAGTCGGACACGAAGCCAAGCGCACAGAGCACTTCGTCGGCTTCAATGCGCGATTCTTCCTTGGTCTTGCTGTGCGCGAGCGTGACAGCCTCAACCTTACCGTCGCCGTGGATCTCTTTGACCTCGAAGTCGGGTTGGCGAACGTCGACTGCCGACTTACGCATTTGATCGACGGTGTGCGGGTGCGCGCGAAACGCCGAACGATGGACGATCGTGACCGAAGCTGCGCGAGGCACGATGGCGAGCGCGTAATCGACTGCGGAGTCACCACCACCAACAATCACCACGCGCTTGCCGGCGAAACGGTCGAAGTTGCGGGCATAGTAGCTGAGTCCAACGTCTTCGAACTGGGCGGCGGTTGGCGCCGGGAGCTTACGCGGCTTGATCGCGCCTATGCCTGATGCCAGCAACACGGTCTTGGTGTGATGCTCGGCTTTGTCGGTCGTCAGTTTGAACGTGCCATCGTCGAGGCGCGTGAGATTCGTGACGCGCTCTTCAAGGCAAACACCGTGCGGCCACTGCATCGCCTGCTCGACGCATTGGTTGACAAGATCCTGCGCGATGATGGCGGGGAATCCAGGCATGTCGTAGACATATTTCTCAGGGTACAGCGCATAAAGCTGACCGCCTAATTCAGGCAAGGCATCGATAACCTTCGCCTTCGCGCCTCGCATGCCGGCGTAAAAAAGGGCGAACAGTCCTGTCGGTCCGCCGCCGATAACGGTGATGTCAAAAAGCTCCACACTTACGATTTCGCCGCTTCAAGGTTCCCGCCTCCGAGAGGGGACGATTTTCGGCATCGTCAACTAAGAGCGTTATGCTTCCTCCACCACAGCGATACGCAAAATGGCTTGCAGTTCTTCGCATCTTTACTGGAGTTTTCTGGCTAACACACGGCGTGCCCAAGTTACTCAACCCGGCCTTTCCCGGACACATGGCAGACATGGTTCGCGGAATGAGTTCGGAGGCAAGCGGACCCTATCACGATTTCATCATGAACGTTGTTGTGCCGCATGCGAGCCTCTACGCGCATCTCGTCGCATGGGGCGAAACTCTCACCGGCGTGTCGTTGCTGCTCGGACTTTTGACGCCTGTCGGCGGATTCGTCGGTTTTTTCTTGCCACTTAATTATTTCTTGATGAAGGGCTCGTACGGGCACATCACCGATCTTGGCGGCCTCGACGCAGCAGCCATGGCACTCTCCTTTATCAACCTCGCGCTGCCGACCGGCCTCATATGGGGGCTCGACAGCATGCTACCAGCGTCGCGGTTGAGACGCGGGTCCGCGGGTAAAAGTTAAACCTAGGGCGTACGTTTGATGTGTGGGGAACGGACCTCAAGGTCCGTTGCTACACGGTCCGTTGCTACAAGGCTCGTTGTGTTGGAGGTTTGCCATGCTCACTAAGGTTGCGCGGCCGACGCTTGACGATCTCAATCTGGCGCCCGGAAAGCGCGCGCGGTTGCATCGCTTCCTGTACAAGTACGGCCCGGCTAACGGCACGTTACTCTTACTGCCGATCGACCAGGGTCTTGAGCATGGCCCCGTCGACTTTTTCGATAATCCCGACAGCATCGATCCCGAATACGAATACCGCCTTGCAGTTGAGGGCAACTACTCGGGTATTGCGCTGCACTACGGTTTGGCGCGCAAGTATTTCCCCAACTATGCCGGCAAAATACCACTCTTGCTGAAGATTAACGGCAAGACCAACATTCCAAGCGACGACGACGCCTTTTCGCCGATGACCGGCTCCGTGGAGGACGCGGTGCGCCTTGGAGCCGACGCTGTCGGCTACACTTTGTATGTGGGAAGCACCCGACAAAGTGACGACATAGCGCAACTGGCGCGCGTGCGCGAGGAAAGCGATCGTTACGGCATGCCCCTCGTCGTTTGGGCGTATCCGCGCGGCAAGGCCGTCAAGGAAAAGGGCGGTCAGGATTCGCTCTATGCGGTCGACTATGCTGCGCGAGTTGCGTGCGAAATGGGTGCCGACGTCGTCAAGCTCAACGTGCCCAAGGTCTCGACTGATGAGAAGCAGCCGAAACCCTATCCCACCCTGCAGATGTCTGAGGAAGAAGCAATCCGTAAGGTTGTCAAATCGGCAGGTCGCACGCTGGTGCTCATCTCGGGCGGGAGCAAGGTCAGCGACGAAGATTTGCTACGCAAGACTCGAGCGGCCATGGACGCCGGTGTGACCGGTTTGATTTTCGGGCGAAATCTCTGGCAGCGGCGGCTTCCCGATGCGCTCGAGATTACAAATAAGATCCATCAGATTCTCAAGGACTACAGCGGCTAGCTGTTCGGCGCACGAACCTCTGTAGCGGTCGAGCTTGGCTTGACCGCTTTTATTTGGCAGATTGTCACGCCGGATTTTCTTGTTTCAGCCGGTCGTAGAAACGGTACACGATGAGCACAGAGTACGCGGATCCTATTACCGGATAGAGCACTCGGATGACGACGGCAACTGGCAGCGGCAAATCCGGAATAAGCCCCAGCAGAAACCACACGATATATGTTCCGGCGGCGACAATAACCATTGCAACAAATGCTATGAGGGTATCTCCAAAGTTGCTCGTGGCCAGACGAAACGACGAGCGAAGGGATCCCACGGGCGATTTGTTCTCGAACATGACGTAAGGGGCGCCATACATGATAAATACAAGAATGACGAGCGGACCAATGATTGTGATCGCCGTGAGCGCTATGAGTATCAACGCAAGAATGTAGAAGGTGACCAGAAACACGAACTTCTTGGCGGCGAGGCGCAGACCAGATTTCAAATCTGGTTCCTTTCCCTCCCATACAGGCGGCGCGGCGGCAAGCGCCCATCCGGTGGCAAACGTGCTGACGCAGCTCGTGAGGAATATCGCCGCGAACCAGATCGGGAATTGCTCGACGTGACTTGGCGGCGGACCATACATCGTGCGAGGGTCGAAAACAAACGGTGTGGGTGCGTAATCGCGCCACACGAACCACCATAGCGCAAACATCGTCAGAAGCTCGACGATGCTTGTAAAAAGCGACGGGAGTATCAAGAGCCAGCCGCGATGTCGAAGGAGATTTTTGAATGCTTCTTGGGCTTCCGATACGGGTTCAAAGGTCACCATTGCCGCAACGTCAGTCTCATGCCGGCCGCCGTGTACGGATCTTCAGCAACGAACGTGCGCGCTTGCGTCTCATCCGCAACGTTGAGAATGTACATGCCGCCCTTCCCATCCGCAAAGGGGCCAGATTCGGTGACAACTCCCTGCGCGCGACCAGCTGCGAGGTAGTCGCGGTGGTTGGGTAGCGCGCGCTCGCGCGCTGCCAAGTCAGTGTACTCGATGTTCACGACAAATCGCACGGTTCTTACGAGCCTCGCAATGCTTCAATGAGCGCATGTGTGATTCGTCCGGTTGCGCCCCACACCCGGTTGCCGTCGAACGTGTACGCGTAGATGACCCGCGTTTTCCCATCGCGGTGTTGGGTCTGCGTCGACGCCACACCGGGCTCTAAGAGGCGCGCGAGCGGCACCTTGATAATGCGAGCCACCTCAAGCGGGTCCGGTCGAAGCTCGGGGTGCCCGTCGATGAATCCAACGACCGGCGTGACGGTGAAGTTTGAAACGTGCGTTTCCACATCGTCGAGCATGCCAAGAATGTGAACCTCTTCGGGAGGCAGCGCCAACTCTTCGAAGGCCTCGCGCAGCGCCGCGCTTGTTGGACCCGCGTCATCGGGTTCGAATGATCCGCCTGGAAAGCAGATCTCGCCCTTATGGTCGAGCACGTCGTGGGTTCGCTCGAAATAGAGAATGTATGGCGCGGCTTCGGAACCAAGCAGCGGCACAAGCACAGCGGCGCGGCGCGCGGTCGGATTGTCCGCGACGTGACGCGAACGCACGCGCAGCCGCTCGCGCAGCGTTTCGAGCGTGCTTATGAGCACAGCGAGTTAGTTGAGAGAGAAGCGCGCGCTAAACGGAGATTCACGAGATCGGCGCCGCGCCCGGGATCCTTCGCTGCGAAGAGAGCGTAAGCGGTGAGTTTCTTCGTCGAGCACCTTGAGCTCGGCACGAAGCCGCTCTGCCGCCGATGCTGCTTCAAGAAGCTTCTGCTTGATTCCGACCGAGACCTGAAGTGCGTCTGCGATGATGTAGGACGAGGCAGCCGCATCGCTTGGCAGATCGATCGTTTCAAGCTCGCTGCCGGACACGGCAAGCAATGCGCCCAAATAATCTTTGAAACGCTCGATCGCGGTTTCGCGGAGACGGCTTGCGGAATCTGATGGTCCGTCGATCTCTTCCAAGAACGAGATCTGTGCTCGCCAGAACGGTGTCGTGCCGAGCACCTTATCCACTTTGAATCGGCGCGTACCCTGCGCGACGATGAAGAGTCGTCCAGCGGTCAACTTCGTGACCTGACGTATGATCGCTGCGGTCCCGACGTCGACCGGGTCGAGATCGTCCCCCACTTCGTTGCCCTTGCGGTCGAGCAGCACGCCAAAGGGCACGTGCTGTTCGATGCATTGAGCCATCATGGATTTGTAGCGGTCTTCAAAGACATGCAGCCGCAGCGCTGCGCCGGGCAGCAGAACCGTATTGAGGGGGAACAGGCCAAGTACCGAGTCCATGTCCGCCTCTACGAGTCGGTAAGAGTTATGTCTGGTGCGCAAACTCCTCGGCCCAAGCCTCGGCAATGCGCTGGAGCGTCAGCTCGTCCACTTTTTCTGGATCATCTTCGAAATCGTCAAGCTCGGTAACGAGACGAAGAAGTTCGGGCATGGGTACCTGTTTCGGATCCTCATCCGGAAACGCCTGAGCCAATTCGAATCCGATGTCCTCGACATCTTGCCAGGTCAATCCCACTACCCTCACCTCCTTATGAACTGATCAGCGGACCTTTCGCTTTAGCATCTGGCTCCGCTGGACCTTCATTAAAACTGCCCGCGCGGACGGTAGTAGAACGGCGAGGCGTTACATTAAACGATTCCCTGGATATGGTAACCCGCGTCGACATAGAGGACCTGACCGGTCATTGCCGACGAGAGATCGCTTGCTAAGAAAACTGCTGCCCCGGCGACGTCATCTGCAGTCGCATTGCGCCGCAGCGGTGCTTTGGTTGAAATCTCGTTTAAGATCTTCGAGAAATCGCCGACTGCCCGTGCCGACGCGGTTTTTATAGGACCAGCTGAGATCGCATTGACGCGCACGCCGCCCAATTCGCCTAAGTCCTCTGCAAGATACCGTACTGACGACTCAAGCGCCGCTTTGGCGACTCCCATTACATTGTAATTTTTTACCGCGCGCACGGATCCCAAGTACGTCATTGCCATGACCGATGCACGCTCGGCAAAAATCGGCTGCAGCTCGCGGCAGAGCGCGGCCAGCGAATACGCACTGATATCGAGCGCCAAATTGAATCCGGAACGGGAGGTATTGAAATACTTACCTGCGAGCTCTTCCTTGCGAGCGAACGCTAGACTGTGCACCAGCACATCAAGCGTTCCGAAATGCTCTTTGACGAATTCGCGAAGGGCGGCGAGGCTTTCATCTTTGGCGACGTCCGCGCAGGTCGTCGGTGCGCCACCCAGCTCTGCCGCGAGCTTTTCTACCTCCTCGCGAGTGCGCTCGGCCTCGTACGTAAGAATCAGCGAGGCCCCGTGTGCGTGCAATGCGTGAGCAATGGCCGTGGCGATGCTCCAACGGTTGGCGACACCAAGCACGCACGCTTTTTTGCCCGCTAAGAGCGCCACGAGCGTCTCAGCGAGATGCCGCTTCGAAGCGGCGGGTGATAGCCTCCCAGTTGACGACGTTCCACCACGCGTTGAGGTAATCTGCGCGACGGTTCTGATAGGTGAGATAGTACGCGTGCTCCCACACGTCGTTGCCCATAATCGGCGTAAGCCCGTTCGATAGCGGATTGTCCTGATTTGCCGTGCTGATGACTGACAGCTTGCCATCTTTCGCCCGCACGAGCCATACCCAGCCGCTGCCGAATTGCTTGAGGCCAGTGTCGACGAACAGTTTCTTAAAGGATCCGTAGTCACCGAAGGTCTTGCTAATTTCGTCGCCCAGCGCGCCTTTCGGTTCTCCGCCGCGCTCGGGACCCATGATCGTCCAAAACATACTGTGATTGACATGACCGCCGCCATTGTTGCGCACGGCGGTGCGGATGTCTTCAGGTACGGCATTGAGATCGCGAATGAGATCCTCGGCGCTCTTACTTCCGAGCTCAGGATGTTTTTCGATTGCGGCATTGAGGTTGGAGACATAAGCCCCGTGATGCTTATCGTGGTGCAGCGTCATCGTCTGGGCATCGATGAACGGCTCCAAGGAATCGTACGCATATGGAAGCGGCGGTACTTCGTAAGCCATCGATAGATCCTCCGAATTGTCGTGTGCGGCGTGCGTGCGGAAGGTACCGAATTGTACGCCCGACAGGCATCTCCTCGGGGTGGGCGCATGGTTTCGCAGCGGAAATGTGGTAATCAAACAACCCCATGCGTGTGACCGTGCGATTCTTTGCTTCTCACCGCGAAGCAACCGGGCTTTCAACCTACGTCGCCGATGTGCCGGATGGTTCGAGCGCGGCCGAAGTTCTGCGTTCGCTGTATCGACCGTTCCCAAAACTCGAGTCTGCAAGCGGCAGCGTGGCATTTGCCGTGAACCGTAGCCAGGTGAATCCGGCAACGCTGCTGCGCGATGGCGACGAACTCGCGCTGCTTCCGCCCATGGCCGGCGGATGAGGCAGTTCAGCCTGACATCGGAACCGCTTGACGAGCAGATGGTGACGAGAGCAGTCTCGACCCCGGGTGCCGGAGGCGTCGTCACTTTTGTCGGCCGCGTGCGCGACAACGCACGTGGACATACAGTCGAGGCGCTTGAGTACGAGGCGTACCCCGAAATGGCGGAGGCGGTCTTCACTCAGATCGCGGCTGAAGCGCAATCGCGTTTTGCGATCAAAGAGGTTGCGATCCATCATCGCAGCGGACGGCTGCTGGTCGGCGAACCATCGGTCGTTATCGCGGTTTCAGCCGCTCATCGCGGCGCTGCGTTTGAGGCCTGCGAGTACGTCATCGATCAGCTCAAGGCACGCGCGCCAATCTGGAAAAAAGAATTCGGTCCGGATGGGGCGGTGTGGGTCGAGGAACGTCCGTAAGCGCGAGCTACGGCTGCCCTGAAGCCTTAAATAACAAACCGACGGCGTAGAGGACACCGCCGACTATGACTCCGGCGAGCGTCATCTCGAGTCCGGATGACCACCAACTTCGCAGCGTCACGAGTGACTTAGCGGCACCGACCAAGAAATGGGCAATGAGCGAAACTATGGCAGCGACGATGATGGCCGGAACTCCCGTCAAGAAAAAAAACGGTATAACGGGGATAATGGCTCCGACACCTGTGCTAATGCCGGCCGCAAGTGCCGCCTGCACCGGGTTGCTTCCCGTTTTCGCGCCACCGAGCTCTTCTGCAGCCAGCACGTTGAGCATCGCTTCAGGAGTTTTCGACAGCCGCTCTGCAAGCTCGTCAGCATCTGCTTTTAGCATGCCTTTAAGCTGATAGAAAAGCGATAATTCTTCTTTTTCCTCTTCGGGGTGCTCTGCGATCTCGCGGCGTTCGTGCGCGAGATTAGCTGCAGCTACTTCAGCCTGCGAGCGCTCTGCCAGAAACGCTCCGGTCGCCATTGAGACGGCTGACGCGATCGCTCCGGAAAGGCCGGCCGTCAGCACGAAACTAGAGCCACCGGTGGCGGCAGACACACCGGCGATGATGCCAAAGACGGCCGCAAGGCCATCGTTCGCGCCGTAAATTGCGCCCGAGATCCACCCCGAGCTGCCTTGATGCCACCTTTCGCGACCGAGGATACGACTGAGTCTGCCTTGCACGGTCGGCGCACCCATCTCAGGTGAAGCTTTGCCTTGTTGTAAATCTCGAATCGCCTGAGCGTGCGACTCCTCTTCGACTCGAATCGCGGCCAGTAGGTTGTCAGTTTGCGAATCGCCGGTGGGCGTCGTATAACGCTCCTGGATATCGAGTGCTTCCGCCGCTTCTCTCGCGGCCAGTAGCTTTTCGACCGGAGCAACGCGCGCTTGCAGCTCTTGCCAAGCCGAAAGACGGACGGATTTGGGATCCGGAATAGCGACTCCAAGCTCAGTCATTCGAGCTTCGAGCCGCCGCCGATGTCCCTCTTCTCCCTGCGCCATGCGACGCAGGATGTCAGCGCGTCGCGCATCCTTCTCGCGTTTCACGAGCAGGGTGTACACCGCGGTTGCCTCGATCTCGGCCTTCCAAGCATCCAAAAGACGCTGGGCGACGCTCGCGGACTGTTTCGCTTCTTCAGTCTTCACGCAAGGTGCTTCCCTACAAAAACCCAAGATTCCGGCGGATTTATGATGACCAAGCTCTTTATTAAGGATGCCCGGCTGCGTCCTATTTGGCGCGTTATCATTTACGCGATTCTTGTCGTCTTAGCGGCGACGCTTTTTGCTGCTACCTTCGATTCAATTCTGGGGCGGCGATACGAAGAACAGTTGTCCCTTGGAGTTATCATCGAATCCGAGCTCGCAGTGGCGCTTGCCGTCTTGGTTGTTTCCATTCTCTTACGCCGCTATCTCGATCAGCGGTCGGTAGTCTCGCTCGGTTTTGCAGCGCGCGGTCCGTGGGTGCGGCTGTTCTGCATAGGCATTTTCCTCGGCGCCGGCATGCAAGCTGTCGCTAACGCCGTTCTTTGGGCGTCAGGTTCGGCCCATGTGATAGGTCACGCCGGTCTCGAAAGCAGTCTGCAGCTTATCGTTGCTGCGATAGCGGTTCTGGTACCCGCTGCGTTCGTTGAAGAGATGTCATTCCGCGGATATATTTTGCAGAATCTGTGGGAAGACTGGGGCCTTGTGCCGGCGATCCTGGTTAGTTCGATCGGGTTTGCTGCATTGCACATCAGCAATCCGCACTCTCGCGAACAGCTCCTTTTCACAGCGACTGGCCTCCTCATGTTTGCATTATGGGCATGCATGAGTCTGCTCTGGACCAAGTCGTTGTGGCTGGCGCTTGGCTCGCACGTGGCCTGGAATCTCTTCGAAGGACCAGTTTTTGGTTTACCGCTCAGCGGGCTCGCGATGCCTGTGCCAACCGTCTTGAGACAAACCGTCAACGGGCCGCAATGGCTGACCGGCGGGTCATTCGGACCAGAGGCGGGAGTCACTTCATTCGTCGCTTTGATCGTTGGCTTTTTGGTCTTGCGCGCGCTCTACCTTAAAGGCGCGTTCGCAGATGCACCCGACACCCGCGAAGAATACGCGCGGGCCCAGTCGCGGCTGTGAGGCCTCCGGGAAGAAAAAACGAGGCGAAACTCGCTTTAGTTCACCTCGTTTTCGTCGCCGTCCCCAGGGTAGAAGACGTCAGTAGTCCTCTTCCGGTTCTTCGGGGAGCTCTTCTTCCTCTTCCGTATAGGTTTCTTCAAAGTCTTCGTTCTCATCGTAGCCGCCGACGTTGAGACCGGTTTCCTCTTCGACCACGAGCACTGCGTGTTCGAGCACCGGCTCTTTCTCAGCTTTGGGCGCGCGCCGCGAAGCTGCGCCGTTGGAACGTGCCGCTGAACTCGCCGCGTGCCTGCCAGCCGGCTGCTTGGCTTTTGTCGTCTTTGCTTTGGCTCGCCCTGCTGACTTTGTTGGCCGCTTGGCGGCGGCGCGTGCCGGTTTTCGCTTCCGCGCGGACTGACCAGCCTTTGCGCCGCTCTTCTTTACTTTCTTGGCCTGCTTCGATGCGGCTCGCTTTCTCGGTTTCCGCTTCATGTGCGCCTCCTTAGGGCGATTGTTCGGGCGCCGCCTTTGTGGGGCTGCCTGATAGTCTCCTGCAAGTCTCTACGAATTCATCTCACGGACTTTTTCGTATACTTCGTGGACGTGGCCCGGGACTTTAACCGCCTCGAAGATATACCTGATGATACCCTCTTTGTCAATAACAAACGTCGTTCGTTTTGGGTTGCCGGCCGGGTCGGGAAGCACGCCCAGCATGGTGCATATCGTGCCGTCTGGATCGGACAGGAGCAGCGTCACAAGATCGTTGGCCGCGGCAAAGTTGCGGTGCGATTGGACCGAATCGCGCGAGATGCCAACGGCTACCGCGCCGAGTTGTGCGAAGTCAGCAGACCGCTGACTGAAGTCTCGTGCCTCGCTCGTTCAGCCGGACGTCATGTCTTTTGGGTATGCCCACAAGACGACAGATTTCGCGCCTCGGAAGTTCTCGAGGTTGAGAGGCCCATTTTGTGTCTCCGCAACAATCGGTGGCAACTTCTCGCCAACCTTAACTGCCATATTCTTTCCTCTTTAACGACGGGTTGGAACCAAAGGCCGGATCTCGAAGATTTGGTCGCCGACGGCGACGGTTTGCGGCTCACCGCGGACAGGCACAAGCGTCGCACGCAACACACAGCTGCCGATGTTGCTGTCTCTAATGTAGACCTGGCCTTCGTAGAGAATGCTGCGACTCATCGCGAAGGTTTTACGCTCGAAGTCTTCCCCGATCGGGTGGTCCCTCGGCACAAGTCCCACCCGGCATTGGCCTATGAAGGGCGAGCGAAAATGGATGGTGATATTGATGACTTCGCCCGGGTTGTACACGTCCTGGCGCGGCTCAATGTCGACACTTTCGATCTGCATACAGGCGCTGGCGTTCGCGCCGGGGGCGGTCCGACCTTGCGCCGAATGAGCGTTTTCCATGTTTGAATCATTGCTGGGCAAACTACGCTCCATTGTCGGGGCTTCGCATGTCAGCGCTGCTCCAGGAGACTTGTCGAACTACCAATATGACGGGTCGGCCGACCGGGCGTTGCCGCAGATTGTGGTTCTGCCTGCAAGCGCATCAGAGATCGCTTGTGTTGTAGCGGCTTGCAATGACGCTCGCTGCCCGTACGTAGCGCGTGGCGCCGGCACTGGGCTTTCCGGCGGCGCAATTCCTGAACAGGGCGGCGTCGTCATATCTACCGCTCGTCTCAACCGCATCCTCGAGATCGATGCCACGAACCGGCTCGCGGTCGTTGAACCGGGCGTCGTTAACGCTCACATCAGTGAAGCCGTCAAGGACCAGGGCTTGCACTTCGTGCCAGATCCATCGAGTCAAGCAGCGTGCACGATCGGCGGTAACGTTGCGGAGAACGCCGGCGGACTGCATTGTTTGGCCTATGGCGTTACCGCGCATCACGTGCTCGGTTGCGAGATCGTCACGCCGCAGGCTGACCTCGTGTGGCTCGGCGGCAAAACGCAGGATGCTCCCGGCTACGATCTGCTGGGAGTGTTTATCGGCTCTGAGGGGACACTTGGGATCGTGACCAAGGTGGTCGTCAAGCTAATGCCAGTGCAACAAGACCGGCGCACGATGCTCGCCGCATTTCCAACTGTCGAGCAGGCCTCGCAGTCGGTATCCGACATTATCGCAGCGGGCATCCTCCCCGCCGCGCTTGAGATGATGGACCAGCTCACGACGCAAGCGGTTGAAGAATTCGTCCACGCCGGTTTCCCCACTGAAGCCGGTGCTGTCCTCATCGTCGAGCTTGAGGGACTTGCCGGCACGCTCAAGGAGGTAACGGCTGATGTTGGCGACATCTGCGTGCGCAACGGCGGCGACATTCGGCACGCACGCGATGAAGATGAACGCCATAGAATATGGCTCGGGCGCAAGAGCGCGTTTGGCGCGATGGGCCGTCTCGGCGCGAACTATTACGTGCAGGACGGGGTTATCCCGCGTACCCGGTTACCCGAAGTTGTCTCGGAAGTCATTGAGATCGGTCGACGCTATGGTCTGAAAATCGCTAACGTCTTCCACGCGGGTGACGGGAATTTGCACCCGCTCATTGTGTTCGACGATCGCGTGCCGGGAGATTACGAGCGCGTCGTGGCCGCGGGCGCCGATATCTTGCGTGCATGCGTGCGTCATGGCGGCAGCATCTCGGGCGAGCATGGCATCGGCATGGAAAAACGTGATTGTATGTCCTTGCAGTACAGCCGTGCCGACCTTGCGCTCATGACGCGGCTTAAGAACGTTTTCAACCCGGGCGGATTATGCAACCCGGCGAAAATGTTCCCCACCTCGCGCCGATGCGGCGAGAGTGCGCGAACGCATGCCAGCGGCGCGCTTACCCCTGAGGTAGCGAAAGCTGCCGGGCAGGCTTTCTAAGTGCGGCGCAACGAGCTTCGCTCGCTCAACTTGCCCATCGCGGACGAACTTGGTAAGCGCGCCGGCACTAGACCCCGCGTGCGGCCGCTGGATTGCGCACCCTATGCCGTTGCCGGAGTTGTGCCCAAGCTCGTGTTCTCACCGCGCACTCTAAGAGAAGCGTCGAAGACCATCACGACGATTGCAGCTGAAGGCGCTTCCATTACGATTCGTGGCGCGGGCACAAAGCAATTGCGCCCGCCTCATCCGTATGACGTCGACGTAGTGCTTGACAGCACTCGATGTAGCGGCGTCCTCGAGCACACGCCTGCCGATTTGACAGTTACCGTTGCTGCCGGAACGAAGTTCGCCGAACTGCAAGAAGCGTTGCGTCCGTCCGGCCAGTTCTTCCCCAGCGATCCGCCGTTCGCAGCCGAAACAACGATTGGCGGGATGCTTTCAAGCCGCGCAGCCGGCGCGTTGCGGCAGCGTTATGGCGCGCCGCGAGGCAGCGTTCTCGGTATGCGCGTGTGTCTCTCCGACGGATCGATTGCCTTCACCGGAGCGCGCGTGGTCAAAAGCGTGGCCGGATATGATATTGCCAAGTTGTTCGTTGGAGCGTGGGGTACGCTGGGATTTATCGGCGACGTAACCCTGAAGGTCGCACCGATGCCGCGCGAACAGCTTGGCATTGTCGCCTCGTTTGCGCAGTGCGAGGCCGCTTGTGACGCTGCGCTGCGGCTCGCCTCCTCACCGCTCTTCCCGCTCGCAACGACGCTGCACGATCGTGACTCCGCGCGTCGTATCCGCACGCTCAGTAGCGCAGAACCTGGCGCGCACTGGACGCTCGTCGTGCGCTGCGGTGGCACGCGTGCCGGCGCCATACGTCAGGCAGACGGGGTAGCCGAAACTGTTAAATCGTCCGGATCGTCAAACATCGAGCTGCTCGATGCCGACCGCTTGCACTTTGCGTGGCAGGACATCGCCGAGCTTGCCGGCGGGGCAATGTATCCGGGTGCGCAGTACCTGTGCTGCACGATCGCAAGCTTGCCGTCTCAAGTCGGCACGGTACTCGCGTCGCTATCAGTTTTATTTCCAGATGCACATTGCACCGCTCATCCCGCGATCGGCATCGTCTACGCGCACGTTCCGGTCGCTGCGATGGAGCAGTCGAGCTCCGATACGATGTCGAGACAATTACAGCCGCTTGTCGATCTATGCGAGCGCGAGCAGTACTACCTCAGCTATCTCGCTGCACCGGCAGGATCAGATTTGCGCGCGCCGGTTCCCGCTGACGCGCCAATCCTGCTCATGCGGCGCGTCAAAGCGTCACTTGATCCGAGCGGCACGTTCGACCCAGGCCGTTTTATGGCCGGAATCTGAATTCCATGGCGCAAGGCGGCTACATCGGCACGGAGCGTCCGAAGCTCGAGGACCTCGACCGCTGCACTCGCTGCGGATTATGCGAGCAGGCGTGCCCGACGTATCGATTATTGAAGTTCGAACCCGACTCACCGCGCGGGCGCATCTTCCTCATGAAGGAAGTCGCTGAGGGCCGAGCCAGCGTTGACGCTAACCTCGCGGAGCATCTCTACGCGTGCCTCGGCTGCCGTGCGTGCGAAAGCGCATGCCCCTCGGGCGTAGAGTTCGGCAAGTTGTTGGAGTTCGGGCGACACCAAGTGGAGTTGCACGGAGACATCTCACCCGAGCGGCGGGGATGGCGGTTGTTCCGCGCGTTTGCATTCGAACGCGTTCTTCCCAACCCGTGGCTTTTTCATGGGCTCATGTTCCCGGCTCGCCTGCTGCAAGCAACGCCCGGACTGCTTGCGTTTGTGCAGACACTGCCGCTGCCGCGCAAGCTGCAGCAACTAGCGCGTATGATTCCGCAAGCCACTGTTGACTGCTCCACGCGCGGTGACAGCGTCATCCCAGCCCAAGGAGAACGGCGAGCACGCGTGGGTCTTTTTGTTGGCTGCGTCATGGGTTCGCTGTTCTCTCACGTGCACCGCGCAACGATCCGCGTGCTCACCCGCAATGGTTGTGAGGTCGTCGTCGTTCCCGGGCAATGGTGTTGCGGTGCCCTCAACCTTCACGCGGGGGAAAGAAAACACGCGGCGACTATGGCTCGCGCTAACATCGCCGCGTTTAACCGAGAAAGGCTCGACGCCATCGTCGTCAACTCAGCAGGCTGCGGTGCGACCATGAAGGCATACGCAGATCTGCTCGACGGCGAGTCCGAGTCTGTCATTTTTTCCGGCAAGGTGAAAGACGCGGGTGAATTTCTTTCAGAACTCGGGCTGCGATCCAAGCCGCAACGATTGAGCGTCGCCGCTAGCTACCAGGATGCGTGCCATCTTGCGCATGGCCAGCGCGTGCGTCAGCAGCCGCGCTCTTTGCTCGCACAGATCTCCGGCTTGAACCTTGTGGAGATGCCCCATGCAGACCAATGCTGCGGCGCAGCCGGCGTTTATAGCCTCACCCACGGCGATCTTTCTAGAAGAATCCTGGCGGAAAAGCTCGACGAGATCGCGCTGACCGGGGCTGAGCTTGTGGTGACGACCAACCCCGGGTGCTCGATGCAGCTCCAGGCGGGCCTGATGGACAGGCACATGAACGTCAGGGTTTGCCACCTCATGGAGCTGCTGGACAAGTCCTACGGAAACAGACCGTAGAACGGTACGACCCGGGACCTGGCAAGAGGCCAACTATGGTCCCTAGGACGTGGATTCGTGTCACGCTTACACCCCTTGATTGAGGGTTAGGGCCGAATTGCTCCGACCATTGAGATAGGGATTCCGGTATTCCCCGGATGGGGGCCAAGGGAAGCTGTCACAATGCTCGTAGGATGCAAGTCACATCAAGCAAGGATGCTAGCATAGATGGCCTCTGCGCAACCTTTTCAGGGAGGCTCAAACCCGGTTCACGGCCCCCCAGGCGTCAACCCCGGAACAGCTGACGCTGCCCATAGCACGTTCTTCCCGACCGGCTCAACATATTACAGCCGTCTTCTTGCACTTTCATCAGGCCCCGAAGATCATTTCTTCGCGAACTTGCACGCGGTCATGCGCGATTTCTTGGATGTCCCTATCCTCGTCGCTGCCACCGCCGACGTAAACTCACCTGACGGTTACCGCCTCCAATATCAGCGCAACATGGACGAGCGCGATGCATTGCCTGTCATCGACAGAAAATTTGTCAATCAGGCACTGCGCAGTGGACGGACGATGCTCTTCGGCCGGCTGCCGAAGTTGCCGACCGGTGGATATCTGCAATCCACAGGCGACGGCGCCGGTTCGATTCTGGTCGCCCCGATGCGCCACGACGGCAAGATCTTAGGTTACATTGCGATACGCACCCGGCGCGAGGGCATGTATGGCGATCAAGAGCTCGAGTACGTAACAGCAGCCGCCGACTTGGCCGCAATTTCCGTGCGCACCAAACTTGTCGGGGATGAAGCTCGAGCACGCAGCACCGAACTGCGATTGATGCTTGAGGCAGCGCGAGCGCTTTCCGCCGAGCGTGACCTGCGCCGTCTCTTCTCTCGCTTGCACCGGCTTGTCGGCAACGTCATGGACGCTGGAACGTTTTACGTTGCACTCGGCTCCTGGGAACAGGGCCTTATGACGCTACCCTACTGCATCGATCACTACAAGCTCGTTGATATGAGCGACCCGATTCCGCTGGAAGGCTCGCTCTCCGGCCACGTCTTTCGCGAGGGCTCGCCGATCATCGTACGCACGTCTGAAGATTGGCGCAGATATCCGTGGGTGGAGCGGGGAGCTGAGACCAATTCTCCTGTCTCAGCGCTTGCCGTGCCCATGCGCATTGGCGCACGCACAATCGGCGTCATCTGCGCGCAAAGCACGCGCCCGCACGCCTACACCGAGCGCGACCGTGACGTTATGGTTGCCATCGCTGAGCAGGCGGCCATTGCGGTTGAGAACTCACAGCACCTCATGCGCGCCGATCAGCGCGCCAGGGAGCTGCAGCTCTTGTCGGAAGTATCACGCGCGCTTTCCTCGCAGTTGTCGATTCGAGCGGTGTGCCAAACCGTGTGCAACGAAGTGCGACGCGTCATGGATGCACGAGTGTTTTTCGTCGCGCTGGCTTCCGAGTCGGAAAAGGCCATGCGGCTCGAATTTGCCATTGAAGGCGATGAAGTGATCGAAGCGGACCTGGTCCCGCTCGAAAATTCATTCGCCAAGCGGGTCATGGAGACGCGTCAACCGATCGTCTTACAAACCGGCGAAGAGATCGACCGCCAGCCGCATCAAACGATTCACCAGAGCGACAGCGGAAACGTCCGTTCAGTGGCCATGGCTCCCTTGCGCCTCGGCGACCGGTGCATCGGCGTCATGTCAGCACAGTCGTATAACGAGCGCGCGTTCGACGAGTCGAGCGTGCGCATACTGACCGCCATCGGTGAGCAGCTTGCACTCGCGGTGCAAAATGCGCAGCTCTTCGGCGATGCAAAGAGCCGCGCGGACCGCGATCCGTTGACCAACCTCTTCCATCACCGCTATCTCAAGACGCGCTTGGAAGAAGAAATCTCGCGCTCGCGGTTCACGAATCAGCCGCTGGTCGTCCTGATGATGGACATCGATAATTTCAAGCTCGTGAACGACACCTACGGACATCCGGTCGGCGATGACGCACTGCGCATGCTCACCGCGGTCCTCCAGGCCACCTGCCGGGGTAGCGATATCATCGGGCGCTACGGCGGCGATGAGTTTATGATTATTTTACCCGACACCGACGCGGAACACGGTCTGCGCATCGCAGAGCGTATTGAAGCCGAGGTTGCGGGCCGCGAGCTGCATTTGCAAGAGGGCACTGCGATACCGCTGCGCTGCTCGATCGGTCTCGCTTCCGTTCCGGCGGATGGTTGGACGCCGGGTGAAATCATTGCTAAGGCCGATGCCGCGTTGTATCAGAGCAAGCGTCAGGGCCGGCCAATGGCTCGGCTGCAGCGCGTCGGCACAACCCAATTGCGGCTTGATGGAAACTTCGAACCGGTCTCGGAGCTGCTCGCCGCGCTCCTGGCGCGCGATCCCGCTACACGCAATCACCTCGAACACGTCAACCGCTTGGGCAAAGAGTTTGCTCAGCTCATCAAGCTGTCCGAATCTGACACCCAGTCGTTGCTGCTTTCAAGCGTGCTGCATGACATCGGCAAGATCGCGATCCCGGATCAAGTCTTACGCAAGCCGGGCAAGCTCAACAGAGACGAATACGATCTCATCCGGCGCCATCCGCAGATCGGCGCTATGCTTATCGAGCACATTCCAGGATTCAAGGATGCAGCCAACGCGGTGCTGCATCACCACGAGCGATTCGATGGCCGCGGTTATCCCTTCAAGATCGAAGGGGATAAGATTCCGCTGTTGGCGCGAATCGTGACGTTAATCGACGCGTTCTCTGCGATGGTGATGGATCGCCCATATCACAAAGGTATGGATGAAGCGACGGCGCTTTCCGAACTGCGCAAAGGTGCGGGCACGCAGTTCGATCCATCGCTCGTTGACAAGTTCGCCAACATGGTGCAGCAAGCGCACTAGGCGCAAACCCCTCGCTCTCGCTAGGTACAGCGCTTCGCCGTCCGGAAACGTCCGCGTCGTGGATATCCAATTCGCCTTCACAGCCTTGACGACTGCGTTTACCATCTTGGACCCGGTTGGGATGGTGCCGACAACGCTCGCACTGACGGCGCACGCCACCCCCGAGCAGCGCGCGCGCATCACCGACCGAGCGGTGCTCGTGTCCGCCATCGTCATCGTCTTAAGCGCCTCCATCCTGCGCTATTTGCTTCAATATCTTGGCATTACGCTGTCGGCGTTTTCGATTGCAGGTGGGATCTTGCTGTTGCTCATCGCCATCGACATGCTCTTTGCACGGCCGTCTCGTGCGAAGACCGATCCGCAGGCCCCCCAGGAAGTCGCCGACACGGAAAGCGTCGCGGTTTTTCCGCTCGCCATCCCCATGATAGCTGGTCCGGGAACCATTGCCACAGTGCTGCTACTCGTCAACCTGAGCAACAACAACCCGCAGCGCTTGATTATTGTCTACGTTTCCTACGGCGTGGCATTGTTTGCCACGTGGCTATGCATGCGCGCTGCCGAGCATGTCATGCACATCCTCGGTAAGACGGGGGTTGGCGTGCTCACGCGTTTGCTTGGCATTATCATGGCCGCGCTGGCCGTTCAGTTTGTTCTCAACGGTCTGCACCAGGCTGGATTCGGCCGCGTGTAGAAAAATCGCGATCGATGAAACTCGCTGAGAAAACCTGCGTCTCGTGTCATGGGGGCGTTCCGTCACTCACCCCCGAGCAGATCGCTGACCTTCTGCCGCAAATCCAAGGTTGGGAGGTAGTCGACAACCACCATCTCCTCAAGAACTACAAGTTTGCCAATTTCAACCAGGCGCTACGTTTTGTCAATGCCGTTGGCGCCATTGCCGACGAGCAGAACCATCATCCGGACATCTTTCTCGCGTGGGGAAAAGTCAGAATCGAAATCTGGACGCACAAGATCAACGGCCTCACCGAAAGCGACTTCATCTTCGCCGCCAAGGTTGACCATGTAGCAACGGACCATGTAGCAACGGACCTTTAGGTCCGTTTACTTACGGGTTGGGAATCATCGGCACGTATGGGTGCGGGATGGTGCCTGTTGGATTCGGTGTCACTTGTTCCGGTTGGGGCGGCGCTGGTTGACCCTGCACGGGTGGTTGGTTGGCCGGCACCACGGGCGTGCCGCCCGGCTGTTCGGGCGCGCTGCCGACGCCGCAAATGCTCACGAGCGAAGAGCGGGCGACGTTACTCGGTGGATTCTTTTGCGGGCGCACATATGTGACCATGTAACCATCAGAACCCCACAACGCGAAGAGTTGCTCCCAGATCATACTTCTGCCATGCGTTGAAGCGGTCCAAATAACATAACGCCCGGTGTGGCGGCCATTGCACACGAGGTAATTCCGGTTGATCCACACGTACTGCGTTGGATACGCCGCACGCTCTTGCTTGAGCGTTCGGTTGACAAATGAGTTGAGGTCGGCGGTGTGCGTAGTCACAAAGAGTTTGAGCGTTTCGCTGCCGGTGGGATCAAGCCACTTGCTTTCGGTCCCCGAACGAACGTGGGTCCAACCGCTCGGAGGCGCAAAGGCGTAATTGCCCACAGCCACCGCAACAGTCGCAATGAGGATAAGAGCGATCGTAAGAGCTCCCGCGGGGAGCGATCGCAAAGATCGACCATTCATGCCGCTGACGTTCTGAGTCTACGGGGCAAGAACCTCGAGCGGCTTTCGGTTTGTGAGTGGTCCAACGAGCGCGACGATCGTGGCGCTGATCACCATCGCCGCGGCAATGGTTTCAAAAGCAGCGCCAACCCCGTGCGCCCGCAACATGAACGCGTACAGGTAGCCGACGAAGATCGAGCTGAGCCTGCTCCAGCTGTAGACAAAACCAACAGCACCCGCCCTGATCGAGGTCGGATAGAGTTCGCTCTGGTACGCGTGAAAAGCGCAGGAGAACCACGTATTCACAAGCGTGATGAGCGCGCCGAAGGTAACAATCGCCCACGGCGCGGTTACGTACGCCAGGACGAGCGCGCACGCGGCGCTTGAGACTGCAAGCGCGACGATTTGGAGCTTGCGCTCGAGCGTGTCGGCAAAGCGCATAGCGAGCAGCGGTCCAAGGGGCGTGACAATTGCGATGATAGAGCTATAGTGGAGCGACTGCGTGACGTCGCTTCCTCGCTGATTGAGCAGCACCGGAATCCACGCAGCAAAGCCGTAAAAACCGATTGTCTGAAAAATATTGAACGACGCCAGCATGAAGGTGCGCGCCCGGTATTCCTGACTAAAAATCCGCGCGAGCGTCTGTAGCGGTCGGCCGTGCGTCGACCGTTGAACTTCGGATACGGGCTCGGGAGGTTGCGATTTCGGGTTGACACCCGCTTGTTCCTCAATGCGCGCAAGAGCGTCGTACGCCTCGTTGTTACGACCGTGGCCTGTCAACCAACGCGGCGATTCGGCGAGTCCGCGCTGAATCGGCCATACAAAAATCGCGCCTGCGGCGCCGCCGAGCGCGACCCAGCGCCACCCGTCCAGACCCGCGAAAGTATGTGGCACGAGCAAGTACGAGGCGAAGGCGACAACCGGCACCGCTGTGTAGCCAATCGCCTGACTGAGCGCGATGAGCAGTCCACGTGCCCGGCTCGGTGCGATTTCCGAAATATACGCGTCGATCGTGACGATCTGGACGCCAATGCCAAGCCCTGCGAAGAAGCGCAAGCAGTCGATAGCAAGCGCGTTCGGTGCCAGCGCCATCGCACATGTCATGAGCGAGTAAAAGACTAGCGACCACGTAAACATTGTCTTGCGCCCGAAGCGATCGGAGACCCAACCAAAGATTAGCGTGCCGGCGAACATGCCGGAGAAACCAGCCGCCGCAAATCCCGCCAGACTCGCCACCCCCGAGCCGAGCAGGCTAAAGAGACCGCTCTTGACGAGGCCGAGTGCAATATACCCGGTCATGAAGAGATCGTAGAACTCGAACCAGCCGCCGGCGGAAATGCGCGCGACAAGCCTGCGCAGGCCTGCGGCAATCGGCAACCTTTCGAGGCGCTGCGCGATCGTCGCGCTCAGTCGCAAGCTATCGATGGTCACGCCACACGGCCGGAACAGCGAATGCGACTGACGCGAGGACCGCATAACCGATCGTTGAGACAATGATCGGCAGGCGGACGTAGAAATGATCGGCGAGGAACCCGCCGAGGATCGTCCCCGGAACCACCCCGATCAAAACGATGAGCCGCACCGCTCCAAAAACTCGGCTGATGCTGTCTTGCGGAATGATGCGCATGCGCCAGCTTACGACCTGCGTGACTGCGAACGCTGATGAAGCGCTGGCAAGCGCCCAAAAGAAAACGACGGCCCACAGTTGGTGGAGAAATATGACGGGAACAAAAATGAGCGCATCGACAGCATACGCTACGCAGATCGCCTTACCAAAGGGCAATCGACCCGCAGAGGCGCCGGCGAGGAGCGAACCCAACATTGAACCGACCGCTGCGAAGCCGAGCGTTAGGCCGACCTGGGCATCGCTTGCGCCGAGTGCAAGCTTGAAAAACGGAATGTAGACTGCCATTGCCATCATGCCGAAGAGGTTGAGCCCGAGTGACATGAGGGTCATGGTGCGCATGACCGTGTCGGCCCAAAGAAATCGAAAGCCGTGCTCGATGTCCGCCCGCATCTCGGCAAAGGTGGGTAGCGGTCCAGGCTTGTCTGGTCCAAGCGTCGGGATGGTCGCAATCGCACCCAAAGATGCAGCGTAGGTCAATGCGTTGACGATGAGCGCGGGGATGGGGCCACCGATGGAATACAGCGCGCCGCCGATCGGCGGCGCGATGAGGTTGGCGCCTTGTTCGGCTGCGATCAGCGTCGAGACCGCTTGTGTTACTTTGTCCTTGCCCACGATAAATGGTATCGATGACGCCTCACCGCCCACAAAAATCGCCGCCGCGATCGAGAGGATCACGATTCCGGTATAGATGAGGGCAAGCGACAAGAATCCTCGCAGAGCGCCCGCGACGAGCGTAACGATGACTGCAAACCGGATAACATTGCAGATGATCATTAGCCGGCGACGATCGAGGCGGTCGGCGAGCGATCCGCCCGCCAAGCCGGCAATCGCAAACGGGAAGTATTCAAGCGCGTACGTTATACCGAGCGTAAACGCGGAACCGGTTAAATGGAAAACCAGCAATGGGATGGCAAGCGTGCGCAACCCATCGCCGATGAAACTCATGCCTTGGCTTGCAAAATACCACCGGAAAGACCGGTTGGCGAAAATGCTTGCCGGACGAGATATAGCAGTCTCTTCCAAAACGTAAAGCTTTTTGTCGGGCTCATATGATGGCCCTCTTGAAGAATCGTAATCTCTTCGCTTGAGTGACCCAACGATCGTCGCCGCACGTATACGCTACCAAGAAACAATCACTCGAGCCGGGAGGAACGAACCATGCTCGCTCGATTCACAAACAAACCGCTTGCACTTGCACTGATTGCTGGGGCGGTGCTAAGTATTATACTGTTTGCAGCATTTCATCGTGTAACGGGCGGCCAGCCTAACGAACTTACGCGAGCGATCGCGTCGGCGGCTAACCCAGTTGTGGAACGCATGATAGCGGTGCAGCCAGCAACGGTCGGGCGTGTTTCTGTCGCAGACGCGCCTCTCATGGCGGCCGGAGGACCTGTAAATCAGCCTGCGCCGATGCCTGCTCCGCGACCACAGGCGATCGCACCGAGGCCGCGCAGCGCACGAGGCCCATCGCAGCTCATACGGACTGCGAACCTCAACATTGAGGTAACCGATGTCAGCAAATCGCTGCGTGCGGCAACCTCAATTACGGAGGGTCAGCTGGGCGACGTCATCGGACTCAATGACGAAACTCCGCCGTCTGACAATGCAGTGCATACCGGAACAATGTCGATTCGGGTGCCCCAGTACCGCTTCGAGCAGACACTTGACGCGCTCGGGGCGCTGGGCAAAGTAAAGTCAAAGTCCGTGAACGCCCAGGATGTCTCAGACCAGCTGGTCGATGCACAAGCGCGGTTGCGTAACTTGCGCCGCACGGAAGCCGACATCCTCAAGATCATGGATCGTTCCGGCAACATCGAACAAGTGCTCAACGTCACCCAGCAACTCGGTTCGGTGCGCGAACAGATCGAGCAGCTCGATGCGCAGATTCAGGGTATGCAGTACCAAGTTGCATATTCGACCATCAACGTCACGTTCACGAGCCCGGTTGTTGTCAACGTGCCGACCGGCTTTGCCCTGCTCGGCGAAGCGTGGAACAGTGCCCTCGGCGCGCTGCGCGATTTCACGGTCAGCCTGCTCAGCCTGGCTCTGTGGCTGCTCGCCTTCAGTCCATACATCATTGTCCTCGCTCTCATCGCAGCGTTTGCGATGCACCACATCCGCTCGCACGCGCTGACAATTCGCGGGGGCTAAGCAAGGAACGGCGAGGCTGGCGGTAAACGTTGGCCTCGCCCATGAGCACTCGACCCAGTCTCGTTCGCGCGCTTGGCCTTTTGGCCGCCGCTTCACTGGTCGTTTCCAACATCATCGGCCAAGGTATCTTCCTCAAGGCTCGCGCCATGACGTGCAACGTTGGCTCTCCAACGCTCGTCATGACGGCGTGGGTTCTCGCGGGGGTTTTGGCGCTGTGCGGCGCGCTCACGCTCGCAGAGCTGAGCGCAATGATTCCAAACTCGGGCGGCCCGTATGCATTCTTGCGGCGTGCTTTCGGGCACCCCATTGCCTTTACGTACGGGTGGATGTATTTTCTCTTAGGCGGTCCACTGGCGGCGGCGGCGCTTGCCGCCGGAGGGGCGATATTTCTCAACCTGCTTTCCAGCGATGCTCTGCATCGCTTTCAAATTCCATACGGCCTATTTGGCCTTCACGGCGTTCTCGTTGGAACTCAGCTTACAGCCCTCGCCCTGCTGGCCGCCGTTGCGCTCGTCAACCTCGCCCCGGTTCGCACGAATGGAGTGTTGGCAACGGGATTTGCGTCGGTAAAGATCTTGATGCTCGTCGCTCTGGTGCTCGGCGCATTCGCCGTCGGAAGCGGCAGCTGGGGCCATTTCGCGATGACTGGAGCAGCGGGCCCGTGCACAGGCATCGCTGCCGCAGCACGTGGAGGTGCCGCAGGTTTCGGCGCTGCGATGCTTGGCGCGCTGTACGCCTATCAAGGATGGGCGTCGCTGAGCTATATCGCCGGTGAAGCGAAGGACCCGGGCCGGACCATACCGCGCGCCCTCATTACAAGCATGTTTGTCGTTATCGGGCTGTACCTTGCGGCAAACGCCGCCTATTTCTACGTTTTGTCGCCGGTCGTGGTAGCAAGCGTCAGCCCAGCATCTTCGGTTGGGCTCGAAGTATTAGGCCACATATTTGGACCTGGTACGCAAGGCGTTGCGACCGCGTTACTTTTCATTTCTGTTGTCGCGACCTTGCATGTGTCGATCCTAACGAACAGTCGCATCACATTCGCCATGGCTGAGGACCGCGACATGGTGCCGTGGCTGTCTAGTGTCACCATGGGGACGCGTGTTCCGGGCGCAGCTGTGGTTGCAGGTGCAGTTATCGCCGCGGTGCTTGTGCTGCTCGGATCGTTCGACACGCTGAGTGACTTTCAGGTGTTTTCGGTCTGGATATTTTACGGGCTCACGGGGGTGTCAGTGTTTGTCTTGCGTCGAATCTTACCAGACGCTCCGAGACCATATAGAGTATTCGGATATCCGGTCGTGCCGGCAATCTTCGTGGCCGCGACTGTATGGCTGCTTTACGAGGCGATCATTGGCGCGCCGGTGCGCTCGCTAATAGGCCTCTGCATCATCGCACTGGCCCTACCAGTCTACGCGCTGCTCAGGAACCGGGCAAAAGGATCACTAGTCTAGGGGGTAGGCGGAGCCGATGGCTGTGCTGCCGCAGCTGCTGAAGCGGAAGAAGTTGACGGCGGTTTTATTTGGCGTGCAAGGTCTGAAAATTTTGGCTGCATCGCACTGTAGAGTCCGCCGTAGTTTCCCTCACTCTTGAGCGCCTCGAGCACGACCATGCCCATCTGTAGCGCCTTAGCAGCCCGTTCGTCCTGACCTAAGCCATGAAGCGCGGCTGAACCGATATACGCACTGTACACGACGGATGGATATTGCACTTTTGGGTCGCTGCAGCTCTTCGCGTACGATGCCAACTGCCCAGCAGCCAAGCGCGCATCGTTGAAGCGATGCCCGTCAAGGTAACGGTAACCTTGGCGAACGAGATCTTGTGCATACGCCGAATCACACCCTGAGTCAGCTCGAGCAGCGAGCGGTGCGATCCACATGCACAGAGCAACGAGCAAGAATGGAGCAAAGCGTCGGATCATGATACGGTACCTCAAGTATTGTATCGGTGCGCCAGCGATTGTGTCGCTGCGGTAGTGACAGTCAAAAAGTAAGGGTGACTCACGTCACCCCTTGCGCCTGATGATCGGGGCCTAAAGGTCCGATGTTACAAAGCTATTCAGCCGTGAACTTGGCCATGCGCTTGTTGACGTAGGCGTCGAGACCTTCTTTCGCATCCTTGCTCTGGAAGAGCAGCTGCTGTAGCTCGCGCTCGATAGCGAGTGCCTCCGAGAATGGCACCTCGCCGCCCGAGACGACAGCACGCTTGATGTTTCCAACCGCCTTGGCTGCCTTGTTGGGGGTTGTGAACTGCTTGGCGTAGGTGAGCACTTCTTGTAAGAAGCCGGCGCCGTCGCCCTCGTAGATTTCAGTCACGAGGCCGAGCTCTTGTGCTTCCTCGAAGGAAAACGTCCGGCCCGTCACCATGAGCTCGATAGCTTTTGCGCGGCCGAGTAACCGCGTCATACGTTGGGTTCCGCCGGTTCCAGGCAACACGCCAAGCGCGACCTCGGGCAAACCGATCTTGCCCGCATTGCGCCGCGCGAGGCGAATGTCGCAGGCCATGGCGATCTCGAGCCCGCCACCGACAGTGTGCCCGTTGAGAGCTGCGATGACGAGCTTCGGGGTCTGCTCAAGACGCGTTAGTGTCTCGTTGGCGTGGAGACAGAAGAAATACTTGAACGTTGGATCGACCCGCTGCAGCATGCCGATGTTCGCGCCTGCGCAGAAAAACTTCTCGCCTTCGCCCGTCAGCACGATCACCTGCACGTCTTTGTCGAAGCGCGCTTTGAGGATCGCATCGTCGAGCTCGCGCATCATCTCATGCGTATACGTGTTTGCCGGCGGATCGTCGAGTGTAATGATGGCAATGTGCTCGCCGTCTTTCCGGTACTTGACGAGCGGTTTTTGCTCGGTCTTGGTTTCGCTGTCTACTTTGATGGCCATTCGGTCCTCCGGGTTAACGGACCTAAAGGTCCGTTGCTACATTATCTATGCTGCCTTGGGGGCGAGCCACTCGTCGCTCTTGAAAAACTCGGCGAGCAATTTTTCGTCTTCGTCGCTGGGCAGCACTTCTTTGAGGTGTTCCTCGTATTGGTCGCTGTCCATCGTCGCGCCCTCAACCGAGTAGCGCTTGCCGGCGAACTCGCCGATCTGCCGATTGAATCGAATGTCGGCAACATAGAGCTTCTCGTCGCTCGAGATCGCCGCGTTCACTTGTTGCACGAGCTTCGCGCACTCTTCATAATACTGGCGGCGCGCGTAGTCATTGAGCAGCTCTTTGTCGGCTTGTATTTCTTCTTTGTCTTCTTCCGGCCGGCCTTTGATGCCCCAAATGTAGGCCCACACGGCGCTCGATGAGTGGTCGTTACCAAACAGGTCGAGGGAACCCGAGAGCCACTTGTTGTGATACTTTTGTTGAACCTTGACAGGAACGACATTAGCTTTGGCGACGCGCTTGAGCCCCGTAAATCCCGTACCGAGATGGAACGACTCTTCCTTGAGCATCGGCCCCATACTGCGCGACAGTGGGGCAAAGCCGCTGTGCGAGAGCATCTGCAGCTGGAACTTGCCGTCGCGATCCATATAGTTTTGATATGCGAACAGATCGAGCCAGTGTTTCACCGGATTGTTGAACGCATTGAGCAGCCGCGTACCCGCATCGGCCCGGCGCTGCAGCATCTTCTCGGCCTCGATGCGGCCATCGTTACCAAAGTGGTTTACGAGCAGATGGCACATCTGATAGCCGTGCCGTGTTTCTTCGATGAAGACGCGTGCGATGGAGTAGAGATCGTACTTGGTGGGAGCGTTGCTCAGCAGTTTGCGCTGTTGCTCATTGGAGGCGAATTCTGTGTCCCCTTGATAGATAATCATGTTGAGCACAGCATCGCGCATGCGCTGATCGGGGATTTCCATCACTTTGTCCCACTTGCGGTCTCCGGCAAACTCTCCGAACTCGATTTCGTCGGAGTGCAAGTCGCCGTATTTCGCCTCAAGCTTGTAGCCCCCAAGGATACGCTCGAAAATCTCCGGATCGACATCGATATCTTTTTGCCACATCCGCAAGATTTCGACCCAGTCGTCAAACGTCTTGATACGAGCCATCAAGGAGCCTCCAGAGAAGTGTGGTATAATTAACACGACCGCGCGAAATTCGCCACACTATTTTACCAGGAATCGTGAGATGGTGCAACCGCCCAAACGCCCTCAAAGCAAGCCGCCAAGCTTGGCCCCGCTGCGGCCGCGGTCCATGCTGTTTACCCTCTTCGGCGACTACGTGTACCCGCAACGCGGGGATATTTGGCTGGGCAGCCTCGTGATCATCGGCGCTGCACTGGGCATGTCCGAGGTGGCTGTCCGCTCCGCTGTGGCCAGGCTAGCGCGCGAACGCTGGATCGTAGCTCGGCGCAACGGGAAGCGATCGTATTACCGTTTGTCGCCGGCCGGCAGAGCCCTCATCGAAGAGGGAACGCAGCGCATATATCGCGCGGATGGCCGGGCCTGGGATGGCAATTGGTGTCTTCTGACCTATTCGATTCCTGAGAGCAGGCGGTCGCTGCGCGATCGCATGCGAAAGCAACTTGCGTGGCTCGGCTTTGGACCGCTTGGCTCGGGCACATACGTCGCACCGCGCGATGTGAGCGCACAGGTGCGGCGATTGGCCGAACGCTTGGGAGCCGATGGATTTGCGAAAACTTTCATCGCTCGTGGCGCGGGGGCAACATCCGACAAGCAGATCGTGGCCCAGTCGTGGGACCTCCCGCGCATCGCGCGCGCATACGAACGCTTCATAAAGTTGTACGGTCCGCTTTACGCACGCGACAAAAAGCGCAAGTCGCGTCGCGAACTTGATGACAGAGACGCTTTTATCCTACGCTTCGTGCTCACACACGACTTCCGGAGGTTCCCGTTCATCGATCCGGATTTGCCGCGCACCCTCTTGCCCAAGAGCTGGACGGGCACGCGCGCGCGTAGTCTCTTCGAAACCTATCACGCCATGTTGACGGATGGTGCGATGCGTTTCTTTGAAGCAGTCAGCGCAGCAAGCACTTCTGGGTAATCATACACTCCGCGTCCAACTTTTTTGCCCAGCCTCCCTGCCTTGACGTATTTCACAAGCAGCGGACACGGTCGGAATTTTTCTCCTAAAGTGGCGTGCAGATATTCGAGCACCTTGAGCCGCGTGTCCAGCCCAACAAGATCAACCATTTCGAAGGGTCCCATGGGATGGTTGAGGCCGAGCTTCAACGCCTTGTCGATGTCGCGCGCCGAAGCGACGCCTTCCATGAGCATGTAGAACGCTTCATTGCCGATCATCGCGTTGATGCGACTGGTCGCAAAGCCGGGCGCTTCATTAATGGTCACAGTCTCCTTGCCGCTTTGCTCGGCAACGTGGCGAGCAAGTTGCGTGCTCCGGTCCGCAGTCTCGAGGCCTCGTACGATTTCGACGAGCTTCATGATGTGCGCGGGGTTGAAGTAGTGCATGCCGACGACCCGTGACGGGTCGGCCACCACCGACGCGATCTCGGTGATGGACAATGCCGATGTGTTAGTTGCCAAGACAGCATCGGCTGCACAGAGTGATTCGAGCTTCTTAAAAATCGAATGCTTAATCGTCAAATCTTCCGGCACGGCTTCAATGACGAGTTCAGCTTTTGCAGCGGCAGCGATGTTTGACGCCGGAGAAATGCGCGTCCGCGCCGCGCGTGCTTGTTCTGCGCTGAGTTTGCCGCGCTGCACAGCGGCTTTGAGGTTCTCGTCAATCGCGCCCATGGCACGGTCGAGAGCTGCCGGCATTGCATCGACAAGCACGACCTCGAAGCCGCCCGTAGCGAGGCTCTGCGCGATGCCGATGCCCATCGTGCCTGCCCCGATTAACGCGGTCTTCGAGACCGTCATCAATTAGCTTATGGTGCCACCGGAGCGCCGGTGCATTGACTCCATGCTCCAGGCGAGCACCGCGACATGATTGGCCGTCTTTGTGAGACGCTCGAAGCTCGGTTCGCGTTGCAGCGCCATATCGACAGTCTTCACACCCTCGATGTAGTTTTGGAGCAGAGCGATACGTTTCATCGTATCGGCCCAATTTCGCACGACCGGTTCATCCGGCACCTGCGTGCCGACGCGTTGAATGAGCGGCGGCTCTGCGAGGTCCGGATGCAAGAGGGTAAATTCAAGCCGCGCGAGGGAATACTCGGAAATGGCCTTGTTCAGCCTCGCGATGCCGATGTGCAAATGTCTTCCCACGGAGTCTCCTCTGGAAGGCCGCGCACGATTGACGTGACCTGGACTTCGCGCGAGGGGCATCGGGTTCTTGCTCGGAGCGTATCCGGCTCGCAGTTCGTGCGCGCGGGGAGTGCGGACGCGGAATCAGTTACCACGTTCCTGCTGGAGCAGGACGTTAGGCCCGCGCCACGCGTGGCGGACATCGCGGCCCTCCTAGGACGAAGCGACGCAGCGCTCTTCTGCGCTGTACAAGATGGAAAGATCAAGGGCCTGGCAGCTAGCGTCACGGAAGGCTCGCTCTGTCATCTCATCCACTTCTTGGTCAGCGGCGACGGTGACGATCTGGCGTCGCGCCTTATCGAGCTCATTGAGCAGGCGGCACGCGAGGCCGGCGCAGTTATCCTTTCTGCGGAGACGGCCCGCGATTCGAACGCATACAATCCCTTACGCTCGTGCGGATTTGCGGTTGACTGGGAAGAAGGCGACGCGGCACGTGGCCGCGTCGTCACTATGGTTCATTTGCTCAAGGCTTTGTAGCCTAAGCGTTAGCCCTTAGGATGAAAATCCAGCGCGACGCCGTTCATGCAATAGCGTAGACCGGTCGGCTTGGGGCCATCGTCGAAAACGTGTCCGAGGTGTCCGCCACAGCGGCGGCAGTGCACTTCAGTGCGCTGCTCGATCCATGAGTTGTCGACTGTGGTTCCTACCGCGTTCTTGAGCGGCTCCCAAAAGCTAGGCCAGCCGGTGCCGCTATCGAATTTCGTCGCCGACGAAAACAACGGCAGTTCGCATCCGGCGCACGAGAAGGTTCCGGCACGGTGCTCGTGTTCGAGCGGGCTGCTAAAGGCGGGCTCGGTGCCCTGGTGACGCAACACCTCATATGCCTCGGGCGAGAGTCGCTTGCGCCACTCGGCATCAGTGAGCGTAAATTCATAGTGTTGCTCCGACTTTGGGTCGGCCTTTGATTTCGAAAACATGTTCTTCCCCACAAAAAGCAGCGCGAGTGCGGCTACACCTGTCTTAAGCATTGTTTCACGTGTCATTTCATTTCCTCACTTAGACGTACGCTGCAGCCCGACATTCGGATGTCGCAAAGTACTATGTATCGTGATCTATGTAGTATTCGCCGCGAACCTTCTGGATCAGTGAAATGGCCGTTTTGGCGCCATCGCCAGCAGAAATCACCGCTTGACTGGGGTGTCCAGTAATGCGTCCCACTGCGTAGCAACCGGCCACTGCCGTTTGGCCGTCAGCGTCGACCGCAACAAACTTGTTCCCGAAGCCCCCCAAAGCCAGCCTGAGCTTCAGCGCCAAATCCGTTCGCTTGTTTGAGGCGAGAACGAGATATGTACTTTCGTATTCACGATCGCCAACGCTCACTGCGAACCCACCGTTTCGCCCCGTTACGCTCGTGATGTCCTCCTCGACAAACGTTGCGCCAAAACGCTGCACTTGGCGCTTGCCGAGATCAAGCAGTTCTGCCCCGCCGATGCCCTCTGGAAAGCCAAGATAGTTGTTGACCCGCACTACGCGCCGTAAACTCGATTGCGCCCGATCAAAAATTGCGACTCGTACGTTGGCTCGCGCTAAAAAAAGGGCGCACGAGAGACCGGCCATGCCGCCTCCGGCGACAATGACGTCAAAATGATTTACAGACTCACGCGGGGCGCCGGCAGCTTCGCTCACAGCAGCCTCAACTCGCCCGTTTCAGGCGGCGCCGGCTCACCTAATCGTGACAGCATAGCGCGCAGTGTGGCTGGCGCGAAGCCTTCGTAGTCGTTGCTCGCATATGCATAAATATCTGTACAAACCGTTTGCAGTGATCGAATCATGCGCTCCCACGCGTCATGCGAGCCACTTCGGTCGAGCTGTACGTGGTCATAACGAGGCAGCGTTTGATCGCCGAGCCACCGGATGTACGCATGTTGCGCAGGAGGCTCGCGCACGAGTTCGTCGACGATCTTGGCGGCCAATCCGAGATCGGAATGAGAGCCCTCCGTCACGGCGAGGGTGAAACGATTGGCACGCGCATGCGCAAAGAGCGCGTCATCATACCAGCGCGGGTCGCGCAGCTCCAGTGCAAATGCGAAGTCCGAACTCAACTCCGTCTCCATAAAGCCAAAGAGCGCTGCGCGGCTATCGCGAGCTGGAGCAAAATCCGGCGGACACTGAATGAGCACGACCCCGAGCTTTTCGCCCAAGGGCTTGATGCGCTGCAAGAATGCACCGAAGTAGGTATCTGCGTTGACGAAGCGACGCTCATGGGTTACGGTTGACGGCGTCTTGAGCGAGAGGCGAAAGCCGCTCGGGCTTCGTTCGCGCCACATTTCGATGCTCGAGGCACGAGGGATGCCATAGTAGGACGCGTCCACCTCGACCGATGAGAAGACCTTTGCGTAGCTCGCGAGCATATCAGGCGTCTTCGTTCCCGGCGGGTAGAAGGGACCGATCCAGTCCTTAGTGTTCCAGCCCGAGGTTCCAAAGTGCAGCCGCGCGCTCACGCAAGGCTAAGCACGCCGTCGATTGCGGTCCGCAGATCATCGGCAACCTCATCAGCAGGGCGATCCGCGTCAATCACTTGAAAGCCGTACTCGTTCGTCATGCCTTCGAACTGGTTGAGCACCCGCGACTGGTATTCTTTGAACGAATCGAACATGTCGTTGCCGAGCCGGAGGTCCATGCCGGATTCCCAGTAATTGAAGCCGGTGCCCGAGTTGATGGTGCGCTCGATGAGCCCGTTGACGCCTATATTGAGGTACACCACGGCATCGGGTACGGGTGCGAAACCGTAGACTTCACGGATCCACTGCGGGTCCGCACCGCGCACCACTGCACGTGCGATTGCGGAGTAGATGTAGCGGTCAGCTAAGATGATGTAGCCGGAACGCAAGCCGGGGATGATCTGCCCCTCGACGATGTCCGCGAAATCGGTTGCATAGTAAAGGAAGAGCGTGACCGAGCCAAGCGTGTGCCCCTGCTTTGCCTGCTTGATGCCCTTGCCGGCTAGCGCGGAGCGCGTGAAACCTGTTTCGATAACGGCGCTGCCCCGGTTCTCAAGCCAGCGTTTGAGCTCGGCGATGTGCGTGGAGCGTCCAACTTTATCGGGCCCTTCAACGACGACGAGCTTGCCGCGGATCTCACCCACGTTCTGAAGATTCGTCGGCGCGTCACCGTAAAACGAAAGCTTCTTCATGCAGACTTCTGCTCGGCCTTGGCGTCGGACTTCTGGTCTTTTGCCTCTGACTTCAGCTCTCGGCTGTCTTGTTTAGCCCCCGCGAGCCTGCGGTTTCGCGGCAAATACTTCTTGACGATCGAGCGCATTTGACGCTGCTGATCCTCAATCGTCTTGGTTGCGTCCATCACGGTGAGGTTAAATTCGTCGACCATGAGCTCGTATTCGTCGACGATGCGCGCCTGGAAGAGTTTGAACGACTCAAGCGGATCGGCCGAGAGTCGTATGTCGAGGCCGGCCTCGTAATACTTGAGGTCCGGGCGGCCCATGACAATCCGGTCGAGCGCCACGTCGAGTGGGACCCGAAAATAGAACGCAACGGTTGGCGTGGCTGCAAAGCGATAGAGCTGACGGACCCAGCGGCGCGATACACCGCGCGCAACGTCGCGCGCGAACGCAGTGAATGCGTAACGGTCGCATAGCACGATTGCACCCGCCTTGAGGAAGGGGATAATCTCGTGCTCGATGCGGTCGGCGAAGTCGGTCGCGTGGATGAGGCTGAAGGTCGTCGGCGTGAGGAGCTGCTTTTTCTTTCCACGTGAGGTCGTGTTCCGGACAAGCGGCGACGAATTCCACTCGGAGAACTTGACGGCATAACCCTCGCTCTTCAGCCACTCGTGGAGCAAGGCCAGCTGCGTGCTCTTACCGGACCCGTCAATGCCTTCGACGCAGAAGAGCCTCCCCGGGTACTTCTGATCTGACAAACCATTGAGAGACATAGACCTGTTTACTTCGCTCGGTTGGCTAGGCACTCCTTAGCCCCTAACGGACCTAAAGGTCCGTTGCTACAACGTTCGTCGCTGCGCGCCACAGGGTCCGTCCCTAAAACGGCAGAGGTTCGTGGACAAAGAGCGTTGCACGTAGCTGACGCCGTGCCAACGTCCAACGCCCGCGCCAACAATACTTCGATGAGGGCGTTTCAGCGCACAGTCTTGCGCTACTACCGCCGTCATAAACGTGATCTTCCATGGCGCCGCACGCACGATCCGTATCGCATCCTCGTCTCCGAGGTGATGCTGCAGCAAACGCAAGTTGAACGTGTCATCCCAAAATACCGCAGCTTTCTCGCACGGTTTCCAACGCTGCGCGCGCTTGCCGGGGCTCGCTTCGCCGACGTGCTGCACGAGTGGCTTGGACTCGGCTATAACGGCCGCGCATTGCGGCTCTGGCGATGTGCGCGCGCGGTCGTTCGTGAGAACGGCGGTAAGCTGCCGGCGGACGTCAGCTGGCTCGAACGCTTGCCTGGCATCGGAGCGTACACTGCCGCAGCGGTTTCGGCAATAGCATTCGGAGCACACGTGCCAGCAGTCGATGTTAACGTGCGGCGCGTGCTGACACGCGCACTATCCGGCCGCAACGATCTCTCAGCTCCGCGTGTGTCGCAGCTTGCGATTGCTGCGCTGCCAAAGTCGTCGGCTGCGGAGTGGTCGCAAGCCCTCATGGATATCGGCTCGATGTACTGCAAGGCGTCGCCGCGGTGCAATGATTGTCCGCTGCGAGCTTCGTGCGCGTATGTCCGCGCTCACCGAAAGCGCCCGAGTCATGCCGAACCCGCCAACGTCCGTATGCGAGCAAACGTCTTCATCGGTTCGAACCGATTCTACCGTGGTCGCGTCATGCGCGTGCTCGCCATACGCAAATGTATGCAGGTCAGCGCATTGATGCGGGAGGTAAAGAAAGGCTTTAGCGTAACCGATGGCGCGTGGCTTCAGGGAGTTCTCGCGAGCCTCGAGCGAGACGGGCTCGTTCGGTTAGATCGCGCTCGAAAGATAGTTCGCCTCCCCTAGCGTCCAGTCAGCGCAAAGTGTTGATCTTGGAGCGTCTCGCTCGGGCTTATCCCGGTGCGACAACCGCCTTGCATCACAAGAATATTTTCCAGCTCCTCATCTCAGTGATCTTGTCAGCGCAAACGACGGATGCTCGTGTGAACATGGTGACGCCACAACTCTTTGAGAAGTATCCGACGCCAGACGCTCTCACCAAGGCCTCGACTCGCGACGTCGAGCGCATCATTAAAAGCATAGGCTTTTACCACGTCAAGTCAAAGAGCATCATTTCTGCTGCGCGCGTTCTTGACGAGAACTTCGGCGGCCGCGTGCCAAAGACGATGGACGAATTGCTGACGATCCCGGGCGTTGGGCGTAAAACTGCAAACGTCGTCTTAGCGGTCGCTTTTGGCCAGAGCGCGATTGCAGTAGATACACACGTATTTCGGGTCGCCAACCGGCTTGCACTCGCTCGCGCGACGACACCGGCAAAAATGGAGCAAGCCCTCATGAAGGTTGTGCCCAAGCCACATTGGGGAGACGTGTCGCAGTGGTTGATTCTTCATGGACGGCAGGTGTGTCACGCGCGCAATCCCCAATGCGCTGACTGCGTGCTCCATGACCTTTGTCCGAGCGCCAAGCACTTCTTGAGAATCAGCGCCGGAAAAAAGACGGGTTGAAGATCGCCTTCATGACGATCGAGCGCAGTGCCCGTCGCCGGTCGATCGTGCCCAAGCCATACCCGATCGCGCGGCTAGCGTAATATGGGCTCTGACTCGCTCGCCGCACGATGAGATTCATAAGGGTTGCACTCTTGGCGAGATTTTTGAGCAGTCGGCCAGATGACAGATAGCCGCCGGCGATTTTGATCCATTCCCGCTCGTGATCGCGCAGCACACCGGCCGATGCATCGTCCGCCGACAGCGCCTTAAGCGCCGCCCGTCCGGCAGACCGGCCAGAAACAAGTGCCGTGAAGATGCCCTCGCCCGTTAGCGGGTCGACCAGCGAGGCCGCGTCACCGCACAGCATGGCACCGTTGAACACTGTTCGCCGATGGGCGCTTGACACAGGCAACGGCCAGCCGATCGCGCGACCCACGGGTCGTGCCCTCGCCATGCGTTGCGCAACATGCGGAACGCTCGCGATAAACTGATCGAGAATTTCGCGCAGCTTACAGGTTGAGCGGTCAAGTTCGCGAGAGTACAGACCGATGCCGACGTTGGCAGTCTGCGGCCCGGTGGGAAACACCCACCCATAACCCGGCAAGAGCTTCTCATCGAAATAGTAGATTTCGAGATCGTCCCGCAAACCGGTGACGCCTTCATAGTAGCCGCGCAGCGCGAATCCAAGATGGCGCTTCGATGAATGACGAACGCCCAGCGACTCGGCCACTGCGGAATGAGCGCCGTCAGCGCCAATGACGACCTTCGCCGCTGCGCGATGGACGCCGGTTCCATCTTTGTACTCAACGCCATTCACCGCTCCGTTCGAACGCGTCACGGCGGTGACGGCGGCGCCTTCCTTCAAACGCGCGCCTGCGCGCACCGCTGCTTGTGCAACTTCGGCATCGAGCAGTAAACGCGGCACGACCCAACATTCAATCGGACTGCCGTCCGGAGCCGGCGGCGGGTTCGCTGAAAACATGCCGCCGCTTGGCCCTCCGATAATACCGCCATATGTTTTGACCGCCTTCGACCCAAAGCGGTCGAACGTCACTCCCATCTCGTGCAAGATGTCGACCGCATGTGCCGTTATGCCGTCGCCGCAGCTCTTATCACGAGGAAAGTGCGCGCGCTCGAGCACGAGCACATCGGCTCCAGATGCGGAAAGCGTATGCGCGGCAGCCGAACCTGCGGGTCCGGCGCCTACGACAACTACGTCAACGGCGGTCAATGATCGATCGGATTTCCTCGAAGACGGCGGTCACCTCTTCGGACGTGTTGTAAAAATGGGGAGCGATGCGCACGCCTGCTTTTGGCCGATAGTCAACCATAAAGCCGCGCCGGATGAGTTCCTCGCTTGCAGGCTGAGAACCCGGAAAATCCACTGTGACGTGTCCCCCGCGAGTGGCTGAATTCTGCGGGGAGTTGAGCTTCAATCCCAGCTCTTGCGCAGTAGAAACGGCTAACGACGTCAGCTCGGTGCTGCGCCGCCTGATCGATTCGACTCCTATCTCACTTATGATCTCGAGGCCGGTCAAGCCCGCATACAGCGCCGCTGGATTGGGCGTGCCGCCTGCGTAACGCCAGGCGTTGTCCGCGAACTCCAGGCCCGACATGTCGAAATCAAATGGCCGCGTATGGGAAAACCACCCCACGACTCGCGGCTGCAGCGTCTTGTAGAGCTCCGGCCGTACGTACAGAAAAGCAACGCCGGGCCCTCCGCACAGCCACTTGAGCGCGCCGCCTACCAATGCATCAACTCCAAGTGCTTGCACGTCGATCGGTACGCTGCCGATCGACTGGTAGACATCGAGGAACACCATGGCACCGACCCGGTGGGCCTTATCGACGATCGGCTTGACATCCGTAATGTGACTTGAGCGAAAGATGACGTGCGAGATAGGGACGGCCAGGGTCGTTTCGTCGATCGCGTCGACAAGCGCCTGAGTGTCAATTGTGACGCCGTCGGCGCTCTTTACAATCTCGAAGCGCGCCCCGCGGTCGGATTGCGCCTGCCAATTGTAGTGGATCGTTGGAAACTCCAGGTCCGAGTACACGATCTTGTTACGCTTGCCCGAAAAGTCCAAGCATGAAATGAGAATTGACTCCGCAATCGAAACGTTGGGCTGCATGATCACCTGACCCGCAGGCGCGTTGATGAGCGAGCCTACAAGGTCACCGCAACGCGAGACAAGCGGCAACCATTTTTCCCAAGCGACGACCCCCTTCACCGCCCAGTCGTCCGCGTATTCCGACAGGCGCTGGCGCGCTTTTGCGGGCATGGCCCCCAGCGAGTTGCTGATGAGATACGTGCACGTTGAGAGAATTGGGAACTCGGCGCGCCACGCCAACAATGAATTGGTTTCAGCCAGCATGTCGCCGAACTTGGCGCGTTTTAGGGGAATTACTCTAGTCAGGGAGCAGCGACATTATGTGCGCCGTCCTGAGCATTATTGGCACATCTGGGCAAAGAAATCCACAGAACGGTACGTGGGGTCTGTGGAATCCTTGTGGATAACTATCAGAAGTGGTGGACAGAATCGAACGTGTGTGTTATGTTAGTCTCGGAGGCCGGTGTTGACTCAGTCATCAGCCGGTTTTCCGCTTTTTATGGGTGGGCTTGAACTACTTGCTGTGGTCGGAATGGCCACACGCTAAAATAGTTCGGCTGGTCTTTCGTCCACGGCCCTACTAGCGTTGTGCGTCCGTAACTTCTGGCTAGACGGTCAGCGAGAGATCGCTTTCCTGCGTGGTTTGCGGGGAGAGTGGCCATCTTGTAGTGATACATGACACACCCAAGCAGCACATCTACCAATTGCAAGAGCATTGAGCTCTTGGATTCGATCATGAGCGCATTCCCGGCGCGATTTCCAAGCCCAACTACGATATCTCGCTCAAAATAATGGGGCGACTTTTTGGGTTTTTGATAATTGTCCGAGACGACAATTGCATGCTCACCAGGTCCCACATATCTCTTCATCAATGTAATCGCGTATTTGATCAGCGCATCCCACGCGCTGCCACATGCTGCGATTGGATCCACGCCCGGCTGCCGCTTGTCAACAATAAATGCACAGAATTGACCGTCGGTTTGGGCTACGTAATAATCCACGAGCTCCTCATACAGGGCCAATGTTGTAGTCTTGATCAAGTTGAACTTGAATTCGAAGTTGCGGCCCGTTGTCTGGCCTGCGACGGCCAAGTGGCTTACCGCGTGGTCCAGAATGCGATTTAGTCCATAATTCCAACGCCCGGCATCCGAGAGCTTAAGGATACCAATACCAAAAAACGGCTCTGTAGCCGAACGATAAACAACTCCAGCCTCGTCGCTGAATATGAATGGGAAAGCCCCAGATGGAGGTGGAGAAACCAGGTCCTCAATTGTCGGCACAAGGCTTACTTAGCTACTTGCCGACGGTCTTGCCTGCTATGTCGTCTCCCGCCGCTTCCGGCTCGGTCTTTTACGCCGCTCTACTTCTTGCGCCAGTCCGTGTTTCTTTCGGCCCGTGCCAAGGCATCGAGCACCTCGCGCGGAGTAAGTTCTGTTCGGCCGATTAATTGTGCTAGCCGGCGAAGCGTGGAAGCGTGTCCAGCCGCGGATAGACCGTGTTACGTCCGCCTTGTTTTGCCCGATACAGCGCCGCGTCTGCCGCTTTGAGCAGCATCTGCATCTGTGTCCCTGCTTCTGGAAACGAGGCCACTCCAAGGCTGCCCGTGACCGTGATGTCACCGTCTCGCGTCGGCCACTCTGCCTCGGCAACATTGGCCGCCATGCGCTCGGCAAGCATCACCGCGTCGCTGAGCTGCGTTTCAGGCAAGAGTATGATGAACTCATCGCCACCGTAACGCGCGACGATGTCTGAAATGCGCACTGAGGCTGTCAGCACTTTCCCAAACTGGCGCAGCACTTGGTCGCCGACCTCACGTCCGTAGCGCTCGTTGATGTCGTGCAGGCTGTCGACGTCCACCATGACAACCGATAGCGGCCGCTTGCGGCGACGAGCTTCCGACAGCCGCTTGCGCAACACGTCTTGCGTAAAGCGATAGTTGTAAAGGCCGGTCAGCGGATCGGTAATGGCCATGCGCGAGCTCTCTTCCAGCATGCGCGCGTGGCGGAGCGCAACTGCGAGCTCGTCGGTCACGGCGTGGAAGATGCTCTGGTCTTCTGCGGAAAAGCGCCGGTCATCGAAGCCCACGACTTGAATGGCGCCAATGATGTCGTCGCCGATGGTCAATGGTTTGGTGAGAACCGATGAGACTTCGGCTTTCGAGCGGTGTGAAAGATGCGGATGCTCCAGCTGCAAATTCCCATCATCGGAAGACGACAGCATCGTTTGACGGTACGCAACCGAGCTTGAAAGAGGCCCCTCTTCCCCTGTGGCCGCCGATGTCACATCGACGGGGTCCTCGCCCTCGGGCTCGAACCCGCGCTGAGCGACATTGTGAAGCCGAGAGTCGGTAGCATCATAGAGGTACAAACGGCCGACGTCGAGTCGCAGCACCTCGAGCAACTTTTCGAGCCCCTTCGTGCAGATGTCGCCTAAGCCAACCTCGCGACTCAGCGATCGAACCACGTCGCGCATGATGATGAGGCTTCGATTTTGACGCGAGAGCTGCTCAACTTGCTTCTTCTGCTCTGAAATGTCTTTACTAAACGCAACGAGACCAACAATGTTGCCGTACTGATCGCGCGCGGGTGACGCGGAAAGCAACACTTCGAGATGTCCGCCCTCGCGGTTGCGGCACTCGACCTCAAAGACATGGACCTGCTCGCCGCGACCGACACGAGAGATCATCTCACGGATGTCGTCGCTGCGTTCCGGCGGTATGATTGGCAGTTCGGAGAACAGACGACCGACGGCATCGTCGCGCGGGATACCGAAGATGCGCTCGGCACCCTTGTTCCACGACACGACGTTTCCTCGCAGATCAACCTGCACGATAGCGTCATTGGACTCTTCGAGAATGCGGTCGAGGAAGTTGCGCGCCGATTTTGCCTGTTCGAACCTGCGCGCCGCGTCGATAGCTGAGCCGCCCTGCGTGCCTAGCTGACGAACGATCTCTTCCTCGGACTCAAGCGCAGGAATGCGTTCTGGATAAAAGAGCGCGATGGCGCCGATCGCCTTGCCGGCCACGAGCAGCGGAAACGCGCTTACGGCGTTGAAGCCGTGCTCGCGCGCGAGTTGTTCCCAACCGAGACGTATCCAGGCACCGTCGCTGATGACGTTTGACCGAGCAGCGTAACGCGCTTCTCGAACAGCTTGTACGGGCGGATAAGCAACGAACGCCGGATCCGTCACGTTCACCGAGAATTTCGCAGACAGATCCGCCGGGGCGTTCCACCCCCCGGCGACATGCAACCCGGCGCCCTCGCTAACGTACGCGATTGCAAACGAAGCACCTAAAGCCTCAACGCTCGCGCGCGCAATACTGCGCATGACCTCAGCCTCTTCGAGCCCGCGCGAGATGCCGCTGGCCGCTGACACGGCGAGGGCGCGATCTCTCGCGAGCGCGCGCAACCCGTCGGCGTCGAGCGCGTTGCGCAATGCCGCCTGAGCGTGTGGTACGTACGCGCGGATCTTCTCGATCATCGCTTCATCAAATGCATCTACATCGTGGGCGTAGAGTTCGGCGACGATGGTCGCTCGCGCATCGGCGAGCAACGGTACTGCAAGCACCGAACGCAAACGGTGGGTTTGCGCGATGTCCACCCACGGCGCGAAGCTGCGGTCGGCCAGCGTGTCCTTCACGTACGAGATGTCGCCGCTGCGCGCGGCGCGACCCAGCGGCCCTTGTCCGATCGGCATGTTGCCGTCGGCGTTCGCGGTGAAGCTGTGCGTAAACCCAGCTGAAGCTGCAGGGCCAAATATTGCCAGCGGCGCGAATCGATTACCCTGCAGCCGCCACACAATTGCAGTCGGCGCCCGCGAAACACTCTTTAAATACTCGCCGATCTTGTCAATCACTGTACGCTCGCTCAACTCAGAGTTGAGCGCCGCGATATCGGCGAGTATGCCCGCCGTTTGATCTTGTTGCGTCAGCGCACTTGTTCGCTGCTCTCGTCGCGCGAGATCCTGCGCAATGATCGAGCCGAAGTTCATGAGCGCGTCCATGTGGCGCGCGGCGAATGCCGTCTCGCGCATCGCATACATGACGAATGCGCCGATCGTGCCTGCATCGCCGATCAGCGGTACAGCCGCTGTCGCCGAAAATGACGGCTGTTCTGGGTGCGCACTTAAAACATCGGAGCTTGCGGGTTCACCGCCCGCTCGTTGCACGATCCACGTTGCACCAAGTATTGACGACGAGATAAGGTTGTCGTCCGACAGCGGTATACGCCGGGCATTCACGCTGGCCGCGAAACCAACATCTGATTCCGCTTGCGCTGCGACGCCAATCGTGCCGTCCGCCGGCGTGAGGACGACCGCGAAACAACCGACATCAAGGATCGAAGCGATACCATCAACGGCAGCCTGCAGCACGGCTCTCGCATCGGCAGCGTGAACGCAGCGCGCCCCGAGTTTGAGCAGCCGTGCTTCAAGCTCGGATCGGTCCTCAGGCCCATTGCCGGGAATGACTCGCATTTGTGTGCGCCTTGGCCTTCGTTTAAGCTGTCACGGTCGACCTCATATTGACCGTCGAGGTGTCGTGCGAGGGTTGCAAGAACACTCGCCGCGATGACTAGTAGTGCCGCCGTTTCGCAGTTTGCCGAGCTTATCGCTACATGCGACACCGAAGCGCGCGAGCTTCCTTTAGACCGGTCGTGCCTTCTCATCTCCGCTGTTTATGACGAAAGCGTCGACGTCGAAAAGCACCTCTCGCGTCTTGATGATTTCGCTGCAACCGCCCACGCCACCGCTGCGGGAACCGATTCATATGCTATGATCGGCTCAGTCCTGCGAACACTCTTCGGCGATGGCGGTTTCCGTGGCAACGACCGCACGTACGACGAACCTGCCAACAGCCTTTTGTCATCAGTGATCGAGCGGCGCGTGGGCATCCCCATCACGTTGTCGATCGTGCTTATGGAGGTTAGCCGGCGCGTAGGTCTTCCGTTGGAGGGCGTAGGGCTTCCTGGTCACTTTGTCGTCAGGTTCCCGGACCCAACCAGCAGACTATACATTGACCCATTTCGATCGGGAGCTATCTTGGACACGGTCGGGTGCGTCGAACTGGTGGAGCGCATTTATCATCGGCGGCTGACATGGCGCGACGACTTTCTAGCGCCGCTAACGAGCCGCGCGATAATAAAACGCGTGCTGTTAAATCTCAAAAATTCGCTCAGCCAAGCCAAGGACTATCCTGCAGCGCTCGTTGCGATCCAGCTCCGCATGACCGTCGATCCACTCGATGCAACCGAACTTCGCGATCGAGGCATCCTCTTCGCCCGGCTGCGTCGCTACGATCGGGCCATCGACGATCTCGAAGCATACTTGCAGCGATCGCCCGATGCCGGTGACAGCGAGCACATCCGCAACACGGTCCAGTATTTGCGTCAGGAACGCAACCTCTAAGAACATGAACGAGTTTCAAAACCGCCGGCAACGGTTCGTCAGTCGCATGGGTCAGGCGGTTGCAATCTTTCCAAGCGCGCCTGAGGTCGTCCGCTCCAACGACTCCGATTATACCTATCGCCAGAACACAGACCTTTACTACCTGACAGGGTTCGAAGAACCCGAGAGCATTTTGGTGCTCGCGCCTCAGCACGCTGAAGCGACTTCGGCTCTCTTCGTGCGGACGCACGACAAAGAAAAGGAGACTTGGAACGGGCGCCGAGCCGGCGTTGATGGCGCAAAGACTCTCACGGACGTCGACGCGACCTATCCGATCTCCGAATTCTACGAGCGTCTTGACGGATTCTTGGAAACGGCTGATAGACTGTTTTATTCATTCGGAACCGATCGCGTCATCGACGAGCGCGTCGTTGAGCGGTTACGCGGATATCGGATGAGCCGGCAGCGCTCTGGAAAGGGGCCGGTTTCGGTCATCGATCCAGCGTCAATCCTCCACGAAATGCGGCTCTTCAAATCGACGGCTGACGTCACTGGCATGCGCCGCGCGGTTACAATCACAGGCGACGGCCACGTTGCGGCGATGCGACATGCGCGGCCCGGTATGCACGAATATGAAGTTGAAGCCATTGTCGAGTATGTGTTCGCGAGTGAGGGAGCGCAGTCACCGGCCTTTCCAACAATAGTAACGAGTGGCAAAAATCTTAGCATCATCCATTATACTGCCAACCGCGATCCCATTCCGAGTGGCTCCCTCGTGCTTGTCGACGCTGGCGCTGAAGTCGATTACTATTGCGGTGACATCACGCGTACGTGGCCAATCTCCGGGAAGTTCACGACTGAGCAGCGCGAGGTGTACGAAATTGTGCTCGCGGCTAACGTGCGTGCGATCGAGCTATGCAAACCCGGCAAAAAGTTCAACACCGAGGTGAACGATGGAGGCATGCGCGTCCTCGTCGAGGGTCTCATCCGTCTCGGCGTACTGACGGGCAGCGTCGACGAACATCTCGAGAAGCAAACGCACAAGCGCTATACCCTGCATCGTCTTGGACATTGGCTGGGAATGGACACGCACGATGTCGGCTCGTATCGCGTTGACGGCGAGTGGCGCCCGCTTGAGCCGGGTATGGTTGTGACCATCGAGCCCGGGATCTACCTGCCCGACGAGCCCGATGTGCCGGAGCGATTCCGTAATATTTCAGTGCGCGTCGAGGATGACGTGCTCATTACCGCCGGTGATCCAGATGTGCTGTCTGCCGCAGTTCCCAAGACCGCGCATTCTATCGAGCAGCTGATGGCCGAAGGTCGTGCGACAGGACAAGCACTGATCGCATGACCGCGCCCCGTCTCGAACGGGTCTACGAGCAGGTCGTCGCCTGGCGGCGAGAGATTCACGCACATCCCGAGCTCGGGTTCGAAGAGCACAAGACTAGCGCACTCGTTGAGAGCGTCTTACACGATGCCGGCATTCAGACGCGGCGGGTTGCGAAAACCGGCATCGTCGGGTTGCTCGAGGGCGGCAAACCCGGCAAGACACTCGCTCTGCGTGCCGACATGGATGCGCTGCCGCTCCAAGAGCGCAGCGGCGAACCGTATGCTTCGCAGATACCCAATGTGATGCACGCGTGCGGTCACGACGCACATACAGCGATGCTGCTTGGAGCGGCGGTCTCACTTGCGTCTGAAAGAGAGCAGATCGAGGGCAATATAAAGTTCCTCTTTCAGCCGGCTGAGGAAGGTCCGGGCGGCGCACTGCCCATGATCGAAGCCGGAGTGCTCGAGTCGCCGCATGTCGACGCCGCGGTCATGATCCACGTGCTGCCGCTACTGCCTGCGGGGGTGATCGGCTGGCGGCCGGGACCGATACAGGCCTCGTGTGACGACTTCGACGTGCACGTCATCGGCCGTGGTGGTCATGCCGCGTCGCCTCAGCTAGGTGTCGACACGATTCCCATCATCGCGGAGATTGTCAGCGCGCTGCAGCGGGTCGCGAGCCGTGAAGTCGATCCGCTGGAAGGCCTTGTATTGTCGATTGGCACCATCCAGGGCGGCTACCGCCGAAACATTATCGCAGATCGCGCACAGATCGAGGGCACAATACGATGCTTTAACGAGACGTTGCGTGCTAGCATGCCAACCCGCATCGAACGCATCGTCAAAGGCATCTGCGCCGCATACGGCGCGCAGTACAAGCTGGACTACAAACCAGGCTACCCTGCCGTCGTCAACGATGCGCACCTTTCGAACTTGGTGGCTGAAATCGCGCGCTCAACTCGTGATGTTGCCGAGGTGGTCGAACTGCCGTTCCCACGCATGGGTGCGGAGGATTTCGCTTATTTCGCGCAGGCGGTGCCTGGCTGCATGTTGCGGTTGGGGGTCGCGTCTCCGAACGACAAAGATCCGGCGATGTTGCATTCTCCGGAATTTCGCATTGACGAACGGGCGCTATGCTCCGGCGTAGCCGTGTTCCGCGAACTTGCTCTGCATCTCCCACCGCTCTTGTGATAGGGCTCACAGCCTCAACCACTTCTCTCTGCCGAACTTCATCCTACGACGATAATAGATTAAGCACCGCAACAGCGGTTGTCGAAAGCGTAGGAGAAGCGTGGCTAACCAGGATCTACGATTCCGGCGTCGTGTTACCACGGTCGGAGATCAGCAGCCTAAGAGGAATCTCCCGGTCATTATCGCCCTCGCGGCATCGGGATTGATCATTGTTCCAGCGTTGGTTTATTCGGCGCTGCATCCCGCAAATGTCAGCTCCACAATCAGGCAGCTGGCACATCACATGCCAATGCCGGTCAAACAAATTGCCGTTGTCTCAGTGGTGGCATCGCGAATGACGCCAACACCAGCGCCGTCTGCGACATCCACGCCCGCACCAACTGCGACGCCGGCTGCAAAACCCAAACTGACCCCGGCGGAGGCAGCTCATCTTGCGCACTTGAAGCGCGCGCGTCTGCTCGCCGCCGCCCTTGGTACCCACGCGAAAAAGCTCGCATCGAACGGACAAACTTCGGACGTGTCAGGCTTGAGCACCACCAGCACTCTTGATTCACCTGGCACCGGATCATCCGGCGTGACGACTTCTTCCGGAACAGCCTCGAACGCGCTCGGTGCAACCGCTCCGCCGGCTGCTGACGCTACTCCCGTGTACGCGCCTGAGATGGTTGTCGAGGCTCGGTTTGTGCACCAGGCGCAGCCAGACTATCCAGAAGTAGCCAAAGAGCAAAACGCGCAGGGCACGGCAGTTGTATTGGCCACGATCGGGCCAAACGGTAACGTCATGTCGACTCGCATCGATCAATCCACGGGCAATAAGCTGCTTGACGGAGCGGCGCTCACAGCCGCGCGGCAAAGCACGTTTGAGCCGCCGATGATCAACGGCAAACCTGCGACCGAGACGTATCGCCTCGTCTACACGTTCGCACTCTAAACTCTAAGCCCTAGAAAAATGTAGTGGCGCGAGTACCCGCGCCACTACTCTTTTTCTTCCGATCAATTTGTGGTATTCTGTAGACGTCCTCAATTCTCAACGATCGCGAGTATTGCGGTGGCTCAATTCAAGATCCGCGAGAACTTGTAGTGAGCTATACCTTCCACAAGGGCGTTGTGACTGAAGTTGGTTTTGGAACTGAATAACCCGAAATTACTTTGCGGCGAGAAGTTCGGCGTGGCGCCGCTCGACTTCCGGATCCTCAGTGTGCTCGAGGACGAGGCCTAGCGTTTCAAGGGCTTTTTCAAGGTCACCAGCCTCCGCTTGGTGGTCGGCGAGCTGCAAGCTTAGCTGTGCAGCTTCGTTGAAGCGCTCGGTACCAAGATAACACTCGAGCAGCGGCGTTGCGACTTCGGCATCGAACCCGCCTTTGAGCAACCGTTCGTAACTTTGTGAGGCACCCGCGAAGTCTCCAGCCGTAAATGCTGCATCTGCTTTTCTTCGCGTAAACGCGGCGAGTCCGGGAGGCAAGCCACTGCCGGCAGGTGAGGGGGCTGCGGCTTTTGGAGCCGCGCTTGGCGTTGGTGCGCTTTTCGTCGTGCCGTTGTTGGCAGACGTTGCAGCGGGTGGGGGCGTTTTTGCAACAGACGCGGCCGGCGCTTGCTGCTCTTTCGTTTCCGCGGACTCCGACGGGCCGAGCAGCATGCGCATTTCATCTTCGCTGGCTGGCTCTACATTTGAGACATCGTCCCATGCCGTGCGGCCGATGGTAACGTTTCCGGCTCTCGCTCCCCAAACGGGTTCAGGCTCCTCCGCCGGTTCTTCAGCGGATGCCTCGGTCGCAGGTGCGTGTCCGCGCGCAGCGTGGGCGGTCGATATAAAGTCAACCGCTACATCTTCACGCTCGGTCGGGGTAAAGTCGACCGCCACATCTTCGGTTACCGGTGGCAACGCTGCTAAACGTTCTTCAAGGATCGCCAAACGGCCATCTTCCAACCCTTTGTCGCGCATAGCGGTGAGCAGATGCCCGATCTCGGCCCGTTCGCTGCTCCAGGTTTTATCGGGGAGCGATTCGAGCCAGCGCTGCGCATCAACGGCAGCCTGCGGCTCGATCTCGATCAACTTCCCGGAGAAGAATGGCACGCTATCAAAATGGTGTGACTGCATAAGCTCACCGATGCCGCGCCGCAAATGATCCACGGCTTCCGTATTGCGACTCATGATCGCGTATAGTTCACCGAGTCGCGCGACCAGGGCGCCGTCATCGGGCATGAGTTTTTCGCAATACCGATATTCGTCGATAGCGTCAGCCATGTAACCCGAGCGATAGAGTCCTTCTGCGTTCGCTAACCGGATATCCGGATCATCCGGATTTTCAACAGCTACTGCGCTCAGCAATTCCAGCAGCGTATCGTTCACCTGGCCGCCGCGCGTCATCTTGGCGAATTGTTTACCGATGACAGCGCGATCTGGCCCTAGGGGATTGACCTGCTTCGATCCGAACAAACTGCGCTTTTTTTCGCGTGCATTGAGCACTTCCGTTAACACACCAACAGCCGCATCGAATCGTTTTTCGCTCGCGAGCGCATCGGTCGCCTCAATGTAAAAGGGAACGGCCGCTCGCAATCCTTTGAGAGCGGCTACTTCCTGTGCCTTAGCAAGTTTGTTAGAAGCGGTTGTCACGTCCGCCTCGCCCATCGCGCGTCAAGACGGGATTGGGCTCGGGGACTTCGATTTTTGCCAGCTGATCCTTCAGTGACGCAATGCGGTCCCCGACATCGCGGTAGTCCGGCGCGCCTGCCTGTATCTCTTCGAATGACCACATGGCCAGGTTCAACGACTCCTGATCACCGCGGCTCTCGTAGAGGTCGGCGAGATTGTAAAGCACGTCGCGATATTGTCCGTCTGGTTGGCCCGGGATTTCCAGCGCTTTTGAGAAGTGTTGCGCGGCTTCGTCCGCGCGACCCAACCCACGCAGGGCCAAGCCTATGCCGTTCTCGCGCAGCACACCGTACTCGGGATCGGACAGCGCGTCGAACATGGGCATCGCTTCTTTGAATCGTTTGAGATCGACATATGCGAGCGCCAAGCCGTAGCGGACGCTCGAGCTGTTGTTGCCGGCTGTCACCAGCTTCTCGCAGGCCTTTGCGGCGGCGGCGGCGTTGCCGCTCTCGCGCAGCCGCTCGGCTGCATCGAGCATGCGCGAATCTGGATCGGGAGAGCCGTTGCCAAGCTCGCGCGCAGCGCGCAGCGCTTCGTCAACTCTGCCGGCGGCAACGAGCGCGTCAATGTCGACTTTCGCACCGTCTGCCTTCCCCTTCGGCGCTGGAGCAGGCGCCGACGCTGGTTTACCAGGCGCGGTCGGTGCAGCGGCCTTCGCAGGCACGGGTGCAGGCGCAGGCGCTGCCGCAGCTGGCGCACTCGTTTGTGCCGTTGCGGCGCCAACCTGCCCGGCAGCTGCCTGCAGTTGCGCGTCACGCGTCGCACGATTCTTATCCAACTGGCCGACTGCCGCTGCGGCTTGCGCACGCTTGGCCTCGATAGCCGGCGAGAGCGACTTGAGGTCATTGCGGGCGGCGTCTACCTGCGCCTTGAGCTGCTGGAGCGCGGTGAGCGTCGTTTTCATTTCGGCGATACTGGCAGCAGCAGCCGCGGAGTCAGCCTTAGCTGACTTAGACTCTGCAAGGATGCTCTTCAGCTGCTCTTGCGCCTCATCGGCTTGTGCGCGTGCCGCAGCCATGCGCGTCATCAGATCCGTCGCCGACTTCTCCACTGTACCAGCAGTATTACCAGATTCGTTGACCCGCTTTTGCGCGCCCTCGATGGCCAGCGCGGCATTACTGATCAGCGTGGCAAAACCGGACGTCTTCGTTTCGATGTCAGCAATGAACTGAGGGAGTGCGGCTAGTTTTTCAAGATCAGCGCGACGCGTTTCGAGCTTCGCACGCAGCTCATCGAGCGCTTTGTCCTCGGCAGCTTTTGCCGCATTCACGGAATCAAGCTGCGATTTCAACTCAGCGATATCCGACTCAACTGCACCCCGCTGCTGATTGAGCGCCTCGAGCGCAGCCTGAGCGGCTTTGATCTCGCGCTCGATCACTACACGCTTTTTCGAGGCCTCAGCAACTTCGCCCATGATGGCGGCAAGTCGCGAGGTAACCTCCGACTGTTTTTCGAGCAGAGACACTTCTGCTGGTAGATCGGTATCCATATCGCTCCCTATATCGGCCGCTGCAGGCGGCGTCGCTGAGATTGGTGTCGAGGCTTTCGCTGCAGGCGCAGGTGGCTGCGCTGCTGGAGCCGGCGCTACAGTTGGTCGAGACGCAGCTGCAGCCGGTGGTGGTGAAACTGTTCGTTGCGCCTGCGGCGCGGGAGCTGGTCGCATTGCGACCGTCGGTGGTGCTGGTTGTCGCGCGACCGGTGCCGGCTGCGCAGGAGCTTGCGTGGGCTTTGCGCCTGCGGGCGCTGAGGCCACGCGTTGCGCCGCGGGAGTTTCGGCCGGTTTTGCACCTTCGGGGTCGGCTTTAGCGACCTCGGTCTGCAACCGGCGAGCCTCCCAGTTGTCGTCTTCGATCTGCAGCGCGTTGTCGACAAGACGTCGCGCTTCTTTATACTGGGTCGCCTGCATGGCTGCGCGCGCGCCCTGTAAGTAGAACCCAAGCGAGTCTCCGAGCAGACCCTTCTTGCGATATAGGTCGGCGAGCCGCGAAAGCGTCGGTACGTGGTGGCGGTCGCGTTCGGCTATCTTCTTATATGCAGCGATAGCCTGGTCGGCCTGACCATCGCTTTCGTAGAGAACTGCCGCTTCATAGAGCGCAGGCAGATGTCGCAAGTTGGACTTGCGCAGTACTTCAACAAACTTCTCGAGCGCTTGATCCTTTCGACCTTCGGCTAGGTCGACGCGACCGAGCTCAAAAAGTGCGTCGTAACCTTTTTGATCGAGCGTGTGCGCAGCTGCAAAACTTGATCGCGCTGTGGCGAGGTCACCGGTGTCGAGCGCTTTGCGACCAGCATCGAGATATGTGGCGATCGCATCGGCCGGTGCGCCTGCAGTTCCGAGGAGTTTGGCCGCCTCAACGCGCGTCGCGGGCGGAACATCGGCAGAGCGCAACAGTTGACGCAATGTTGTAGCCGCACCGTCAGCGTCACCGCGTGCGATCTGATCTCGAGCCTTGGCTATCGCAGGATTGCTCGGCTCTGCCGGGCCGCCTGCGTCTCGCCGATTCTTACCCAACGTCGACATCGAGTTACCTTGACCGGATCGCCGCGTGGCTTACACAGGCCGACAGGGCCTGCGCCACCGCTTGGGGCGCAACCGTCCTTCTCATAATAGAATCGGCCGTTGCGGCCCTTGCGTTGAGCGCCGCCCGTTGAATCGAACAGGGGTTCGAAGACTTAGGTTGAGCCTATGGCGTTGCGGCAACTTGGGGCTGGAGCGTCCCAAGATAATGTTCAGCTTCCATCGCTGCTCGACAGCCTGAGCCGGCAGCAGTCACGGCTTGCCGGTAGCGGAAATCGTAGACGTCGCCAGCCACGAACACCCCGGCAATTGCCGTGTGCACGCCGTCGCTCGAGCGAATGTAGCCCTTTTCGTCGAGTTCGAGCTGGCCTGCAAAGATCTCCGTGTTTGGCTTGTGTCCGATCGCGACGAAGACCGCATCTGTCGGTTTCTCGCTGCGCTCTCCGGTTTTCAGGTTAAGCAAGCGGACTCCGGTCACGCGTGTGTCGCCGAGCACCTCGTCAACGGTCGAATCCCAAATAAATGAGATCTTCGGATGGTCGAAGGCTCGCCGTTGCATAATCTTCGAAGCGCGAAGTTCGTCGCGCCGGTGCACGATCGTGACATTCTTCCCGAACTTCGTCAAAAAGAGCGCTTCTTCTACAGCCGTGTCACCGCCGCCGACGACCACAATGTTCTTCTCTTTAAAGAAGGCGCCGTCACATGTTGCGCAGCTCGACACGCCTCTGCCGCGAAGCCGCGTCTCGCTCTCGAGGCCGAGCCACAACGCGGACGCGCCGCTCGCGACGATGACGCTCTGTGAAAGATACTCGTGCTCGTCTACCCATACCCGGTGCACGGAACCCGAAAAGTCCACCCGGGTGACGTCGAAGTCCAAAATTTCGGTTTCGAATCGTTCTGCCTGAGCGCGGAATTTTTCCATGAGCTCCGGACCGAGAATCCCCTCAGGAAAACCTGGGTAGTTCTCAACATCGGTCGTGAGCATGAGCTGGCCGCCATACTGTCCGCCCGCGAAGAGCAGCGGCGAGAGGTTGGCGCGACCCGCGTAGATGCCGGCGGTCAACCCCGCTGGACCTGAACCTATGATGATGAGTTTGCGGACGATCTCGTGCACGTCGTTATTCATGTGCCCAGGTATTCTGTTCTTTTTCGCGGTAGCCCCTGTTCGTGTACGACGCGAAGTCGCTGCCTTCGACACCGTGGGATTTCAAAGCGCGTGGTCTCGTTTTTGGCATCATCTACGCCGTCGGTTTCTTCGTCGGGATCAACCTGCAACTCAACCTCTATGGGAACGTCGAGCCTTCCTACGCGCTGATCGGCGAACGCTATGGCCCTGGCGGCGTGCACATCGCCGCATTCGTACCAGTGCTCTTCGTGCTTGCCGGCGTCGCTTTTCGGATATGGGGAACTGCATACTTGAGCTCGGGTGTCGTCTGGAACGCAGACGTGATCTCTGGTGGTCTGATGCTTTCAGGTCCCTACAGGTATCTTCGCAATCCCCTGTATTACGGCAACGTAATCGCGGCGATCGGTATCGGCATGCTTGGACCGCCATTCACTCTGGTTATCGTTTTTGTCAGCGTCATGGCGTTCACCATTCGTCTCATCAGCGTCGAAGAGCGCTACCTCCTTGCTGTCCACGGCCAAGCATATCGCGATTACTGCCGGATCGTTCCAGCTCTGATTCCTCGACTCACTCCCGCGCGCGTCGCGATCGATCCTCGACGACCCATGTGGAGTGATGGCTTTTGGGGCGAAACATTTTATCTCGGCGTCCTACTGGCGACATTGTACAACGCGCTGTTCAGCTGGCAGCAGCCAAATGGCATCCTATGGGTTGTCTTGGTGCTCGGGGTTGTGGCTGGGCGCATGATAGTTCTCGTCATTAAGGGAAAATCACAAGCGACGCCATGAAGACTTTCGCCTCCGCACCCGATCTCTTCGGTGCAATCGGCCACACGCCGCTCGTCCGGCTTCCAAAGCTGTCGGCAGCAATCGGCCGCACCGTGCTCGGGAAGGCGGAGTTTCTCAATCCGGGCGGGTCGGTCAAGGATCGCGCTGCTAAATTTATCATTGAAGATGCAGAACAGCGCGGTAAGCTCGCAGCGGGCGGCACGATCGTCGAGGGCACGGCGGGCAACACCGGCATTGCTCTGACAATGCTGGGCAACGCGCGCGGTTACACAACGATCATTATTATGCCGGACGATCAGTCGGCGGAGAAGATCGAGCTCTTGCGCGCATTTGGGGCCGACGTCCGTCTCGTTCCCGTAGTTCCTTTCACGAATCCCGAGAATTACTATCACGTCGCCGGGCGCATCGCTCAATCCGTGCACGGCGGGTTCTGGGCCGATCAGTTTAACAATACCGCCAACTACCGCGGGCACTACGCGACGACCGGCCCCGAGATTTGGGAAGCATGTGGTGACGCGATCGATGCATTCGTCGCGTCGGCCGGCACTGGTGGAACGTTCGCCGGGGTCTCCCTCGCCCTTAAGGAGCGAAAACCGTCCATCCGCACAGTCGTCGCGGATCCGCTCGGCTCGTCGCTTTTCTGCTACATAAGAGAAGGCACGCTTGATGTCGTGGGCGATTCGATCAGCGAGGGCATTGGCATCAAGCGCATTACCGAAAATTTCCGCGCTGCAGTCGTGGACGACGCTATCCGCGTTGATGACCAGACTATGGTTGAGATGGCGCACTACCTGGTGCGCGAGGAAGGCTTGCTGCTTGGAGGTTCCGCGGCTTTAAACGTCGCGGCCGCCGTGCGGGTCGCACGGACGCTCCCGCCCGGAAGTACGGTGGTAACCGTTTTCGGTGACGGCGGCGGGCGCTATCTCTCACGCTTGTACAACCCCGGGTGGCTTTTGGAAAACGGTCTTGTACCCAAGCACCGCGACCTGACTTTCCTCGAAAGCCACAGTTGAAGAACCGTAGGTTTTGAGCCTGGCGGGTCGAAAGCGAAGTTTGGGAAAAATTTCACAAACTTTTGCGAGCCACTGTGAAGGCCGTAAGCCCCGAGGATAGAGTTTGCCAGCATCGCCCTGGGCCCTCATAGCCGTCTACTTCGTCGTCGCCCTTGTCGTCGCAGGGCTGATCGCGATAGCACCGGGCATATTCACCCGCAAGCGCCCCACCAAAGAGAAACTCGAACCCTACGAGTGCGGCGTGCCGCCGACCTCGGAGATGATTGGGCGATTTCCGGTGCGCTTCTATCTCGTCGCAATGCTCTTTGTCGTGTTCGATGTGGAAACTGCTGCCTTTTATCCGTGGGCGGTGAAGCTCAAGGAGCTCGGGCTCTTTGGTTTTTTTGAGATGCTGACGTTCATCGTCGTGCTCGGTATCGGGTATGCCTATGTGTGGAAGAAAGGCGGTTTCTCATGGCGCTAAGCGAGCACCAGCCCTTCGTCGTCACAAAGCTTGACGAATTTCTCACCTGGGCACAGTCATCAGCCATCTGGCCGATGACGATGGGCCTCGCGTGCTGCGCTATCGAGATGATGAGCATGGTCTCGCCGCGCTACGACACCGCGCGCTTTGGGGCTGAGGTCTTCCGCTCGTCGCCGAGGCAGTCGGATCTCATGATCGTCTCGGGTCGCGTATCGAACAAGATGGCGCCTGTGCTCCGCCAGCTGTACGAGCAGATGCCCGATCCCAAGTGGGTGATCTCGATGGGAGCGTGCGCGTCAACCGGCGGCGTTTTCGACAACTACGCGATTACGCCGGCCGACACGTTCTTGCCGATCGACATCTACGTGCCGGGTTGTCCACCGAGCCCCGACGCGCTGATCTACTCGCTCATGCAGCTGCGCCGCGAGATTCGTGCCGGCGGCAAGACGAAGGTTCTCGCTGAGCATGCCTGAGATTGTCAATCCGCACCCCGAGCGCGCGGGGATAGCCGAGCTTGTGCCGGAGTTGACGAAGGCAGCCGGTGAGGATTTCCTCGAGGCAGTCTCCGAAGACGACATGGATGAGATCGCGTTGCGGCCTGGCGGATTGTTGGCCGTCATCACCCGTCTCCGCGAGGCGGGCTTTAATCTTCTCCTCGACGTCGGCGGCACGGATCACCATCCGCTAACGCCACGCTTCGAAATATCCTATATTCTGACCGCCATCCCGCTCGGCGATGTGCGCGATCCGTACCGCTTTTTCGGGCTTAAACGTTTCCGCTTGCGAGTGTTTCCAAACGATTCCGATCCGGTCGTGCCGACGCTTTCCGACCTGTGGCCGAGCGCCAACTGGGCTGAGCGGGAAATTTTCGATCTGTTCGGAGTGCGCTTCGAAGGACATCCCGATTTGCGGCGCATTCTCAACCCCGATGATTGGAAAGGGTATCCGCTGCGCAAGGATTACCCGCTGCGCGGACTCGAGCGGCGTTTTGCTGCCGGTGGACACGTCGGCCCTGTGCCGCCGTTAAGAGAATCATGACGCTCGATTTGCGTGCACTCGAAAGCAATCCCGACCTTCTGCTGACGCCGGGCGACGACCGCGACACCCTCATACTTTCCATGGGCCCCCAGCACCCGAGCACGCACGGCGTTCTGCGCGTCATGCTCAAGCTCGACGGAGAGACTGTCATCACCGCGGAGCCCGAGATCGGTTTCCTGCACACGGGCATTGAGAAGCAAGCCGAAAATCTTTTTTGGCAACAGGCCATTACGGTCGTCGATCGTGCAGACTACCTTGCCCCGTTGTCAAACAGTCTGTGCTACGTGCTCGCTGCCGAGCGCCTGCTCGACATCGACCGGCAAATCCCGGAACGCGCGCGCGTGCTGCGCGTCATGTTCACCGAGCTGACGCGACTCGCGAGCCACTTGGTGTGGCTTGGGACCCACTGCCTCGACCTCGGGGCTCAATCGATCTTCTTCTATGCGTTTGAAATGCGCGAGCGCATCTTGTCGATCATGGAATTTGTCACCGGCGCGCGCATGCATCAATCGTGGTTTCGCATCGGCGGTTTGGCGATCGACGTGCCTAAGGGCTTTTTGGACACCATCGACGACTTCATCGGGCGCTTCCCTGATCGCCTCAACGACATGCGCGCAATCGTCGAAAAAAATGTCATTATCGTTGACCGGCTTGTGGGTATCGGTAAAATTGGCCAGCAGGAAGCTATTGACTGGGGACTGACAGGTCCACCGCTGCGCGCCACGGGCATTGCGTATGACGTGCGCCGCGCGCATCCGTATTGCGACTACGACACGTATGAGTTTGAGGTACCGACCCAGACTGCCGGAGATTGTTATGCGCGGTTTGTCGTTCGCCTCGACGAGATGGTGCAGTCCTGGCGCATCATCAAGCAGGCGCGCGAGCGATTTCCAGGAGGTCCGGTCGTCATCGATGACCGCAAGATCGTGCCGCCTCCCAAAACTGAGATCCAACACTCGATGGAGGCGCTCATTCACCACTTCAAGCTCGTATCGTCGGGCTTCAACGTGCCGGAGGGTCACATCTACCAAGCCGTTGAGGGGCCGCGCGGCGAGATGGGCATGTACGTAACGAGCGCCGGCGGAAACAAGCCATGGCGCGTGCGTTGGCGGCCATCGTCTTTCTATCACACGCAAGCACTCAAGCGTCTCGCTCCGGGCAATCTCATCGCCGACGTCGTCGCGATCATCGGCAGCATGGATCCCGTCTTTGGAGACGTCGACCGATGACGCCAGAACGCGAACGCCGCGCCGCGGAGCTCGCGGCACGTTACCCGCAGGCGAAGTCGGCGCTCATCCCATTTTTGCAATACTGTCAGGCGCAAGACGGCTACGTGACGCCTCAGGCAATCCGTGACGCGGCCGAGATGGCAGGCATCACGCCATCCGAAGCCGAGTCAATTGCTTCCTTTTATACACTGCTTTTCAAGCACCCGGCCGGCGCGCACAAAATCCAGGTCTGCCGCACCCTTTCGTGCATGTTGCGGGGAGCCGACGAGCTCCAGCGACATGTCCGCCAGCGGCTGGGTCTGGCAAGTGGCGAGAGCTCGCCCGATGGGCGCTTCTATTACGAAGAGGTCGAGTGCCTGGCAGCCTGCGATCGCGCGCCCTGCCTGCAGCATAATCTCGAATTTCACTACGACGTGACACCGCAAGAGTTCGATCGCCTGCTGGACGAGTGGCGCGCATCCGAACCTGCCGTCAGCATGCCGGCGGAATAAACAATGGCACGATTTGAGCCCGTGCTAATGCGCGGCATCGGCGAGCGCGATCTCACCGATATCGAGACCTACAAGCAGCTCGGCGGCTTCGCCGCGCTCGAGAAAGCGCTGCGCCAGATGACGCCCGAGGCTGTCATGAACGAGGTGAGCGGATCGAACTTGCGTGGCCGCGGCGGGGCCGGATTCCCGACAGGCAAGAAATGGAGCTTTTTGCCAAAGGATGGACGCCCGCGCTATCTCGTGTGCAACTCGGACGAAGCAGAACCGGGAACATTCAAGGATCGCATGCTCCTTGAAGAAACGCCTTTCCAAATTATCGAAGGCTTGCTGATCTCAGCATACGCGATCAATGCCGCCCAAATCTTCATGTACATCCGCGGCGAGTTCCTGGAAGGCTATCGCATTTTTCGGCGCGCCGTGGAGGCCGCGACACTCCAAGGTTATGTGGGCAAGCGCATTCTCGGAACTGATTTCTCAATGGACATCGTCGTGCACCGCGGCGCGGGCGCTTACATTTGCGGCGAGGAAACGGCCATGCTCGAGTCGCTTGAAGGCAAGCGGGGAGAACCGCGACTCAAGCCGCCGTTCCCGGCCAATGCCGGTTTGTACGGCATGCCGACGGTCGTCAACAACGTTGAGACAGCGTGTTGCGTGCCACACATCATCGAACGAGGCGCACGATGGTTTGCATCCATCGGACCTGAGAAATGCCCGGGACCAAAAATAATTAGCGTGAGCGGCCACGTGAACCGCCCCGGCAACTATGAAGTTCCAATGGGCATTCCGGCGCGGGAGTTGATCGAGGAATATGCCGGCGGTCTCTTCCCCGGCCGCCGGCTCAAAGCAATCCAGCCTGGCGGTGGTTCGTCTGCCGCGATCTTCGAGGAAGATCTGGATACGAGAATTGACTTCGACTCGCTGGCGGCAAAACGCACGATGCTCGGCTCCGGCGGCTTCGTGGTCATGGACGATACGACGTGCTTGGTACGCGCATCGCAAACGCTCGCACGCTTCTTCGAGCATGAATCCTGCGGGCAGTGCACGCCGTGCCGCGAAGGCGGCCAGTGGGTCGCGCGAATGGTGTCGCGCCTGGAGGCAGGGGAAGGCTCCGACAACGATATTCGAATCTTAAACACGATCAACAACACGATCACCGGCACGAATCTGTGCCCGCTCGGAGATTCGATCATGCCCTTCCTCGCGTCGGTGCTCAAGCGTTTTCCCGATGAGTTCGCCGCACACGTACAAGAGGCGGGTTGCCCGTTTCGCCCCGCTCTAGCGCATGCGAGCCCAGCCTCATGAGCAAGCAAGGCATTCGTCGCACGGTGAATCTGACGATCGACGGTCAGCCGGTTTCGGTGCCAGAAGGGACGCTCGTCGTTGAGGCGGCTAAGAATCTCGGCATCCACATTCCCGTGTATTGTTATCATCCCAAGATGGACCCGGCCGGCTTGTGCCGCATCTGCCTGGTCGAGATCGAAAAGATACCCAAGCTGCAGATCGCGTGCAATACACAGGTCGCCGAAGGCATGGTCGTGCACACCGGGTCGTCACGCGTTGCGGAAGGCCGCCGCGGCGTACTCGAGTTCTTGCTCCTCAATCACCCGCTCGACTGCCCCGTCTGTGACAAGGGTGGCGAATGCGACTTGCAAGATTTCACGATGAGCTATGGCCCCGGAGCAAGCCGTTTAACTGAGCCCAAGCTCCATAAACCAAAAGCAGTGGACCTGGGTCCGACCATTGTGCTCGACGAAGAGCGATGCATTCTGTGCCGGCGCTGCACGCGCTTCGATGCCGAGATCGCACAAGAGCGTAATTTGGTTGTCGTCGAGCGCGGCGTGAGTTCGCTCATCGCCACGGTTGACGGTAGCGAATACACGTCGTACTTCTCCGGCAACACAACGGAGATTTGCCCGGTCGGTGCGCTGACGAGCAAAGCCTACCGTTTCCGGTCGCGCCCGTGGGATCTCAGCCACGCGGATTCCATTTGCACGCAATGCTCGGTCGGGTGCAACTACCGCATCGATTCGCGCTTCGGCCGCATCATGCGCACCTTCACTCGCGAGAATACAGCCGTGGACGACGGCTGGATCTGCGATCGCGGGCGTTACACCTTCAACTATCTGTACGAACCCTCGCGCTTGCGCCAGCCGCTCATCAAGCATGATGCTGAGCTGAAGCCAGGCTCGTTCGACGAAGCGATTGCTTTGACAGCGGAGCGGTTATCGACCGCGGCTCGAGCTGGACGCGTCGGGATCATCGGGGGCGGCCGGCTCTCTGATGAAGAGGCGTTCGCGCTGCAACAGTTCGCGCGCGAGGTGCTCGGCACGAACAACATCGATTACCGTGTCACTCAACAAAAATATGCGTCGCCGTCGCGTCACGGAGCGAGGCTCGAAGATATTGACGACGCCTCGCTCGTCCTCGTCTTCGGCGCGATAACACCTGAGCAAGCGCCGATCTTGGATTTGCGACTGCGACGCGCTGTCGCCCGCCGTCACGCCACGCTGTTGTTTGTCGGCCCGTACAAACCAGATTTTACCGTGCCCTTTCGGCATATTGAGTATACACCCGGCGCGATCACCGAACTCATGGAGCAACTTGCTGACGTCGTGCACCACGGCAAGGAAGAGAGCGGCGACGGCTTCGTCGCCGAGATCGCCAAAGAACTGGCCGATGCCGAGCGCATCATCGCCATACACAATGGACGAGATCCCTGCGCGATTGAGGCGCTCGAGCACCTCATGGACCGGCTGCATGACTACGATCATCCTGTCGGCATTCTCGTCGTCGGCGCGGCGGGAAACGCTCGCGGCGCGGAAGCCGCGGGTTGCGTGCCCAATCTTGCTCCTGGATACCGCGTGCTCGAACGGCCGGGAATGACAACCCACGAGATGCTCGTTGCAGCGGCAGATGGCCGGCTCGATGCGCTCTTTGTCGCCGGCGCCAATCCGGCTTTAACGTATCCCGACGGTGCGCTCGTACGTCGTGCGCTGCGCAGCGTGCCGTTCCTCGCTGTGGCCGATCAAGTGCTCACCGAAACTGCATCGCTCGCAGACGTCGTGTTCGCCGCTGCGTCGTTCGCGGAAAAGCGTGGGCACGTCACAAACCTCGAAGGGCGTCAGCAAGCGTTCTTCCAGGCTATCGAACCACCGGTCCAGGTCGCAAGCGATTCACGGATTCTTGCGTCGCTCGCAAGTGCATTGGATAAGGCATGGGTGGTGCCAGCCGACGTTGACGCGCTTTTTGCTGAGCTTCACAAAGCGCAACGCACCGCACCCACACGCTCTTCAAAAGAGCCTCTGCCGCGCCCTAAAGTTGATGCGACATCGCCTTCGCCCGTCGATCAAGTCGACGCAACGCACCAACATCTTACTATCGTGCCCATTCCGCGGCTCTACGCGGGCGGCGGCGCAGCGGCCCACGATCCAGGCATGGCGGCAATGCGCCCCAAGCCGTTTGCCATTTTTAGTCTCGACGACGCTGCGCGCTTGGGAATTGCTGCAGGCGATCGTGTCCGCCTTTCTGGCCGCGGTGGGGATATCGAGGTCGACGTTCAGGTAGGTCCGCAGGTGCCGACCGGCGCGGCGCTGGTCTTGGCCGACATGCCCGAGGCGCCCGTCAATCGGCTACTTAATGCCTCGGGTTTCGGCACGGCCACGGCAATCAAAATCACGGTCGACACAAGGTCGACCGCTACAGCGGCGGCTTCAGCATGAGCCACATTCCGGATTGGGTGCTCATCGTAGCGATCAAGTCCGGCGTGTTGGCCTTCATCGTCATCACGGCGTTCGCTTATTTGATGTTGCTCGAACGAAAAATGCTCGGGTGGTTCCAGCTGCGGGTGGGCCCGACGTGGTGCGGACCCTGGGGTCTCTTACAGCCCGCAGCCGATGCGATCAAGCTCGTCCTCAAAGAAGACCTCACCCCGGCCACTGCCGATCGCTTCATTTATAAGATAGCGCCCGCGCTGGCTGTGCTCACAGCGCTGCTTGCCTACGCCGTCATTCCGTTCGGATGGCTGCCCGACGGAACGCCGATTGCCATCGCGTCTCCTAACGTCGGCATCCTGTTCGTTCTGGCGGCAAGCGCAATCGGCGTCTATGGCATTGCGCTCGGCGGCTGGTCGTCACAGTCGAAATGGTCCCTGCTCGGGGGCGTTCGTTCAACCGCGCAGATGATCTCCTACGAGCTCGCGATGGGATTATCGATTATCCCTGTGGTGCTCCTTGCTGGAACAACGAGCCTCACCGGCATCGTGGCGGCACAATCCGCGCATCACTTTTGGTATATCATCCCGCTCTTCATACCGTTCGTCATCTTCGGCATCACGGCGATGGCCGAAACAAATCGCGCACCCTTCGACTTGCCTGAAGCAGAAACCGAGCTCGTCGCCGGCTTCCACACGGAGTACTCGAGCCTACGTTTCGGAACGTTCTTCGTTGCCGAATACATCAACATGATCACGGTGTGCGCCGTGCGCACGCTGCTCTTTTTAGGCGGGGGCGACGGGCCGCTGGTCACCCAGTTCCCGCTGCTGTCCGTCGTCTGGTTCCTTGCCAAAGTCGGCGCATTGCTCTTCATGATGATCTGGTGGCGCGCCACGCTGCCGCGTTTGCGCTACGACCGTCTCATGTCGTTTGGCTGGAAGTTCTTATTGCCCATATCCGTCGCGTGCGTTTTGATCGTCGCCGGCGTCGTTGCGACGATCGGAAATCGGTGAAGCGACAACAATGATATTTCTCTTCAACGCCATCAAGGGACTGATCATCGGCATGTTCACCACAATGAAGTACTTGTGGACGAAGAAAGCCACGGTTGACTATCCGAAGCAGCCGTTTCCCCATGCTGAGCGCTTCCGCGGCGTGCATGAGCTGCGCAGATACGATGACGGCCTCGAGCGCTGCATCGGTTGCGAGTTGTGCGCGGTGGCGTGCCCAGCCAACGCCATTACCGTCATCGGCGCCGAGAACGATCCGGCTAACCCGGTGTCGCCAGGCGAGCGTTACGGCTATCGCTACGAGATCGACATGTTGCGCTGCATCTACTGCGGCTGGTGCGAAGAAGCGTGCCCAACCGACGCCATCGTGCTGACGCCACGTTTTGATATTGCCGACTTTACGCGTCAGCGTCTGATCTTCGGCAAAGATAAACTTCTGGTGAAGGACCCGTTCACACAGCACCTGGCGAATACCGAATCGGGGGCCGAGACCGATCCCGGAGTCGGGGAGGGGAAGCCGGGCCATCTCGACCGCACCAACGAGACCGAATTGGCAGACACCGTGGCTTTGGAAATCAAGGGACCATGATTGGCCTGTTTTGGATTTGCACGGTCGTCTTGATTGTCACTGCCATTGGCGTCATTGGGAGCAAGCATCCGGTCCACTCGGTCGTTGCGCTCATCGTAAACTTTGCCGCACTCGCGGTGCTCTTTTTGACTCTCAACGCTGAGTTCTTGGCGATGATCCAGATCATCATCTATGCCGGCGCGATATTGGTACTCTTCTTGTTTGTCATAACGCTTCTCACGATCGGCACCCAACCGATCGAAGTGGGGCCCAGCCGTTTGTCGTTTCAAGCGGTGCCATCCATTGTTGCAGGCATCGCCGCGCTCGCTTTGCTCGCGGCCGGGGTGCGCGGAGCTCGCACGGCAGCGCCCGCAGCGCCTCCCGATTTTGGGTTCGTTGGAACGTTCGGCTTGCAGCTGCTCACGACGCACTTGTTTGCCTTTGAAGTGACCGGCTTCGTGCTCTTGATCGCCGTCCTGGGCGTTATCCTCATGGCGGCGCGAAAAGAGGTTCGTTTCTAGAGTGATTGACGAATGATGATTCCAACGAACGACTACCTCGCCGCAGCCTCAGCGCTCTTTGTCATCGGCATCATCGGTTTCTTGATGCGTCGCAATCCGATTACAATGCTCATGGCGATCGAGCTCATGTGGAATGCCGGCAACCTCGTCTTCGCAGCCTTCGCGCGCAATTTCGTCGACATGTCCGGACAGATTTTCGTGTTCATCGTTATTACCGTCGCCGCGGCTGAAGCGGCCATAGCGTTGGCTATCGTCGTCATGGTCTTTCGGCGGCGGCGCGAAGTGGACGTGGACGATGTTTCGGTGCTGAGGGGCTGATGGACAAATTTCTGTCCACGGTCCCCTTCACCATACTATTCCTGCCGCTGTTCGGCGCGATCGTCATAGCAATCGTCGGTCCGCGCGTTCACCGTGCCGGTGCCGCGATCATTGGAAATCTATCGATTTTCGGCTCTTTCGTGCTCACTGCGATGCTCGCGCATACCGTATGGCAGATGCCGGTTGACCAGCAGGCATTCACCGTCAAATATCCGCCGGCGTGGGCGGCACATCCGGCGTTTTGGGCTCACATACCGCCGCTCACCATCTCATTTGAGCTGCGTATCGACCCGCTTGCACTTGTGTGGATGCTCATTGTCACGGGCGTAGGGTTTCTGATCCATCTTTATTCCGTGGGCTACATGGCGCAATCGCGCTGGTACCGCACGTTCTTTGCGTACATGAACATATTTGTGTTTACAATGCTCATGCTCGTCATGGCTGGCAATTTCTTGTGGCTGCTCGTCGGTTGGGGCGGCGTCGGTCTCGCCTCCTATCTGCTCATCGGGTTTGACTCCAATCGCATAGCCGCGGTGACAGCTGCCCGCAAGGCGCTCATTATGAACGTGATCGGCGATGTGGGAATCATGCTCGCCATCTTCATCATGTACGCGCACTTCGGCAGCCTCTCGTACAAAGTCGTCTTTGCCAATATTACGAGTGCGAGCACGAACACGCTCGACTGGATCGGCATCTGGTTGCTGCTCGGAGCCGTCGCCAAGTCGGCGCAGCTGCCGCTGCATACCTGGCTTCCGGACGCGATGGAGGGTCCAACTCCTGTCAGCGCTCTCATTCACGCTGCGACCATGGTGACGGCAGGCGTGTATCTTGTCGTGCGGGCGCATCCCATCTACGATCACGCGCCGGCCGCCGCGATGGCGGTTGCGGTCGTCGGTTGCGCATCCGCGGTCTTTGCTGCAACGGTCGGCATGGCTCAGTACGACATCAAACGCGTGCTTGCGTACTCGACGATGAGTCAGATCGGTTATATGGTCCTGGCGGTCGGCGTAGGGGCGTACGCGGCAGGCACATTCCACTTCGTGACGCACGCATTTTTCAAAGCCCTGCTGTTCATGGCCGCCGGAATCATCATTCACGATCTGGGTGGGGAACAGGACATTCGAAAGATGGGCGGGCTCGTTCGCCGCATGCCCCTCGCGTTCTGGACATTTCTGGTCGGCACGCTCGCGATTGTTGGCATCTTCCCCTTCGCCGGTTTCTTTTCCAAAGATGCGATCCTCGATCAGTTGCTCGCGCTCCATCATCCGATTTTATGGGCTTTTGCAACGGCGACGGCGCTCATTACCGCGTACTATATGTTCCGGCTGCTCTTCATGACTTTTTTCACCGGCGAGTATCGTGGCGATCACGAGCCGCACACGGGGACTGCCCGTACGATGGTCGTTCCCACGGTAATCTTGGCGGGTCTCGCGACTGTTGGCGGCTGGCTTGTCTTACCGGGTCGCGATGAAATTTCACGCGCGCTGCAAGGCGCGTTTACAGATCGCGGCCCTTTGCCTGCGATCGGAGAGATCAATTGGTTTGTCAGCGGTGTAACGACGCTCGCTGCGCTTGCCGGCATCGCCGGCGCCTACTGGTTATACCAGCGCGCGCCGGATCTTCGCGCTCGTCTGGGCAGCGCGTTTGCCCCCGTGCACCGGCTGCTCGCAAACGCCTATTATGTCGACACGATCTATCACTGGATAGTTGAAGTCCCGGTGTTGACGTTCGCCTCCGATGTTGCCAAGTACATCGATCCCGAAGGTGTCGGTGGCTTTACTGCCGGCATCGCGCACGCGACCAGCGGCATTGGCGAAGCGATGCGCGGCTGGGAAACGGGGTATCTGCGGCGTTATGGACTGACGATGGTCATCGGGATGGTGCTCGTGCTCGCCTACTACATCTTCGTCGTGCATGGCGGCACGTCGATCGGGGTGAGATGACATGGTGAACCTCATCAACACCGTCATCTTCTTGCCGCTCGTTACGGGTTTTGTCTTGCTGTTTGTGCCGCGCACCGCAACGCCCGTGCTCAAAGGCATTGCACTCACCGGCGCTGTCGCAACGTTCGTGTTGTCGCTTGCGTTCTTGCCGATCGGCACGTCTGCCGCTGCTGACCTTTCGGTGCCATGGATTTCCGGCCCGTGGCTCGCTTTGTATCACGTCCGCATCGACGCGTTACGGCTATTCTTCGTTATTCTAACGACACTGGTCGGCGCAGGCTGCATCTGGGCTGCGTTTTCATACGGGATCGCGGCGCGTCTGCGCGGCTTCCTCTTCCTGCTCTTGGCATTCGAGACAACATTGCTCGGGTTGTTCACGGCCGCCGATTTGCTGCTCTTTTACATTTACTGGGATCTCATGCTCATACCGGTGTTCTTGCTGCTTTCCGGTTACGCAGGCACGGAACAAGCCCGGCGGGCCGCGTGGGGCTATCTCATCTACAACGGCGCCGGCGGGCTCGTGCTGCTGCTGGGAATCATAGCTCTTGTCAGCCAGGTGCACAGTTTCGAGTTGCCCGGAACTACCTTTAACCTGAACGCGCAGCTCGAGTGGTGGATCTTCGGAGCGTTTGCTATTGCGTTTCTCGTCAAGACGCCAGCGTTTCCGTTCCACAGCTGGATGCCGCCGACGTACACATATTCCCCCGCGCCGCTCGTCGCCATGGTTTCCGGGGTGCAAAGCAAAGCAGGGCTGTTTGGCCTGCTCGCGTTCGCGCTGCCGCTCTTTCCGCATGCAGCGCACAGCTGGGCGCCTGCGCTGCTCGTGCTGGCCGTCCTGAGCATTCTGTACGGCGCATTTGCCGCGATCGGCGAGCGCGATGCAAAGACGCTCGTTGCTTTTTCGTCCCTCTCGCATCTTGGGTTCGTGTGGTTTGCGCTTTTCGCGTTCAACATTACATCTGTTTCGTCGAGCATTCTCATGCTCGTCAGTCACGGACTGATAGCGGCCGCCCTGTTCCTCCTGCTCGGATTCGTGGAAGAGCGCGTGAAAACACGTGAGCTCTCTCAGTTCGGCGGCTTGAGCTTGCGCGCGCCTCGCTTGGCTGTTTTCCTGCTCATCGCCTCAATGGCGGCGCTCGGGCTGCCCGGACTGTCCGGCTTCGCAGGCGAGTTCCTTATCCTCATCGGCACGTGGCAGACGCAGCCCTTATACACGTTGCTCGCACTCGTTGCCGTCGTGCTGGCAAGCGTCTACATGTTGAAACTCTTTCAAAGCACGATGCATGGTACCGAGCGAGTGCCGTACCAAGCTGCCGTTATCGAGATGCGGCCGCGCGAGATGTTGCTCGTGGCGCCGCTGTTGGCCGCGATTATTTTCCTCGGTGTATGGCCGGGCTGGTTGAACGATCGAACGCCCTCGATGGTTGACGCGCGTCTGACGGTCGACACGAGGTCGACCGCTACAAGCCTGCAAGCGAAACCCCACGTCGAGCGAGGTACGCGCTCTTGATGCCAGCCGGCGTGACGATTTCGTGGCCAGTACTGGCGCCCATCGTCGCTTTGACGAGCGGCGGCCTCTTGATCATGCTCGTGGATCTCCTGAGCCGCAAAGTCGATCGTGCGGTGCTCTTCGGTATCGGAGTGGCTTCGTGCGTGACCGCATTCGCCGCGATGTTGCCGCTCTATGGGCGCGAGGAAGTCACGCTGGGAGGTGCGTTTGCTTCCGATCGCTTCTCCTGGACGTTTGATGCGCTCTTGCTGCTCACGCTTGCAATAACGTTTCTACTCTCGTCATTGCGTAAAGCCGAAGACGGAGGCAATGCTGGAGCGTACGGCGCGCTCTTGATTTTCTGCACGATCGGCGGCATGGTGATGGCCGGCGCCAATAACCTCATTATCATCTTCCTTGGAATAGAACAACTTTCGCTTGCGCTGTACGTCCTTGCCGGCACGGGTTTTCCACGCGAAGCCTCCCAAGAAGCAGCCCTCAAATACGTGCTTCTTGGGTCGCTGGCGTCCGGGTTTTTGATCTTCGGCTCGGCCCTCTTATATGGTGCATCCGGTGGCATCAGCTTGGCTCCACTTGCGGCTGCGGCCGCAAACCCGAGCGGGTTGTTCGTCGCCGGATTTGCGCTCTTCTTAGTAGGCCTGGCGTTCAAGCTCGCGCTCGTTCCGTTCCACACGTGGGCGCCTGATGTCTATGAAGGGTCACCGCTCGCCGTCACCGGGTTCATGGCAGTTGCTGTGAAGGTGGCAGCCTTTGCCGTGTTGGCGCGAGTGGTGTACGTCGTCGCCGGACATGATTCCGTGGCACTCATCCCGCTATGGATTCTTGCGATCCTCTCCATGCTCGTTGGCAACCTGGGCGCAATTCGGCAACGCAATCTTAAGCGGCTCTTGGGCTACTCGAGCATCGCACAAGCCGGTTACGTTATCGTGGCGCTGTCTGGCGTTGGCAGCGGTGGTCTAACGACCATGCTCTTTTACCTCACCGCGTACGCGTTGACCACTCTTGGCGCGTTCGGCGTCATGGCGCTTCTCGGTGACGGCTCAGACTCGTATGCCGAACTCGACTCGTATCGCGGTCTGCTGTTTCGCCGGCCGTTGCCAGCGGCTGCCATGGCGCTCTTTTTCTTCTCACTCGCGGGCATACCGGCGACCGCCGGCTTCTACGGTAAGATTCTCCTGCTGCAGCAAGCGTTGTCCGGTGGCCCGTGGGGGCTCGCGATGGCAGTCACCTTGGTCTTCGGCACGCTCGTATCGTTCTATGTATATGGCAAGGTTGTCTGGTATATGTACGCGTACTCGGAGGGCGAGGCTGCGTTGCCAACCGGCAATGCTCTGGCTCCATGGATTGCGGTGGTTGCAGGTGCGCTCGGAACGATCGTCTTCGGCATTTTGCCGCAGATTTTTTACGCGAGCCAGCCGTTTCTCACCGCCGCCGCGAAATAACCGTGATGTGCTTGAGGTTGCCCGTTGAACGTCCGTTTGGCTTTCGCCGCTCTCGCCCTCGCGACGCTTATTTCGTGTTCGCCGGCCACCCGAGGCGCCATCGGCCGCATGACCCCGACGCCCCTGCCAGTCGCGACCGGCGACTATCCCATGTACGGGTACGCCGCTGATTTTTCGTGGATCGCAGGCAAAGTGCAGCGTGATCTTACGTGCGCGTACCTCAACTTCGGTGATGGTAAAAGAACGCTTTGGGGCGGGCGCATCGCCCTAAGTGCGTCAACCGACCAGATGGGCATGCTCCGCGACGGTGATACGATCGTTGCCAAAGGCGAACTGACGCGGCTCGCTTACGGCTCGTGCGGCTCGCCGTCGTATGTGGTCTCAAGCCTCGAAGAGCACTGAAGAAGGAAGCGGTCGAGATGTCTCGACCGCTCTTTTTTACTTTAGGTGTACGCGGGAGCCGGAGTAGGCATCGCGTTCTTCATCATCGTCTTCGGTGAGTGCTTCATGCCTGCGGCGTGATACCCGGCCGCCTCCGCGGCAGTTTTGCACATATATTGCCCGTGCTTTGTGCGTCCATAATATGGATCGCTCGATTCATGATAGGTCTTTTTCGTCATGTTCACCCAGACGATCGCGTCCTTGCAGTGCAACCCTTTTGGAATCGGGGCCATCTTTGCCATCGCCATCCCGGTATTCTGCATTCCGGCCATTGGCGTCGCGGGAGCAACGGTGCCTGTGCTGACAGGCGCCGGGTTGTTGCTACAAGCCGCTACGAAAAGAGCGGCAATAAGTGCAAGACACGTTCCAAAGGAAATACGGCCACATCGAACCAGCATGCTTCATATCCTTTCAAGAATGAATGCTGCGGAGCAGTGAATGCTGGGCGGCACGTTTGCGCTACACATGAAAAACCCTGCGCTCGCACGAGGGTTTGTATGCGTGGAGGCGAACCGCGTGGTCCTTCGTCGAATGTCAACGACTCGTGATTCGGGGGGACATCCATGGGTGACCGAGCCGCATTTCTTGCCACTATGATATCGCTCTCCAGCGCAGCATTTGGAGTCATTGCCGCCTTGGCGTGGAACAGCGCAATATCGGACCTCATCAAACAGTATCTCCCCGGTGGCAAGGGCATAGCTCCGGAATTCCTCTACGCAGCGATCGTAACTGTCATCGCGGTGGTGGTAATGGTCAATCTCGGCAAGCTCGCCGAACGCGCGGGCGCAAAGAGTATCATTTAGAAGTTGCGAGCTCGTGCGCGTGTGACAAAACGCACCTCTCGTAACGTGTCCCCGCCACACATTCTTGTTTGAGTGTCCCGGTCTCGTTTTTGACCAGGGGAGACCGATACACATCTATAACTTCGCACCAATAGGGCGCATACTGAAGCGACCATTTTTCTCAATGCCGTCCCCGAGTTTTGCTTAAGGAGCCGTTAACCGTTGCTGATCGTTTGGATCGTCGTCGCTGGACTCGTCGCGATATTCTCAGCCGTCGCTGATTCATCGCAAGCCAGTTCAACGCAGGCGGCCACGCGCTTCGTGGGCGAGACCTTCTCCTACACCGCGCATGCGGTGATGTCGCAATCCATCGCCGGTAATGACGCCTTCGGTCGGCACATCAATCAGATCTCAGCGCCAACCAGTGTCAAGCTTCACGAGAGCATTGCCATCACGAAGACGACTGCCCAGGACCTAACGATGCATCGTCTGGGAACGATCACGGCGCTGGTCGTGGGCGCGCGGCCCGTTACAAAATCCGGTCAAGGTTGGACCGTCGTCAACAATAACGGCATCGTCGTCCGCGATTCGGGAAAGCTGGGCGGCCTTTTCTTGCTGCCGCTTCCGTTTCTCGCCGATGGCTCCATGAAAGCCGGCGCCGAACTGACAGTCGGCGACACTTGGTCGGGAGAGCTCGGAACGAAACTCTACGGCATGACGGCTCGGCCCCGACTGAAGTTTACGGTTACCGCCGCGAGCATCGTCTCCGATATCAAAGTTTACATTATTGAGGCGACCGGCACCGTGCCGATGAAAGAGCCGGTCATGACCGCGTCAGGCGAGCCGCTTGGATATGCCACGGGCACGGCCGACATCACAGCACATCTCGAGTACGACCGTGACAAGCGCCGGCTGGTGTCCATGCAGGCCGAGCTCAACGATACCCTTCATTATAATGGTCCGACAAAACACGTTACCGGCCGGGTGAAAGATCACCAGCAGTGTGTGGTTTCGCTCGATCTCACGCCCGTCGCTGACCTCGGTGAAGGCGTCAGCGTGGACCCGTTGTCCGGACCGCAACCCTGAAACGGACCTAAAGGTCCGTTGCTACAGACGTTTGACGTTGAGCGCCGCAGCCGCTTTGCGTTCTTCGCTATGGCCATAACCATAGAGGAAATAGATCAAAAGCCCAAGCGCCATCCACGCGCCGAAAAAGAACCAGGTAATTCTCTGCGACCCAAAGATCATGAGAAACAATGACGTGACGATGCCGAGCAGCGGCACGAGCGGCACGAGCGGCGTGCGGAACAACCGTTGCCTTTCGGGCTGCGTGCGGCGCAGCACCATCACACCGACGGCAACTAAAATGAACGCGCTGAGTGTGCCGAGGTTCACGAGCGCCAGGAGCTGACCAAGTGGCACAAGCCCGGCGATGATGCCGATGATCAGTCCGACGATCATGGTCATGCGCGCCGGCGTGCGAAAACGCGGATGAATCTTAGCAACGGACTTCGGCAATAAGCCATCGCGTGCCATGACGAAGAATATCCGGCTCTGACCCAAGAGACCGGTGAGGATGACTGACGAAGTTCCAATAACCGCGCCGGCAATCGTCAGCCAGGCCCATCCGCCCCGGTGCACCGCTTCGAGTGCGCTTGCCAGCGGCGTGTCCGGATTGATAGCTGACGAGGGTTGCATGCCGGTGAGGACGATTGCAATCGCGACGTAGAATAGCGTCCCCAGTGCCAGCGCGCCGAGCACGCCGATCGGCACGTCACGCTGCGGATTTTTGGCCTCTTCCGCGGCGGTCGTCACTGCGTCGAACCCGACAAAGGCAAAGAACACGATGAAGGCGCCCGGAATGACGCCGATCGGACCACTGGCAGTCGGCGTAATCCAACCATGGGCGATAAATGGGTGCCAGTTGGCGGGATTGATGAATGGTAAGCCGATTACGACAAATGCGACGAGCACGCCCATTTTAAGAATCACAAGGAGAGAGTTCGTTCCTGCCGACTCTCGAATGCCGATGGCCAGCAGCGCCGAGAAGCCTAACACCGACGCGAATGCGATGACGTCGAAGTATGTGTGCGCATGCGCGTCGTACGCGGACGTTGCCCAGACCGGCAGATGGAGGCCGACGCTCGCCATAAAGTTCTGAATGTTCGACGAAAACGTGCTCGCCACGGGCGCAGACGCCATACCGTATTCCCAAATAAGATTCCAGCCGATGACCCAGGCTATCAGCTCGCCGACTGTCGCATATGTGTAGGTGTAGGCGCTCCCCGCAACGCGCACCATTGAGGCAAGCTCCGCGTAGCACAGGGCGGCAAATGCGCTAATGACCGCAGCAATAAGGAACGATAACGTAACAGCCGGTCCGGCCAGGTTGTGCGCGCCGTCGCCGATCGTCGCAAAGATGCCGGCACCTACCATGTTACCGAGTCCAATGGCGATGAGCGCCCACGGGCCCAATGCACGGCGAAGCGTTGGCCCGTGTGCCTCGTGCTCTTCCTGGGCGAGAGCACCCATCGAGCGCGTGATAAAAAGCCCGGTGCTTTTCTTTTGTGCGACGGCCATATCGTTCTTTCTACGCCGCGGCGTCCTTCGGCGAAAGGATGGGCTCGCCGTCCAGCGGCCACTGTATGCCAACGTGCGGATCGCACCAGCTTAACACGCGCTCCTGTGCCGGGTCGAATTCCGCCGTCATCTTGTAGTGGACGATGACGTCATCGCTTTGCGCAAGGAACCCGTGGGCAAAACCCTTCGGCACGTAGAGCTGATGGTGGTTGTCGCCGGAGAGCTCAAAGCCTTGCCAGCGTTTGTAAGTGGGAGAGCCTTCCCGCACGTCGACGATAACGTCAAAGATCCGCCCAAGCAACACCTGGACGAACTTCGCCATGCGCATGTCGTAGTGCATGCCGCGGATGACATTGCGCTTCGAGCGAGAAACGCTGTCCTGCAGCCATTCGTCACGCAGACCCAGCGCCGCATACTTGCTTTTTGAAAAGCTTTCTTTGAAGTATCCGCGCGCGTCCGCGTAGACGTCGGGAATGAATACCTTGGCCTCGGCAAACTGGGTGTCGCGGACTTGGATCATGCCGCGCCAGATTCGCAAAACAAGAGCGCTTTCCCGTGCTGCTGGAGGAGCTTTCGAGCGATGATATTTCTCACTGAGAACGAGGTCGCTTCCCTTCTGCCGATGGGCGATGTGCTCACTGCGCTCGAGGCCGCATTCTACGCGCAAGCCGAAGGCAAGATCAGCATGCCGCTGCGCACGCTGGCCACAAGTGGCAGCGGGATCCTCGGCGCGATGCCGGCCGCAATTTCGGGTGAAGGGGCAGCACTCGGCGCCAAACTCGTCACGTTTTTCCCGGGTAACGCTGCGACGGGGGTGCACACGCATCAAGCGCTCATCGCGCTCTTCGATCCGGGCTCGGGGGAGCCGCAGGCCATAATGGACGGGCGCTTCATCACAGAGATCCGCACAGCTGCAACCTCAGCGCTTGCCACTCGCGCGCTCGCGCGCTCGGACGCTCGGGTTCTTGCGATTCTCGGCACGGGGGTTCAAGCGCGCGCGCATGTCGCCGCTCTCGCCGAAGTAATGAACGTCGACGAGCTGCGCATCTGGGGTCGAACGGCAAAGGTTGCGGCCGAGGTGGCAGATTTCGCCCGCAAGCGCGGGTTGCACTCGCGGGTCGCAGCAACGGTGACCGACGCATGTCACGGCGCTGATGTTGTCTGCACCGTGACCTCGGCGCGCGACCCCATTGTCACAGCAACCGACATCGACCCGGGGACCCACGTCAATGCTGTCGGGTTCGCTGGACTAACCGCCCGCGAACTCGCGGGTGATCTTGTGGCGCGTGCGCGCATCTTTGTCGATTCGGTCGAAGGCGCGCTCAACGAAAGCGGCAACATCGTGCTTGCGGTGCGCGAAGGACAGCTGCCGGCCAAGCCTGCCCTGACGCAGTTGTGCGACGTCCTCGCAGGACGTGCTCCGGGTCGTCACGACCGCGATGACATCACAATTTTCGATTCACTGGGGATTGCGATAGAAGATCTTGCCTGCGCTCGGCTCGTATTTGAGCGTGCACGCGCAGGCAAGATTGGAACGTCAGTTCGGCTGTAACCGGAGAAAGTGTATCTCACGGTTGCAGTCTTAGGTCATGGCGCAAGAACTCTTACCGTGTTGTCGTTGTCATCGTTGAAGTAGAGCTTAGTGTCGTGTCCTTCGCCGGTCGCAACCATCCCGAAGATCGCGGCGCCTACTCCCGTGTCAACGTTTTTGACGTCGAGAACTTTGCCATGGGGCGTGATTTCAACCATGAGATTCTTTCCGTTCGGATCGAGCGTATTGCCGAGCGCGAGGTGTCCGTTGGAAAAGAGCGCCGAGCTAATCGGGCCGTTGAGTGGTGGGCCCATGAAAATCAGTTTAGCGCGCTTGCGGAATGGACCCGAGAACGTTGTGCCGCTGACGGTAATGCCGCCCGCGGGTATTGTCGAAACGTGGCGGAACGAGTAGAGCGCGTTGTTTGTTCCGTCAACGATGAAGAGTCGATCGTGCTTGCAATCGTATTGCAACCCGGATGGACCGAGGATGCTGCCCGGCACTCCATGGTTCACGGGAAAACCCGTTGCGATGACGTCAAAGGTGAACGCGCCGCCGGCAGTGATGTTGATGCGCACGATGCTTCCGTCCCCAGCGTTGCTCTCATAGAATGCGGCAACGCCGAAGGGTCCCGCATGCGGTGCAAAGGTTTGACCGAACGGACCGTGCCACGGCCCACCCGCCAGCGTCGTGAAGAGCGTGCCGTCCGGCCCTACGATTGGGTTGTCGTTGGCGCTAAAAGCCGAAGCCCAAATGTCGTCAGCCGAACCGAGGGCGACTTCCGTGCATCCATTGAGCGACGCGTTCTGCGTGATGTGCAGCGGCGTTGAGCCCACTTTCGGATGCAGCGCAATGATAGTCGTGCCGGTTCCCTGCACGTTCGCGCTGTTGTTAAAATTGCACACGACGAGATCGCCCCGCTTTAGTTTACCTGCGTCGATCTTCGCCACGTCAAGACCGTAGGGGTTTTGGTCGCCGTTGATCGGATCGACGGTCGAGCCAATGGTTTTCATGTCATCAAGCCGGTCGAGAACTGAATTCTCGTCGTCCGGGTCGTTGTCGACGCTCGTATCGCTGTCGACAGCCGCGTTCCCAACGGGTTGGCTTACGCTGTTGCTCGTCATGCCTGGCATGCTCGAGTTAACGCCGCCCGAGCCGCATGCGACCAACGCAAAGACCGCAACCGTCGCGGTCAGGAATGTTGCAATCAGCCTGTAAGAATTCATGAAAGACACACCCTCCCAAACACTGAGCGCCCTTAGGTCTGCATATACCCAAACATGGTAACCACTCCTTGAATATGAAAATTTTGGGCAAAAACGGCCCAACGAGCGGGCGGCGGACTGTTGGCCATCGTGGCGAATCGCGATTGCATGCGCTTTTCCGTTATCGCATTGCTGGCGGCGACGATTCTTGCAGCAGGCTGCGGCGGGGGCTCGACCATACCAGGGCTGCCGCCACCACCGCCCGTTCCCAGTCCCATGACGCAGAATGTTTTTCGGATCAGCACCGACCCGTTCACGAACGCCACGAGCCAGCACGCCACGCAAGTCGAGCCCGATGCCTTTGCTTTTGGCACAACGATCGTGGCCGCATTCCAAAGCGGGCGCTTTTTCGTCGCCGGTGCATCGGATATCGGATTTGCCACATCGCATGACGGCGGCGCAACCTGGACGACCGGCGTGCTGCCGGGCACGACAAATTTCGTACAACCCGCAGGCCCCTTCGACAGCGTCAGCGACCCTTCTGTTGCGTACGATGCAGCGCACGGGGTGTGGCTCATAACGTCGTTGCCGATCATCTTCGGTTCCGCACCACCACCCGCACCGGCGACGCTCGTGAGCCGTTCGACCGACGGCCTCACGTGGGGGCCGCCTGTTGCCGTCGCTCCCGGCCAGCTGTCAAGTGACAAAGACTGGATCGTGTGCGACAACACGCCGAGCAGTCTTTACTTCGGTCAGTGCTATATCCAATGGGATGACCCGAACGCGGGCGGTGTTATTCACATGAGCACGTCGACCGACGGCGGCCAAAACTGGGGGCCGATACGGAATACCGCCAACAACGCAGCCGGTATCGGCGGCCAGCCACTGGTGCAGCCGAACGGCACAGTGATCGTTCCGATTGCCGACTACAACGTGCAGAATATGCTGGCGTTCGCCTCTCATGACGGCGGGGCAAGCTGGACTGCAAGCGTTGTTGCCGCAACGATTTCAGATCACTTTGAAGCAGGCGGTCTTCGCAGCACCGCGCTGCCGTCAGCCGCCATCGACGCAGCCGGCAGAGTGTATCTCGTGTGGCAAGATTGCCGTTTCCGCGCAGGCTGCGCGAGCAATGATATCGTCATGAGCACGTCACTCGACGGGGTCAGCTGGACGCCCGTGTCGCGCGTACCGATTGATGCGACGACGAGCGCCGTCGACCACTTTTTACCTGGCATCGGCGTTGCGCCGGGAACATCCGGCGGCTCCGCCCGACTCGGCATCACATATTTCTACTATCCCAACACGGCGTGCAGCAGCGCAACCTGTGTGCTCGACGTTGGTTTCATTTCTTCATTGAATGGTGGCACAACATGGGCTTCACCAATCGCTCTTGCCGGCGGCATGAGCGTCACATGGCTTCCGAACACGCAAAACGGCGGCTTGATGGTAGGTGACTATTCAACAACCGTTTACGTTGGCACTCAAGCTCACACGCTCTTCGCGGTGGCACATGCCCCGTCGGGAAGGTTCGACGAAGCAATGTACGCTCCCAGGACGGGTGTGATTACGTTGAGCGCGGGGGCGAGTCGCAGCTCGGCGCGCGATCGGCCGATACCCGGCGCGCATTCCGATCATCCGGTGCGTCGAGTCCCGCCTATTCGCTGACCACGACTCTAGGGATGGGTGACGATCGTGGGGCCGCTGCCGCTGAATGGACTTGAAGAGTAGGGGCTTGCTCCAAATGGAGTCGCGCTGCCAGGCCCACTGCTGTAGGGAGCGCTGGTATACGGGTTCGCGAACGGAACGGTGCCCCCAGGCAGGCCTGAAAATGGGTTGGAATACGGCAAGTTCGTAAACACTTGGCTTGAGGTTGGACCCGAACCCCACGGACCGTTGCTCCGCTGGAGACCGTTGTCGAAATTAGAAAAATAGAAGCCGTCGGTTGAGAAGTTTTTAAACGTGAACGCGTCGTTCTGGAAACGCGGGATATAGAAGCGGCTGCTGTCGTAACCCTCGCTTCGATAGCCGCTTCCGTAGGTGTAGCCGGTGCCATAGCCCACCGTCACGCGCTTGCGGTACGCCTGGACATAGAGTGCACGTTGAATTGTCGTCGCGTCGAGAACCATCTTGACCGCCCGCGGATCCGTCACGCAGGCCAGCGGGGCCGTGTGCTGTCCGTTCCACGTGATGACGATCGGCGCATTGACTTCAACAGATGTTGAGGGGATTTCTGATGTGGCGGAGGAGCAATCCCCAGTCGGAAGTTTGTCGAGCGGGCCTGCACCCGCAAGATCTGCGAAAAACGCTTGCACGACGTCGGGCTGAAGCTCGCTCGAAGCGCGGCCCGCTCCGTCAACTGCGGCAGCTTTGCCGCTTGGCTCAACCACGATTCGAAATCCCGCGTAGTCGCCGTTCCCCGGAGTGGAGATTATGGCGGCGTTGTGCGCCACGGCGATCGCCAGCGCTGTCGTGGCGCCCTGATTGCCGGCTCCCATGAGCGTGAACGCAACCACCGAAACGACAAAGTACGAGACGACCATTGGAAGGCGATTCATGCGCGGTCCCCCAGCAGCATCATAGGCGATATCCCTTGCCAGAGCAAGGCCGGAAGGACCTGTCCGAGTTCGAGACGTTCTCTTGGTCGTTCAGTCCTATGTCCGACTCAGCGGTACGCGAGCGCATCGGGTCGTAGCGAGGAAGGCGCTAGCAATCATGGAACGCCAAACGCATGGCTCCAGCTGTCGCTGGGCTGGGCGGGCTTGCAACCGAGACGCGAGTTTTACCGTCCGGCACTGTAACTTTTCTCTTTACCGACATTGAAGGCTCGACGAAGCGTTGGGAAACGCATGGCGACGACATGCGACTCGCGGTCGAACGTCATGATTCGCTGCTGCGCAGCGTCTTTGAACAACGCGGCGGATACATCTTCAAGACGGTCGGCGATGCATTTTGCGTTGCCTTCGCGAGCGCTCCTGATGCCCTGACGGCTGCGCTTGAAGCGCAACTCGCCATTGCGAAGGAAGATCATGCGAGCGTGGGTGGCATCCACGTGCGCATGGGAATGCATACCGGAAATGCCGACCAACGCGGCGGCGATTTTTTTGGCCCGTCTGTCAACCGGGTTGCCAGGCTCATGTCCGTCGGACACGGCGGACAGATTTTGGTCTCCGACTCGACGCGCGTTCTTGTCCGCGGAGATCTTCCAGCCGATGCGTCGCTGATTGACCTTGGCTCGCATCGCCTCAAGGATCTCGCCCAACCCGAACATATTTGGATGCTCAGTGCGCCGGGATTACGATCCGAGTTTCCAGCGCTCACTTCGCTGGATTCATTTCCCAACAACTTGCCCGTCCAAATAACGACGTTCCGGGGGCGAGAGCAAGATCTTGAAGACCTAAAACCACTGCTCAACGAGCATCGCCTCGTCACGATTCACGGACCAGGCGGCATGGGGAAAACGCGCCTGGCGTTGCAAGCCGGTGCGGACGTCCTCGAACACTATTCCGACGGCGTATGGCTGGCAGACCTTGCATCGCTGCGGTTCCCGGAGCTTGCCGCAAGCGTCGTCTCGAAGGCATTGAGCATTAGTCAGTTCCACGATCGTTCGGTGGACGACGCGATTGTGGCAGCACTGAAACGCAAGAAGATGCTGCTCATCTTCGACAACTGCGAACACGTCATTGACGATGTGGCGAAGCTCGCCGACACGATCTTGAAGCAATGCCCCGACGTTCGAATCCTGGCGACCTCGCGCCAAGCGTTGCAAGTCACAGGTGAGGAGGTGGTGCGGTTACAGCCGCTCGGCGCTCCCGAGCCGCGCGCCGAAGTTACGGCTGAAAACGCGACTTCGTTTCCTGCCATTGCGCTCTTTGTAGATCGCGCGACTGCCGTCAACAAGTCGTTTAAGGTCGACGATGACAGTGCCCACACGATTGGAGAAATCTGCCGGCATCTCGATGGGCTTCCGCTTGCGATAGAACTCGCTGCGGCGCGAGTCAAAGTGTTAAGCTTGGAGAGCGTCGCGCAACGCTTGGACCGCCGGTTCAGCCTGTTGACTGGCGGCGACCGCACCGCGCAGGCGCGCCAGCGCACCCTCAGCGCGCTCATCGACTGGAGTTACGAGCTCCTCACGCCGCAAGAACAGACGGTCTTCTGCCGCGCTTCAATGTTCTCCGGAGGTTTTAGTTTGGAAGCCGCCGAGGCCGTATGCGCCGGCGGCAGCATCGAAGAGGTCGGTGTGCTTGATCTGTTGGCGTCACTCGCGGACAAGTCGCTCGTAGTCGCCGCAATTTCGCAACGCAGCGAACGCTATCGTTTGCTTGAATCGATTCGCGTGTACGGCTGGGAAAAACTTGAAGCGGCCGACGAGATCGAGCGCCTTACGCGCCTTCATGCAGACTATTTTCGCGGCGTGGCTGTGGCCGCCGATCGCTCTTTCGGCAGTAAACCGGATCTGGTATGGCTCGAACCGCTCGAACCTGAGGTGGACAACTTCCGCTCGGTTCTTGAGTGGTCATTTGGACCGGGTAACGAGGCCGCGCTGGGCGGCACGATCGCCGCATCGCTTGAGCGCCTTTGGCGCGAAGGGGGACTCGAGGCCGAAGGGCGCGGCTGGATTCGCAACGCGCAGGGGCACATCGATGAAAATGTCGACGTGGCGGTGGCAGCTCGTCTCTGGCGCGCTCTCGCCTGGTTGACCTCGGGTAAGCAGTGCCTTGAAGCAGCGCAGCGAGCATGCGCGCTCTACGAAAAGCTCGGTGATGGACGAGGTCTCGCGCATGCCTTGAACGTTTACGCGTGGGCTTTGTATCATGCTGGGCGGCCCGCAGAAGCAGCAGCGGCCAATGATCGTGCGCTCGGGTGGTTCCGCGAGTACTCGGACAAACGTAACGTTGCTACATGCTTGCGCCAACAGGCGAATATCGCCGAGGAGCAAGGCGATACGAGCGCAGCGAGAGAGCTGTACAAACAGGCGCTCACCGTTTTCAAGGCGCTCGGCGTTCAAAGCAGCGTTGCCATCGTCCTGGCGAGCATTGCCGAACTAGAGTTTAAAGAAGGAAATTCAGCTGAAGCCCTCCGCTACGTGACAGAAGCCCTCGAGCTCGGTGCGTGGGGAAAGAACGCGACCCATCTCGCGATCTACCACGCAAACTGCGCCGCGTATCGCATCGCTCTCGCGACGCTGGGAACTGCACGCGAGGCTGCTCGTGACGCGCTCCATTGGGCGCTTGAAGCAAAAAATGAGCTCGTGCTCGCGGATGCAATTTCGCACTTAGCGCTCATCGCCGCACGTGACGGTGACGCGCATAAGGCCGCGCGACTCGGCGGTTTTGCAGATGCCAAGTATATGGAACTCGGCGAGCTGCGCGAGTCGACCGAAATGTGGAGTCACGAACAATTGACCGGAGCGATCGGCCAACGGCTGGACAAAGGAGCCATTGAACGTTTAAGCTCCGAGGGGGCGGCGTGGACTCTCGAGCAGACAGTCGCTGAAGCACGTACGGTGTGAAGGTCACATGATCGCAGCACAATCTCATAAAGCGCTTCGAGTCCTCTTGTTGATTTTTGCGATCCTCTTGGGACTCGGCGGCCTGCTGCTCATTGCAAGTTCGACATTTTTCACATCGATGGCGCCAGCGTTCTTGCAATGTCCGCCGTCGATGTTTTATCTCGTGGCACTCAAGTTCATCGGGATCGTGGCGCTTGCGCTGTCCTACCTGTCGTATGTGGCATCGCGCGATCCGGTTCGCTATGTGGCCTTTATTGACGCGTTTGCTTTCTTATTGATCGCGGCCGCGATGCTCGACCTCTACGCATCGTTCGTGCTGCACCTCGCACCATTTTTTACCGGTTGGTTCGTTATTGTTCGTTCGATCGTTCGCATCGGCATTGCGCTCATATTCATAGCGCTGCGCCCACGCCGGGCGGCCTAAGCCGCCAGTCCTCCTTACATTTGCATATCGTGCTGGGTGCCGCTTTGCATCAAGTGAATGTGCTCGATGAAACCGTACCACGTGTCGGGTCGAACGCCCACGGAGCTGCGGAACGGATATTGGAGCTCGAATAGCAGCACGAGCATGGACGCGATGAGGATGGCGACCGTCGACGTCATCAAGAGATGCACGCGGGTGCTGCGCAGACCGAACAGCCAACAGAATCCAATCACACAGATCCCACCAATATAGAGCACGAGCCACTCAAACCAGGAAACGGCGGTTCCATTGTTAGTCAGGCGCCGCACTCTTTCGTCGTGCAGGATGGAGAGCTGCTGCTGCGTCGCAGCCTGCGCGGTCGATTCTCTGTAGTTGACAGGATTATACGTGCCCGCGGCAGCCATCGCATCCATAACGACGATATCCGCCTGAAAGTCATAGTTGCCGCGACGCATCGCGGGCCATTCTTGGTCGATCATGATGTTCGCATAGGTGAAAAGGTCGTGACGAATCTTGGTCCGGGCTTTGTAAGGAAGACCAACAGCAGTGTGCCATGCATCTGCGGCCGCCGCCGACTCGCGCGACACCTGTCCTTGCGTCTCCGAAAAATGCTGCCAAACGACGATGGTGAGAAAACCAAGTAATACCGCGTAGAGCGTCCCCACAATTGCAACAATAAAACCCCCGACCTCATTGTGCTGGACGAAATCCGTTTCTCGAAAGCGATGATGAACGTAGAGCTGCCCTGCGCAGGCAAATGTTACCGCGAGGGCAATTGCCACAAGAAGTAGAGCGAGCGGAGGGACGTTGTAGAGCGCTTCCATGATTGGCCGGCCCCGGTTCAAGAACGCGTCTCCATTTTCACTTCTTCCAAGCCAATCCCGTACAACTTAGCCATTTGCCCGGATGGCCGCGGTGGTCAAATGTGAAGCTCCCGCTCCATGCATTGGACCACCCTTGGCACATTTATCGGTCTGGAGGTTGTGCTCTGTTTCATTCCCGGGCCTGCGGTGATGGCTGTGATTGGTGCCGCGCTGAGCCGTGGCCGCACTGGCCTCGCAACTGCATGTGGCATCCTCACCGGTAATTTCATCTACTTCGTCATCTCGGCACTTGGCATCGCGTCAGTCATTCTTGCTTCTCACGCCGTATTCGTCGTCGTTAAATGGTGTGGCGCGGGATATCTCGCGTATCTCGGAATACGCCCACTGATGGCAAGCGTCTCAGACACCGAGCGCTCGATCATACCTGCCGATCCCCACAGACTGACCCGCGGCTGGGCCAGCGGCACGATCACGCAGCTTGCCAATCCGAAAGCGCTCGTATTTTTTGCAGCGATCGTGCCGCAATTCATCGACCCGCACGCAAACGTCGCGCTCCAGATCGGTATTCTCGGCATTGCCGGACTTGTGGTAGAATTCGTCGTCCTCTCCATTTATATAGCTGCGGCCGACCGCATACGCAGGCGGGGGATCGCGCCGGCGTCACGAATCTGGGCCGAGCGTGTCGGCGGAGCTTTCATGTTAGGTGTCGCAGCATCGGTTGTACGCGAGTAAATCGTACCCGTCTGCCTCGTAAGGAGTTGCTTCGATGAAATGGCATCAGGTGTCTCGGGCCGTTTTGTTTGTTACGTTGGTCTCGCTTGCCGGCCAAGCCGGGCCTGCGAAAACACAAGCTCAACCTTTCGCTTCTTCCCTTTCGCAGTCTGTTCAAGTTCCGGTTGCCGCGCAACGAGCGATCGCCTTCTCACTCGACCACTTTACTGTCGATGCCCGCTTCACGCCGGCCGAATTGCCCGTGCCCGGTTTTGGGCGTCGCATGCCGACACACCATCTGGTTCCCGAGGCGGTCTTTCAGCGCATCAAAGCGGCTGCGTTGCACAACCCTTATGCGCCGTTCGATCCATTCGCCAGATCGTTCTTCGATAGACTCCGCCCGCTGACGCCGGCACCGCTTGTAAAGTTCGCTGGTTTGGCGGAGAACGGTGGCGTCGAGCCGCCAGACATGGCGCTTGCTGTCTCGCCTAACTGGGTTGCACAGGGGGTCAATCTTCAATTCGCTGTCTTTAACCGAGCCGGCACTCTACAGTCGGGCTGGCCAAAGGACATAGGCGCGTTCTTTCACGTGCCAAGTCCTGGTTCGTGCGACCCCACGCCTTTCATGAGCGATCCGCGAGCGTTCTACCTCATTTCAGATCAGCGGTTCGTTCTTGCTGCATTGCAGGTGGACGGCGCGATCATTGGTACAACCTGTGCTCCGCTCTCAAAGTACTGGATTGCTGTGAGCAAAACGAATAATCCAAACGGCGCTTGGAACATCTACTCATTTGACATGCGAGCCGGGACGCAAAACGTCGCCGACTTCACGCAAATCGGCTACGATGCTAACGGTATCTATTTTTCGGGTAACATGTTTGACTCGTCGTCTGGAACATACCAATACGCCGAAATCTTCGGCGCGCCCAAAGCGAAGATGGAAGCCGGCACGGCCGTGACCGCGCATGGATTTTCAAAACTCAAAGCGGGCGGTCTCCTCGTTGACACCGTTCAACCGGTCGATAGCCTGACGCAACCGCCGTTGATAACCACACAGCCGGTCGAATACTTCATCAATTCGAAAAATATCCTTAACTGCAGCGGCGTTTGTAATGGCGTGACTGTCTGGGCATTTGCAAATGTCCTGACAACGCCAACGTTAACCGCCGCAAACATAGCGACCACCAACTACTCAGTTCCACCCAACGCCCCCCAGCCCGCAGGCGGTTCCATCAACACCGACGACCAGCGCATCAGTGGCACACCCGTGTACCAGGGCGGGCTGATCTCTTTTGGACTCACAACTGCCGTCACGAACGTCGATAGCATGGTAGTCGCTGGACTCTTTTGGGGCCAGGTGAAGCCGACGCTGTCCGGCACGACGATCACAGGCGGATCGGTCTTCCAGAGCGGCTATCTCTCGTTCAGGGGAAACCGAGGTGCGTACTACCCGGCCCTCGTGCCGGATTCACGGGGCAACCTCTACATTGGGTTCGGGAGTTCAAGCAGCACCTCGAGTGCCAGCGCATACTACGCGGCTCGCAAAGTGACGGACGTGCACGGCGCGCTCGAGACCACCGTGCCGCTGTTCCTAGGGTCGGGTGCCTACCTCGGAGGGCGTTGGGGTGACTACTCGGCTGCAGCGATCGACGGCAACCTGACAACGAGCGATGCCTGGGTGTCTCTTGAGTATGGAACCTCAGCCGGTCTTTGGGCAACGGAAATAGGGGCGACCCGCTTCTAAACCATCATCGTATGCCAGTGTCGTACTCGATGTTAACAGTCGTGTACGATCCTGGCTTCACGGTGACCGTGACCGGCTTACCGATCGGGTATGGTCGTGCCGGATCGCGCGGCTGCGGCTTGAGCGTGTACGTGCCAGGCTTGAGGCTGATGCGCAGCTTGCCATCGGTGCTGGAGTGCACGGTCTTCACGAGGCGGTCCGACTCGTTGAAAATGTCGATGGTACCGGCATACGGTTTGTAGCACGTCATGCCGGGCCGCTCAACTGGACACGTTGGACCCAGCGTGACAGTACCCTGGATTCCCGAATTGCAAGCGCCGGCAGTGGTCATGACCGCTGTAGCGATCATGCCGACGAGGGACATGAGTGAAAGCGATTTGCTCATGCTACGCTAACGAATTTTCGAGCCGGACCGTTACTTGCCCCTCGAAGGCTGGTGCTGCGCCAGCATGAAGTTCCTATCAGCTATCGAAGAACGCACGTCCAGATATGATACAGCTGCCTCTGGTGCCGCAACCAGATATCGAAGTGCTCGCAGACGGTGCGACCGGGCGCATCGTCTACAAACACGTGCTGTTCGATGCCGAACAAATACGGGCATGGTTTGAACGGCTACGCGAAGACGTCGAATGGCGAGCTGAGCGCAGGCCCATGTACGATCGCATCGTCGACGTTCCACGCCTGGTCGGATCGTACGCGCTCGACGATCCCAAGCTGCCCGAACCCATTCGGCTCATGCGCCCCGAAGTTGAACGCTTTTGTGGGGTCGTCTTTAATTCCGCGGGCTTGAACTTCTATCGTAATGGCAACGATAGCGTCGCTCCGCATGGCGACCATGTTGAGAGAGGCCCTGATGGAGCACCCGTTGCGCTCGTTAGTTTGGGCGCCACGCGTCGCATGACAATTCGAAGCAAGACTAAACCGCGGCGCATACTGGACCGCGACCTCGAGCCCGGCAGCTTGCTCGTGATGAGTTATGAGAGCCACTTTAACTTCGAGCATGGTATCCCAAAGACGAAGGCTCCAGTCGGACCCAGAATCAGCGTTGCATTCCGCCAGATCCCTGTGCAGTCGCTCCTCGCGAGGACATAGATATCGTGGCAAAATGGGTTTTCGAACCTGGTCACAGTGCAGCCGAATTCCGCGCTCGGCATATGATGGTGACATGGGTGCGCGGATCGTTTAAGAACGTGCATGGTACGCTCGATTTTGATCCGGAAAATCCGACGGCATTATCGGTCGAAGCTACGATTGACGCGCAAGGATGTTGGACAGGCGAACCAACGCGCGACAACCACCTGCGCAGCGCGGACTTCTTGTATTGCGAAAAATATCCGACGATCCGCTTCAAGAGCGTATCGACGCAAGAGATCGGACCGGATGACTATCGCGTTACCGGCGACCTCACGATTCGCGATGTGGCGCGCCCGGTGACCCTTGACGTTCATTACCTCGGCCAGTGGCTGACGCCGTGGTGGGAAGATGGCGTGGACAAGGGGCCCAAAATCCGAGCGGGTTTCGCCGCGCGGACGCGCATCAATCGCTATGACTTCGGCGTTAATTGGAACGACAAGCTAGCCAACGGCGGCGTCGTGGTCAGCGTGGAGGTGTTCATCGACCTCGACGTTGAGGCCATCAAGCAGTCGGACTAGTATCTAACCCCTGCGTTTGAAGAATTGAACAGCTCGCTCGTGCTTTTCGGCAGCCGCGCGCGTGTTAAACGTTCCTAGATTTCTCCGTTTACCGGTCTTGGGATCAAGCGCTCTCGAGTAGAGCCGGTATTTGCCCGAAGACAGCTTGCGAATCATCGTTGTAGCCTCAGTATGGGAGCGCGGCTACTCGGTGTAGCCGGTCAAGTAAAGCCCAAGCGCCATGGCAAAAATGGGCCACAGCGTCGCTCCGAGGCGGCCTTTGAGAACACCTGTGTCCGCCAGAAGCCTCGTGACCGCAAATCCGAAACCGCAGATCGAGATCCACAGATGCTCATGTTTGACACGACGCATTGACGACAGCATGCTCGTCATCTCCGGATTTGACGTCATTGATTGATCGGGCTGGTGCTGCATCATCTGCTGCATCTGCAGCCCTCCGTGCTTGTGAAAGAAAAGATAGATGCCGCCAAATATTGCGAGGGTCGGAAGGGCAAACTTTTGCAGCAGCGGAGGCAGCCGGTCGGCGGCGCGGAGCAGCTCGATGATGGCGATGACTAAAATGAGAACAACAAAGATCCGGTGTTGAACGACAGCGGGGTCCTGAAAGCTAATCCAAAATCCGATGGGGCCGATCGGCCACGCTTTTGGGTCGTTGCGCAAGAACAGAAATTCTGCGAGTCCAAAGAGCACGAGCGGCGGGACGAACCGGATCCAGGTACGACGCGGCCACTGCAATCCTGCGAGCAGTGCTGTCAGTCCCCAAAAGAAGATGAACCAACCGGCACCGCGATGATTGAAGATAGACCAATCTATTCCCGACACGGGGGATGCCGGCCCGGTGTCGGGCGTGGCCGCAAGCTGCTCGACTGTCGGCGTGGCGTTGCTGTGCTGCTGCATGTCCGCCATTGGCGTCGCTCCAGATGTGGGTGCGGCCGTTGCGAGCAATGAAAAATGCCCGCACAAAATGTATGCTGCGGTGACGACCGTTATGAGCAATATGCGAGCGGTTCGAGTTATCAATGTAACTCCTTAGTTCAGCAACAACCTTAACGATGTCCGGCCGCCCGTTCTGCTCTGTGAAGGTAACATCCTCGCACGTATCCGCCGTGGCCACAGCTGGTACTGCCGAGATCCGACAACAGAAAGGACGCCATCTGGTGACAGCGTCCCCCCGTGTCGGTAGATCTAAGAACTTCAGTAAATTGCGGTAGCGTAGAAGTTGTTGTCGCGCCAGTAGCCGTATGCAACAATCATTCGACCGACGGCCACTTTGCCGGTCTGCTTGGAGTCGAGCGCCGGCTGATCGTTGATGACGACCGTGCGCGTCGCTTGTTGCGCCGTCACGAGGTGTCCCTTCACGCTTGTGATAGTGCCGGTGACCGTATCGTGCTTGACGGCTGCGATGTCAGGGCACTTGCCGTTGGGAACCCACTCGTCATCGACCCAGTTCCCGCACACGCCGTCAATATACGGCGCTTCATCTGCAAACGCGGGAGCAAAACTGAAGAACAAAGCCATAAGAGTGACGACGGCTGCGTAGCAATATTTCACGGTATTCTCCTTTCTGTTTCCGAGGTAGTGATTATACCCGCGGTTTGCTATCTTAGACGCCCGTCCTTGCAATTTTTCGCGCTTATCGCGGCGCGGAACAGGAGATTGTGCAAGATTAAAGCCAAAACGTCTGGGTGAAGTTACTGCTCGAAATACTGCTCTCGATCTTCCTTCATCCGATCGCCATGATTTTGATGTGGATCAACTTGATCGGGCGAAATGATTTGACAACCCCCCAAGAAAGTCGTGTGGTTCATCGTCAGCATTATTTGGGGGCTAGGGCCGATTCTCTATATCCTGGTTGCCGAAGGCGCTCTCTGGTAATTTCGAATGGCTTGTTAGAGTTTCGTGATGCGATCCAGCGGCCAATAGATTGACTGCGCTTTGCCGATAATCTGATTGCGTTTCAGGAAGCCCCACAGATGGCTGTCATTTGAGTCGTTGCGATTGTCGCCGAGGACCACGTAGTAGCCGTCCGGCACACGATCGGGTGATTGCCACGCACTTTTTGCGGGGGTGACTGATCTGGTGGGATCAAGCGGCACCGCGTCAACGTAGATTTGGTAGTTGCGAACTTCGAGATCGTAGTCGGCTGGATGTGTAATAAACGGCTCATGCGCGGCGAGCCCATTTATTACTACTTTCCCATGTCTCATGGATAGTGACTCATACGGTGACGCGACGATCCGCTTAATGAATGGTACCGTACCTAACTCGCGAGGCGGATAAAATACTATAATGTCACCGTCTTTTGGTTTTGTGCTAATGTAGCTGGCAGTTTCAACGAGGATTCGGTCACCGATTTTGAGAGTCGGCTCCATCGCCCTCGCTGGGATCCAAAAGGACCGCGCAGTCGGACTAACACAAGCTGCCAGGCCCAACGCGGTCACCACCGCGACCGCACAAAATAGGGCTTTGTCCATTCGGAACATCTAGGCGCCGCTTTCGGTACAACCAGCTAGTGCTCTTGTAGCTCAGCGCGATTTCGTATTGCGCGAAGCCACATGCGCCGGATGAGGCTGCTCCCTGGGTAGATCACCCTCCAGTATGCGCTGAATCGCTTTTGCGTCGGGAGATCAGTTGCGTAGACGCGCGTCTCGGTGGTGATGATCGAGGCGTTCGCGCCGCTTGGCTCAATGAAGAAATTTATTGCCGCTAGAGCAAAGCCTGGAGCACGAACTTGCTTGAATTCGTTTCGAAACGATTCGGGGTCTGTGTCATAGCCTGCGGGTACGATGACCGCAGTTCCAAGGACGACCTCACGATTGGGCTGGTCTGCCGACAACACGAACGATGACCGCAATGCAGTCGCCAAGAGCGACTCGTTGCTAGGAGCATTCAGAACACCTTCGGAGCCCGGCTGGCCAGAACGCCTCATCGACGTCAGAACGTTAAACAAGGCGATCTCGTCTGGCGTTACAGCCTTCATAGCTTGGTAGACCCGGCTGGGCGCAGCCGCTACCCGAATCGAGTTAACCTCGTTGAATTGGAAAACCGGCATAAACTCGTCGAGCTGCGTTCGAGGTGAAGAAATGTACGTTTCTGTCGGCGGATACGTCAGCCCCACTCCGACGAGTACCAAACCTGAGCCGAGCATGAGTGCCGCCCGCATGCGGCTTCCGGCCCGCCGAGGACGCTTTACCAAACCCACCAAGCCGATCACCGATACGATCAGCCCAAGATAAAACGCGATGACGGTAATCATCGCTTAGTCAACTGCGTTGATATGTTCAATGTCAGGTGGGTTCAATGTCAGGTGGTGAGAACAACTCTGAAGCGCGCATCACCGCTCATCATCCGATCGTACCCTTCCGCCGCGCGTTCGAGTGGCAAGACTTCATTCATGGGTCGGATGCCCGTCAACGCGCTGAACGCCATCGTGTCCTGTGAGTCGATCGACGAGCCAGACGGCCAACCCATAATGGCATGACGTCCGCCGATTAACGATAACGCGGACACCTCGAGCGGATCTGGGGCGGCGCCGACGACAATGAGTTTTCCGTTGACCCCGAGGCCCCCAAATGTTGCCATTATCGCTTTTCCACTCGTGGCGGTTGCCAAGACGACTTTCGCACCGCCGAGTTTGAGAAGCTCCGCCGCTACGTCCTTCGTCTGGCTATCAATGTAGAGTTGTGCACCAAGTTTCTTGGCCAGCGGCTCTTTAGCTGCGCCGCGAGCAACGGCAACGGTGTGAAAACCCATTTTGGCCGCGAACTGAATACCCAAATGCCCAAGCCCTCCAATGCCGACAATCGCCACCACCTCGCCTGCTCGCGCACCGCTGTTGCGAAGCGAGTTGAACGTCGTGACCCCGGCACACATGAGCGGCGCCGCCTCAACGGGGGAAAGCTCGCTGGGAATCAATGCGAGCGCGCCCGCTGGAGCAATCATGTAGTCGGCATAGCCACCATCCATCGTAATGCCCGGTACTTGCGGGGCGATCAGGCAGGCGACAAAATCCCCGCGCCGGCATGAATTGCAATAGCCGCAGTGGCCGCCGTGCCACCCCACGCCGACTCGCTGACCGGCGCTCCATCCTGCGACGCCGGAACCGACGGCGTCGATGATGCCTGCGATCTCGTGTCCGGGGACACGCGGGTACTGTATGCCTGGCCAATGGCCTTCCTTTGTCAGTGAGTCGCTGTGGCAGATTCCGCATGCTTGGACCTTGATTCGCACTTCCCCGACACCAGGTTGCGGAATCTCATGCTCTACCATGACAAATGGACCGCTCGCTTGCGCGACTTGAACAGCCCGCATCGTAGCCATTAGATACTCCTATTCGAGATTCTTACGATCCCATTTTCCCAGATCCGCACTCACTTCGTATGTGCTCTTGAAGAAATCGGTGACCGTTTTCTCGGGAGATGTCGAGGTGCGCACATCTTCGTAGGGCAGGATGAACTCACCGAGTTGCGCTTTCCAGGACCCGCCGCTCGGGCGAATCGCAACGTTCTCGATGCCTTCTGGCTTGGGATACACGTAACTCGCGAACGCCGGTTCGGGAAAGCGCGCGTCGCCTGGCCAGAACCCGGCGTAGATTTGCTCCGCATCCATCGACTTGCGGAACAGCCAATTGGCGCCGGGCGGCGGTGACGCGGGTCGTCCGGAGAAGCGATCGTAGCAAATGTCGAGCCCGCCCCAGAAAACATTGACCGGCGTATGGCGTCCGCGAAATGGCGCGCGGTGCTTTTTCAGAATGACATCCGCCTGACTGAAGATCTGCCAGAAGCGATGCACGCTCTCGGCGTCGTAGGATGCGTGGTGTCTATCCTGATCGAACGGCGTTTGATCTGCGACCTCCTGCGGTATTGGCGATGTCTCAATGTCGATCTTCAGTTCAGAAAGTAGCGCTAGAAAATCTTTGTAGAAATCTGCGACCGCGCGTGGTATGAGTGCGATGTTCCGCACGGCACCGTCGCTCGTCTGCACGATCAGCTGATGCGCGATGAAGTCGAAGTCGATTTGGGCTGTGCGATTGCCGCAGGGCATGGGACTCGTCGTCAATCCCCGCGCTGTCACGAACAAGGCGACGTGTCCGAATTCAGGTTCCGGCGGAGCCAGACCCAGGCGAACTTTGCCGACCATCTGCACGAGCATATGCAGGGTGTCGTGCGTGTCTTGCCATGTGCTGAGTGGTAATGCGGGCCAAGCTGCGTCGGGCATCTTGCATTTCTGGGCCAAAGCCAAGAGGGTGAAAGGAAGCTGCACGTTCGAAGGCACAATCGAAAAAGCCTCGACGCGATGTTAGGGCAGCGATGAACCACACATCTGGGCAGGAGTCTAAGCGAGCTCAACCTTTGCTGTTGAGGCTCTTGAGACGCTTGGGACCCGGGTTCATCACCGGCACTTCAGATGATGATCCGTCAGCGATCGGTACCTACACGCAAGCCGGCGCGCAATTCGGCCTGTCGCAACTGTGGACGGCTCTTTTTACATTTCCTTTTATGGCTGTCATCCAGGAGATGTGCGGGCGCATCGGTTGGGTTACCGGGCAAGGGTTGGCGACGGTCATCAGGCATCACTACGCCAGACCGATTCTGTTCTTTATCGTGTTCATTCAGGTGGTGACTAACACCATCAACATCGGTGCAGATTTGAGCGCCATGGCCGCTTCCGCACAGCTCGTCTGGCACATCTCGTATTACTTCTGGCTGTTCATCGTGGTGGTCGGCACTGTGTTGCTCATCGTTCTACTTCCGTACCGAATCTATGCGGCTTACTTAAAATTTCTCGGCCTCGCGCTTTTGACGTACGTGGTCACCGCTTTTACGATCACTGTAAACTGGCGCGAGGTATTGAGTGCAACGCTCAATCCCAAGATCCGATTCGATAAGGACTATCTCTTGAACCTTATTGCAGTCTTTGGCACCACAATCTCGCCCTACGAATTTTTCTGGCAGGCAAGCGAGGAAGTCGAAGAGCTGATTGCCGAGCACAAGATCACCAAAGACGATAAGCAACCCTCCGCGACGACGCTGCAAGAGATTCTGTTCGTGCGCTGGGACACGACGTTTGGGATGTTCTTTTCCAATCTCATCATGTATTTCATCATCTTGGTCGCGGCAATGACGCTGGGCCGGCATGGGATAAATAACATCGACACTGCCGCGGACGCGGCGAACGCGCTAAGACCACTGGCCGGTCCACTGACCTTTTTGTTATTCACCTTGGGTATTGTGAGCGCGGGGTTGCTCTCGATTCCCGTCATGGCGGCTTCATCTGCATATGCGGTGGCTGGAGCTTTCAACTGGCCGGCGAGTCTTGCCAAGACCTTTCGTCAGGAACCGGCATTCTATGGAGTGATCGTCGGTTCGGCGCTGGTAGGATTGTTGGTCAACTTGTTACCAATTCCGCCGTTCAAATTGCTATACTATACGGCGATTCTCAACGGCTTAATATCCCCGCCGCTTCTGTTCATGGTTGTGCACATTTCAAGTAACAGGAGCATAATGGGGCCGTACACGAATCCGCCTCTCATTCAGCTTGCGGGCTGGGTACTCTTTGCATTCATGGCGGTTGCACTCATCGCGCTGTTGGTGTTTCCTGGACCATGATTAACCTGGGTTAAACATGCTGACGAAAGGAAGGGCACGTGGCTGAACCCTTGACCCCGCCTGACGCGAAGGCTCGGAATTGGGCCAGCGTCTGTCATCTCTCGGCGCTTGCCGTATTCTCCGGGGCGCCGTTCGGGAATGTTTTAGGCCCGCTGATCGTCTACCTAATCAAGAAGGACGATGATCCTTTCATCGCTTTTGCGGGGCGTGAATCGTTAAACTTTCAGATTTTCGTCTCGATCTGTGGGTTCTTTCTGTTTGTGGCTTACATGGTGTCCTTCTTCTCGGTATTCTTCGCGACGATCTACGACTCGGCAGCTAGCGCTCATCCTCCGCTTCTCGCGCTGGCGATCTTGCCATTCTTTTTTATTCTCGACATTTTCGATTTGGTGAACGTGATCATCGCGGCGATTCGAAGCTATAAGGGCGAAGCGTACCGCTATCCGATCAGTTTGCGATTCGTGCGCTAGGGTGGGGAGAAACTCTTATCCCTGAATGCGCAAAACGACCTTGCCCTTGACGTGGCCTCGTTCGATCCGGCGGTGAGCATCGACCACGCGAGCTAGCGAGAACACCTCGACCTCCAGCGGAATCGTGCGCTTACCGATCGCCTTGTTCAGCAGCTCGAAGGCTTTCCGCGACATCTCGGCATCAAACGGCAGCGAACGATGCTTGTCGACATGTATTTCCGGCTCCACGCCGTTGGGGTACGCTATGGGCGCGTGCGACCGCAAGTGAGATAAGAACGCGGGAAGATCGTCGCCGTTTGCCGTGACGAGCGCTGCGTCAAACCCTTCGGGTGCGATTCTCTTGATCATGGCTTCGCGTCGCGGCGAATGAGGATCGATCGCATGATCAGCACCAAGCCGTCGAAGATAGTTGTGAGCGTCAGGACGTGCGGTTCCAATTACTGTTGCTCCGATCGCATGCGCGGCGAGCCAAACTACCAGTGAGCCGACGCCGCCGCTCGCGCCGAAGACAAGCAGCGTTTCGCCGCGCTTGGTCTTTAGAGCTCGTAGACCTGGTTGTGCCGTCAATGCGACACACGGCATGGCGCCTGCAACTTTCTGATCCAGTTGCTGGGGAACGCGTGCAACTCTCTCCGCGGGAACGCTAACATATTCTGCGTGGAAACCACCGTGAGGGTTTCCGTAGCTATAGGAATACACGCGCTCGCCAACGCGTAAACGCTTGACGTTAGAAGAAACGGCAGCAATGGTCCCACTGCCATCGGCGCCCAATATCGTGCCACGCTTGACGGGTCCCCACGCGCCCGAACGTTCCCTAACATCCCAGCTGCCGACGCTGGCATAATCTAATGCGATAATTACGTGGTCGCGCGACAGATGGGGCACGGGTACGGACTTAATGTGGATCGCGCCAGGTGGCCCGGCTTTGTCGACGACGGCCGCTTTCATCATCTTTGGAAGGTTGGACGTCATGACAACTGGCTTGTCCGTCAACCATGTGTTCGCCTGGCGCGCCTCGGCGACTCAAGGTGGCGTCGTGAATGTCACGCACTTAATATGCCAGCAGCAGAATCTGAGCTCCCTGCGTTCAATAGCGAACGTCGCAAGGTTTCCATGGAGGGCGACTCAGAAAAAATCGCCAGCTCTATGACTAACGAGTACGTTCAGACCGACATCTACGGATATCAAAGCAGGCAAATTTTGCTGGGAACTCTATGAGCAGACAGAGCTCCTGCCCTCCGCGGTAGCGCTGCAAAAGAACCGCTAGTGCATGATCCTAACCGTGAAGGCGACTATTTCCTCATTCGGGTCTCCCCAGTCGATCGCGACTGAAACGCCTTTATCATTTTTCCAAAGATAGTCGTAGCCGTGAAGTTTCGCGTCCGCAGCGGATGTGAATCCGCTTGGCAAAGCAGCGCTGATTGCCGAGCGGACATTTTTCTCCAGGCTTGCGCGCGCACCCAGCATCGGGAAGGTTCTGCACAGCATAGCCCAGGCAGGCTCCGAGTTTCGATCCCAAGATTGACCCATTCGGGCAGCGATATCCAAGACTTCACATGGACGGAAGGCGGATCCAAAAGGGGCAGTCACCCTATAATCGTGGCCTGCAATATCTTCGTTCTTGGCGCCGCCGCGTAAACGAGAGAAATTTTCGGATGCGGCCGGGACCGCAGCCCGGATGATCTGACGGATCGTGCCTTGCATCTGGGTCAGTTGTGCAGTGGTAGGATGTGACAGTATGTGCGTGCTCTTTGTCAGATCATGGCCAACGCGAAGACTTACTTTAACGATCCCAGCGACCATGTGCGGATACATTCGGGCCTCGAGCCAAACGTTATGCGGGCCGAGCCAAAGCAGAGTCGGGACGTTTTCCCCCGACAAACCGGATGAAGTGGTGCGGCGCAATGAAAAGCCGGTGAGGAGCGGAGCTACCTGCGATTTGACATATGTCTCGGTTCTATCGATTGGCCACTCGGGTTGGGGGGAAGTTGCCAAAGATGGCGGTGTCTCGGCTCCCGCCGATGCGCTCGCTACAGGTGATGCCTTCGGTTCCAGAGCGAAAGCGGAAAACGGTTCGATGAGATCCTCGGAACCGGAAGGATCTTGCGTGTACGTATTTGTGACAGACCATGATTCAACGCTGGCGCCCCTGCCGTACTTATCGTAGATCCTGCAGCCCGAGCACAGTTCAGCTGGGAGGCGCACTTTGTATCCGGTGTAGACGTTATTGGGAAGATCGAATTCGATCTTTGCTCCGCGAAGTGAAGCGAAGTCACTGGTTGCATTCGGAAGAACAGCACGCACGAAATCGGCCATCATAGCATTTGCTGGGACGGCGCTGTTTGCATGAGGCGGAGCGACCTCGCTAAAACAGACAACCAACAGCGCAGCAGAGACGATCCGAAAAAGCTTGCTCATAACACTGTCATTGGCGTTCTGGTCAACGATCTTAGCCTGAGGCGGCAATCAGTACGGACGCCAAACACATGGTAAACGCTAGCGTTGTGATCCACAATCGCTTCCTCGTCCTGTCTCCTTTTTTGAAAGCCTTTCTAGCGGAGAGACTCTTACGTTTTGCGAGTTTGAGTGCTAAGCCTGCGATCAGGTGAAGCGTTTAACAATCGCGCGAGCCGGTCCGATAAGCGCAAAGCCAATAAAAAAACCAAAAAGGCTGCCATAGGCCGATTAACGCTGCGGCGATATAAGCAAAGATGACCGCGATTGTCTGAGCTGTGATTCCTTTCCGCTCCGCGCTCGTCAGGTCAGGACTGACAAGGCCTCGCGTTTCGGCGTGCCGCCACTGAGCGAACATCATCGTCGCTAGTGCGATCAAGTTCAAACAATAGATCTCCGTTGCCAAACGAGTGCCATAGAATTGGCCCAATAGGTAGGCTGAAAATGGCACAAGCGTAATTAAAAACAAAAAGCCGATGTTCCACCAAATGAACCCGCCGTCAGTACGAGTGACAAGATCCAGCATTCGATGGTATGTCCACCAAAACAACGCCAAAATAAAAAAGCTAACGATGTAACTATAGATATTAGGGACGAGCTGTAAGAGCCCCTGACAAAGTGTCGATCTGTCAAAGCCAGGCGCAACGCGAATGTCGATCACCAAAAGTGTCATCCCAACGGCGAAAATTCCGTCTGTTAGGTTTTGAATTCGTCCGATATGAAAGTGGTGCCGCTCTTTGGCCATAAGTAACGCCACGTTAGTCGATTACATGGAACGGCCCTGGCCAGAAAAATTGAAGCGGGCTCCCCGCTATATTGCCGAACGACCGCCGTCGGCGGCGATGATTGCACCCGTGACATAACTCGAGAGCGGTGAAGCTAGAAATGAGATGACCACGGCGATCTCGTCGGGAGTTGCCGCGCGCTTAAGCAATGTCGTGCTGCCAAGGGCCTCGATGCGCTCAGGCGTCGCGCCGCCAGTGAAAACAGGGCCCGGCGCGATGGCGTTGACGCGTACACCGCTGGAGCTGAACTCGGCGGCCCAGGCACGGGTCATGGACGACATTGCAGCTTTCGTTGCGCTGTAAGCCGCGCTTCCCGCGAGTCCTATCTGGCCAACCATGCTGCTGAGGTTGATGATGCTACCCGTGCCTTTAGCCACGATCTTCGGCGCGATGGCGCCTACCAGGATGTACGGCGCGCGGACGTTGGTGGCGAAGAGAGCGTCGAACTTATCAATTCCAAGGTCTGCGGTCGGCCCGAACCAAGAGAACCCGCCGTTGTTAACGAGCACGTCGATGTCGCCAGCCTCGTCCGCCAAGCGCCAGACTTCAGCTGGAACGCCAAGGTCGGCGGCTATGAACCTCGCCATGCCGCCCCGCTGCTTTGATCTCGTCAACCGTTTGAGCGCCGCGCGACGGCTCGCGTCCGTGAACGATGACCTCGAAACCGTCACGGGCCAATTGAAGCGCGGCCGCGCGGCCGATGCCTGATGTGGCGCCGGTGACTAACGCCTTCAAGGGTTTAGGGTTGACCTCGGGTCGATGGGGTGACATCTGTGGCTCCAATTAATTCAGGCCGCCGGCTCCTTCGCTGCCCGAACTCGCGCGTTCGCGTCGTAAACGCGCTGCGCACCCTTGAGATCCCGCACGTGCATTTCGATCCATCGCAGCAGCCGAGCGACCAAAGGGGCACACTCCTTGCCGAGGGTTGAAAGTGAGTACACGAGATGCGGTGGCACAACATCGTGGCTCGTTCGAACGACAAGCCCGTCTCGCTCCAACTCCCGCAGCGTCTGGGCTAGCATCTTCTCAGAGATGCCCTCAATAGCTACGCGAAGCTCTGAATAACGCTTGTCGCCTCGAGCCAGCTGACGCATTATCAGCGGCGCCCATTTTGTCGCAAGGTCGGTCAGCACAGCGCGAGAGACGCATATTGCGACGTCGCAATTGCCGACCGGCGGGATATCTCTAGCGGGTTTCATTTGGTTCTGAATTAAAGTTTGAAGTCGTCGTTCGTCTCGATGCTGTCCACGCGTTCTGCATAAAAGGCAAGGTAATCCTTGATAGCACCCACGGCGGGAAATGGATTTTCATAGGTCCACACCGCGTTTGCTGACCGCAATCCGCCGACTTCAATATCGAAGTATGAGCAATCGCCTTTGAACGGGCAGTACGTTACATGTTCGCTCCGCTTAAGCAGAGCCATGTTCACGTCTCCTCGCGGAACGTAGTGAACCGGCGGATAATCCGCCTCGCAAAGCTTTTGGGCCGCGCTTGAATTCGCGATTATCTCGCCGTTCATCCTCACGACCACGCGCCCTAATGTGGGTTCGATGGTTATAGGATGGTCTGGGCCAGGTTCCATTTTGACCTTGGCGGGTTCGGTTGCCATGGCACGACTGTACCAGTAACACTAACTAATAGCAAGTACGCGAATCGCGCCAGCTATTTTCTTACCCTGAGACAATCATCGCGCCAAATGCTAATCTTACCGTGGCAACCCGTTCGTAAGCACAAGGAGATGCCTGGTGAGACGTACATCCAAGCGCGATATTCGGTTGAAATTCCATGTCCGCTACCGCCGTGCAAGTAAGAGCCAGAAGGGTCATATTCTGGACGAGTTTTGCGCGCTCTGCGGGTATTGGAGTGCAACTATGATAGCGATGCGGGTTCAAGCCGCCATGGAGCGTTCGTGCGTAGCACCGCGTTAAGGATGGTGAGCAGCTTTCGCATGCAGGCCACGAGTGCTAGTCGAGCAGGTTTGCCAGCGCTGCGGAGTCGGCACCAAAACGTACGAATCGTCGGATTATGTCGCACTGCCGACACGGTGGCCATGTACAGTACCGTCCTGACTTCGCGCCGACCGCCCCAGATGCGTCGAGATCCTCGATAGCGGCCGCTATCATGATTGAGTGGGGCGACACCTACCAAAGCGGCAACCTGCTTACGGTCCAGTTGTCCGAGTTCTGGCAGATTCGCCAGCAGTGTCATTGACAGTGTAGGGCCAACTCCCGGAATGCTGCGCAGTAGGTCATCCTTGGCACGCCAAGTCGGACTTGAGCGGATCTCTGCGTGCAGCTGATCATCCACGCGATGCAGCCGCTTTTCAAGCCATTTGATGTGAGCGCGAACGTCTCGGTTGACGCTGCCGGCCGAGGTTGCCAGGCGGTTCTTCTCGCTGACCAACATGCCGATGAGTTGCCGACGGCGGGAAATAAGCTCGGCCAGCAGCCGTTGCCGCGCGTCAGCTAAGGGTCGAATCTGGGGGTGCACGGCTTCAGCGAAGTGGGCAAGGATGGCAGCATCGAGGCGATCGGTTTTTGCCAACGTTCCGGTCGCTTTAGCGAAGTCTCGAACTTGACGTGGATTGACGACGATCACCGGCAGCGATGCTGTAGCCAGCGCAGCCACTAGCAGCATCTCACAACCACCGGTCGACTCGAGCACGATGGCCCTCGGGGAGGCTGATTGCGCCATCCGAACGACTCGAGTGATACCGGCATGAGTATTAGTTACGGAAAGAGTCTGAGCAGTCGGTCGTACGGCGACGTCAAGGCGGTCTTTGGACACATCGATGCCGATAAAAGTCTGTGTCATACATCCCTCGCTATCGATTCCCTGTCATGCAAATGCGGGCTTTGAGCCCAAGCAACTATCCGGGAAAACTTCAGCGTTGGCGTGACGACCACTGCACTCCACCGGGATATTCGATTCCCCGGACCCCCTCGATCTGCCACGCCTAGGGGTCATCGTAGCAGATTTCCAACATACATGACCCCCCGGATTCTAGACACCAAGGGCGCTTATTTGGGGTTCGTTCTTAGCCTGCCACGCGGCCGGGCTGAGATAGCCAAGCCGTGAGTGCGGGCGTTCGTTGTTGTAGCGATCGATCCACGCGGAGATGACGGCAGTCGCCTCTTCGAGGGTCTTGAAGCGGTGTTGCCAGATACATTCACGTTTGAACGTTTTGTGATAGGCTTCGATGACGCCGTTCTGCTCCGGCGTGTGTGGATGGATGAACTCCTGAGTCAGACCGTAGCTTGCTAGCAGCGTGCGATACTTGCGTGATGCGAAGACCAAGCCGTTATCGCTGCGAACCATCACGCCGGCGTCACCGCGAGGAAGTATGCCGAATCGTTTGAGGCAGGCATCCTCGAGTGCCCAGATGGCTTCTTGCGCTCGGCAGCGCTTGCTGATACAGCGGCCCACCACCGAGCGATCGGCGCAGTCGATGACCTCGTTCACGTAGATCACGTCGTCGTAGGTGGTCCAGACGCAGGTGAAGTCGGTCTCCCAACGCTGATTGGAATGGTCGGCGATGCTGGTGCGGATCTCCACCCGCGGATAACAGTTCTTGCGCAGGCGTTGGTGGCATTGCCAGCGTTTGATCTGCATGATGCGCTGTACCGCCTTCTTATTGACGAGAATACCGTTGCCGCGTAACGTCGCCCAGACCATCCGGTAGCCCAGAGACGACTCGTCGTCGATGACGTGCTTGATGCGCTGCACCAAGACGTCGTCGACCCTAGGCGTTCGTGCTTTGGCCTTGTAGTACGAGCTGCTGCGCGGCATGCTCAAGAGCCGGCAGATCGCGACTCTGGTGCAACCTTTGCGAGCAGCGAGTCGATCGAACGCTGCTCGTTTTCGTCCAAAGGGATAATCCGCAGAGCCTCTTTGGCGATCTCGTTCTCCATCACGAGCTGACCGATCTTGGCCTGCAGGCGACGCACCTCGGCGCGATGTTCGGCGTCTAAGCCTCGCCGGTTGACCTTCAGCGCATCGACGCCACCGCGCATGAACTCATCAGCCCATTTGCGATATTCGCCCTGAGTGAATCCGTATTTACGAGCAGCTTCGGGAACGGAGATCTGGCCTTTGAGGACCTCAAGCACGATCGCAGCTTTACGCTGCGCGGTCCACCGATCGAACTTCTCGGGCTCGGGCGGCGGAGACGGTTGCTGCTTTGCCATCTGACACCTTCCTAACGATGCTTTCGCTAATTGGGTGTCCAGCTCCGGCGGGGGTCACTCCATCATGCTGATCTCTGGTGTAATAATGGAAACGAAGACGGTGAAGGCAGTTGAGCAATTCGCAAATGTCGCCAAGCGCTATCTCGTATGGGCGAACAGTTGGTCCGGCACTCCCGAGGAAAATGCGCTAACGGTGTTCCGATTGCTGCCTGAGCTCTATTTGGCAGCGGTGGCCTTGCCCAACATGTTTCCCGACAAGCCCGGTAAAGATCCTTACGTGATGGGGCCACCAAGCGATGAGACTCTACGCGCTCACCCGGTTGCGGCGTTGGGGCTGATCTCGGAATGAGTAACACATAACGTTGCCCGCTCCAACTACGTCACCGTTGTCTTAATGACGTACGTCCAACCGCCCCCCGAGGGCGATTTTCTTAGCTTTGCCGTAAATTTTTCTTTCATACTTACGTCCGGTACCCAAAGGAACTGTTCGGACAAAGGTCCGCAATGCTGATTCGCAAAGCTTCAAAAATGGTTGGCGTTTCAGCATTACGTTTAGGTCTATTGTGCGGTGCATTCGCAAGCATTTTTTTGATCGTTCGACAGAAGACATTCTTGGCCGGCATAAGAGCACTAGACATGGCGTTTCACCCTTCCGGGGTGGCACGACCCCACGATGCATTTAACCTGATGTTCATCTCAATAATCGTCGGAGCGATTGGCACCGTGTTCTTAATCGCGTTTGGGCTGAGTCTCCGCTATCGCTTCCGCACAGGCGCATCTTATGATCGATTGCTCGGCATCACAGCCTTGATCGGCGCTGTCAGTTATGGTTTTTTCTCGACGACAGATACGATGGCGGCTCGATCAAGCATCATGGGCATCTTTCGCATGGTTGAAACCTTTAAGAGCGCCGCTCCTCACGTACCGGATGGATACTTTGCCACGCTCTCGACCTTGCTCTCTATCCTTTCATCAGCCGCCTTTCTCATATTGATAGTTGTTTTGACTTTGATCATGTTCAGAGAACGGTCGCCTGGCGGCGTGTTCTTTGGAGTATTAGGCACGCTCAACGGGGCTTGGACTCTGGTGTTCGCGCTGCTGACTCCGCTTGAGAGTTATTCAACCGTAGAAAACGTCGCAGTTCTCGGTCCAGTTCTGACATGGCTTTGGATATTTACCATGAGTTTGTATCTAGGTTTCTCACCGTCACAAAGCGCCCTCAGAACCTAGCATTGTCATGTCCTCGCGATGCAAGTTCCCAAAAGTGCCGCATTTCCAATGATCTATGGTTTAGTATTGAGACGTAGGAAAGGAGGGGATTGATTATGAGCCGCATGCCTCTGCTTCTCAGCATACTACTGTGCTTTGCATCATCCTCAACCGCGTTCGATCAGGGCTGCGCAGCCTTGTCTAGCCCTGCGCATGTTCTTAAGTTCAACTATAGCGACGTCGCTGTGCTAGTTCCAATTGGAGTTCAAATTAGCACGCGTAAGAATCTCCCGGACTTTGACGTCTATGATTTTGAACAAGAGCATCAGAAGCTGCTGTCGGCTTATGTTGGACACGATCCCGATTTTCATATGTTCTCCTACCATAAGGTCGTTAAAACCAGCCACCGGATTGAGGCTGGCCTGAAGATCACAGACATCGTATATGAAACCACGCCGAAAGGAGCAACCCGCGAGGAGTTCGTTCAAGAAGGATCCACATTCAACTATATTCATTTCTTTTATGAAAACGTTCCGGTGGAATTAGCCAAAGAAGCCGACAGAATAATCGCGAGTACTATACGCGTCCACTGAGCGGATTCAAGGGTGTTCCCAAAATAGCCGCATTTTCAGCGCAAGTTTATCTACCGGGGGTGCATCCAGTGCGGAGGAAAAATAGTTAGCTCCTTATAATTAGGTACTAAACCATTAGGAGCTGAACTATTTATGACTCCTGCCCCTCGTACCGGCGAAAACGAAGCCGGGGATATGGATCTCATCCGGCGCGGCATAGGCCAAACCACCGAACGCTATGGCATCACGGACTTCGACAGCGTCAACGCAATCGTAACGCTCAAGCGCACGGCTGCTGAGCTTGAGAACTTTAGTGCTAGCTACTGCAAACAAGGTCGAGTCGGCGTCTTAATGGCGCTGAACGCCTCACCCGACAAAGCCATGGCGCTGTCAAATCTCGGGGAATACCTCGTGGTCACGCGGCCCAACATCACCGGCCTGATAGATGGTTTGGTGGCGGATGGCCTCGTGAAGCGGATTGATCATCCGGACGACCGACGCGTCGTGTTGGCTCAGCTGACGCCCGCAGGGCGGGAGTTCATGCGCAAGTTTGTCCCGTTCCATCATCGCGCGATCAACGCGATAACCTCAGGCATGACCAAACAAGAGAAGCGCCAGCTTGTTCTGTTGCTTGACAAGCTCCGCGCGCGCATTCACGATGTTCAAATCCCACAACTAGAGGAAGCCTAGACCATGGCAGTTGCGCTAGAAACCAACAATCGAACTCAGACTCAGGTCGCCGGCAGAAAACGGCGCTTCATTATTCCTATTGCAGTTGTCGCTATCATTATAGGGCTCATCTTAGGTATTCGATATCTCGTCTTTGCGGCCCACCACGTGTCGACGGACGACTCGCAAGTAGCCGGCAACATTACGACAATTAGTCCACGGGTTAAAGGCCAAGTCGCCGCCGTGTATGTCGATGAGAACCAATTTGTGCACACGGGTGCAAAGCTGGTGAAAATCGACGATCGCGACTACAAAGTAGCCGTTGCGCAAGCGCAAGCCGCCTACGATCAAGCGCTCAGCAACTTGCAGGCGGCCGAGACCGCTGTGCCACAACAGTCGACACTCACCGCCGCGCAGACTCAGCAAGCCCAGGCTGGCATCGCTCAATCCGCTGCTGGCGTGCTCAGTGCACAGCAACGCATTGCAGCCGTGCAGAGTGATCTCGAGGCAGCGAGCGCCAACGCGATTAAAGCCGAACGAGACCTGCAACGCGCACGCGAACTTGCCGGCGAAGGTGCGATCTCCCAATCACAGCTTGACGCCACACAAGCCGCGTACGTCGATGCCCTGTCGCAGCGCGACGCAGCGACGAAGAATGTGGCTGCAGCACGTGCCGCGCTGCAGGCGGCTGAGGCGGGCGTAACCGGCAGCCAAGCTCAACTCGAGCAAGCGCAAACAGGCACGCAGACAACACAAATCAAGTCAGCGCAGGCGGCGGTGAGCGCCGCCCAGGTAAAAGCCGCAGCCGCGGCGCTTGCCAATGCGAAGCTGCAGGAGTCTTACACGCTCATCGTCGCGCCAATCGAGGGCGTAGTGAGCAAGAAGTCGGTCAATGTCGGTGATACTCTGCAAGTTGGCCAGCCGCTCATGGCGATCGCCGATCAGCGCCACCTCTGGGTGACTGCCAATCTCAAGGAAACCCAGCTCCCCAATGTACGCGTCGGGCAGCCAGTCGAAATTAAAGTTGATGCGTTTCCACATCGCGTGTTCACGGGCAAGGTCGAGAGCATCTCGCCTGCAACCGGCGCGACCTTCGCGCTGATTCCACCGGACAATGCGAGCGGCAACTTCACCAAGGTTGTGCAGCGTGTGCCCGTGCGCATCTCCATCGATGCAAGTTCGGACCCCCGCAGCGAGCTGCGTCAAGGGCTGTCTACCGAAATCTCCATCGACACGAGCAACCACTAAACCCTTCGGACACCGCTTTCGTGCAATCCACCAGACAACCGCTCATCACGGGTAATAAGTGGCTCATCACCATTCCGGTGATGCTCGCTGCCCTCATCGCTGTGCTTGACGCGAGCATCGTTAACGTCGCTATCCCCAATATGCAGTCGAGTTTCGGCGCCGGCGTGGACGAGATCGACTGGGTCATTACCGGATACCTCATCAGCAACGTCATCATCATTCCAACAACCGGCTGGTTTTCGAGCACCCTTGGCCTGAAGCGTTACTTCGCGATCAGTCAGATTGTCTTTGTCGTTGCATCATTTCTGTGCGGCATCTCCTGGAATTTGCCGTCGCTTGTTTTCTTCAGAGTGCTCCAGGGCATCGGCGGCGGCGCAATCCTGCCCGTCGCTCTCACGATATTGCTCGAGGCCTTCCCGCCACGAGAGCTTGCAATGGCGTCTGCGCTTTTCGGGGTGGGAGCTGCCTTGGGCCCTGCGATCGGACCAACGCTGGGCGGCTGGCTTACCGACACGCTCTCATGGCAGTGGATATTCTTCGTCAACGTTCCAATCGTCGCCGTTTCGGTCGTGCTCAGCCAATTGCTGATTCAAGAGAACCATGAGGTTAACGCACAGCGACGATCGGCTCCAATTGATTTCTATGGTTTTGCGACCGTCGCTATTTGGTTGGGCACCATGCAAGTCGTGCTGCAAGAAGGCGAAAAGGACGGCTGGTATCAATCGCCGTTCATTACATGGATGACTGCGCTGTCGCTCGCGTTCTTCGTCTTGTTCTTGGTCATCGAACTACGGAGCCAGCATCCCCTCATTAACCTTCGCATCTTTGCGAATCGCAATTTTGCGCTTGGCTCGATCGCAGGCGCGATGCTGGGCGCTGCACTCTTTGGTGCGATCTTCATCTTGCCGCTTTTCGCCTCGCTGTTGCTGCATTACACCGCATTGCAAATTGGCCTCGTGCTGCTGCCGGCCGCGCTCGTGAGCATTGTTCTCTTCCCCATAGTGGGGCGTTTCGGGAACGTCATCGATCCACGCATCCTCATGCTCATCGGCATCGCGCTGTTCACGTCGTCGCTCGTAGGCAATGGCTTCATCGGCACGCAGACATCCTATGGATGGCTCGTCTTCTTACAAATCCTGCGCGGTGCGTCACTGCCGTTCTTGTTCACGTCGGTTGGCGCGCTCTCACTCGTGTCATTGAAGCCGCAGGATAAGGCTGACGGCTCTTCTCTCTTCAATTTGACGCGGACGCTCGGCGGCTCGCTGGGCATTGCCATCATCGCGACAACACTCGTCAACCGTGAAAAATTTCACTTCGAACGTTTTGGAGAATCGATTACGCAATTCGCGATCCAAACGCAGCAGCGCCTCGCACAACTCGCAGCCGGCGTTGCGGCTCACCCTGGATCACCCGGACTTGCAAGTGCGAAGGCGACCGCAGTTCTCTATCAGCAGCTCACGCAGCAAGCGTATGTGTCTGCGTTTGATGACGTCGCGCTTGCGCTGGCCGTGGCATTCGCGCTCATGCTTTTCTTAATACCGATGTTTGAGGCCCAGCCCCACCAACTCCAGCAACTGACCCCTGCGCCTGCCCACGACTAGCTGCCATTCACTCCGGACGCGCCCACTATATCGTGGAGCTCGGTTAGAAAGTACGAAGTTCTCGCCGGTGCCCCGCCTAGAGCTTGAGCTGCAGCGAGGTTGCTTTCGGCACCACGCAGATCGGCTTGAATCAGGTCGATCATGCCAGCCACAAAGCGCCCTGGCTCATACGAAGGGTTCATCTCAGCGGCCCGGTGGGCGTTCACGGCAGCGGCTCGCGCGTTGCCGTCTTGCAAATCGATCAGCGCGAGGCCCGTGTAGGTTTCGGCTCGCGCTTGACGGGCGAGCGATGTGGCAAAAAGGGATCGCGCCAACTGCATCTCGCCATTGGCCTGTCGCGTCAGGCCTGCGAAGTACGGCCCGCGCCAATCGTGTGGCGCGGCATCGGATGCGGCGTTAAACGCTGCAGTAGCAAGTGTTAGCCTGCCGCTGAGCAATGCCGCCGTGCCGATTCGTAAAAGGGAATCAATATCGACTGGCTTGTGGGCCAACGCGTCCATGAGGTTGAAGCGGAGCGCGGCGGTGGTCTGACCGGGATCAGAAGATGGCAGCGACCGAGTGAAATCTAAGTCCTGAGCGACATCGAGCAGGTAGCTGCGGGCATCAGCGGCGACTTCGCTCAGCGGCTTAGCCGACGATATTGGCGCGGCAGCGACCGCACTTGCTTGAGGCGAAGGCGGCTCAGTCGCCCATGGCGGACGGACAGGCCCGGGCGTCGGCGAAGCTGCTGCCAGCGCTGTCGGCGTACGCAAAGCAAGAACCCTCTTCGTTGCGACATGGCGCGGACTTGGTTTCACAAGCGCGATCTTTGGAGTCGGCGATGGGGAGGGAATAGGAGTTGGGCTAGGCTGCACGACCGGCGTAACGTTGAGTTTGGGTCGGGCGGTGTTCCGCTTCGTCGCGTCGACACCGGCGCGATTATAAAGCGCAACCGCTTCGCCCCTGCGGCCCATCTTCTCAAGCGCTTCGGCGCGGCCGATCATCGCCGGTTTGTACGAAGGCGATCTCTTAAGCTCCGCACTGAAATCGGAAAACGCGGCAGCATACAGCCGCTCTTGCATCTCAACGACGCCAAGGTCGTAGTGAACGAAGGGTTGGTCCGGTGCTGCAACTGTGGCAGCCCGAAGCTGCTCATCGGCGAGTTCAACGTTCCCTTGGCGCTCGTACAGTTGCCCGAGCGCAACGTAGTTCCACGGATAATGGCCATCAGCGCGCTCGCCTGCAAGATAATAACTTTCGGCGGCTTTAGGATCACTCGCACGAAGCGCAACGTTGCCGGCGCGATTGGCAACAACTGAATCGGAGCGATTTTCATCCACCGCGCGGGCGGCAAGCTTCAATGCGGCACGGGTGTCGCCTCGAGCAATTGCTTGTTCGGCCAGGTCGATCGCGGCTGCGTTCTGGTTCCCCAATTGGTTCAGATGGAGCCAGGGCAATCCGCTGAATGTACCGGGTGCCACATTGACAACCACTGCAACGATCGCGGCCACCGTCACGAGCCCGGCGACCCAGACCAAAATGCGTTCTACGAGTCGCGCCACCTTGTGGGGAGCCTTTCCGTGCTTGGGTTGGACCTGCTCGCTCTTAAGAACTAAGCTTTTGCGACATTGTGCCTATGGTCCCGGTTCTGTCGCTAACGAAGAATTGAACCGTGCGCCCCCGTCGTCCCATGGGCCGCTCCGATAGGGCTGTTCGGTACCTGGCGTGGCTCTGTCTTTTTCTTATTTTGTGGCCTGGTTTCAGCATAGCTGCCGACGCCCCGCCCCCGTCCACCGTGCCCGTTGTTACAAACGTTTCGGGGGCCGTCGTGGTTCGCTCGGCGGGCGGTACGTCTCGCGATGTGCTCAACTCGCGCATCGTCCACGCTGGAGACACCCTCGTTACGGGGGTCGACTCTCTTGCCGTTTTGAGTCTCGCCGACGTCGGCACGATTCGTCTGGGACCAGGCAGCACAGCCCGAGCACTCGCGACCGCTTCGAGCCTCTCGCTGGGTTTTGATGTTGGATCAATGTGCGCACAGGCGCAGACGCGTGCCATCACCATTCATGCCGGCAATCTTGCGATTGCCGCCGGCGACGATACTGCAATCTTCAGTCTCATCCGTGATCCGAGCGAGACAACGATTGCCGTGTATCAAGGTCAGATCTCGACGACCCTCGGCAACAAATCACAAACCGTTTTGCACGCCGGAGAAGCCGCCGTAAGCTCACACGGCGGGAATCCGGTGCAGGTGCCCATTCAAAGTGTGCAGGCTCAATTCTCAGCGTTGAAGTGCCCTGACGATCTGATCATTGCTCGCGCTGTGCCGACTCCAGAACCTAACACTGCGTCGAGTGGCCACGGCGGCGGCGGGGGCGGCGGCTTTCTCGGCATTTTGCTCGGCATCGGCGCGTTGGCCGCACTCGCCGGCCACGGCGGTGGTGGCGGAGGCGGAGGTTCTCAACCAACACCTCCTCCGGGGCCCGGGCAACTTTCCGTTAATCCAACGAGTCTTTCGTTTCTTGTCGGAGGCGCCTCGCAATCGTTCACGGCGTCTGAAAGCAATTACAGCGGTCTCATCAACGCTTCCAGTGGCAACACTGCGATCGCAACGGTGACGCCGGCTTCAGGCAGCAATCCGACAACATTCACGGTCACCCCCACTGGCTCCGGCTCCACGAACATCACGGTGACGGATAATCACGGCGGATCGCAGGTCGTGAGCGTGACAGTTACTCCACCCGGTGTGCTGTCGGTCAACCCGACAAGTCTTTCATTCCTCGTTGGCGGTGCATCGCAAACTTTCAACGCGAGCGAATCATCTTACACCGGGCAGATCACAGCGACGAGCAACGACAACTCCGTTGCAACGGTCTCGCCCGCTTCGGGGAGCAGTCCAGCCACATTTACCGTCACGCCGACCGGGCCTGGATCGACGACGATCACAGTTAAAGATGATCATAGCGGCACGAAGACTGTAAGCATTACAGTCACTCCGCCCGGATCGTTGAGCGTCACGCCGGGCAACCTCACATTTACTACACCCGCGGCTGGGGGCACGCCGCAACCGTTTACGGCGAATCAGTCATCGTATACTGGACCCATAACGGCAGTCAGCAATGATACCACTGTCGCAACGGTTTCGGGTTCTGGAAATGGCCCAAGTGTAACGTTCACGGTGACGCCCGTTGGCCCAGGCACAACGACGATAACGGTGACGGGCGGTGGAGGACAGACGGCGACCGTCAACATCTCCGTCATCGGGCCGCTCACGACAAACCCAACCTCGTTGACGTTTAGCGGTACGACGACGAATCAGAACTTCACCGCGACGGATCCTCTGTATTCAGGCACGATCACGGCGAGTGTGGACAGACCCAGCATCGCTACCGTCTCGCCCCTGACGCGAACTGGACCTGGTCCAGTTATTTTCCATGTGGATCCGCACTCCGAAGGGAGCGCCACCGTAACAGTCAGCGATACATTTGGACAGACCGCTCAAGTAAGCGTGGTCGTTTCAGCCGGCGGCTTGACCGTAAATCCGACCGACTTAACTTTCACGGTCACGGGATCGCCACTGACGTTTTCCGCGGTTGAAAATGACTATACGGGTTCAATCACCGCGACGAGTAATCACCCCGGAATTGCAAGCGTCGCTCCTGCTTCTGGTAATGGACCGACTCCACCACCGTTCACCGTAACGCCCGTGTCAGCCGGCAACGCATCGATCGCGGTGGCCGACACACACGCGAATACAAAGTTCGTTGACATCACCGTCACCGGTCCGCTGACACCGACACCCACCAGCCTCACGTTCAACGGAACTCCCGCTACCCAGCCGATCAACGTGAACGATCCGAATTACTTCAGCAGCATCAGCGCCAGCAGCACTAATGTAGGCGTAGCCACGGTGACATCGTCTGGTACTGGGCCAAATGCCTCGTTTACGGTAACGCCCGTTAACCAAACGGGATCAGGCGGCACCGCAACAATCAACTTCACCGACGCGAATGGCGGAGCCACATCCGCGAACGTTACAGTGAATCCTGGAACGCTCGGCGTCAGTAAATCATCCATCACTCTGGGAGCATTTGGAGCAACAGATTCCTTTACGGCGTCAGAGACCTTGTACTCCGGTCCGATTAGCGCGGCGAGCACCAACACGGCAGTCGCTACGGTGAGCCCCGCGTCAGCCAGTGGTCCTGGCCCCATCACCTTTACAGTTACGGCAGCCGGGCCAGGTACAGCCACCATCAATACGACTGACAATCATGGCGGACTACAAACTGTCAGCGTGACCGTAACGGAAACTCCAGCCGTTGGAGCGCTTACACCATTTACGGATGTTGGAGCCAGCAACACTCAGTCGCCGGCGGTCTCGGAGGGCGGATACACAGGCACATTCTCTATTGTCGGCAACACGTGCGCCGCTATCGCAAGCGTTGGGCCAGTTCCGGGTACCGGTCCGACAACGACGGTGCCAGTAACACCGCTAACGACAACTGCAAGCGGTGGCACATGTCAATTCCAGGTGAAAGATGATGTCAACGGCGGAGTCAGCGCTGCTGTCAGCGTGACGGTCGGACCGTTCGGCACCATCGTGCCCGCTCCGAACACGTTGAGCTTCAGCGATGTGGGCGCAGGCGCCGCCAAGACGTTTACGGCTACCGAATCTAACTACAGCGGCACTCTCACCTTGGATGTCAGCAGCTGTCCGTCGACGGTGGCCACAGTAAGCCCATCTAGTGGTCCCTCCGGTACCACGTTCACATTGACTCCGGTCGGCAGCGGCAGCTGCACGATCAACGTGACCGACGACCACACTCAAAGTTCCGCGGTGACCGCGACGGTCGCAACCTTTGGCGCGATATCTCCGCTTCCTACGAGCCTCACGTTCACTGATATACCGCCCCAGACGTTTACGGTGAGCGAGTCCGGTTACACGGGCCAGTTCACAGTCGATCAAAGCGCATGCTCGGGCATCGCGACAGTCGCTCCGCTGAGCGGCACTAGCAGCACCACTTTCACAGTGACACCCTCGAACACGTCAGCGAGCGGCGGCACTTGTAATCTGCACATTAACGACGATCATGCGAGTACCACTGCTAATCTCGGCGTCACGTTCGGACCGTTTGGCGCGTTGAGTCCGAGCCCAACGTCGCTTGCATTCACGACCGGGGGTGGTTCGAAGACATTCACCGTCAATGAATCCGTGTACAGCGGCAGCTTCACGATCGATGCAACGAAATGCTCGGGCCCCGGCTTTGCAACCGAAAGCCCAAGCTCTGGAGCGAATGGAGCGACATTCACAGTCACAGCCGGGTCGGTAGTTGGCAACTGCGCAATCAAGATAACTGACGATCACGGCGGTCAAAGCTCGGTTGTCGTTTCAGTCACCGCGGGAACCCTGACGGTTACTCCAATCTCGCTCTCGTTTACCGGTCCAGGCGCACCGTCGCAGACCTTTACCGCAAGCGACACGGGCAGCGCAACGATCTTCAGCGCCTCTAGTTCCGATGCAACAATTGCAACCGTCCTACCGCCAACGCAACCGGGACCTGGGCCTGTGACCTTTACCGTTACACCTAGCGCCACCAATACAGGCACCGCAACCATCACGGTCACAGATGATGTCGGCGGCACGGCCGCAGTGAGTGTCGGTGTTGGCGTATCGCCATTGGTCAAGAAACGTCATCCGATTGCGGTGCACCAGCCGCTGCATGCTCCAGCACCCAAACCCACGCCGGGACCTGGCGTTCACCCACCGATCAGAGTTCCGGTCGGGCCGATTGGACCTCGCCGCATCACGGTTGATGGCGGAGGCGGAATACGCGAGCAGGTCTCGCCACCCACGCCGACACCGACTGCGTCACCCGTCATCCCAAGACCGACGCCGTTGCCAATGCCTTCTACGTCTCCATTTGCATCTGCGTTGACGGCATCGGTTGCGAATGTCACGCTTAGGACCGATGCTGGGCCGCAAACGTTTATCGTTTCGGAGCCGGGTTACACGCGAGCCTTCACCGTCTCAACGTCGAACGCCGCAATTGCCAGCATGAGTGTGGCCGGCGGCAGCGGACCCATGTTGACGGTTGCTATCGTGCCGCACAGCGCCGGTGTCGCATTAATTCGAATCGCGGACGACCATGGAGGTATCCGAGTCATCACCGTTATCGTTCGAGCAGGAGCACTACCTGTGTCTCATCCGCCGAGGCCGGGGGCGCCATGAAACTTCGAATCGAGCTCGAGGATACGTTTGGTGATATCGTCGGCAAAGCATGCCGCGGCTCCCGAACGAACGTCGATCAACTGAGTAAACTGACCGTCATCGATCGGCCGCGACTCGAGCAACTTCTCGCGGATAAGGCACAGCCAACGGACACCGAAGCGCATGCAATTGCAAACGCCCTTGGACTCAATCCCGAGAAGCTTGCAGGTATAGGTCAGCACCGGTGGTATCCCGCCGACTTCAGCGCGCCAGCGTATCTGCAACATCAGATCAACCGGCCGCATCCCAGCAACGGATACTTTCTTATCCTGCGTGATGCCAAGGTCGGCGCTTTCGTCGACCCGGCGGGCCAGCCCTTAAGGATTATCGAGCACTTCAAACAGGCTCAAGTCAAGCTGCAATACATTCTGCTTACACACAAACATCTCGATCACACTGACGCTCTCGCGCAAGTGCGAAAAGCATTTCCATCGGCGCGCCCGGTCATTCATGAGCTCGATGCGCCCGAGGCCGGCGCAAGTACGCGCGACGCGATTGGCATCCGAGACGGCGATCGCTTGCCCTTTGGAAATGGTGAGATCGCCTTGGTTCACACGCCGGGTCACACCGATGGATCATCGTGCTTCATCTATAAGGGGTTGATTTTCACCGGTGACACCCTCTTCGCTGGTTCGATTGGACGAACAAACGGTCCACGTTTTGGGTACGATGACCATCGTAGCAACATTCGCTCGAAAATTCTGTCGCTGCCGGAGGAAACGGTCGTTCTTCCGGGCCACGGTCCCCCGTCGACCGTTGAGCAGGAACGGGCGCACAACCCGTTCTTCTAAAATGATGAACAGACCTAAAGGTCCGTTGCTACAGAGGCTGGGCCAGATATACCCGCGAAGCCTTGCGCAATGCACCTACTGAAATATTTCCACTCGAATCCCGCGATCGCGATTTCGCTTTTGTTAGTGGTTGCAGGCTGCAGCACAAACGCTGGGTTCGGTACGCCTGTCTCAGGCCCCAACCCCGTAAGCAACCCGAATCCGTACGGCGCGCAGCCCGCACCCGGCGCAAGCGGTTCGGTGATGCCCTACGAAGGCCAGCCGGGCGCTGAGCCAATAGGGTCCCCGTTCGGCTCGCCTACGCCGTCGCCGACAGCAATTCCGAATACTGTCTCAATCGTTGGGGCGGCGCTACGTCTTGCCTACGACGGTGCCGCAAAGGATCCGGTAAAGGCGCCGCGTTTACTCGAGCTATCGTTCGCATTGCAAAACACGACGAAGAACGCAGCAAAGATTACGTCGGTCGCGGCGTACGCGGACAAAGCCGCGCTCGGTACGTCGCCTGTTGCAGTCACGGCGGCGCCGGGTCAGACCTCCGAGGTCGTGGCCGTTGCACTGAAGACGAGCGACGACCCGATGAAGTACAAGGAAGTGATGGTCAACTTCCTCGACGACACGAAGAAGATGGTTGGGTCGGCTAATCTTGAGGTGCCGCCGCTGGATACGAGCTTCACATCGCTCGACGACAAGCATCCCAAAGGTCCCTTCTCCATTGACAGCGCTGAGATTTCGTCGATTAAGATTGGCCAAGGACCGTCCTTTGAATTAACGTTCGCTGTGACAAACGCGACAGCCTCAAACGTTTCGGTCACGCAATTCGAGATCAAACCGCCGAAGGGAGACTCGGTCAAGCTGGCAATCCCGCTTGCTGTGCCGCCTCGTTCGGTTTCGGGATTCATGAGCGTCGTTGTGCCGTACACCGGCGGAAAGAGCCTTCCATCCGGCAGCTATATCATTCGCGCGGTGCAGAACGGAACGACTGCTGCCAAAACGTCGGCTGTCCTACTCTAGCGTAACATTGTATGGCGCGCGAACGCGATGTATTAGAAGTCGATGTTCTCTTCGTCGGGGCTGGACCGGCAAGCCTCGGGGGCGCGATTCGTCTCGCCCAACTCTACGCCGAGCACAATCGCGCGGTCAAAGCAGGGACCAAGCCCGGTCCTGAACTCTCCACTGAGAATATTCTCGTAATCGAAAAGTCGCGCGCCGTTGGCGACCATGGCATTTCTGGGGCCGTCCTGGATCCGATTAGCTTTACCGAACTCTTCGGCGACTTTCTCGGCGCCGGATGTCCAGTCGAAGGGCCTGTGACGTCAGATCAATTTTGGTTTTTGACCAAGGCCGAGCACATCAAGGCGCCCATTATGCCGCCGCCGATGAATAATCGCGGCAAGCACGTCGCCAGCCTCAACAAGATTGTCAAGTGGCTCGCGAGCCAGGCAGAAGCGCTTGGGGTTCAAGTTTTTGCCGAGACGCCTGGTCAGGAGCTGCTCTTTGACGGCGATTGCGTCATCGGCGTGCGAGCGGGTGACAAGGGACTCGATCGCAATGGCAATCCGAAGCCGAACTACGAACCAGGCCCCGATCTTCACGCAAAGGTGACCGTGCTCGGCGAAGGCCCGCGCGGCACGCTTGCCAAGAAGCTCGAACACAAATTGCATCTCTCCGCAGGCCGCAATCCCCAAGTGTACTCCATCGGCATCAAAGAGTTGTGGCAAATGCCGAAGGGCTCGACTCCTGAGGGTACGGTGATTCACACCTTGGGATTTCCGCTTGACGATCAAACATTCGGTGGCGGGTTCATTTATTCGATGGCGGACGATATTTGGGATATTGGGCTTGTCGTCGGCTTGGACTATCGCAATCCGCTGCTCGAACCGCATGCCGAATTTCAGAAATTCAAAATGCACCCGAGTGTTGCCAAGCTCTTGTCGGGCGGCACGATGTTTCGATACGGAGCCAAAGCGATACCTGAGGGCGGCTATTGGTCGATGCCGCGGCCGTACGCGGACGGCGTGCTGCTCGTGGGCGACACCGCCGGAACGCTCAATCCCATGCGGCTCAAGGGCATCCATCTTGCTCTGAAATCAGGTATGCTGGCTGCAGAGACGTGTTATGATGCGCTGATCGCTGGCGCGACGGATGCAACCGGTTTGGCTTCGTATCAAGAGCGGATCGATCACTCGTGGGTGCGCTCGGAGCTGTACAGTGCGCGCAACTTCCACCAAGGCTTCGATCGCGGTCGCGTTGCAGGCATGGTCAACGCGGCGCTCGGCATGGTGACCGGCGGCCGCGGTTTCGGGATCTACGATCGGCTGCCCGGACACGAAGGCTTTGCCAGGATGGAGAAGCTGGTCGACTATTTTGGTCGCAACGTGCCCGGCTTCGAGCGGCCGCGCTACGATGGTAAGCTTACTTTCGGCAAGCTCGATGACGTGTTCCGCAGCGGCACGAAACATGACGAGAACGCGCCCTGTCATCTGCTGGTAGCGGACACCGATATCTGCGCTACCCGCTGCGCGACGGAGTACGGCAACCCGTGCCAGTATTTCTGTCCGGCGAATGTTTACGAAATGATTCCCGCCGCCGTGGGAAGCGCGCAGATTAGTAAGGACGGCTTTTCGGATTCAGGGAAGCGATTGCAAATCAATTTTGCCAACTGCGTGCACTGCAAGACGTGCGACATTATGGATCCGTATCAGATCATCGATTGGGTGCCGCCCGAAGGTGGCGGCGGCCCCGTGTATACGGGTTTGTAAACTCTTACTCTCAGATACCGCAACGACTCAGTCTGAGAACGAGAAGCGTGACTGCCCAAATCGGCAACTGAAAGACAAAGTTCCACGGAATAAAGATTACGAGTGCCATAAACTCGCCGTAATTCCAAGGCGCAAATGCGAATACCGCTGCGTTCATAACAAACTCATAGAATACGATCGTCAGCATCGTATAGACAATATTGAGGCGAAGCAAACTCACGACGATCGTAATCGGGGCAAGTTCAACCGCAAACCAAAACGGTCCAAGCCACATTCGAAGGAAAAAGATCGTCGCATTAGGGGCACAAGCGAAACCCAACTCGTGACGTAGTGCTGAGTCGCAATCACGGCATACGCGACACCGAGAATGAACAAGCCGGCGAGTAACCAAAATCGCCGGCTATGCATACAGTGAGGACCAGCCCTTCAACCCTTAGCGGGTCAGGAAGGTCTGCTCGAAAAGCGCGTTGACCCAGCCGAACTTCGGCCGGGTATAGCGGTGTGGATCGTTGACGTCGAAGGACTCGTGCACCGCGCCATCACCGGAGTTTGAGAGCGCCAGTTCTCGGACAATTCGACCTTTTTCGGTGCTGTTTGCCGCGGTGCGGTACTCCATGATCAGGCTCATCGGCCAGACAAAGTTTGATGGCGTGTGCTGGCTGCCCACGCCCGATGCGTAACGCCCTCGGAAATAGTACGGATTGGCTGGACTCAGAACAAAGGCTCTGGTTGCAGCGTAGGCTTTGGCGTTGTAGGCATATCCGAGCAGCGGCACAGAGAGCAAACTAGGCACGTTGGCGTCATCCATGAACTTGCCACCCCCTAGTCCATCGATTTCGTACGCGTAGATGTGGCCGCGTTTTGTTGAAAAGATTGCCCTGCTCTCGATGGCTTGCTCGATCCGTTCCGCTGCGAACGCTGCTTTGTGAGCGCTCGCCTCATCGTGGTATTGCTTGGAGAACAGCTGCGCCATGTCGCGCAGCGTTGTCGCGGCGAACATGTTCTCGGGGATGTTGTAGTTGAAGGTCTGTGGATCGTCACTCGGCCGGTACGCGCTCCAAATAAGGCCGATGTCGTCCTTGATCGGGCGCTCGTTGCGGTGATAGTTCGAGCGGCTCCTGTGGCGCTGCTCGACGAGGATCGTCCGCAGAATAATGTGGAGCTCGGCGTAAAACTGCCGGTCGTATACAGATGCGTCGTTCGTGGCTTGCACGTACTGCTCGGCAAGCCTTACTGGATAGCACAGCGAGTCGAGCTCGAACTTGCGCTCGGCGACACCATAGTCGCGGTGAAACGCATTTGCGTACGGGTCGATCGCAATGAGACGCTCTTGACGTGCTATGACTCCGCGCACGAGTCCCTGCTGGTGGAGGCGCGACATTGCCTGAACGCTGGAATCACGCAGCCACATAGCATCGATGTCGCCCGTGCTGACGTACGTCGTTCGGTCCGCTGCGCGGAAAAAGAGCTGGGAGTTAACTTCGGCCGCGCGCGCATACATGGCAGCGATGTCAGCTGTGCTGCCGGCGGATGTCAAAAGAATCAGCGCTATAAGAGAGCCGAGGATGGACCGCACCGCCAACCGTGGCGCGAATGCGGCAGGCTGTCTGCCTGCCGCCAAGCGATTAGGTTCTATTATGCTCGCCTCATTGGAGCCCACGTTCTAGTTATCGACTCGTTGCCCCCGTTCTTCACCATAGTTAGGATGGCCACAGATCTACCACAGGCGAATCCTCGACGACGCCGATATGGGCGAGTGCCGCACCCGGGTAAGCCAGCACGCCGTCTTCGACGCTTATAATCCATGATTCGGCGTCCACTCTAACGACGCCCTGACCGATCGGGCGCCCCCAGATATCTCGAAAATCTGCGATCACTCCACCTGCGGACAATGTGTCACCGGGCTGCACGCGATAGTCGAGGATGCCCGTGCCGGGTGGGTAGGGCCCATCTTCACGCCGGAGGCGTTGCTTCGAAGCGGGCCTTGGCATGGCTGGCATGGTTTCGCGTTCTCCCGGCAGCATGCCGGCCCAACGCAGAAGATTACGCACTCCAGCGACGGCGGCGCGCACGCTTTGCTCGTCGACCACAGTGTGGGGGCCTAACTCGACGGTGAATGCGGGCAGACGCAGTTCTTGCAAGGCGGCACCAGTGGTCGACCGGTGAAGCTCCCTTGCAATATAGCCGCCAGTGCGGTATTCCATGACGGCGGGAAAGCCAAAGGCCTCGACCATCTCGTCAAGGCGGTCCGACAACGCCATCGCTGCGGCTTTCTCTGACTCTTGCTTGTAGAGCACGCGATCGCGAATAGAAAAGGGGACCGACCTCACCGATGCAGTGTGTAAATCGACATAATAATTCGCAGACTCACGGATGGCGTCAAGCAGGCGTGCCGTCAAGCGCTCATACACCGTCGGTTCTCGCTTTTCGCCGGTGTCGCGACGCATGCCGGGGAAGGTGCGGTTGGGGTCGCGGTCGTCATAGTAGGGATGACGCCGGTTCGTTCTGAGTCCTGCTGGGTTCAAGGTCGGCATGGCAACAATCGTGCCTCGCACGTTGCGAGCAAGCTCTTCCGTCAGGACTCGATGGATAACCGGAATGCCGGAGACTTCATTACCGTGGATGTTCGCTGTGAGCCACAAGACAGGGCCGTCATCTTGGCCTTGCGCGATGATAACGGGCAGCGAATCGGTGCCGCCGGTGGGGAGCTCAGGGCCGTCAAAGGTTCCGTAGCTGAGCTTTCCAGAAACTGCGCGGCATGTCCCGACGCATAATGCTGTCCGGGGCACGTCAGACCTCCTTTAGACGGACCTAAAGGTCCGCCGCTACATCTAAGACGGACCTAAAGGTCCGCCGCTACATTATTATGCGCCGATCCAGCGAACGACGGCGACCTGCTCGTCGTCGATTTCCACACTCACGACGCCGGACGGGAATCGTATTTTCGTCGGTTCGCCTTCCCGCAGGCGGACCGTGAGCTGCGATCGCTCGATACGTTCTCCCTGGCGTGATGTTTCCCGGATGACGAGCGTGTTGCCCTCGACGCCCATGTAATCGTAAACAACGCTCTCAACAAATGGCGCAGTCATCCGCGAGGTCGAGCTGTCCATGTTATCGGTTCGGACGTTTTCGCGTTCTTGTTGCAGTCTGACATCGATGTGCACTTCAGCGAAGAGACGATCGCCGAGTGTTGCGCGGTGTGCGCCTGTCTTGGGAAACGCAAGCGTAGGCTCCCATTTTGTGGACCCACGGCCTCCGGCGCCGATCGATTCCTGCGCACTGACTTCAGTAGTCCAGCGTCGTGATCTCGGCACGTACAATATCCCCTATCGTTTCGCTGCGTAAAGACGTTGTGCGTTAAACGCCCGCACGCACAAAGGTTGTACTATCATCATCGGCATACTTTGAGCCGTAACGGAGACCCTCTTTGCCGATGCTTCCCTCGTCCCTGCGCAGCCAAGTTGTGAGCCGGACTTTTAGTGCGCTTCGCCACCGCGACTACCGTCTCTACTTATCCGGTCAGGTCTTCTCGCTCATCGGTACGTGGATGCAGATCGTGGCCGTCGGCTGGCTGGTTTTGCGCATTACGAACTCGCCGCTATTACTCGGCGTCGTCACCGCCATGGAAACCTTGCCGTCACTTTTCTTCTCGCTCGTGGCCGGCTCCATTGCTGACATCTTCGACAAGCGCCGCATCGCGATCGTCACGCAGTCGCTGGCAGCCGTGCAGGCGCTGGTGCTCGGCTTACTCGTGGTCACCAATCACGCCACTTTTTGGAACATCTTTTGGCTGGCGCTTCTTGCCGGCCTGATCAATGCATTTGATTTGCCTGTGCGGCAGTCGCTGGTGTTTGACATCGTAGGCGTCGAGGATCTGCTCAATGCCTCTGCGCTTAATTCCGTCGTTTTTAATATCGCTCGGATCATCGGCCCAGCAATCGCGGCGATTATCATTGAGAACGCGGGCGAGGCGGCTAATTTTTTTGCCAACGCTGTATCCTACATCTTTGTGGTGACGGCCCTAGCGGCTATGCGCACTCAACCCGTTGAGGCGCAAGCGGGTACGCCTGGGCCGCTTGTGCGGCACACACTCGACGGCGTTGCCTATGTCGCTCGACACCCGCTACTCTCAAGGCTGTTTGTGGCGCTTATCGTCTTTAGCATCTTCGGCTTCAACTACATTTTGCTGATGCCAGTCATGGTGAAGCTGGAACTACATCGAAGCGCGGGCGCGCTCGGCCTGCTGTTGAGCAGCCTTGGTGCGGGAGCGCTTATCGGCGCGTTGACGCTCGCGGGTCGCGGGCGCAGCCGTCTTTCGTCGCTGACGGCAATGTCGTTTATTTTTCCAGCATCCATTGTCGCATTCGCTCTGGCGAAGAATCTCGTAGCGGCAGTCCTGCTCGTTTCGTTCCTCGGCTTTGCCATGGTGCAGTTCGTCGTTCGATTCACCACGTTTTTGCAACAAGAAGCAGGCGAGGCAATGCGAGGGCGCGTGCTTGGGCTCTACAACATGTTGCTCATGGGACTCTCGCCGCTCGGGGCGCTCCAAGCCGGTGCGCTCGCGGAGCGGTTTGGGGCACCGGCTGCGCTGTGGATCGGCGCAGACATCTGCATTCTCGCATCGTTTTGGCTATGGATGACGAGTTCGACGGCCCGGCGGCAGGTCGAACCGAAGCCGGCGCAAACGCTAGCGGCCAAGTAGATGAACGATAAGACCACGGGAAAGCCAAAACCCATCGTGGTAGTCGCCGAGCCGCTCGCAGAGAGCGGTCTCGCCGTCTTACGCGGCGGCGGGCTCGAGATACACGAGGTCGCGGGCGGCGAGCACTTAGAGCAGCTCATCGCGCGCGCGCATGCGCTCATTGTGCGCAGCAAAACGCAAGTCACTGGAGCGCTGCTCGACGCTGCACCATCGCTTCAAGTGGTCGGCCGCGCCGGGGTCGGGGTTGATACGATTGACGTCGAGGCTGCCACGCGCGCCGGCATCGTTGTGCTCAATACGCCCGATGCGAGCACGCTTGCAACCGCGGAGCACACCATGACCCTTATGCTCGCGCTATGCCGTCACGTTGGAGCCGGTCAGAAGCGCATTGAAGAGCGCCGCTGGAGTGCACAAGGTCTTATGGGAGAGGAGCTGGCGGGCAAGACGCTGGGCATCGTTGGTCTCGGCCGCATCGGTGCGGCAGTGGCAGCCAGGGCGCGCGCCTTCGGAATGACGATTCTGGCGCACGATGCAGTTGTGAGCGAAGCCCGCGCGGAGAGTCTCGGTGTGAAACTCGCGCCGCTTACTGAGCTGCTCGAGCAGTCCGACTTTGTAACGCTGCATACGCCGCTAACGTCCCAAACGCAAGGCCTCATTGGCGAGCCCGAGCTTGCGCGCATGAAGCGCGGAGCGCGCATTATCAACTGCGCACGCGGCGGCCTGATCGATGAACGAGCACTGTTGGCTGCCCTAGAATCCGGCCAGATTGCCGGAGCCGCCATCGACGTGGTTGCCGAGGAGCCGCCAAAACCTGACGCGGCGATTTGGACTCTGCTCAATCATCCACGTGTTGTGGCCACGCCGCATCTGGGCGGTTCCACGCGCGAAGCGCAAGACCGTATTGCCGCGGACCTGTGCCGCGATGTGGTTGCGGTTCTGCGCGGCCGACCACCCTCGGGTGCAGTCAACGCGCCGGTGAAAGCTCCGCCCGAGGTGCGGCCGTTTGTGGAGCTCGCCTATCGGTTAGGATCTGCCTTTCCGCAAATATCCGATGCAGAGAATCTGTCGCACTTCGACCTCGTGTTAGAGGGCGATCTTTCAAACTATGACAGGCTGCCGTTTGCGGTATCGTTTTTGGTTGGCCTTTTACCGCATCTCACGGACGAGCGCGTCTCGGCAGTGAACGCGCTTGAGATTGCTCGCCGCATGGGCATCGTCGTTGAAACATTGGGCGCGGCCTGCGAGCGGGGATTTGCCAAGGCCCTCGCGGTTCGCGGTCATCGCTCCTCGCTTGCGGGAACCGTCGTCCATGGCGAGCAGTTGCGGCTGGTTGACATCGACGGGTTCGAGATCGATGTGCTGCCGCAGGGCCATTTGCTCCTCACGCGGCATCACGATGTCCCCGGTATCGTCGGCAAGGTTGGCACGATGCTTGGTGAGGCGCATATCAATATCTCGACGATGCAAGTGGCGCGCAACGAACGAGGCGACGCGATCATGTTGCTCGGCATCGATCGGGCGCCGGACGCGACTATTCTCAAGCAGCTGCGCCGGATTGAGGATGTGGAACGCGTCACTGGTATCGAGTTGTGAGGGTGCTTCTCGTCCGCCACGGCGAGAGCACGTGGAATGTCGAAGGCCGCTATCAGGGAAGGCTCGACCCGCCGCTGTCGCCCCGCGGACGAGAACAAGCAGAGGCTCTTGCCGCACGCCTTTACCGCGAACAGCTCGCCCGTGTCGACAAAAACAGGTTGGCCAGCATCGTTTCAAGCCCGCTGTTCCGAGCGCGTGACAGTGCACAGATTTGTGCCGAGGCGCTTGGCCTCCCCGTTGGCATTGATGAGCGATTGACCGAGATCTCACACGGCGAGTGGGAGGGCAAGCTCCGGGAAGAAATAGCACACCGCTGGCCTGAGATGGTGGCCGCTTGGCGAACCGATCCTCACACTGTGCAGTTCCCCGGTGGCGAGACACTCGAGGACGTTTGCTCGCGCTATGAATCTTTCTTGAGCGACTTGCGAGGCGATCGCGGAATCCTTGCGATCACCCACGACGTTGTTATTCGGATCGCGATTTTGCTAGCTCAAGATAAGCCGCTTTCGGCATTCAACGAAGTACGCGTAGATAACGCTGCGCTCAACGAGTTTTCATCCGAAGGTAATACGCTCACAATACTGCGGCTCAACGACACAACGCATCTGGGCTCTTTGCGCAGCGACACGCTCACACAAGCCCTGTAGCGCCGCTGCTATCAATGTAGAGGTCGAGCTTGTCTCGACCTCTACAACCGTGGATCCACGGGCTCGCACTCCATCGCGAGTACTCCGAATACGCACTCGTGCACGCGCCGCAGCGGCTCTCGGCGAACGAATCTTTCGAGCGCTTCTATCCCTAATGCGAACTCGGCGATCGCTAGTGCTCGCTTTCGACCCAAAGCTCGAGTTCGCAAGCGCTCCAGGTGCCCCGGAGTGTCATATTCCGGCCCATAGATGATCCGCAAATACTCAGCGCCTCGGCACTTCACCGCAGGCTGTATAATTCCACGCGGACCCCGGGTAACGAAGTCGATGGGTTTGACGACCATACCTTCACCGCCCCGGATGGTAAGTTCAGTCCACCAGGCAATAGCTTCGCGCTGACTCGTTTCGTCGATCACGTCGACTTCGAGATAGGGAGTCTTTGTTAGTCTTGGTCCGGTAGCCGCGTTAACCTGACCATCGCAGAGTGCTTTAAGATGCGCCATGTGCCATAGGTGATTTTCGTCAGCATGCGCGCCCTTTTCAGTGGCCAGAAGATGAAATGGCGCAAGCTTCAAATCCCCAGGAGTAGTCACCGACCAGCAGTATCGTCGATACGCATCGACATATTTCAGAGCCGCCGATAGCCTCGTCTCGAAATGTTCGACCGGCAACTCGCCTTCGATTCCCCTTTGCCGTGCCATCCGCATGAGCTCGATAGCTTTTCCGATGGCGCTACGAGCCGCCGCACCGACCGGAGCGTATTGGTCACGTAATAGATCCTGCGCCTTGGCCGACCACGGCATCAATTCACAGTCAAGGCAAAGCCAGTCTGTGCCGAGTGATTCCCACAAACCTGCGCAAGTCGCAGCGCGTCGCACTTCTTCGAGCAGCGATAACTCGGTGGCAATGTCTGTAAAGAATCGCCGGCCGGTCCGAGTGTAACAGATCCCACCTTCACCCTCGATGCCAAATCTCGAGCGGATGGCGTCTCCATTACGGCCAACGATCACGATTGCCCGGGATCCCATGTGCTTCTCCTGGCAGATCACCCGGGCTACGCCTTGGTGTCGGTAATACGAGAAAGCCTCAGCGGGGCGCTCCAATAGTCCAGGTTGTTGCGTCGTCTCGCTCGGCGACATTGTCGGCGGCAGATATATGAGCCACTTCGGATGAACCGCGAACCGACTCATTACCTCTAGTGCTGCAGCTGCTTTGTCCTCGCGTATCGTTACTGTACGGTGGAGACGTGTTGAGACAAACCGTTTGCCGACGATATCGTCTAAATCTAGGAGATCATCATGTGTTTGCTGGGCCGTGAAGTGTGGGGCTTGATCCTCTTCTGCGACGAGCGGCCGTACCGGCTTGCAATAAGTGGACGCGGCGGGGACCGATACTAGCTCGCGTTCAGGGTAGCGCAAGGCCGTCAGGCGGCCACCAAAGACGCACCCGGTATCAATATTGATTGTGTTATTAAGCCATTCGACTTCAGGCACCGGTGTATGGCCGTAGACCACCATCGCCTTACCGCGATATTCCGCTGCCCAATTGTAACGAATGGGGAGGCCAAACTCGTCCGTCTCGCCCGTTGTCTCACCGTACATAGCGAAGTCGCGAACTCTCGCGGAGCTGCGCCCTTGAAGTTCTTCCTTCAATCCTGCGTGTGCGACGACTAGCTTACCGCCGTCAAGCACATAGTGGCTCACAAGTGAATCTAAGAAATCTGCGGCCGCGGTCGTCAGCTCTTCCCTCGTGTCGTCGGGCAAACTCCGAAACTCTAATAGACTCTCCCCCAAGCCATGCGTTATCTGTACTTCGCGACCTCGCAGTGCCCGGACGAGCTTCGCATCGTGGTTGCCCGGCACGCAGAACGCATAGCCAGCATCGACCATGTTACGCGCAATTTTGATGGTCTCGATTATTCGTGGACCTCTATCAACGAGATCGCCGACAAAGATTGCCTTCCTGCCATTAGGATGACGGTAAACTGGACCACACCACACGCCGTCTGTGTTCCTGCTCGCAGAATATCCGAGCGTCGTAAGCAATTGTTCAAGTTCGTGTGTACAGCCATGAATGTCGCCGATGATATCGAATGGACCCGTCTCCGATTTCTTGTTCGTCCACAGTGGCTGCCGATCGATAACAGCAGCTTCGATCTCGTCTGCAGTTCGCAGGATGTATGAATAGCGAAAGCCTTCGCGGCGAAGAGTACCAAGGGAGCGTCGCAGGTCGCGCACTTGGCGTCGCACGACGTGCGGTCCAAAATCGCGCTCTGGACGAGCCTCATTGCGTTCAAGACACATCTGGTCGGACACGTTGAACACGATCGCAACAAGCAAGACGTTGTGCCGGCGCGCTATTTCGGTTAGTCCCTTTCGCGCTTCTGGTTGAACATTAGTAGCGTCAACAACCGTAAGCTGTCCGCGAGCCAGTCTTTTGCTGACGATGTAGTGGAGCAGTTCAAACGCGTCGCCGGTTGCTGCTTGATCGTTCTCGTTGTCGGACACAATACCGCGGCATGCGTCAGAAGAGACTACCTCAGTTGCGAGGAAGTGCTTACGGGCAAATGTTGATTTGCCGGATCCGGACGCTCCGACGAGGACAACTAGCGACACCTCCGGGATAGTCAGGTGGATAGTGTAAAGACTCCCATCTGAGTCGGCGCGCCGACTACCGCGTCCTCGGGTCCGACCGGCAAGGCGCGCACAGAATACCCAAAGCGACTTGCAACCCGGCTGCACCAATCCGCAAACTCCGCGCGCGTCCACTCAAACCTATGATCTTTGTGACGCCGGTTGCCCGCAGGGAGGGTCTCAAACTTCACGTTGTACTCTACGTTTGGTGTCGTAACAACAACCGTCTTCGGACGCGCGGCCTCGAAGACCACGCGCTCAAGCGCGGAAAGACGCGGTGCGTCGAGGTGCTCGATGACCTCAATGAGCGCTGCGGCGTCATAACCACCTAGTCGTTTGTCTCTGTAGGTTAGCGAGCCGTGGATTAGCTTCAGCCGCTCGCGCTGCCGAGACGGCAATCGCTCAAGGTTCAGTCGGTCTTCCGCCCGGTCGAGCGCGCTGTGGCTCACATCCATACCGACTATCTCTTCGAACTGCGGCTCCTTTAACAAAAGCTGAATAAGTTTGCCCTCGCCGCAACCAAGATCGATAACCTTACGAGCCGCTGAACTTTTCAGAACGGCGGCAACCGCGCCGAGCCGCTGTTCGTGCAAGCTCACGGGCCGCTCCAGCTGCTCTTCTTCAGCGTCGTGCGCCTCCTCCAATTCATCGGGGTCATGCGATTCTTCGAGGGTTAGACGCTCGATCGCGAGACGGGTAAGGTTGCGGCGGCGCTTGAGGTATCGATGAGCGATGGCATCACGCTCAGGGTGATCGGCGAGCCAGCCTTCACCGCGGCGCAAGAGCTTTTCTACCTCGTCTTTGCCGACCCAATAGTGCTTACCACCATCCAGAACTGGTATAAGAACCGTGAGGTGACGCAGCACGTCGCACAGGCGTGACGTGATTTTCAGCGATACGCTGTAGTACGGACCAGGACCCCACTCTGGAAATTTGTCATCGAGCGTAAGGGAAACCGCCGTAACCTCGTAACCGAGTGGCTCGAAAAGTCTGCGGAGAAAATCTTCGCCAGATCGGCAAGGCAAAACGGCGATAGCAACCTCAAGCGGAATCGCGATGTCCGCTAACTCAGGTCGTTGTTTGCTTCGACCGGCAAGCGCCGTGCCAAATGCTTCGGAAAGGGCAACAGCCATGAACGACGAGGCGACGTAAGGCCTGTCGTTTACATAATCCCGAAGAGTAAACCCTTGATCCGCGCTGCCCATCTTGCCCCGAACGAGCGCGATCGGGTCAACGTCCATCATGAGCACAACTGTGCAGCGTTTGGCCGTGGCCTCCGGAAAAAACACCTTGGCAGTACCAAAGGACAGCCCTATCTCGTGCACGTGGGTTGGGTTTTTGTGCAACAAGAACCCAAGGTCCGTCGCAGGGTGATGGGTCGTCGTTATTGCGAGGTGCATTTTATGGAGTTTTCCATTTGATGGTGCTTAAATCTTACAACGGTCGACGTAAAGTCGACCGCAACATCATCGTCAGACCGCGCGCGAAGTTAGCGCGCGGCGGTGGCGACGTTCGCCGTGAGAAGCTTCTCGATGCGGTCGAAGCCCTCGCGCAGTTTGTCCATCGAGGTGGCGTACGAAATGCGTACGTGCTCGGGCGAGCCGAAGCTGCTGCCGGGCACAATTGCGACCCTGGCCTCGTCGAGAATCGCAAGACAGAGATCGTCTGTCGTCTCCACCTTGCGGCCGCCGATTGTCTGGCCGAGCAGTTTCGTGATGTTCGGAAAGACATAGAACGCGCCCGAGGGGATGACTTCGAGCACGAAACCAGGGATTGAGCGCAAGCGCTCCACCGCGAAACGGCGCCGCTTGTCGAACTCCTCGCGCATCGTCGTGATGAAGCTTCGATCGCCCTTAAGACCTGCGAGCGCCGCCTTTTGAGTGATCGATGAAGGCCCGGACGTTGAATGACTTTGCAGCTCGGTCATCGCTTTGGCGAGCGGCTTCGGCGACGCCGTGTAGCCCAGCCGCCATCCAGTCATTGCGTAGGCTTTTGAAAATCCATTCACGGTGATCGTTCGCGCGCGCACCTCGTGTCCAAGTGTTGCCATGCACACGGCCTCTGCGCCGTCGTAGGTGAGGCGCTCGTAAATCTCGTCGCTAATGATCATGAGGTTATTGCGGACGGCAATGTCGGCGATGGTTTGCAGTTTCTCGCGGGAATAGACGACGCCGGTCGGATTGCTCGGATTGTTAAGGTTGATAGCCTTCGTCTTGGCGGTCAATGAGCGCTCGATCATGTCGGGCGTCAGCTCGAAGCCGGTCGAAGCGTCGGTCTTGATAATCACGGGTGTGGCGCCGGAAATCTTCGCCATCTCGGGATAGCTGACCCAATACGGCGCCTGAATGATGACTTCGTCACCCGGATCGAGGAGCACCATGAAGACATTGAACAGCGAGTGCTTCGCGCCGTTGGAGACGACGATCTCGTCGGCCGAGTAGTCCAGCCCGTTTTCGCGCCGTAACTTATCGGCGATCGCTTCGCGCAGCTCTGAAATGCCCGCGGCCGCCGTATATTTCGTAAACCCTTGGTCGATCGCAGCCCGGCCACCGGCTTTGGCGGTCTCCGGCGTATCGAAGTCGGGTTCGCCGACGCTCAAGTTGATGACGTCGACGCCTTCGGCCATCAGCTGCTTGGCACGCCCATCGATGGCCATCGTCGGCGAGGGAGAAAGATTTTTCGCGCGAGTGTTCAGCATGAGAGGAGATTAGGGACGCGCGGTGCTCGTCCTTCAGATGGGAGGGAGCGGTTCACCGAAACGATATACCGCGCTGCGCACCGTGTCGCCGTTGAGCCGCACGATGCGGACGCCCGCCGGTCGCTCGTCTTTGCCGAAACGCGGCGAGTTCGGCTTGAACTGGAAAAACGTCGAGGGAGCGCTTAGATATTGTGCGCCATCGCGGCTTGTTTCAAAGACCTGATGCACGTGACCGAAGAGTACCGCGCGCACCTGTGAGGAAGTGTCGAGGATTGCCGTCAGAGCATTTGCGTCGGAGATGGTCATTGAATCGAGCCACGAGGAGCCGACGGGGATTGGATTGTGGTGCACGATTACGATGGTGGGAGTCCGCGGCTCGGCCGCGAGCGTCGTCCGCAGCCACGCCCGTTGGGCGTCTCCTAGCGCACCGCCGTCTTCTCCAGGCACAGAGCTGTCAAGGAGCAAGAATCGCCAACCATGGGCCTCAAAGGTCTGCGTCAGCTTCTCCTTCGGCGGAAGCTCCTTGCCGCATAGTATCCGCGACATTACGCGCGGATCGTCGTGGTTCCCGGGGAGGTAAAAGACGGGCACGCCGAGTTTGCCGATCTTCTCGCCGAGCCGTTCGTAGGACGCAGTGGACCCGTCGCTCGAGCAATCGCCGCTGACGATGACGAATGCAGGACGGCCTTCGAGTTTACCCATCTCTTCAAGCGCGCGGTCGAGCATCGGTTCGGGCGCGACATCCCACAGTTTTGCCGTGGGATCTTGGAAGAGGTGCGTGTCCGATATCTGAATGAAGAAAGGTTCGCGAACCAATGCTTGGCCGTTTGCTCCTTGAGATGGCGCTGTGTTCATGCGCCGGTATGACTTGCTCTACGTCAAAATAAAAACGTTTGTGAGCAGCCGATACGCCTAATTTTGGCGGATGTGACGCCAAATACCCGCAAACGGCACAGTCACGCAGTGGCCGCGGTCATATGACCCAGATCAGAAGCTTGCGCCGTACGTGATTTGCGGACGGAACGACCAATAACTTCGTGCGATGCTGGTGTCGCCTGATATGGGCGGCGCGCCGGTATATGCGTTGAATGTTTCCTCAACCCCGATTGTGACTCCGCGCCGGCCGAGTGGTAAGATTTGCGCACCTGTGGAGAACGCGACGAGATCATTGTAGTAGAGGCGCTTTGTATCTTGTGAGCCGGAAACTCTGACATACGTCTGCACGGGAGACTTTCTGGAGCCGAATTCGAGCCCGCGTGTCGCTTCGAAAGACAGCAGCGCATTTTGATACCGGCTGTAATACAGAAAGTTGCTGAAGAGGGTCCCGTAGTAGCGATTCTTGCCCTCGGGCGGATCGTTCCAAGTTCGGTAGTAGTCTGCCCCGCCACGGGCATCCAAATGCGACGAGGTCGGCAAGGGTTGGATTGCCGGTCCAAAGTTAAACGACGTGCCAACTTGGGCATAGACGCGCAAACCGCTGTTCGACTGCAGTTGTACGCCGGCTGCAAGCAGACCGTAGTTATCGTTGAGCGTTTGCGGGAGTATGCCGCCGGTTGTGCGCGAGTCCCGCTGCAGCGTCAGTTCGGCAAAGGGCCGAAGCGGATCAAGTGGACCAAACGGCTTGCTGATGTCGAGCGCGTAAAACGTGTCCTGCGAAAAAGAATCGTGCAGCGCGTAGGCCGACAGGAAGCCGGCATCATCGCCGCGGACGGGCGCAGACCATATAAAGCACACGAGGCCTGCGCTCAGCGTGGCGAGCCACCGTGCCATCGCGACGTTGTTCTTCATCTACATAGGTGTTCGGCGCAGCGCCGTCCTGAGAATAGGGACATCATGTCCGGAGGGGAGCGGCGGCTGGTCCGTCAGAACATCTCCATGCGGACCTACCACGCTCGTGTCGCGCGCGCGTCCGGCGTAGAGGATAGTGATGGGAGGCGTTCGTGAGCAAACCAATCGAGCCCGAACACGTGCTGCTCGAATTTTTTACAATCTGCTCATTTAATGCAGAATCTGAACCGGCTACGCAGCCAATCCCACTCTTCGTGCTGGGATTCCGAGAGGGCGGCGAGCCGGTTTTCGTTTGGCTCGTCAACAAGAATGGCTTCGATGGAGCGAGCCTGACCCGCGACTCTTATTGGCAACACGCGCTCAGCGATCTTGAGTCCTATTTCAAGAAAAAACTCTCCAAATGCGTCGCGGAAGAGAACTCAGTACGCGGCGGCGTTGAACTCCTCGTCTCGACATACCAGAAACACCTTTGCTTTTCGCCATTGACTCCGGTTGCAGATCACCCATTTGGCCTGCGCAAGACGAAAGAACTCGCCACAGCATAATGTAGCAACGGACCTTTAGGTCCGTTAACCGAACCAAGAAGGGCGGCCTCAAGGCCGTCCTTCTTAATTTGCAACGGAGATTATGCTTCACTCGACCGCGGCCCAACCCGAACGTGCGATTTTAGCGGGCGTTGACACCGGCGAAGATCACGCTCTTTTCGAGATCGAAATGGACGAGCTCGACGCCTTGGCCCGCGCGGCGGGTGCGGTGGTTGTTGCGCGCGCAGTGCAGCGGCGTCCCAGCGTCGATCCGGCCACGCTGCTCGGTCAGGGCAAGGTCGAGGAAATTGCGCAGATTGCGCGTGCAAGAGATGCGAACCTCGTCATCACGCTCAAGGCATTGCGCCCTCGCCAACGCGCGGCATTAGAAAAGATGTTGGATGGCGTCGCCGTAACAGATCGCTCGGTCCTCATCCTTGACATATTTGCGAGTCATGCGCGGACGAGTGAAGGTAAGTTGCAAGTCGAGCTCGCGCAGCTGCGCCACACTGCGGCAAACCTTATCGGATCGCGCGACGCGCTCTCGCGTTTGGGCGGCGGTATTGGTACGCGCGGCCCGGGCGAGACGAAACTCGAGGTGGACCGCCGGCGCATCCGCCTGCGCATCTCGCACCTCGAAAGCCAGCTCGAGGAAGTTCGCAAACGGCGCTCCGAACAGCGCCGGAGCCGGGAGAGCACCCCGGTTGTCGCGCTCGTCGGCTACACAAACGCCGGGAAATCATCATTACTCAATGCGCTCTCCGGTGCCAACGTTTTGGTTGCCGATCAGCCTTTTGCGACGCTCGATCCAACGCTTCGCAAAGCCTACCTGGAGCCAGGCCAGGCGGTGATTCTCGCCGATACCGTCGGATTTATCAGCGACCTGCCCAAGGAACTCGTCGCGGCATTTCGCGCGACGCTCGAAGAAGTGACGAACGCAACGCTCTTGTTGCACGTGATTGACGCAAGCAATCCATATTGGAAGCGACAACGCGAGTCGGTCAACGTCGTGCTGCGCGAACTTGGCGCCGACGCCAAACCGGTGGTTTACGTCTGGAACAAAATCGATACGCAGCCTTACGTCGGACCAGCCGCAGATTTAGACGACGCAGGCGTGTTGGCATCTGCGAAGACCGGCTCTGGAATCGCCGAGCTCAAGTCGGTCATCGCGGAGCGGCTGCGTTCGCTCGCTTCACCATTACCCGCTTCTCCGTCTTCTTCCTCAACTGCCTGAGGCTCTGGCATAGGGAATGGCAGCCCGTCGGGGACTGTAAGCATCTCCGGCGCTTGCAAAGCACGCGGTAGTTGTTCGATAGGTTCAAGAACTTCAATCTTGGACTCAGTGGTTACTGATATGAGGTCCTTGAATTTGCGCGCGCTGACGAGTACTCTTGATTCGAGTGACCCGACTGCCTTATTAAACGCCTTAACGGCTCCGCCGAGGCCCTTGCCAAGGTCAAAGAAATGACCGCTCAAATCTGCAAGACGTTTGTAAAGATCGCGACCGAGATCGCTGATCGCTCTAGCTTCAACTGCGATCGCCTCTTGACGCCAGCCGTAGTAAACTGCTCGAAGAAGACCGATGAGCGTCGTCGGCGTTGCGAGTATAATGTTTTGCTCTATGCCGGCTTCAATCAGCGCGGGATCGGCCTCGAGTGCGGCGCTGAAGAATACCTCGCCAGGTAGAAACATGACAACAAGCTCGGGTGTGTCTTTGAATTGGCTCCAGTACGATTTTTTGGCGAGGCTGGCGATGTGCGTTCGAACGTTCTGCGCATGAGCCGTCATAAAGGTGCGCCGCGTCTCGTCATCTGGCGCATCCATTGCCTTGAGGTACGCCTCCAACGGGGTCTTGGCATCAACGATAATGCTCTTGTTTCCCGGGAGTCGCACTCGCATATCCGGACGCAGCTGTCCGTCTTCGGTTGTTAGAGTCTGCTGCTCAAAGAAATCGCAGTGCGCTTGCATACCGGCCATTTCGACAACGCGGCGTAGCTGAATTTCGCCCCAGCGCCCTCGAACTGCAGGTGAGCGTAGCGCTTTCACCAGGTTGGTTGTCTCGGATCGCAGCGCGACTTGGCCTTCGGAGAGCGCTCTCACCTGCTCGTTAAGCGCGGCATAGGCGCCGGTACGGCTCTTCTCAAGTTCGGCAATCTTGGCGTCAACTTTTTCAAGCGAGTCGCGCACCGGTTTGAGTGTGTCATCGATCGCGAGCTGACGCTTTTCTAAGTCACCCTTGGCAGCTTGTTGGTACGTTTCCAGCGTTGACTTCGCTAATTGGAGGAACGACTGATTATTGTTGCGGAGGGCATCCGCGGACAGCGCCGCGAATGCATTGCTCAACTTTTGTTGCGCCTCGTCCAGCAGCGCGATCTTCTCTGTACCCGCCGCTCTTTCGGCACTCAACTGTGCCTCGAGCGCCGCACGAGCCGACGCTATTTCCGTCAGTTCGCTCTGGAGCCGCTCGATTCGCTTCGCATCGCCTGGACGTAACAAAAAGATGGCGCCGGCACCAACGACGAGCCCGGCGACGAAAATAATAATAGGAAGAGATTCATTCATCAGCGGGTAGTTCGCGGTCGCGCAGACGAACGCTTCCTATCGGCGTGGCGGGGTGAGTCGAGCTTGACTCCCTCACGCTCAAGCAGCTCGCGCTTGCGCGTCTGGCCGGACGAACCGTACGGTCCCAGCCGTCCATCAGCATACACGACACGATGGCAAGGGATGATGAGCCACAAGGGATTGCGAGCCATCACTGTCGCCGCGGCGCGCACCGCAAGTGGTCTGCGGGCTTGGCGTGCAAGCCAGCCGTACGAGCGAGTTTCACCGTAAGGTATTTCGCGTGCCGCCAGAAGCACGTCACGTTCGAAGTCGCGCGCCCAGGCGAGATCGAGTGGAAAGTCATCGCCCTTGCCGCGAGCGGCCGTAGCCAACGCCTGCCGTAGCGCCGCAGGGACCTTCGCGTCGACAAGGATCATGCGCAACCGGTGTTCGAGGGCGCGCCTCGTCGAGAGCGACTCTTCATCGACTGCGCAAATTCCTGAGTTTGTCCACGCAGCACGCAAGCGCAGGCCGTCGACTGAAAGAACAGCGGTATTTGCGGTGGGCCGAAAACGCCGTTGCGCTGCTCTCCTCGGCTCTCGACTTCGCCGGATGCTACCGGCCATAGCGATGCATGATGCTCATCAGACGATCGTGTGGCAAGGCAAAAACAGTGTTACCGTCGCGTCCCGTCATGGTATGCGACGCAAGGATTGCGTTGACTATCGCTTCGTCTGTCGCTTCGATCCCCGCGACGAAGACAGGATTCAGGAAAGCCCGGTCCATCACCGTCGTCTGAAACGTACGCTGATCCGAAGCGTACGGAACGACGTTGGCGGTCGAAAAAGCGATGATGATATCACCGCTCCCCTCGCGTGAAGAGGCGCCCGTGCGCGCGAGGCCCAAGGCTGCGCGCTTTGCGAGATCGATGAGCTGTTGGTGCAGCAGAGGTGCATCGGTTGCCACGACGATAATAATCGATCCCTCACTGTGCTTACCCTGATAAGGCTGCAGGTCGTTGATGTTTGCGCCTACCGGAACTCCGTCGACGCGAAAATCCTCTCGGCGAGCAAAGGTATTGGCGTTCACGAGCACGCCGACGGTGTAAGCACCGTCTTCCTTCGCGGTCACGCGAGAAGCAGTACCGATCCCGCCGTGAAACGCGTAGGCTACCGCACCCGTCCCTGCGCCGACATCGCCTTGAGCAACCGGGCCGCCCGCTGCAGCATCCAGCGCAACGACCGCGTCGGCCGCCGTGTTGTGTCGGCCTCGCTGATCGTTGAGGAAATCATCATTTACTTCCGCTGCGACCGGAAGGGGCACATCTTCCTTGAGTCCGATTTGCGGATTGTGACTGAGCAGCCAGGAAATGATGCCGTCATCCACGCGTCCGATGGAGAGCGTGTCGGTCAGCGCGATAGGGGTCTCAAGCCATCCTGATTCATTGATCCAGAGGGTGCCCGTCATCTCACCGTTCCCATTGAGAGGCCACACGGCTGCCCACAGATGGTGATGCCAGATGTCAGGGCGTGGAATGATTGCGGTGATGCCAGTTCGCACCGGCCCCACGCCGGGGACGAGTTTCCCGGAACCGACGATGTGCGTGACCTGCCCAACTTTCACCCCGCCGACATCGGTGATCGCATCAAATGGACCGTGCGGTAACGTGCCGATATGAATGCCGAGCGCGGGCGCCTTTGCGTAGGGACCGTTGGTCGCAAAAGCAGTTGATGAAACCTGAGTCGTCGCTGCGGCGCACGCCACAGTTATTGCGGCAACACATAAAAAAACGACCAGCAATTGCTTCATCATACGTGTGGTTTCCACGCCTCGCGCACTTCAGCCTAGTCTGTGCGCCAGGACCACGTGCACGCGAGCGACAAGCCTCTTACTGCTCAATGCGCACTTCCAAAGTAGACCGATGCAGCGACGCCACTTCCTCCTCGTAGTAGGCGGCGCGAGCTTCGCAGGCGTTATTGGCAGCGGCGCGGTACCCGCGCAGGCGAAGGCCGACACGCCATTACGCGTGAGAGTGTTCTCCGGCGTGGACGTTTCGCGGCTGGAGATTAACGGCGTTACTATTGATGCAACAACAGGGATGATGACCAGCGGCGGGACCTCGTCGGCCATCGGAACCCAGATCATTGAGCTCACCGGCGACCCGTACCTTGATGTCAACGCCCATTCGGCGTCGGGAGATTCCATTCAACGACGCTATCCGGGAACGATGTTCGTCATGACGCATGGCGCCACGCTTTTGGCGATCAATCAAGTTGAGGTTGAAACATACGTGGCATCGGTCATGTCAGCCGAGGTCAGTCCCGGCTGGGCGACCGAATCGCTCCGTGCGCAAGCAATTGTCGTCAGAACGTACGCCGCTCATTCACGTCTGTCGCGCGGGCCGCAACATTATGATCTCAAAGACGATACCTCCAGCCAAGTATACCGCGGCATCGATGACGTCGCGCAGAGCTTCGTGAGCGCCGCACAAGACACGGCCGGACAAATTGTTCACTCAGGCTACGCTCCGGCTTCGGTCTTTTACAGCGCAGCGTGCGGCGGCCACACCGCAGCTTCCGAGGAGCTGACCGGGCAGCCCTCACCCGCGTATCTTGTCGGAGTCTCCGACCTAGACTCCGGCGGTCACGCCTTTTGCAGCGCAGCGCCTTATTTTCGATGGAAGAATTCGGTATCGGCGGCATCTATGGCTCGGATCGTGGACGTGCCGGCGGAACAGCTCAACTCCATTGCCGTCGTTGACCGTTGGCCGGATGGCCGTGTGAAAACTATCACCGCAGGCGGCTCGAGTTTTACGGTCACGTTAAATGGCCGCGAATTCTACGCGCGAGCGCTGAGGGTGCTTGGGTACAAGGTTATCCCAAGCTCTCAGTTTGATGTCACTCGCGATACTCAGGGGTTCTCGCTTGTCGGCCATGGCGTCGGTCACGGCGTCGGCATGTGCCAGTGGGGCGCTCGGGGTCGTGCGGACGCGGGCATGAACGCGGCCCAAATTATAGAGGCCTACTTCCCAGGCACGACAGTTACCGGCTCGCGATAAGGTCGAGCATCGAATCTTCATGTGCCCACACGGCATCCAGACTGTGCTCCCAATTATTCACTAAGAATACAAAGATCACAGGCCCGTGGTTCGTTGTGAGCACGTAGCCCGCGAGCGCGCTTGCACCCTGGATGTATCCGTCCTTGGCAAAAACCCGCCCTGTTGCCTCAGGCGCGAGATGGCGCACACGGACCGTACCTTCAATACCCGCGCGCGGCAACAGCGTAAACGGTGCTTCTGGAAGCGGTTGGTTAAGCAAAAATCGCAGCGACGCGGCAATGCAGTTCGCTGTCACCTTGTTGCGCGCGGAAAGGCCTGAACCGTCAGCAATCACCACACCTTGATTCGGCACGTGATTGCTTTGTAGGAATGCTTGTTCTGCAGCAAATGAATTTGGCAGGTTGCCGAGGCCGAATGCCTTCCATCCCACCGCGCGCAGTAGCTCCTCCGCATAATGGTTGTCACTCAGGAAGAACATCTGCTTGACGATGCGATCGAGCGTTCTCGATCGATGTTCCCATAGCGTTGTAGTGCGCGCCGGCGGGCTGCTTTCTCCGGCTGAGCCGCTGACCTCGATGCCGGCGAGCTTCATCATGGCAAGCAACGAGACGGCCGCGGCGTGCGTAGGATGTGGCACGGCTCGCCAATACTTCTGCGGCGCGCCGTACGGGATCTGGCCACGTACCTCGTAGCCTCCGTCGTTCGGGAGCGGATCGATGTGTAGTGTGTTCTCAGAATCTGCGGCGGCTGTTTCAACCGAAGCAATAACGTTCTGCCCCGGCGGATCCACCGCGACCATTGCTTCGGTCCCAGCGCGCGGAGTGATCGTGAATTGCAAAGAGCCTCCATCGATCGATACTGCACTGGCCGGCGCGGCCCAACCATACTGGAGATCGTTCGCCTCCCAACTATCGCTCACGCGGTCTGGTCCGTAACGCGAACCATCAGCATAGACGTTTCCTGCGATGCTCTGAACACCGTGTAGCTGGATCTCGCGGACCGCAGATCGGAGATTGTCGCTCGTAAGCTCTGGGTCGCCGCCTCCCACAACCCAGATATTGCCGTTGAGGACGCCGCCGCTTGGGCTTTCGTCGGAGACGACTGACGTGATAAACCGGTACTGGGGTCCAAGCGCGCCAAGAGCAGCGGCCGCGGTCATGAGCTTTATTGCCGAGCCTGGAATGAGAGGAAGGCGTGGGTTGCGGCTGTACAACACGCGACCGTCTCGCCCGTCGAGAACCAGCATGCCGGTTGACGCAGGGAAAACATCGGTTGCCACTAGCTTGTCTAAGTCTGTGCGCAACTGCGCGGCTTGCGTTTGCGTCCATGTGTTGCCACGGCGCAGCCACGATGTTGTATGATGCGTGGGCGGCGGGAGCTGTGCTTGCTGCGTTTGGATCGTGTGCTGCGAGTGTCCGCGGCCGACGATGACCGCGAGCGCCACCACGACGATTGCCAGAACCAACACGCCAATGCGGCGCACGCGGCGGTTGCGCCGTCGACGCCAGCGCCCTGGTTTAAGCCGTGGATCCATGCGCACTAAAGAGGGTTGTTTGCCGCGTGCCGTGCGGCACCAAATTTGTGACGCGAACCCCGATCAGCCGCACCGGTTGTCCGATGACCGTCTTTGCGAGACAGTGCGCGGCCGCTTGCGCAATCGTCTCTGCATCGTCGACCGGCTCGACGAACGAAGTTTGACGCCCGACCACGCGGAAGTCGGACAGCTTGATCTTGATTCCCACAGTGTATGCACAGAGTTGCTTGCGCCGGAGCCGCTCGGCCAACTCAACTGCTTGCGCATTGACAACCTGCGCAAGGGCTGCAGCGTCGCTGACATCGTGCTCGAAGGTTTCCTCACTTGATATCGAGCGCGCTTCCCAGTCTTCGGCAACAGGGCGGGGGTCGATGCCGCGCGCGAGATCCCGCACTTCGGTTCCCCATCTGCCAAAAAGCGCGTGCAACCGCTCATCCGAAAGCTGCGCGATCTGCCCGATACGCTCCAGTCCTTGCCCGAGCAGCCGTTGTTCCGTCTTCGGCCCGATTCCCCACAGCCTTCGCACCGGCTTCTCCGCTAAGTAGGCTGCTTCTGAGCCTACCGGTACTGCAATGAGGCCATCGGGCTTTCCGTCATCGCTCGCGATCTTTGCGACCATCTTGCCTGATGCGATACCCACCGAAATCGACAATGCCGTTGTGCTCCGAACCGCGGACTTGATCTTCTTGGCGCTTTCAACAGCATCGTCGAGCGTGAGATCTCCCAAATCGAGAAATGCCTCATCCAGTGAAAGCCCCTCGATCGCTCGTGCGTGTTCCCGAAAGATGGCGAATACCGCGTTGCTTGCCTCGCGATATTTTGTGAAGTCAGGCGGCACGATAACGAGGTGCGCGCAGCGTTCGCGGGCTTTGAAGAGCGGCATCGCGCTGTGTATGCCGAATGGCCGCGCCTCATACGAGGCCGTGAGCACGACCGCGCGGCGGCTGGATCCTGCGACAACAAGCGGTTTGCCTCGCAGCGCCGGGTCGTCGCGCTGCGCGACGCTTGCGTAAAACGCGTCGAGATCGGCGTGCAGAATCATGCGGTTGTTTTAACCGGTACCCACCACTCGAAGCGCGGTTCCCATCGGCCAAACCAGTACACGAGCGATTGCCATTTCCCATAGCGTGCAAAACGCCGGCGGATCTGTTTCTCGGTTGGCCGCTTTCCGTGAAAGAGCTCACGCGTGGCGTAGGCGTAGGTCGCGCTATCGACCGGCAAGTGATCGTAATGACGGAGCAAATTCATGAGAAAATGTGTGGAAGACTTGCCGACGCCCTTGAGCCCGACGAGTGCATCGAACAGTTCCTTCTCTGTCATCTTCTTCGCGGCGGCGTCGATGGACTCTAGGTCGATCTTACCTGACTTCTGCGCTCTCGCGAGTTCGCTTATATATGGTGCGCGGTAACCCGCCCGCACAGTGTCGCGCAAGAACTTCTCTTTCGCACGTATCACCTGCCCGGGAGTCGGCCAGGCGCGAAGGCTCGGGTCGGCAGGGCAAGGTTCGCCCAGCTCCGCGAGACGATTGATCATGGTAACCGCCTGACGCCACGTCACGTTGGTGCTCAGGATAGTCTTGACAACGTCTTCCCACAGCGTCGGCGCGCGCATGCAACGGCCGGCGCCCAGCTTGAGCGCCGCGGCGAGGTCGGGCACGTGTTTGCACAATTCATAGAAACCGCTCAAATCTTCATCGGCGTGCAGCATCACAGTGACACGGCGAGCCATTTCCGACGCGACGCCGGGGTCGCGTGCGTTCTCCCCCTTCACTGTAATGACGAGGTCGCGATAATTGCGTCGCGCTGACGGTGCCTCTTCAACGCGTACGAGCATGATGCGACCATCGCGAAGCGCTTCGGCTCGCAGCAAGGCTTCCGCGTCCGCGTCCCATCGAAATGGCAGAGTTTGATACCAGCCGTGTGAGACGACCGTCGAAAAGAGACTGAACGGCCGCTTCACCGAAAGGCGCGTGCTGGCAGTGAGCATATCTTAAAAGCTTGGGTGTCGAGAATATTTATCCCGCTCCCAACAGGCTCATTCAAAACCTGACGGGAACCGATGGATTCTATGGGCGCTCGGCGACCCGCTGCAAAAGATAAAAACGGGACCCTCGAACTTGCGCGCCGCGTGCTTGCGCACGACTGGCGAGCGCTTGCGAGAGCGATCACCAAGATCGAAAATGGCGAGGCTGGCGCAAGCCGGCTCGTTGCAGCCCTCTATCCCCACACAGGCCACGCGCACATCATCGGCGTCACCGGGCCGCCGGGCTCAGGCAAAAGCACACTCGTTGACGCATTGGCCACAATCATCCGCAAAGACGGGCGCTCCGTCGGCATCGTCGCGGTGGATCCATCGAGCCCATTTACCGGAGGCGCGGTCCTCGGCGATCGCGTGCGCATGCAGCGGCACGCGGGTGACAGCGGGGTCTTCATTCGGAGCATGGCGGCGCGTCACACACGCGGCGGTCTCGCACCGGCAACGCGCGACGTCATACGAGCGCTCGATGCATTTGGCTGCGATGTCATTCTCGTTGAGACAGTCGGCGTTGGACAGGTCGAGCTTGAAATTATGAAAGTCGCTGACACGGTGGTTGTCGTGACAGTCCCTGGCCTGGGCGACTCGGTGCAGACGATTAAGGCCGGATTGCTCGAGATCGCCGATTGCTTTGTCGTTAACATGGCCGACAGACCCGGAGCCGCGCTGACTGTCGCTGACTTACGCGCGATGCTCACGCTCGGCGGGGCGGAAGAGCGGCGCAGACGTTGGGTGCCGCCGATTATCGAAACGATAGCGATAACTGGAGCCGGCGTTGACAAAGTTTGGGATGCGTGTCAACAACATCGTCTCGTGCTGAGCGCAGACGAACGAATGGGGCGATCGCGCGACCGGCTGCGCGAGGAAGTCCTCGAAGCGGTGACGCTCGGAGTGGGGACCTATGTCAACGAGGCTATCTCACGCAACGGCGCCATGGAAGATATTCTGGCGGCTGTGCTGCGTCGCGAACTCGACCCAAAGAGCGCGGCCGACCGCATCATCGCCCGCCACCTCAAGCGTTTATCCTAGCCATTGCGGGTACAACTCGGAAGCAGCCACATATAGGCTAGCGCTTTTCCGCTGTTTGGAAGCATACTTTTGGCATATGGTTATTGAGACCCCGATTCGGGTATAATGAGGTCCTAAGGGGACCGCTGCAATGATGACATTTCCTCTCGAGCTCATCTCAGAGCCCACAGAAGACGACGTGCTGCACATTGATCCGGTGGTCGAATACGACCGCCGCAAGATTTGGCGCGATTTCTCCCAGAAAATGATGGAACAGGTCGGCGACGGCGCCGAAGAACTGATCGCGCGCGGCCGTCCTACCGGCCCATAGCGCATTTCGCGCAACTCAAGCTCGGGGCAAGGGCGGTCAAGCGGCCGCCCTTCCCTTTTCCGCCGGCAAGGCGCGAGCTAAACGCGCCGCAAACGACGTCGACATGTTGGGCTTGTTACTCGCTCTGAATTTTCTTGCTGCCACTAAAGCGCCACCGGCAGACGCACACGACATACGGTTTCTCGAACAAACGGTCACGCGCGTCGCCAACAGCTATCCGGCGAGGACCGCCCAGTTAGGCGTTGTCATCGAGGAAGCAGCATCCGGCAGGCGCTTGATCATGCGCCAAGCCGACCGCGAGTTTGCACCGGCGTCGAACTTCAAGCTGCTGGACGCCGCCGCGGCGCTCTCGTATTTGGGTGCCAGCTTTCGATTTTCGACATCGCTGTTGGCGCGCGGGAGTATCAGCGGGGGCACCCTCAACGGCGACTTGATCTTGGTGGGTGGCGGTGACCCAATTCTCACGCGCGACGATGTGCGCGCAGCAAGCGCGATGGTCAAAGCGGCTGGCATTGTTAAAGTTGCCGGCACAGTCTTGGTCGACGGTTCTTCGTTTGATGGACAACGCTATGGTTCGGGCTGGGCGTGGGATGATATGCCGTACTACTATCAGCCTCCCATACAAGCCCTCGCCGTCGATGAGGGAACGGTTGGCGTGAACGTCACGCCCGGCGATCGGGTTGGAGCGCCAGTCAGCGTCAGCCTTGAGCGCGACCCAGGCTCGATGTCCCTCGTGTCGATTGCCCTTACCTCGAAAGACAAGAACACGGATGATGTCGATTGCTTTCGATCGCCGGGCAGCAAGACGATCACCATCGTCGGCCATGTGCCGCTCGGAAAGCAGACGTCTTCCATCCGGTGTGCGGTTGAGGACTCTAACGAAGACGCGGCGGCAGTGCTCACGCAAACACTCGCGGATGCGGGGGTATCGGTTGGCGCTACCGCACTGGGTGAGCCGCCGAAAAACATCGGGCTCGACATGTCTGACTTCGGCCCACTGCCGCCCGCCTTGCCGCTGCGTTACCCAGGAGCCACCGTGCTCTGGTCACACGCCTCGCCCACCCTAACTGAACTCTTGCGCCGGATGATGCCGCCCAGCGACAACTTTATCGCCGAACACCTCTTCAAAATGCTGCCGGTTGCAGCATTCGGCCAGCGTGGGTCATTCGACGGCGGGGCGAGCGTTGAACGGCAGTTCATACGCTCCTTGGGGCTTGACCCTCGCAGCATCGATAACGGCGATGGGTCGGGCCTGTCGCAAGGCGATCGCATCACGCCGCTCGATTTGGCTGAGATTCTTCGCTGGGAAACGCGTAGCAGCAGCGGCGCCGCGCTCATCAGCGCGCTCGCCAGAGCTGGCATTGAGGGTACGGTCCGCCACCACTTACAGGGTAGCGATGCAGTGGGTCGCGTGCTTGCAAAAGACGGATATATTTGGCACGTTTCGACTTTTTCCGGCTACGCACTGTCCAAGCACCACGGCCTGATGATCTTCTCGATAATGTTCAACGACGTAAATGGCCTGATGCGCCCGATCTACAAGGACGAAGACGAGATCGTCAAAGCGATCGTCAACATGCCCTAATCATATTTCGACGACCTCGCCCTGACGGGCCGGGCTTGCGTCAAAGCCATATTTGTCGTGCACTGCCGCCGCGAGCGAAGCAGCTGGCGCCGGGTCCGCGTGCACGATAAACGTTTTTGGCTTGGACTGAAAATTCCCGAACCATTGCAGGAGCTCGTTTCGGTCAGCGTGTGCTGAGAATCCGTCAATGTGCGCAATGTTCGCTTTGACGTCGATCGGCACTCCCATGATTCGTGGCTGTTTTTGGCCAGACAGAAGCTGCTGGCCGATCGTGCCGGGCGATTGGAACCCGACAAAGCAGATCGTATCGTTCGAGCGGGGCAGCCTGTTGCGCAGATGGTGCAGCACGCGACCGCCCGCAGCCATCCCACTCGAAGCGATGATAATTGCATCCGACGCAATGTTGTTAAGAGCGATTGACTCCTGCTGCGTCTGAACGTTTGTAACAAAACCGCAGCCGATGCTCAGATACTCTGTGCCAAAGCGCTCTTGCAGGTTAAACCGCGTCGCCTCGGGATGCCGCGCCATGATTGCATCCGACGCAATGCCCATCGGACTGTCAACGTAGGTTGCCACCTTCGGAATTCGTGAGGCAGCCTGCAACTGACCGATAGCGTACAGGATTTCTTGCGTACGACCAACCGCAAACGCCGGAATGACGAGCACCCCTTTGCGCTTCATCGCGTCGATGATCACCGTACACAGGTCATCTTGAGGATCGTTTGTCGGATGGAGGCGGTCGCCATATGTTGACTCGCATAGGACGTAGTCGCCGTCCGTAATTGGTGATGGATCGCGCAGCAAAGGGCGGCCGTAGCGGCCGAGATCGCCCGTAAAAACGAGTTTGCGCGTATCGAACCAGATCTCCATGATTGCCGAGCCGAGAATGTGGCCAGCGTCGCTGAAGCGGAACTGGCAGCTTGCAATATCCTGGCGCATGTCGCCGTAAGCAACTGTTTTGAACAACGGCACAACTTTATCCACGTCACCGTGTGTATACAGTGGTGTTTGATGCAGCCCGCGCTCTGGATGTTTGCGAGCGCGCACCGCCTCGTCTTCTTGCAAGCCAGCCGCGTCGCGGAGCACGAGTTCTGTGACGTCGGCGGTCGCAGACGTACAGTAGATCGGCATGTGAAAACCTTGCTGCACGAGCGCAGGTAAATAGCCACAATGGTCAAGATGCCCGTGCGAAAGCAGCACAGCATCGAGGTGCTTTGGATCAACGGGCGGCGGCGTCCAATTGCGTTCGGTGAGCTCGCGTTGCCCCTGATAGAGACCGCAGTCGAGCAGCACTCTCGCGCCGGTGTCGGTTTCCAGCAGATGCTTGCTGCCGGTTACGACTCCGGCGGCGCCGATGAAGGTGATGCGGGCCATGGATGCTCCCCTTCGTCTGGTTGCTCGACAAATACGGACGGGTGCTTGTAGTGTTCTTTGTGGTAGAGCTCGATGCAGCGCGCGACGAGCTTCGCTGGATCAGCTTCGTATACGATGTGCGCGCCGGTTTGCTTGCGCAGCTTGGGAACAATGCCGGGCAAATCATCAGCAATTCCCTCACTGTGAGCGAGGATGCCGATCAATTTGCCCTCGTCGTAAGCGATCGCGAACTCACCGAGTGTGCCAGATCGGCCGCCGATAATGATGACGATATCCGACGAGTGGATGTTGTCGACCTCACGTCCCATGAGCCCGCTACCCGTGTAGATGATGACGTCGAACGCCTCAACCGGCGACTTGTAGCGCAACACATGCTCGCTGCGCGAGAGCGCCGGCGAGATGCCGATCGACAGGCCGCCTGCCGATTTCGCACCGCGCGCGGTGTCGTACGGCAGCCCGGGGCAGGCGCCCGTGATGAGAGCGCACCCAGCTTGCGCAATAGCAACGCCAAGGTCGAACGAACGCTGACGAACTTCCGAGTTCAAACGCCCCCCGGCCGATCCCATCACCCCGATCGTGCGGACGGTTCTGTCTTCATTCGGATCGTATGACGGGTCGAGGTCGGGGCTTACTGTGGTCGCTTCGCCATATGCGTGTTCTTGCGGACGTGCTGCATGGTCGCCACCTGATGCGCGTGACATGCGAAAGTCGCTTCGTTTCAGCGTAGTCACCTGCCTGCGCGAGGCTTCACCGCGCGTTCGTCGTAATAAAGTATTGAATGCAGACCCGTAGGGACATTCGCAACATCGGAATCGTTGCGCATGTCGACCATGGAAAGACAACGCTGGTCGACGCGATGTTGCGGCAGGCCGGTATCTTCCGAGATCCATCCGCAGCTGGCGAACGTATCATGGATACCAATCCCATCGAGCGCGAGCGCGGCATCACGATTTTAGCCAAAAATACCGGCGTCGATTGGAACGGCGTCAAGATCAACATCGTCGACACACCTGGGCACGCTGATTTCGGTGGCGAGGTCGAGCGCGTGCTCCAAATGGTTAATGGCGTGCTGCTGTTGGTTGACGCAGCCGAAGGACCGCTGCCGCAAACTCGTTTCGTGCTGCGCAAAGCGCTCGAGCAAGATCTTCCTGTCATCTTGGTCATCAACAAGATCGACCGCAAAGATGCTCGGCCCAAAGAAGTCCTCGACGAAGTGCTTGCCCTGTTCATTGACATCGGCTGCGCAGATCACCAGCTTGATTTTCCGGTTGTCTACACAAATGCGCGCGAAGGCACGGCGACGCACGACTTGTCACACCCCGGCAGCGATATCGCTCCGCTCATGGAAACGATCATTCGCTACATCCCCGAGCCACCGGGCATCATGGATGCGCCGTTCCAGATGCTCGTGTCAAATATCGATCACAACGATTACGTGGGGCGCATCGCGGTTGGACGCATCTTCCGCGGAACGGTCCACAAAGGAGAATCGGTCGTCCGGCTCAACCGTCAGGGCTCCACGACGCATAAGGTCACTGGTCTCTTTGATTTTTACGGACTGCAGCGCCGCGAGCTGGAGCAGGCTGGCGCCGGTGACATCGTCGCGCTGGCCGGCATTGAGAACGTCAATATCGCGGAAACGGTTGCGGCTGCCGAACACCCCGAAGCTGTCGACGCAGTGCTCGTGGACGAGCCGACCGTCTCGATCGATTTCCAAGTCAATATGTCGCCGTTCGCCGGACGCGAGGGAAAGTACGTGACGAGCCGTCATCTCGGCGAGCGCTTAACGAAAGAGTTAGAAAGCAACGTCGCGCTGCGGGTGTCACCAACCGCGTCTCCCGACACCTTTGCGGTCTCCGGGCGGGGCGAGCTCCATCTCTCGGTGCTCATCGAAACGATGCGACGCGAAGGCTACGAGCTCGCCGTTTCGAAGCCGCAAGTTATTTCCATAGAGAAGGACGGCAAGACGCTCGAGCCGATCGAGTATCTCGTCCTCGATGTCGCCGACGACCACGCAGGTGCAGTCATCGAAGCGCTGGGGCGCCGGCGCGCCAAGCTGCTCAATATGCTGAATCTTGGTTCTCAGCGCCGTCTTGAGTACACGATTGCAACTCGCGCGCTCTTTGGGTTGCGCGGGGAACTCCTGACGCTATCGCGCGGCACGGTCGTGATGAGTCACGTCTATCACGATCATCAACCGCAGGAAAGCCAGGCGAGCGACCGCGGTTTTGGCGCGCTCATCAGCGCCGAAACGGGCACGGTAACTGCTTATGCGCTGAACAATCTGCAGCAGCGCGGCCGTTTCTTCATCGGCCCGCAGACGCATGTGTACGAAGGCATGATCGTGGGCCGGGCCAACACGGAAGACGACGTCACGGTCAACGTGTGCAAGGCCAAGAAGCTCACGAACATGCGGGCTGCAGGCTCGGATGACGCGCCCAATCTCGCGCCACCCGAAGTGTTAACGCTCGAGCGCGCTCTGGAAGTTATCAACTCCGACGAGTTGATCGAAGTAACGCCGAAATCGATTCGCTTGCGAAAGAAAGATCTGACCGAGGATGCGCGGCGCAAGGCGCGCATGACTGCTCGCCAGCGCTCGCTCGCCTAGGCGCGCATCACTTATTTCGTTTCCTCCATATGTGCATGACAATGACGGCGGGGAGTGCACCGATGCACCACCCACCGATGATGTCGATCGGCCAATGCACAAGTGCGTACATCCGCGCGACGCCGATAGCCACAGCCGTAACCGTGGCGACGACTGCTGCAGGAGCATCGATGAACCAGAGTATCGCGGCGAGAAATGCGGCGACAGCGCTGTGATCCGAAGGAAATCCATTATCCATCGAATGCGCAAACAGTGGTGCGACGCCTGAGCGCACGAAAGGCCGTTGATCGAAGAACACATGCCCTCCGAGGAGGTCCAGTCCAACAGCTGCTGCTGCACCGAGAGCGAACCACGGAAGCAGTCCACGTGGACGATGTCGCCAAAGCCCGGTCACAAATGCCACGAGGCTCACGACGAGCCCGAAGTTGGCAATTGCAATCATCGCGCCGTCGAGCCACGCATGGGCCCACAGTGAGTGAAAAAAAGAAATTACCTGCATGTAACCCGACTTCCAAATACGAGCGATCGCTGTCCTCTACATACGCACTATTTTTCGTTGGATGTGCCCTCACGCAACACGTTGCGCAACCGGGGTCCTCGCCCGGGATAGCTCACTTCGCAGATCCACGCAGTCCGACAACTCGGCGCCGCTCCCTGCAGGCGGCAACTCCGCCCTCTTTAAGATGATCTTTGCCGCGTTTACATCGGCATGATCGCTGTGTCCGCATCGGCTGCATACAAATGAAGCTTGGCTGCGCCTATTTTCAGGCGCAACATAGCCACATTCTGCGCAAGTTTGCGAACTGTACTGTGCCCTCACAAACACAACTGCTCGTCCAGCCTCTTCCGCTTTGGCCAGCACCATGTTTGCAAATTGACGCCATCCAGCGTCCAGCATCTTTCTGTTCAAGGCGGCCTTAGCCGCTACGTTTCGACCCGGGTGCTCGAGTGTGCCCCGAGCGCTGCGAGTCATATTGCTTACCTGGAGTTTCTCTAGCACCATCCGGTCATAACTCTGAACTAGCGCTCTTGAGAGTTTGTGGTGCCAATCCCGACGCGCCCAGCGCAGCGCATCGTGCGCCCGTGCGAGGCACTTCACCGCTTCATGTCGGCCACTACTACCACGTTTTCGCCTGGCTACCTGACGCTGCGCTCTGCCCAGCGCCGCAGCTCTTTTTTGTCCCAGAGCAGCGTGAGGTGCAAACTCTCCGTCACTGGTTGCATACATTGTCGCCACGCCGACGTCTATACCAACGCTTCTCCCACTAGGTGACAGGGGTTCTATAGCGCGTTCGCATTCAAAGAGCAGGTACCAGCCACGAGGACTTCGCACGATCATGACCCGACCGAATGCTGGGACCTCGCGGCCCTTACGAATGCGAACGCTGCCTACCCCCGATATGACCACTTTAGATCGCGTGGTGGAGAATCGCAGCGCTCGATTGCCATGCGGGAACTCGAGGGTGTTATAGCGTTTTGCTGCACGAAAACGAGGGAAGCCCGGTGTATGGCCTGTGCGCAGGCGGCGAAAGAACGCATTAAAGGCCAGATCCAGCTTGCGCAGCGCTGCATCTAGTAACTCGCGATAAACCGCTGCTACGCGTGGATCAGATGCTCGAAGCTCCGTGAGCTGTTTGTACTGCATTTTATGGGTGATAGAAAGCCTGCGCTCTCGCCATGCATTGCGGCGCTGCTCTAAGGCTACGTTGCAGATCTGGCGGCAAACATCCAAGCATAGCTGAAACCGCAGAACTTGCCGCCGGGTTGGGAATAACTTGAGCCGTTCCATCCGCTTCATACCGGACAGCTCTATCCCCCTTGGCGCATCTCCGTCTAGGGTGGGCCCGTTCGATGCGACGCGCTGACGCACTGCATCCTCGCCATGTCCACGCATAGCTTGCGGGCGGGTCGCTCTCTTTCGGGGCGCCACAATCATCGTTGAGCTCCATGGAAAACACGCGCCTTGGGCAGGAAAGGGCTAGATGATTTGTCGCAACTAGGGGGCCATGCCAGTTCATCCCATCCATCACCTAGCTATAGGCACGGATGCCTTTAACGTCGCAAAGAAGTTCTACGGCGCGCTGCTGCCCGCGCTCGGCTTTGATCTTGTCTTCGAAAAGGATGACTCGTTTGGCTATCAGCGTGAAGGCTTCGAAATTATCGTTCTCAAGGGTAAGAGTCTCAAAGATGACCTGTGGGACGGCGAGCGGCGTGTCGGCTTCGATCACCTAGCACTCAACGCAGACTCACGTGCGAAAGTGGATGAGTGTGCGAAGATCCTTGACGAACTCGGCGCCGAAGTTGACGACGCTCCTGCAGTTGTGAACGAGATGGGCGAGGATTACTACGCGCTGTGGGTTCGCGACCCGAGCGGCCTGCGTATCGAAGTCGTCTACCAGGGAAGTTAAAAAGAACGGACCTAAAGGTCCGTTGCTACAAGTTTCTAGTGGTTGCTACAAATTTCTAGTGGTTGCTACAAGTCTTCGGTTGTTTTCAGCGCGAGCGCCTGTTTTAACACCTTGAGGCCGAGCAGTGCGCACTTCAAGCGCGCCGCTGAAATGTTGATCCCCAAGTTTTCGAGCACGTCTTCTTTGCCAATCTTTGCAATTTCGGCCAGCGTTTTGCCCTTCACGGCCTCGGTAAGGAGCGACGCTGACGCTTGGGATATTGCGCAACCGCGTCCACTGAATTTAATGTCATCAACGAGGCCGTCGCGCAGCTTGAGATCCATACGGATCTTATCGCCGCACAAAGGATTGTTGTCCTCAAAGCTTGCGTCTGGGGATTCCAATGTGCCTGCGTTGCGCGGATTGCGATAGTGATCGAGGATGAAATCGCGATAGAGCTCATCCATGCCGCTGAAGTCGTTTACCACGGTGACTCTCTCAGGCAATTTTGAAGATGCGCTTCGCCACACCGATGCCGGCTACAAGCGCGTCGATCTCGGCCGGTGTGTTGTAGATATAGAACGACGCTCGGGTCGTCGCCGGAACGCCGAGCTTTTCCATCAGCGGCTGATTGCAGTGATGGCCGGCGCGCACACAAATGCCTTCTCTATCCAAGATACTGGCCAAGTCGTGTGCGTGTATGTCGCCGACCGTCATCGAGATGACGCCTGTGCGGTGCTCGATGCCAGGTCCATAAATTGTGACGTGAGGTTCCCGTGAAAGCTTGTCAAGTGCGATCGTTGCAAGCTTCATCTCATAGGCGTGAACGCGATCCATGCCGATCGTTTCGAGATAGTCAACGGCGGCACCGAGGCCGATAGCTTCAGCGATCGCAGGCGTTCCCGCCTCGAATCGCGCGGGCACGTCCGCATAGGTCGACGACTCGTAGCCCACGACGTTGATCATGCCGCCGCCGGCCAAGAACGGGGGCATCGCATCGAGCAGCTCTTTGCGCCCCCACAAAATGCCGACGCCCGTCGGGCCTAACATTTTGTGAGAGGAAAATGCCATGAAATCGCATTGCCAATCGGTTACGTCAACGGGCATACGAGGAACTGCTTGGCACGCGTCAACCACGCTGATCGCGCCTGTTGCGCGCGCGCGAGCACTCAACTCCTTGACCGGATTAATCGTGCCGAGCGTATTGCTGACGGCCGTAAATGCGAAGAGCTTCGCGCCATCAAGCAGATCGTCGAGATGCGTCAGGTCGAGCCGGCCATCCTCGGTGATGGGAACAAACCGCAGCTTGGCTTCTTTTTCGTGAGCGAGAATCTGCCACGGAACAAGATTGGAGTGATGCTCCATCTCGGTCGTCAGGATGATGTCGCCCTTGCGAATATTGTGACGTCCCCAGGCATAGGCGACGAGATTCAATCCTTCGGTTGCATTGCGGACGAAGATGCATTCGGCGGCGCAAGGCGAGCCGATGAAGCGTGCGACTTTGGCTCGCGCCTCTTCATAGGCTTCGGTGGCAAGTTCGCTGATATGATAAATGCCGCGGTGAATGTTGGCGTGATACCGGCGGTAGTAGTCATCCATCGCCTCAATCACTTGAACCGGCTTTTGCGACGATGCCGCGCTGTCAAGGAAAACGAGCGGCTTGCCGTGCGGGCGTTCTTTGAGGATGGGAAAATCGGCGCGGATGAGGGCGACTTCGGCTTCGGACAATACGAGCGGGTGATCCGCTTCTCGAACGACGCTCTTCACGACGACAGGTCCACGAAGATACGGCCGTTCGAAACATGCACTGGGTACGTTCGCACTGGACGGACTGCGGGCAAGGCCGTGACTTGGCCGGACGTCACGTCAAAACGAGCGCCGTGGCGCGGACATTCAATTTCCTTTCCCTCAAGCTCACCCTGACCCAACGGCCCACCGTCATGCGTGCAGACGTCATCGATGGCGTAAATTGTGCCACCATAGTTGCACAGCGCGATGCGCAGGCTGTCGGCGGTCACGGTTTTCACTTTGCCTTCGGGAATTTCGTCGACACTGGCGACATCGACTGTCTGCGTCGGCACGTTAGGAAGCTCCGACCCGCTCAAGGTGCGGCGCAACCATGCCACTGAGCGGTTCCGTCACGCTCGGCCTTCCGAACTTCTGAAACACCTCTTGGAAGAAACCTTCGACAATGAGGCGCGCGCCCTGATCCGGTGAAAGGCCCCTGCTTTCGGCATAAAATAATTGTTCTTCATCGACTGGTCCGACGGTCGCGCCGTGCGTGCAGCGAACGTCGTCCGCCTCGATCTCGAGCATCGGCTCTGTGTCAGCACGCGCGCCCTCGCCCAGCAGGAGGTTGCGATTGGCCTGATACGCGTCGCTGCGTTGCGCGCCGCGATCGATGATGATGACGCCGGTGTACGATGAATGTGAACGGTCATCCAGGGCTGCTTTGAAGAGCAAATCGCTGCGAGTATTGGGGGAGCGATGGCCTTGAAGCGTTCGATAATCGAACTCTTGCTGATCTTCTGCAAAGACGAGGCCGAGCATGTCGCTCTCCGCGCCCTCACCGCGCAGCTCAACCTCGACGTCGGTGCGCGCAAGGCGGCCGCCGATCCCGAAGTTGAGACTGACGAGCTTGGAATCACGCGCCATGGTCGCGCGCTGGTGCGAGAACACTGAGCTTGTCTTTGCGCAATCTTGAACGTGAGCATAGTGGACGTGCGACGCCTCACCGCACATAACGTCGACAACGCCGGCCGAAACGCGTTCGCTTTCGCGATGCGTCTCCGCGATCGTAAGCTTTGACTTGGCGCGCGCAACGATAACGACACGAGGGTATGTACCGGCCGTCACGTCAATGCGAATGGGCTCGCTGGCTTCAAAACCCTCAGGTGCAAACACGAAAATGCCGTTTTGCCAAGCTGCTTCCGCGATCGCCGCATAGCGGCCCACGGACTTTCCGTGGTGCTCCATGCCGATTGCTTCGCGTATCGCGTCCTCGTGCGTTCCAAGCGCCGTGGCGAGCGAGCAGACGACGAGGCCGCGCTTGAGGTCGTCCTCGGCAGCCCAGTATTCAAAGCTTGTCGGCACAGGTGTCGGCGCGCGAAGGTCGAGACCGGCGAGCGAAAGGCGGCGCCAGCCAGGCGTTTTTTCATCGGGTTGGGGCAGCGCTTCGTAGCGCATGAAAGCGGCACGACGCAGATCGCCGAGCCAATCGGGCTCATCCTTCAATATGCGGTCGATCAGGCCGCGCTCAACTTGCGCTTGCTGCGTCAGGATGGTCTCAGTCACGTGGTTTAGCCGACAGAGCCTTCCATCTCGAGCGCGATCAGCCGGTTGAGCTCCACCGCATATTCCATCGGCAGCTCCTTGACGAATGGTTCGAAGAAACCATTGACGATCATCGTCGTCGCTTCGACCTCGGTCATACCGCGGCTCATGACGTAGAACAGCTGTTCCTCGCCGACCTTCGAGACGGTCGCCTCATGCTCGATGCGCACGTTCTTCGCATCGATCTCCATGGTCGGGTAGGTGTCCGAGCGCGACTCGGGATCCATCAGCAGCGCGTCGCAGCGCACGTTTGACTTGACGCCGTCGCAGCCTTCGTATACCTTGACGAGACCACGATAGCTCGTGCGTCCGCCACCTTTGCTCACCGACTTGCTCGTGATGATCGAGGTCGTGTTGGGCGCAGCGTGAACCATCTTCGAGCCCGCATCCTGATGCATGCCTTCGCTCGCGTACGCGATGGAGAGCACGTCTCCGCGCGCGCCTTCGCCCACCATATAGACAGACGGGTACTTCATCGTCAGCCGCGAGCCGATGTTGCCGTCGACCCACTCGACGTGCGCGTTCTTATGTGCTATGGCGCGCTTGGTCACGAGGTTGTAGATGTTCTTGTACCAGTTCTGGATGGTAGTGTAGCGGATGTGCGCGCCTTCCTTAGCGATAAGCTCAACAACCGCGGAGTGCAGCGAGTTGCTCGAATACGTTGGCGCTGTGCATCCTTCGATGTAGTGCACGAAGGAGCCAGGCTCGGCAATGATGAGCGTGCGCTCGAACTGGCCCATGCTTTCAGCGTTAATGCGGAAGTAGGCTTGCAGCGGAATGTCGACCCGAACGCCTGGCGGAACCCAAATGAACGAGCCGCCAGACCAGACCGCCGAGTTGAGCGCTGAGAACTTGTTATCGGCCGGCGGGATGACCTTAGCGAAGTGCTCGCGCACGATGTCCTCGTGCTCGCGCAGGCCCGCATCCATGTCGGAGAAGAGAACGCCCTGGGCCTCGAGATCTTTGCGGATGCTGTGGTAGACGACTTCAGAATCGTACTGCGCCGTCACGCCGCCGAGAAACTTGCGCTCCGCTTCGGGGATGCCCAGACGGTCGAAGGTGCGCTTGATGTCCTCAGGCACTTCCTCCCACGTCTTGCCCTCGATGTCGGAGGCGCGCATGTAGTAATAGATGTCGTCAAAATTAATCTGACCCAAGGCCTCAAGATCGGCCCACGGCGGCAGCGGCTTTGCAAAGAAAATATCGAGCGAGCGGTGGCGGAAATCGCGCATCCACTGCGGCTCTTTCTTCATCAACGAGATTTGCTCAACGATATCGTGATCGATACCCTTGCGCGCCTTGAACGCGTAACTGTCGGTCTGGTCGCGGAAACCGTACTTGTAGTCTTTGTCGACGAGCGTCTTCGCCTGGGTTGCCATCTGATCTAAGCCTCCACGAGCTCTTTGATGAGCGGATCGTAGCCCTGCGCCTCGAGCTCGTGCGCGAGCTCAGGTCCGCCTTCTTTGACAATCTTGCCGCGCACCATGACGTGCACGATGTCGGGCTTCAGGTAATTGAGGATACGCTGGTAGTGCGTGATCAACAGAATCGATCGCTCTGGACTGCGCTGTGCCTCGATGCCCTCGGCGATGATGCGCAGTGCATCGATGTCGAGACCTGAATCGGTTTCGTCTAAAATTTCGAGTTCGGGTTGCAGGATGAGCGCCTGCAAAATCTCAAGTCGCTTCTTCTCGCCGCCGGAGAATCCGTCGTTGACGTAACGGCCGAGCACGGCCGGATCCATCTTGAGCTTGGCGATGCCCTCGTCCAGCAGTTTCTTGAACCTCGCCGGCGTGAGGGGCGCAGCACCTTTTGAGTGCGCCATGAGCGCGTTGCGCATGAAGTTCGCTACCGAAACACCGGGCACGGCGGACGGATATTGGAAGCCGAGAAACATTCCGAGTAACGCGCGCTCGTTAGGCGGCAGATCCAAAATGCTTTTGCCCTTGAAGAGAATGTCGCCCTTCGTGACGGTGTACTTCGGGTGGCCCATGAGGGCCAGCGACAGCGTGCTCTTGCCGGACCCATTCGGGCCCATGAGCGCATGCACGGTTCCGCGATCGACGTTCAGGTTGATTCCGCGGATGATTTCCTTGTCAGCCACGTCAACGTGAAGATCGCGAATTTCGAGCAGTCGGTCGGCCATTGAATCCTTTCCTCAGCGGGGGGCCCCTTTTTGGGGGGTGCCCAGCCATGGGCACGAAGGCGCTGCCCGCGAAGCTCGTTGGGCATGCCTTTGACTGCTTCTATTGTAAGGCTGGGCACTAGGATAGTCAAGATAAGCCTTGAAAATCTATGCTACATTCTATATAATAACGGTGACACCCTCGCCAAGCAACCCACGGGGGGCTTGGTCGAGCGGTGCGCAACAAAATGATGAGAGAGTCAAGCTTTTTTCAAACCCCCCGCGGGCGCATCGTCGAATCGCTCAAGCGCCACCGCGCGCGCACGGCCGTCGAGCTTTCGCAAGAGCAAGGCGTGACGCCCAATGCGATCCGCCAGCACCTCGCGCGGCTCGAGCGTGATGGGCTTGTTGCCGAACGCGCCAAGCGCCTCGGGCGCACGAAGCCAACGTTTGTGTACTCGCTCACCGAAGACGGCGAACGGCTCTTTCCGCAGCGATACCCGCTGCTGCTCAACGTATTGTTGGATGAGCTGCAGCGCGAAGATCCCACCAAGCTTAAAGAATTGTTCTCGAAGATCGGCCGTCGTTCGGCGCAGCGGCATGCCGCGCGCTTCGAGGGTAAGGATCTTGCGGGCAAAGTAGCCGAGCTTGCGACATTCTTGCGCGAGCGCGGTGTGGTTGTTGAGTACGAGAAAACACCCACTGGATTTGCCTTCCGCGAATTCAATTGCCCGTTTAAGGATACCGTGACCACGCACCCTGAGATTTGTTCCATGGTGCATTCACTCATGGAAGAGGTGCTGCCGCACAAGCCGCACCAAGTTACCTCGATCTCTCGTGGCGATGACCACTGCGAATTCGAGCTCGCCGCTTCCACCAAGCCCGCACGGCCCGCAAGCGCGGTGCCTGCAATGACCGGAGACGTTTAATGGATTTTCCCAAGTTTCAAGAACTCGTGACCAACCGAGACGGGTTTGCTCAGATGGAGAACCCGACGGCGACGGGCGAGTACTTCTCCGACTCATGCGGCGACATGTATACCTTTTATCTTAAGATTGGGCCTGGCGAGCGCATTGATGATATCAGCTATTTCACCACCGGCTGCGGATTCGGTGTCGCCACGTGCGCTATCGTGACCTCGCTCGCCAAGGGCAAAACCGTCCAGGAGGCTGAGCAGATTTCTACCAAGGACGTCGAGGATTACCTCGGTGGGTATCCTGAGAGAAAGCGAGATTACCCCGAGCGCGTACTTGAAGCCCTCCATATCACGCTCTCCAACTACCGGAGTGCGCAAGCCCCAACAACGGCGGCTGAAAGTTTCTCGAAAATTAACTAAATTTCACCTGATCTTAACGCTCGCATAGCAATATCGAAGGGCACTTCCGCGTTACTATCTCGAAAGGTACCGGAACTGAACCGGAACGCCTCGTTCGCGTTTATGCGCCGCCGCCGATCAAACGTGAGACAAATAGCACAATCGCAGAACGCTCAGTGCGCGCAACTCTGCTCCATATGAAACGATTGCAGCGTACATAAAGTAGGGAATAGGGAAGAAAGAAAGGGCCGGCGACGCGCCGCTCACAACGCAATGAAAACCGCAACACTTCCGTTACGGGCCCAACGCGGGCCAACCCAAGCGCCGTCAGACGCCATTTCTGTCGGGACGAATTTGGACGTTTCCAGCGCGCGGCGATTTGGGCGCGCGGTCTCGCGCATGATCGATCGCCGTCCGTCGCACGTTATCGTCGACATGTCAAAATTGCAAAACTTTGACTCGTCCGGCTTCGGCTCGCTCATCTCGGGTCTCAAGAAATTTGTCGAGGCAGGCGCCACGCCGGTTGTCGTGTGCAAACATCCGTCGGTTCGCCGCCTCATGGACTTCGCCGGCGTCTCTCATACATTTACGATCGTCGGCACCATGACCGATGCTCGACGCATGCTCGCCGAATCCACGGCGGACGCCCTCGCGTCGTAAGCAGCATAATATGAACGGCATACGAGTTTTTGAAAGTCTCGAGGAAGCGCTCGCTGCAGGGTTTGCGCTCTTCGACCACATTCCAGGCGGTTATCTAGTTCGCAAGGATGCGGGGGGCCACTTCGCGCTCGCCATCGTCAAGCTCAAGACGAAAAATCGCGAACCCATCGAAAAATAGGTCCGTTTAGACGTCGAGGGTGAGGAAGCTCTCCACGACCTGCGGATCGAACTGCGTGCCTGCGCCTGCCTGCAGCTCTTTGACCGCTCCTTCGCGAGACAGCGCACGGCGGTAGGGCCGGTCGCTCGTCATCGCAACATATGCTTCGAGTACGGCGAGGATGCGCGAGAGCACGGGGATCTCAGCGCCGGTGAGTCCGTGCGGGTAGCCGGTTCCGTCAAAGCGCTCCTGATGGTGGCGAACGGCGGTTGCGATCGCCTCGCAATCCTTGAGACCGTTGAGCATCTCATATCCGAATTCCGGATGCCTCTTGATGATTTCGTAGTCTTCTTTCTCGAGTTTACCTGGCTTGCTTAAGATGAGCCCCGGAATCGCGAGCTCGCCGATGTCGAGTAGCGCGGCCGCGCATAAGAGCACGTGGCGCTGGTGATCGTCAAGATTCGTGGCTTTGCCGTATCGTGCGGCGAGCGAATTCACTTTGATGAGCTGTTCGCGCTTCGCGCGGCCGGCGTTTGCGAGCGCCGCAATGAAAGCCGCAAAGGGCTTGAGATCGCCCTCCAGCTTGGCGATTATGTCATCGGACTTGATCGCTTGCTGCGCTTCACCGCGCTTCGCGGCATACAGCGAGGCGTCCGCGACACCGATGAGATCGTCGCGACCCTCGCATTCGTCTGGATACACCGCGACGCCGATCGACAACCGAATAGGGATGGATTGGTGTTCGTCGATTCGGAACGGCTCGCGGCTCACCTCAGCCGAAAGACGCTCTGCAAATTTCCACGCCTGCTCGCGATCTGTTTCCGGCAGGATGGCGCAAAACTCATCGCCGCCGTAACGACCGATGACGTCTGTCTCACGCGCCACCCGCCGCAGAACGGCGGAGACTTCCCGCAGCACGCTATCGCCGACCGGATGGCCATAGGTATCGTTGAAGGCTTTGAACTTATCGATGTCCATCATGAGCAACGAGAGCTTCGAGCTCGAGCGGCGCGCCCGCTTCAATTCGTAGGCAAGGCGCTCTTGTACCGAGCGTTGGTGCGGCAAACCGGTGAGCGCGTCATTTTCGGCCAACTCTTTGGCTCGCTCGTACAGCTTGGCGTTTTGCACGGCCACGGCGGACTGCTCGGCGATCGTCATCAAGAGCTTGAGATGCCGCTCGTCGTATGTGTTCGCTTCATACGATTGTGTTGAGATGGTGCCGATGGTTCGGCCGCCGGCGTTCATCGGCACTGCAACAATCGATTGAACGGTTGTCGGCCCTTCGCCGATTTTCTTGCTCGTCAGCCGGTCACGCTCTTCCGTATTGCGCACGAGCACCGGCTTGCCAGTCTCGATGACCCTTCCGACGATCGTGCCCTTGAGGCTGTGCACAGCAGGTGGAAAAACGCGTTCGCCTTCAACTAGATACTCGAGCGTGACTTCATCGCTCTCGCCGGATCGCAGCGCTACAAAGAACAGCGGTGCGTCGATAACGCGCTTGACCTGCTCGTGAATCTTGGCAAAGACTCGGTGTAGATCGAGCTCCGAGGAGACTGCGCTTGCAACTTCGACAAGCAGGTTGAGGTCTGCAGCACGTTGGGTGCTGGCGCGCAAGTTCTTGAGGTTTTCAACCGCTAACGCGGCCTGCTCTGAAATAGCAGTCAGCAGATCGCAATCGGATTCAGAGTATGAATGCGCGCGCGGGCTCTGCACGGAGAGCACGCCAACGACGCGGTCGCCCAGTTTCATCGGCACGATTAGCGCTGAGGCTGGTTCGTGCGCATCGCCGAGCGTGACGGAGCGAACGGCATTCCAGTCCTCGGGTCTGCGGATAATGACGGGATGACCCGAACGCGTCACATCGCCCGAGACCGTAGTCAAAGGAAGACGGACGCGATCGACCGAGCGGCGGCCGAATTCAGCGCTGTACTCGATCTCCAAGTTCTGACCATCGGGCGTCAACAGCGCTGCGACGAAAAGCGAGGCATCCATGACTCGGCCGACAAGCGTGTGAAATTTGGCAAAGAGGTCGGCAAGATCGAGCCCGCTCGATAACGCGCGTGCAGTTTCCAGCAGCAAGTTGAGTGCTTTGGCGCCGTGCTCGCCGAGCGCCGCCTCCCGCGCGATCTCGAGATTCTGGCCGACGAGAACGGAAGCGTATTCTAAGAGCGCGCTGTCACCGACAGTAAACGCCGTGTCGGATTGCAGTACGCTGAAGCCGATAATCGCGCCGGCGACGCGGATTGGGCAAACCATCGCGTAGGCGAGCCGTCCGCGCGAAGTGCGCGATCCGGGGTCGATGTGACGCACACCGGCAACCACCGGCAATTCGCACAGCTGTTCCGACGCAAGCGCGAACGCGAGTGTCTGAGCATCGAGCGGCTCGGCCGTTTGCTGGCCACGATCTGCGTGGTAGTGGTATCGCACTGGGCTTGTAATGTCACGGTCAATCGTCGCGACGGTCAGTCGTCGAATCCCGCGCGCGTAGAAGATGTCATGAAGCTCGGCCAGCGCCTTGTCGCCGTTGGACCGGGCGAAGGTCGAAGCTATTGCACGAAAATCGTCGGAGATCGGGCTAGGACCCGCCTCTAAAGGTTTTTGCTCATCCATATTGGGGTCGTATGACTCCTAAACGTCGCTCTTCATTTATTATCGGCAGCTAACCCATCTGGTGGAACCTTCGCTGTGACCTGGATATCTTCCACATTCATATGGAATTTGGCGGTCTGGGTCACAGTAGCGGGACCGGTGCGGTCATGGCGTCACGAGCATCCGGCCGGGCGGTCCTACAAACGGTGAATCATTATGCAACCGCGAGATAAGTTTTTCAGCGCCTTATTTGGCATTCGGTCCGCCGCGTCCGGGACGCAGAGCGGATCGGGCGGCGTTGAAGTCGTCGCTGCTGGTCGAGAACTCGACGTCGACGCCATGGAGGCTATCCGCTCCAAAGTGATGTCGTGCGCGCAACGCGGTAACTGGAAATATGTGCTCGATCTGAGTAAGGTCCAGTCGATGGATTCGCCCGGCCTTGGAATGCTCGTGAGCGCGCTGCGCTCGATTCGAGATCTTGGTGGAACGGTCGGGCTTGTGACGAGCTCGCCGCGCTTGCATCGTATGTTGGAGTTGTGCGCCCGAGACCGCACCTGCAGCATCTTCAGCCACACGGCTGACGCAGTCACAGCTCTCACAGGGGCCACACAGCCAAAGACTGCCGCGTAGGCGGCAAAGGTCTGGCTCGGTTGCCCCCTTAAAGAGGCGCCCATGCCTCGCGATGTCCCCGTCGGCAATGGCTCGATGCTCATTACGTTCGATAGCATCTACCAGCTGAAGGATATCTATTTTCCGTTCGTCGGCTCCGAGAATCACAGCCCGGGCGACATCAATCGCACGGGGATTTGGATTGACGGACAGTTTGCGTGGCTTTCCGATGACGCATGGCGACGCTCTATCGCATACGAGTCTGACTCGATCGTCACGCGGATCAATCTCGAACACGATGGGCTGCAAGTTCGCTTGGTCTGCAACGACGCGGTGGATTTCGACCGGACGATTTTCTTCCGGCGCTTCCAAGTAACCAACCTCGCGCCTGGTCCCCGCGAAATCCGGATGTTCTTCCACTATGACTTGCATATCGAGGGCAATGAGGTCGGCGACACGTTTGCCTACCATCCGCACCTCGGCGCGCTCATCGCGTACAAGCGGCGGCGATATTTTCTCATGAATGGGCAGATCGGCGACAGCACGGCGCATCATGTCGGGATATCGTCCTGGGCAACCGGATTGAAAGAGGTCAATGGCCTCGAGGGCACGTGGCGCGATGCCGAGGATGGAGAACTCAGCCGCAATCCCATCGCGCAGGGCTCGGTCGACGGCACGATAGCACTGCACGCACGTGCCGTACCTGCAGGCGAGCAGGTAACGTTCCACCACTGGCTCGCAATCGCCGAAACCTATGGCGACGTGCATGCGCTTGACGATTTGGTGCGCGAGCGCGGGCCTTCGCCATTTATTTCGCGCACGCTTGACTATTGGCGGTTGTGGATTAACAAAGAGCCGATTGACGCCGCGGATCTCGACGAATCGCTCCTTCAGCAGTACAAGCGCAGTTTGCTCATCATTCGAACCCAGATCGACAATCATGGCGCGATCATTGCCGCCAACGACACCGACATCTTGCGCTTTGCCCGCGACACGTATTCTTATATGTGGCCGCGCGACGGTTCACTTGTGGCGACAGCACTCATTAAAGCAGGACATCACGCCACCGCTGGAAATTTCTTTAAATTCTGCGCAGACGCGATGACCGCCGGCGGATACTTGTTGCACAAGTATAATCCCGATGGCTCGCTCGGTTCATCCTGGCACCCGTGGATGGACTCGTCGGGCCGGGAGCAGTTGCCAATCCAAGAAGACGAAACAGCGCTCGTGCTCTATGCGCTGTGGGAGCACTACAAAAAGTACCGCGACGTGGAGTTCATCCAGCCGCTGTATCGTCGCATCATCACAGTCGCCGCCGATTTCATGTGTCGCTATCGCGACCCGGCGACCAAGCTGCCACTCACCTCATACGATCTCTGGGAAGAGCGTCACGGCGTCCATGCATTCACGGTTGGTGCGGTCTGGGCGGGGCTGCGCGCTGCAGCGAATTTTACGGAGTTATTCGGAGAGTCGCGCCGCAGCGCGATGTACAGCGCGGTGGCCGAAGAGATTCATCAGGCCGCTGGCAAGTACTTGTGGGCACCCGATCTTAATCGTTTCCTGCGGATGATCAACTTTACGCCGGACGGAACGCTGATCCGCGATGAGACAGTGGATAGCTCGCTCTTCGGCCTATGGTATTTTGGCATGCTGGCGCCGCGCGATCCGCGCATTGAGACTACGGTAGCGGCGATTCGCGACCGGTTATGGATCAAGACCGGGGTCGGCGGCTGCGCACGCTACGAAAACGACTACTACCAGCGCTGGCAGGACGTGCCAGGAACGGTGCCCGGGAATCCATGGTTTATTTGCACGCTATGGCTCGCGCAGTACGGAATTGCAGCTGCGCAATCGATGATGGAACTCAACGATTCACGGCAAATACTGCAGTGGGTGTGCGATCACTCGTTCCGCAGCGGCGTCCTTGCGGAGCAAGCTCACCCGCTCACCGGAGCTCCGCTTTCCGTTTCCCCACTTACCTGGAGTCACGCGACCTTCTGTTTGGCGTTTGAGGAGTACGTCCGCCGCTGGCACGAATTGCAGCTGTAGTCACAAAGGTCTCTCGGTCTGCGAGTGACCACCTGTCTGTTTTCGGCGTTTGCTCTCCTTCCAGAACGGCACAAGCGAAGCGACATATAGGGATGCGGGCAACACCCAAGGCAATACCAGAAACGGGTTCGCCAGGAATGCAATAACGTTTTCCACGCTCGGCGGCCATGACATCAAAATGAGCCAGCCAATGCCCAGCAACACCATGATGACTGACCAGGTAACGAAGGTTCTTCGGAAGCCACGGTCAGACATCGGCGCAAGCCAGCCCTGAATCTCCTCCTTGATCGCCACGGCAGTGAGCACATTCGTGAGCACGCCAATAGCAAGCAAAAACGCAGCGAGCCAGATTACGAATAGTACCATGCTACATCGCTCCGTTCCTAAGGCATCCGCCTGTACGTGGGACCAGAGACCATCGGCGCGTTAGATTGAAAGTCACGCAAGACTGATGTTATCGTGAGCTCAAAGCTCTCGAACTCGGTATCCGCTACCTTCGCCGACGTTTTGGCGATCGTACCGCGAATGCAGTACGCTGCCGCATCGAGCACGCACCACAGCGCTGCTTGACCGCAGCGCTTTACGTTAGCGCAGGCTTTTGAACCTGAGTGCAACCGCAAGCCGATGTGCGAGGCATCTCTCACGGATAGTTCCGCCGAGGCGAGTACTGCCACGCGCGCGCCGCCGTCGGCATCCGATGTAAGAAGCAATATCGCCTTTGCTGCATCGCCAGTTGGATGCGCTCCTAGTTCGAAGCGTAGCGGAGGTGGCAGCGTCGACCCGATTTCTTCAGACATTACTGCTTTTTACGCGTGAAGCGGTCGAGTACGTATTGTGCAATCTGCTTGGCCGCCTGCGCTGAGTAGTAGGCAAACTGGCGCGGTGATGTCGCGGTCTTGCCCATTGCCTCATCAATAACTCCTTGTGCGAATGTTTCGAGCTCTGCGTCTCGCTCGAGTTGATATGGATTGCGCTGCTGTTGAATCGGCTGATCTTGCGGCGACTTCTCGGTCATACCGGCTCAACCAAGAACGGATTTGTTGCACGCTCTGCGCCGATGGTGGTGAGTGGGCCATGACCGGGAACTACGACAACCTCGTCCGGAAATGTCAAAAGCTTGCGCCGAATAGATTCGATGATTTCCGGGAACGAGCCGCCCCACAGGTCGGTGCGGCCGATACTGCCGGCAAAAAGTGTATCGCCAGAGAGCACCGTTGGAATAACTTCGTCCAGAACGAAACTTACGCTGCCCGGAGAATGCCCGGGCGTATGCACCACTTGAAGACTGCGGCCGCCCACATCAAGACGTTCGCCTTCCTTTAGCAAGCGGTCGAGCGTTGTCGTGCTTGGGGTCGGCACACCCAGCCAAGCCGCCTGCTGAGCAAGATGCTCGTAGAGCGGCACGTCCCCCTCGTGCATCATAGCGGGAGCGCCGGTAAACTCTTTGAGTGCCGCGAGCGCGCCAACGTGATCGATGTGTGCGTGCGTTGCAACAATCGCCTTTACCTTGAGCTCGTGGCGTTTAAGCGTGTCGATGATCTGTCCGACCTCATCGCCGGGATCGACGACAATGGCGCTCTTTGTCTGCTCATCGCCAATGATGACGCAGTTGCACTGTAGCGATCCAACCGGAAAATGTTCAAGAATCAAGATTAGGCATTGTGTTTGTGTGGCACCGGAAGCTGCCCTGCCCGAGCACAGAGGTCTGCCGGTACCGCGCTGTCAAAACGCATACTGCTTTGGAGAAAATCACTCTACAAACACCACGGAGTGCGAATCAAATCGCGGCCGACCTCGATCGCAGGATCGAGGCCTACATCCGGTGCTCGGATCCGGACAGTGCGGAATTCGACCAGCTCGCGCTTGAGCTCTTCGAATATCAATATGCGAACAACATTCCGTACCGGCAGCTCTGCGATCAGCGAGGACGAACCCCCGCGAACGTGGAGTCGTGGCGGGCAGTCCCAGTTCTGTCAGCTGCCTCGTTCGGCGATGCGCGCATAGCATGTTTTCGCAAGGAGCGTACGACAATTACTTTCGTATCAAGCGGCACAACTCGAACTGGTAGCACGGCTCAAAATTCAAGTGGCAGGTCCGAGCACGAGCTCGAGAACACACAGCTCTACGACGCCTCGTTGCTCACCCATTTCCGCGAATGTGTGATACCGGATCTCGACAGGGTCCGTATGATACTCCTTTCGCCATCATTCGACGAGGCGCAACGGTCATCGCTTGCTTACATGTTATCGAAGGTATACTCGACCTACGGCAACAGCGGTGGCTTCTTCATGAGAGGCGACGCGCTCGATCTTGAGGGTATCGCGAGGGCGCTCCAAGAGAGCCGCGAGCCGACACTCGTCTTCGGCACAGCCTTCGCTTTTGTCCACCTCCTCGACCATTGTGCCTCCGCGAAGTTGAGCTTCGCTCTGCCACAACGCAGTCGTATTGTCGAAACGGGCGGCTTTAAAGGTAAATCTCGCTCGGTCGCCCGCGAAAAGCTCTATGACGCGCTGTCTGGCACATTTGGCGTGAGTCGCGAGTTCTGTATTGCGGAGTACGGCATGTGCGAGCTTGGGAGCCAGTGGTATGACGCTGGACTTTCCGATGCACTCGCCGGACGGCACGCGCGCCAGCAGCTCAAAGTGGGCCCTCATTGGACGCGCACGCTCGTCGTTGACCCGGTGACCGCCCAAGAACTACCCTCTGGGTCAACTGGCCTTTTGCAAGTCTTCGATCTGAGTAACCGAGGCTCAGTAGCGGCGGTCCTTACTGGAGATCTGGTCACTCAAAGCGAGGACGGCTTCATCTATGTCAGCCGTTCGCAAGCAGCTCCGCCCAAAGGTTGCAGCATTGCTGTGGATGCCATGCTCGGCTCTCGTGATTGACATGACCTCGCTGACCGCCCGCCAAGACGCTTTGCTGCGCGGCGCAGCGCAGTGGCGCGATAGGAACTCCGCGGTCCGCGTAGCGGCACGTGAAGCTTTTCGTAATGGGGAGTGGCCTCCGGAGGTGGTCGAGGCCGCGCTTGAAGCCGTGCTCCGCGATGCCGACGAGCAGCTGACCGCATGGCAGTCACCGGAAGCCGAACTGACAGTGCTCGCAATTCTCCCCGGCAACGTCATAGGACCGACGATCGCGACTGCATACTGCGCAGCCGCGGCTGGGTCGAAGTTGATGCTCAAGTCATCGAGCCGCGAGCTGCAGTTGGCGGATATTCTTGCAGCTCAGTTTGAGCAGTTGGGACCACCAGTTGCCGGAACAATGCGGCCGATGCGTTGGAGCGGTGGTGACGTGGACTTTGAGGCTAAAGTCTTTCCGCTGGCGCAGCGCATCGTTGTGTTTGGCGATGACGCTACTATCGAAGACGTCAAGCGCCGCGCTCCGGAGGGAGCCGTGAAAGGCTATGGCAGCGCGTTCAGCGTCGGCTTCGTCCCGTCCGGAAGCGATGTCGCCGCCGCAACGCACGCCGCTGCTTCTGATGTCGCTCTGTTCGATCAACGCGGTTGTCTATCGCCGCAGACAATCTATGTCGAGGGGAGCGAGGCACAGGCGATCTTGTTTGCCCATGGGCTGAGCACATCGCTGAGCAAACTTGGTGCGTCGTTGCCACGAGCCCGCGCGGGGCAAGCAGAAAGAGCAGCAGTTGCAGAGTTCATACGGCGTCTCCATCTGCGAGCGCTGCCCCCTGCAACTCATGCGCTGGGCACAATCTTCATCGGTCCCAATACGGACGGCGTCGCCGAGTTCGTCGTTGGTACAGAGCCGTTCTCAAGTCCGGTCTGCCCCGCTTTTGGCAGACTCGTTATCGTGAAGCCATGCCGGGATGCAATGCAAGCCGCGGACGCCGCGAAGACACTTGGGCCGAAACTCGACTCGGTTGGAGTCGCGGGACGCGTTACCCCATCGTTGCAGCTGGTGTTTACGCAGGCCGGCGCGTTGCGCGTCTGCCCACTGGGCGAGATGCAGCGGCCGCCGTTTGGCTATCGCCCGCGCATTGCCGACTTTGCAGACGTGCGCGTCCAGTGACTAAGACACAACTGGGCTCACTGCTCGGTGAGATTGTGGTCGCCCCACCCGGGCCAAACAGCAAACGGCTCACATCAAAGATTCACGAATACGAAAGCCGGAACATAACGTACGTCAGCGAGGACTTCCCGATCTTTTTGTCACGGGCGGCCGGCGCTAACGTCGTCGACGTGGACGGGAACGTCTACGTTGACTTCACTGGATTCTTTGGAGTCGCTGCGACGGGCCATAGCAATCCCGCAGTTGCCGACGCCATCGGGAGGCAAGCGCACGAGCTGCTACATGGGATGGGCGATGTCTACCCCACAGAGAACAAGCTCGCGCTCGCAGAAAAGCTGTGCGAGCTCGCGCCGGGTGAGGGCCCAAAGCGGGTGATCTTTGCTTCGACTGGCTCCGAGGCCATCGAAGCCGCGCTCAAGACCGCTGCGATCGCGACTGGCAAGCCGGGCGTTATCTGTTTCACGAGCGCGTATCATGGTTTGGGCTATGGAGCACTCGTAGTAACGGATCGCGAGATCTTTAAGGCCCCATTCCGGCGTCAGCTTGGTAGCTTTGGACACCGCGCCTTATATCCGAACTGTTATCGATGCCCGTTGAACCTGAAGTATCCGTCCTGCGAGGTCGCCTGCCTTGATGCGGTCGGGGAAATCCTCGACGGCGACGGAGGAGCGCAGGTCGGAGCGGTCATCGTTGAGCCAATGCAAGGCCGCGGCGGCGAAGTTCCAGCACCCGACCGCTGGTTGCAAGAGTTGCGGGAGCTCTGCGACGAGAGAGGACTCCTGCTCATCTTCGATGAGATCTTTGCGGGGTTCGGTCGAACGGGGCGTTGGTTTGCTTGCGAGCATGCAGGCGTGGTGCCCGACATCATCTGTGTCGGAAAAGGACTCTCCTCTGGTTTTCCGCTCGCGGCCTGCATCGCGAAGGCAGACGTGATGGATCGTTGGCCGGTGTCACAAGGCGAAGCGATACATACCGGCACGTTCCTCGGACACCCAACGGGCTGTGCGGCAGGCTTAGCGTCAATAGAGCAGATGCAAAAGCACAAACTCGTTGAGCGTTGCGCGGATCTGGAGAGCACGGTGCGCGATCTGCTAGTGGAGCTCCAGAAGGATAGCAAGGGGAGAATCGGCGACGTTCGAGGCCGCGGACTCATGTGGGGGCTCGAATGCATCGATGCTGCAGGCGCTCCGCAGACCGAGCTTGCAGGCGCAATAATGCTCGAAGCCATGCAGCAAGGACTGTTGGTGCTCACCAGCGGCCCTCAGTCCAATGTCGTTGCGATCTCACCGCCACTTGTGATTACAACCGAGCAATTGTGCTTCGGCGTTGATGTGCTGTCGCGCGCATTTGCTCGCGCGTAAAGCTATCCACAACAAAACGTTCCCTATCCACAATTTTCTTTGAAAAACGAACAACCGTTCACTTGCGCTTGTATGTAGAGTTGAGTATACTGCCACTACACCGACCGCGGTGCCGAGAGGTTCAGCAACAACGGATGCCACGTTTCGAAGCGTGGAGAGCTGAATTTCCCGGAGATGGTACCCTACCGTTGGGGATCCGGCTCACGCCGGATGATGGCTCTGGGGATCGCGTCCCAGTTAACCCGCGAAACCGAATCTACTAACTAGAAAGTATGATTCGATAGGCGCGGGGAAAGTGCCACCAACCATAACAGTAAACGACCGAGCTTCGCTCGGTCGTTACTGTTTATAGGGGTCGCCCGATGACGCTATCGAGTATTGACCTCAAAGGTCAGGACGGTTTGCCCACCAGCAGGCACTCCAATGGTCCACAACACCCGATCGCTTGATAGTTTTTGGTGCGGTAAACTTTCGCTTGTAACTTGCCATTCGCCGTTTATGAGCTCCTGATAGCGCAGAGTGATCGCCCTGGACTTAGCGTTCTTCACGCTGACACGGTAAGCGGTTATGTATTCGGTCGCCGCATTGAGATGCCGAATTTCATGATATTCAGTCTGCACGCGCTTGACGGCCAGTTCAAAAGAAGGGCCTAAGCCTATCTGAACGACGTCCTTTCTCGGGGTGTTTCCGATGGCGCTCTCCCCGACAAACACGGGTTCGCCCGATTGATCGTACTTATAAAGATGCATGATGCCGGTCGGAAGCGGCACGCCGAGCCCATGACCATCATTCTCGAACTCTAACCTTACCTCGACATCGGGATGCTGCTCTCCACCACCTTGGGTCTGAAAATCCCCGCCTGCCGACGCCTCATATATCTCTCGCGCGGGTACACCACGCGCGAAGAGCAGGAGAGACTGCTTGGTTTCACCGGCCGCGAGCGTTGTCCGTTGCGGCAGCGTGTACTGGTACAATTCGAGCACCGGCTGCCGCGTTGCGCGGCTCGGACCGGCATACACGTTGGAAGGAGCGGCAACTCCGCCGACTGAGTAGACATCTGCTGTCACGCTTCTCTGAACGGTTGACCGCTGGACATTGCCCGCCACAACACGTACGGAAGCGTTATCAAAGCCAAACCCACTGTTATTTTGGAGTGTAATGAAAGCGTCGATGTCAAGTTGGTCGTCGCTTTGGTTCAAACGCGCTACGTAGTCGGCGCTCCACGAGAGCCCGCCTGTCAGGTATGCCAGACCGATCGGACGCGCACCGCTTTGTGGGCTTTCAAAGTCGAAGACGAATCCAGGCGTGCGGCGCATCGAGGGAATTGAGAGGTACGCAATGCGTGAGCTGGGTGGCAACCCTGTTTCAATGCGGTCCTTGAATTGCAAGATAGGACCGTTAGCGCTGAGGACCACCGCCGTTTCCCGGATTTCGCGTCCAGGCGTCTGATCGTAGCGGATGACGAGGACTTTGTGACCCACGGCCCGCGCAAAGATTGCGTCTGGCGTTAGGACGGTGGTTTCAAAATTGTGCTCGTGTACCCAGATCGGTGCACCAGCGCTCAGGTCACTGAGAAACGCTGTTGTGGGATCCATCTGCGGCGACACATCATCAAAGACGACTCTATTTTGCCCACGGTCGACGTTCAGCCGGCGGACATCGCGCACAAGCGCGAAATCGGCGTACACGATAACCGTAAGGGACTGTCGCTGAGCGGCACTGGTTCTATGTTCCGAAACCGCGGCGGCAGGGCAGGTGAGTGCTCCAAGGATCACTCCGATCGCGCCGACGACCGCCATCCTCGGGAGATACGTACTCCATGGCATAGGAAAACCTCCTCGACCGATATGCGCACAGGACGAAGGCTGATGCGAGGTTCGAGCTGCGGCACGGATTTTACTTCGCGGGCCCGAAAGCAGCACGCGTGGCGGCGACAAGACACGATGTTGATTCTCCGACGGAATCGCCGCCAGGAGCGCGTCGCTTCGGCGCGCTCGCATACCGCGAATTTCGTCTTCTCTGGTTCGGCCTTGCCATTTCCAACACTGGGAGCTGGATGGCGACGTTGGCGCAAGGCTGGCTCGTCGTTGAACTCGCCCCGCGCCCCGCACTGGCCCCATTCTATCTGGGAATCATTGGGTTCGTACGCGCGATCCCGATTTTGCTCTTATCAGGCCTCGCGGGGACGATCGCCGACCGCATGGACCGGCGGCGCCTGCTCATCATCAGCCAAATCGTGCTCGGGGTATCCGCGCTCGCGCTCGCCATCCTGGCGCAAACGCACGTGATTCGAATGTGGCACGTGATAGCGCTCGCCGCAGTTTCCGCGGTCGCCCTGACATTTGACGCCCCAACGCGGCAGTCGCTCGTTCCGCATTTGGTTGGGCCGCGTGAGCTTGTCAACGCTATTGGGCTCAATTCAGCGGCGTTCAACGGCCCCGGCATCATTGGCCCAGCGATCGGCGGCATTTTGGTGAGCACAGTCGGCGTCGCTGACACGTTCTACATTAACGCGATCTCTTACGCAGCCGTCCTGGTCGCTCTGCTGGCGATGACCCCGAAACCTCCCGTGCCGGTTGCGCAACGCGCTGGTATATGGCGCGAGCTGGTCAACGGCTTGCACTACGTGCGCAACCAGCAGGCTATATTGACGTTGCTCGTGCTTGCCTTGCTCGTCTCGGTTGTCGCGCGCCCGTATATTCAACTGTTGCCTGCATTTGTCAAGACAACCCTCAACGGGGGACCCAATGCATTGGGCATCCTCATGGCAGCTTCGGGGGCGGGCGCGTTGGGAGGCTCGTTCATCACTGCCTTCATAGGAAGCACGCGTCATCGCGGCATGATAGCGATTACGTGTGCAGCTCTCAGCGGGATATCGCTGTTTGTCTTTTCACTGACAAAGACCGTCGTCGCGGGTGCCATCGTGCTCGTTGCGCTCGGAACGTTCATCATGCTCTACATGGGGATGACGAACGCGCTGCTGCAAACCTATACGGCCCTTGAAATGCGAGGTCGCATTATGTCGTCGTACACGATGATATTTTTGGGTTTCATGCCACTTGGCACGTGGCTGCTGGGTACCGTAGCGACGCTGACATCGCTGCCAGCGACGCTCGCAACCGCAGGTGGTATAGTCGCCGTTGCCGCGGCGATCGCGAGCCAGCTTCCCGGTCCCCGTGAATTGGCGTAGGGTTCCTATCCCCAGGTGTCCTTTCTCACTCCGCTGAACGCCGCGCCACTATGAAGGCTGTGACATTCATTCTGTTTGTTGCTTTTTTGTGTGCTTCGGTTTCTCGGGCGTCAGCGGGCACATACGTTGGCACACAAGTTATCGTGGGTCAGTTCTCGCACGAAGAACAAGTGATGGCCTCGTCTCAAAACCTGCAGTTTTACGGCCTGTATGGATTATTCGAGCTTTGGCACACCGAGCGACGTTTCGACCTGCACGCGGAAGGCATACCCGTCTGGAGCCCGCTGAAGATCAGCACGCAGGTTGGTTCCAGCAATCGCTATGCCGCTGTCGGCGTGTTTGATGCCGTCGTCCATGCAGCCGTGGATCAGCATAGCCGTTTGTGGGTCGGCGCCGGAGTCGTGGATTTCAATGATCGGATTGCGGGCCAGGTCGTTACTATGGGACCTTTCGGCGGAACAATCTTCCTACCCGTAACCGCCGCTTCGCACTTGTCGGGAGCGCGATACGAGCTTCGCGCTGTGTTACCCGCAGGCGCGAGCTCATTTGCCGAGTTGCAACTTGCCGATATGCCCTCGCTGAAGGGAGTAATCCATCTTCAGTTCGACAACCCGGCATTCGTGGCACCGGATAGCCCCACAACTGCATCGGCATTCTCGACGTTGGCCGCGTACGGTTGGAACCGCGGCAAGAACCAATACTTGGTCGGATGGCGCTCGACGAACTATCCCGTGACCCTCTCATCGTTGGGGCAGTTTGCGTTTCGAAATGTAATTGGGGGCGTCTACTTCGAGAGTCGGTTCCGCATCGGCCGCTGACAGATCGCTACTCGGCGGCGCTGAGAACCGAAGGGATAAGCTTGGTAACGAATTTCTGCCACACGGGATACTGCCCGTAATTAGCTGCCGTGATCATCACGGTCATGTCGAGCTGTGGAAATACGAACAGCAGCTGCCCGCCATTGCCGCCTGCGCTTATCGCTTTGATTTTCCGCCCATTCACCGTATAGGTATACAAGTGCCAGCCATAACCGTAATCGCCCGGGCCGTTGAGACTTGCCCACGGCTTGGCTGACTCTACGAGCCACGCGTTGTCGACAATCTGGTTTCCCCTCCAGCGCCCGTGCTCGAGAAACAGCTGACCAAACTTGAGAAAATCGCGCGGCAGGAAGTAGTCGCCGCCGGCCATGTAGGCGGTATCGAGCGGCGGGGGCGTGAGCCACATCCCATACTGGCGAAATTGCATCGGTTGCGCGAACGTGTCGTAGAAGTAGTCGGGCAGCCAGGCGTCGGTTGTTTTCGAGATGATTCCGCCGAGCAGATTGATGCCCGCGCTGCAGTAGACCGCGTGCGTTCCAGGCTCGGCAACAATCGGTAGATCGAGCGTGTACTTATACCAGTCCGGTTGCGCCGTTTGAGATTCCATTGTGTCTTCGTTGCCGGGTGATTTGTCATCGTTGTCATCGCAAGCGTAGCCTGACGACATCGTCATGAGGTGTGCCACCGTCATTGCCTGTTTGCGCAGATCGTCGTTGGCGAAAGGAATGTACTGCGGGAAAAACAGGTATACTGGAGTCTGGGCTCCGAGCGTACCGCCTTGCATTGCTCTTCCCAACACCAGCGTTGTAATGCTCTTACCTGCAGAACGGACATCGTGCGGCCGATCGATTGTAAAGTCGTTGAAGTATTCGTCGAGCACGAGCTTGCCATGTCGCGCTATTTGAACGCTTTGAATATACGGAGCCCCAACAGAAGTTGACGGCGTCTCTATGCCACTCATCAAAGCGGAAATCTTTGAGGCGTCGAGCCTCACACCGTGCAGCGAAGCTGTGGCCCATCCATCGCCGATCGGCTCAGGAATATGATACGCGAACTTCGGCTGCGGCGCCGTGGTCGATTTTCTGAAGACGAAGTCATCCGGGTACCCGTCAAAGTGAAAAGTTAGGCTGCCACCTTGGTCGTTCACTCGCCCGACTAGATCGCGGCTGCCTTCTTTTCGAAGACGAACGGTGTTGCCGTCAACGACCACACGCCTCGTGCTAATGCGGGCCCCTACATTGCTTTCTGGATTCCGGATAAATGCATCGAGGGTTCCCTCGGATGCAGACCGGATGAAAAGATAAAAATGCTGGATGTCGGCAATCGGATGCACTCGCCCGAGCCACATGCCGTCGCCCGACTGCGTCAGCACAACCGGCGTGGCGAACCTGTAACCTGTCGTGATCGTGGGTGGTTGGATCCATTGCCCGACCAGACTACCTGCGCGGGATCGAATCCGTAATTCGCCGTCTGAGAATGTAAAGGTGACGGCACTTTGTGAGCCGGACGATTTTAGGTCTTCAAACCCGATGTGCGCAATCCACGTGTCGCCACTGCGGCGCAAGACAATGGCGCTGCCGTCGATGCGCGGTCCGAAGCTGCGCTCGCTGCTCCACACGCCGACGAGATCGTGAGATGGTAAAGCTGACTGAGCAACGTCTGCAGCAAAGATGCTCACCATAGCGATAATGATAGCGAAGGCTTTGGCCAGCATCACATTGTCATATGTCGGCGAGCTGAAAACAGTCTGAACTAGGCCGTGCCGGTAAAAGTTTCGAGACGGCGCTTCACCGACTGGAGGAAGCGGGAAGCGACTGAGCCGTCGAGCACGCGGTGATCGAGACTCAAACACAGATTCATGATCGAACGGATGGCGATTGCATCGTTCACCACCCAGGGACGTTTCACGATTGCTTCTGTCGTGATGATCGCGGCTTGCGGCGGATTAATGATCGGATAGGATGCAATGCTGCCGAGGGCACCGGTGTTGTCGACGGTGATCGTGCCGTCCGACATCTCTTCCATCGTCAGCTTGCGGCTGCGCGCCTTGTTGACCAAGTCGACGAGCTTGCGCGCCACGCCCGACAAGCTCATGTGGTCCGCATCCTTGATTACGGGGACAACGAGGCCATCTTCAATGTCCACGGCGATGCCGACGTTGATCTGTTTGCGAAGAATGATTTTGTCGCCGGCCCAGGTCGCGTTCACCATGGGGAATTCGCGCAGCGCGCCGCACACCGCTAGCACCACGATCGGCAGGTACGTGAGATTGACACCTTCCCGCGCCTTGAATGCGTCCTTCTCGCGTTCGCGCCACTTGACGAGATCGGTAAGATCAGCTTCGACCATCGACCAGGCATGCGGAATGGTTGTCTTTGAGAGCACCATGTGCTCGGCGATCGTCTTGCGCATTTGGGTGACGCGTATGGCAGTGTCGCCTTCCGCGGGTGGCGCCACTGCCGCCGGTTTGACGTGTGCTGCCACTGGCGCGGGCCTCTCCGGTGAAACGGACGTGACTGCGCTTGCCGCTTGCGCGGCAGGTGAGAAGCGCGCCGAACCGGACTCGACGTGCTGCATCACGTCCTTTGCCGTCAGACGGCCGCCGCGCCCGCTTCCGGTGAGCTGACCGAGATCGAGCCGGTGCTCGCGCGCAAGCTTGCGCACCGCGGGCGAGTACCGGATGCCATCGCGTACAGCGACTTGCAAACGTTGCGCAGCGGGTTGCTCTACATTAGATACCGCAGGTACCGCAGATACGGCTGATTGCGAGGCGTTCCCCGAGGTAGTTAATGGAGCAGTCTGTTGGACCGGCGTCGCGCCGGCCGAGGCTGACTCGTTGATCTCGCACACTGCGGCGCCGACTGGAACGGTCGTGCCTTCTTCAACCAAAATCTTGGCGAGCGTGCCCGCAAACGGTGACGGAATTTCCGAAGCTACCTTGTCAGTCTCAACCTCAAGCAGCGGCTCATATTTTGCAACGGCCTCACCGACTTTTTTAAGCCACCGCCCGACGGTGCCCTCGGTGACCGTCTCTCCCAACTGCGGCATTTTTACGGTAGCCATTAGGGATTAGAACTCCGCGAGTTCGCGCATCGCGCCGGCAATTCTCTCAGGGCTTGGCATGAACGCCTCTTCGTACTCTTTGGCGTACCCCATGGCCGGCACATCGGGCCCGCATACTCTGCGGATGGGTGCATCAAGGTCGAAGAGCGCTTCTTCCGCGATGATTGCGGAAATCTCGGCACCGACGCCACCAAATTTCTGATCCTCGTGAACGATGAGCGCGCGCCGGGTCTTGCGCACGCTCTCCAAGATCGCCGCGCGATCCATCGGACGAACGGAACGCAAGTCGATGACTTCTGCGTCGACGCCCTCACTGGCAATCTTCTCCGCCGCCTCGAGCGCAAAATGGCGCATGAGGCCATAGGTAATGACGGAGAGATCCTTGCCTGTGCGCGCAACGTCCGCCTTACCGATGGGAACCGTAAAGTCACCCTCGGGAACTTCGCCCTTGACGAGCCGATAGGTTCGCTTGTGTTCCAAAAAGAGCACGGGGTCCTCATCGCGGATTGCGCTGACAAGCATTCCTTGCGCGTCCGCCGGAGTCGAAGGCACACATATCTTGAGGCCGGGTACATGATAAAATAGCGCTTCAACACTCACCGAATGCGATAATGCACCACGCACCCCGCCACCGTATGGGGTACGAATGACCAATGGGCATGTGTTGCCGCCCGCCGACCGATAGCGGATTTTGGCCGCCTCACCGACGATCTGGTTGTATGCAGGGTAAATGAAATCAGCGAACTGGATTTCGGCAATCGGCCGCATTCCTGCCATCGCCGCACCTACCGCAACACCGACAATTGAAGCCTCGGCAAGCGGCGTGTCGATGACGCGATCGCGTCCAAATTCCTCAAGAAAACCTTTGGTGATGAGAAAGACATTGCCGCGGGGACCGACGTCCTCGCCCATGATGAAGACGCGCGGGTCGCGCTTCATTTCATCGTGCATGGCGTCGCGGACGCCCTCGAGTACTGTCTTTACTGGCATAGATCTTATGAAAGCGGTCCTGAGGCGTAAAGGTGCGCGTAGAGATCCTCTTCAGTCGGCGGCGCTTGCTCCTCGGCCCAGTCAGTGGCCTCGTCAACTTCTGCTTGCGCCTTCTTCTTAAACTGAGCGATCGTTTCGTCGTCAATGAACCCGCGATCTTTGAGCCAACCTTCGAATCGCGGAATCGGATCTCGGGTCTTGAGCGCTTCGATTTCTTGCGATGTTCGGTAGGTCGCTTGATTGTCGTCGCTCGTATGCGACATCGCGCGATAGCACTTGGCCTCGATCAGCGTCGGGCCCTCACCTTTTCGCGCGCGCTCGACCGCTTCGTGGACAACCGTGAACGTTGCGACAGGATCCGTGCCGTCGCAAATCACGCCGGGGAAACCATAGCCTGCTGCGCGATCGGCAACATTTGCGATTGCCATCTGCAGTTTCTGCGGCACTGAAATAGCGAACTCGTTGTTCTCGCACAAGAACACAGCCGGCACTTTGTGAACGCCGGCAAAGTTGAGCGCCTCGTGCCATTCGCCTTCGCTCGTTGAGCCTTCGCCGAAGGTGATGAGCGTTACGATCGGCTGTTTGCGCATCATAAACGCGAGCGCCATGCCAACGCCGTGCGTCACGTGGGCCGCGATAATGCTTGAAATGCTCGCAATGTTGCAACGTGGAACGCTATAGTGATTGGGAAATTGGCGGCCGCTCGAAAAGACGTCGTCCTTGCGCGCAAACAAGCACATGAGCTGCTCGCGCGGGGTGACGCCGTAGGCCAGCGCCAGCGCGGTGTCGCGATAATAAGGCACGACCCAATCGGTGCCCCGTTTCAGCGCGAAGGCAGCGCCCACTTGGGCGGCCTCATGACCCTGGCACGTAGCGGCAAACGGAATCTTACCTTGACGGTTCAAGGCAAATGCGCGGTCGTCGCACAGCCGGGTGAGGACCATGCGGTAGTACATATCACGCAGCGTGTCGGCAGTGAGGCCTTCCGGCAGTGACGCCCGGACCTTTGACTCACTCTTCATAGAACGACCGTTTGACGGGATTGCAGCGTTATCTTCTCGCTTCATCGGGTACGACCGCTTGCGGGGTTTTTGCGAGTCTCCAACGTAGTGCGTGCGCATGAGGGCACGTATCCAGGGTCGCATCGCCGCCGTTATCATTGCGTGTTTTGTCGCGTCGACGTTTGCCGGCTGCTCCAAGCCCATCGACACGCAAAGTTCTGTGCCTGCCATCTATCAGCCGCTTGTGTTCGTCGCCGTTGCTGTTGGGGTCGGCATCTTAATCGCGTCGCATAGCCACAAGAACAAAAATGGAGGCGGAGGTGGGGGACCGCCGCCACCCAACTTGACGGCCGCTGTTTTCGTCGCCCCATTTACCGGTCCGACAAACTATTTTCCGACCGATATTACCATCGATTTTAGTTCTGCTGGGGCAGGCGGAATCGGTTCTGTGGGAACAAGCGCGGGCGGAAATTATTCCTTCGCGGAGATGGGGTCGTCGACGGGAACTAATAACGGATCGTACACACTCCCAAGCGGATACAAACCAATCGCAGTTGCGATTGATGCCAACGGTAATGACTGGTTCACGGACGCCGCCGGGCTCGTGAAGCGATGTCCACCTCCTGCGCTCGGCGTCACCTCCTGCGTCGCCGCGTTGAGTTTCTCAGACGGTTTGCCCGCAGCAGGGACGCGCACAGTCGCTGCTGATTCCGGACGCTTTTTCATCGCAGAAGATAACCTATCGGGAACCGTGACGTGGGCGGCGTACGCGCTCGATGGTACGGGCAGAGTTACCGGATCCTACAACTATAATCCAGGCCTCGGTATGTATAGCGCCGATGCTTCCATGGCGATACTCTTGTCGACCGGACTATACACTATTTTCCATAAGGATGGAACGTCGTGGAGGATCGCAATACCAAATTCCTCGAGGAACGCGTGGACGTTCAACCCTGTACCGTTGCCGAATGCGAACATGGCAAGCGACGGTGCGGGCAACAACTACGGGCTTCTCGGATCGCCGGCGTCGGGTAGTTATCAGATCGGCCACTATTCGAGCCCTCCGAGTTCAGCCGGCGGTGCAGGAGCACTCGTTTCTACGATTACTATCTCTTTCAATGGCGGCACGAATGGCAATGCATTTCGACCACCGGTATCATCCCTACATACTGACGGTGTCTTTATATTCATGCTCGACGCGAACGGCAATCTCGTGCTGTTCAATGCTTTCTAAGTGATCACGGTATGAGCTCATCTGTAAAGAATATTCGAGCCGACGTGGTCGCGGCGATGCTGGACAAGTTGCATGCGGTTGCCGCTGCAGATCTATCCGTCTTAGAATTGTCGCGGTTGCTCCTCATGCCACTCGAGCACGAGGACGGCGAACGCGGCAATAACCTGACGGCGACTCTACGCGCGTACTACTCCGCCGGAGCGAGAGTTGACAAAACTGCTGACGCGCTTTTCTTGCATCGCAACAGTGTGCGGTACCGGCTCGATCGCATCCGTTTGCTTTTAGGCCTGGACATTGATCAGCCACGCGTCATCGCCGCGCTCACCGTGGCGCTCGCATGCCGCGACAGCAGCCCAGCAGCCGACTTTGGCTCGACCCGCCCGACGGTAAAAGGCGCTCATGCGAGTTAGTGCGCGCAACAAGCTGCCTGGCGTCGTGCAGGACATCAAGACCGATGGGTTGATGGCAAAAGTGAGCGTGCGAATCGGCGACAATCATCTCGTCGCCCTCATCACAGCCGAAGCAGCGACGGAGATGGGCCTCAAGGTTGGCGATGAGGTGACGGCCCTCATCAAATCGACATCAGTGCTGCTGGCGAAGGCGGATTAACGTTTTTTGGAATTGGTTTTTGCTTCGAGGCGGTCGAGCCGGTCGAGCAACGACTTGTTGCTTTCTCGCAAGCTTTCGATTTCGCCACGCAGCGCCTTGAACTCAGCAGGTTTTTCCAAGTAATCGGCAATCGAGCGAACTGCTTTTGCGGCAGCGCTCTTGAGTCGCCCGTCAACGTCCTGACTGGCAAGGCGGTTCAGAACATCAATGGCCTCGGGTTCATGCAGCTCTTGGAGTGCACTGACCGCAGATAGTCGCGCGTAAAAATTCTTGTCGTAAAGCAGATCGATGAGCCGCTCCCGGACTTTGGCATTGGCGCGACCGAGCTTGCCGAGCGCTCGTATCGCCGCTTCGCGCGCGAAGGGCGGCTTTCCGTACTCCGTCCAGGAGAGCACAAGCGGGATGGCGCGTTCATCCCCCAACTCGGCGAAGCCGCGCATCGCACCTGAACGGATCACGTCGTCATAAGAATCTTTCTCGAGTGCTTTCACCAGGAGTGCGTATGCTTTCTTAGAGCGCGTCTTACCGATGGACATGGCTGCTTCCGATTCGACGAAATACGATGCGTCTTTGGCCAGCATGGGAGCGAGCGCATCGCACGCCTCGTCGCCACGGAACTCCCCCAGTGCTCGCGCCACAGCGCGGCGAGCTTTCGGATGATCGATTTTGCGCGCCTTGACAAGCGCGTTGAACGCGCGCTCGCTGCGAATGATGCCGAGGGTATGCGCTGCACGTGCCTTCACACCCCAGAATGCGCGGCCGGCAAGAATGCCCTGAAGGGCTTCGACCACCTCACTTGTCGGGCTATTCGCGAGGGCGCGTATCGCATCGATGCGCGCGGACAGATTCCGCTCTGCCTGGCTTTGGCGGATCAGCATCTCTACCGGTACTTGGAGCTCCACCGTTTTGAGCACGTCACCGTCAGGATCGAAGCTGAAGATATCCGGCCGGCGCTCCAACGCGAAGGTGAAGGTTTGCTCCTTTTGCTCGACGTTGGCGGCAAATCGGTGCTCGTCTTTGCCGGTCACGAACGCTATGGTCACGGGTATTGCGAACACGGGCGTGCCGTCATTTGTTTCCTGCGTCTGTTCAATCCGGACCGCGGCGGACTTTGTCTCCTCATCCCACTGATAGTTAACGCGAAATGCAGGGTGTCCGCCCTTGAAGACCCATTGGTCAAAAAACGGCAACATGTTGCGGCCTGTCGTTGTTTCGATTGCGCGTACGAAATCGACCGTTTCGACGTTATCAAACTTGTGATCGGCGACGTACCGGTTGATCGACTGCCACCACAGCTCGTCACCGAGCATGCGGCGTATGGTGTGCAGCACCCAGGCGCCCTTTTCGTACAGGTGGCGGTCGAATAGCTCGATCGGCTCGGTGTAAACGTTGATCACGATGGGGCGGCGATATTCCTTATTGTCCTCATCAAAATACCGCTCCGCCATGTGCAACCGGTAGTAATCGAATTCGTCACGGCCCTGGTCGAATTCGCGGAAGAGCGCTTCAAAGTACGTGGCAAAGCCCTCGTTGAGCCAGGCGTGCGACCAGTCTTTGCAGGTCAGCAAATCACCGAACCATTGATGGGCCAGCTCGTGAGCGACGAGCGGATCGCTCGAAAAGTCTAGGTGGGCACGAGCGTCGTGCAGCGTGGTATCTGTCTGGGTCGTGGCCGACGTGTTCTCCATCCCGCCGAATATGAAATCGCAGACCGCGATCTGTGCGTACTGGGAGTACGGGTACGCGACGCCGATACGGTCCGAGAAGAACTTGACCATCTTCGGCGTCTTGCCGAACGAGCGTGCGCCGTCAGCCTCGCGACCGGGCACGACGTAATACGAGACCGGCAGATCGCCGAGCTTGTCGGTATGTCCGGAAAACTCGCCGGCAACACACGTCACGAGATAGGTAACGTGCGGCACGTCCATCTTCCAATGGTAGGTTTTCGTTTTTGCAGTCTTGTTCGCGGTGGTCGAAACGAGCGTGCCGTTGCTGAGCACAAAAAAGTTTGCTGGAACGGTGGCAATAACTTCGGTCGTTGCCTTCGCGTTCGGATAGTCTATGCACGGAAACCAATAGTGAGCATCCTGATCTTGGCCTTGCGTCCATACCTGCACGCGTTTTTGAGGATACGCCTTATCGGGTGAAATAAAATAGATGCCTTGGCTGGGTTGGCGAGCTTCATAGTCGACGATGACCGAGCTCGATTTTCCCGGTTGGATGACATTGCCGAGCTCGATGACGAGGCGCCCGCCGATCGTTTCGAACTCAAGCTTTTTGTTGCCGGCGGTGCGCACGGACTTGATGTGCAAATGGTCGACATCCATTTCGAGCGAGCGCAGCGGCTTGCCGACGGCGTGAAAGGTCGTGCGACAGCTGCCAAAGAGTACGTGCTCTTTGAAGTCAAACGACAGCGTAAGGGCGATATGTTGAATCGCTGCCGGGCGGTCGGGCGCATAGCGCGGCTTGGCGCCCGGCGCAGCGAAGGGGCGCCGACCCACCACAGCGTGTGCAATGGCGGCGCGGCGGCAATAGGCTTCGTTCATTTTATCGGGCAGCCGCCAGCTCTTTTCGCTCCGCGGTTACGGTCTGGACAACCTTTGGCGGCGCGAATTCAAAATGGTCGTGCTCCGACGTGAAGTAGCCGAGTCCTTGCGTGGCGGTCCGTAGCTCAGTGAGATAGCGCGACATCTCCGCCTGCGGCACGAGCGCTTTCACCACATCGCAGCCTCGACGATCCTCGCTTGGTCCGTAGTTGAGAATCTGTCCGCGATGTCCGCTGATCTGCTGCAGCACGGCACTCGTGTAGGTTGTCGGCACGGTAATCTCGATCCGTTGAATCGGCTCGAGCAATACCGGATGACACTTGGGCAACCCCTCGCGCATCGCCATCGCCGCGGCCAGTTTGAACGACATTTCGTTTGAGTCGACAGTGTGGTACGACCCGTCGTACAGGATAACCTGAACATCGACGACGGGAAAGCCAGCGATGGGCCCCTTGTCGAGCGCCTCGCGCACGCCTTTTTCGACGCCGGGAAAGAATTGCTTGGGGACCGAGCCTCCTACAATTTTCTCGTCAAACTTGAAGCCTGCTCCTCGTGCGAGCGGCGCAATCTCGAGATGCACGTCTCCGAACATGCCATGTCCGCCAGTCTGGTGTTTGTAACGTCCCTGTTGCTGCGTTTTACCGGTAATCGTCTCGCGATACGGCACCTGAGGCAGCTGCGTGTCGAGCTTCACGCCGTACTTGCGCTGCAGCCGCTCGACCGTTACGCTAAGGTGCATTTCACCATATCCGCGCAGCACAAGCTCATCCGTGAAATTTTCCCGCTCCACGACAAGTGTCGGATCCTCTTCGCGCATGCGCACGAGTAATTGCGAAAGTTTCGCCTCATCGGAGCGGTCGTGTGGTCGCAGCGCAAGCGAGAACGCCGGTTTTGGGAGGCTGTGTGCCGGCATCTTCGTTTTCATTCCGTTGGAGCAGAGCGTGTCGCCGGTAACCGTTGTGTCAAGGCGCGCAATTGCGACGATGCTTCCCGGGCCCGCGCCGTTTGCGGCAGTCTGATTCTTGCCCATCAGCCAATACAATCCGCCCGGGCGCTCCTTGACGTCGCGATTGACGTTGTGAAGCGGCGTATCAGGATTGAGTGTTCCCGAAAACACACGCACGATTGATAGTTTGCCGCTCTGCGGGTGAACAGTTGTCTTGCAGACCTGCGCGATGACCGGGCCAGTGGCGTTGGGCTCGACCACCTTGCCCGTTTGGTCGTTGCGACGAACTTGCGACGCATCGGGAAATTGTCGAATGATGAGATCGAGTAACTCGGCCACGCCCCAGCCGCGAATGCCGCTCGCGACAACGACGGGAGCGATCTTGTCGGCACTGACATCGGTCTGGAGATCTTGCTCGATCTCTTCGAGTGGCGGTTCTTTGCCCTCGAGGACTTCCTCCATAAGGTGGTCGTCGAAATCGGCCAGCGCTTCGAGCAACTCTTCGTGGTTTTTTTCCGCCATCTGCTCCGTTAGCGAGGCGGGAGTTGACTTTGCATCGCCATACTTGAACGCTTTCATCGCTACAACATCGACGTAGCCCGAGAGATTCTCACCTTGGCCGATGGGCGCTTGCTCCGCGACGACGTGGTTGCCGAACCGCCGGCGCAGGGCGCTGTACGTTCCCATGAAGTCTGCGCCCGGCCGGTCGAGACGGTTGATCGTGAAGCAATGGGGCATCTTCAGGGATTCGAGGTAGTCGACAAGGGTTTCGACTTGCGCCAACCTATTCGGGTCGGCTTCGACGACGACAACAGCAGCGTCGGCCGCCTGCAGTGCGAACTTCGTCTCTTCAAGAAAATCGACTGCTCCCGGGCAGTCGATGATGTTCACGCGTACGCCACCGCTTGTGAGGTAGGCGAAGTTTGGAGCGACCGACATTTGGTGTGCGTGCGATTCAGGATCGTGATCGGTCGTCGCTGTTCCGTCGACGACCGAGCCCTTGCGGGGGATAGCTTGCGCGAATGAGAGCAGCGCTTCGACCAGTGTAGACTTGCCGCTATGATGCGGTCCGATAAACGCAACATTCCTGATGCCTTGGACTTGCGCGGCAGCCATCACGTACCTCCGCTGAGAAAGGGAAGGGCGGCTTCGACGCGGGCGCAGCCGTGCCTCTCAAGCGCCGTTGCCTCCGCACGACCGGGGGGTAGCTTTCGGCGGCGGCGCGAAAAAATGCAGGCCATGAATGCGCACGCCATGCTGAGCGTCAATGAAACCTTCGTTTCGATTCAAGGTGAGGGAGGGCTCATCGGCTCGCCGACGCTCTTCATCCGCCTCGATGGCTGCCCGTTGCGCTGCACATGGTGCGATACTCCGTATGCGTTGGCTGGTGATGCCGGGCAGTCGATGAGCACCGAAGAGCTCGTCGCACTCGCTGCCGGTCATCATCACATAGTCATTACCGGCGGCGAACCGCTGGCGCAGGATATCGCACCGCTCGTGGAAGCGCTGTGCGCCAACAATCATATTACTGTGGAGACAAGCGGTACAATTTTTGCCGACTTGCCCGGCGTTGCGCTTTTTTCCATCAGCCCCAAAGTCGGCACGTCAGGGTACACCCCAAAACCCGCCGTGTTGCGCAAGTTCTGCGCAACGGCGGCGGGCCGCATGCAACTGAAGTTCGTCATTGGAGATGCGCGCGATTTAGCTGAAGCCGCTGCGCTGCTTACTTCGCTCGGCGATGCACTCCCGGCACGAACGCCCGTTGTATTGCAGCCGGAAAGCGGACGTGCAGGCAGCGGTGAGTCATATTTGCGATTCTTAGCGTGGCTGACCGGCGCGGTCTTGGAAGACGCGGCGTGGAAGCCCTATAACATGCGCATTCTTCCGCAGCTCCACTATCTGCTCTGGCACGGGACCCCCGGCCGATGATTTCGATAACATTCAGTTGTCACTTTGACGCTGCGCATCAGCTCGCACTGCCGTACGATTCGACTTGCAATCGCCGGCATGGACATCGTTACGACATTGAGATCAGCGCGTCGGCGCGCGAGCTCGAACATGGCATGGTGGTTGACTTTAACGTCCTCCAAAAAGTTGTCGATGATTTCGATCATTGCGATCTCAACGAGCGGCCGGAGTTTAGGGTTACGCAGCTAGCGACGACCGCGGAAAACATTGCAAGCGTGCTGGCTCAAAAGCTCCAGCACGCTGTGGGAGAACGCGTTTCAATCGACGAGGTTATCGTCCGTGAGACACCACGATCGCTTGCGCGATGGCGGCGTTAAGGGCGGACGCGCTCTGGATTGATTTCGATATCGAGCTTGTCAGCAGCGATTTCCGCGAAAGCCGTGCTCACAGCCTTTTCGGGATTTGAGCCTTCAACTGCTGGCTCGTCGTGATTGACGAGCTGTTGCGCGCGCACACGAGCGGCGTTGACGAGCAGATATTTATTGCCGACCCGATCCAATAACTGATCGATATCCCCGAAAGATCTCGATGGTTTATGTTCTTTCATCAGACCAGGCATATTCGACGAACGCTGTAGTGAGCCTGCCCTGATTGACCTCGGCGAGGGCTCGCGGCCGACTATTCCTGCAACAACATCTCAAGCTTGCCCGTCATCGCGACGAGGTCATCTTGATTTGTCGCACTGCCTTCGAAACAGACGATAACGCCGCCGAGCGACGACTTGAAATAGGTGTCCGTCACCTGCCACATGAGCTCGAGCGTGTCACCCTCGCGTACAGCTGCGGTGAATCTGAACGAGCATCCCAGACCAATCGCCGTGCCGCGCTCCGCAAGCCATGAGGCCGCGAGACCGAGCATGAGTGATATCGTATGTTCTGCCGCAGCGATGCGCTTGCCGAATCGTGATGCGGCGCCCGCAGCTTGGTCAATATGCACGGGGTTGTGATCGCCGGCGCGATGCGCGAAATCGGCAATGTCTGCAGCGTCGTAGCGATGGTGCCGGGTAACCGAGTCGCCTCGCGCGACCCGCTGCGCGAGCGGTGGCAGTGTCATAGAGTACACTCTTTGACAGGCCGGAGCGGAGCCCTGGCCGAAGTTCTGCGCACGATGTCAAGACTTGTCGCAATGAGCGCCGCGCTGGTGGCGCTTTCGTCTACCCTGCTGCTCTTCTCATCTGCGGTACTGGCACGTCGCCACACTCCGGCCGCACCCGTGCCGATGCTTGCCGTTTTACCGAATCAGCGTGTCGCAATCGCTGATCTGGAGCGTGTGACGATCGGCAGCACGATCGAAGTCGTTGGATATTTCTCGCACAAATCACCAGAAATTGACGGCGACCTCGAGGTGTATCTCATCGACCATCACGGGTACTTTGTCGTGCTCGAGGCGCCGCGCAGATTCAAACCGATGAAACATTTCATCCGTTCGTTGCATCTGCATCGCAACGAGCTGGTGGTGGCCCGCGGCGTTCTCACGCAACAACGAGACAAGCCCACCACCCATTACGTCAAGGGTTGGCTTGAGATCAATCCCGTTGAGTCTATAACGCGATATGAAGGGCCGGTGCCGCCAGATCTTCATTACGCGCGGGTGGTTCATCACATGTTCGGCAAAGCGCATATCACGGAGATTTGAAGCGAGGAATAAACTCAGAAAGGACGGCCGTAGCCGTCCTTTTGATTTCTTACTCGGGCGTGGAACGGATCTAAAGATCCGTTGCTACATTGATTAGGCCGCTTCGTGCAGCCCGATCGCCTTGAGCGCGTCTGCGCCATTGCGGAAGATGATTACGGGCTTCGGTAGCTGCGTGTGAGACAGAACTTCAGCAAGCCACGAATCCTTGGCGACAAACGCGATCTGAATTGAAGGTCTTTCCGCCGCCATGCGCTTCACGACTGCGGTCAGTCTCGAAACACCGATTTCATCAACGCTCGCCAGATCTTCGAGGTCGATCAGCAAGTCGCTATGATCGAGCTCGGCTGCGTGCAATAGCGCTGTCTGGATCATCGGAGCGCCGGCAAAATCCAACTGCCCCTCGATCTTAAACAGATTCCAACGACTTGTGGCCGGCAGCGTCTGTAAGGTCATGATGTCACGTTCACGGTTATCGGCGGTATTGGAGCAATCTTCAGCTTGAGCATCGCACGTACATAACGAAAGCTACTGCCTCTGCGTTCCGCTAGGTGGCCAGGCCCGCTCGGGCAGGGGGTTGAAGCCCAGGCCCGTGGATGTGGTGTGCATCATTGGAGATCGAATCTATCACGCTCCGGGAAGCCCGTGTCATCGACAACTTGAGGGGCGCGGGACGATATTAAATTTAACTGAGGCTCAAGCCCATGAGGTCGGCATGGAGCCGTGCGGCTTCTGTATGGGCGGTATCTCCCAGGAAAGTCCTAAGCGAACAGGCTGAGCGCCGAACGCAACTCCTCGGGGAGAGGCCGTTTGGCCGACGTCGTGCGATCGGTGCAGACGAGCACGACCTCAAACTCGGCGATGCGCGTTCCGGCTTGATTGTCGATATCAAAGCCTAAGGTTATCGACGTAGTCCCAAGTGCTTTCACCGACGCGGTCACACGCAATCGCTCGTCCAGTCGCGCCGGCGCCTGGAAATCTGCGGCGAAATGCACGCGCGGCAACCAGCAGTTGAACGTGTCGAAGACTTTACTGTAGGGCATCCCGGCTGCGCGGAATAGTTCGGTTTCGGCAACCTCCACAAAGCGGACAAATGCTCCGTAGCAGACGATGCCTGCTGCGTCAACATCGCTCCATCGGACGTACTCTTCAATCGTAAATGGTTTTGCGATACTAGTAGCCCTGCCGTGTTATCAGCATACTTCGAGCCGGGCGGTGAAATGGCGCAGCGGCGGCGATTGCCAGACGAGGCGCAAACCGCGGATGTCTTCACGGTGCTTGTAAACATCAGCCATAACCTCGATGACGTAGTCGACGTGGCTTTGCGTGTACACGCGCCGCGGTATCGCCATGCGCACGAGCTCCATAGGAGCGACGATCTCTTCCCCGCTGCCTGGGTCGGTCTTTCCAAACATCAGACTGCCGATTTCAACTGCGCGGATGCCGCCCGTACGGTAGAGTTCGCAGAGCAGCGCCTGCGCCGGAAACTGATGTGGACGGATGTGTGATAAAAGCGCTGCTGCATCAACATAGATCGCGTGGCCGCCCGGCGGTTGTACGATGGGGTAGCCGATCTCCGTAAGGTGTTTGCCGAGATACGCGGTCGAGGTGATGCGATAGCGCAAATAGTCGTGGTCGACGACCTCGCGCAAGCCGATCGCAATCGCCTCGAGGTCTCGCCCGGCAAGGCCCCCGTACGTCGGGAACCCTTCGGTGAGAATCAGCAGCCATTCTTCCAGCTTGGCGAGCGCTTCATCGTTGGTGGCGAGGAAGCCGCCGATATTGACAAGGCCGTCTTTCTTCGCGGACATCGTCGCGCCATCCGCATAGGAAAATAACTCGCGCGCGATGTCGAGAACGCTTTTGTGCTCGTATGCTTTCTCGCGTTCGCGGATGAACCAGCAATTCTCGGCAAAACGGCAGGCGTCGATGTACAGCGGCAGCCGAAATTCTTTGCACACGCTTCGCACTGCCTTGACGTTTTCCATCGACACAGGCTGACCGCCACCCGAGTTATTCGTCACCGTCAACATGACAAGTGGGATTTTCTCGCGGCCAACCTCAGCAATAAGTTTGCGCAGCGCGGCGACATCCATATTGCCTTTGAATGGGTGGAGGGCCGCGGGCTGGAGTCCTTCGGGAATGGGAAGGTCGACTGCCGTGGCGCCGACGTACTCGACGTTCGCTCTCGTCGTGTCGAAATGGGTATTATTGGGAACGACGTCGCCCGGCTTGCACACAGTGGAGAACAAGATGCGCTCGGCGGCGCGGCCCTGGTGGACCGGCAAGACGTGTTTGAAGCCGAAAACATTGCGCACCGCGTCGGCGAAACGGTAGTAGGATCGGCCGCCTGCATACGATTCATCGCCGCGCATGATGCCGGCCCATTGCTCTGCGCTCATGGCGCCCGTGCCGCTATCGGTGAGCAGATCGATAATCACGTCGTCGGCACGCAGCAGAAAACCGTTGTTGCCGGCCGCACTGAGGAGTTTCTCTCGCTCCGTGCGGCTTGTCATACGGATAGGCTCGACCACCTTGATTCGAAACGGCTCGATGATGGTATGAAACGACATGCAACCTCCGTGGTGCTCCGAGCCGCTCTTCGCCAAGGAAATCGCAGAAACCTCAAATAAGGGGTGGGCGTGCTAGCGCAGTCAATTCTTACTCACATCTGTCCGAAGTGCGCGTCGCCGAACTTGGAGCGGCGCAGCTTTTGGTATCCAACCTTGGGATACGGAGACTCCGAGCTTGCCTGCCGGCTGTGCGGGTTGCTGCTCTGGCCGCGCCTCAACGAGTCGCCGCGTCAAACGTACTATCGCTGGTTGATGGATCGCGTCGCCTTGTAACGGTCGACATGAAGTCGACCGCTACATTTCCTACGAGCCCGTCCCCTTATAGTGGTTGAGTCCGACTCGCCAAAATAGATACGCTCCCAGGAACCATACGACGCCTACGACGGGCGTGAACCATCCGAGTGCCGGGTTAATTGTATAGCCGGTCTCGGCGGTTTTGTGCAGCAGCGTTGTGGCTGGGAAATAATTCATGAATGCGAACGGAAGTATGTAGGCGAGCATGATGCGCACCGCACGCTTGTAGATGGAGAGCGGATAGCGCGTGAAATCATTTTCGAGCGACATCACAACCCAGCGCAGTGTATCCAGCCGGACGACCCAAAACGCGAGCGTCGCCACCGCGAGCTGCACGGCGAAGTCGATGAGCGCCCCACCGGCAAACGCCAAGGCGAGCAGTGTGGTTGAGGCGAGCGTCCAGTGCAGATGCACGACTCCTTGCGCGGCCGCAAAGACAATGAGGGCGACGGCAAGCTCGTCCGGCCAGATCTGTCCAGGCTGCGAGAGCACCTGAAACAGCGGGTCGAGTGGGCGCACGAGGAAACGGTCGAAATTGCCTTCCTGAATGTGATCGGGCACGTTCCCGACCGTGAAGAACAGTGTGTTGTTGAGCGTGTGGCCGACCATCCACAGCGCGTAGAGGAAGAACACCTCTGGCCAGTGCCAGCCGTTCATCAGCGGAAAGCGCGACATCATGATCCAGATCGTGCCGATCGCGATACCATGGTACACGATCGTGAAGAACAGCCAGATAAAGAAATTTACCTTGTACTCGAGTAGCGTGAGCGTGTTGAGCCGCCAGAACTGACGGTACGTTGCGATATACGGATTAGCCACCTTGAATCACTACGCGCCGTTCGCCAATACGCCAGAGCGCCATCGCGAGGACGCCGAAGATCATTGCCCACAAGAGCTGAAACCCAAGCATCGCCCAAATTTGGCCGCCCGCAACTTTGCCGATGTAGATCGACAATGGCGCGTTATAGATCGCCGCAAATGGGGATGCAAACGCAAGCTGTTGCACGATACCCGGCGGGAAAAAATACAAAGGCACGAGCGAACCTGAGAGCAACGACGAGATGAACTGCATCATCAGCTGAACGCCAAAGATTTCCATCGTCCAAAACGTGATGGTGGCCATCATGAGGTCGAGGAAGAAATTGACCATGAATCCCAGGCCAATGCTCACCGGAAGAGCGAGCGCAGCTGCGGGGGAGACTGGCGCATCGACGTGCACGATTAACAGCGACAAGAGAAGCGCCGGAATGATCTGCAGCGCTGCAAATGAGGTCTGGCCTACCGTGTCCGCGAGCACGTAGAGCGGCACCGAGATGGGGCGCATCAGGTCGATTGCGATTGAACCTTCGCGAATCTTCTCGCGAATGACGTACGCGCCGTTGACGCCGTAGATGAGATCGAGCAGCAATGCCAGCGTCGCGTACGTAATCATCGCCGACAGCGAAATGCCTTCGCGCGGACCGTTGTTGCGGTAGAGTGCTGTCCACAACATCGACAGCAGGAAGACACGCAGCACGACTGAGCCTATGTGGGTGAAGACTTGCGGCCTATACGTGCCTTCTCGAGAAAACGCGACCTTTGCGAACTCGATGTATGCGCCGGCAGCCACGCTACGGGTGGCCCTTGCGGAACCTGATCCTAATCATCGGGCTGACGTAGCGTAGAACGAGCGACGAGGGAGCCGTGCCCGTTGTTGACGCGCCGCCGATGACCCACACAACGTTACCGAGCGTCACTTGCGCCATGCCATGGCGCGGACCCGGCAACCATGGACCGTTCAACCAGCCGTTGATGCCAGGTTCAGATATCTCACTCGTTTGGGTCGGCTGATATGCGCGCAAATTTTCGCCGCCGGTCGCGATCAAACGGCGGCCCACAACGCTCAGGCCAAAATCAGAGCGTGGCTGATGCAGGCCCATGCAGCTTTGCCAACGGCCGTGAATGGGATCGAAGAGATCGCAAAACGGAAGATTGCGTTCTTGGTCGTCGCGACCCCCAACAACGACGATCTTGTTGTCAATGAGCGCCGATTCAAGCCCTGCCCGCTCATCGCCAATGGCATAGTCGTACACGCTCCACGTACCCGTTGGTATGTCGTAGACCATCATACTCGTCGCATCGCGGCCGTGGGAGATCGCGCCGCCGACAATATAGAGCCGCTGGCCGAACGCTTGCATCGTCGGGCCGAAGCGCGGTATCGGCATCGAAGGCAGCTCTGTCCAGGCATCGGTGCCTGCGTCGTATCTCCAAAACTTGTTGGTCACGAGATTTTCGATGCGGCCGCCCGCTACGTAGATAGAACTGCCGACGACTGCTGCCGCCGCGTGATCGACTGGTTCTGGAATGCGCGCAGCGTAGGTCCACACGCCGATCCGCGAGCCGGCACGCTCGGCCTCGCCGCGAGGTTCGCCTGGCACAATCTGCGGCTCCCACACAAGCGTCGTGTCCATTTGCTGATTGTGTGGACCGAAACCACCAATGAGATAGATGCGCCCGGCGAGGACAGCCGCCGCCACATCTTGACGGGGCGAAGGCAGGTTGGGTCCCCGGACCCACAGCCCTTTGTTGAGGTCTGGGGCGTCGCGAAACAGGTCGGGTTGCGGCGTCGCTGATGCTGCGCCCGCCGGTGGCGCGACGGTGGGCGTTGCCGCCGAAGATGCTGTTGCCGAAGGCGCGGGTGACGGTGTCGGGGCTTGCGGCAGCGGAGTCGAGGAGGCTGCCGTAGCTACGAGAGCGCAGGCGATCGTGATTGCAAGCAAGATAGCCTGCGCGCGCGTGAGGATCATGTTATCGCCCCTGCCGCGACTGGCTCCGGCCCAAGACCTTTAATGTATATCTCTCGGATAATCGTCTCAAGTTGAGGTTCAGCAACAGTTACGTCCTTGAGCTCGTAACGCGCGGTGAGTGCGATGATGAGCTCGTCAGCGCGGACGCGCTCGCGATCGAACTCGAATGTAATGCGAGTTCCCTGCGCGGAAACGAGGCGCACGCCGGGGATTTCGATGTCGCACTCCTGGCAGTAGTCCTCGATTTCGGCTGTGAGAACACGATTGCGGCCGTATCGCCGTTTGATAGCTTCGATGCTGCCGTCGTACAGCTTTTGCCCGTGGTCGATGAGGATGATTCGGTCGCACAACTTCTCCACATCATTAAGGTCGTGCGTCGTTAAGATGAAGGTCGTGCCACGCTCCCGATTCGTTCGAGCGATAAAACCGCGAATTGCCTCCTTGGCGACGACGTCCAAGCCAATCGTCGGCTCGTCGAGAAACACGACGCGCGGCTCGTGCAGCATGGCGGCGGCGAAGTCGCCGCGCATGCGCTGGCCCAAGCTTAGCTGGCGGACCGGCGTTCGGATAAACTCGTCCAAGCCCAGGATGTCGCTGAATTCACGCAGGTTTTTTTTGTACACGTCTGCGGGGATGCCGTAAATGGCGCGCAGTAACTCGTAGGATTCGCTGAGCGGCAAGTCCCAGTAGAGCTGCGTGCGCTGCCCAAAAACGACGCCAATCTGCCGGCCGTTCGCCGTACGTTGCTGCCACGGCACGATTCCGTTTACGACGCAATCGCCGCTCGTGGGTACCAAAATGCCTGTCAGCATCTTGATGGTCGTCGACTTGCCGGCGCCGTTTGGGCCAATGTAACCAACGAGTTCACCCGCATCGAGCTCGAACGAAACGTCGTTGACGGCCACCTTGTCGTCGTATGCACGCGAAAACAGCGACGTCAGCGTGCCGATGACGCCACTTTTGCGCCGCCGGGTGCGAAAGGTCTTGGTCAAGTGATTGGCGCGGATAATCATTGGTTGCCTGCGGGTGGAATGCAGCTCTCGACGCGAATGCTTGCGCGTGGCCGCAGCTCGTTCCTTGGCGGACAAAAGGACAGTTGACACCGCTTTCATCTTCGTCTATGGCGGATTGATGCGCGGCTTTGATCTTCATCATTATGTGGCTGGCGCGACATTTATCGGCGAAGGCTGGATTATCGGCCGGCTTGTCGCGTTGGGCCGTTATCCCGGCTTGCTCGATGGCGAGGGCAAGGTCATTGGTGAGATCTATCGCCTTGAAGACGTCGCAGCAAGTCTTGAAGCGCTTGATGATCTCGAGGAGTTCGACCCGGCTGATCCGCAACACAGCGTTTATCTGCGCATTGTACGAGACGTCCATGTTGATGATGGGGCAACTATGAGCGCGTGGGTTTACGTGTACAATCGCGACGCGTCAACCGCTCCGGTTATTAAAAGCGGCGATTGGCGACAGGGTGCGAAGACGATTTAGCATTGGGTGCCTAATCTGTTAGCATCATGGCGGTGGGTATTGCTCGGGATCGGCACCGGTAATGAGACGAGCGCCGCGGCTGTACGTCAGATATAAGAATCCCCATTGAATAAAGACGAGGATGCGGCTTTGGAACTCGACCAAGTTGAGGAGGTGAATAAAGAGCCAAATGAGCCATGCGGGGAGCCCCCAGAGATGAATTCCGAAAATGTTCGCAACTGCAGCGGCTCTGCCGATCACTGCCATGTCGCCTCTATCGAAGTACCGAAACGCAGGGACGTCGATTGGTCCGCGGCATCGCATCCTTATAGTCCGTGCTGCATAGGTGCCTTGCTGAATGGCAACTTGCGCGACGCCGGGCAGCGGCTTGCCATCGGGTCGAGCCGCGAGTGCGAGATCGCCGACGACGTAGATGTTGGGGAATCCGGCTATCGTGAGATCGGGTAGCACTTTGATGCGGCCTGATTTATCAGTTTCCGCTTGCGTGCGTGCCGCGACGGTTCTTCCAAACTTCGTTGCTGTGATGCCGCCTGCCCACAACACAGTCTTGGTGGCGATCCGTTGTAGCAACGGACCTTTAGGTCCGTTATCACCTTCAGGTCCGTTCACCTCATAGGTCACAGAATCAGCATCGATATCACGGACTGCAGCGCCCGTCATGATTTCGACGCCGAGCCGGCGGATCAGCTGTGCCGCATGCGCGGAGAGATCCCCCGGATACCCTGGCAGCACGCGAGGCGCGGCGTCCATGAGCACGATGCGTGCTTCTTGCGGTCGAATCGATCGAAAATCGTGACGCAGAGTTTCGCGCGCAATCTCGGCGAGCGCTCCAGCAAGTTCGAGACCAGTGGCGCCGGCACCAACGATGACGAAGGTTAACCAAGTACGGACCTGCGCTGGATCGGCACTCCGCTCAGCAGCTTCGAACGCGTAGAAGATTTTGTGACGGATCGCCGTGCCTTCTTCGATCGACTTCGGACTCGGTGCCCATTGTCGCCATTCGTCGTGGCCGAAGTACGAGGTGTCGGCTCCGGTAGCGACGATAAGCGAATCGTATTCGATCGTTGCGCCGTCCTTCAGGTTGACGACCCTGCGGGTGGGATCCAGATCGTCTGCCTCGCCGAGCAGAACCCGAATGTTCTTGTGCCGATTCAACACCGAGCGTAATGGCGCGGCGATTTCACCAGCCGAGAGCGACCCGGTGGCGATTTGATACATAAGCGGCTGAAATAAGTGGAAATTGCGCCGGTCGATTAAGGTGACGTCGATGTTTGTCGACCCGAGTCGTTGCGCGGCGGTCAAGCCGCCGAAGCCCCCGCCCAAAATGACGACGCGGTGTGCCATATCGTGCATAGTCTAACTGCCAGCTCCGCAGACCCACATCCCGCCTTGAAGGCGGCGGAAGTCGCACGCTCTAAGTTACGCGCCGTGATTTCTTCGTGTCTCCGGCGTTTCGCCGCGGTGAGCGTTTCAGTCGCGCTTGCGATGGTCGCACGCGCCGGCGACAGCACGCACGCCGCGACAAACGTCATTCTCCCGAATGGCTGGCAAGTTACTCCGGCGGGCGCGACCACGCCGCTGGGAACGCTGCCCACGCATATGGTTGAAGATCCGCGAGGCAGGTGGCTCGCGGTTACAACCGGTGGCTACGGCGAGCTCTCAATCTCGCTCGTTGACGAGCAGTCGGGTCAGATTGTTTCCAGCATGCCCATGAAGACGGCCTTCTACGGACTCGCCTTTGCGGGTCAGAAGCTCTTTGCGTCAACGGCGTACGGTATCGAAAGTTTTTCGATTTCTGCCGATGGCGCGCTCAAGGACACCGGCATGGTCGGAGCTGCGTCTGCCGACTTTGGGATCACGGGTATCGCTGCGACCAGCACGAGATTATTCATCGCAAGTGGTGCCAGCGACACCGTAACGGCGTGGGATGCATCCGGTGCCACCTCGTGGACATCAAAGGTCGGTTCATGGCCTTACGCCATCGTGCTCTCGAAAGACGAGAACACGCTGTATGTGAGCAATTGGACATCGGCATCGGTGTCGGTGATCGATGCTAAAACCGGCAACGTTAGGAGCACTATAGCGGTTGGCAGTCATCCCAACGCTGAGCTGCTTTCTTCAGATGGCTCGCGGCTATTCGTCGCTTGTGCAAACGATGATAGCGTCAGAGTTATCGATACCTCTCGCGCCGCGGTCGTGGCGACCATCGACGCCGGTATCTTCGCGCAGGCGCCTCCCGGCGCTATTCCAAACGGACTTACGCAGTCGGCCGATGGAACGATACTCTTCGTCGCCGATGCCGGTGAAAACGCGATTGTGGCTATTGACCTCTCGGCGACGCAGCCTACGCTGTTTGGAGCTGTTCCCACAGGTTGGTTCCCAACCGATGTGGTCGCAACTCGTAACGGGCGCGAACTGTTTGTGCTCGACGGCAAGGGCGTGTCGGGCCACGCCAATCCTACGTTCATTCATACTGACACGGTGAAGAAAGCCACCGCCGACGATTACAAATATTATGCCGCGAACACCGCTGGCGACATTGAGATGCTCAGCCTTCCCGACCGGGCGGCCTTAGCCGCCGGACTCAGCCAGGTGCGCTGGAATGCGCCGTACTCGCCAAAGACCAATTTCTCGCGCATGTCGCCTGAAGGTTTGCACGTCATCTACGTTATCAAAGAAAACCGCACGTATGACGAAGTGCTCGGCGATGACTCGCGCGGCAATGGCGACGCGCACTTGGCGATCTTCGGACGGCGCATTACGCCCAACATCCACAAGCTGGTCCACGACTTCGCGCTGCTCGACAACTTTGACACCGATGCGACGGTAAGTGCAGACGGGCACAACTGGAGCACCGCAGCATACGCGAGCGATTATGTTGAGAAGCTATGGCCTCAAACGTATTCGGGTCGCCGCAAGGCAGCAGGGCGCGTCGTCTACGATTACGAGCAAGCCGGCCCTGCGAGCCCTCCGGGCGGTTATCTGTGGGACGATGCACGAAAGTACGGCGTTAGCTTCCGAGACTATGGCGAGTTCGTGACGCAGGCAAAAGACGGCCGTTCCGTTCCTTCGGTTCCTTCACTGGCTGGTTTGATCGATCAGCAATACCGAGGCTTTGACTTGAGCTACTCGGATCAAGACAGGGTGACGGAATGGCTGCGCGAGTTCGACGGCTTCGTTGCCCATCACAACTTGCCGTCGCTTGAGATCGTTCGTTTACCCAACGACCACACATCGGGAACAAGGCCGGGTGCTAAGACTCCTTATGCAATGATGGCCGACAACGACTACGCGCTTGGCCGTCTCGTGGAAGCCGTGAGTCATAGTCCCTATTGGCGCGACACGATTATCTTTTGCGTCGAGGATGACGCGCAAGCCGGCCCCGATCATGTGAGCGATCACCGCGCCGAAGTCTTGGTTGTCGGTGCTCGAATCAAGCGTGGGTTCGTCGACCACAACCACTACACGACCTCGAGCGTCATCCGCACGATCGAAGATATTTTAGGCCTGCCCGCGATGAGCCAATATGATGCGGGCGCCGCGACCATGTTCAAGCTGCAATCGGATGAGGCGAACACGAGACCGTGGACGGCCGTGAAACCGCTCGTCAACCTCGATGAGGTGAATCCACCAAATCCTGACGGCCAGGCGTCACAGGCTTTAAACTTCGACGAAGCAGACGCCGCAGATCCAGCAACGCTCAACGCAATCTTGTGGCGCTATGCAATGAGTCATAGGAATTAACGGACCTAAAGGTCCGTTGCTACATTACGTCTGCTACATCAGGTCTCGCCGTCGTAGTAATCGAGTGCGGGCTCGGTGCGCAGGATCAGCCGATTGCGCGAGCCGACGAGGACTTTCTTCGAATCGGGATAGTACGCGACTGACTTTGGATCTTCCATCCCGAGCATGAATACGCGGCAGGGCTTGTCGCTTTTATTGATGACTTCGTGGGTGCCAATGTCGCCGACCGGAAATGCAATGACATCGCCTTGGCGGCAAGTATACTCCCCGCGCAGGGTGCGGATGACCGCCTCGCCTTCCCACACGATGAACATCTCCTCTTCCATGTCCTCAGCGTGGAACGGGCACAATCGTTTCCCTGGCGGCAACGTTGTGATTTGATAGCCGAGCTTGCGCGCACCGATTAGCAGCCCTATCTCCTGGTAGATGCCTTCGTAGCGACCGTTGCCTTCTGAGAAGCGCTCAGAAACGTAGAGTTCGTCGAGGTTGATGCGGTTCACGTACATGTCACTGCGCGCTTGCAGACAATCACCGATGATGGCGTCCGCGTTTCCGAAGATGCAAGCACCGTCTCCAACCAGCAGCACCTCCAACCGCAGTGCCCAAATTTGACGCAGCGAGAGAGCGGCTTTGCTTGGATCGATGAGCTTGTCGTCGGGCGGCAGGCGCACTGCGCCGGCTGGATCCCCCCACAATGCGTCGCCGAGGATCGCCGCTTTCTTGCCACGCAGGTACAGCGCGATCTCGCCCGGCGTCTTACCGCCGTCGAGTTCGATCACCGCAATGCCCGCAGCCAGGGGCTCGTCGCCTTTGAGCGTCCTATCGACAGGGCCGCTCAGCAGCGCGGCCTCCTTCTCGCCGCAGGCGATCTTCGCGCCCATGGTCTCGACAAGATCGCGAGCTCGGCGCTCGTGATCGCGGTTGGTGATCACAATCCAGGCGACGCCGCCATGTTGTTTGAGATACGCGATGTCATCGTCCGTGGCCGCCAGCGGATCGACGACGATATTGCCATCCGGCCGTTCGAGAAAAAACGAGTTGAAGTACATGCTTCGGTCGGGCTGCCAGACGGACCACATGGCCATGCCCGGGAGGGAGAGCTTCTGCATATGTAAGTTCCTTTACGTTTGCTTGTGCACGACCGACTCAATGGCTTTGAGCAGCGCGTCGGGTTCGAACGGCTTTAGGACGCTGCCGTTGCCAATGCGATCCATCTCTGCTTTCATCTCAGGATCGACGGTGCGCGCGGTAACAAAGAGAAATGGAATGGCGGCGAGGCTCGGACTTGCGCGCAGCGCCCCGCACAACGCAAGGCCATCCATGCCCGGCATGAGCACGTCAGACACCACGACGTCAACCGCCGATGCATGGAGCTGCTCGAGCGCCTCGTCGCCGTCCCGGCACTCCACGACGTCGTGACCGGCGAACCTCAAGTATTCGCACAGCACGGAGCGCAGCGTCGGTTCATCATCCACCAACAGGATAGTTGCCATCAGCGGCTCTCGAGAGCGTGTTCGGTGGCTGGAACCGCCGCCAGTGGATATTCAATCGTAACCGTCGTTTCATGCCCCATTTCGCTTGCCACTGAGATCGTACCATGCATCAGCTCTACCAAGCGCGCGACGATAGCGAGACCAAGCCCCGCGCCCGGAGCCCGCGCCGCAGTCATGGGCGCGCGGTAGAATCGTTCGAAGATGTGGGCGAGATCCGACTTCGCGATGCCGACGCCAGTGTCACTCACGACGAGCCGTGCGTGCTCGGTATCATGCTCAACCGTGACATCGACCCGTCCTGAGGGCGGCGTGAACTTTCGCGCGTTGCTGACGAGATTGTCAATAACGCTACGCAACGCCTCTTCATCGCCCTTGACGTATGCAGGACCTTCATCTAGGTGCAGTTCGACGTGCGGGCCTGCGTCACCGAATCGTTGGAACGCCTCAATCTCTCGTCGAACGATCGCCCCTAAATCGATCGTGTGTTCTACAAGCGTGGCCTCGGGTGCATCGATCTTTGTAATCTTCAGCAGATCGTCGACAAGATGCGCGAGACGCTTCGTTTCTTGGTCGAGAATATCGAGGAGACGCCTGTCGTCTGGAGCTAAAGTGTCGCGCTGGCCGAGTTTGTCCACGAGTAACGCCGCCAGCGTGCGCAACGTTGTCACAGGCGTGCGCAGCTCGTGACTGGCGGTAGCAATGAAGTCCGCGCGCGCACGGGTTTCACGCTCGAGGCGCCGCGTCGTTTCGAGTAGCTGGTCGATGAGTCCGCGGCGATCCGTCACATCGCGCGACACGGCGATGAGAGCGTCGGAGCCTTCGAGTGCGTGACGCGTGAAAGTCACGCCGGCGACATACTGGGTTCCGTCGGCTCGATGGCGCTCCATTTCGCGATAGACGAATCCCGTGGCGCTGACGCCTGCACGGATGTCAGACAAGTGCTGCTCCGAAATGCCGAGCGATCGGATGTCGGAAATCTGGCGTCCGATAAGTTCGTGCGGCATGCACTGTAGCTCTTTGCACAAAGCTGCATTGACGTAGCGAACGAATCCGCTGGCGCCGACAGCCATGACACCCTCGTGCACGGATTCAACCACGATGGCAAGCCGCCGTGATTCTTCCAAACTCGCTTCAAGCTGTGTCGTACGCGCGGCAACTCGTGACTCAAGCTCTTCATTGAGAGCTTGTACCCGTCGGTTAATGTTCCCGACAACTTCCATCGGTAATGCGATTGACAGCACGAGCGCCAGCCAGCCAAGGACGAACCACCAGGGATTGAGTGCGATTCGCTGTGGAGGCATGAGGGTAAGCGTAAGCACCTGGTCGGCAAACGGGAGTGCAAAGATCTGACTATTTCGCTCGGCTGGCTGGTGCGGCGGCGGGTGCAGCCATCGGCCTCGTCCATCACTGAGAGCAAACGGTCCGGACGCACCGCGGTTGACGTCATCGAGGATAAGGTCGCGCGCATCCAGATGCTCGACGATGCTCCCGAGTTCTTGATTGTGCCGCACGACTCGCGTCGCCAAATAAAATCGACCGCGTGCCGTCGCAGAACCGTTTGATGCTGAAGGTTTTGGCACAATGTCCGAAACGGACGTTGCGCGGCTCAGCGCGGCGTCAAACACCGCTAACTCCACTGCCTGCACCTCCTCGGGCGATGCATGCCCTGACCTTTTGGTGGGTGGCACGCCGAGGTTTCTTGCGCCGCCGGATTCGATATGTGCGACGTGCACGTCGTCCGCGTTGAAGAAATCAATTGCGCGGAGCGCGGGATCTTGGTGCATTCCCGCGCGAGCGGCCTTCTCAAAAAGGCGTGCGGAGAAGCCGTGGCCTTCCATAGCCATCCGTGCTGCGAGGCCCTCAATGGCCGCAACTCGGTCACCGAGGCGACGCCGCTGGTGCTCGACGATCGCTGAACCACGCATCCGCACGTCACTGGCTGACACCGTCTCCTGGTATGCGCTCATCGTGCGGAAGAATGCAAACGCAACAAGTGCGAGCACGACCACGATCAGGAACTGCGAGAATCGAACGCTCATGTTACCGCCGTCGAACGTATGCGCCTGTGGCTGGACCGAAAGGAGTAGTTTGAGCGGCTGCTCGGGCAGCTTCGACTTTCACGGAACGAATCATGCGCGTGGCACGTGCGGGGTCAAAGGTCCTGCGGCAGAATCTCTGTCCTTGATGCTTTTGAGGCGGGAGCCGAGACAGGCGCATGTCGAACTTTGAAAAGTATGGCTGTTCGCGCACAACCGAAAGTGAATCAACCTATCAGTCTTCGTTTTGAAGAGGGCGTTGGCCCGGAGCGCGGAGGCCCGCCACTCGGACTTTGGCAATCCTCGATCCCTTCGCAGCCGGCAATCGAAGGAACCTTCCCCAAACCAATCATCGCTCAAGGCGTCGCCGCATTCCAACGCGGCAAAGTTCGCTCACTCAACTTGCGGCGCGCCGACATCGTCGCAACTGTTGCTGACACAGAGACCCACACGACGACGTTGACGCGCGACACCTCGCGTCCGCCGCTCGGCATGCGCTGCAACTGCACGTGCCGGTATGGCTACGACTGCAAACATGCAGTCGCTGCGCTTTCCATGCTCGCTGAACTTGCTGCGCAAGTTACCGAACCCCCACCTGACGGCATACCTGGACCTGTCGCCACCCCCGCTCCTGCGCAGGGCAACGGCGTCACGACCGCCGCTCATGGCTCCAATGGTTCGGCGACAACTGCCGCAAGCCCAAATGGCCGCGCTGCTACCGCGGAGTTCAGCGACCTGCTCGACCTCCTTTCGCCGCATCATGAGACACTCGCGCCGCGCCGCAGGTTATGGGTTGTGGTCGGTTTTGATGAGCGGCTTGGCGTTTTCTATGCGCGCTTGTGTCTCGATGCGCCGAAACTCCATGGCGTCAGCCGCACGCACGGTGATCTGCAACAGCTCTACCGCACGACGCGCCAGGCGAATCTCACGGGCGAGGAGTGGGACCGCTACGATGGCGCGCTGCTGTCCGATGCTACGCTGGGTTCGATGTTCGGTACGCCTGCCGACTACGCGCTTGCGCGGCCGTCGAGCGAACACACTCAGCGTCTGAGCAACAATTTTGCGCAGCTCTTGCTGCGGCTCATCTCGCACCCACGGGTACGATACGACGATCACCTCGGGTCGCATCCGGAAACCATGCCGCTGGTCAAGATCGTGCTGTCGCCATTGCACCTGCGCTTGGCGGGCGAGCGTGACGCGGACGGCGATCTCAAACTATCGGGACTTTTCGTGCGCCCGGATGGCTCAACGATCGAATGCGCAGCAGTACGCATTATCGACGGCATGCCGGCCTGGCTCTTTGACGGACAGACATTTTACCTCCACGACGGGTCGTTCGGCGTGCGCATCGTCGAGCGGTTCAAAACGACGCCGTCCGTGCATCTTGCCGCGCCGGAGATCCCAAAACTGCTGGAACGCGCGCATGGCTTGCTCGACCGCGACACAACTGCCTCGCTGCTTCTTCTGCCTGAAGAAATGGAGAAGCAAACACTGCTTCGTTTGCGCTGGCAAGGCGACGGTATCACGGCGGATGCGGCGGTTGAAGATCCAAAGAGCGGCGTAAACTGGCCCATAACAACCGGCGAGTTTTCCCCGCTGCGACGCCTCGACGAGGGAAAGAAGGGAAGCATTCCCCGCTACGCCTACTGCGATCCGGCCACAGCCCACGGCGTTCGCACAAAGCTTGAGGCGCATGGATTCCGTCCCTGGAAAGATATCCTCGAGTCGTTTCGACTCGAGCACCCAGACGAACCGCTCGCGCACTACGACGAGACGGCGTGGCGGCTTGAGGGCACTGACTTAGGCTATCAATTCGGCACCGAGGTGTTGCCGGCATGGAAGAACGAGCTGCATCTCGATCTGGATGAGACGATGAAATCTCTCGTGGAAGGCCCCAAGGCCATCCACGTTTCTTTGTCAGTCGACAGCGCCGACGACGACAAAGCCAAATCCAAAGCGAAGGGCAGACTTTCTGCGTCTGCTTCCGGACCTATCGACTGGCTTGAGATCTCAGTCGAGCTCATGCTCGACGGCCAGCCGCTGTCGCCCGACGACGTCAAAGCATTATGGCAAAGCTCGGGGCGCTTCTACCGGCTCGCGGACGGCCGCTTCATCGATCTTTCTTCGTTTGCCCTCCTGCGTGAGGCCACCGGGGGCTTCGGCAATTCCCTGGAGCAGGGCGGCCGAGCACGACTGACGACCGCGCAGATGCTTTCTGTGTACGACGACCTTGCCACAGCATGCGGCGACCAAGAATTACCCGCGCAACTGCGCGAGCTGCGCGAGGCTGTCCGCGGCTTCTCTGGGATTGAAGAGGTCGATCCGCCGGAACACTTGGAAAAAATCCTGCGGCCATACCAGCGACGCGGGCTTGACTTCCTCGCGTACTTAGGCCGATATGCATTCGGCGGCATCCTCGCCGACGACATGGGTTTAGGTAAGACGCTGCAAGTGTTGTCCTATCTCGAGCGCGAGCGGCGCCGCCGCGGCAGCGCGCCAAATCTTATCGTCTGCCCGACGTCGGTCACGCACACGTGGGTGAGTGAAGCCGCCCGCTTCACGCCTGATTTGAAAGTAACTCTTTTGACTGCAGGGGCTGGACGCGAAGCGGTTTACAACGACGCAAACAAGTTCGATCTCCTTGTGACGTCATACGCGCTCGCGCGCCGCGACGCGGAGAGCCTCGATAAACTTGCATTCCGCACTATCGTGCTGGATGAGGCGCAGCAGATCAAGAACCCGCAAGCCAAAATCTCTCAGGTTATCAAAGGCATTAACGCCGAGCAACGCCTCGCGCTCACCGGTACGCCTATTGAAAACTCGGTGCTCGATCTGTGGTCGATCGTTGACTTCGTCATGCCAGGGTTGCTCGGCAAAGAGAGCCACTTCCGCACGAACTTCGAGACGCCGATCATGCGCGACGGCGACGCCGAGAAGCAACAACGGCTGGCGCGGCGCGTGCAACCATTCATGATCCGCCGCCTCAAAACGCAAGTCGCTGCCGACCTGCCCTCCCGAACCGAGCAGACGATTGAGTGCGAAATGACAACCTCGCAGAAGAAAGCGTATCGCGAAACGGTGCTGCGAGCACGTCGCGACATATTGCGCGAGGTTGACGAGCGCGGAATTCAGCGTGCTCAGCTTTCCATCTTGGCCGCACTGACCAAGTTGCGTCAGATTTGCTGCCACCCAGGGCTGATCGGCGACCATTGGCGCGAGGACGAAGAAGCTTCAGGTAAGTTCCTTGCATTTATGGAGCTGTTGGAATCCATTATCGAATCCGGTCACCGCGTGCTGGTGTTCTCATCGTTCACCGAGATGCTCGGAATTATTCGCGAGGCGCTCGACTCTCGCAAGCGGCCGTACTCGTATCTCGACGGCGCCACGAAGAACCGCAGCAAAGTGCTTGACGATTTCCGCCGTGAAGACGGGCCGCCGGTTTTTCTCATGAGCCTCAAGGCCGGGGGCGTGGGGCTGACCGTGACGGAAGCCGATTATGTCGTGCTCTACGACCCCTGGTGGAATCCGGCGATCGAGCGTCAGGCCATCGATCGAACGCACCGCATCGGACAGACCAAGCCCGTGACGGCCTATCGGCTTGTGACGCTTGGCTCGGTTGAAGAGAAGATTCAGGCATTGCAGACGCGCAAGCAGGCGCTGGCAGATTCGGTTGTGTCTACGGATGCTGCCTTTGCGAAATCATTGACGCGCGAAGACCTCGACGAACTCTTCGCCCCCATCGGCGAATAGACGGCCTTGTAGCGGTCGACCTTGTCGACCGCTGTGATCCCCATCGCAGAGCGATCAATCGCGTCACGCTCGCGCAAACGACCCGTCATATAGTCGGTCGAGTTTAACTCGACCGCTACACTCTTTGAGGATCACATATGACGGACCATTGTGCATTTTGCCGCGAAGACGCCGCTAAGTCGAAGCTCTTTGTCAGCTTAGGAGCGCAGCAAGAGCCGCGTTTTCGAATTTGCTCTGCGTGTTATCTCGTCGCGATTCGCCACGGATACCACGTCGTCTATAAAACCGCCGCCTAAGCACCGCATCAGTATGGATGGCCCGTCACGAATGTGACGAGCCCTTTTTATGTAGGGCTGCGTTCAGCGCCGCGACGTCCTCTTTGAGAAATCGCTCGTAGGCCGACATGCGCGTCTCGTACAAAACCCGGACCTCGGCCGCTTCCTTGTAGTGCGCGTCCTGTGGAGGCCCCAAGTACGAGGCGCCGTAGTCACCTGTTCCCATGCCAAGCGGCGTGGTCACGCTTCCAATGACGTATTCGATCCGCTCGCGCAACCGGTCAGGTAAGAAGTCCGAATCTTGACCGGCCTTCGGATTTGATGTTAACGTTGCGAAGATGGCTTCGGAGCGCTTGGCGACAGCGTCAAGCTGCGCGAGCAGGAGCCCCGAAGCGCGTCGCGCGGCAAGTTCCCGGCGGCGTTTTTCGAGTTGCGTGCGCAGAGCGTCGAGGCGGTTCAGAGCGACGTCGACATTTGATTCTTCGCTAAAAAGCTCTGACAAAAATGCATGCCGCTCCACGTACTGCTCGTGCGTCCAGGGCGCCCGCGGATCTGGGGCCACGGTCAGGTCGCGTGTCAGTAGTGTGCGTCCGTCCCTGAGCCGAACCGTATACGCGCCTGGGATGGCTTCAGGCCCGTCGTCCGGGCCTTGATTCCATTTTGGAGTTCCCCGCCATTTGACCGGTCCATCTTCGGTCAGATTCCACGCGACTCGATTAACGCCAGCCGCGCTTGTCACGCCGTCGGATTTGCCAAGATGCCGTACCACATGTCCGGCCGCGTCGACAATCTCAATTGCCGGTGTGCGTTTTTTCTTTGCTCCAAAATAATATGACAAGATCGCGCCGTAACTTGGATTTTCGCCTGCAAACACTCCAAGCGGTGCTGACGTGCCCGAGCCTTGTTGCTCAGGCTCCCATAATGAAAACAGATACGCCGTTCTCGGCGTAAACAGATAGCTGCGTGCAGCTTTGGCCGCGTCGAAATCTTGAAACGGCGTAAGGTCGTCAAGAATAAAGAGCGAGTTGCCGTGAGTGCCAATGATAAGATCGTTTGCGATCGGGTGAACGCGAAGGTCACGAACAGAGGTCGTCGGCAAATCGATCTGCATGCTGCGCCAATCCGCACCATCGTTAAACGATACCCACATGCCTTGCTCAAGGCCCGCGTACAGGACGTGCGCGTTGCGAGGATCCTCGCGTATGACGTGGGCGTAGACGTCTGCGGGAAGACCTCGTGTGATCCGCTGCCAGGTCGCGCCGTAATCATTCGTGCTGAAGATGTACGGGCGGCGGTCACCCAGCAAATGGCGGTCGACAACAGCATATGCGCGCTCGCCGCTCGCACGCGACGGTTCGACCGTGCTAACCCGGCCGTATGGTGCCATGCCTTTGATAGACACGTTGTGCCACGTTGCACCGTTATCGCGCGTGAGCCAGATGAGGCCGTCATCCAGTCCGAGCCAAATGAGTCCTGGTTCAACCGAAGAGGGCCCGATATCGAAAATCAAATCGTAAAACTCTGCGCCGGCGCCTTCGATTGTAATCGGCCCGCCTGAAACCTGATGGTGCGCTGGGTCGTTCAGCGTGAGATCCGGGCTCATGACCTTCCAATGTTGGCCGCGATCGGCTGTCGTAAAGAGCACGTTGCCGCCGAAATAGGCAACGTGTCCATCTTGCGGCGAAAATGCAATCGGCGCTTCCCACCCGAAACGGTAACGGGAGCCCAGCGTCCCAATTGCATTGAAATCGTGCTGAAACGGCGAGATGTCAGCCTGTTCTTGCGAGCGTGTGTCAAAAAGTCCCAAATCGCCGCCATAGGTGCCGTTCCAGATGATATGGGGATCGAGCGGGTCGGGCCACACCCAGGTGCCGTCCGAAGCGTTGAGCGCGAACCAATCGCGGTTGAGAACGCCTTGCGGGTTCAGACTATTTGATGGTCCGCAAAACGTCTCGGCATCCTGAAAGCCGCCGCACACCTGATACGGATTCTGCAAATCGTAACCGATGTGATAGGTTTGGCCTATTGGAACGTTGAGGCGCCAATCCCACGTCTTGCCATGATCGACCGATAAGGCCCAACCCGCGTCGTGGCCCGCAAGGATTCTGCGGCCATCCGATGAGAGCCACAGCGCATGATAGTCGACGTTCTGCGCGTTGTCGATCGCTTTGAATGTTTGACCACCGTCGCGGCTTTGCGAAAAGTCAACCGACAACGCGTACACGTGGTTCGGATCAGCCGGATCGACGAACAGATGAGAGAAATACCAGGGCCGTTCGTTGACGTTTGAGTAGGCCGCTGTTCGCTGCCAGTGGTCCCCGCCGTCATCCGAGCGCCACACGTAACCTTGCTTGGACTCGATGACCGCATAGACTCGCTTAGGATGGCGAGGCGCCACCGCAACGCCGATACGCCCCGTGATGCCGGTGGGCAGGCCATGTCCTTGCAGCCTTACCCAATGCACCCCACCGTCGCGCGAACGGTACAAGCCGCCGGCGGGTCCGCCGCTCGTAATTTTCCAAGGCTGCCGCCGGAACTGCCACATGCCCGCGAACACGACGCTCGGCTGTGCAGGATCCCACGCGAGGTCTGATGCGCCAGTTGAGGGACCCAGGTAGAGCGTCTTCGTCCAGGTCTTGCCGCCGTCAGTCGTGCGGAAAACGCCGCGCTCCGGATTGTCGACAAATGGGTTTCCCAACGCCGCGACGAGCGCCGTATCGGGGTGCATCGGGTCGACGAGAATCTTTGTTATTTGCGACGCGCGTTCAAGCCCGAGAAACGTCCACGTTTTTGCGCCGTCGCGACTGCGATAGACGCCCTTGCCATACGAAATGTCTGCGCGAGGATTGCCTTCACCGGTACCGACCCAGACATCGTTCGGATTTGAAGCCGAGATCGCAATAGCACCGATCGATGCAACGGGTTTATCGGTAAAGACAGCATCCCATGAAGCGCCGCCGTTTGTCGTCTTGTACACACCGCCTGCGGATCCAATGTAGTAGAGGAACGGCTCCTTGTCGCTGCCGGCAACCGCCGGTACCCGGCCGCCGGGCACGGCCGGACCGATGGAACGCCAGTGCAACTTGGAAAATGCACTCGAACTGTCGCTCGCAATCGCACGTGTAAGCGCAAACGTCACACACACTGCCACGCATGTGAGAACGCGCAGCCAACCGCGGGCGGCGCGCACTACGAATGTTTCGTTGCGTCGATGATAATTATCGCGCGCTCGTTCTTATTCTGAAATTCCGTCATCGCTCCGACGGCGGTCCCGAGCGGGCTCCCAGGCTGCACAAACTCGCTCGCAGTGTATCCGTAGCGCGCTTTGAGCTGCGTGTCGATGCCTTGACGCATCCCTTGCGGCAGTGCTTGGTATTTTGACACCAGTGCGAGCGCAGGTCCGAGCTTGCTATGCACCGCGGATGGATCCATGGCGACGACGATGAGCCCATGCTTGCCATTTTTTGGGTCGCGAAAGATCGCGAAGTCAACGCCGTTTTTCGTCGCAATTGCGTAGGCGCTCGACATGCTCGCAGGAATTGTCACAGCAACGAAACCGCTTGGCGGCTGCTTTGCATTTTGGTGCAGCCAAGCCTCAAGCTGCGCGAGCGGCGCAGTTGAGCCCGCGATCACCTCGTTGCCCGTATACGTACCGGCTCCCGACGACATGATCCCCATTCCCGCTTGGCTCGATGTTATGGTCTGTGAAAACTCTTTGGACGCGAGAATTTCGCTACCCGTATAGAGCGGAAAACCCGTCGTATTCTGCGGCGCCGCCGTCGGCGTCACTTCCGAACCTGGAGTGGTGCTCTTGCTGCATGACGCCGCTATAAGGGCAGCGAGCACAACGCTCAGGACAAAGACGTGCTTCATGACACCTCCTGCGATACTTTGGGTTAGTTTTTCGCTTTGACCGGCGTTGAAACCACACCGTTGAGAGGTTTCGTCAGCTGGCGCGTGCCGCCCAAACGGGCAACCGAGGCTGCCCCGATCACACCCGCGTCATTGCCAAGCTGGGCCGTGACAATTCGCGTGATGCCTTTAGGAATTGTGACCGTCAGCTCATCGACGAGTTTCTTAAGCGGCTCGGCAAGAATCTTTTCATCAGTCTGACCGACGCCGCCGCCAAGCGCGATGATCGCCGGATTCGTAAACGCGATGATATTGGAGACTCCGAGTGCAAGATCGGCGATCCAGTTTCGCCAGGTCGCTATGGCGTGTTCGTCGCCCTTGGCGACTGCCTTGCGAATCATCTTGCTGCCCCACTTATCTTGCGGTTTGCGTGTCAGCAGCGTGCTGCGCGGAAAAGAGGGCGCGAGCAACACCGCATGCCGCAACAGACCCGTGCCCGATGCCTGCGCCTCAAAGCAGCCGCGCTTGCCGCAGGTGCATATAAATCCGCTTTCCGGACGAATGACATGATGGCCCACCTCACCGGCTCCCATGGCACTCCCCAAGAGAAGCCGGCCTCCGGATATAAAGCCGCCGCCTATCCCCGTGCCGAGCGTGATGAGGGCAAACTCGGCGACGCCTTTGCCTGAGCCGTACAAGTATTCGCCGATCGTTGCGCAGCGTGCGTCGTTAAGAATGTGGATCGGGTGCTTGATACGCTTTTCGAGCATCGATTTGAGGGGGACATCGGTCCATTGGAAATTTGGAGACCAATTGATGGTGCCGGTCTTGTCGTCGATATTTCCCGGCGCTCCGATGCCGATGCCGATGCAATCCTTTTCACCGGCGAGCGCAAGCACTTGCTTGACGACCAGGTCAATCTCGTCAACGACGGCATTTGGCTCGTGCGATACAATATCTCGCTCGGCCTGGTTGATAATCTTGCCATCTGCGGTGACAGCACCGGCTGCTGTGTGCGATCCACCGAGGTCAACGCCGATCGCGAACTCCATGTGACTGGACGTTCGCAGTTCCCGGCTATCTGCCTCTCGCACGCATTCGTCGTGCCCAGGACAGGACTCGAACCTGCACCGGTTTTACCCGACTAGCCCCTCAAACTAGCGCGTCTACCAATTCCGCCACCTGGGCACACCACCGTGAATGTATACGAGAGAGGGTGAGGCCAATCCGTCTACTATTGAATGTTGGGATCGAGTGCGTCACGCAAACCGTCACCCATGTAGTTGACGGCGAGCACGGTAATTAAAATAGCAAGTCCTGGGTAGATTGCCGCCCAGGGCGCAATTGAAATATTCTCCTGCGCATTGGCTAGCATGCTGCCCCACGACGCCGTCGGCGGCTGGATGCCGAAGCCCAGATACGACAGCGCTGACTCCAAGAGGATGACGTTGCCAACGTCAAGCGTCGCTTGCACGGTGATCGGCCCGACGGCATTGGGCAACAGGTGGCGCAGCACGATGCGCGCATCTCCGCTGCCGATCGCACGCGCCGCCTCCGCGAACTCCTTCTCCCGTAAACTCAAGAACGCACCCCGCACCAAGCGCGCGACAAACATCCATGAGAGGGCCGCGATGATCAACACGATCGACGCGAAATTAAGCGATGCTTTACTGGTATTCGCCGCGACGATCCCAGTGAGCACGAGCAAGAGCGGCAGCAGGGGGATGGAGAGGAACGTGTCCGTCACGCGCATCAGCAGGCTGTCGACGATACCGCCATAGTAGCCGGCCACAGCGCCCATAAACGTGCCGAGCAGCACTTCGATGATGACCGCAGAGACGGCAAGCGTCAACGAGATACGCGCTCCGAAGAGAATGCGCGTGTAGAGATCGCGGCCGATTTCGTCGGTACCAATCCAATGACCGAACTGACCCGGGGCGAGAGGCGACCCTGTCCAATGCGCATCGATTGCGTTTGGATCGAAGTGCGAGAGCCAAGGAGCAAACACAGCACCCAGCGTCAGGAGAATGAGCACCGTTGCTCCGGTGAGCGCCAGCCGATGGCGTTTGAACTTGCGCCACGTTTGATGGCGCTCTTGGACAAACTCGTCCTCGTGCGCAAGGTCGTGCGGTGGTCGCGGAATTGCTTCGGTGATGAATGACTGTGCCATGCTACTTGAACCTAGTCATACTTCACGCGCGGATCGAGCCACCCGTAAGCCAGATCCGCAAGCAAGTTAAACAGTACAACGAGCCCCGCGCTCAAGACGAGGTAGGCCATCAACAATGAAAAGTCTTGTTGCTGGAGCGCCGTAATGAAGAGCCGCCCCATGCCCGGCCACGCGAAGATGGTCTCTGTGATGATCGCGCCTCCAAACAACGCGGGGAGGGAGAGCGCCGTAATCGTGACGACCGGCATGAGCGCGTTCTTCAAGCCGTGCTTGAAGAGAATGGTCAGGAAGGGCAGTCCCTTAGCAGCAGCCGTGCGCATGTACTCCGTGTGCAGCACTTCTTGCATTGACGCGCGCATGAACCGCGACCAAGTGGCCAGGTTGAGAAATGAAAGAGTCGCGACGGGCAAGATCAGGTGTCTGAGCCGATCGACAAAATCGCCCCCCTCGGTGGATGTCATCCCGGCCGATGGCGTGTTGAAGTCGAACGCATAACCAAACGCTTGGAGGTGAATGCCCTGCACCGCGAAGAGCATTTGCAGCATGAGCGCAAACCAAAACACGGGCATCGAGAAGCCGAAGAACGCGAACGTGGTTACGAAGTAGTCAATGAGCGAGTATGGCTTTACGGCCGCAATGATGCCGAAGATAAGTCCGAAAACGATCGCTACGACAAGCGACGCGCTCATGAGCTCAAGCGTCGCCGGCAACCGCTCAAGTATCGCCTCTTTTGCCGGCGTTGAGTTCATTGTCGACCAGCCCCAGTCGCCAGTAATGTACTTGCCAAGCCATGAAAAGTACTGGATGTAGACGGGCCGGTCGAGACCAAAATTATGCTTGAGGCGCTCGATGTCCGCAGCGGTTATGTGCGGGTTTTGCATGTAAGGTGCGAGTGGGCCGCCCGGCATGAAATGCAAAATGGTAAACAAAATAATGCTGATGAGTATCAGCAGTGGAATAGCCTGTATGAGCCGGCGTATGGTGTAATTTAGCATCGGTTGTCCGGGTGCCCAGAACCCGATTCAGGGGCCAGCTTTTCTGTGGATTCAACGGCACGGCCTGCAACGGAGCATCAAATCAACAGAGGCGCGGTGAGCCGCGCCCCTGTAGTCTCTCTCCTGGCATTGTTAGACCAGGTTTCGGGTCAACTAGCCCTTGATCTGTACCTTCTTGGCTTTTACAGGCTCTGCTGTCGGCACCGTAATGCGTAGAACGCCGTTTGTGTATTCCGCCTCAATGTGCTCCTCATCGATCGGCTGTGGGAATGCAATCGTTCGCACGAATCCTCCGCGACGAAGCTCGCGATAGTGATACCGTGTGTTCTCTTCCGTCTTTTCCTCTTGTCGCTTTGCACTCAGCGTGAGGTGGTTGTCTGAAACGGCGATGTCGATGTCATCTTTCTTGAGCCCAGGTACCGCAGCTTCGATGATATACTTTCCATCTTTCTCGCTGAGATCCAGCGCTGGCGTCGTCCATTCCCCCAACCGGCCGGAGCGTGGGCTCATGACCGAATCCAAGAGCGTGTTCATCGTTCGGCGAGCGTTGGCAAATTGCTCGAAAGGATCCCAGGTGAAAATGTCATCGATCCGTTGCAGGTTGCCACCGTCGTTTCGTAGTGTCGGGTATTTTGCCATGGTGTTTTCTCCTTTTGAAGTTTACTGTTCTTTAGTTCCTCATGTGTTCTATTTTTTTATAGCTTTCAATGTGGTAACGCGCCGTACTCGATGCGTGGCGGTGTCCAAGCATCCGCTGTACCTGTGGTAACGTCGCGCCATCGTCAAACGCTGATATCGCAGCGCTGCTCCGCAGGCGGCGCAGTGTAAGCCCGGTGCCGCCGGCATACACGCGGAAAAGTCTGTGCGCGCCGGCGTATGAGAGCGACTTTCCGTTGCGCGTCACGAAGAGCGGTTCGCTAGGATGCGGGTCGCGCTCGTGCAAGTACGATGCAAGGATACGTCGCAGGCTCTGCGCCAGTCGTACGCGTCGAGGCATTCCTCGCCGAACAGCCAGCGTGGAGCTTTTCAGATCAATGTCGCGCACGCGAAGCGCGAGCGCCTCGCCGATGCGAAGCCCACTTCCGAGCAGGAGTGACACGAGGGCTCGATCCCGGGGCCGGCTGATCCGTCCCAGAATTCCCACGATCTGCGCGGCCGCAATTGGTCGCTCCGTTGATGCCGCGATTATCACTCCGGCTGAACCCCGCAAAGGATTGACCGGAAGCGCGCGGCGGCTGACCAGATATTCACAGAACCGTCGTAGGGTGCTCAGGTGCCGGTTCCGAGACCGATCTGCCAAGTGCAGCCCGTCGAGGTGGCTTTGCGCCACCGTTGCGAGGATGCTTGCGCGGGCCGACAAGCCGGCGCTACGAAGCAGCGCAGTAAGATCCGCGCGGTAATTTCGTAGGGTGGCTTCGGTCTTGCCGCGACGCTCCAATTCCGCCAAGAAGGCATCGATGGCGTCGCGGATGCGCAGTGTTGATAACGCTTTCATGGCGAAGTTCAGATGTTCTTAATTTAGCAAAAAATTATATTGATGTCAATATAATATATAATATATTGACCGTTAGAGACCACAAAGAACGGGCCTAGAGATCTCCCTACAGAGTTGGACGGCGCGCAGCTACCGCATCAGCTGGCGGAGGACATAAGGCAAAATGCCGTCATGGCGGTAGTACTCCGCCTCGTCGGGCGTGTCGATTCGAACCAGCGCCTCGAACTTGGTCTCCTTGCCATTAGCGCCGGTAGCGACGACTCTGAGCCAGGCACCCGGCTTGACGCCACCCGCGATGCCCTCGATATCGTAGCTCTCCTCTGCGGTTAAGCCAAGCGACTCCGCGCTCACTCCGGCATCAAACTGCAAGGGCAGGACACCCATACCAATGAGATTGCTCCGATGGATGCGCTCGAAACTATCAGCAATGACTACCCGGACGCCAAGCAGTCGCGGCCCTTTTGCGGCCCAATCGCGCGACGATCCTGATCCATACTCCTTGCCGGCGATGACGATGAGCGGCACGTCTTCGGCTTGATAGCGTTGCGATGCTGCGAAAATTGTCATCTGCTCGCCGTCGGGCAGATGACGAGTCACCCCGCCTTCGGTGCCGGGCGCAAGTTTGTTGCGCAGACGAATATTGGCAAAGGTGCCACGCACCATAACCTCATGATTGCCGCGGCGCGCACCGTAGGAATTAAAATCGCCCGGGCTCACACCGTGCTCGATCAGATACTGGCCGGCGGGGCTGGCCTTCGCAATGTTGCCCGCCGGTGAAATGTGATCGGTCGTTACTGAATCACCGAGCAAGGCGAGCACGCGTGCGCCTTTCACGTCGCGACGTTGTGCGGGCTGCACCGTCATGCCGTTAAAGAATGGCGGTCGCTTCACGTAGGTCGAGTCTTTATGCCAGGCAAAACGCTCGAGCGCCGGGACCTTCAGAGCTTTCCACCGTTCGTCGCCGCCGAACGCGTCAGCGTAGGTTCTCCGGAACATCGATTCCGCGATGCATGCGGCCATTGTCGTGCCGATCTCCGATGACGTCGGCCATAGGTCTCTAAGATAGACGGGCTTCCCAGATTGGTCAGTGCCGAGCGCTTCCTTCAGTGGATCGAAGTCCATGCTGCCCGCCAGCGCATAGGTGACGACGAGTGGGGGCGACGCCAGATAATTCGCGCGCACGAGCGGATGAATGCGGCCCTCAAAGTTACGATTGCCGGAGAGGACGGCACACGCGACCAGCTCGTGCTCGGTGATTGCGTTTGCGATGGGTTCATCAAGCGGCCCGCTATTACCGATGCACGTGGTGCAGCCGTAGCCAACCGTGTAAAACCCAAGCTTCTCGAGGTACGGCGCGAGGCCGCTTTTGAGCAGATAATCGGTGACGACTTTTGACCCGGGTGCCAAGCTCGTTTTCACCCATGGTTTCGACTGCAAACCGCGCTCGACCGCCTTTTTTGCGAGCAAGCCGGCGCCGATCATAACGCTCGGGTTCGACGTGTTGGTGCAACTCGTAATCGCAGCGATGACGACCGCACCATCGTGCAGGTCAACGTGCTGTCCGTTGGGACCCTGATACGTCGCTTTGCGACGCACGCTCGGAACCGTCGCAACCGGGCCACCTTCCGCAACCATCTCGTTAGCTGCGCCGACCGGCGCCTTCACCGGGCTTCGACCCTGCTCGAATGCACGAAGAGCAGCTTCGAATGAAGATTTCGCCGAGCGCAGCGGTACTCGGTCTTGCGGCCGCTTCGGCCCGGCGAGCGATGGCTCGACTGAATTGAGATCAAGTTCCAAGATGTCGGTGAAGAGAGGATCGGGAGATTCGTCGCTGCGGAAGAGGCCTTGTGCTTTCGCGTACGCACGCACAAGCTCGATGTGCGACTCAGAGCGGCCGGTGAGCTTGAGGTAGTCAAGCGTCAGCTGATCGATGGGAAAAATGGCGACAGTCGACCCATACTCTGGCGACATATTGCCAATCGTAGCGCGGTCAGCGACGCTCAAACTGCTCAATCCAGTGCCAAAGAACTCAACAAACTTGTTCACAACGCCGCGCTTACGCAGCATTTCGGTTACGGTCAGCACGAGGTCAGTGGCCGTCGTGCCCTCAGGCAATCTGCCCGTCAGCCGAAACCCGATAACCTCCGGCACGAGCATCGTCTGCGGTTGCCCTAGCATGGCGGCCTCGGCTTCAATGCCGCCGACCCCCCAACCCAGGACACCTAGACCGTTGATCATCGTCGTGTGAGAATCAGTCCCAACAAGCGAGTCCGGGTACGCGAGCACCTCGCCGTCGCGCTTCTCTTCGAACACGACGCGAGCGAGATACTCCAAATTAACTTGATGCACGATGCCTGTGTCGGGCGGCAGCACCACAAACCGGTTGACCGATTGCTGGGCCCACTTCAAGAGCTCGTAGCGTTCGCGATTTCTCTCATTTTCAAGATCGGCGTTAATGCGGAACGCGTCGGCGTTGCCCCAGGCGTCCACTTGCACGGAATGGTCGATGACTAGCTCGACATCTTGCAGCGGGTTGATGCGTTTCGGCTCGCCGCCAAGGTCCGCCATCGCGTCGCGCATGGCGGCAAGGTCGACGACTGCCGGCACGCCGGTAAAGTCCTGAAGTAACACTCGTGATGGCTGCATAGCGATGTTAGTCTGCGGCGGTAAGGCGGGATCCCAGCTCGCAAGTGCTCGAATCTGCTCTGCGGTAAAGGAACGCCCATCCTCGCGGCGCAGCAGATTTTCCAGGAGCACTTTCAGCGAGAATGGTAGCCGGGATGGATGTCCGATGCCTGCCTTCTCGAGAGCAGGGAGGCTGTAGTATGAAACACGGCGGCCGCCGACATCGAGGCTCGCCTTAGTCCCAAAGCTGTCCATCGCGTCTCTTACCCTCCGGCGGGGCCGGCCGAATAGCCGGGTTTACCATCGAAGTCGTAGAGGTGTTCCGTCTTGATGAAATCATAGCCCGCCTGGTTGATTCGACCAAGAAGGTCAATCACGTCGCGGTGATCGAGCGCGGCTCCGTCCAGCCGAAGGAAGCGCGCGCGCCAGTGATCGGTGCAAAATGTTTCGGGGAAACCATTCGGCCACACGACGGTGCCGCGGTTGAAGACGGCTTGCAGCCGCGTCTTATCCCCGCCGAGTTTGGAGAGCGCCGCGCCCAGATCGTCGGGCCGGCCTTTCGTCCAGTCAAGGAACACATCGACGCCGACAAGCGATTTTTTCTGGGAAGCCAGTGACTGCGTTGCGGCGGCAACTGCTTTGGTCGAACTGGCCGGACCGTATTTTGCCGGCGGAAGGATCGTCGGCGTTTGACCGATTCGGGCAACAACAGCCTGGGCGAACTCCATCGTGCCGACCTTCTGCTTACTCACGCCTTCCTTATAGATGTCGTACGTATGGATACCATCCTCGATCGTCTTGAGCCATGCGTTCTGCACGCGCTTCGCGACATCGGTCTGCCCGATGTGGACCAGCATGAGCACGGCTCCTTGCAACAATCCTGACGGGTTTGCCAGGTTCTGACCCGCGCGGCGCGGCGCCGAGCCGTGAATAGCCTCGAACATCGCCGCCACGTCGCCGATGTTTGCCGATCCCGCAAGGCCGACGGAGCCCGCGATCTGCGCCGCAACGTCCGAAAGGATGTCGCCATAGAGATTTGGCAGCACGAGCACGTCGAAAGCTTCGGGTGTGTCGGCGAGTTTCGCCGCGCCGATGTCGACGATCCAAAACTCGTGCTCGAGGTCCGGATACTGCGCCGCGATCTCGTCGAAGATTTTGTGGAACAGGCCATCGGTGATCTTGAGGATGTTGTCTTTGGCGAAGCATGTCACTTTTTTGCGCGCGTTCGCTCGCGCGTACTCGAACGCAAACCGCACGATCTTTTCGGTACCCGGCCGCGAGATGAGCTTGAGCGCCTCAGTCATCTGCTGCGTCTGGCGGTACTCGATGCCGCCGTATACGTCTTCCTCATTCTCGCGCACGATGATGACGTTCATGCCGGGATACTTTGTTTCGACGAAGGGAGCGTAGGCGACCGCTGGCCGTACGTTGGCGTACAAGCCAAGCGCGGTGCGCGTCGTGACGTTGAGGCTCTTATAGCCGCCGCCTTGTGGCGTCGTGATGGGGGCTTTGAGGAAGACGCGCGTGCGGCGCAATGAGTCCCAGGCGGATGGCGCGATGCCGCTGGGATTGCCCGAAAGATAGACCTTCTCTCCGATCTCAATCTCTTCGATGTCGAGCTGCGCGCCGGCGGCGGTGATAATGTCGAGCGTTGCGCGCATAATCTCCGGTCCGATACCGTCACCGTAAGCGACTGTGATCGGAGTTTTCAGCGTCATGGTGATCCTTTGGACAATCTGGTGAGGTGAGCCAACTTCCGGGGCGAAGCCGCCGTCCTCCTCTCCTAAAGGCGCTGAGCTTGGAGTAAAATCGAGCTCAAAGGTGCAATCTCGTCGCCGGTATGACCAAAGGCAACTACGTAGCGGCCTCGTTCTCGCTACTGCGCTACGCGACCGCGGCAATTGACTGGTTCACCAACCAGGCTATCGACCCGAATGCGATCATCGTTGCCGCCATACCACCCGATGGCCAGCCTCGCGCGCCGCAGCGGGGTGACAATATGCGAGCCGATGTTACGTGGATCGTTGCACTCGATCTCGATGCTGCAAAGATTCGACGAGATGTTGCAGTCGCCGCATTGCGCCGCGAAGGCGGCAAACGACTCTCGCACATTCCCGATCTTCCCGAAATAGTAAAACGGACCTAAAGGTCCGTTGCTACAAGGTCATGGGATAAGCTTATGATCGTGGCGATCGGTCGCGAACTTGGCGCAGGCGGCGGGGAAACGGGTGAGCGCGTCGCGCGACAGCTTGGTGCGGAGTTACTCGACCAACAAATCGTCAATCTGGTTGCCGCACGGCTTGGCGCGCCCGCAGCATACGTCGCAGCGCGCGACGAGCATGTCGAGGGATTCGTCGACCGGCTCTTCCGCGTCATCACGTCGGCGTATCCTGAGGCCTATGCCGCCGGAGATGTACCCGATTGGTCTGAAGAGCGTCTCGTCGAGCTCACAGCAAGCATCATACGCGAACGGGCGGGTACCAATCCGCTGGTTGTTATAGGCCGTGGCGCTCCGATGCTCTTGCGCGATCGCCGCGACGCCGTGCGAGTATTTGTGACCGCGCCGGTCGACGCGCGTGTCAAGCGTATTCAAGCCCGGATGGGTTGCAGTACGGACGAAGCGGCGCGTGAAATTAAGAAGTCAGACCAGCAGCGCTTAGCCTACATGCAACAATACTATCACGCGGACTGGCGCGACCCGCGTTTGTACGACATCGTCGTGAACACGGAGCATCTCTCGACGGATGCGGCAGCCGAGCTTATTATCGCAGCTGCTCGCCGCTTCGCTGCTGGCTAGGAGCGAAGCGTCGCCAGGGCCGGCCCTTCGCCGATAGCACACACGGCAGCCGAGTCCCAACGCAAACGCTCGCGCAAAAACGCGTTGAACTCGCGAGCGCCGATCTCGCCGACGAGCGCCAGCTCTTCGTCAGGCGTCACGAGCTTTTGATCGAACAGCGCCAATTCCGCGTAGCGTGCCGCGTTGAATGCGTTCCACTCGGCCACCAACTCGATTTGGGCCGCGAGCGCGTCTTTACCCCGTGCGACTTCTTGTTTCGAGAAACCGCGCTCGACGGTGTCAGCCAGGATGCGTTTCGTCTCACGAACGGCTGCTCCAGCACGTCCGCGGCCGACCGCGGCCATCGCGCTCATCACCCCGATGTCAGAGTAAAAGTCGAGCGTCGCATATACCTCATACGCCAGCCCGAGCCGTTCACGCAGTCCATCCCACAATCGGCTGCCATCGCCGTCGCCAATGAGCGTCTGCGCGAGTTGCGTTTCGAGCACGGCGCAATACCCGTCGGGATACGATGGCGTTGCGGTGGAGATGGAGAACCACACCTGCTGCGATTCCGCGCGACGCAGAACTTTCGAACGCCGTTTTTGACGAAACCCGGGCATGTCCGCCGCGATCGCAGGCCGCTGCGGAGTCCCCGCGTGCAGGGAAGGCCTCCAATCGCCAAAGTGCTTCTCGGCGGCTGTAAAGATCTCGTCGCTGCCCAGAGGCCCTGCAAGACTGAGTACGGCATTTGCCGGATGGAAGTACTTGCGGTGGTAGCGTCGCACTTGGTCGCGCGTGATGTCGCGAACGCTGGACCGGGTACCGCCTGTGTCGCGTCCGAGTGGGTGCTCTCCCCACATCGTTCGGTCGGTGAGCGCCTCAATGCGTTTGCTCGGGTCTACTTCCCAGTCACGCAGTTCTTCAAGGACGACCCGGCGCTCCGTTTCGAGGTCTCCTGCATCGAACAGCGGCCGCCGCGCGACGCTAGCGACGAGGCGCAGCGCATCGTTCGACTTGCCCACCGGCACCGTGCCGGAGATCGAGATGATCTCTTTGCTTGTGGTGGGGTCAAACCGATTGCCGCAACGCTGCATGGTTGCAGCGAGTTCGTGACGTGAAAAGTCATGCGTCGATTTAAAAATGAGATGCTCGAGGAAATGGGCGAGGCCCGCGGCTTTGGGCGGATCGTACACGGAGCCAGCGCGTACTGCGAGTGCAAGGCTGAGACTCCGCGCGTTCGGCATTGGCGTGGCAATGACGCGCAAACCGTTGCTCATCCGGCGGAGCACGGGTCGTGGATTTCTTTGGCGGCGCATGACTGTTCTGGGCTTTCTTGGGGGTGAGGGGATGGGCGGGTGAGTCCCGGTCCTACTGTTGGTATTTCACGCTCGCCGGACCCTAAGTATTCGACGCGGCACCTTTCGCTCCGCGCGAAGCAGGGACGATGTTATAAGGGCCCCACGAAACTCTACGTCCCGCCGGCGTACAAATTTTTGGCTTTTCGCCGCCGGTTCTAGGCCCGACCTCAAGTGCTGCTTGCCTGCTCTGCCCGCGAGCCCCGAACTGGCCAAGCCGAACCCCTCACTCGCCCGTTATCCTACGTGCGGTCATTTCATCTCGCCAACCTTATGAAGCTTTGTTGACGCTCGCCATACATGTGAAGAGCATGCGGAGTTTGCGCGTGCACCGCGGTAGTCGAGCGCGCGTCTGGCCGTTGCAACAGTTGCCAGGCATCTTGAACTTTGCGAACGAAACCGACGCCGCGGTGGACGATGAACGCAACGTTCTCGCTCAGGTTGCACGCGGTGACAAAAGCGCATTCTCCGGTTTGTACGACCGGCATGTTTCGCTGGTTTTCGGTATCGCCAAGCGCATTACGGGTAATTCAACGCAAGCGGAAGATATCACGCAGACAGTTTTCACAATGCTCTGGGCTAAGCCCGATTCGTTCGGCGGGGGCAACTTCGCCGCTTGGATCTCGCGGGTTGCTCGCAACGCCGCGCTCGATGTTGTGCGCAGCGCCGCGGTCCGCACACGCGAGCCTGAGATGCCGATCGACATTGCCTCCGATAGCGATCTCGAAGATGAAGTTTTTTCGCGGCTCCAATCGAGCGCGGTAGTCCAGGCGTTGCGCACGCTGCCCGATGACCAGCGGGAAGCGATCGAGCAAGCTTATTTTCAAGGTTTATCGTACAGCGAGGTAGCGGCACGCCTCGGTGCTCCACTCGGAACGGTGAAGAGCCGAATCCGCGCCGGGCTGCGCCGCTTGTGGGAAATGCTGCAACGGCAGGTGCCGGCATGAACTCGCAGCACGACGAAGCGATGCTCGACCTCGTCGCCGCGTATGCAGTCGGCGCCGTCGACGCAAGTACGGGAGAGTGCGCGGCTATCCGGCAGCATATCGCCGAATGTAAAATTTGCGCTGAGGAGTTCAAAGTCGCGCGCGCGGCCAGCGCCGCGCTTGGGCTGGCGGCGGCGCAAGCGCCGCCCGCAGCGTTGCGCAACCGCATTCTCGCCTCGCTGCCGCCAAAGGTCGTGCCGATATCGCGCCGGCGGCGTTCTCCGTGGCTTATCTCCGCCGCCGCTGCTGCCGCCGTCCTGATCGCATGGTGGAGCACGCATCGAACACCGCAGCCAAGCTGGGCGGCAGCGTGTGTTCCCGCGGCCGTCGGATGTCATGCAAGCGGCGTTATCACAGCTGCGGGCAGCGATCGCATTCACATGCAGATCAACGGACTGGCTGCGCTCCCAGCCGGGAAGCAGTATCAGGCGTGGGTGATCCCACCGGGTGGCGTGCCCCAGCCCGAACCGGTCTTTTCGCCGGATGCGAGCGGCTCAGGATCGGTCGACATACCGTCGGCGCCCATCAAAGGCGCGCTCGTTGCGGTAACGGTTGAACCGGCCGGCGGTTCGCAACAGCCGACGTCAAAGCCATTTCTCGTCGCGACGATCGATTAGCGACGGTCGACACAAGGTCGACCGCTACAAAGGTTTAGGCGACGCTTGCCGCGCCCATGGCGCGTTCGACGTTTGAGCCGCAGTCGCGCATCAGAATGTCCGCCGGCGAGACGCCATCTTCTATAACGTTGTTCGCAAGCGGATCGAGGAGATGTATTTCGTCAGGCGCGATAGCGAGTAAACTAGCCCGTGCGATTGATACAAGTTCGCGCGCTGTTGCGAGTACATCGATGCCCTCGCATCGGGCCGCGAGCGCGTCGCGCGCCACCGCAATCTGCAACGCTCTAAAACCTGCGCGATCTAAGTGCGGGGCGGCCGCGTGCGCGGCATCTAGTGCGCCCGCATCGTATGTGAGGCCTTTCCAAAATGCCATCAGCGCAAGCGCGTATTCAGGCGTACCTCCATCGGCGCTGCGCATCTCGACATACTCGCGGATTCGGGCCTCGGTGAAAATCATGCTGAGCAGGGCGCGGAAGTCGTCAAGGTGCGCACCGTCCATCTCTGTCAGCCGTTGTCCGGCGACATCGAGCAGCTCGCCATTACGTTCGAGGAAAAAAGTTGGCACGTCCATGAGCGCCCGCACGGTCGCATCAAAATCGAAGGTTTCGTCGAATGTCGCAGGAGCCGCGCCGGTGCGATCTGGATCGGTGTCGAGCCAGACTGCGTAGCGCGTCGATTTGAGGCCAGTCAACGCTCCTCCCGCGTACGGCGAGTTGGCGCACATCGCAGCGACGATCGGGCCCAGTCTGTTTCCCAGTACATACTTGCGTCCGAGATCCTCGACGTTTTCGTAATCGATGCTGACCTGCATTGCTGCTGTCCGCGTCATCATATCCCAGGCGTGCCCGCCTTGACGCCGCAGATACGGCCGCATCATCTCGTAGCGGCGCTTTTTGATCCACGACTGTTCATCCAAGTTGCGCAGCGGGTCAAACCCGAGCGCAACAAAAAAGATTGCTCGCTCGGCATCGAGATCGCGCAGATCGCCAAGGAACCGGCGGACATCACGCTCTGTATCGGCAAGCGTCGTGTGAGGAAAACCGGAAAATTCAATCTGACCGCCGGGCTCAAGCGTGACATATCCATACGGCATCTGCAAGGCGATGATGTGTTGGTCTTCGAGCGTCGCGCTTCCGTCACGAAGGACGAGCGCTCGTAAAAGTTCTTGGACGCGTGTGCGATTGATGCGGCGGTACGAGCCGCGCTCAAAACCGAGCAGTTCGTATTCCAATCCCATGCGCCACTCACCGACCGGTTTCGCGTGACTGCGAATGTACTCGCGCGCTGAGTCGACTGTGAGCGTGTCCGGCGCGACGACCGCTACACCTGCGTTGCTTCGAGGAATCGGGTGTTGTTTCACGTAAGCGTCCTTGGGTGAGCACGCAGAGTCTGGCGCCGGTACAAAAGGAATCATTGCGGTCAATTCGAGCGCAGACGCTTCAACTTTTCGACCTTGTGACCTCCGAAGAAGTCCTGCGGGTCGAACCAATGCCCGGCTTTCGTCCGCTTCTGTGGCATCTTGCCCACATCGGAGTGTACCAAAACTACTGGGTTTTGCAGCGCTGCGCTGGACAGTCGAGTATTAACCCGACGTACGATATTCATTTTGACCCTATCAAGACTCCGCGCGAAGAGGCTAAAGTGTTGCCCTCGCTCGAGCAGATCGAAGCCTATCTCCGCGAGACATTGCAGCGTGTAGAGCACTTTCTAGAAACCGCTGATCTGCATCTGAAAGCCAGTAATGGCGCCTTGACTCCAAGCTACGTTTTCGACCTGGTTCTCGAGCACGAAATGCAGCATCAAGAAACGATTGCGTTTGTGATGCAGTCGCTGCCGCTATCCAGTAAGAAACCGGGATCGGGTGCAGTCGACGGAGCGCGCGCAACTGCCGCGCTGGAGATTCTCATTACGCCCGTGGCCGCCCACATCGGCGGCACCGATGCAAGCTTCGTGTACGACAACGAATTGCCGCGACACTCGGTTGATCTGAAACCATTCTACATCGATCGCGATCTGACAACGAATAGCGAGTACCTCGAGTTCGTTGCAGCCAAGGGTTACGCGATGCGCGAGCTGTGGAGCGAAGACGGCTGGAAATGGAAAGAATCAACCGGCGTCGCTCGTCCGCAGTACTGGTCGGGGCCGCCATGGCATGAGCGCGGCTTTTTTAGTGAAACGCAGTTGCGCGATGATGCACCGGTCACTGGCATATCGTGTTTTGAGGCGGAGGCGTACGCCGCGTACCGCGGTAAGCGGTTACCGAGCGAACCGGAATGGGAATTTGCCGCGGCATGGGATCCACAGCGTGGCGAGATGCAACGCTATCCATGGGGCGACGAGCCGGCCGTGCCCGGTTTGGAGAGGGACCGCGCGTGGGGAACGACGCCGGTCGGATGGTATCCGGAGAACTCAAGCGCCTTGGGCCTTCACGACGTGATCGGTAATCTCTGGCAGTGGACCTCATCGCAGTTCCGCGGTTATCCCGGATTTCGATCGCATCCCTATCCGGAGTATTCTGAAGCTTGGTTTGACGGCGATCACCGCGTCTCACGTGGTGGCTCGTGGTTTTCCGATCGCTCACTCGCGCGCACGAGTTTCCGCAATTTCTATCGGCGACGCTTCAGGCACGCATTCAATGGCATTCGTTGCGCCCGTGATGCGCGATGACGCGTGGCTCGCACGCGCCGTCGATCGCTACCACGAACTGTGCGCTGACGAGAGGCTTGCGGGACCGGACGTCGTCGCAGCGTTCGTCAAAGGGCAACTCGACGCAGGATTGACATTCGGCGGCGTTGTGCAATGCCGCTCGCTTCGCCCTGCTTTCATTACGCGCGAACGAGTCGACACGTTACGCAATGCCGTGTCGTCGTTGTGGCGCGCCTTCAAGACGCTCGAAGAACGCGCGCTGCGGGATGAATCGCTCGCTGTTGAAATTGGTCTGAGCGCGGACGAGCGCGCGCTCGCCGCCATCGATCCCGGGTACGACGACGCCACAATTGTTTCGCGCCTCGATACATACTTTCGTGACGCGCCGCGCGTTCTCGAATACAACGCCGATAGTCCCGCTGGGATGTCCTATCAAGCAGGGCAGGCTGCGCTCATGCAGCGTCTGCCGGTGATGACGCGCTTCAGAAGCGAATTCCGCTTACAAGATCTGCGCGCGGACATCGCGCTGCGCGAGACGCTCCTGGGAGTTTGGCGAGAGTTCGCTTCTCGCAAAGGGATCCGCACGTCGACACCTGTCATCGCCATCGTCGATCTCGCCGGAGCGGCAAGTGGTGCGGAGTTTCAACTCGTCGCGCGTGACCTCGAAAGCCATGGCATTCCAGCGCTTATTGCGACCTCCGAAGACCTGACATATCGCGCAGGAAAGCTCCAAGCTCGCGGAAGGGACATCGATCTCGTCTACAAACGATTGCTCGTTGCCGATTTTCTGGCGCATTACGATTTACATCACCCGCTCGTGGAAGCGTATGCGGCCGGCGCCGTGTGCGTAGCAAGCTCGTTTAGATGCACCATCGCGCATAAGAAAAAGGCGCTTAGTGCGCTCCTCGATCCACGCCATTCAGCGTGGTTCGCGGCCGAGGAACGCAGGACGATTGGTGCACTCGTCGCCCGGACGTTTTCATTGGCCAGCGTCAATCGGCAAGCGCTCGAGGCCGACCGGCAGTCGTGGGGCCTGAAGCCGAATGATGCGCACGGAGGCGAGGGCGTGACACTTGGATGGGAGAGCGATGCGGCACAGTGGCGAGCGTCGCTCGACGCTGCTCGCAACGGCGACTATGTTGTGCAGGAACGCGTCGAGCCGACCTTTGGAAGCTATCCCGTCTTCGATGCGTTGCGGCCGGGCGACGGCGCATCGCTGCGGACGCTGATCGAAGATTGCAACGCGTATGTGTTCCGCGGCTCGCTCGGCGGCATCTTAACGAGGTTGTCGGACGCTGCGGTGGTTAACGTGTCACAGGGAGGGCAAGCTATTCCCACGTTGATTATCGAACCTTTGTGAGGATGACAAAATGAGATTTTCTCTGTTAGGAATTGGGGGTTTCACACTAGTCGCGGCGCTGGCAACCAGCCTTGTTGGTCTGCAAGCGCTGGCCGACGGTTCTTTGTCCATGCTACCAAACGTTGGCGCATCGCAAGCGTTGACCGCATCGCAAAGATTCTCAATCGGAGGCGCCCCGCCGATGGGAGGCGCGAGCAGTGGTAAGGGCGCGCAAAGCGCCATGCACGATCAAAGCGGTACGCTGACGATTACGAGAGTCGCCAACGACTCGGCACGGCTCGTCGCCTCCGACGGCCTCGACGCATTCGATCAAACACTCCACGTTGATGCGAGAGGAGCGGTCGCTCAGCCGTCGCCCGCGAATCCATTTATAGATATCTTGGACACTGTCGCAGCCGTCCTGGCTGCCGCACCCGCGAGCCCCCAAAAGGGCGCGGCGTGGAGCGTTAACGTGGCAGCGCCTTCCTGGATTAATAACTTTATGAACGGTACCTTGCCCAAGTCTCTTTCCTCAATTCCCGTGAGCGTGAGCGTAGTTTCGGTAACGAGCAATACGTTCAGCCTTCACGGTGAGGGAAAGGGCGAGTTCACGATGGCGACCGGGATGGGAAATCAGACGAACACTATTTCGGTCGCTCTCGACTGCACGTTGCACTCAAGCCAGATCAAATCGTGTTCGCGGACGAGCTTAGGGCTGAATTTAGGTCCGACGAATTATGGCTTTGGTGAAACGACGGCGCTAGCAGCTAAGTAAGAGCCGACGTCTTGGTGCGCCTTACGCGGCGCGCAGGACGAGCGCCGCGTTGAGCCCGCCAAAGCCGAAACTGTTGGAGAGCACCGTGTGCTGCTTCAGCGGGGTTGGTACTGACGGCGCGTAGCTCAGATCGCATCCATCGCCCGGTGTTTCGAGATTGACGAGCGGCACAACGGTGCTCTCCTTGATGCCTAGAGCGCAGAGCGCTATTTCTACGGCACCTGTCGCCCCAAGCGCGTGGCCCATCATTCCCTTAATCGCGGAAATGAGAACACGATCAGCGTGCACGCCCAAAGCGGCCCGAATTGCAAGACTTTCAGTCGAATCGTTGAGCGGTGTGGACGAGCCGTGGGCGTTGACGTGATCGACCTCATCTGGTTGTGCTCCAGCCTCGCGCAGTGCGAGCGTCATTGCGCGCGTCGCCTCGCGTCCGTCCGCCCGGGGTGCCGTCATGTGCTCGCCGTCATTGGTTAGGCCATAGCCCGCAATTTCCGCATACGGCACTGCACCCCGAGCAACAACGTCCTCCTCGCGCTCGAGCAACAACAGACAGCCAGCCTCTGCCATGACAAACCCGTCGCGCGCAGCGTCAAACGGCCGGCTCGCGCTTGCCGGATCATCATTGCGCGTCGACATCGCCCGGATGATGTCAAATGCGCCGAACGTTAACGGTGCAAGTGGAGATTCAACCCCACCCGCAATCGCTGCTCTGCAAACGCCGTCTCTCACCGCTCGGAAAGCATCGCCGATTGCAACCGCGCCCGCCGCGCATGAATTCGAATTGGAAATCGACGGCCCGTGCACGCCGAAATGGATGGCGACATTGCAACATGAGGCAGCACCGAAGACGCTCAGGGCCAACATGGGATGCACGGAGCGCAACCCTTGCCGGAGGTATGCTTCATATTGCCGCTCTGCATACACAACGCCACCGAGCGCGCTGCCGATCCACACGCCAAAATCGCCATCTCCCTTTTTCGGCGTGTAGCCTGAATCGTCGAAGGCAAGCTGGGCAGCCGCAATGGCAAACTGGCTAAAGCGGTCGGTGCGCTGAGCTTCCTTGCGATCCAAGAGCGCGGCAGGGTCGAACCCGTTGACCTGACCTGCAACTTTGGATCGAAACTGCGAGGGATCGAATCGATCGATGAATTGTACCGCGCGAGTCCCGGCCAGGGCATTGTTCCACACATTTGCTCTGCCGATGCCAATCGGCGTGATCGCCCCGATACCAGTGATGAAAACTCGGCTAGCCACGGCGCGACTCCATAGCCTTCTTCACGCTTGCGAGCGTGCGGCTCGCGATGGGGGCGATGAACTGCTCTGAGATGATCTGCTGGCCCAACCGGGTGCGCACAAGCGGCAACTGCAGCGCGGCGAGATCGTGACTGATGATGACTCGTGTGCCTTGCGGCAGTGAATCGAACATCCAAGCGACTCGCATACCCTTAGCCCAGCCGCCGATGTGGATAAACTCGATACGCGGGATGGCCGGCCACAAATGTTGTTCGGCAGTCCAGCGCACAGGCATCCAGTTGCGCCGCGCCGACATAACCGCGACTCGGGCGTCTTGTGTCTCTCGCAGCACGTGCACGTAATTGTAGTGGGGCAAAATACGTGGCCAATTCGCGACGTCCTGGGCGAGTGCGTACACATCGTCGGGCGCTGCATCCACAACGATGGATTGCTCCGTCATCATGATGCGAGCAGCTCCGTCAGAACGCGAGGTGCGAATGCCGCGCGAGCCGGTGCCACGCCGCTGACGCTCGCCAGTATCGCTTGGGTGGCAAAAGCGTTTCGTTGTATGCTGCGTAACGCACGATTTCGCAGGAATCCGACACGCACAACCGCTTCGACCAGGCGCGTAAGAGCGCGCCGAGGCCCAACGATGGAGCGCCATTGCCGTGCGTAGTTTTTGGCGACTCGCTCTTCGGGCTCGCCGGCCAGCAACGCGCATACGGCCGCACAGGCGGGTACGGAAAGCGCAATCGCATTGGAGACACCTTGACCCGTAAAAGGATCGAGCAGCTCGGCCGCGTCTCCCGTGAGCAGAACCCGCCCGCGGATGACGCGCGTTGCGCGGTATCGCAGCGGACCGATAGCGACGATGCGCTCAACATTTTCCGGTTCGAAGCGGCGTTCACCGTACGTCATCTTGTCGACAATGGCGTCTGCATCTTCGGGCCGTGCGGGTTGCGGCAAGACGAGCATGCTATTCGCTGTGCTCGCCGTGAGCGGATTGCGCGCGTAATATCCGGTCGTTCCTACGTACATCGAGAGTGTGTCGCTAGCTCCTTGATCGCGAAGGTGACCACCGATCGCCCAGCGTCCGGCCCGGCGTTTGCCCGAAACTAATCCGCAGCGCTGCGCCACCGTCGACCATGCGCCGTCAGCTCCGATAATCACGTGCCCGCTGAGCTCACGCTCTTCACCGTGTTCGTCGCGATACCTGATGCGTATGGTTCGGCCGGATTCGTCGGCGTTGAGAAAGACTCCGCGTATCAACTGGACGCCCGCGCGGCGCGCCAGCGCCAGTAGCCGATCGTCAAAGATCGCGCGCGGGAGCGAGGCTGCATCGGTTTCCGGCAGCTCTAACCGAACGTGTGCGCCAAAACCGTGGAGCTCGATGGAGCGGATGGAATGCGCGTCTGCCAGAACTGGCTCGTCAACTCCCAAATCTTTCAGCCCGCTTTTCACGCCTGCGCACAGATAGTCGCCGCAAACCTTCGTGCGCGGAAATTTTGAACGCTCCAGGATGGTCACACCATAGCCGGCACGTGCAAGACGCAGCGCAAGCGATGAGCCCGCTGGTCCGGCCCCAATGATGGCGACGTCGGTCACGCCAGCACTCCGCCAGTCAAGGTCATTCTATATCCTCCCTTCTTTCGCACGTTGATCGACGTCCAGCCAGCGCGACGCGCCAACTCGCGCAATTCGGACGGCGTGTAGGCGCGTAACACTGACAAGGGTCCGTCATTGCGCGTAAACTCGCTGCGGGTGAAGAGCGGAAAGATGAAACGTGCGAACGCCCACGCGATCCGGCTCCTGCGCAGGTCGTTGACGATGACCGTGGCAGCGACTCTGGCGAGTTCGCGCAGCACCACGATGGCATCGAACGGATCGAAGTGATGCAGTGCCAGGTTACAGGTAGCCAGCTCGAAGGTACGGTCGGCGAACGGCAGCGCAAGCGCGTCGGCCTTCATAAAGACAAGGTCCCCACGCCCGTCACCCAACTCCTCCGCAATGCGCAAGAGACGTTCGGAACGGTCGACCGCAACGCAGACAGCCTTTGTACCGCGCTGCGCCAAATAGTCGAGGACTCGACGGGGAAGATCGGCGCCGCCAGTCGCCACATCGACGACACGGGATGGCAGACTTGGAAGCCGCTCCAGCTCGCCACGCAAGGCGTTCCAGCCACCCAAGAATGCATTCACCCGGGCCAGGTCGACCAAGCTTTCGCGCCACTGCGCCGGCGTCCCGATCGCCTCATCATCGTCCATCAGCTCGCGTCCAACTAAACGGTTCACTGCGTGCCTCCAAGTCCTACCCTAGGCTGACAGCTTAAAAAGCACATGAAGAATCCCGTCAGAACCTGCTCTATGCCCCAATTTACCGAGTGTGACATCCGTCCTAGCGGCTGAACTGGATATGCGGCACAATCTTATATGAATCTAATAAGCCCCTGCCATACGCGTTGAAGTGAGACAGTGCCGTGGCTACATTGAAGAAACGTAAGGAAGAGCGAGTTACCCAGCCCCTGCCCCGTATGAATGGCTCGGGCGTGATTTCTCTTCCGCTTGCTGACCCGGTCGCCAAATCACGCGAGTGGGCCGCAACTGTGAGTCAGCTCATCGGAGCGGCAGCCGAGCTGTCGAATGCGAACGTCGGCTATCGCGTCACGCCGTTACTGAGCGGAATAACGGTGTCATGGGAGCGCAGATCGCTGCCCTCGCGGCAATGGTTGCGTGACCTCGAGCAAGAGATTATTACCTACGGGATCTGCAACGGCTTGCAGATCTGGTTTCGGGAGTACTAAACTCTCCGGCGCACAATCGCCACGACCGTTCCCGCCAACCACAGCGCAAATGCGACGGCAATCAACGCGCCGACGGCCACTGCTGAAACGAATTTGTCCCAACGACCGATCGTGTGAATGACGAACGGCGAGGCTTCGCTTCCGTCGCCAGTCGCAGTGTCGATGACACCCGCAACTTTACCAGCTTTGACATCGGGGAGCTCGGGGCTCACATGAACTCCGGGCGACCCTTTCTCCGGGCCGGCGGCAAAAACATAAGGTGGCAGCGAGACGCCGCCATATCCAATGAAGGGCTGCGTCACGTAATAGCCGGACACGACAACTTTTGTGTGGCCAATCTTTTGAGCGCGCGCTAAGCTTGCAACCGACACAGGGACCGGCACGACACCGGTTAATGCCAGTATCACGTATATCAGCGCAACCGCTCCGAGTAGCGCGATCGCCGCGATTGTGCGTTCGCCAATCGTTATGGTCGCGCCGCCCGGGCGCTTGGCAACCGTGGACGGCGTTGTGTGTGCGCTAGCCAACCTTCTCGCTCACCGTTTTTGCCAGTAAGAAGAGGAGCAGATAGTCTGGACCTCCCGCTTTCGAATCGGTGCCCGACATGTTGAAGCCACCGAAGGGATGGACGCCAACCATGGCTCCTGTGGACTTGCGGTTGAGATACAGATTGCCGACGTAAAACTCGTCGCGTGCGTGTTCGAGCTTTCCACGGTCACGGGAATAGACACTTCCGGTGAGACCAAATTCTGTGTTGTTCGCAATAGCAAGCGCGTCATCGTAATCCTTTGCCTTGATAACAGCGAGCACTGGTCCAAATATCTCCTCTTGCGCGATGGTTGCCGTCGGTGAAACGTCGGTGAAGACCGTCGGTTCGAGGAAATAGCCCTCATCGGCTGCGCGCTCGCCGCCTGCCAGAAGTGTACCTTCGCGTTTGCCGATTTTGATGTACTCCTCAATCTTGTCTCTGGACCGCTCATTGATAACCGGACCCATAAAATTTTTCGGATCTATGGGATCACCGACCGTGATCTTGTCGACCCGCTCGGCAAGCCGGTTGACGAACTCGTCATAGATCGGCGCTTCGACGATTGCTCGCGAACACGCGGAGCACTTCTGTCCCTGGAATCCAAATGCGGCCGAGGCGACACCTTCAACTGCGGCCCTTATATCTGCATCTGCTGAGACGACGATGCCGTCCTTGCCGCCCATCTCGGCAATGACCCGTTTGATCCAGTGCTGACCCGCAGGCACCTCGGCCGCAAGACGATTGATGCGCAGTCCTACTTCCTTGCTGCCGGTAAATGAAATGAAGCGCACCCGCGGATCGCTCACGAGCACATCACCGATTGTTCCACCAGAACCCGTAATGAGATTAACGACTCCGGGCGGCATCCCGCACGATTCGAGCACTTCGACAAAGCGGGCAGCGATGATCGGCGAGTCGCTCGACGGCTTCAGCACGACCGTGTTCCCGGCGACGATTGAAGCCGACGTCATGCCGGCCATGATTGCGAACGCGAAGTTCCAAGGCGGTATGACGATGCCTACGCCCATGGGGATGTAGTGCATCTCATTTTCTTCACCGGCGATCGGAATAAGCGGCCGGCGCTCAGCGTAACGCAGCATTTCCCGCCCATAGTACTCGAGGAAATCGATACCCTCGGCGACATCGCCGTCGGCTTCCGGCCAGCTCTTGCCGACCTCGAGAACAAGCAGCGCGTCAAACTCGTCGCGCCGCTTACGCACTGCGTCTGCCGTCGCAAAAAGCAGCTGGGCTCGCTCAGCAGGGGGCACGCGCGACCAATCGGCAAATGCGCGCTGGGCCGCGGCTATTGCATCGCTGGCCTGCGCGATCGTGGCTGACTGCACCCATCCAATAATCTCCGAGGGATGCGAAGGATTAATCGAGGAGAATTGCTTGTCGGAGCGCACACGCTTGCCGCCGATGATCAGCTCGTGGTCCTTGGTCTCGCCGCGTACGCGGGCAATCGCCGTTTCCATGCCCGCGCGTTCCTGCGGAGATTGAAAACTGCGAGTCGGCTCGTTGACAAATTTCGACCGCTGCTCAAGTACGGTAGCCATGGTTACTCCAATGATTCTGGGTTGGTGCGCAAGAAACGTCGCCGTGTAAGTTCGGCGGTCCGTGCGGACGTACCCTGGCGCAACTGCTACGGAGGAAGCATGCCGGAAAGCTCCATCATTATTCGAGCCGCGGATCCCAGTGAGTTCGATATCGCAAGCGAGTTCTGGGTATCTATGCGGCGCGAGCTCAACATGCCTGACGAAGATCTTGCAGCGAATTGGAAGACGCGTTCCGTCGACTACTTCCGGCGCCGGTACGACGCAGGCGAGCTGCGCTGGTTCTTGGCGTATGACGGCGATACCGTCGTCGCCAGCGCGGCGGGATTCTTAACCGACGGGTATCCGAGTGAGATCTGCGTGAACCGGCGCGTCGGCTACGTCGCCGGCGTTTTCGTGAAGCCTCGCTGGCGAAGGCGTGGCTTGGCCCGCACTGTTACGCAAGCAGCCGTCGATTGGCTGTGGGAAATTGGGTGCCGCATCGTGCGGCTGCATGCGGCAAACGAGGCGCGGGCTATATACGAGAAGATGGGATTTGAACCAAGTAACGAGATGATTATCGAGCGCCCTGCCCTTAGGTCGCGTGATCTTCTTCCTCATCGGGGAGCGTAACCGAATGTTTGCGGCGGCGCAGGTCGGCCAGTCCGGGTTTTGACATTTCCATGCCTGCCAGTTCGATCGGCATTTCTTTGTCATTGAAACGTCCAGCGTGGCGCAAGTCCACGTCGCGCGTTTCGCCTGCCGGTTCTCGCTCGTTGCTCATGCTTTGCGACTACGAGGGCCGGCAGCGCACCCCTGTTCGGCGTGCGAGGAATGTCTCTGAGAGTGACCTAATCGGATGCGAACGGACCTAAAGGTCCGTTACTACATTTCGTTTGTTTCATGGTCCGTTGCTTCACTTTTGAGGAGAACGCATGAATAAGTATTTGGCGGAATTCGTCGGCACGCTGCTGCTCGTCTTGTGCGGCGTTGGAAGCGCTATCTTCGACGGCAAGTCCATTGGTGCTCTCGGGATCTCCCTGACATTCGGTTTAGTCTTAGTCGCACTCGTCTACGCGATCGGACCGATTTCCGGCTGCCACGTTAATCCTGCAGTTACGCTTGGGGCCGCGATCGCAGGACGCATGAAAGGCTCGGATGTCGTGCCCTATTGGATTGCGCAGTTGTTGGGCGGCATTTCCGGTTTTGGTTTTCTGGCACTCATCATGATCGGTTCTCCAACGCCTGACATGGTGCACACGTCTGCGCTCGCGACCTCAAACGGTTTCGGCGATCACTCGCCGGGTGGATATGGCATGGGCGCGAGTTTCGTCGCTGAAGCAGTGCTGACGTTCGTGCTTGTGCTCACTGTACTCGGCGCGACGAGCTCGATGGCGCCTAGCGGCTTTGCCGGCATACCCATCGGTTTTGCACTTGCGGCGATTAACATCGTGGGCATACCCATCACCAACGGGTCGTTCAACCCGGCACGCAGCCTTGGTCCTGCAGTATATGCGGGCGATTGGGCACTCGCCCAATTGTGGCTTTTCATCGTTGCTCCGCTCGTCGGGGGCGTACTCGCTGCGTTTGTCTATAAGATAGTAGAGAAAAAATAATAGCCGCTGCCACGCCGTAGCAACGGGCCTTTGTAGCAGCGGGCTTTTGTAGCAACGGACCTTCAGGTCCGTTAATCGAAGCATGCTCGCATGCACGTCCTTCGAACCGCCGATCTCTCACGCGAAGAGCTGCAGCGCTACGCCCGCCACTTGACTCTGCCCGATGTCGGGCCAGCCGGGCAGCGCAAACTCAAGGCAGCGTCGGTGCTGCTCGTGGGTGCAGGCGGGCTCGGCTCGCCACTTGGCCTGTATCTCGCGGCGGCGGGCGTCGGTCGCCTTGGAATCGTCGACGATGACGTCGTCGATGAAACGAATCTCCAGCGACAGGTTATCCACGGCACCGGCGCAGTCGGTAAACTTAAAGTTGAGAGTGCAGCACAACGAATCGCAGATCTCAATCCGCATGTCGAGGTTATTACCTACCCGTTCCGCTTCGGCGCCGAACAAGCGCTCGCGCTCGTCGCAGACTACGACATCGTTGTTGACGGCAGTGATAACTTCCCCACCCGCTTCTTAGTGAACGACGCGTGCGTCATCGCGGGCAAACCCAACGTCTACGGCTCGGTGTATCGCTTTGAAGGCCAAGCGTCGGTTTTCGATACGCGCCACGGCCCGTGCTACCGCTGCGTGTTCCCTCATCCGCCGCCTCCGGGAGCCGTGCCATCGTGCGCGGAGGGTGGTGTGCTCGGCGTGCTTCCCGGCATCATCGGTCTCATCCAAGCAACTGAAACGATCAAACTTATCATCGGCAAAGGCAATCCACTCATTGGCAGGCTTCTCATCTTCGACGCCTTGGAGATGCGCTTTGCGACCCTTTCGATTGCAAAAGATGACGCGTGTCCTGTGTGTGGCATCAATCCGTCGATCACGCAGGTGCGCGAGGAAGACGTGCAGTGCGACGTACCGCAGGATTCTTCGCAGCTGCGCGCCGACAACGACTTCGAAATTACACCGCAATCATTGCGCGCTAAACTTGATAGCGGCGAGCCGATCGAAGTGCTCGACGTGCGCGAACCGGTCGAGCGAGAGATCGCCACGCTGGCTAATACGATCGAAATTCGAGTCGACGATCTTGCGGAGCATCTGAGCGACCTGCCCCGCGATAAGGAGATCGTGGCCTACTGTCGCACAGGTGTGCGGAGTGCTCGCGCGGTGCAACTGCTGCGCGAGGCGGGATTTGCCCGCACCCGCAGCTTGGCCGGCGGAATCAACGCCTGGTCCGAGAGCGTCGATCCGACCTTGACGCGCTACTAGGGCCCACCGCCCGCTAAGCTGGAGAGAGGGCCGAAGCGGCCCAAAACCTAGAGTTTCAGCCCTTTTGCGTGTTTTGACGACTCTATGCCGTGCCGGTAGTGGGTCAATTTGAACGAAGCGTCACCTGGTGAAGCTTTTTGCTAATAATAGGACCCCAATTCGATCTTCACATGCTCAATGGGACACCCTAAGGGGTCTGCATCCTGGACCGGGGCGCAATGGCCGTCGCGCACGAAAGCGCCGAATCGTGACAGTCGTTCTAGCCTCGAAGTACTGGGCAACCGAAAGATTCGGATATTCTCCGGGTGTCGTTATGGCATCCGACCAAAGCGTTACATTTCGCGGATATTTCAAAAGCCAGGGCCAGCTTTTGAAATTTGCCTTTTTTGCGCCGGGATGGCGTGGTCTATTAACGGGCGACCCCGATCGCGCGGGTGACATTATCCGCCACGTGGTCGCCACGTTTGCGAGTGACCCGCAGACCATTCCATCGGTCGATGAAATATCCAAAGCTTGTTGTGAATCATTTGTTGCTATTCCGGCTCAGAACGCCGACCAGGTGGTCAGCTTTTTAGTATGCGGCGTCTCTGCCGGGGAACCCCATTTACTTACTATCGAGGACCCCGGCGTTTCGACGCGACGTTCCACACCGTTTTGGGCTGATGGATATGGTGACACATTGGCGCTTCACGCGCTTGGTTCGTCTAGCCAGGGTATCGACCTATACTCGACGATCTATCGGGTTTGTGCGGCCAAGTTTGAAGCCGAGAGCGCTGAATACGTTGACAAGTTCACGTCTCTTTCGTGGATGGATTCAAGTGGTAGCGAACGCCCTGTGTCGGACGCAATTATAAACCAATTACGTGATGTGTGGGAGGCGTCGAAGAAATACCCCAAACGGGCAGATGAAATACTACGGACAGAATTTCCCGAATTTGCAGCTACGCCGCCTTCTGGTCAAACGACATAAGCCCGACGATTTCAAAGACCGACCAGACGTGATTATCAACGCCTGCTGCGATTGCGGGTGTAGTTTTTAGGGTTTGGTGCTTACGGCCAAAGTTATAGTGCATGAAATGCAACGCCAGTGCTGCTTCTAGGTTCTCAACCTTACGCGAGAAGGCGTTGGTTAGCCGCGTGAATCGCCGCATACTCATTCGCATGGTGAGGTTCTGCCGCTCGACAAAACTGGTGGATATTTTTGCGTGATCTGGCGAACCCAATATCGTGCGCTTGTCAGTTCCGGTGCAAATAGCTGGACTATAGCGCCGTTGGTCCTCTGGCGTCGAACCCTCGTAATACTTAACGAGCATGCCATAGTCCACGTCGCCTAGAAAACCGTGGTCAACGGCGTCGAGATAGACCTTCATGCCGTCAGTCGTCAACTGAACGCGATGAGCAAGCCGTGAGGCGAGGTCTTTGCAAAACATTCGGGCGGCAACAATATCACGATCTCCGACCAACCAACACGGAACGAGCTTAGTGTCAGCATCTAAGGCCGTGAACGTCCATACGTCGCCATAACCAAACATGTCTTTGAAGCGCTTAGGAACATGGTTGCGCTTCGCATAACAGAAGCTCCAGATTTCGTCCACCTGTAGGCGCTTGCAGATTAAATTCCGAAGCGTGGTATATTGGTATTCGGCGCAAGCCTTACCAACGTCACGCAGGAGGCGAATAACTGTACCCTTTGCAGCACCAGTCATGCGACACGTCGCACGAATCGAATTGCCCTCAACCAAGGCCGAGACGATCTGAGCTTGGATTGACACTGGCAAACGGTTCATGGTTCTATTATGCGTGACCGCTCACGCATAGTCAAGGAGAAAGACGGCCTTCAAGGCCATAATGCGTCCCACGTAACGGAATTCTTTAGGTTAGGTGTAAGGAATGTGCAGGTATAGACGTATATATGTATAGCTATATATACCAGGGCCAAGGAGAGACTAAAATGCCAAAGACACTTGTCAATATAGACGTGAGGACGTACAGGAAGCTGAAGGCTCAGTCTCTTCTTGAAAATCGGCCAATGGCAGAGATAATTAGAGAAGCAATTAACGTGCAGTTTAAGATGAAGCCTTTGAATGCAGAGCGCTTTCGTGCCTACCTGAACGAGGGTCTTGAAGAAAACAAAGAGGCCATCGAAAAGCTGGCAAATCTCTGATTGGAGTCCGACGAACTCGATCTACTCTGCCCAACCGTTGAGCAGGTAGTAGAGATAAACAAAAGGTTCACGGGCGGGCAAATGCGCTCGCCCGAACTTTTGGACTCAGCCGTACACCAAGCCTACCAAACATATGGCGGGCAAGACCTGTACCCAACACCATTTGACAAGGCTGCGGCCTTAATCCGGTCGCTAACGTCGAATCATCCATTTCTAGACGGAAATAAGAGAACCGCGTGGTTGGCAGCGTGGGTCCTTTTAAGAGCAAACAACATTAGGATCATGGCAACTACGGAAGAAATAGTGAACCTAATGGTGGCTGTCGCCACAAAAAAACTAGAGGTAGAAGATATCTCTAATTTTCTACTCGATCATGCGGCGGATACGCGGCCAGAATAAATCGTCTTGCTACTTGAACTTGCGCTTTTTAGCCCAACGCGCCTTGGCCGCTTGAGAGGCGCTCTCCGATCTCTCAGCCGCAGTCAACCCCTTCGCCCTGGCATGACCACCCTTAAGACCGCCTAAGCGACCTAACGCAACGGCGGCGGGGTTCTTAGGAACCAAAGCATCGTGGGAATCCGTTATTTGATTGACGATCGAAGCGGCCAGTTTGTTGAGGTCGCTAGGCTTGCGTGAGCGCTTAGGCTTTGGCATAGACGCAGAATAGCATGAGTACTGTCCCGTCCGCAAGGGTTCTTCATTAGACTATACAGTCTAATTGACCCACTACCGCCGTGCCGGTCGTGACATACTTGACTAAAGTAGCGTCCACGACTATTCTGAGGGAGCGTGACAGGCAGAAAGGTCGATGTTATTATGAACCGGCATGGAAAAGAAACCACTCGACCCCTTGATTCCGCTCGACGATCTGAAGCGCGTGGTCAAGGGACTGGTTACGGTGCCGAAGGCGCAGATCGAAAAGCCGCAACCGGAGCAGCACAAGCAGAAGCCACGGAAGCGACGCTAGATCGGATAAAAGGCAAAGCGGCTGAAATAGACGCTTGGTTAAAGATTCACGGCAAGGGCATGGACGAGGGCACGGTAGACGGCGCTAAGTGGATACTGGGGGAATTGGCGGCTGCATTCTCCGGGAAGCAATTTCCCGCTTCGCCCTTACGGCCAATATCTGAACCTTGCGGACACTGGCCTCCAATGCATTCATGTCCACAGTGTGTCGAAGCATTCGCACTTCCCGAACCTCAGGATCATACTCCATAAATCCCGTCCCTCACGATCATCAAGTAATCGTCCAGGCCATACGGGTCCTTGAAGCGACGGACATTGTATTGATCCGGATAAGGGTCGTCGTATAATTCGTCAACCGCACTCTCTAAAGTAGAAGTGCGGTTGGCGGTGAAATCTGCTAGGGCTTTGGCGGTAAAGTCTACGCGGTACGTAGCGTCTTAACGTACCCTCGTGGTACCTCTACTACTTCGCCTCGTGCAAATTGCGCTTCACCAATTCTGCAGGCGAGCAAGAAGCCTGAGTCTGCGTAGGCTGCTTCAACCATATTCTTAATTTCCGGATTCAGTTTCGTTTGAGTAGGCATGGCGTACCCTTTTTCCAGCGGATGGCTCGTGTACCTGAGCCGTGACCCCGTTTCCTTGATGCCCCGCTCCTATAACGAATCATCGGTAGAAATACGCATCAAACGTACGTTTGTGTTCCAGCCCCATATGAGGAAACCTTGTCTAGGCTAACCCCTTGTTTGTGAGGGTTTTGTAGGTAAGCCGTTTCCCATCTGCCCCCTTGGTCGCTTTCGCAAAGCGTGGCCCGTCCATATTCTCGCGCTCGTTGAACCTGAACAATTGCTCGTCTAGATAACGGTCAAGATGCTTTGGGTCAACGTGAATATATGTTCCGCCGATCGTGCGCTTCAGTACCGACCAGAAGCCTTCGATGTTGTTTATGTGCGCGTTTCCCCGCACCCATTCTTCGATCGAGTGGTTCACAACGTGGTGATACAGAAAGTGTTCGTTTATGTCGGTATAGGCTGACGACGAATCGGTATGAACCGTTGCGTCCTGGTGAATGTGTTTGAGCATCTTCGGCAACAAGTCACGCTTCCCAACGTTAGCGACAACCCAGGCCCGTGCTTGTCCACCGCGTTGCACGATACCAAGCGCAGCGGTTTTGCTTACACGAAAGTCGATTTCATGGCCCGCCTTGGTGAGAGCACGGGCTTTCTTCGAGAACCTTAGTGACCCACCGACATAGGTTTCATCGACCTCGACCTCACCCGTCAGGGGCTCAAAGTGTTTGTCTTTCATGGCAAGGCGTATGCGTTGCAGCATGAACCACGCGGTCTTTTGTGTGACCTCTAAAGCGCGGGCTAATTCGTGCGAGGATATGCCGTTACGATTGCTTGCGATTAACCAAATGGCGGGAAGCCACTTATCAAGGCCAATCGGAGAATCCTCAAAGATCGTTCCGACCTTGGCGGAGAATTGACGCTTACACTCGTTGCAATACCACCGGCGATACTTTGGCAGATACGTGACCAGATCGGTGCCACAGCCCATGCGAGGGCAGGCTACCCCGTTGGGCCAGCGTATTTGAGCGAAAAAGTCATGGGCAGTTTGGGGGTCCGCAAATTGCCTAACCGCCTGCAACATTGTCTCGGGAACCTTGTGTTTATCCATGTTCTAAGTGTACCAACAAAAGTCGCTTTAGTCAAGTATATCATAACCGCCGTGCCCCGCGCCTTGCTTTGTAGGGCCCGGGAATGATAAGATAACCTATGGTTTTGGTCTGTGTCGGAAAACGTATTGGCGCGAAGTCGAAATTGGAAATCTTCAATCTCCCCTCCGCTATCGTCAGCACCGCATAACCCGAAACCGTTTAGCACAAGAAAACGAGCGCTGACGAAAAAAGAATGGCCGTAAGCGGCTAGGAAGCGCAGAGGAGTCAAACTACACGTGTATACCGACCAACTACTTTCGTGCGTCGATTGCGGCGCACAATTTACATTTACTGCCGGTGAGCAAGAATTCTATGCTCAAAAAGGCTTCCAGAACAAACCAAATCGCTGCCCCGATTGCCGTCAGGCTCGTAAGGCCAGCCGTGCTGCAGGCGGCGGCGATCGCCGCGGCGGCGGTGGCGGTTTCGGCGGCGGTCAGCGCCAGATGTTCAGCACGACATGCAGCAGCTGCGGAGGTCCGGCCGAAGTGCCGTTCCAGCCGCGCGGCGACAAGCCGGTTTACTGCCGCGACTGCTTCCAAAAGCAGCGCGCATACTAAATCGCACTACAGACGAACGAGCCCGGCAAACGCCGGGCTCTTCTTTTATATTACGTCCAGTGATCCACGAAGCGTGCTGGGTCGAACAGCCTGATGTCGTGGAAGCTCACGCCCTCGATAATGAGATCGGTAATGATCTCTCCCACAACGCTGCAGAACTTGAAACCGTGGCCTGAGAACCCGCCGGCGATCCACACGTTGGCCTCGCGTGGATGGCGACCAATCAAAAAATGAAGATCCGGCGTTAACGTGTACATGCAGGCGGTTGACGCAACGTGCTTGCCGGCTGCGGCCGGCATCCAATCGGCCAGTGCTTCGCGCACCGCTTCCACCTCACTGTCGGATACGGTGCGATCGAGTTCTTGCGGCGTCGTAAAGATCTCGGAATGATGGAAGGCGGCCTTGAGGCCGCTGCCGCCGATGCTGGGAAACCCGTACAGCATAAACTTTTGTTTATGGTCCACAATGTAGACGGGCAGTTTAGCCGGACCGAAAAGGTCGGGGTGGACCCTGGGTTGGAACCAGTGCATGACATTGCGCTCAACGCGCAACGGCAGATTGAGATCGCTTGCAACTTGCGCAAGCCAGGCCCCCGCGCAGATGACGAGCTGTTCTGCCTCAAACCGCTCACCCGCCGCTGTCGTGACCGCGACCCCGATGGGCGTCGCTTCCCACGACTGCACCTCGGTCTGGAATCGAAGATCGGCTCCTTTGCTTTTTGCGCGCTGTACGTGCGCCCGGATACAGGCTTCGGGAAACAGGATGCCCGCAGGCTCTTCAAAGAGCGCGACATCATTTTGTCGTGGCGCCGTCGCGGGAAAACGACGCACGATCTCATTCCCTTCCAGTAATTCATGTTTGAGATTGTGTTCCCGCGCGCTGCGCAGCGAGCCCTGGACGAGCTCGCTCTCCATCCGGCCAACCATAAGACCGCCGGTGCGCATAAACAGCTGCTCTTCGGCGTCGTTTTCTAGGTCCATCCACAATTCGTAGGCACGCAGAACGAGCGGAACGTACGCCGGATCTTCATAGTACGCTTGGCGGATCATGCGCGTATTGCCGTGCGACGAACCACGATCGTGCGCGAGCGTGAACTGCTCAAGCCCGAGCACACGCTTTCCGTGAGCTGCGAGATGCATGACGGCGGCACTACCCATACCGCCAAGACCTAAGACAATAGCGTCGTACATAGAGGGTTTGGCATTCAGATTCGGATAGACTTTGCCAAACGCATGCCGCACAATAAGACCATGCAAACTCTCTTTATAGATCAGTCCCCGGACTCGAAGCGGCGCCTGGCGGCAGTCATGGGGCGCGATCGCCATGCAGATGGCGCGTTCTTCTACGGCGTGACGACGACCCGGATTTTCTGCCGGCCGGGCTGTCCGTCGCGGCGCCCGCGGCCAGACCACATCGTGATGTTCCAAACAATCGAGCAAGCTCGTAGGGAAGGCTTTCGTGCATGCCTGCGATGCCGGCCAGAGTCCCTGGCTCCAGGAAGCGATGTCGCCCAGCGCATCTGCCGTTATATTGACGAGCGAGCGGATGACTCGCCGAGCCTCTCCGAGCTCTCCGCGCGCTTTGGACTCTCCCGGCACCATCTTGCGCGCAGTTTTAAAGCAGCCATTGGCATGACTCCCAAAGCTTACGCCGACATGCAGCGCATCGAGCGGCTACGGCTTCGCCTGCGCGACGGTGAATCGGTGACGACCGCGCTCTATTCAGCGGGATTTGGTTCGAGCAGCCGGTTGTACGAACAGAGCAATACCCTTATGGGGATGACACCTTCGGATTACCGGCGTCAGGGTGCGGGCACGACGGTGGCCTTTACGGTGGTCAACACAACGTTGGGCAAGCTCCTCGTTGCTGCTACCTCACGCGGAATCTGCGCTGTGAAGCTTGGTGATTCTGAAGCAACGCTCGAGCGCGTACTGCGCCACGAGTACGCCGCGGCCGAGGTGCGGCGCGATGATGAAACGCTAGCGCCTCTCGTCAGCGCGATCGTTCAGTATGTTGAAAAGGGAGCGCCGCTGCGTGGTCTTGCAATGGACGTTCAAGCAACTGCTTTCACTCGCTCGGTGTGGAAAGCTCTCATGGCCATACCCTATGGACAGACCCGAACCTACGGCCAAATAGCGGCGTCGATCGGGCGGCCAACCGCGGCGCGCGCAGTCGCGCGAGCCTGCGCAACGAATCAACTCGCGCTTGTGATCCCATGCCACCGGGTTGTGCCAAGCGCGGGCGGCACGGGTGGTTATCGGTGGGGCGCCGCGCGTAAACGCAAATTGCTCGAGCGCGAACGAGAGCTCTCGGGAGAGGTCTAAGCTTCCGCGAGACGCGTCTCAAGCTCACGGAGGCGACGGCGCAAGCTTTCGATTTCCAGCTGATCGTACGCGCCGGCCGCTCCCGCTGCCAAGCCGTCGTAGTCCGCGCGAAATCCAAATGTGCCGGGTGGATGGCTCAGCGCGTTGATGCTCGGTAGCGTCGTGCCGAGCGCCCACAACCCGAGGACGATAACGAGCGCCAATCGCAACGTCAACTTGCTCACGGCTGCTCCACGATAAAAACTGCGAGCGCCTGGGGCCCGTGGGCGCCTAGGACGAGCACTTTTTCGATGTCGGCGGTTCTGCTGGGGCCTGTGACGATGAGCGCTTCTCCGCGCGCGCCCGAAGCCGCGGAGTCCGAAATGCATGCCAACGCCTGCGGGGTGAGTGTCGCGTGAAGAGAGCCGAGCTCAGCAACGATTGCACACGTTCGGGGCAGGTACGGTAGCAGACGGTCTTGCGTGTTGTTGAGAATGACAGTTGCAGATCCCGTATCCGCAAGGAGCGAGCGCGCCTCAAGCAGCGCACAATCGCGGCGCTCCAGCTCATGACGATCGAGTTTGACTGCCGATGAGACGTCGAAGCCGTCCAGCTGGAGGGCGATCCCCTGCGCCAGCGGACTCGACTGCACAGCGACGCTTCGCACGCCGCGCCCGAGCAGATACGATGCCATCGAGGCAGCGCACTCGGCGCGGTCCCGTACGATCATCGCGCTGCCCGCAACCGCTTGAAGTTCCGTCGCAAATTTTTGCGCCAGCGACGCTTTACTTTCGTCAGTTTCGCCAAATGTCGTGACCGGTGGCGGTGCGGACGTGCGTCCGCTCAGATCTATCAGCGCTTCACGGACTGCTGCAAGAACGCGTGAGCGCGCATCGTTCATCGTGCGCGCTCCCACCATTCTTTGAAACTTTCTTTTGGCGGTTCCGGCAACGTTCGAGCCTTCGTCCACGCGCCGAGCACGCCGGGATACCATCCAATGCGGCGGCCAAGCGCGGCTGATCGCCGCAGCCAGCGAACCGAGCGCCGATATGAGGGGAGATCCCGCATGGCGCGGGCCCAGGCGGCGATGCCGCGGCTCGTCATGCTCGCCCGCCCATAGCCGTGCTCGACCGCGCGGTGTCGCAGGTAAACGAGCTGATGCGGCAGGTCGATCTTCACCGGACATTCGTCTTGACACGCACCGCAGAGAGTCGAGACAAACGGCAGCTCTCCGGCTTGCTCGATGCCTGTGAGTTGCGGTGTGATGACGGCACCGATCGGTCCGGCGTACGTGCCTCCGTACGCGAATCCGCCTGCACGACGATAGATGGGGCACACGTTGAGGCAGGCGCCGCAGCGAATACAGTACAGCGATTGCCGCGTCTTCGGATCCGCCAAAAGTTTCGTGCGGTTTGCGTCCACGATGATACAGTAGACCGTCTTGCCTTCTTCAGCCCCGAGAAAATGATGAGTGTAGGTCGAGATTTTTTGGCCCGTTGCTGCACGCGCTAGAATTCGCACGAAGAGTGGCACATCTGCCAGCCTGGGGATAACTTTCTCGACCCCCATCAAGAAGACATGGACCGGCGGCACAGCCGACGAAAGGCCGCCGTTACCCTCATTCTCAATAACAACGGTTGTGCCGGTCTCTGCAACCGCGAAATTGACGCCGGTCATGCCAACCTGCGCTTGCATGTAGCGCGCGCGTAAGCGCGTTCGCGCCGCCGACATGAGCGCTTCCGGATCGTCTGTGTACTCGATCCCAAGCTTGGCCGCAAAGAGCTTGCCGACATCGTGGCGCGAAAGGTGGAGCGCTGGTCCAACGATATGCGACGGACGCTGATCTGCGAGCTGGACGATGTATTCGCCCAAATCCGTTTCAACCGCATCGATGCCCGCGCGTGATAAATGTTCGTTGATCCCGAGCTCCTCGGAAACCATCGATTTGCCCTTGACCACCGAGGTCGCACCGTGTCGCCGGCAGATGTCGAGAAAGTGCGCGACGGCGTCATCCGCGGTCGGCGCCCACAGCACGATGCCGCCACGCTGCGTGAACTGCGCCTCGAACCGCGTCAGCAGCCGGTCGAGATTTTCTATCGCGTACGCCTTGACGTCATGAGCAGCGCTACGCAAACTCTCCCATTCGATCTCAGCGCGCGCACGATGTGCCGACTCCACCGAGCGTTCCAGCGTCGTGGCGAGCACTGGGGCGGCAGCAGGATGCGCAAACGCGCGAGCTACTTCTTTGCGATTGAAGCTCGTCGTCATGAACTTACGTTGCCGCCAGAATCTGCGCCAGATGGATGAAGCGCAGCTTGGTCGCGGGTTGTGACGAGCGAATCAACCCTTCGACGTGCATGAGACAGCTGGAGTCTCCGGAGGTTACGATCTGCGCAGCGCTCTGTGCTATCGCCGCGCACTTTGCCTGACCCATCGAGACCGAGAGCTCCGGATACTTCACTGCGAACATGCCGCCGAAACCGCAGCACTCGTCGATATTCGGCAGCTCCACGTAATCGAGACCACGCACGGTCTTCAGTAACGTTATCGCAGCCTCGCTCGAGCCGAGCTCCCGCCGGCCATGGCATCCGTCGTGATATGTGACGCGGCCTTCAAAGCGCGCGCCGATGTCGGTGCGGCCGAGCACGTTGACGATGAAAGCAGCGAGGTCGTACACTCGCGCACCAACAGCTGCTGCCGGTGATGCCGGATCCATGTAGGGATAAAAGGCGCGCACCATAGCAGCACACGAGCCGGAGGGGACGACGATCCAGCGGTACTCGGCGAAAACGCGCGAAAAACCTGTGGCAAGGAGCCCGGCCTCATCCCAGTGGCCGGCGTTGAAGGCGGGCTGACCGCAGCACGTCTGTTCCATGGGGTATTCAAGCGGCACTTCCAAACGCGAGAAGAGCTCGACCATTGCCTTGCCGACATCAGGAAAGAGCACGTCGCAGTAGCAGGGCAAGAACAAAGCGACGTGCTCACCGGCTTCATACCGCACCGGAGCCGGAAATGTTGCAGCCATGTGCCGGTGCTTTCTCTGCGGGCATCACCCAGGCATTTCGCGCCGAGGCGTATTACCGAGGCCCGAACTGTAAGCTGAGGCTCACTTCCCGCCCTGTGTAGTAGTGGTTACCTTGCGCGTTGAGATAGGTGATGTAGAAATGGTCGTTGAGCAGGTTGACGACGCGGGCCGTCAATGTGGTCTGACGCCCGAGCGCGATGCCCTGTTCAACGCTAAACACGATATGGGGCGTGTACTTGCAGTAGCCAGGAGTGCCAGCCGAGCATCCCGCCGATGATAGCCCGCTCCCGTACTCGCCATCCATTGAGAACCACCCCCCGCGCGGGTTGTTGAGCAGAATGCCGGCGTTCGACCCAAAGCGCTGTTCGTGGTCCGCCGGCGTGAAGTCGGTTGGCGATCCAAAACACGGCGCGAGCAGCTGCGTTTCACAGCCTTTGTTTTCCGAATACGTGTGATTGACGCTGACGTAGAAGTTATCGCCAGCCTGGAACGGCATCTGCAGGATCGCGCTTTGGGTTGCAATCCGACCCACTTGATAGTTGATGTCTTGATGTAGATTCGTCAGACCGACTTGCGTGTCGTCGATAAGATCGGTTGCATTCTTTTGCATCACACGCAATCCTAAGTCGCCAGGGCCGACTGGAAGGTGTCCCCCGATCTCGTAATCGGAATCCCGCTGCGGCTTAAGGTCGAACTGCGCCACCGTCGGTTGAATTGGTAGATTCAGCATAAAGGCTGCCGTGGGCGAGACGTTCTCGAACGAAAAGGGCGTAAAGAAGCGGCCGTAAAAGGCGTAGATGCTCGAGCGCGGTCCGAGCATGCGTATCAGTTTAACGCGAGGACTCAGCATAGCGAAACCGCGGGCGAATTCGTTGGACCGCAACTGGAAGCTATCGCTGCGCAGCCCGTAGTCGAGCTCCCACGCACCCCCCATGCGCCAGCTGTCCTGGAAATAGAGCGATTCGCTGGTGGCGTTGTTCGGCGCATTATCGACAACTGCATACGCAGCCTTGGGCGTCGACGGCGAAAATAATGGCGCCAGAAAGTTCCCCGGCTGGAGCGTCACCGTGTAGAGTTTCGCAACGTTGGCCAGATCGTAGAGCGCGCCCCAGCGCACAACGTGATTGCCGATCGACAGAGCGTCGTCGACGTTGACGATGTAGTCGTTGGCCGTGCGATTGCTCGATAGCGAATATCCGCAGGTGAGGCCGTTATAGTTGGGAGTCAAAAAGGCATTCGCGCAATCACTCGAGAGGCCGCCGGCCGCAACGTTAACCGCCTGGCCATACTCCCAGTCGTTACCTGGATCGCCGAAATCACGGATGTGCGACTTCTTGTACGCTACACCGTACGTGAGAGCACCGCGCGAGCCGAGGGCACGCCGGAACTGAAGCGCGCTAAAGGTGTCGTCCTGGGTTTGGTTGTCATCGGTTGACGCCGGTCCACCCCCGTTGACGTTGACCGGTATCTGATACGTCACGTACGAGTGCGAAAGGATGAAGTTGACGTAGTTGTTGCCGCTCGGCAGCGTGTAGCGAATGAATTGATTCGCATCGCTGGCATTGTTGTGCGGCGAGCTGAAGTTCGGTGGATCAGAACCGCGCTGTGTCATCTCGTTCCGAAAGGCAGCAACGAGGGAACCTGGGCCAACGAGGTTTTCATATCCGAGGGACGTGTCGAGCATGCCGTAAGAACCCGCCGTAATTGCACCTGAGAAACCCGGGGTGCCGACGCTGCTACGCGTGTTGACGTTGAGGACAGCGGCAAACCGTCCTCCATATTGCGCTGGGTACGCTCCCTCAAGCACATCGACGAACGACACACTGTTGGGATTGAGCTCGCTGCCAATCGTCCGGTTGAGCTCTTGCGGAATCGAAACGCCGTCGACAATGTAATTAATGTCCCCGTGGTCGCCATTAATGTGGACGACGCCGTTAGCGCCTCGGGCAGCACCGGGGAGCTGGTTGAGCAGTTCGGGGAAGCTGCCGGCCGCCGGCGACCTTGTGAGCGCTTTTCCGTTCAGCGTCAGATCGGTGCCAGCTTTCCGCACCGTTGAGGACCCAACCACAGAGACGATGCCAAGCTGCTTTGCGACGAGTGTGAGCGTAATGTTTGCGCCGACGCTTGCCACATCGACGCTCATGGTCGCCGATCCGGCAGTGGCTTGTGCCGTCACCACGTACGACCCCGGTGTGAGATTTGAGAACGCGAAGCGTCCAGACGCGTCCGTTTGCGTGCGCTGGGTCAGGTTATTGCCGGTTGCCGTAACCTGTGCACCCGACACGGGCTTACCGTCTGCCGTCACAGTCCCGGTGAGAAACGTGGTCGAGGCATCCGCAGGCAACGAAAGTGCCGCCATCTCGATCAGGCACGCGAGTAACACAAAAATTCGGACGAAGCGACTCATGAGGAAAACTCCAGTTCAACTTCAAGCGACCCGCACGCGCGCGGGTGGGCATCAGGTTACGCTGATGCGGGAAGTGACTGGAGACGCGGCGGCGGCCGGTTGAAAAGAAGCGGGAACCAGGCACCGCGACCGGTGCTGACAGTGGCGCAGTCGCGGCGCAGAAAGAGAGCGCTCGGCGATTCGAAGCTGCGCGGCGCGTAACCCGCGAGCGCGGAGACGAGCCGAGGCAGTTGGCTGCCGATCGCACGTGTGACAAGAGCGAGCAGCAGCACCGTGAGCATTGCACCCACAATGCCGGCGATGACGTCGTGGCTGCAGAATGGACAGCCCTCACCGATTTGGGTCAGAGCGCCGATTGCAAGTTGCAGACCGGCTGTCAACGCATAGTAGCGAACCCCGCGACCGCCAAACGGCAGCTCCTCGAGACCGTTGCTCAACAGGCGCTTGAGGTCGGGCCTGCTTGTGGCTCGACGCAGCAGCGCCCGTCCACACGCGATAAAAATAACAATCCCGGCAAGCGCGCCAAGACCGAGGTACAAGTGACGAGTACTGAAAAGAACGCTGTCGGCGCCCGAGCCCATGGCAGCGAACTCTGCGGCCAAGTGCGCCAGCAAGCTGCCGACGCCGATGAGCAGCAGATAGAATATTCGCAAACTGGGGTAGGCCTGTGTCGCTCGCATTATCTCTTAAGAATATCGTCTGCACGGTGCGCTGATTTTACTGAGGCGTGCCGGTAATCGCGATCCGCGTTGCTCAAGGGAGCTGCGTCACTCGTCGCTTATCGAGAATGATTCTCAATTGGAATGGTGCTTCCCTTGAGCCCCGGCACTGAAAAAGCGCTGAAAGGCCGCATGGAAGGGGCACGGCTTGCCGAAATCACCCCGTACGACCGATGCGTAATATCAATCGTGTGGCGTGGCCCCTGATAGGCGCTCTTGCGTTAGCGGCAATGGTGAGCGGCCACGCGCTTGAACTGTGGCTGGAAAACCTGCGTGTCCTAGGTGACGGACGCGCAAATTATGCGCACTCAATGCAAACGTCTGCCATCGAAACGGCGTTCGTGCTGCTCGTGTGCGTCATCGCCCTCATTGCGGCTCGTTTCGCGAGCAGAGCATGCAGGGCCGGTATCGACGCGGACAACCTTCTGCCGGCGCTCGATGCTGTCGTGCGGCTGGGTGCTGTCCGCAGTGCGCTCATGCTTGTGAGCGTTCAATTCTGCGCTCTCGTGATCGTCGAGCTGCTTGAGCAGCGCGGATCAGGTTTCAGCGGCGGTCTTACGGCGGTAATCGGGCCTGGCCATGCTACCGCGATCGTCGTGCATGCGCTTGTCGGACTCGTGTTCGCACTCTCGCTGTCTCGGGTTTCACGCTTTGTATGCGCCCAGACTCGCGGCGTCGCGTGCGCACTTTCCGTTTTCCTGCGCAGAGTCACAACCGAGCGCTCATCGGTCACGACCGCGACGCGCCTGCCCCTTCGTCTTTTAGCGTCAGGCCGCAAGCCGCCGCTTTTGGCGCTCGGCCTGGCCAACCGGCCTCCACCCGCTAGCTCCACAATCGCCGCTTAGGCGCAAGCCGCTGCCGGCTTGTCGAGCGAATGCCTAAGCATTTTTTGCTGTGCGCTCGTGGGGCTTATCATGCGATCAAAAATAACCGCTTTCATCTTAGGAATATTTCTTAGCGCGTTGGCTGTCAGCGGCGCACGCGCCGACGTTTACGGTACCGTCTCGGGCATCGTGCTCGACGCAGCCGGCCATCCTATGCCGGGCGCCGTCGTGATGTTGGAAGCCCCCGATTCGGCTCCCATTCACGCGACGACAGATACCTTCGGGCATTTCATCTTCCCGCGTGTACCTTTTGATACGTATACCATCATGGTTGAGGTCAGCGGGTACGACCATGCCACGGAAACCGTAATCGTCTCCTCCGGCAACGTTGTCGCGGTGACATTCCACCTCTCGCCCAAGACCCTCGGCAAGGTCGTCACCAAAGCAGGCGGCGCGAGCATTACCGGCCAGCCTGTGGCGGTCAGCGTTATGTCAGCGAGATCGATTCAGACGCTGCCGGTCAACAATTCTCTTGCAAAAGTCATCGAGACGGTGCCTGGAATCGTCCCCTTCTCATACGGCGAGCCCGTCTTTCGCGGATTCCACGGCATCATGTATGAGGTTGATGGCATCCCGCTGCCCCAAACGGCCGGTCAATATTTTTCGGAGATCATCGATCCGCGCGATATCAACCGGCTCGAAATATTCACCGGCGCCTTCCCTGCGGAATTCGGGGGGCAGCGAGAAGGCGGCGTCGTGAACATTCTTACCAAGCGCCCAAGCGAGACCGGCGGAAACTCCGGAACGGTTTCGCTCTACGGCGGATCCTATGGCACTGGCGGCATCTCGCTCAGCCAGTCGGCGGGCGGCGGAAACTTTCGGGCTTTCTTCGGTGGAAATATGTTTCGCAATTCTCGCGGACTCGACGCACCGACATTGACTGCAATACATGACGAGTCGAATCAAACCGATGGGTTCGCACGTCTGGTGTATACGCCAAACGGCCGCGACTCATGGTCGTTCGATTACGGCACGCAATACGCAGCATTTCAAATTCCTATCGACACCAATCAGCACGATCCCAACGACTCGAACTGGTCGGTTCTCGGGACCGACGACAACCAGCACGAATACTCGCGCTTTGCCAACATTTCGTTCAGCCGGCTTAGCGCTGATAATCAAGGATATTTTCAAATCTCCCCATGGTGGAGTTCCGGACGGATACAATATCTGCCGGATCCAGCCAAGGATCTACTTGGCGCATCCCAGTCAACACTATTCCAAGATCGCTACGCGAACTATCTCGGCGTGGCAACGTCGTTTCTTCGCAGCTTCGGCGAGAACAACCTCAAAGTTGGGCTGGCGGCTAACGTCGAGAACGCGACAAGCCAATTTTCGTTTCAGTTTATCGACCCACCCACAAGGGTGCTGCAGCCAACGTTCACCGACAACGTCGCGCAGCGGGGCTCGAGTTTCGGGCTCTACGTTGAAGACAAGTATTATCTGTCGCCCGCGGTGACACTCAACGCCGGAGTACGCTACGATCATTCCACCGGCTTTACGAGCGGCCATCAAATCAGCCCGCGCGTCGAGCTCAATCTCCAACCTGATCCCTTGAACTTGGTGCACTTGTACTACGGCCGGTTGTACGCGGCTCCTTTGCTCGAGGACGTTCGAAGAAGCGCCGTCGTATTCGGCGGCGGTTCGAGCGCGCTTCCGGTGTACGACCTCAAGCCGGAGCGCGACTCGGTGTACGAAGCGGGAGTAGAGCATACGTTTACGCCGATGATCAATGGCTCCATCAATTTGTGGTCGCGCACGGTCAGCAACGTGCTTGACACGACCCAAATCGGCTCAACACCGCTCTTCACGCTGTTCAACTCTGCCTACGGTCAAGCATACGGGATGGAGCTGCGAGTCCAAGGACACACGTACACGGGCAACAACTATTTCCTCTCGTATGGCACCAGTCTCAGCCAGGCGAAAGGAATCTCGGGCGGCACGTTCTTGTTTCCGGTCTCGGCGCTGCAAGGCGCCAACGATTGGGCGTTGGAGGATCACGACCAAACAAATACGATCAACACGGCGTATACGTGGAATCTGTCACCGAGCGGCCGTTATGCAACCATGCAGGCGCTTTTCGGCAGCGGATTCCCGGTGCAATTCATCAACGGTACGCAGCGGCTGCCGGTCCACTGGGAACTGGGAGCGGCCTATGGTCAGCCCGCTTCCAAGCATGGCGTCGGCTGGGAGATCGATGCAAATAATCTCTTGAACCATGTGTATCTGATCAAGCTTAACAACGGGTTTAACTCGACGCAGTATGCGCAGGGGCGCTCGATTACCGTGAAGCTGACGGCGCCGATGCAGTGACCCGCGCTCGCGACCACCAGGCGAGATACACTGCCGGAACGAGGAAACACACATCGCGCGCGACCGTGAGCCAGGTTGCGGGCTGGTTGTCGCCGGGGCCGAAGCAGCCGCATGGCGCAGACACGCCACGCACGACTGCCGAAGCAACTGCAATGATGAACAGCGCGAGCAGCGTTGCTGCGATAACTGACGAGACCGGCAGCAATAAGCCCGCGATGAGATACATCCCCAACAATATCTCGAGCGGCGGGAGCGCGACCGCCATTGCGGCAACCATTGGTGGTGGCAAGCCCAGCCGGTATGCCGTGATGGCAGCGGCGAGATCGGCGGCATGGCCGATTTTCATAATGCCCGCAACGAGAAATATTCCACCGACTGCAACGCGCGCAAGAAGAGGTACGATATGAGCTCGCGGCCCAAAAATGTTCGCCAGGTTCAACAGAGTGCGGCCGCGCCGCCGCGCCGGTGGCTTAACCCAACCACGATCTCAGCCGCGCTTGGCGTCGTTGCGGTCGTTGCTATCATCGTCTACGCCGTTCTCCACCACAACACGGCCATCCCTGGCTCGGCTGTTGCGACGAGTTCGCCGCTTCCCCCGCAGTTAACCGCCGGTACGAAAGTGCCATCGTTTGAGTTGCGCAGCGGCATTGGATCTTTTTCTTCTTCCGAGCTCGCGGGCAAGCCCTATCTCTTGGAGATCTTCGCCACATGGTGTCCGCACTGCCAGCGTATGACCAAAGTGCTGCGCGCGATCCGCGCGCGCGTGCCGGAGTCGCGACTGGCGATGCTGTCGGTAACGGGATCTCCGTACGCGGCGAACTCGACGCCTGACAATTTGGTTCCCGAGAATCAAGACGACGTCAATAAGTTCGACACCACCTACAGCGTGACGTGGCCAACGTTTTTTGACTCCGATCTGACCGTGACGAAAAAGTTCGGACTCAACGGCTTTCCGACTATCTTCGTCGTCGATAAGAAGGGCAAAATCGTGTATGCTGCCAGCGGCGAAGTATCGCAAGACACGTTGATGGGCGCAATCCACAAAGCCGGGGCATAGATCGATGGCACGCTACCTCTCGCTTCACGTCCTCGGTTGCCTTCCGAAACCCGCACTTGCCGTGCTCTGTCAGAACCTGTTTGCCTCGCCTGGGGCAACGGTACGGCGCATCCTCGCCGGTCAAATCGCTGAGAAGCTCTTAGTGGAGTTTGACGCTCCCGATGCCGAGTCCGCCGCTGCTTGGCTGCGCGAGCGCAAGCTTACACCACAGTGGGTGATGCGAGTGGACTATGAAAGCGATGACGGAACGGTGCGCGAGGTGTGACGGTCGACGCGAGGTCGACCGCTACATTTACTCGCTGGGATTGCCGAGATGAACGCTGATGAACGAATTGATCTTCTGTTTGTCAACACTCAGCAGCGTCCCAACATGCGTCCACGCTGACAACGCTATTTTTGATTTCATCGGTGGATATGGCGCGACGACGACCGCCTTTCCCTGATCTTCTGCGTTTTGGACGTCGGTCGCCGTGGGCTGCATTTCACCCGGAGGCATAACGAGCTTGTCATACTCCATCGCGATTTGCGCTAATGCCGCAGCGACGTCCGGGCACTTGCAGCTATATTGCAAGAGGACGTTACCATGCTCGAGCAAGTGCGTTTGTATGTACGACGGAAGGGGCTTGCGACTGATGAAACTATCCGTAAAGAGCTCGCGGTGGGGACCCGAACTTGGCGGATTGGAATTGTAGACGAAGTCGTCCGGCTCGTTTGGAACGAGGTGAGTGTGCCCCTGCGAGGTGTAGTGGCTGCCGGAAAAAACAAGTCCGCCTGAGGCCTTTGACGGGCTCGCAGTGGCCGCGGGCGATGCGGGGGTCGCGCCTGCTGTGGGCGAGGCATCCGTTGCACCGACCTGTCGCGTGCTGGCGCAGCCAGCAACAACCACCGTTACCAGGGCAAGCACAGCGATGCAGCGTTGTAATGCGCGGGCATCTTTCATAGGCTGCTCTTCGCCTGCTCGCCGATCGTCGCCTCGCGGGCTATTGACTGAGGTTGTCGGAATCCCGCAGCCAACGGTTGATAAAGGAGACAACGTCTGCCTTATTCACGCTGTCCATCGTTGCAAGGCGCGTCCACGCGGTCAATGCGATAATGTGCGGCATCGCCGGATACGGCGCAACGATAACGGCGAGTCCGTTCTCCTCTGCGCTCTTGAGTTGATCCGGCGAGGGCTGAATTGTACCGGCGGGCGCAAGACGAGAATCGAATTCATTTGCGATCTCTGCCAGTTCCGCAGCTGTCTGAGGACACATGCAGTTGTATTGAAGCAAGATGTTGCCGTGCTCGAGCAGATGGACTTGCACGTATTTCGGCAGCGGATTCGCGTTCACAAATGCCGGCGACATGATTTCGCGGTGAAAACCTGAGGTCGGCGGATCGGAGCTATAGTGGAAGCTCGCGTAGCGCTTCAGGTCGCCCGGCTGGTGACCCTGATGACCTTGCGAAGGATAATGCGTGCTGGCAATGACACTCGGCGCCGGCTGCGGCCCTGCGGTCGTGGCACGGAGGTGCGCGACGAGAAGCCAGACGGCTCCGCCGATCACGACAACGGCTGCGAGAACGGGCCATAACGCTGACGTCGTCTGGCGCGCGGAGGACTTGTGCGCTTTCCGCGCTTGTTGGTTCTGTTTGCGCATCCGCTACCCCGGAAAGGACCGTATGGTTTCGAACGGTTGAGTGATGACGGAGCGAAACGAGCCGCGCCCGTACGCTTGCAGATCGACGCTATAGACGTGCCCGTTCGTTGTCGATCGTATCGTGACGATGCCGAGCGGCACGTCCGTCGTCTGCCACGTTTCAATGCGGGCTGCCGGTAATCCGGCCGCCATTCCGATGTCGTGAGCGGCAAAATCGACAGTCGTGTGCACCGTGTGCACGGTTTTTCCGTTGACCTCGACGTCTTGTGGTGTGGAGGCGGTTACGGTGCCGGTCCGATTGTCTGGCAAGGCGAGCGTGCCGTACAGCAAGAGCGATTGCAGCCGCTCGTGATATGCGGGCGACAGCGGCAACCCTGGTCCGTTGCCGAGGCGAAAGAGTGCGTCGCCAATCTTGATGACGCCGGCTACAAAGGTATACAGGTGCTGGCTATCGTTGAAATCTTGCGCGTCGACAAACATTTTCCAGACAAGCGTGCCTCCGACTATAGAGTGCGCCTCCACAGGCGACCCAGTGAGTCCCGGCGATTGCGTTTCTGTTTCAAAAAACGCGCTGTCAGTATCGCCGAGTTGCTCGACCCCAAAGCCGATCGTTTTCGTGAGAATTGTCTTGTCGTCGGCGGAAACTCGATAGCGCAGCCAATCGCCGCGCTGCGGCGCGACAAAAAGATACCCAAGCAGGTCGGTTTGCGTGATCGCTTGTCCTTGCTGCGGCGCAAGGCTCATTCCGTGCGCGACGCTTGGGACTGCGACTGCGGCCAGTGCGGCAGCTACGAACAGCGCGCGCACACGCCGTAAAACTCCAGCTGGTGTTCGGTGAGTCGAAAACGCAGAGCGTTTGAAAGCAATCGTTCGAATTTGGGCAGGGAGCGACACGGCACGTCGTCGACTCTGCCGCAACGCGTGCAGACCGCGTGATGGTGGTGACCGCTGCCGCAATACAGATAGGTCATCTCGCCGTGGGCTTGGGCAGTGGCAACGAGACCAAGATGACGCAGCGTCTCAAGCGTTCTGTACACGGTCGCGAGGCCGATGCGCGGCTTCAGGGGCGCTAAACGAGCGTAGAGCTCCTGTGCAGTCATGTACTTGCGGGTTCCCGCGAGCTGTCGCAAAATGACCCGGCGCTGGTTGGTCAACCTGTGCGGCGTGCGGGCAAAGCTGTTCGCCCACGACCGCTCGTCGCGCGAACCCGAGGTCTTCATGGTACCCTCGCGCCCACGCGTCGAGCGTCAAGGAGCGCGGTCAAAAGCGAACGGCGTTTGGGCGATAGCGCCATCGCGATGAAGAAGAACGCCGTTGCGACGAGAACAATCGACGCGCCGGACGCGACGTTGAGGTAATACGAGAGATAGAGCCCCACGATGCCTGACCCAACCCCGATGGCGGCGGAAATGAGCATCATCGGCCCAAACCGATTGGTGAGCTGATATGCGGTCGCAGCAGGCGTCACAAGCAGCGCTGCAACCAAAATGATCCCCGCAGCTTGAAGCGAGACGATGATCGTTACCGCGAGCAGGACGAGCAAAGTATACGAAAGAGCGTCAACCGGAAGACCGCTCGCGCCGGCAGAGACCGGATCGAATGACGCGAACAGCAGTTCCTTGTAAAGGGCAACGATCACCAGGAGCACTGCGACGGCGAGTACTGAGATAATGATAATATCTCTGCGGTCAATCGCGAGAATATTGCCGAAGAGAAAGTCCTGCAGATCGACGACATAGGTGCGTACCCGCGACATGAGCGCAACCCCGAGCGCAAATGCCGCAGTAAAAAACACGCCGATCGTCGTGTCGAGCGAGATCTCTGATTTTTTGGCGACAGCGCCGATGCCGAGCGCTGTGAGAATAGTAAAGATGAGACCGCCCACGTAGAGATCGGCCTTGAGAAGATACGCGATGACGATGCCGGCAAACGAGGCGTGCGCCAATCCATCCCCGATGAACGACATGTTGCGCAGCACCACGTAGACACCAATGACCGAGCATACAAGACCGATGAGAATGGCCGCAATGAACGCCCGGACCATAAAATCGTTTTGCAACGGTGAGGCAAGCAAGTCCATCGTTACTGCCCCGCCGCCGTACTGACGAGCACGTGGCTGCCGAACGTTTCGGACAGCGTTTCTCGCGTCAGCACTTCATTCGGTGGACCGTACGCGATGACGCGATGGTTAAGACACAACACTCGATCGAACCATTCCGCCACGCACGATAGGTCGTGCGTCGTCGCGAGAATCGTCGTGCCCCGGCGCTGCAGATCCTCGAGCAACGTGAAGATGGCATGCTGGGTCGTGGCATCGACGCCGGCGATCGGTTCATCGAGCAGCATGAGTTTCGGCTGCTGCACGAGCGCTCGTGCAACGAAGACCCGCTGCTGCTGGCCGCCTGAGAGCTGCCCAATCTGCGTGTCCGCGAACGCGCTCATCCCAACCTGTTCAATGGCCTTCGCCGCCGCCGCGCGCTCCTGCGGGCCCGGTCGGTGAAGGAAGCCGAGCTTGGCGTATGTTCCCATGAGCACCACGTCCATCACCGTCACTGGGAACGACCAGTTGATGACTTCGCTCTGTGGCACGTAACCGATAAGGTGCTGCACGCGCGGACTGGGTTGCATGCCGAAGACCTGAACCAAGCCGCACTTCGCGGGCAGCAGTCCTGCGATGGCTTTCAGCAGCGTCGATTTGCCCGAGCCATTGGGCCCGATGATGCCGACGAATTCACCCTCGATGACCTCGAACGACACTTCATCGAGCACATCTCTGCCAAAGTACCCCGCGCATAGATCCTCGACCAAAACTGCGATATTTGGACTGGTGAGGGCAGGCCGTTCCAGACGTGTGTGACCGTCATGCTTGTGCAGATGCGGCTTCGCCGGCGCTACGACGTGGCTGTGATCGATCGGTCGCTCGACTACTGCCGGCGAGACGTGCGCACGATTGTGCTGATCGTGTGATTCGCTCACGAGTTCAGTGCCTGCACGATCGTGTTGACGTCGTGACGCATCATGCCCTCGTAAGTCCGGAGATCGGGAGCCTGACCCAACGAGTCATCATACAGATCAGTCACCGTCTTGATGCCGGCCCCGTCGGCGAGCGCCTTTGCAAGCTTCGGTGAAAACTCAGGTTCGGCAAAAATTGCGCGCACGTTGTTCGCACGAGCGGTTGCGATGAGCGCCGACAGATCGCCCGCTGACGGTTCTTTCCCTGGCGACGACTCGATGGCACCGACATCGCGGATGCCGTAGCGCCGGTCGAAGTAATACCAGGCGTCATGAAACGTGATCATCGTTCTTCGGTTCGGCGGTATGGTGTCGATGCGCCCGCGAATCCAATCATCAAGCTCTGATAGACGTTTGATCTCAGCAGCCGCATTCGCTCGGTAACGCGCGGCGTTTTGGGGATCGATCTGTGAAAGCGCGCGAGCAATCTGCGCAACGTACAGTTCGCTAAAGTTGGGGTCAAGCCAAAAGTGCGGGTTGATGGCGCGCAATTGGGATGGCATGATGTTGCTGAGTACGAGGATGCGCGCGTTTGTCGCCGAGCTCTTGATCAACTTGTCGAGCCAAGCCTCGAGACCGGCACCGTTTTCGACGACGAGCGATGCATGCTCGAGTTCGCTTAAATCTCGCGGGGTGGGTTCGTACGTTTCCGGGGATGACCCAATCGGCACGAGGGTGTGCACGCTGACAAGGTCCTCACCGACCGACTGCGCGAGCGCACCAAGCGTCGGAGTCGTGACGACGACAACAAGGCTTCCGGAGGGCTGCGGGTTTACGGTGCCCCCTGGACCATGACTGCAGCCGGCGACTGAAAGGGCGACGAGCATCGCGGAAACGGCTTGTGCCTTATCGAGAACCATTCTCGATAATACTACAGGGGCCAGCCGGTAACCTCGGTACGCCCGAGACCGACGGTCGAGACAAGCTCGACCGCTCCATCATGCGGAGAGCGCGCTCTCGCGGTATGTCTCCAAAACGTTACGCACGTACGCTTGGGTCTCGGGGAACGGGGGAATGCCCCCATATTTGTCCACAGCGCCTGTTCCAGCGTTATACGCGGCGAGCGCAAGATCGATTTGTCCGTGGTAGCGGTCGAGCAAACCGCGCAACAGCTTTGTGCCGCCTTCAATATTTTGCTGCGGATCGAAGGCGTTGTTCACGCCAAGCGATTTCGCGGTTTCAGGCATGAGCTGCATCAGCCCCAATGCACCTGCCTTCGAAACTGCGGTCGGCACAAACCCCGACTCATGGCGGATCAATGCACCGACGAGCAACGGATCGACTTCGTGCCGGCGCGCCGAGCCATTGATAATCTTTTGATAACGGTGAAATATTGGATACCCGGGTGGCTGCGACGGCTTACATTCATCGGGATCCCGCGGCGCCTGCGGCGGCGGCGCGCTCAGCTGCTTCAACGCTAGCGCGAGCTGATTCTCCAGGCTTTTGAGCTGCTGGCTGAGCTCGTTAACGAGGTTTGCGAACTGTTTTTCGATTGCCGAGAGCGACCCGGCGCTTGGAGGCGCCGGCATTTGCTGCAGTTCCGGTTCGTCTTCAACCGGTATAGCGATAGGATCAGGATCGTATACTGGTAACCTGTTGACGATATCGTGCGATGCCGCGGGGTCGACGTTCATTGCATCCCCTCCAAGAACCGTTGTGAAGTGGTGTCTCTGTCACGCGCGCCGGTCCAACTGTCTATCGCGCAGGCAGGCGCTCGCGCGCTCCGGAACTTCCCGCCATGATTCCGCTTGGAGATGACTCTCGACATCCCACGAATTTCCCCGTTGTCACCGTCTTCATCATCGTCGCCTGTGTGATCGTCTTTGTGATCGAACTAATTAGTGGCGACGCATTTGTGACGCACTGGTCGGTCATCCCGGCGGAGATAACATCCGGACATCGCTGGGAAACCATTATCACGTCCACGTTCTTGCACGGGAGTTGGTTTCACATCATCGGCAACATGGTGTTCTTATGGGCGTTTGGCCCGGAAATCGAAGACGCTATGGGATCGGGACGTTATCTGTTCTTCTACCTTCTTGGGGGGATTGTGGCCAACGTCGCCCAGATCGCCGCCATGCCAGGCTCGACCATTCCAAACTTGGGCGCAAGCGGCGCGATCGCTGCCGTCATGGGCGCATTTTTAGTGACCTACCCGCGCGATGAGATCCTGACGGTGATAATCTTCGGCTTTTTTGTTCGGGTAACAGAAGTGTCTGCCGGCTTGCTCATTGGGATCTGGTTTGTCTTGCAGCTCTTCAACGTCGGCACTGTGGCGCAATCAAACACCGGTGGAATCGCGTACTTAGCTCACGTGGGCGGTTTCGTATTCGGGGCGGTGTTCGGCCGCCTGTTCGAAGATCGCAGCCGCATCGAGGAGACGAGCCTGCGAGAGTAACGTGCGTTAGGCATGAGATAACGCTGACGCGATCTCGTGGAGCTGTGTAACCGAATCGGCTCCGCCGGGTTGACCATGGAAGATAAATTCGTCAAGCCGCTCCTGTTCGGCCACAATAGCATCGAGCCACGGATCGCCGCCCGGTTTGTAAGCCCCAATCGCAAACAAGTCTTCCGATCGCTCGAGCGTGGCAAGCGCTCGACGGACGATTGCGGCATCGCGCAGGTGATCTCTTGAAGCGAGCACGTGCATGAGCCGGCTTGAGCTGCGCAGCACGTCAATCGGCGGAAATCGCCCGGAATCTGCAAGCCGGCGCGACAGCACGATGTGGCCGTCGAGGAGCGCGCGGACTGCGTCGGTGACAGGTTCGAAAGGATCGTCGCCGTCGACCAGGACGGCGAAGATTCCAGTGATGCTTCCCTTCACACGCGGGCCGGCACGTTCAACGATTCCGGCAAGCGTGCCGATCATCGATGCCGGGTGGCCCCGGTGCGCAGGCAGCTCGCCCGCCGGCAGTGCCAGCTCGCGCCATGCGTTTGCAACCCTGGTCAGAGAGTCGACTGTCAGGAGCACGTCGTCTCCGCGTTCGCACAGCCACTCGGCCTGCGCGAGCGCCGTACGGGCGGCCGCAAAGCGTTCGCGCGGAGAAGCTTCCGCTGTTGCGCACACGACCGTAGTGCGCGGCCAGCTCGCGCTTTGACGAAGGGTGGCGATGGCTTCCGTTGCCTCTCGTGCGCGCTCGCCGATGAGCGCAATAACGTGTGAATTCAGAGAGCAACGCTCCGCGATCTGCCGCAAGAGGGTTGACTTGCCAACGCCTGCTCCAGAAAAAAGCGCCACACGCTGCCCAACTCCGATCGTGCACAAGGCGTCAATGGCGGCAATACCGGTAACCAGCGGACGTGTAATCGCGCGGCGTTCGTCAAGCGCAAGTTGCTGGAGAACCGGCGCAGCGATGGCGCACTCGCCTTGCTGTTCGCTTCGTCCCCACGCGTCGACGCATTGTCCAAGCATATGCTCGCCGCAATAAGCGCCGAGCACTGCTCGTGTGGATGTCACACGGGTGCCGACAGTGAGTTCCGCCACGGAACTCAATGGAGTGCACGTTGCATCATCCCCGTTGACACTGCGGACCTCGGCGTGGACCATATGGCCGTTGGCATTTGCCTCGATGATGCTCCCGGCGGATATGCCGCGCATCCGAACCTTGAGCGCGCTTGGACTGCAGCCGCTGATCCATCCAGTTCTCACCCACCCATCGCTATATCTGTAGGACAGCGGAAGCGGATCTGCGACGAAGTTCCTCATGCCTCTGCCGCTGCAGTCACAAGCAGGCCGGCACGCGTGTCCGTGTCCGCGCCCACAGTAACACCGTTGCACTCGATGACGACGTCGCCAGGCGACACATCATCGTCGCCGATACTATCGTGTTGTGTCGCGCCAACGTGCGCGATCGATCCGGGATGAACGCGAATACGCGCGTGCTGCGGAAGGCCGCCCGCAGCGATAGCATCATCGACAAATGCGGCGATGACACTCGGATGCAGGAGTACTGCATGTCGGAGCGCTCGTCCGCACGCGATCGCGGCAAGGCGTATTGCTTCACGCCGTATTTCGAGGGCGTGGTCGCAGCGACTCACTGTGACCTCCGGTGGCACGCGAGCAGGTGCTGCCGATATTGGCGGCGGCTCAGGATCGGCTTTGGTCTGCACCTGTATTTCAGACCCGGCTTCGACCTCGAGCGTCGTTTCGCGCTCCGCCTTTGACTCTGGCTGGGCGCTTGGGATTGGCTCAGCCTCATGTCCGCTGACCCGAGCTAGTTGTCGGGGAACGAATGGAACGAAACTTTCCTCACCCACGCGCGCGGCCATTGAGATGCCTCAGAATCCGCTCTCGTTGATCGATGGGGTACTCGCGCAAGACCTGATCGCGCACGCGAGGCGGCATGGAACTCAATACGTACGCTGCCGTCTGCGGCAGCTCGCGTTGCAATGCACCGTGCACCGCTGTGACGCCGCTTAGATCGGGCGCGCTGCGTGTCGCGAGATGCGCTCGAAGTATGTACACGCAGAGCGCGGCAATGCAAGCAATCACGAGCGCGATCGCGGTGAGCGCGCGAATTGTCAATCGCGGGTGCGAGTTGGAGACGGGAGCCATCGCCGGCGCGAAAGGCAGCGCGTGAACAACGACCTCGTCCCCGCTCGAAAGATCAGCACCGGCTGCTGCGCGCACGAGATCCGAAACAAGGTTGGATTGATCGAGCCTAATTTTACGGGCGTCGAGAAATACGGCGACAGCGACGCGGGCAACTGCGTCGGCGTGCGAGGCCCGCGTTTCTGTGACCGTATCGTAGGCATAGCGGCGCCGCTCCCGCTCGCGCTCAAAGCGTCTCCCGTTTTCCGACCCCCGCTCTTTCCCCGTGTCCGCTTCCACCACACCGCGCGGCGTCACTCGGGTGCTTTGTGCGCTGCGCTCCTCTCCCAGGCTGCGTACGCTTACGCGAACGATCGCGGCGCCAATGCCGAACACAGCGTCGAGCGCGGACTGGATCGAGCTCTGCAACCGCACTTCTCGAGACGAAGCTTTATCAGGCGCCGGTTGAGCGCCGGCGGCGATGCCGAAACCGTCGACCACGACGACGCGATCTGCAACCAGACCTGGATAGCTCGCAGCCACAAAGCGCTTTATGCCATTGACGGCCGTAGCCGATAGTTGGTTGCCAGACTGCATGACGAGCTGCACGCTCGCGCTTGCTTGCGCGCTTCCGTTGTCCAAAAGTGGGTCATCGACCGCGGGCGCGATGACAACTGTCGCGTCCGCCACGCCGCTCATTCGTCGCAAGCCGGCCACAAGATCGCCTTCAATGCCTGCGCGGCGTCGATCGTCGGCCACTGTTTGCGGCATGAAGGCGCTCTGGGCCTCACCCAACACATCGGATGTCGTCGGAACGTAGCGATGGGGCAAGCCGGCAAGCGTGAGCCGCAAGAGCACGTCTCGTCGCCGTGCGGCGTTAACGAAGATTTGCGTGTGTCCTGGATCGGAGACAAATGGCTCGTTCCATATCGTCAGTGCTCGTTCAACCTCGACAACTTGACTCGCGTGGAGCGGAACGCTGAAGAGCGAGGTCTGAGCACTCATCTTCGAAGTGCCCAGAATGAGAGCGATGGCCGCTGCAGCGGCCAGCGCCGCCCCTATGGCTGGCGCTCTCCTTGGCTTCAGCCACGCGACGCAACGCCGTACCGCGTGCGGCAGCGCAGGAGGCAGATGCGCGAGCAAATCACACTTGGGTCTGCAACAGTGTGGTAATCGCGCCGCTAACGCGAGATGCAGCTATGGCAGCTACTTCGAGCATGACGTCAGCCTTCGCTCGCGCGATCGCCGCGTCCGCAATGTTGGCCTTACCTGCTGCGACCGCGGACGCAAGCGCGTCAGCACGTGTTAACGCTGTAGTCATCGCGTCAGCTGCTGACCCGAGTGCATCGGCGAACGAGGTCTGTTTCGGACTGCGCACAAGCGCGTCGTTCATGGCCGGCATGGCGCCGATCGATTCAATCTGCATATGCGAATCTACACACGGTTGATATCAGCGGCCTCGAGATCCATCTGCTTTGCCGCCTGAAGCATGCTGATGTCGGCGTCATACGATCTGCCTGAAGCCACGAGTGCGATCATTTGCTCGATCGGGTCAACGTCCGGCATTGCGACGTAGCCTTTGTGCGCCCCGTTTCTTGCGGCGTACGGATTGCCTGGTTCGAATCGATACTGTGGGGTGCGTGGCAGTTCCACGATGCCCGCGACGCTCACGCCGGTGGGCTCGAAGCCATCTGTGTCATCGGCAAGCACGGCATCACTCAGGGCAGCGTCATTCATCGCGCTCTGGAATTGCACCGCGCTTTCCATGATCGCGGTCTTGGGGCGAAACACGCTCCCATCGGCGCGGACAACACCGGCATTGGCGAGGTTCTCCGCGATGAGATCCATCTGAGTGCGCTGTGCGGCCATGCCGCTGGCAGCGATCTCATACATGTCGCTCACTTCAGCGGCGCGCTTCTTGCGCGACCGTGCGCAGCTCGCGCAGCAGTGCACGTTCTTGTTCGGCGAGCGCCCTATAGGCGACCGCATTTTTAGCTTGCGCACTCATGGCGTACTCGAGCAGTCCCACCGTGCCATTCGCTGCTACCTGGTGCAGCACGGCCGAGAAGGGTGCTCCGCCAATGGCGCCTGGGCCGGCAGAGCCATTCTCGGCTCGCGCCAGGTCATGGGGCACAAAGCCGGGCGTACGCGCGTTTGCAACGTCCTCCGCTAAAGTTGCGGCACGCAAACGTGCAAAACGCATGCCCGCTTCAACGTAGTCAAAAGCCAAGTCACTCATAGGGCGGGCATCGTAGCGCCGTTAGATGACCACGGTCTGAACGGATTGCGGCCATCGAACATAAGAGCGGCCGCCTCATTCTCCACCGGTCCCGGATAGCGTTTTTGCGGCGTGCGTCACAGTTATGCCGATACCTTAGTTGTGACCAAGCGCGAACGCCGTGACGACCCATGGAACCGCATCGCCTCGCGACTTGACGAGGCACTCGACGACGCGCGCACCCTTGGCGAACGTCCTGCGCCGAACACGCGAGGCGTCGAAAAGCTTCTGGCGCTGCTGGGCGATGCCCGACGCGACGTCCAAGCTCGCGAACTCGAAGCGCGCGTCGCCGCGGCTCGCGCACAACGTCTGGAAACCGATCTCGACCGGCAGCGGCGGCGTGCTGACGTCCTGGTGCGCATTGGGAAAGCAATCAATGCGGTGCGCGAGCTTCCCGCTCTTCTCCAGCTTGTCGTCGATCTTGCAGTTGACGCGACTGCGGCGGAGCGCGGACTCATCGTCGTGCGCGACCCAAGCGGCGGCGTACGAGAATTTAGTGCTGCAGCAAACCTCGACGCCGGCATCCTACGTCAGCCGGAATTTTCCGTCAGCCGCTCCATCCTTGAACGTGTGTTTCGCGACGGGCAGCCCCTCAACACGACAGACGCGCAAAACGACCCCGACATCAACACCGCTCCGAGTATCCGCTCGCTCCATATCCGCTCTATCATCTGCGTGCCTATCAAGAGCAAGGATGGGGTCATCGGCGTCATCTACGTCGACTCGCGGGTAACAACGGACGTGCTCCTTGCGCACGATCCCGATCTACTCGCCACCATTGCGGACCAAGCCGCAGTCGCCATCGACAATGCCAGACTCTACGAAGATCTCAGTCACAGCTTCCACGAGCTGTCGACGATGAAGTCACAAAATGATGAGGTCCTCGAATCGATCGCCTCAGGCGTCATCGTTTTTAACGATCAGGATACGATCACGCAATTCAACCGCGCGGCAGAGTTGACGTTCGGCCTCTCTGCATCCACCGTGCAGGGAAGAAGCGCGCGCATTCTTGACACCTGGTTACCGGGCTTTACGGCCCTGCTCGAGCAGCACAAAGCCAACCCCGATGCTCATATGCAGATCGAGATTCCGGGCAACCACTTTGTTCGGGGCCCGTTCCTCCTGCAGATCACCTTTTTTCGCATCCGGGGCTCGTTACTCGGCTCGGTCAGCACGGCCGCCGTCATCAATGATCTCACTGAAAGCCGCGCGCTCGAGGCAGAAAACCAGGCCCAGGCGCAAAAGAGTGAGCGTATCGCTCGTTCGTTCGAGCGCTATTTGGCCCCCCACGTTGTCAGCTCACTCATGAGAAACCCTGAGGAAATAGTCCTGGGTGGGACCCGCCAAACGGCGACCATGCTGTTCGCCGATATTCGCGGCTTCACCGAACTCTCAGAGCAGTTGATGCCGGAACAAGTCGTCGAGTTGCTGAATCGTTACCTTGCACCGGTGGTCAACGTCGTGTTCGCGAACGCCGGTCTGCTCGATAAGTTTTACGGCGACGGCGTCATGGCAGTTTTTGGCGCACCTCGCCCCAGTGACGACGACGCACTGCGAGCGGTTCTCACCGCCGGACAGATTCTCGAGCAGGTCCGAGCACTCAACGAGCAGCCTGGGGTCAGTTGGCCTCTTGCCGTGAGCATCGGCCTTGCGACTGGCGATGTCGTCGCGGGCCACATCGGTTCCGAGCGACGGCTCGAGTACACCGTCATTGGAGACGCAGTCAATTTGGCATCCCGTCTGCAGCAAATCGCTCAGCCGAACCAGATCCTCGTGGATCAAAAAACGTACGATCGCGTCCGTGGCCGCTTCGCGGCCACGCGCCGGCTCGCGCGTATTAAAGGTAAGGCAGGCCTCACGCCGGTCTTCGTTATCCACGGCTGATCATGGCTAACCGAACCGTGGATGACAGCCCGTCGGACGTTCCGCAGGCAGCGACGCCGCTTGGCGACTCGCGGCGCAACGCTGCGGGCACCATCGCGACGTCGGCACTGGGCCTTTTGGGCTGCAACGCAAGCGAAGTCTACCTCTATGACGAGCACGTGGATGCATACCTCAGCGCCGCGCGCGCTAGCGATGACAAATTGCTCGTCACCGACATATCGCTTCCGGGTCCGGCGATCGCCGGAATGTTCGCTGATGGTTCCGACGTGCTCGCGATTGACGATGCCCGCTCAATCGGCGAACCCGTAAAGAAGGTGGTCGATAATTTTGGCGCGGCATCGGCCCTTTTACTGCGCGCCTCCTCGGAACATGGACCGCTCGGGCTGATCATCTGCGCTTATCGCTGGTCGCGCCATCTTTCCGCGGCTGGTGCAACAACCCCCACCTCATTCACGCGCATCGCGTCCTCGGTGCTCGACTTGGCGCGGCGAAATGAAAACGCGCTCGATCGCGCCGATCGGCTCGCCGCGTTGCTCGACAGCGCTGCGCGTTTTGCTGGTGAGCTCGATCTCGAGCAGCTCTTCGCCGCGATCCACGAAGAAGTTTCGCGTCACATGGACACCCCCTCATTCTACGTCGCCCTTGCGAGCGGCGAGTCGCGAGAGCTTCGCACCGAATACGCCATTGAGTCCGGCGTGCGATTTCATTCCGATGCGTTGCCCGGACGCGAAGGGCTCGCTGCGCAAGTGTACCAAAGCGGACGGCCCGCGCTTGTGGAGTGGGCCGACAAGTATGACGCTCCTGAAGGGCAAGCATCCAGCGTCGGTTCCGTGCTCATGGTGCCGATGCGCCTCGGCGAACGCATCATCGGCGTCATGTCCACCCAGTCCAAGCGCCAAAATGCGTATACCCAGCACCATGTCGAGTTCTTAGTTGAGGTCGCAGAACAGGCCGCGACGGCAATTCAAAATGCCGGCGTCTTGCGCGAGGAGCGGCGGCGGATGGGGGAGCTGACCATGCTCCATCGCATCGCCGTGCTGACCAGCTCGGAAACGCACCTGGACCGCATCATGGCTGCCATTGTCGTCGAAGCCGCTTCTATCTTTCACGCGGATGCCGCCTCGGTTGCGCTCGAAGACGAGCACGGTGATTATGTCCTGGCTGCGACCTTCGGCCTTTCCGAAGAGTATCGCAAAAAGCGGCGGCTTTCGGGCACCGTGTTGCGTGCACTCTATGGAGAGCCGCCGAAAGAGCGGTTCATCGGGCCAGATCAACTCGATTCGGTGGGCCAACCAGAGGTCATCGCCAAGGAAGGCATCCGAAATCTCTTCTTCATCCCGCTTGTCTACCGTGGCAAGCTCGTCGGCAGTCTCGCGCTCTACGGTCGCCAGAGCATCGTACGCCTCTCACCAGGCGAGGCCAACCTCGCGCAAGTCTTTGCAGACCAAGTCGCCGCCGCGATGCACAGGGCGCAGTCCGCTCAGACTCTTGCCGAGCGGATAGAGGATCAGGAGCTCATGGCCCGCGTTGGCCGCGCGCTCGCCTCGAACTTAGAGACAGACTTTCGCGGCGTACTCGACATCGTGCGCGAGAAGCTGGGGTATAGCCATTTGACCATTCTCGCGGTGGAAGGCGATCCGCCGCACCTGCGCGTCAAAGCCTCCCTAGGCTATACCGACGCCGTTGCCGCTGCACAACTGCCGCTTGACCGTAGCCTTGTGGGACTCGTTGCGAGCAGCGGCGAGATGATCCACGTGCGCGACGTCTCAAAAGAACCGCGCTATCTTAATGTCGCCCCCGAAGTGAAGTCGTTCATAGCCTTTCCGCTCGTCGTTGAGAATGAAGTTCTCGGCGTGCTGAGCGTTGAGAGCACCAAGTCGAGCGCATTCCATGCGCGAGATCGCCGCATGATCGCCGCAATTGCCGACCAAATCGCTGTAGCCATGTCGAATGCTCGGCAGTATGCGATGGCCACAGAGCGCTTGGCCTCGCTCGAAGTGGCGCGCGCACAGGCCGAAGAATATGCGCGCTACCTCGAGCGGCGTCAGGAGGAGCTCAAGCTGCTCGGTGCGATCGGCTCCGCGGTCAACTCGACGCTCAACCTCAATCGGATGCTTGCAACAGCAGCTGAGAGAATCGCGCAAGGACTACACGTGGAACGCTGTATCGTCAGCCTCTACGATGAAGAGCAAAAAGAATCTGAAGTTGTCGCTGACTTTTGGAGCGCTCGAACGACCGCATCGGTCGGTGCGCACTTCCCGGTAAGAAATGATTCAACGGTACTGCGCATGCTGCGTCAGCATCAAGCATTTGCGAGTAGCGACGCCATGACCGACCAGCGCTTTGATGGCAATCGGCAGGAAATTCTTGAGCTCGGGCTGCGCGGATGTGCGGTAGCTGCCATCGCATCAGAAGGGCAGATTCTGGGAACGCTCATGGTCGGACAAACGACCGAGCCGCGGACCTTTAGCCAAGAACAGCTCGGGGTTCTCGAGACCATTGCAACGCAACTCGCGCTTGGCGTGCGCAATGCTCGATTATATGGTCGAGCGCGGGAACGGGCGAATGAAGACTCTCTGACTGGACTCTTCAACCACCGATATCTGCACGGGCGGCTCGAACAAGAGATTTTACGGAGCGAGCGCACCGGTCAGCCCCTGGCCGTGTCTCTCTTCGACCTCAATAACTTTAAGGCGTTCAACGACAACTACGGCCATCAGGCAGGCGATGAGGTCCTCCGCTATATTGCAACGATCTTGCACCAGAGCTTGCGCGCGACCGATATTGCCGGCCGCTACGGCGGCGACGAATTCTTGGTGATCTTGCCACAGTCCGACGAGCACGGCGCGCAGCTGCTCTTGGATCGCGTGCGCCGCAGAATCGAAGAGCAGGCGGGCTCAGGCTTCTTGCCGATTTCGATCGGCATCTCAGCCGGCATAGCCGTCTATCCGCGCGACGGCGAAAGCAAAACCGATCTCATCGCGCGCGCTGACTCTGCGATGTACGCCGACAAGCGCCGCTAACAGGCGAATAAGTCAAACTTTCGTAGCGCCGCCTTTTAGCGCTTTCGCAACGACCTTCAGATCCGCGATAAACTTCGCCATTTCTTCGTGCCGGGATTCCTCGTCGGGCGCACGCAAGATCGCCGACGGATGAACGGTTGCGGTCACCTGTGCCGGCCACTCGGATTCTACAAACTCTCCGCGATGCTTCGTCAACGTAAAGCTCGGCCCTAAAAGCGCTTGCGCTGCCGTGGCTCCCAACGCAACGATCACACGTGGGCGAACCTGTTCGATCTCTGCTTCAAGCCATGGCCTGCATGCAATCACTTCGGTCCGCTTCGGCTTTTGGTGAATTCTGCGCTTTCCGCGCCACACAAATTTGAAGTGCTTAACAGCGTTTGTTATGTACGCGTCGCTAGGTGCGATTCCAACCTGGACCATTGCTTTTCGGAAGAGCTTGCCCGCTGGACCAAAGAACGGATGCCCTTCTTTATCTTCACTGTCACCCGGCTGCTCGCCCACGAACATCACTTTTGCACGAGCGGGACCTTCCCCGAAAACTGTTTGAGTAGCGTCCTTATATAGATCGCACCCGCGACAACGTGCGGCAGCCTTGCGCAAGCTCGACAGTGACAGTGTCTTAGGAAGATAGTTTGCGGCAGAACGCTGGGGTGGTTTTCTAGGCACTTACATTCCTAATGAGCAATACTCGTTCGCTTGAGCACCAAAGTTCGAGACGTATACGTTACCGTCACCATCAACTGCTATCCCCGCTGGCTGAAGAAGACCGGTCTTATCCCCTTCGATGACTCGAATCGGCTTGACGTTGCCGGATGCACCAGGCGCGTATTCTGTAATGCGCCATGCGTTAATATTTGCGACCCAAAGGTTGCCGGCGTGATCTAGGGCCATTTGCGCTGGCCGATTGAGCCTTGGACTGTTATGCAGTTCATACAACAAATCGCCGGGGTCTCCGGTCATGACTTTGTCCAGCCGATTTTTCTTGATCCATTCCTGCCCTTGAGTTAAGGAATCGGTAAATTCAGCTGACGTTGGAGCCTCGCCGGCAATGCGTCGCACTGGTGGCTGATCACCGGCTGCCTTTGGCGCGTAGACGTTTATAAAAAAGGGAATCCTCAAGTTGTCGAGGTTGTGGCCTCCGCTCACGTAGATGTACCCATCGGATCCCACCGCGATAGCACGCACGGCGGAGAGACGCGTCCGCGGACCAACAATCTCTCGAATGGGAGCTGCGTCCCCATCAGCTTTGGGGGCAAAGACGAGCACTGAGCTGGTGCGCTGATACTTGGCATGAAAATCAATCCCTACGGCATTCGCGACGTAGAGGTTGCCCGACTCATCGATGGCGAGGCCGAAAGGATGCCAGAGACGTGTATGCGGTCCGTGTATGAACCGCGTGGGCTTCGCGGAGTTGATTGCGTCTGGTGCAAAGATTCTTATTGACGACGTTACGCCGGGATCAGTCATTCCTTCGCGGACACTTGGATCGGGGACGTACAAGTTTCCGCCACGATCAACTGCAATCGCGTATTGGGTTTGGCCGAAAAAAACTGTATCGATAGACCTTTTCGGTCTTGACGGGGTTCCCCGATAATAGACGATGTATGAATTCGCGAAATGACTCGGGGTTGGAACACCACTCTTTGCGACAATCTCACGGTCGTAAACGGCGATCCTCGTGTGAATTCCAAACGTACCTTTGCCCGCGTGCAGGTAACCGACGAAAAGGTCTCCATTTGTTCCTAAGGCAAGGCCGCTTGGTAACGGATCCTGGCCTTCTGCAGAGATAACATGACATGGCGCGACATTGATAACGCGCGTCGCCTCTGTTATCGGTGGCCGACAGTGCGAAAGAACCATTGCGGAAAGCAACAAGCATAGCATGGCCGCAACGATTCGGAGCATGCTCGTGATGTTGCTTGGCTGATCTGTAAAGTCCGCTTCACCTAACGATAAGGGCGGCCATCGTGGCCGCCCTATTCTCTAACGTTTGCTGAACTGGAAGCGTTTGCGGGCTCGCTTACGTCCATATTTCTTCGATTCTTTTTCGCGAGGATCGCGAGTCAAAAACCCCGCTTTGCGCAGCACCGGACGCAGACTCTCGTCCATGCGAACAAGTGCGCGCGCAATACCATGACGGATCGCGCCGGCCTGGCCGGAGAGCCCACCTCCGTGTGCCGTAATCGTGATGTTGAACCGATCGGTACTGTTCGTCAGCTCAAGCGGTTGACGAACAACTTGGAGCAGCGATGCGCGCCCCAAATAGGCTTCGATCGGACGCCCGTTAATCTTGATTTCCCCTGGGCCGAGCGCCATGCGCACCCGAGTGACGGCCCGTTTACGCCGGCCGGTTGCTGAAAAATTTGAACCTGTTGTCGTTGCCATTATATCCCCGTCAGTGGTTTGGCTTTTTGCGCCTCATGACCGTGCTGCTCTCCGGCGAAGACGCGCAAGCGCTTCATGCGGCTGGCGCGGAGGTGGTTCGTCGGCAACATGCCCTTAATTGCAGCCTCCACGATGCGCGTCGGATTCTCGGCATGTACTTGCTCTGCCGTTCGGGTACGCAAGCCACCGGGAAACTGCGAATGGTGGATGTATTGTTTCTTCGCCCACTTCTTGCCGGTGAGGTGGATTTTCGCGGCGTTCGTAACAACGACATAGTCGCCCGTGTCGGCGTGCGGCGTGTAATCGGGCTTGTGCTTACCCATCAAGACAGTGGCTACGCGCGTCGCGAACCGGCCGAGGGTCTTGCCTTCGGCGTCCGCGAGGTACCAGGCGCGATTTACGCCATTCTTTGAGAGAAGAGTGGTGGACATGGTTCCCCAATTGGCGGATTGGACGGGATTAACCCTCGCATTCGAGCCACGCGGGGCAGACTCCTCAAGCGGCTTTGGTCGCACTCTGAAACAGCATAAAGGACGGTCCCGTCCGGCGTCCGGTCGCTTCGCCGAAATGTCACATCATGCGGGCGCGCGACGGGTATAATAGCACCATGCTCACCCAGCACAGATTCCGCGATCGCGCTGAAGCAGGGCGCGCCCTCGCAAAGAGGCTGGCGGCCTACGAGGGTGATGCAAACGTGCTCGTTCTCGGCTTGCCACGCGGCGGTATTCCTGTCGCGTACGAAGTTGCGCGTGCGCTCCGCGCACCGCTCGACGTCTTCGTCGTGCGCAAGCTCGGGGTTCCCGGTCATGAGGAACTCGCCATGGGAGCGATTGCATCCGGAGGCGTGACGGTTTTCGACCCGGGTTTCGTCGATCTCATCCCGCGCCGAGAATTGAACTCGGTCGTTGAGCGCGAGTCTGTCGAGCTGGAACGCCGTGAGCACCTCTATCGCGACCACAGACCTCCGCTGAACCCAGAGGGCAAGACAGTCATTTTGGTGGACGATGGTCTCGCGACCGGAGCGAGCATGCAGGCGGCGGTGCATGCGCTGCGCGTACTGAAGCCGCGCAAGGTTGTCGTTGCAGTACCTGTTGCATCGCGCGATGCCTGCGAAACGATGGCACAGGTTGCTGACGACGTCGTGTGCGTTCTGACTCCCGAGCGATTTTATGCCGTCGGCCAATGGTACGACAATTTCTCCCAGACGACCGACGACGAGGTCCGCACACTTCTGGAGCGCGCCGCTCAAGAATACGCGGCAACTTACACCACACCCACCGGAGACGCTCAAGCATGAAGTTTCGTGAAGCTACCTCGGAGATTGTCCGGCTCCTGGCGCGAGAAGCATGGCCGGTTCGCGGCGATCCCGAGGATTATGACTCGCTGCTCGACCAGATCGGTGATGCGGCGTACGTACTCATCGGCGAAGCCTCGCATGGTACCCATGAATTCTATCGTGAGCGAGCGCGGATTACCCAGCGCCTCATCGAACAGAAAGGCTTTGTTGCGGTTGCAATCGAGGGCGACTGGCCGGACGCATACCGTGTCGACCGCTACGTACGCGGGCTCGGCAGCGATGCCGATGCCGAAGAAGCACTCCGTGGCTTCCAACGCTTCCCGACATGGATGTGGCGTAACGCCGACGTGCTCGACTTCGTTGGGTGGTTACGCTCCATGAACGACGAGCGCGCGCGCAGCGATCGCAAGGTCGGATTCTACGGACTCGACGTGTACAGCTTGTACGCGTCGGCAAATGCCGTGGTCGAATATCTCGAGCGCGTTGATCCGGCTGCCGCGCAGCGAGCGCGCGACCACTACGCGTGCTTCGATTATTTTGGCCCGGACGAGCAAGCATACGCAATCGCGACCCGAACGCAGAACGCGGCAACCTGCGAGGACGACGTCATGGCCGTACTAACCGAGCTGCGCAAGCGGGTCGCCGCCAGCTACGGACGCGACACGCCGATGGACCAAGAAGAGGCGTTCTACGCGGAACAGAACGCGAAGGTCGTCGCCAACGCCGAGCGCTACTATCGAACGATGTTCGATCCGGAGGTGTCGTCGTGGAGCGTGCGCGACCGGCATATGGCAGAGACGCTCCGCGATCTCAGCGACCATCTCAAACGAAGCGGCGTGGTGCCGAAGATCGTCGTCTGGGCACACAACTCCCATGTCGGAGACGCGCGCGCCACGGACATGAAGCTCCGGCGCGAAGTGAACATCGGACAGCTGTGTCGCGAAACCTATGGTGCAAGCTGCGCGCTCATCGGCTTCTCAACTTACGATGGAACCGTCACAGCCGCCCGCGATTGGCACCAACCGGCCGAGCGGCGCAACGTTCGTCCGGCTCGACCGGAAAGCGTCGAGGGTCTGCTCCATGAGGTCGGCGAACCGTCGTTTACTCTCACGCTCCGGTCTGGTGAAGGGCGCCACATCCTCTACGGTTCATTCCTCGAGCGAGCGATCGGCGTCGTCTACCGCCCGGAAACCGAGCTGATGAGCCACTACTTGGAGGCACGCCCCGCGCGGCAGTTCGACGCTATCATACACATCGATCACACGCGGGCAGTCGAACCGCTCGAGCGCAGTGCCGTGTGGGAGACCGGCGAGGTTCCGGAAACATATCCGACCGGTGTTTGATGCGATAGCTACGCCACAAAGCTCTTGAAGGAGTTAAGAACTATGCCTGTCGTCAAAATCATTGAAGTACTTGCAGAATCTCCGCGAAGCTGGGAAGATGCCGCCAATGAAGCGCTCAAGAAAGCTTCCAAGACCCTCAAAAACATCCGATCGATCTACATAAAGAACTTTGAGGCGAAAGTCGAACGCAACAAAATCACAGAGTATCGCATCAACGCAAAAATCTCGTTCTTGTTGGATTGAAAAGCGGCGCTAGCCTCACGTCCGCCGGAGCAAAGCGCGCTGCATGACGCGATCTGCGATCGAGTAGTATAATCCGACGAAGTGGCCCTCGTCCAACGCTGAGTTCGCAAAAGCGATATCAGTGTAGTCCGCATGCTCCGGCTTCGCGGGAGGCGTGATAATCGGGTCGTCGCCGCGAGCGCGTATCTCTTTGAAACAGCTGTCGAACTCTATCCAGCCGATGCGCCACCGCGCATCACGATCCGAACCGTTGTAAAACATCACCGGCCGCTGGGGATCAACAGTCGATACCGGACCGGTACTCAAATGCCAGCAATCCCACATCTGAGGGCGAGCGTCAAACGGTGGCGCACCGAATGTCCACGGACCTTCGAGGTGCTGCGCGGAGGCAACGCCGATCTTCGACTTGTTGTCTTCCGCGAACTCGAAGAACAGGCGCCAGCTGCCATCGGCCGCGCGCGCAATCGTTGCTTCCTTTGGATTGCGAAATCGCGAGATGTCCGGAAACACCGGCCCCCGCTTCTGAAGATTATGAATGTCGCGACCGGTCGCAAGTAATAGGTTCCCTGCCAATTTTGCCTGATTCCAACCAGTGTAATACACGTGGTAGACGCCGTGACGTGATGAAAGCGTCGGGTCCTCGCAGCCATCGCGATCGTCTTGCCCAGGCCCTGGCTTGATTGTAGGTTGCGCATCCATTGCGAATTCAATCGCGGATCGCCCTGCCGCGTAGAAGATGCTCGACATCTTCTCCGTTGGATTGTCGGAAGGATTGACGACTCGTAACAAAGCGTGGTAACGGCCATGCTCGTCCCAAACACATGGGCTGAAGACATAAAAGTCACTTAACTCGTTGCTGCGATGTAGAATGATCTCATCGCTGCGCTCGATAGCGAAGCGGGCCACTACAGCTTGACAGCCTCAAGCGCATAGAAAAACGCTTCGGAAAAAGTTGGGAAGGAATTTATGACGTGACGCAAAGCCGCAACCCGCATACCGCTCTGTATCGCCACCGTAGCCCAGCCGATCATCTCAGCCGCGCACGGTCCGATGACCGAAGCACCAATGATGGCTTGCGTATTCTTGTCCACGACGAATTTAATGTGCCCTTTGACCGGCTTATCGTAGAAAAGATTCGAGCGGGCCACGCTCGTGAGGTCGACATCTGCGATGATGAATTGCAATTTGTGTTCGGCGGCGTGCGCTTCGGTGAGGCCAACTGAGCCTATCTCCGGATCGGTGAAGATGGCCCGAGGCACCGCATCGTATCTGGCTTGTTCCGGCTTGCCGAGGATATCGGCTGCGGCAATCCATCCTTGATACTTGGCGAGGTGAGTAAAGAGTGCGACGCCTGTGACATCTCCGATTGCGTAGATGTTCTCAGCTGCTCGACAATGGGCGTCAACTTTTATGGAGTGGTTTTCGATTGCGAGGCCAAGCGCTTCAACTTTGACAGCGCCCAGGCGGGCCTTGCGGCCGGTGGCCACCAAGAGCTCGTCTGCTTCAACATCCTGCTTGCCGTCGAGCGCAACAGTGACGCCACCATCGCGAAACTTAACGCTCGTGGCCTTCTTGCCCAAGACGAGCTCGATGCCGTCCTCATGCAACGCCTCCAGCATGATGTCTGCGATGACCGGTTCCTCTCGCGGCAGAATGTGGCGACCGGGTTCAATGAGCGTCACCTTGCTCCCATAGCGCGCGAAAACTTGCCCCAACTCGACACCGACCGCACCGGATCCGAGCACAGCAAGCCGTTGAGGAACGCTCTTTGCCGAAGTCGCTTCCCTGCTTGTCCAAAAGCGGTCGCCCTTGAGTCCGTCGATGTCCGGAATCGCCGGCTCGGATCCGGTCGCGATAACGACCGTGTCACATGTGTACAAGCGATCGTTGACGCGCACCACACCGGGCTTATCTATCTTCGCTTCGCCCCGAATCAACTCGACGTGATTGTCGCGCAACCACGGGAGGTGGCCAGCGTCGTCGTAATTGTCCACGCTCTCGTTGCGCCAGGCTGCGGCTTGCGGAAACGAAAGTGATCCCGTGACTCCCGCTTTAGAAGCGGGGACGCGGCTGCTCTCATTGTAAGGTTGTTCCGAGCGCAATAAAACTTTCGATGGGATGCATGCCCAAAACGCGCATTCACCACCGACGCGTTCGTTTTCGACGATGGCCACGCGCTTACCGCCGGCGCCAAGTTTGCCGGCGCACACTTCGCCGCCCGGACCCGCGCCGATCACGATAACGTCATAGTCTCGATTCACACCCACGCTCCCCGCAATTGAGTGACTCAGCGTCACCCACGCGGTTACTCGGTCCAGAGGTGATGCCCTGTTCCCCTTTGCTTATTTAATGGAGCGGAAGAGAACGATCGCGAGATATTATGACTCATCTCATGAATATCTGTTTGCATCTGGCAAGTTGGAGGCCATGGAATCGAGCTGGGTGACGACATGGACTCCAACCAGCGCAAGCGCGATGACGAGAAGGATCCCAGCAAGCGTCGCACAGACGACGGCCGCTGTACGCCACTGCCCGGTCGTACGTCTCTCGACGGTGTTTGGAGATGATCGTATCGCGTATTCGCTCGACATAGTCATACCTCAACGTTCACTCCGACCGTTTACCCAAGCACGATGAAGCCTAGCTGAAAAACAGGCCGAGCGCTTGCCTGCCGTCGCTAGATGGTAACAGCGTACTTCACGTGTTCAAGGTACAGACCGTGCGGCGGAGCGGTAAAACCTGCGCGAGCGCGCTCGCGAGAGGCAAGTACGTCACCCACATCGGCCGGCGTTCGGCGGCCGCGCCCTACTTCTATGAGCGTGCCGGCGATGATCCGCACCATGTTGTGAACGAACGAATCAGCCGTGGTCACAATATCAAGGAAATCGCCGCTTCGTTGCAGTTCGACAGCTTGCACGTTGCGACGCGCACCTTTTGACCGCGATTCGACGGCACAAAAAGCCGCAAAGTCGTGCTCACCGACAAGAAACGCGGCGCCTGCGCGCATCGCTGCAGTATCGAGCGAGGCGCTGACATGGAACGCGCGCCGCGCGTGCAAAGGTGACGGCGCCACTCGGTTGAGAATGCGGTATCGATAGGTCCGCGATAGCGCATCGCGCCGCGCTGAAAAGCCAGGCGCGCACTCGACGGTGCGCACCACCGCAATAGCATGCGGGCGAAGTAGTGCGCTCGCAGCCACGGCGAGCCGGCGCAGCTGCATCTGGCTCGTCGTCACACAGCTGACGACCTGTCCTGTGGCGTGCACGCCCGCGTCCGTTCGCCCGGCGGCCTCAATCTCCACCTCGTGTCCAAAGAGCGTTTCGAGGACGTGCTCGACGCGTTCGGCGACTGAGGGCAGCCCCGTTTGGCGCGCAAACCCATGAAAGCCTGACCCGTCATATTCTAGAACGAGTGCAAGCGTTCTCGCAGCGTCTTCCATCGCACGGTCAATTACCTATGACGCGAAGGAAACATCTAAAAAGGAATCGGCGCCGTACCTCTACCCTGGGTGCAGCGCCTCTTCTGTCGCGGTCGTTCATCGGATTTTGTTCAGAGCCGAATCTTTGGACCCCAGCCGCCGAACGGTCCGGTGTTTTCGGACGTATAGCGGATGACTTTGTTGATACCAAGGACGCGATCGTCTTCGTCGTGCTTGGGCTTAACGCGCTCGGTCATGATTGTTTGCCTCCTCAGTCGCGGCCGACGTATTTGTCGGTCCGGAGCCGCCCAACGGCAACTCACATGCCAAGGATAACCGAGGATGGCGGGTGCCAGCCTCAGGGGTTCCACTCAGTTTATGGTGCTTACAGTACCTAGTCTAGCCGGTCCACTACCTACTCGGGCTTTTGGAGTGGAAAGAGCAGCACGTCGCGGATCGATTCCTGGTTTGTAAGGATCATGATCAATCGATCCAAGCCGACTCCTATGCCGCCGGTTGGCGGCATGCCATACTCAAGGGCGTGAACGTAGTCCCAATCCGGCTCAGGCGCTTCCGCATCGCCAGCGGCGCGCTCGCGCGCCTGCGCCTCGAAGCGCTCGCGCTGATCGTCGGGGTCGTTGAGCTCCGAAAACGCGTTGGCAATTTCCATATTGGAGATAAAGAGTTCAAAACGCTCGACAAGGTGCGGGTCGTCGCGCCGGCGCTTGGCGAGCGGCGACAGCAGCACAGGCTGATCCGTGATGAACACCGGATTCGTGAGGTGCGGCTCAACCGTGGCAGAAAACAGCTTGTCGATGATGTGGCCGTGACTTGAGCCGGGCTCGATCGTCAGTTTGAGGCGCTTAGATTCTGCGCGCGCTCGCTTCTCATCCAGAATGTCTTCGCGCGCCAATCCTCCATATTTCTTCATTGCCTCCAAGTAGGGCATGCGCGCGAACGGCGCTTTGAGTGATAAGTCCTTACCGGCGTACTCATGTGTTTCGCCGACACGCGCCGCGCCCGCAGCTGCCAGCACCATGCCTTCACACAGCGTGAGCATGCCTTCGACGTCCGTGTACGCTTCGTAGAGTTCGAGCATGGTGAATTCTGGATTGTGCGTTCGGTCGATTCCCTCGTTGCGGAAGGTGCGACCGATCTCGTAGACTTTCTCGATGCCACCGACAATGCAGCGCTTGAGGTTAAGCTCGGTCGCGATGCGCATCTGCAACGGAATGTCCAGCGCGTGCGAACGAGTCACAAACGGTCTTGCATTCGCGCCGCCCGCGACAGTCAGCAACGTCGGCGTTTCGACTTCCGTGTAACCACGATCGTCCAAGAAGCGGCGCAAGGCCGATATGATGTGGCTGCGCGCAAGCATCGTATCGAGCACCGGCCGGTTGACCATAAGATCAACGTAACGGTGCCGGTAGCGCGCTTCCGGGTCCACGAGTCCGTGCCACTTTTCGGGCAGTGGCCGCAGTGATTTGGACAGCACGACGGCCTCTTTTACCGCAATGGTGAGTTCGCCAGTCTTTGTGCGAAATGGCTTGCCGCGTACGCCAACGATGTCGCCGCGATCGATCAGGTCGACGATGCCGAACGATTCGCCCATCGTCTCGGCCCGAAAATACAGTTGGATGCGTGCCGACTGATCCGCGACATCGGCAAAGACAATTTTCTTACCCATGCGGCGGATCGGCTGCAAGCGGCCCGCGACTGCGACGGTCGTGCCCGTATGCTCGCCCACCGCGAGCTTTTCAAACGCGCTGCGGACGGCAACCACATCATGGCTGCGCTCGAATTTCGTCAGTGCGAACGGATCGTGCCCGGCCTTGCGCAGCGCATCCAATTTGGTGCGCCGCGCACGAATGAGTTCGGCCTCGGTGGCGCCGGTATCGCCGCCTGAGGTCACTTGTTTTTGGCTTTAGAGCCGCCTCTGCGATTGGCGCGTATGCTGATCACCTTGAGCTGGATCTCCCCCGAAGGTGCGGTGGCAACAACCGTCTGGCCGGGCTTGGCCCCGACGACGGCTTTACCGATTGGTGACTCGTTGGAAATTTTTGAATTGAGCGGATCGCTTTCCGCGCTGCCCACAATCGTATAGTCGTTTTCGGAGCCCGAGCTGAGGTTCTTGACTTTCACCGTGCTGCCGAGATGGACTTCGTCCGCTCCGCCTTCACCCTCATGGATGATTTTAGCGTTGCGGATCATGGCCTCGAGCTTCATGATCCGGCCTTCGATGAACGCTTGCTCCTGTTTCGCGTCCTCGTACTCCGCGTTTTCCGAGATATCGCCGAATTCTTTGGCCTGGCGAATACGGTCGTTGACCTCTTTGCGGTGGACGGTCTTCAACTCGTCAAGCTCACCTTCGAGCTTGCGTAAACCTTCTTCGGTTACGACGGTCTCTTTCTCAGTCATGTGATCTCCTTACGTTGCTGCGTGGGCGACGAGGTCGCTCACGTACGGGCGAAAATCGAGACGCGCGAGCAGGGCGCGGTAGTCGCCATCCGTGACTTCGTCCCAGCGCTTGCCCAGTATGGCGAGCATCGCTGCTTCCATCACGTTTGTTCCAAACGACCGGCCGCCGAGATTCGGCGTTGTGGTGACGAGTCGAGCGACGTGGCGATCACGCAATTCATCGACGTTGTGCTGCGTCACCGTATTCGTGATGATCGTCTTACCGCTCAGATCGTCGGGCATGTTCTGGCGTATGAAATGGAAGTCACCCGCGATGAGGCGCGCATCGCGATAATACTGCGGAAATTTCGGTTCTGGCGCTCTTTCCTGTTTCTTGCCGGTGGGATAGAAAAACTGGAACGGCAGTTTGCAGGCGTCGGGCAAATAACGGTCAGCCAATGCCTCAAACTCCGAAAGTGTCTTGACCGGCTTGTCGATGCCCAAGGCGAAAATGAAGTCTCCGAACGTTACGTCTGCACCCGCTTCAACGAGTGCTTGCGCCATGCCGAAGCGGTCGAGTGCGCTGACCATGAGGACGGGCAACCCTTTGAAATCGATGATGCCATTGTTCTGAAGGTAGGTGATCGTTTCACGCTCGAGGGTGTTCTTAAGGCCGCTACCATCGACCACCGGCGTTTCTTTCACCGCGTCAAGCATGCGCAGCCCATCGCGCAACGCATAGCGGTGTTTGCCGGCGTACAGATAAACGTCGATGCCGCCCAAGCCGATGGCATCGACCGTGCCGTCAAGTGCATGGAGCGCAGCGATCGCGCGGTCGAGCGAGCCGTCGAAACCGATGCGACGAATGTCGATCCGCTCGCCTAGCCAGTCGACCTCGACTTGGTGATCGCGCGTCGACGATCCCAAGCTGACGGAAACTATCTTCTTCATGAAAGAGCGACGCCCGCGGGGCGAGGCTCGGCGGCGCGCGCCGCTCGCGCTCGCTCACGGGTTCGAGCGATCATTGCCGGAGTGACCTCCTTGTCGAATGCACGCATGCCGGCGAGCTCAAAGCCATGCTTTTCGGCAAGCCGTTCAATCTCGAGTACTTTATCGAGGTTAACGCCCCGGCCCAGCGAGTAGTTGACGAACTTACCCTCCAGAGTCAAGATCATCGTCTCTGCCATGCACGCGAGTGACGTCTTGGGCGGCAATCCAAAATCGAAATGGAAATCGACGTCGCCAGGAACGCGGATGTTGCCGCCTTCGGTCACGAGCACATCGTCGCGCTCCGTGGCCACTCTGCGCGATACATCGTGCGGCAACGAGACTTCGCAGACGACGGCACCCGAGCGTAGATCTTCGGGTTCAACAATCGCCGATGTGGCAGCTGTTGCGGTCAGCACGAGATCGGCGTGTCGCACCGCCTCTTTGATGTCGGTCGTCCAGCCCAGCTGTGCTTGAACGTGCGGCTGCATGGCGTGGGTCAGCTTTTCCAAGCGCGTCGCGTTGCGCGCCGCGAGCGTCACGCGTGACACTTTGTTGGCGAGAATCTGCGCGCAGGCTGATCCAATGCTCCCGGTTGCACCGATGACAACGGCGCTCGCATTGGGCAGGTCGACGTCCATCTCGCGCGCGCCTCGGAAGAGGCTCTGCATGGCAGCCGCGATCGTGTACGAGTTGCCCGAAGTGACGGCAATCGGGCAATTTTCCGCAACTGTCGGGCCGCCGTCGCCGACGACCGCTGTGAACCCGCCCAGTCCAACGATCCCGCAGCCTAGCTCCGCTGCGATGTTCGCGGCCTTGATGATACGCGCCATCACTTCGTTTCGGGGCAGCTCCAGGAACTGGTCTGGCATAAGCGGCGCCGCGAGGAAGTACCCCATGATCTCCTCGCCGGTCTTGCTGCGCACGCCGGTTATTTCTGAAACTTTGTAGGACGGCATCCACTCGAGGATCTTGCGGATCAGCGGCATCCCTTTGCCGGCGGCGCGAGGCTCGTACCGGAGGACGTCGTCGTATGAGAGCGGGTGGATGATGAAACCGAACTTACGCACCAAGTACCTCGGAGATATAGGAATCCGGGAAATTGTAGGGTTCGCAAAATGCCGGTCGCTGTCCTGGCAAGCGGCCGGGCAGCGCGGTTACTTGTTGTCGCCTTCGCAGCGGTCTTTGAGTGCTTGCAGCATCATCATGGAATTCTCTTCGACCTTCTTCTGAAGAATCGGACCGATGAGTTCGGCAAGCGTGGGCACGCCAAAATCGTAGTCGACGCCCAACACAACGTGTGTCACGCCGTCGCGTTCGACAAACGTCCACGCGCCTTCGAATTTGTCGAGATCGCCTTCGATAAGTTTATAATCGATGCGCGTGTTGGTGTCGTCGAACACGTCGACTTCCGTCCACTCGATAGGCGCCTCCTCAACGAGCGTCTTCCAGCGTGTCGTCGTCGTGTTGCCGTCGCGCTTGATGATCTTGACGTACTCGACATCGGGCATGAAGTCCGAATAGCGTTCCATGTCCTTAGCCAGCTCGTAGATCTGGTGCCGCGGCGCCTTGATCTCTATCGAGGTCTCCACATACGGCATCAGGCAGACAGCGCCCCAAGTTTCTCTTTGGCTTTAGCAACAGCTTGCGCAAGGATGGCAATTGCTTCGTCAATCTCGGCACGCGTTACGATGAGCGGCGGTTCGAGACGGATGACGCGCTGCTGGTTGAGCGTGTAGGCTGCAGTCAGACCGAGCCGCAGCGACTCCGGAATGATGACTCCGCCATAACCTTCGTGGTGCAATTCGAGGCCGACGATGAGGCCGCGACCGCGCACGCTTGCGATGACGTCGGGAAAACGCCGCTGCAACGCCCGCGCTTGTTCGAGCAGATACTCGCCTTGCGATTTCGACTTCTCGACGAGATGCTCGTCGATGAGTACTTCGAGCGCTGCGAGACCCGCGGTGCATGCGAGAGGATTGCCTCCGAATGTGGAGGTGTGCAGCAGCGGTGAATCCCCGAACGCGCTCATCCAGACGTCATGGCGCGAGATGGTTGCACCAATGGGAATGACGCCGCCGGAGAGTCCTTTGGCGACGGTCATGATATCGGGCACCACACCTTCTGCGTCCACGCCCCAGAGGTAGCCTGTGCGGCCAAGACCCGTTTGCACTTCATCGGCGATGAACAGCGCACCGTGGCGGGTGCACAACTCGCGCGCGCCGCGCAGATAGCCGTCGGGTGGGAGAATGACGCCGCCCTCGCACTGCACGGGCTCCACGATGAACGCCGCCGCGCCCTCAAGGGCTGAGTCGAGCGCTGCGAGATCGCCGAACGGAACATGTTCGAATTCGGGCACGAGCGGTTCGAACTTTGCCTTGAACACATCGCGGCCGGTTGCCGTGAGGCTGCCCATGGTTTTTCCGTGGTAGCCATTCGATGTCGAGACGATGTGCACACGTTTGGTTGACAGGCGCGCCAGCTTGAGCGCCGCTTCAACTGCTTCAGTGCCGCTGTTGGAGAAAAAAGTAATCTTGAGATCGCCGGGCGCGAGATCGGCGAGAGCTTTTGCAAGTGCCGCTGTCTTTGCATTGAACAAGATACGCGAGGAGAGCGCCATGTGGTTGAGCTGCTCGCGCACAGCTGCGACGACCGTGGGATGCATGTACCCTAGCGTAAAAACGCCGTAGCCTCCGCAGAAATCCAAATACGCTTGGCCCGTATGGTCGTAAATCCTGACGCCGCGAGCTTCCATCTCAACACCGGCGCCCGCAATCTTCATGAAGCGGGCCAGAGGCGGGTTGATGAATTCTTTGTATGCGGAGTAGACAGCGTCGAAAAGCGACGCCTGGTCTTGCGCCTCGTGCGTCTTCATCGGCTTTGCTTTCGCCGACTGCCAAATGCGCCCCCTTGCCCTAAAGGCGGCGCCGCGAGCCGGTTCGAAGCGTTTTCCGACAATGACGAGCGGCGTATCATACGCGACTTCCGACGGCTTGCGCATCGCCTATGTGCAGGCAGGAACTGGTCAGCCCGTCGTGTTTTTGCACGGTGTCGGCTCAACGAATGAAATTTGGCGTCGCCAGATTCTTGCACTCGCGCCGGCGATGCATTGCATTGCGCTTGACTACCGAGGCTACGGACGCTCCGAAATTCCTCAGGCTGCATCGCTGGAGGCGGGTGCGGGAGATCCACAAGCAATTTCGCGCAGCGCTTTTGCGCGCGATGTTTTCGCCGTGCTGGACCAATGTGGCCTCGCTGCCGCGCATCTGTGCGGCTGTTCGCTTGGTGGCGTGGTTGCGCTCGAGTGTTATGCGCGGGCGTCAGAACGCGTGCGATCGCTTATCTTGGTTGACACGTTTGCGTTTTATCCTGGCGGCGTCGGGTCCATGGACGAACGCATTGCGACGCTGGAGCAGATGGGTATCGAAGACTTCGCGCGTTCGCGTGCTCCAAAAGTACTTCATCCAGAGGCTGCTGCCGATCGTGTCGAATTCGTGCGCGGCCAGATGTCGTCCATTCCGCTCGATGTGTACAAAGCGGCAACGCGGGCAACCTGGACGGGTGATTATCGTGACCTTCTGCCGCGCATCGATGTGCCGGTGCTCGTGATGTGGGGCGACAAGGATACGATCATTGCTCCCTACGAGCGCAGCGCCGAGATAGCCTATTCGCTCCGCGAGCCGGGCAAGGTGATGGTCGTTCCGCACGCTGGTCACTTATCAAATGTCGACAACCCCGAATTTTTCAACCATGCTCTCGCTGAATTCATCGCGCCTCAGCGCAGCTCTTGAACCCGGCTCAAGAGTTGACTCGTTTCGGTTGGTGTCAACTGGGCGAGTGGCGGACGGACGTTGCGCCACGTGGAGACTCCGCTCGTCAGCGCCATATAGGTCTTGAGCGCGGGGATGAGCGGGAATGCTTCAAAGGCTACACGCGTGGCATTGACGCCATGTTCGATCGACGCGGCGCTTGGGTCATTGCGCTTATCGTAGAGCGCAATAATCGATTGCGCGGCAACGTTCGCGGTTGCGGAAATGCAGCCACTCGCTCCTGCGTGCATCGCGCGCAACAGGAGCGCTTCGGTGCCAACCATGACATACATGGAGGCCCCGAGACGCCGGCACAGCGTTTCTGTCGATGACCAATTTCCCGAGCTATCTTTGAGCCCGGCAACGATCGTCGGAAACTCTTGGTGCAGTCGTTCGACGAGGTCCGCGCTCATTTCGATGCCCGTCATCTGCGGTATGAGGTACAGGAACAGCCGCAATCGATCGTCGTTGACTCGCTCAATCGTTGAAGCGAAAGCGTCGAATATCCCCTGATCTGTGACGTTCTTGTAGAAAAATGGCGACAGCATGAGCACGCGCTCGACGCCCAAGGACAACGCATGCCGTGTCAGTTCAACTGTGTCACCGACTGCGCAGCAGCCCGTACCAACGATCAACTTGTCAGATGGAATGCCGCCACCGACGACGTTTTCGAGAATCGCACGCCGTTCAGCTGTTGTGAATGAATTAGCCTCGCCCGTCGTCCCTAGAATCAATATGCTCGAGCAGCCTTGGGCAAGCAGCCGCCGGCAGTGCTGTTCGAGCAACGTGACGTTCGGACTCCCGTGATCATCCATCGGCGTCAGCGCGGCCGGGACCACTCCGGTAGCGACATGTAAACGGGCCCGAACTACTTCCGCCATAAAGTCCCCAAGAAAAAGAAAAGGTTAGCAGGTCGTTCGGCGAGCCGGCGCATGAGATATGGATACCATTGTTCGCCGAATGGGATTGCTAGGCGAACCTTGTAGCCGCGGGCGAGCAACTCCCCCTGCAGTTTAGGCCGCACGCCATACAGCATTTGAAACTCATAGCGATCATCCGAAATGCCGTGCTGTTTGATAAACTCGATGGAGTTTTCAATGATCACGTGATCGTGTGTCGCGATCGCGGTGAACGCACTCTCACGCAGCGATATCTCGATGAGCCGCATATAGTTGCGGTCAACATCGGCTTTCTTCGTCAGCGCAATGGCCGGTGCCTCAAGATAAGCACCTTTCACGAGACGCACATTCGGTTCGAGCGGGAAGAGCGACCGCAGGTCATCCTCGGACCGGTGCAAGTAGGCTTGCACGACGGCTCCAACGTTCGTTAACTCAGCCGCTCGCAGCTGGCGATAGATTGAGAGCGTCACCTCCGTATATGCAGACTGCTCCATGTCGATGCGCACGAAGTTGTTGAAGCTGCGCGCATGCTGAACGATGGCTGTGAGATTTTGGAGCGCGAGATCGCGGTCAATGACAAGACCCAGGTGGGTGAGCTTGAGCGCAATATTAGAACGTAGTCCTTCGGATGCAAAGCAGGTGAGAATGTGCCGGTAGTCGTGCACCACGGCAGCCGCATCGTTGCGATCTTGCACGCCCTCGCCGAGCATACCGCAGGCAACGGTAAAACCACGTTCGTTAACGACACGGACGACTGCAAGAAATTCATCGAGCGTTTCGCCGGCAACGAACCGTCGAGCACCTAAGCTCATACCGTGGCGATACATGAAACGCCGCAACACGCGATTGTCCGCGGCGCCAAGCAGTGCGGAGCGCACAATGTTATCGATCGGCGCTGTTAAAGACGACACGTTAGAAGCTTTTGCAGAGCTCATGGCGAATTCATCTTACTTCGAAGGAGACGACTACGATGACAATCATGCGCGCGTGCGTTTTGACTTTCTTCAGTTTAGTGGTCGTCGGCCAGTTAGCATCTGCCGATGCGCAATCGACACCCGTAGGATGGTTTATGGCAGGCAGCGCACCGCAGCTCTACACTGCGGGTATTGATACCAACGTACTTCATGAGAAGGCGAAGAGCGCATTTCTCACATCAACTCAAGCGGGAGGCACGCAGTTTGGGACGCTTATGCAGATGTTCTCTTCACAGGACTACCTAGGTAAGCGCGTGTCGCTCTCAGCCTACATTAAATCGGCGAACGTTGCGGGTCGAGCGGCTCTGTGGATGCGTGTTGACGGCCAAAACGCCAAACGCCTCTCGTTCGACAATATGAGCGATCGCCCGATCTCGGGCACGACGGACTGGAAGGAATATACGATCGTGCTTGATGTGCCGCCTGAAAGTCGCGATATTGCCCTGGGTGTATTGTTGAGCGGGCAAGGAAAGGTTTGGGTAAGCGGCATCTCGTTGAAGGCCGGTTCCCAAATGTACAAAGTCGGCGTTGAATATATACTTCCCGCCCAGCCGCAGAATTTAGACTTCACCCACTGAAAAGAGACGGTCGAGGCAAGCTCGACCACTACATGTATCGCGAGCGCGCGCCCGCCTACGAGAGCTTGGTGCCGCAGTTTGGACAGAACTTTGCGCCCGGCGCCGTTGCGGCGTGGCAGTTCGGGCATTCACCTTGAGCTATAACCGTCGCCCCGCAATTCGGACAGAACTTCGATCCGGCCGGGATTTGCGCTTGACACTTTGCGCACGTGACCGTCGCGGTAGGAGCGCTCGGAGCTGCGCCTCCACCGGATTGCGGAGATTGAGTTGCCGCATCGCGCATTGCTTGATTGATCATCCCGGGCATCTGCATACCAAGGCCGAGTCCCATGCCCAGTCCGGCCGCCGAGCCGGCTGAGCCGCCGGGATTTTGCGCCGCCTCTTCAAGCGATTTGGCGGCTTTGAACTGCATGTACTGACCCATGTTGCCGACGACACCCATGCCTGTGCGCTCGTCGATAACTTTCTGCACGTCGTCCGGCGGTGTGATGGCGTTGATCAGGAAGTCAATGAGCTCGACACCGTACTGCGCGAAGTCATCTTTGACGCGCGCTTTGCCCGCAGCGCCGATCGAATCGTAAAGCTTCGGCAGGTCAAGTATGCTCTTCACTGTTTCACCGAGCAAATTGTTGAGGCGCGAGACGATGATATTGCGGAAGAAATCTTGCAGCGAGTCGGAGGTGTAGACGTTCGCGGTTCCGACGACCTTGTTGACGAACAGCTGCGGATCGGTCACCCGAACGCTGAAGATGCCGTACGCGCGCAGCCGCACCATGGAGAACTCGCTGTCGCGAAAAAGGATCGGTTCAGCCGTTCCCCAGTGCTGATTCGTGAACACTTTCAGCGCAACGAAGTACACTTCCGATTGGAAGGGCGAGGTGCCGCCAAATGGCATCGAAAGCAAACCTGTGACGAGCGGCAGGTTCTGCGTGGAGAGTGTGTAGCGGCCGGGCTGGAAGGTATCAAGAGCTTTACCGTCGCGGAAGAAAACCGCCGCTTGGCTTTCCTGCACGATGAGCTGGCTGCCCCACTTGATGTCGGTAGAGCCAGACTCGGGCCAGCGATGCACGATCTGCTGTCCGCTGTTATCGAAGAATTCTATGACGGAAAGTCCGAGGGCCATATTTATCCTGCTACCTCAAACGACAAAGTTTTGCTGTCCGCTACAGATACTAATGTGGTCGGCAAGAGTTTCAAGAGGCCCTAGTCTTGTCCCGCTCAGGGCCTGCGAAACTTCACACCGGTTTGCGAAACCCGCTGCGAGTGAACCGCGGATGCCGCTCTCCGTGACGGAGACGCGCTGAAACACAGGACGCCAGTAAATTTAGGGTGTTGGCAGTCCGTCGAATAGATGCTTGCGCGCCTCAAAGCGCCGATCGAACTCTCCGGTCAGAGCATCGAGTTTCGCGAGGGCTGTCTTCAACCGGTCTGCATTGTTTGAGGCTTGTTCGACTTCGCTTGCGGCGTCTTCGAATGAACCCAGTTCTTGCATGATTCCGGCGTCGTATTGATACAAACGGAGCAGCTCAGGTTCGCCCATCTGCACGCGATCGAAAACTGCAGCGTAACCGTAGTCTGCAAATCGCATGCGGTCGATGATTTTCTCCATGCGCCGGCCACTTTGGTCGATCAGCGTGAGGCTATCCATATTCCCTGAGCGCGAGAGGGTGTCAACGAGATTGTCGAGCCGGCTCTTGACCTTTGACAGTCGCTCACCAATGACAGCGCGCAACTGCTTGTCGGCAATGCGCCGATCTTCGACCGCCTTGTAGCCGGCGAAACCTGGGATCCAAGTGGCAAGATTCGACAGGGCTTCGCCGACGCTGCCCGCATGCGAAATGCTTGGATGAGCGGGTGCCTGCGCTGATTGCGGCGCCGGCCCTGGAGCGGTTGGTGCGGGTGTGTTGGTATTTGCCGGCTGGCCGCCTTGATTATTGCTATCCATTATATGACATCGCTCCTTTGCCGGCGCAGGTCCGGCGTGCACCTATAGTACCAGGATTGCAGCCGGATGTTGCACACGTGAGGTGACGGATTCGTAGGCCCGGTCACACCGCCTCCGACAATACTGGGCGCCCTTCGTCCGCTGCATTGCGAGTTCTTGCCTCGGCGAGGATGAGGCGCACGTTATCGGGAGACGGTTCGTTATTGATGCGTTCGCGCAGAGCACTTGCGCCTTCAATCCCTTTGAGGTACCAGCCAAGGTGCTTGCGCATCTGCAGCACGCCGGACTTTTCCCCATATCGTTCGATCATCGCATCGAAATGCGCAAGCGCAAAGTCGACACGCTCTTGCACGGTCGGTGTCTGCGCCGCGTCCTCGCCACGCATGCGGGCTGCTATCTCGCGAATGAGCCATGGGTTGCCCAGTGTCGCGCGACCAACCATGATTGCATCCACGCCCGTCTCGCGCAGGCGCTGCATCGCATCGTCGGCACCGTGTACGTCGCCGTTACCTATAACCGGCACCCGCACAGCCTCTTTGAGCTTTGCGATATACGACCAGTCAGCTTGCCCCTTATAGAATTGCTGACCATATCGGCCATGCAATGTGAAGGCATCGATCCCGACGGCCTCCGCACGCTTCGCGATTTCGATGAATGTGTAATCCGTTGCAGACCACCCGAGGCGCATTTTTACTGTCACGGGCACGCGCTTCACTGCCTTGCGTACTGCATCGCAAATCGCGACCGCGAGATCCGGGTTGCGTAAGATGGCGGCGCCATCACCGCCCTTGACAATCTTAGGGGCCGGACAGCCAAAGTTGATGTCGACGATATCGGCGCCGCACTCCTCGACGAACGCGGCGGCCTGCGCCATGACGTCCGGATCGTTGCCGTGTAGTTGCACGGCAGTTGGGCGTTCGTCGGAGTAGACGTCAATCATTTCAAGCGTGCGCTTATGCATGCGCACGAGGGATTGAGCCGAAACGAACTCGCTCACGGTGAGGCCTAGACCGAACGGCTTAAAGAGCTTGCGAAAGAGTGCGTTGGTCACCCCTGCCATCGGCGCCAGGGCCAACGGGGGGAATATTGAAATGCCTGAGATGATGAGCGGGCGAACGGGAGCCATGACGTTTGACGGCTTCGTCCGCGGCGGCTCGTACGCCTCGCGCGGGCACGCTTATAAGGAAAGATATGTCGCGATCTCTTGAGTCAACCATCACCGTGCCGAGCGCAGTCGTTGCGGACGTGATCGAACTCCGCCGCGACATTCACCTGTATCCTGAGTTAGGCTTCGAGGAAGTGCGCACGAGTGGCGTCGTCGCGGACCGACTGCGCAGGCTGGGCTATGAAGTCAAGACCGGCATCGCGGAAACTGGCGTCATTGGCATTTTGCGAACTGGCAAGCCGGGTCGCTGCGTGTTGCTGCGGGCGGACATGGATGCGCTTCCCATCCACGAAGAAAGCGGTTTGTCATTTGCCTCGACTATGCCGGGCAAAATGCACGCCTGCGGCCACGATGCCCACGTCGCTATACTCCTGGGTGCTGCGGGGATGATCATGGAGCGCAAGGAGGCGCTGTGCGGCACAATCGTCTTGTGCTTTCAGCCCGCAGAGGAAGGCAAAGGCGGTGCAGCTGTGATGGTCGAGCAAGGGGTGCTCGATGATCCGCATGTCGACGCCGTCTATGGTTTGCATGTGTGGTCGCAACACAAAGCCGGCGTTGTGTTGACGCGGCCGGGCCCAATGATGGCGGCCAGCGATTCAATTGAAGTGACGATCAAGGGGCGAGGCGGTCACGGCGCACAACCCGACCACACAGTAGATCCCGTGGTCACTGCCGCGCAATTTGTGACAAGCGTGCAGACAGTCGTAAGCCGAGGAGTCGATCCCCTCGAACCGGCCGTGGTGACGATCGCCTCGATACATGGCGGCACGACGCACAACGTCATACCGGACGAGGTTCGCTTACTCGGTACGGTTCGCACATTTAATGAAGAACTGCGCAACGTTATGGCAGCGAAGATAGAGACAGTGCTCGGCGGTTGCTGTTCAAGCTCTGCAGCGGGCTACGACTACGCATACGTACGCCGGTACCCGGTGACGTCAAACCACGCAGGCGAGACGACGTATTTTATCGATCTAGCGACCAAAACGCTGGGCTCGCAGAACGTCGCAGAACAGCCCAAGATCATGGGTGCGGAAGACTTTTCTTTCATGCTGCAGCGGCGTCCGGGCTGCTTCTTCTTCCTTGGTGCGCAAGTTGACCCGAAGGTTGATGCGCCGCACCACAGTCCCCGTTTCAGGATCGATGAACGCGCATTCGAAAACGGCGTCCGCATGATGGTTGCACTCGCCCAGGACGCACCGCGTCAACAAGCCTCCGGCTAGAAAAGCCCCTTGATGAGACCGCCGTCGACTGCAATCGTCTGGCCGGTGACGTAGCTCGCGGGTTGACCGCATAAGAATGCGACCATCGGTGCGAATTCTTCGGGCGACGCAACGTGACCGATCGGAACTTCTTGCTCAGCGGACGTGTGCAGCGCCTCGTCGTCCGGATAGAGATGACGCAGCCGGTCGGTCAGCACGCGGCCGGTTGCGATGCAATTAATTGTGATCCCGCTTCGGGCAACCTCGATGGACAGCGTCTTGAGCGCGGAGACGAGAGCCGTGCGAAACGTGTTGGACAATGCAAGTGTTGGAATCGGTTGCTTGACTGAGCTCGACGTGAGCGCGACGATGCGACCCCAGCCTTTTGATTTCATGCCCGGTATCACGCCATCGACAAGTTCGAGCATGTTTCGCAATGTCGCGCGGTAGCCTTGATCCCAATCATCAAGACTCAAGTCCAGAAACGTTCCAGGCTTGGGACCTCCGCCGTTCGCCACTAAAATGGCAACCTCGCCAAGCGTCGCTCGCACGCCGGCAAGAAGTCTTCGGATTGAGGTTGAGTTGTCGAGATCAACTTCGAATGCGTGCGCGTCGGCGGCGCCGCGCTGTTTTGCTTCTACAGCGACCTTCTCAAGAAGGTCGAGGCGACGCGCAGCGACTGCGAGAGCGACCCCTTCTTGCGCGAGCGCGAGCGCAACCGCTTTGCCGATGCCGGAGCTTGCACCGGTCACGAGCGCAATGTGACCGCGAATTCCCAAGTCCATGTTTGTTCCTATGGGTCGCTTCAGAATCTAGGACTTCAAGTATTTTCCGAACCACGAGAGCGTTCGAGTCCAGGCATCCGCCGCAGCCGAGGCCACGTAGCGCTCGCGCGTGTCGTCGAAGAACGCGTGGCCGGCTTCATCGTAGATCTTGATGTCGTTTGGCACCTGCAAGCGAGCTTGCATCGTGCGAACATCGTCGGTTTTAATGCTCGTGTCGCGTGCCCCAAATTGGCCCATCAACGGAACCTTCAACTCGTCAGTCCACGCGAGCGCCATGTCCGTGATTGGTCCGTCTTCACTGTCGGCGCCCCAACGGACTTTCCCATAGAATATCACCGCAGCATCAAAGACTTGTTTGTCGTCGATTGCCGCCCGCAACGCCATGCTGCCGCCCATGCAGAATCCCATCACTCCGACCTTGGGCGGGCGCTGCAATGGCCCTTGTCCGACGCGCTCGCGAATCCAATACGCGGCCGACTGGACATCGCCATCTACCGTCGCATCAACGAGCTTTGCGGCAACCTCTCCAAATGGCTTGAAGTCAGTCGCGCCGTCGCCGCTCGGAGCTCCCAGGTTTGTGTAGAGGTTGGGTGCGATCGTCACATAGCCAGACTTTGCTAACCTTCGTACAACGTCGCGCAGCTGCGGATCCACGCCCCAGATGTGCTGCACCACGACGATGCCAGGTCGATCGCCGGCCATCGCACGCGGATACGCGGCGTACGCGTCGATCGCGCCTTGCGGTCTCGCAAGCCGTACGCGCTGCACGGTGATAGTGGGATCATCTTCCGGCACGAGCGGTGGATGTGGCTTGCCCAGATTCTCATCTGCGGCGAGCGCGTGCGCGATGCTCGCGCCGTAGGCGGCCGCGCCCGCGGACATGCCAATGAAGGCGCGGCGTTTCATTTCTAGCGTCGTGGATGCCGTGGGATCAACCTTGTGCGCCATGTGTTATACTTTGCTCCTCGCTTTCGCGCTCGCCGCCGTCCAATGATACAGCCCGTCGAGCACGAGTCGCTCATCGCGCAACTCGAAAACATCCGTATGAGGCGCAATCAGATCCGCCAGGCCGCCGGTCGCAACCGCGCGGGCTTGCGTACCTAACTCGCGGCGAAACTGTGCGATGAGATATTCTACCTGGCCCACGAATCCGTAGATGACGCCCGACTGGAGCGATGTCGGCGTGTCAACGCCGATTGCCGCCGGTGGCTTGACGAGCGGCACACTCATGAGCTTAGCGGCCTTGCCGATGAGTGCGTCGACTGACACCTCGACACCAGGCGCAATAGCCGTACCCAGGTATTCGCCTTGCGCGTTGACAGCGCCGAAAGTGGTTGCAGTGCCGAACTGCACCACGATAATGGGCGCGCCATACTTTGCCACTGCCCCGATGGCGCCGGCTATGAGATCGGCGCCAAGTTCAGATGCATGGCGAGTCTTCACCGGCACGAGCGTTTGGCGCGCAGCCGACAAGAATTGGGGCTTGCAGCCGAAATAACGCTGTGACATTTCCGTCAACGCGCGGTACAGCGGTGGCACAACGTTTGCGACCGCCACGCGCTTCACTGACGAACGCGCTACGCTGTTGAGCGCGAGCATCCCGTCGACGGATGCGGCAAGATCGTCACCCGTCTGTTCGCGATTCGTGGCTGAGCGCCACGTATGGACGAGCGTACCCGCGGCGGCGCCACCCATTTCGAACAGGCCGAACTTGATATTTGTATTGCCGACCTCGACTGCGAGCAGCATTACGATCCCCGAAGCGTGACGATCCGATCGAGAATGGTTCCGGCAACGACGATCTTGGGAGCTCGACCGACTGTCTCACGTCCGTCGCGTCCCCACAAAATTGTTACCTCATTCTCGCTGGCACGGAAAGCGCCGCCGGGTCCGTCAATGCGATTAACGACGATGCAGTCGAGGTGTTTTTCCGTCAGCTTCTCGCGCGCTCGTTCCTCAGCGGCGTGAGTTTCGGCCGCGAAACCGGCAACGGAGCATCCGGGCGGACGATGCGCACTGACGTCGGCGATTATGTCGGGATTGCGTTCGAGGACGAGCGTGCGAGTCGCACTCTCTTTTTTGATCTTGCTCTCGCTGAACTGTGCGGGTCGAAAGTCAGCGACCGCCGCAGCGCCGATGAATATGGTCGTTCCAGGCAAGTGTTCCATGACCGCGGCATGCATTTCGCGCGCGGTCGTCACCGGTACGAGCGTCACATCGGCCGGCGCGCGCAATTCTGTCGGTCCGCAAATGACGGTGACCTGTGCACCGCGCGCTTGTGCTTCTTGCGCGAGTGCAAGCCCCATGCGCCCACTCGACGGATTTGAGAGAAAGCGCGATGGATCGGCATACTCTCGCGTCGGGCCAGCGGTGATGAGCACGCGGTCACCTGTGAGGCTGTGCGCGCGGCGCACGACATGCGCAACCGCGGCAAGTATTTCCTCATCATCTGCGAGACGGCCCTGACCGACTTCGCCGCAGGCGAGAAAACCGGCGCCTGGCTCGATAAAAGAAAAGCCGCGGTCTTGCAGCATGCGAAGATTCCCTTGCGTGGCTTCGGCCTCGAGCATTTGTGTGTTCATCGCCGGCGCGACGAGCACGGGCTTGCGCGTGGCAAGCACGCACGTGGTAAGTAAATTGTCGGCTATCCCATGCGCTAGCTTGGCGAGCGTATCCGCCGTCGCGTTGAGGACGAGCAATGCGTCGGTCTTACGGACAAGCCCGATATGCGCGATCTCCCACGCAGTACCCTCGCCAAACATATCCGTGTGCACGGCATTGTTGGACAAGGCTTGGAAGGTCAGTGGCGTCACGAAGCGCTGCGCCGCTTCAGTCATAATGACGTGGACATCAGCACCTGCTTGACGGAGCGCGCTTACGACGCCCGCGCATTTGTATGCCGCGATGCCGCCGCACACGCCGACGAGCAGCGTACGCCCAGAGAGGCTCCCCGTAGCGGTCGACCTTGGGTCGACCGGCTCTGTGTCGTGACCCTTCATGTCTTTTGCACTTCTTGCTTGGATGGCGTTTGCACTTTTACGTTGTCGATCAGCCGCGTGTGGCCGGCATATGCCGCACCTATAACAAGGAGCTCAGTTGAAGGCGGCGCCGTCTGAAGGGGCCGAAATTCATCGGGGCGCACAACGCCAAGATAGTCCTCGCGCAGCGGGGGCAGGAGTTGTTCCGCGGTTTTCACCAGCGCCACTATGTTGCGCATTCCCGCCTCGAGCTGGCTCGCGAGCACACGCAGCGCTTCATAGAGGCGCGGAGCATTGCGCCGCTCTTGCGCGGTCAGGTACGCGTTGCGCGATGACAGTGCAAGTCCCTCGGCGTCGCGCTGCGTCGGGCACGCAACAATCTCAATCGGGATATCGAGATCGGCTACCATGCGTCGAATCACCGCCAATTGCTGTGCATCCTTTTCTCCAAAGTACGCGCGCTGCGGTTGAACCATGTTGAAGAGCTTGAGCACGACAGTTGCAACTCCGCGGAAATGACCTGGCCGCTTTTCACCTTCGAAGTATTGCGCCAAACCGGTCGGCTCGACAAACACATCGAGCTGCCGCGGATACATCCCCGACTCGCTGGGCGCATAGAGCAAATCCACGCCGAGTTTCTCGAGCAAACGGCGATCCTCGTCGTCGTTGCGCGGATACGCGCTGAAGTCTTCGTTCGGCCCAAACTGCAGCGGGTTAACGAAGACAGATACGACGAGCGACCGGCATTGCGCGCGGGCGACTTCGATCAGCGATGCGTGACCCGCATGCAACGCACCCATTGTCGGCACAAATCCTACCGGATCCGGGAGCTTGACGCGCTTGCCACGGAGCTCGTCGAGTCGCGTGACCGCTTCCATTCGCTATTGCGTAGTCGTATCTACGCTCGGCTTTTCGATGTTGGCCTGCGGCGACTCAATGCTGTGCTCGGCTGACGGAAACGCTCCACTGCGAACTTCGTCCACATAGGTGCGCACGGCAGCGAGTCCTTCATTGAAGAAGTCAGCGTAGCGCTTTGCATGGCGCGGCACATAACCGGTCGTCAGTCCAAGCAGGTCGTTGATGACGCTAACTTGGCCGTCACACCCAATGCCGGCTCCAATACCAATCGTCGCTGCCTGCACTGTTTGCGTGACCTGCGCGGCAAGCGATGCAGGGACGCACTCCAACACGATGGAGAAGCAGCCGGCGATATCGAGTGCCTTTGCCTGCTCGATAAGACGCGCAGCTGCCTCCATTGTCTTTCCTTGCGCGCGAAAGCCGCCGAGCACGTGGATCGATTGGGGCGTGAGTCCGAGATGGCCCATGACCGGAATCCCGGTGCGAACGAGCCGCGCCACGAGCCCGGGGTCGCTTCCCTCGAGCTTGACCGCCTGCGCGCCCGCCTCTTTCAAAAACCGCCCGGCGTTGCGTACTGCTTCGTCGTGGCCGCATTGATACGAAAGAAACGGCATGTCGGCAATGACGAATGCGCTGCGCGCCCCGCGCGCGACCGACCGGGTGTGGTAGAGCATCTCGTCCATCGTCACGGGCAGCGTCGTCTCGTGCCCGGCGAAGACCATGCCCGCAGAATCACCGACCAATATGGCGTCAACGCCGGCGTCGTGCACCATGGCCGCCGTTAATGCATCATACGCCGTGATGACGACGATTTTCTCATGACGCCGCTTCTTATCGGCAAATGTCAGCATAGATGTCGGCATGGTACCTCGCTAGTGAACGCTGTCGTTATCAGAGTGCGCCGTGCCCCCGCGGAGCACGCGCAACATCGTGCGGCCAACGATAAACGGCGATCCGATATCCAGGTTCGCCGCAGACGAAATGGGCTCGCCTCCGAGGATGGTACCGTTACTACTACCCAAGTCGACGATGCTGATACGACTGCCCTCGACGTCGATTCGCGCATGGATGCGCGAAACTGCATGGTCCACCGGCAGCGCGGCCGCAGCGGCGCTTGCATCGCGCCCAATGATAATGTTTTTATCGAATTCCCAGCGCTTGCCGTCGAGTGGTCCGTTCATGGCTTCAAGAACATACATACGCATTTCAATTTTCGCCGTTGCACGGCGTTTCCCCACATCCCATGCCGCTTTGCAGTACATTTCACGGTACTCGTGGAGTGTCCCAAGTGTGACGCCGTGTGACGGCTTTTTGCCTAATTTCACGGTAAAGTGCGGCCGAAGACTAGAACATGAGGAGCCGTGAAGGCGCCTGCAGTCCGCGATTTGGCGAAACTAGACGTCGCAGGGGTATACGCTGAGTGGACCAGTCAAAGGTGAGCGAGATGCAAACATCCGACCTGCTGGACATCGATCCCGACGCCCTGCGCGAAGCAGAGCGAGTTTTCGCTCAAGGCATATTGGACACCATGGCGGGCAAACAAGTGCTGCGCGCGATCTATGAAGACACACGCGTCGTCATCGTCATGAGTGATGGCAGCGAGTATTATTTCTACGGGTTCATGGGAGAGTCGAGATCGCATTAGCGCAAGCCGGCATTGCGATGACCAACAAAAAAGCGAGGCGCGTGCCTCGCTTCAGTTTTTAGCGCCTCGCTCTTACGAGCTTGGGACCTGCGTCTCCACGAACTGAGCTATCGCGCCTCGATCATCTTTGTCGATCGACGTAAAGGCAACCCCATGATGGTATTTCTGCTCGGGCGCAGAGTAGTAGCTGAGTACCACGCGCCCGCGAACGCGTATCTCGCGACCGTTATCGAGCGTGAAGTTGAGACGGATGCTCGAGCGGGCCGGCGCATGCTTATCGGAAACAAGACGCATGCCGCCCTCGCCCAGATCGACGACCGCCCCTTCAAACCGGCCACCGTGGCCCTCTAATTGGAACTTTGCAGGCAAGGAGACGATCGTCCGGACGTACTGGCGTCGCTGCAAATTATCAGCCATGTGTTCGTACTATTCTATTACGGGACGGCGGCGCCTCCCCCTAATCCCGCGTTGTGACACGCTCGGCTGCTTTCATCGTGGCGATGACCCCGTGTGTTGTGTCCATCCCGCCTTGGAGATATACCTCATACGGCATGCGCATCGGCGCGTCGCATGAGAGTTCCATGGTCGATCCACAGATGAATGAACCCGCCGCCATAATAACCGGATCTTCATAGCCGGGGACAGGACCCGGCTCCGGCTTAGCTCGCGCATTCACCGGCATCATCAGCTGGAGTCCTTCCGTAAAGGCGGCAAGCTTCGCCGAGTTCCCCAAGCCGATGGCCTGGATGATATCGTATCGCGGGGCGCCCGCTTTTGGATTGACGGGATAACCGAGCCGCGCAAAAAGCGCTGCGGCGAAGTCCATGATCTTCAGCGACTCGGCGACGACCTTGGGTGCCCGGTGCAATCCCGCGAATAGCAAGCGTGGCGTGTCGAGCGTGGGACCAACTTTCCGTCCTAAGCCTGGGGCGAAAACCTTGTCTGCAATTGCATCGATGAGCGCTGCGTTGCCGGCAATGTAGGCGCCGGCTGGAGCGAGGCCGCCTCCGGGGTTTTTAATGAGCGACCCGATGACGATGTCGGCGCCGACTGCGGTTGGTTCACGCAGCTCGACGAATTCTCCGTAGCAGTTATCAACGACGACGATCGAGGAGGGCGAGTGCGTTCTCACCTTGCGGATGAGCGCGTCAAGGTCATCAATTGAGAGCGCCGGACGCGGCGCGTAGCCGCGCGAACGCTGCACGAAAATTACATCCGGCAATTTCTGCAACGCGTGCGTGGTCGCATAGTCGTCGAACCCGCCGCCCTCCAGCAGCGCAACTTCGGTGTAGCGCTCACCGGCACTTCGTTCATCAAGCAGCGGCTGCACGAGCGCCAGCTGCAGCGTATCGTAGGGTCTGCCCGTGAGCGAGCACAGCCTGCCGCTCTTGCCGAGCAACGCGTTGACGGCGGCGACGATGGCGTGTGTGCCGCTCACGAGTTGCAAGCGCACGAAGGCTGCGGGCGCATCCATCGTGCGTGCAAGGAGCGTCTCGTACGCATCGCGCGCCACATCGTGGTAGCCGTAGCCCGTGGTGCCAGCCAAGTGCGAAGCGTTGAGACCTACCTCGGCAAAACAGCGCATTACCTTCGCGCCGATGAGCATTGCAGCGGCGTCGCGTTGGACCCAGGCCGGCGCCACTTCTTCGAACGCCGCCTGCGCGTGTTCGACGAGCTCGGCCGGGAAGCCGAATGCGCTCATCGCCTCCCGAAATGACGCGCTCACGTTCCATGCCTCCGCGGCGCGACGGCTGTGTGCTCCGCACGCTCGTGTTCGCGAATCGCTTCCGCTGCCTTGACGAGTTCTTCTTCGGCCTCGGGGTGCCCTGAAATGGTGCGTTCGAACGCGTGGAAGAATGGAGTCCACAGCACAAACGCGATGACGATATTCACCCCAACGAGGACGAGGGAGCGCCAATCGCCCTTTGTCGATAGCCACGCAGAGATGACGGATGGGAACGCGCCGGGCAACCAGACTGATGTCCTGTCGACAAAGCCGTAGAGCTGCGCGATGTAGGTGATGGTGGCGAGTACGAGCGGTATGCCGACGAACGGCAGCACGAGGCCCGGGTTCATGACGATCGGGATCCCGAAGATCAGTGGTTCGTTGATGTTACAGATTGTTGGCGCAAGAGAGGCAAACGCAAGTCTCCGTAAACGCTGCACGCGCGAGCGCAACAACAGAAACGCGAGCGGCAGCGTTGCGCCTGAGCCGCCCGGATAGATGAATGCGAAGATCATGAGCGTCACAATATACGGCGGCTGCTGATGGTGGACGATCGCCTGCGCATTGACGTCCAGCGCATGGAGGTAAATCGGCGTCGTGACCGCGGCCAAAAACGCCGGCCCATGAATGCCGGCCGACCAGAGAACGGTTTGCAAAAACACGACGATGAGCAGTGCGGGCAGTGTGTCGCCGACGGCGACGAGCGGCTGCACGATGGCGATAAGCCACGTTGCGATGTCCACATGCGCTGCGGCAAGCCCGCCGAAGAGCACGCCGCTTGCAACTGCGCCCGCGGTGACCGCAGCAGCTTCATGTTCGAGCTTTTCGTCCGCCAGGCGCATGAGTTCGCCCGTGACCAAACCCACAATGAGCGCGAGAAACAGACTCGTCGCAGAGATGGTGCCAAGAAAATCCTCGAAGTGTTGATGCAGCGCATTTTGTGGCATCGACAGGAGGAAGGCGCCGAGCCCAACCGCGATCGCTGCGATGCGATTGTATCCAAAGCGCACGGCAAGCCGATCGGGTAGCACGATCGCAAGCGCCAAACCCATAAAGCCGAACCCGATATGATATGCTTGAAAAAATCTCTCAAGGAGCGGGCCGGGCGGTAAGAGGAAAAACGCAACGACGGTCCACGCACCAAATGCGTAAAATGCAATTTGGACGGCATCTCGGATAGCGAACAAATGCGGTTCGTCGGCCCAACGGCGTAGAACCGGAAAAACGCGCAGCTCAAGGGCTGCGACTGTCGCTGCCAGCCCGCGGGGCGCGGGCTCGCTCAACTCGCCGTACTCAACGCTCAGCCGGCCGCACTGCGACTGCGTGTCCGTTGCGCCGCCCGGCGAACGAATTCGGCAAAGAGCGTTCTGCTGGGCTCGTCTACCTCGATCATTTCCTCCGGGTGCCATTGGACGCCGATGTAAAATGGATGGTTGGTACGCGCCTCAACGGCCTCGATAATGCCATCGCGCGTCTCTCCGCTAGGCACGAGATCGTGGGCCACCCGGCGCAATGCTTGGTGATGCATTGAGTTCGTTGGGACCATGCGGCTGCCAAGCAGTTGTGCAAGCATGCTCCCATCCTTGAAGTCCACCGGGTGCGTGGCCTCGTGGCGAGGGTGCGGCGGCGTTTGTCGGTGCTGCAACTTTTGCCCGTCGCGCGCCTCATACTCGTCGGGCACGTCCACCCACAGCGAGCCACCAAGGGCGACGTTCATTACCTGAACTCCACGGCAGATGGCAAGCGTTGGCACGTCTTTGCGCAGCGCCACGCGTGCGGCTTCCAACTCCAAGCGGTCGTACTCGGGCGGCGCTTTGTCCACGCTCGGGTGATCGCGTCCTCCGTACTCCGCCGGGTCCACATCTGCTCCGCCCGGCAAAAGCAGTCCATCAAATGAGTCGAGCGCCCGGTCGACATCTTCAGGCTCGACCACATTGTAGAGCAACACGGGCTCCGCACCCGCCTTCTCGACTGCGCGCTTGTACGCACTAAGGTACTTGGGATCTTTGACGCGGTGCGCGTCTGCGGTAATGGCGATCCGCGGCTTCATCGTAATGACCGATGTTCGCCGCGTCGGTTCGACAACCCTGAACCAGGAAGTCTTCCAAATAAAAAAGCGGTCGACGCTCGGTCGACTGCTCCGAAGCTTGGCCTTAAAGCTTGCGGATGACTGCTACCACTTTGCCCGCAATGGTTGCGTTGTCGACGATGATGGGATCCATAAATTTATTCGCTGGCTGAAGCCGAATGCGGCCATTCTCTTTATAGAAATGCTTTACTGTGGCTTCGTTATCATCATCAGTCTGAGCCACCACGATCTCGCCATTGTTCGCCACATTTTGCGGGGAAACGACGATGAGGTCGCCATCGACGATGTGAGCGTCCACCATGGAATCGCCCTTAACGCGCAAGATAAACGAATCCGACCGCTTTATAAAGCTTGACGGCAGCGTCATCTCTTCTTCAAAATTCTGTTCTGCGGTGATCGGTACGCCAGCAGCAATCCGGCCGATGATGGGCAGCGATACGACGTCGCGGGATGCTTCCGAACCGGACACCAGTGCGCGAGGCTTCGTGGGATCGCGCTTGATGAGGCCTTTTTTTTCAAGGGTGCGCAGGTGGCACTGAACGGTGGAACTTGAGGAAAGGCCGACGCGCTCGCCGATTTCTCGAACGGACGGCGGGTAGCCGTGCTCGCGCGTGAAGTCTTTAATGACCTCCAGAATAGCTTGTTGCCGAGGAGTCGTCTTGCGGTCCACTTGTGCCCTACCGCCTTCCAATTGAGTCGGCGAAACGGCGCGCAGAGACGCTACCGCTCACCGGTTGTGCTAACCCGTGCGCTTCCATATCTTAGCATAGCCTCGTCCCAAATGCAAACGCTTGTTCGAAAGTCCTTGACAGTCCACTTGTCGACCGCTAGAATCAAACCAATCAAACGTATGTTCGATTTGAAGCGCCCACCGGAGGTGGAAAGCCATGTATCGCCGTCACCGTAGGCCGGGTACCAGCCTGATTCCCCTGATCCAAGTGCTGTCCCTCGTCCTTGTGTTCGCCCTCCCGGTGGTCTGGGGAAGCAAAGTTTTCACGTCGACGCCTACGCGTTACGATAGAGTCGTGGTCCACTCGGGAGATACAGTTTGGGGTCTCGTCTCGCGTCGAACGGGCAGAGGCGACGACCTAGGTGAGGCCGTCTACCAAGTTTCCCAGATCAACCATCTCCAGCCCGAGTCGCGTCTCGAGCCTGGCAGCGTTCTGCTCCTTCCCAAGCGCTAATGGGGGTCGACTTTCTCGACCGGTTTACGGGCGGCTGCAAAGTCGCCCGCCTTTTTTGACGAATACTACGTTGTGAAGCAATCGCTCACAGCATGTATCCTGGGCGTGTTCTTGCTCGCCGCTATCTCCACGGTGGCTGCCGGCGATTCGCCACCGGTCTCCAATGGCTACGGACAACCCATCCCGAGCAAAGACCTGATCAAAGTTCTTGCTCAAATCCAAAAACTAGATCAAGGTTCGACGCTTGGACTTCACGTGTGGGCCGGATATTCAAGACCACAACCGCCCGATCCACCCCTCACACCGCTCGACGATATTGAAACTGCTATCATCTTCAAGCTCTCGCCAAGCGAACGCGACGCCATGTTGAGTTGGGCCGGTCACGGTGATCGTAGCAAGCTCCTTGCGCTTGGCGTTGCTAATGCTGACATCGGCCCCTGCGTCGATTCCATCGACAAAAGCGATTGCAACACGATTGCCTCTCACGGCGGCACGACGAGCGCTACGGCTCCGGCCGCGTTTCACAACCTGCCCTTTACAGTTCCGGCCGGAAATAATCAAGACGGCGGCATTTCCATCGAGCGCGGCTTCGCGATTGTCAAAAATGATGCCACATCGGAGACACACTGCTTGACGTTCAAGAATGTCGGAGTGAAAAAAGTCGACGCATTAACCTTCGTCTATAAACTGCACGCGCAAAACGGCGAGGTCGTGTTCGCCGGCTCGAATCTGCGTGCCGGAAATTTTGAAGCAGGCCAAGAGGTTGCGGGTCCGGCGGCGGCTCCGGACCTCGGCACTCTGCGCAGCGACGGCCCCGACAAGATGCTACTCGCCAACTGCTGGACGAAGTCCGCAACGGTCGCAACACCCGGGCTGCTGCGCGCCGCGTACATCACGATTGGGGTGGCGTCGGTGACGTACGATGACGGCACGCACTGGGCGCTCGGACAGTAACAGCTTACCTTGCCGCGCAGACACGAGCACAAGTCGCGAGTCGCAAATTCACGTCGCTTTGCTTTGCTGGACGATGCGGGCTATGCCTGCGGCATTGACCCGTCCCGCACGTGCTCGCGTTGGCAGGACGCCTTGGCTTCTTTCGTCCTCGCGGGGTTTGACTGGCCGAAAGTCCCGTGATACGCTAGACCTCGCTGTACGGCGGTACTGGCTCACTTTAAGAGCTCGACCGTCCGCGAATACGGAGGGAGTACGAACCGTGGCGCTTTCCAAGGAACACAAATCGTCGGTTATTGGCAGCTTCAAGCGCGGTGAAAAAGACACCGGCTCTGCCGAGGTGCAGATCGCACTCTTGACGGAGTCAATCAACGATCTCACCAATCATTTGCAGACCCACAAAAAAGATCACGCGAGCCGTCGTGGTTTGCTCATCAAGGTCGGCAAGCGGCGCCGGCTGCTAAAGTATCTTGAGAGCGCAGACCTTGAGCGCTATCGCGCGATCGTCGATAAGCTCGGTCTGCGTCACTAAATCACAGTCCTAAGCGGCGACATTAGTCCGGCCCGGTCCAGGGATGCGCACCTGGGCACCAGAAGTGCATGCCGTTGCATAAGATGTTATTGGTGACGGACCGGCGGGTCCGTTGAAACTAGGAGGATCCTTTGCCTGAGTCCGTCAGCATGGAGCTGGGCGGCCGGCAACTCACGCTCGAAACAGGTGAGATTGCCCGCCAGGCCGGCGGCTCCGTATTTGTACGGTACGGCGACACGTGTGTGCTCGTCGCCGTTACCGCAAGCCCCAATCCCCGCGAGGGTATCGATTTTTTCCCACTCACGGTCGACTATGAAGAGCGCATGTACGCGGCCGGGAAAATCCCCGGCGGCTTCATCAAGCGCGAAGGACGACCGTCAGAAAAAGCGACGTTAACCGCGCGTATTATCGACCGCCCCTTCCGCCCGCTCTTCCCCGATGGTTTCCGCCACGACATCCATATCGTGGCTACAATTCTCTCCGTTGATCCCGAAGTCGATCCAGACGTCGTGGCGCTCGTCGGAGCTGGCGCAGCGGTCGCAGTTTCCGACATCCCATTCGAGCATAACGTTGCCGGCGTCCGCGTCGGTATCGTTGACGGCGAATTTGTCGTCAACCCGACCAAGACACAGCTTGAATCGAGCACGCTCGACATGATCATGGCCGGCACAAGCGATGCCGTGATGATGGTCGAGGGCGGCGCTAAAGAAATCTCCGAAGACCAGTTCTTGCAGGCGGTCGACTTCGGCCACAAACAAATTCAGCGAGTCATCGGCGAAATCGAATCGCTCGCGGCAAAAACGGGCAAGCCCAAACGCGAGTTTCCCCTGTTCCTTCCTTCGGCTGCGATGCAAGCGTTCGTCGATGACGCATTCGGCGCCGACATTGCGCGCGCGATGCGCGTCACCCGTAAGCTGGAGCGCAACGCCGCGTTCGATGTTATCACACGCGAAGAGGCGCTCAAGCGAGTCGCAGGCCACAGGCTCGAAGCCGAGGTCCGGCCTTTGCTCGAAGACTCGCGCAATAAGGACTTCGACAAGTGCGTCAAGACCCGCCAGGAAGAAGAGCTGCGCACGATGGTGGTGGTCGAGGGTATGCGCCCGGATGGCCGGAGCCTCGACGAAATTCGCCCGATCACAAGCAGGACCACGGTTGTGCCACGCACCCATGGTTCGGCGCTTTTCACACGAGGTGAAACGCAGATCTTCACAGCGGCAACGCTTGGCTCACTCTCTGATGAGCAACGCATCGATGGCTTAGGCCCGCAAACGTTTAAGCGGTTCATGCACCATTACAACTTCCCGCCGTTCTCGGTTGGTGAAACAAGGCCCATGCGGGGACCCGGCCGTCGCGAAATTGGCCATGGCCATCTCGCGGAGCGAGCGCTCGCACCGATGCTTCCAGCGCCGGATGAGTTCCCGTACACGCTGCGTTTGGTTTCTGAAACCTTCGAGAGCAACGGATCATCCTCGATGGGTTCCGTCTGCGCATCGACGATGGCGCTGATGGATGCAGGTGTACCGCTGCGCAAGCATGTCGGCGGCGTCGCGATGGGACTCATCCTCAAAGATGGACGCCCCGGCATCCTCTCAGACATTCAAGGGTTGGAAGACGCGCTGGGCGAGATGGATTTCAAGGTGGCAGGCACGATGGACGGCATCACCGCGGTGCAGATGGACATCAAGGTCCGCGGCATCACGCTTGACGTCATGCGTCAGGCCATGGAGCAAGCGCGCACGGGCCGGCTCTTCATTATCAATAAGCTCAAGGAGACGATTGCCGGGCCGCGGCGCGGGTTGTCGAAGTTTGCACCGCGCATGTTTGTGCTCGAGATTCATCCCGACAAGATCAAAGACATCATCGGGCCAGGCGGCAAGGTCATCAACAAAATCGTGGCCGAAACGGGCGCGAAGGTCGACATCGAAAACGACGGCCGCGTCTTCATCTCCTCACCCGACGCCGAGTCAGGCGAAAAGGCAAAGCGTATGGTGGAGGATATTGCGCGCGACGTCGAGGTTGGCGAAGTCTACACGGGCGTGGTGAAGCGTATCATGAACTTCGGAGCGTTCGTGCAGATTCTGCCGGGCAAAGAAGGGCTCGTGCACATCTCGCAGCTCGCGCCGCATCGTGTTGCACGCGTCGAGGATGAGGTCAAGATCGGTGATGAGGTGATCGTGCGCGTGTCGGAGATCGACAGTCAGGGGCGCATTAACCTCACCCGTAAGGGGCTCATGCCCGAGGAAGCCAAAACCTAGACCTCTGTAGCAACGGACCTAAAGGTCCGTTGCTACATTACCCATTAGATCCCGGTTGGCGGCAAAAGTCCCGCAGCGCGCTGCAGGGCGACGAGCGAAACTCGCAGATCTGACAGCGCGCTTATATATTGATTCTGGGCCTGCGTGTTTGAGAGTAGCGCATCGGAGAGCTCAAGCGACGTCCCGACCCCGGATTTGTACCGGATCTGATTTACGCGTAGACTCTCGCCTGCTGACTCCGTTGCTTCAAGTGCTGCTCCGACTTGCGCTTGTGCCGCGGTGTAGTTAAAGTAGGCTTCTCGCACTTCCAGATCAACGCTATTGTTGATCGCCTTGAGGTTGATCTTGGCCTTGTCGACTTGCGCTAAAGCTTGCAAAACTTTTCCTCGGGTGAGCCCGCCACTGAAGAGCTGCCACGTGACGGCCAGCGTCTCAGAGAGTTGCGGCTGCGGCACGTTCACGAAATTGGGCTTCGACGATGCTTCCTGTACTTGGATGTCGACGTTTGGGAGATATGCTGCGCGTGCACCCCGCACCGCGTGATCCGCAATAATCACCGCGTCGTTCGCCGCAGCTAACTCGGGTCTGGCCCGCGCTGAATCAAGCAGTGAATCGAGGGTGAACGCTGGCGCTTGTGACTGAAGACTCTCGCTCGGGCTGATAATCGAACCGAGGTTAATATTGAGGACGTTTGCGAGCCGCGCGTTCGCTAGCGAGGTATTGTTGTGCGCTTTTATCGCGTTCACTTGCGCATCGGCCAAGGTAACGTCGGACCGCAACACGTCGACCTTTGCCGCGGTACCAGCCTTAAAGAGCTCACTGGCTGTTTTGAGGTCTTGTGCCGCGACTGCAGCTGCCTGATCTGCGACGTGCGCCGATTGCTGCGCTTCAATCAGTGCAAAGTACGAGCGTGTTGTGTCCGCAATGACAGTGGCGCGAAGACCGGCGAGCTGGCTTTGTGTTGCAGCGAGGTTGGCAGCGGCCTGGCCGATCGCGGCTTCGGCGGCGCCGCCCGTGTAGAGGGCATACTGCAGCGTCGCGTTGACGTTGTTCAGGTCTTTGGCCGACACGACGACTCGCTGAAGCTTGGGGGGCCCAGTGGGTGAGGGCGCGGGAAACACGAACGCTCCCTCGTTTTGTGTGTGAAAGTACGAGTATCCGGCGCTCACCTTGGGCAAAAACGCCGAGCGCGCTTGGACGACCTGCGCCTCGGCTGCCCTCTCATCTGCCACCGCCGACTGGTACGTGAGGTTGTTCGAAAGTGCAAGCTGCACGGCGTCGTGTAACGATAGCGTCACCTGCGGTGCGGTCGACACCGGTTGCGCGGCGGCAGTGGCTGGGGCAGCGATGCTCCCAGAGATGGCGAGAGCGCACAGAACGGAAGCGGCAATTTTTGCGTGCACGGCGGATTACCTCAAGCGTGGAAATAGTTTAGTACCATATTGTTAAGAGCTTTACTAATTATCCTGCAGAGTGAAGCGCCTGCCGATGGTGTCGCACAGTCAGGAGCAGCTGGCGAGGCTTTTACGGCCGTCCCTAAGAACGAGCGAAACTCCGATGTACGCGAATCTTCGAGAGTTCGTCGCTGATCTACGCACCCGCGGTGAGCTGAGTCAGATCGACGCCCCGGTTGATCCCAAGCTCGAAATTACTGAGATCGCCGATCGCTGCGTGAAGCACGCGTCGGGCGGACCTGCACTTTTCTTCACCAACGTGAAGGGTTCGAAGTTTCCGCTGCTCATCAACGCCGTCGCCACCGAAGGACGCATGGCTCTCGCCCTTGGGGTCGAGCGGCTCGACGAACTTGGCGATCGAGTGCGCAATCTGCTTAAGCTAGCGCAACCGCCCACCAGTTTATCAGATAAGCTTGGCGCGCTGCTGCGACTCGGTGAGCTTGCAAGTCTCGCGCCGCGTATCGTTCGATCCGCGCCGTGTCAGGAAGTCGTCGTCGAGGGCGACCATGTTGACGTCCGCGAACTGCCCATTCTCACGACGTGGCCTGGAGACGGGGGCCCGTACATAACGCTGCCCCTAGTTTTCACGAAAGACCCGGTTACGGGTTCGCACAATGTCGGCATGTATCGCATGCAAGTGTACGACGGACGCACAACGGGCATGCACTGGCAGCGCCACAAACATGGACGCGAGCATCAAGACGCGTCAGGTGCAAACGCACGAATGCCGGTAGCCGTCGCCATCGGCGCCGATCCCGCGACTGTGTATGCGGCAAGCGCGCCACTACCGGGCGGCATCGACGAAATGCTGCTTGCAGGTTTCATACGCGGTAGAAGCGTTCCAATGGCGGCGTGCAGGACGATCGATCTCACGGTACCCGCAGAAGCAGAGTTCGTGCTTGAAGGTTACGTCGACAATGCCGAGTTGCGACGCGAAGGTCCCTTTGGCGATCACACCGGCGTCTATTCGCTTGCCGACGACTATCCAGTTTTTCACATCACATGTCTAACGCGGCGCCGTGACCCCATCTATTGGACCACTGTCGTCGGACGCCCGCCTATGGAGGATTACTGGCTGGGAAAAGCAACGGAGCGACTCTTCCTTCCGTTACTCCAACAGATGATGCCTGAGGTCGTCGATTACAACTTCCCCGCCGAAGGTATTTTCCAGAACCTTGTCGTGGTCGCAATACGCAAACGCTACCCGGGCCACGCGAAGAAGGTTATGTACGGGCTGTGGGGTCTAGGCCATATGATGATGCTGACGCGCAATATTCTCGTCGTGGACGCGGATATCGACGTGCACAATCTCAGCGAGGTCGCGTGGACGGCGCTGAACAACGTCGACGCTGGTAGAGACCTCGTGCTTGCGCCTGGGCCGGTTGATGCACTCGACCACGCGGCTCCTCTGCCCGCATTCGGCACAAAACTTGGCATCGATGCCACCCGTAAATCCGCTGAAGAAGGCTACCGGCGTGAATGGCCAGGCCCGATAGTCATGAGCGACGAGGTCAAGCAGGCGGTCGTGCAGCGCTGGCAAGAATTTGGTCTCGACCCGCAGTTGCTCAGGCCATGATGACGACGTTTCGCCGCCTCCTCGAAGAAATCAAAATTGAGCACACGCTCTTCGCACTGCCGTTTGCATACGTCGGGGCCGTGCTGGCTGCTCGCGGCGTGCCTTCCTTTCATGTTCTTCTTTGGATCACGCTTGCCGTGCTCGGCGCACGCACGGCAGCCATGGCCGCGAACCGACTCCTCGATGCGCGCCAGGATGCACGCAACCCGCGAACGGCGCAGCGCTTTGTCGCATCCGGACGGTTGCCGGCGTCAACCATGGTGTGGTGCATCGTCGCCGGCCTGGTCGTGCTGACCGTGTCGGCATGGCAGCTCAACCCTTTGTGTCTTGCGCTGCTGCCTATCGGCGGCGTGGCGGTGCTGCTCTATCCGCTCGTGAAGCGCTGGACGTGGGCCGTGCATTTTGTGCTCGGTGCGGTGGACGGCTTGGCACCGCTCGGCGCATGGATCGCCGTTACCGGACGGTTTGAAGCCCCTGCGTTCGTGCTCTTTGCGGCAGTGACGCTGTGGGTTGCCGGATTTGATATTCTTTATGCGCTTATGGATCGAGAGTTTGACGTCCGTGAGGGCATACGCTCAATCCCGGCGCGCTTTGGTCCGGGAGCAAGCCGCGCACTCCCCGCATTGCTGCACACGCTCGTTGTGGCTGCGCTTGCGCTGCTCGGCATCATAGCGGGCGTTCATCCGCTTTACTGGCTAGGGGTGCTCTTCGCCGGGGTGCTCCTCATCTACGAACGGCGTCTCATCGCGCGACAGGACAATCTACCAGCGCTCAACGTAGCAGTCTTCAACGCCAATATGATTTTCTCGATAGCTTTTTCTCTCTCAACCTTCGCGTCGGTCCTCACGGCCTAAGGATTACTAATGTCATCATTTCAAATCGTCGCTCGAACCTTGTCGGTCTTGTTCGTCCTTGGAGTTGCACTCGTGGTACCTCGGGCAGCAGGAGCGGCTCAAGATGAATTTCCACCGTATGCGAAGCAGGCGCAGATAGCCGTCGTCGCGCCGCTGTCCGGGCCCGACCGGCAACTCGGTTGGGATCTCTCTGCGGGCGTCCAGGCCGCCATCGATGACGCGAACCACGCTCGCGGCCTCACGGATTTCGCGTGGGCGCTAACCAGCTTCGACGATCAGGGTGATCCGGGAATTGCAGAACAGCAGGCGCAGTTTGTTTTGGTCGATCCGAAAAACGTCCTCGTAATCGGCCACATCGGCGGTCAAGAGACCTTCCTCGCGTTGCACGTGTATCACGAGGCCGGCCTCCCCGTCATTATCCCAACCTCGTCACTTTCCGCGCTGACGCAGCAGGGTTACAAAGACGTCTTCCGGTTATGTGCGCCCGACACGCTGGAAGGCGCCCTCGCCGCACGTTATGCGGAGCGCAATCTCAAACCAACGAAAGTTGCCGTCGTCTGGGAACAGAACGACTACGGCAACAATACAGCAACAACATTTATCAACTACGCGTCAAGCGGCAAGGGCTTCAAGTCCAGCGACTTCTCGATTGACGTCGACCTCAAAAACCTCAAGGATCAGGTCGCGAAGGTGGTCGACTATCAACCGGATCTCATGTACGTCACAGGCCGGGGCGATCTCATGGCAAAAGTCATTGTAGCGCTTCGCAAAGCGGGAGTGAATGCGCCGGTGCTTGGGACGAGTACGCTGTACAGCGATGCGCTGCTTAAAGACAAGGATTTTAAAAATGTCGCGGACGGAATCACGGTTGGAACCTGCGTGCCGCCGGTTCAGTTTATGCCGGATGCGCAGCAGTTCCAGCAGCGTTTTCAGTCGCAGCACGGGCGGCTCTCAACATATGCCCTCTACGGTTACGTTGCCGCGCAGATCGCAATTGATGCGGCTGTCCAGGGCCGCAGCGTGGACAAGATACCGCTCACTCGCCAGATTTCAAATGGAATATTCCCGACGGTCATCGGCCAGATATCGTTCCGGCCCAATGGCGATCCGTCTTCGCCGAATCTCTATTTCTATCGAGTCGAGTCAGGCAGTTTCAAATACCTCGGATCGGCGTTACCCAATCCGGCAGTCTTGCGTTAGCCCTTCTTGGCGACGACCTTCTTGAGGCCAGGCGCGCTTCCGGCGTGGAACCCGACGGTCTGCAGTGACGCAGCGGTGAGCAGCGCCTTGATTTCGTCTTCCTTATAATACTGGCGGCAGCGTGCGAACTGACGCATCTTCCCGTTCGTCGGTACGATATAGGAACGAATAACTTCAGACTTTGCGTCGCCGTCATAGAGTCGTTCGTCGAGCTGCAAGTGTCCGCCGTCGACGAAAAGCGATGCATCAGCTGCAACAAAGCGCCACGTGCGCACGTCGCTAGGCTTGACTGAGGCCTCGTCGAGAAACTCAGCGACGAACATACCGCTCGGCACAAGCGCACGGCCGACGCGCGTCACGAGATCTTTGGCGCCGGCAGGGCTGAAATCGGAGAGCCCAGCGCAAGTGAGATAGGCCGCATCGTATGCGTCTTCAAAGGAGATGCTCAATGCGTCCACTTGCCGGTAATCGACGGCGAGTCCCAGGTTCCGTGAGGTCTCGCGCGCGAGATTAACCGGACCTGGGCCGTTGTCGATGCCCGTCATCTTGCAGCCGCGCAAGGCGAGGGCAATCGCGTGGCGTCCATTGCCGGAGCATACGTCGAGGACGCGCATCTTGGGGCTGATGTTCAACAAGCCAATGAGCTCGTCGACTTCCTCGCCCGTCTCTTTCATGCCGTACAGCTCTTGATAGTTTGCGCGGCGCACAAAGCGCGCCGAGAATTCATCTTCAGCCCACGGGTACGTTGTGACGTCGACCCACGGTTTTGGCCGGTCTTTGCGGCCGGTCGCTGCTTGCACAAGCTCTTCAAGCGCGGTGGAGCCGTTGACTGAGACTGCCGCTGTCTGCGGTTGCGCAGCGGATGACGCGGATTGGGGTGCGGCGGATGGTGCGGGTTGCGTCGCAGCGGCGACAGGTGTTACGGGCGCCGCTGATGCCCCGTTCGTCACGGTCGATTGCGCAGCGCCATCTGCAGCGCTCGTTTGAGAAGTGCTGGAATTGCCCTCGGCGGCCATGGTATGCGTTCCCTTCGTGTGAAAAAGACTGAGGAGCCGCCCCGCGACATGAGCCGGGTGGCTTTATATTTCTCATCGGCCTCGTGCCGACGCTTATTGAGGCGCTGGTGCTCTAGAGCTCGGGCGTCATATTTGATCGGACGACGACCAGTAACGCGGCTCACACTTGACGACCCGAAGGTCCAGCGTATCGTGCTCCCGTGCGTTACCCCAAAAATCCGGCGAGCGCGTAGCCGGCGCTGGCGCCAACCAGCGTCATGATGCCGTTGACCCCGTCATTGTCAAGCCAAGACTGGCCACGGACAAGGGTGCATTGAGCCCCGCATGCGGCATGGACGCGCGCCTCGACCGTATGTGCGCACCGAGAGCACTGCCACATTCCCTGGATCGTCGCGCCCAAGAGCGAGTCGAAGATGCTGCCGATCAATCCCGCGATCGCGCAAATGACGATCCACCAAGGGAGTGCAAGAATATCTGGCCGCGCGAGGCCTGCGAGCCCAACGATGGCTCCTCCCAACGGCGCTGCTATCGTACCCAGGAACGTCACACCGCCGGATGTTCCCGCATCGACTGGCTTCATATTTGTAATGAGCCGCGCGGGTCCGCTCGCCAGCGCTCCGATCTCAGTTGACCACGTATCTCCCGATGCTGCCGCGATCGCACATACAGCGGCGATCAAAAACCGAGAAGCATGCGGCAAACCGTAAAGTGCAGTCACGCCGCCCACGATTGCACACGCCGTCGCCACGCCACCATTTGCGACGACCTGCGCCGCATCGCGCTGCGCGCCTTTGGGCGCCAGGACGCGCGCCTGGTCTGCGGTCGCAGTATGCGCGCGACTGAGCGTACTGCCGGTTATAAAAAAGATGATGACGGCCGCGGCCACAAGCGGACCGCCGAACGAGAACGTCAGCGCACCCACGATGACCGCCGCTATCGAGCCGCTAAGCGTGAGCGCTCGAGTTCGATATCCGACCCACGCAATCGCCGCCGCGATGATCCCACCCACCGCGAAACGCTGCGCGAACGCTACGACTGTTGCGTCGTGTAATAACGACATAGTGCATCAATGAACGCCGGTATTGTCGCGGCTTCAGGCACGATCTCAACGTGCAATCCGCGCTCACGCGCTTCAAAGAGCGTTATCGGGCCAATGCACGCCAGAAGTTTGCCGCGGAGCTTCTCGCCGGCTGCATCTCCGCCCAGACCGCGTACCAGTGCGCGCACTGCACTCGGTGAGGCGAGCGTGACAACGTCGGTTTTGCTGACATGAGCTTCGAGGTCCGCCGGTGGAGCTTCAACCGTGGTGTACGCGTCAACTTTGTCAACGCGGTGTCCGGCGTTGCGCAGTTTTGCGTGGAGTACCGGACTTGCGTCATGCGCCGTAATGAGCAGAACAGACTGCGGCGTCTTCGCTTGCCGGTTGATCGCATCGGCGAGCCCGCTGCCCGAATAATGCGTCGGCATGAGATCCGCATGCACGCCGAGCCTGTTGAGCAAAGCGTCATCCGTCGCAGGTCCCACGACGGCGATGCGAAGATCTTTCCTTAGGGGTCGTCGCAAGCGCTGCGCAAATGCGTCGACGCCAGCTACGCTTGTGAAGGCAAGCCAATCGTAGGCGTCGGCGTTGTCGACCGCCTCTTGTAAGGTGCACTCGTCTGGCGGCGGCCCGATGCGGATCAGCGGGATTGAGGTGACGTGCGCACCACGCTCCTCCAATAATCGCACGAAATCAGCACTCTGATCTGGTGCGCGGGTGACAAGCACCCGGATGCCGCCCAGAGGACTAAGCGTGTTTTCCAGGGCCGAGCAGCGGGGCAGTTTGCGCGTCGAGTTGGCGTTGCAGTCGGTCGCTGAATGCGTCGAGATCGAGGACCGTGTCTGCTATCTGCTCCTCACCAAGCACTTCACCTTCGCCTGCCGTCTCGCGCAGCTTCGTGAGCGGAGCGTGCAGTAATTTGTTGATGATGCTAACGCTCGCGACCATAACCAACTCTCGCTGGCGACCGTCAAGCTCCGGCATGCGGGCAAAGAGCCGCTGGATCTCGGCGGAGCGTATTTCCTCGGCCTTTCGCCGCAAGTTTGCGATGAGCGGAGCGACGCCGCGCGTACGGTACCATTGTAAGTATGCTTCCACTTGCGCTGCGATGATCGACTCGACTTTGGGAATCTCGGCCCGACGGCTTTGGAGCGCCTGATCGACAACATCGCGCAGGTCCTCGAGCGTGTAGATGACGGCGCCTTCAACAGAGCCGGCGGCCGGATCGATGTCGCGCGGCACGCCGATGTCAACGGCAAGGATGTGCGCATCCCCGCGTCCTGCTAACGCTGAGCGCAGGACCTTTTCTGTAATGAGAAACGCTCCCGAACCGACTGCAGTGATAACGAGATCGCTCTGTACGAGTTCTTCCGGCAGGCTGTCGAGGCCCACGCCACGGCCGCCGACCTGCCTGGCAAGTGTTTGCGCGCGACGTAACGTGCGGTTGACAATCGTCACGGATGCGGCGCCACGCGCCCACAGATGCTTTGCGGCCGTAGCGCCCATCTTACCTGCGCCAACGACGATGCATCGTGCTTCCTGCAAATTGCAATGGCGTTGCGCGAGTTCGACGGCTGCAGCGCCGAGCGACACGACATCATGGCTGATCGCGGTTTGCGTTCGAGCAAGCTTGCCGGTCTGGAGTGCCGTGCGGAAGAGGCGGCCGAGATGCGGCCCAATCGACCCCGCGGACTCTGCGATGCGCAACGCTTCCTTGACTTGACTGACGATCTGGGGCTCGCCAACGAGCATCGAGTCCAAGCCACTTGCCACTCGGTACAACTGCTCGACGGCCTCCGCACCAAGCATCGTGTAGAGATACTTGTCGAAATCCTCAACCCGCATGTTGCGGTATGTGGTCAGAAATTCTTTGAGTTGTGCGACGCCGAGTTCGTACGCATCGACGTCAGCGTAGATCTCAAGGCGGTTGCACGTCGAGACGATGACCGCTTCGCGGACCGCACTGTAATCGCTGAGCGCCCGAAGTGCTTCGGAAATTCGATGGGCTGGGACCGTATGACGATCCCGAATCTCAAGCGGGGCGGTTCTGTGGCTCAGCCCCAATACGACAACCGGCATGGTTCGAGCGGGCTTACCTAATCGGCTTGCTCATCCCTCGTCCCGTGGTACGACGTATGTAGCGGGCGACCTCGCCTTCATCCTGACAGTAATACCTTAAGAAAACGAATCGCGTGGGTTCGTGCACCTCAGTCGATGTGTCCAGCGCAAGCCCGTCAAGCTGAGCGCTGCGGGTTCGATCCCCGTCACCTCCAACCCGCCGTAGGCGGGCGGGCAGCGGCCCCGGGCTTGACGCTGCTCGCCGTTGCATATGCCGATAAGATGCGCTATAATTTTTGAGACGGGCTTGCGCTGGAACCAGAAATTATCTGGTTTCTTTTTTTTGCCTTCAGCAACTGCGAGATCCTTGCAATGCCGGGATGGTATTTTTACTTGCTATACTTTCTTTTGAGGTACGAAACCCAGATAGTTTGGTTCATCGTGATCGTCGCATTGGTCGTGTGCGCGATGTTGATTCGATTGTGGATGGTCAAGAGGATCCGAAAAACCTATTGATCTAGGGACAAGTCGCAAACATGCCAGGTTACGCCAGATGATGCGTGAGAATCGATAGCTCCGAAGCGAGGTCGATAGTACGGACCGCGACTTCAGGCGCGAGCGCGAGATTTGTCGGCGCAAAGTTGAGTATCGCACCGACGCCTGACGAGACGAGTCGTTCCGCCACCGCTTGAGCAGCGGATGCGGGAACCGCGATGATCGCGATCGCGCAACTGAGCCCCGGTAGAACGATCTCGAGGTCATTTGTGTCGCTGATGGTGACGCCGTGCCATGTCGTACCGATGAGACTTGGATCCTCTTCAAAGATCGCGGCGATGTGAAATTTTTCTTCGCGAAACTCCAAGAACGTTGCCAGCGCGTGTCCGAGATTTCCGAATCCGACGATCGCGATGCGCCAATCGCGATCCAGTCCAAGCACGCGAGCAAGCTTCTTCACGAGCACAACCAGATCGTAGCCGTGACCTCGCCGGCCAAAGCTGCCCAAATACGATAAGTCCTTGCGAATCTGAGTCGGTGACATGCCGCGGCCGATTCGCGAAGCGAGCTCGTGCGAGGTCAGGACTCTGTCGCCTGCTCGCAATGCATCTTCACAGCCGCGGTGGTAGAGGAACAGGCGCGGAATGCTGATGACAAGTCCGCGTTCGGCAGATTTATCGAGCTTGCCGTTATGGCCGGCTTTTGGCATTTTCCTTTTGCGCGGCGAGCTTTTCATATCATCGCCGTGCCACAGTGGGCAACGTGGCCAGCGCCTCTTTCGCAGCGGTGACAGTGTCGTCGATATCAGCGCTGCTGTGCGCGAGTGAAAGAAATCCGACTTCGAATGCCGATGGCGCCAGATACACACCGCGATCCAGCATTGCATGAAAGAATGCCGCATATGCGTTGACATCTGAGCGTTGCGCTGTCGCAACATCCCGAACGCGATGCTCGTTGAAGAACAATCCAAAGATCGAGCCGATTCTGTTGAACTGCACGTGAACGGAGTGCTCGCCGATCGCTGCACGCAGACCTGTCTCGAATGTGGCACCGGCCAGTTCGAGCCGCTCATAGGCGTCGGTAGAAGAAAGCTCACGCAACTGCGCGGCTCCAGCCGCCATCGCAATCGGGTTGCCCGACAACGTGCCGGCTTGATACACATCGCCCAACGGCGCAAGCCGGCGCATAATTTCCGCGCGTCCGCCAAAAGCGCCGACCGGCAGCCCCGCACCGATGATCTTACCGAGACACGTCAGGTCGGGTGTGATGCCATACAGTGATTGCGCACCACCGCGCGCGACGCGGAAGCCCGTGATGACCTCGTCGAAAATAACGAGCGCGCCGTGACGATGCGCTACGTCGACGATTGCTGCAAGAAAACCGGGTTCCGGCAACACGAGACCCATGTTCCCTGCGACGGGCTCAGCGATGACACACGCGATGTCGCTACCGTGATCTTTGAACGCATCACGGAGCGCCTCCGCGTCATTGTAAGGGAGCACCATCGTCAAGGCTGCGAGATCCTTTGGTATTCCGGCGGAGCTGGGAACGCCAAAGGTCAGCGCACCGGACCCCGCCTTCACGAGCAGCGAATCTGCGTGGCCATGATAGCAGCCGTCAAATTTGATAATGCGCTCTCGCTGCGTGTAACCGCGCGCAAGACGCAGCGCGCTCATGCACGCCTCTGTGCCGGAGCTGACAAAACGCAGCATTTCGAGCGAGGGCATCGCGGCACGGATCAATTCCGCTAGCTCGATCTCATAGGGATTGGGAGCCCCAAACGAGGTGCCACTTGCAGCTGCGTGTTCGATCGCGTCGACGATGCGCGGATTGGCATGTCCGAGGATGAGCGGACCCCAGGATGCGACATAGTCGATGTACTCGTGGCCATCGGCGTCATACACATGCGACCCTTCGCCGCGCACCAAAAACCGTGGCGTGCCACCGACACCTTTAAACGCCCGCACCGGCGAATTGACGCCGCCCGGGAAGAGGTGCGAAGCTGTCTCAAAGAGGCGGCGCGAACGCGTCTCGCTCATGCCGGTTGGATGCCCGCGAGATCATCAGCGGTGTTGACATTGACGAACTTGACCGCTTCAGACGCTGAGATGTCGTAATATGTCACGCGCAGCCCTTCGAGCGCTTGCGTTACTTTCTTGCGCCCTTGTGCAAGCGTGCGCAGCGCGCTCGCGTATAATGCAGCCGTGTCGTAGAGCGCCGCAAGCGGTTCGACATCCCCGTTTGGGTGGCGCGGAAGGATTACATCGGGCGCGGCCGAGCTTTGCACCTCGAGCCGGTAACGCTCTTCGAGCGCGTCGACAACGCTTGCATCCACATTCGGCAGATCAGCTGCCGCAGCAAACAGCAAGGGTGTGCGTACCTGCGCCGCCGCGCTTACCAAACCGCCGAGAGGACCAACGTCGCCGTGCGTGTCTTCCACCGTAGGCGCCGGTATGTGCAGTGCAACCGAAGCCGGTAGCGGCTCGCGCACACTCACGATACATGGCCGGCCGCTGCTCGCGAGTCGGCGGTATACTCTGACGATCATCGGCTCATCACCAATAGCACGGGTCAGTTTACCTGGCAGCCGGGTCGCCTTGCCGCCGGCCAAGAGAACGATCGTCACCGTAGGTTCGGCCTTCATAGCGAGCAGCGGTCGGAGTTAACGGTTCTTGGTTGATTGTCGCTGCGCGAAATCGCGCGCAAAATAGGTAACGATCGCGTCCGCGCCGGCGCGCTTGAAAGCGATGAGCATCTCATCAACGACGCGCGCCTCGCCGAGCCAACCGTTGCGTGCCGCAGCTTTGACCATCGAATATTCTCCGCTCACGCTGTACACAGCCACCGGCACGTTGACAGCATCGCGCACGCGCGTCACGATATCGAGGTACGGCAGGCCAGGCTTGATCATCACCATGTCGGCGCCTTCCTCCACGTCGAACAGTGCCTCTTTGATCGCCTCGCGGGCGTTCGGCGGGTCCATTTGATGGCTTCGTCTGTCGCCGAATGCCGGCGCCGAGTCCACAGCATCCCGAAACGGGCCATAAAACGCTGACGCGTACTTCACAGCATACGAAAGGATGGCAACGTCTGTGTGCCCCTCCGCGTCGAGCGCGTGCCGAATTGCGGCAACACGTCCATCCATCATGTCCGAGGGTGCAACAATATCGACACCGCAGCGTGCATACGAGAGCGCACCGCGCGCCAGGAGCTCGAGCGTGCGATCGTTGTCGACTATGCCTGCGTGCGTCAGGATGCCGCAGTGGCCGTGGGAGGTGTACTCGCACGCGCACAAATCGGCGATAACGAGCAGCTCGGGGGCGGCTTTCTTGATTGCGGTGATAGCTTGCTGAACCACGCCGTCGGGATCGGCAAGTGACGATGCATGTTCATCCTTATACGGAGGCAGTCCGAACAGCAAAACTGCCGGGATGCCGAGCGAGACTGCTGCTTTGGCATCATCAGCGACTCGGTCGACCGATTGGTGATACACGCCTGGCATCGACTCGATCTCTGTGCGGACACGCGAGCCTGGCACGACAAAGAGCGGCTCAATGAGATCGTCTACGCTGACGCGACATTCCGCTACCAGCCGGCGCATCGTTTCGGTCAGGCGCAGCCGGCGCGGGCGTTTGGTGGGAAATGGCACATCGATCGCGGCTTCGTGCGAGGGCACGGCCGGTCTCACCGATTTGAATGGCTTCATCGCGTTTCCACGCCTCGCTGCCGGGTTTCGGCGACGATCTCGCGGCCCCCGGCCGCAAGCATTTCGGATGCGATCGCTTCGACGGCTGCGATGGCTTCCGCTGCGCCCGGGTACGAGCCTTGCGCACTACGTCGCACGGACCTTGTGCCGTCCGTCGCCGCAACCACAGCCCACAGCCGCCACGTGGCGCCCTCGACCTGCACGTGCGCGCCGACCGGCGCGACGCATCCACCGCCGATTCGCGCAAGAAACGCGCGCTCGAGACGCGTCGCAAATGCGCTGGGCTCGTGATTGAGCGCAGCTATAAGAGCACGGGTACCTTCATCTGCAGCACGGCATTGCACAAAAAGCGCTCCTTGCCCGACGGCAGGCACCATGATGTCGAAGTCGAGCGGACTCCCACCACCGACAGATGACAAGATGCCGAGACGCACAAGGCCCGCAAGAGCGAGGATCGCAGCATCGTACTCACCGCGGCGCACCTTCTCGACCCGCGAATCGACGTTGCCGCGCAGCGGCGCAATGCTCACGTCACTTCTCTTCATATGTACCTGTGCTGCGCGCCGTAACGAACTCGTGCCCACGACCGCGCTTTTTGGCAATGCCGCAAGACTGCGATAAACGTTGTCTTTCGACACGAGCACATCGCGCGCGTCTTCACGTTCTGGCACGACGCCGGCATCAAGCTCGCTTGGCAACGCGGTGGGCAAGTCTTTTGCTGAATGCACTGCGATATCGGCGCGTTCATCCAGCAGCGCGTTCATCAACTCTTTGACAAAAACGCCGTCTCCCCCGATGGCAACCAGACTGCGATCGATCTGTGCATCGCCTTTGGTCGTGATGGGAACGATCTCAACGTCGACGGAGCCATTCTTTTGCAGCAGATCCACCACAAGCTTCGTCTGCGCCATGGCAAGTGCACTGCGGCGAGTTGCGACTCGCAGCATGCGACGCTGCGCGCGCGGTGCAGCTCTCTCCATGGAGGGTAACTTATGCGAATAGTTGCAAGTTCATTCACGTGCAACGCACGGTCGGCAAAACCGCATCAATTACGTGGCTGCTTCGATTCGCTGTTTTTGCTTTTTTAGCGTGGCTCTATTTTGTGCGTCTTGGTGCGGGATCGCTGTGGGATAACAGCGAGTCTACCTATGGCGAGATTGTTAAAGAACTGTTTCGCACCGGCGATTGGCTGACACTTCACCTCAATTATCGTCCGTGGTACATTCATCCGCCGTTGTGGTTTTGGACGACGGCTGGTTCCGTTGCCCTGTTCGGTCTCAATGAGTTCGCACTGCGTCTGCCGTCGGCGATCTTCGGAATCTTAACCGCCGTTGCTGTCTATGCCGCTGGCCGTCGTTACTATGGCGAGGTTGCGGGCATTCTCAGTGCGCTGGCTCTTGGGACGAGCCTCGAGGTCATTGTGATTTGCCGCCTCACCATCATGGATAGCATGTTGTTATACTTCATCACGCTTGCGACGTTTTGGATCTACTTTGCAATCCGAGATGGCGATCGCAAAGCATTTTGGATTGCAATCGTCACAGCGGCGCTGGGTACGCTGACCAAAGGCCCAGTTGCGGTCGCACTCCCAGTACTCGTCCTTGCGGTTTTCTTATTGTGGAGCAGGCGGCCGTTTTGGCGTAGCCTCCCCTGGCTTTCTGGCATCATCGTATTCGTTGTTATCGCAGGTTCGTGGTTCGCAGCCGAAACCGTCATTCATGGAACGAACTTTCTCGCGCTTTACTTTGGGCTGAGCAATGTGGGGCGCTTCCTTTCCCCATTTGAAAACCAGCCAGGCCCCATCTGGTATTACCTGCCGGTGGCGGCGATTGGGTTCTTTCCGTTCGTCGCCTTTGCTCCCAAAGCGATTAAGACAGTGTGGCAGCTCGGCACTGAGGACGAGCGTTTTCTCATCGTCGCAACAGTTGTTCCGCTTCTGTTCTTTTCGCTCGCCCAGACGAAATTGCCAAACTATATCGTCGTCATCTTCCCGAGCGCGGCCATCATGGTTGGTAAAGTGCTGAGCGATGCGATCGCAGCGAACAGCGTTAAGACCTTGCGCGGCGCGCTCATCTTTTTGCCGGCTTCGCTTCTGCTCGTCACCGTTGGTGTTATCGTCTACGGTGAGAGCCAGAATGCGGGGCCATTTCACGCGCTTGCGCCGTCACTTGCACTGCTTGGCTGGTTCGTCGTCCCGACAGCGATCGCAACTGTGCTTGTCACATATTTTGCGAACCGAGCGTGGATCGCGCCCGTTGGCCTCGCGCTCATGATGGCAGGCTTCATCGGTGTAGTGGCATTTTCGATTTTGCCGCGCACTGAGGCGTTCAAGCCAATGAAAGCCATGGCGGCCACCGTCATGTCTTACTACCGGCCCGGAGATAAAATCGGCATTACAGGTCCGCCCGGTGGATTCTCACTTCTGTTTTACACTGAAGGACAGGGCATTACATCGGTTGGGTTCACCCCAAGCGCCGATGAACAGCCCCCGGATTTCTTCTCGCAATCCGCGCGCGTTTTGTGCGTGATCACTCCGACGGATATCGGCATGCTGGCTAAACACGGTATCAAAGTATGGGTGCTCAAGCGCACGCCGAAGTTGTGGCTGGTTACCAATCGCCCTTTATTTGTACGAATGCATGCCGCTGATCCAGATGTTCACACCGAAATAACAGAACAAGATGGACAAAAATCCAATAATTGAAAGCCACGCGGTGCGAACACCTCGCCACGACGGTCGCGTGTGCATGTGCAGGTAGGCCGCATAAATGATCCAGGACGCCAACGCTGCGTTCTCTTTCGGATCCCACTGCCAGTAGCTGCCCCAGGCCACGTGCGCCCACACACCACCTAAGATGATACCTGCGGTGAGCAATATCTCACCGACAGCGATGATGCGATATGAAATCACGTCCAAACGCGTCGAAGCCGGCACGGCGTCGAGCCATGACAGCCAGGCTGGACGGCCCAACGATTCTTGTTGCACCGCAACCGCAGCGCCAACAGATTTCCCGGCAATTCGTGCGACTCGGTTTTCATCCCATTTCTTGAGCAAGAATAAAATGCTCGTTGCAAATCCGACCAAGAATGCGGCGTACGCGGCGAGTACAACGGGCACGTGGATAAAGATCCAGTAATTGTCTTGCAACGCGGCCGGCATAGGCGACAATCCTTTGTTCCAGCCCCTCGCGTATGCGAGCAACGCATCGGCAAAGATCAGCACGAGCGGACCTGCGACCCAGAGTCTGAAGCGCCATGCGAAGATCAGGAATAGGAGAACTGCCCACAGGGCGACCACCGACAGCGACCCGTAGAGATCGTTCCACGGCACGTGGTGGCTGTAATGGGCGCGCAGCCCCAAACTATACAGCTGACTGAGTAATCCGGCAATTGACAAAACGATGCCAATTCCCAAAACCAGCCGCGTCTGGAAAAACCAGTAAACGACGAAAGCGATGGCAGCCAGGATGTACAACACGACGGCCGCCTCGTACCAACCCATGTATTGCACGACGTGCGTCGTCGCGGCAGCTGCGACGTTTGTGTTGTACTGCGTGTAAGAATTGTCAAGCATACACTTTCACTCGATTCCCATCGCGCTCACGTGCGTCGCTCGGCGGAAGTGCACGACGCAAGCCTTCGGTGAGCGAAGCGAATTCATCTTCGTATATCGCGTTGCCCTTGGTGGTGGTTGCTGCAATTTCGACGGTGCTCGAGCCGCCCTCTGCCGCAATCTTCGCATAGAGCTTCACCGGCACGAAGAACAACGCCATAACAAACCCCGCAACCAGGATAAGACATCCAATACCGACCCAGCCCGTGCCCGGGTCGTAACGGTACGTGAGTCCAGTTGAGGGTGTGGGCGGCAGCGCTTTGACGCTGTAACCATCGCCGGCGTTCATGCTGGCACCAATGGGTAAAAGGATGGGCCGGTTGGTCGTCGGGATATTGTCGTGGAATATCCAGATCGCATACTCGTCGTGGCTCGGCAAGGCAACACCGGGCGGCGTCTGCGACGGATCGGTCGGCCCAAGCAGCGCGCCGTATTCGATAGCTCGGCTTGTGCCTGGCAACAAAATGCCGTCTTGCGCTTGCAAGTGACCTTCGGTTCCCGGAAGCGCGATGACTTTGCCATGCTTTGACACTTGAAGATGACCGCCAAATGCATACGAGGCTTGATAGAAGTACACGCCGTCCGGCGTGATGAGCGGGTGGTTGACAAGTATGCGCGCGTGGCTGCGGCCCCCGCCGGCATCGGTCACGGTCACATCTGATTGATACTTCACCGCCTGATAGATGGTGCCAGAGGGACTTGCGACTGGAACAAACGTTGCGCCGAACTTTTCGAGCCTCATGCGCAGGTCGGCCTTTGCAACGCTCACGGTCTCACCGTTGAAAATGATGACCTGGCCGGAATACCCGCGTAACCATCCGAGAAACACTCCAAATGCGATGACGGTGAAGCCGAGGTGCGCCACAAGCACGCCGTAGCGCGCCCACTTCTGTTTGTCGCCAAAAATCCAATGCGCGCTGTCGATCGTCTGGCCGCGTAACGAGAATCCTTTCGAGCGAAGAAAACTCTCGGCTGCCTCGGCCGCTCGTGAAACGTTCTCGCGAGCGGTCACTGCTGCGTGAAGTCCGAAATTGGCGATCGGCACGGCCCGGTCTTTGGGAAAACGCTTCGGGATGACGCGTCGAAACGTGCAGACCGACATTGAGAGCAGCAAGAGCACGATGAGTGAAATATATGGTACGGAATGGAAAATGCCTGTGAGATGGAGGCGCACGATCGCATTGGCGATCGGCAACGCATAGGTGTCGTAGTAATGCTGCTCGGGCTGGTTTTGATCGACGATCGTGCCGATCGTGGTCATCGCTGCCCAGATCAAGAAGACCACGACAGGGAACATCACGTTGCTGAGAAGATTGAGAACATCCTCAAGCAACGGTTCTGATGCGCGCGCGCGTACGGAGCTCACTCTTCGCGCATTCTCGCCGCCAGAAATCATCCCCTGGGTAGCTGAAACGGACCTGAAGGTCCGTTGCTACATTAGAATTGTGACGATGCGCTGCGACATTTTTAGCGCGGTGAGATTTTTGGTTGCGTGAGACGCACAACGAGGATGCTCAACCCATACAGCGCGAGCAGCGGTGCGCCCAGTAACACCATTGTGAGCGGGTTGCCGTCAGGCGCCGCGATGGCAGCAGCTATTAAAATCACTATCGTCGCGTAACGCCAACCTTTCGCGAGCATCCGCGCATTGACGAGCCCGACGCTCGCCAATATCGACAGCACGATGGGCAGTTGGAACATGATCGCGAAGATCGCGAGCATCAACGTGATGAAGCCCACGGTGGGTTCGAGCTGGTAGGTTCCGACGACGCCGACGCTTTGGGTGAAACGGAATAGGCGGACCATGAGGAACGGCAGTATGAAATATCCGCAAACGGCAAGGCCGATAGCGGACATAATGAAGCTCGGTATGGCGTACCAGATCACGCGCGAGCGCACGCGGCGATCCAATGCCGGCGCGACGAATGCATACGTCTGATACAGAACAACTGGGAACGCGATGACGATGCCGATGAGAAACGACAGCTTCAGGTAGACGCGGAATATTTCGGTCGGCGAGAAGACGTGAAGCTGGATTCCGCTCAAAAAAACGCTCTCGACGAACGTAAGGAGCTTGCCGACGACCGCGAATCCGGCAACCGAACACACGATAACAGCTGTGATGCTGGTGATGAGGCGGCGCCGCAGCTCCGCCAGATGCTGGGTGAAGGTCATCTCGACATCGTCGGAGGTGGGCTGCGCCTGCGGCACCTCTGCCATCTGCGTCGACATCGATTCGCCGAATTGAGTTTAGGACTGCGGCGGGGCGGGGGGCGGCGTGCTCTGACCGGACTGAGTCGCGCTCGTCGGAGGCGCTGACGCAGACGGTGAAGTTTCGCCACGCTGTGCCGCCTCGAACTCTTTTTTGGCTTGACCTATCGAGCGCGCAAGCTTCGGGATCCTGTCGGCGCCAAAAAGCAGAACAGCGACGACCAGCACTACGCCGATCTCGAGGGGCGTGATGACCGCGAAAATGGGGGTCAAGTGTGGCATGAAGCTCCTTTGTGCTCTGTTACTTAATATCCGCCGGTTCGGATGTTACCCTGCCGGCTAGGATGAGTATTCGCCGAGTGCATACGTCAGAGCTTCAAGCTCGGCGACTGAGTTGGAAGGGGTCAACCGTCGCAGAGCCGCCTGAGCTTGTAGCTCGTATTGTTTGACAACGTCTTTGGCGGCCTCGATGACCTGGCTGCGGCGCAGCTGACCTACGACATCCGCGAGTTGCGGTGTGGCGCCGGCATCTTCACCGGCAAAGAGCTCAGTCACGGCGCTGCGCAACTCTTTGTCACCAGATTCCATGGCCAAAATCAGCGGAAGAGTAACCTTGCGTTCGCGCAAGTCTGAGCCGGCCGGCTTGCCGAGCTTCGCCTCGCTCGCGATGACGTCAAGAAGATCGTCGCGTACCTGGAAGGCCATGCCAAAGGCCCAGCCGTATGTGCGCAGCGCTTCTACAGCCGGATGTTGGCGCAGGGCCGGACCGGATTTTCCGGTTGTCCGCTGCAGCGCGACGACTGCGCCAACCTCAGCGCACGACGCGAACAGCTCCGCCGTCTTTTTCCCAATGATCTCGAAGTACTGGTCGCGCTGCAACTGAAGGTTGCCGGTTGCCCGCAACTGTTTGACTTCACCGTTGCAGATTTCTGAAAGCATGGATGAGAGAATATTCGGCACGGGATTGTCGTAGCCGAGCGTGACCTTCTTAAAAACCCATGAGAAAAGATAATCACCCGCGAGCACAGAGAAACGGTTACCGTGGGTGTTGTTGGTCGAGTTTTTGCCGCGCCGCAACCGGGCGTTATCGACGACGTCGTCGTGTATGAGCGTCGCGACGTGGATGAGCTCCATATAAGAAGCGAGGACAGGATCTTTTGGGGCATCGGCACTGGCCGCAGCGCCGGACAGGAGTGTGATGCGTGGGCGTAATTCTTTTCCACCGGCGTCGAGCATAGCCCAGACTGCGCCTGCAATCTGTGCGTTTTCGAGGCTCAGCTCCTCACGGACAAATTGCTCGAGAACCTCGCGGATCGCACTTTGAGACGAACTGCTGATCATGACGAACTTGTCGCGAAGGCCGGCTCGGATCGCGCCCCCACTGCAGCCTCGGTCGTGCCGATGTGCAAGTTGGCAACGCCGCCGATAAGCGCTACGCAGCGCGTATGCGGAAATCCATTGTTTTTAAAGAGCGTGGCAAGCGCATTCGCATCGGGAAAGTTGATGAGCGACTGAGGCAAGTAGCGGTACGCGGCTCGATCGCCGCCGACGAGACCGCCCACGACTGGAATAATGCCGTAGAAATATGCGTAGAACGCCTGTCGCAACAGCGCGTTGCGCGGCTTGCCGACCTCCAGGTTCACGAACGATCCGCCAGGTTTGACCACGCGCGCAATTTCGCGCAGACAACCCGCGAAATCGGTAACGTTGCGCATCGAGAACGCCATGGTGGCTGCTTCGAATGTTCCCGCCGCAAACGGCAAGTGTAGCACATCTGCTTCCCGATAGGTGATGTTCGCCGGGCCTTTGTGATCGCGCGCGACCATGAGCATGTGGGGACTGAAGTCGACACCGGTGACGTGGCCGTGTGGAACTCGCCGCGCAAGCTCCCGCGTGAGTGCGCCTGTGCCGCAACACAAATCGAGAACGCTCGCATCCGAGGGAAGCATGAGACTGCCGGCCGCCTGTTTGCGCCATAGCGCGTCGATGCCACCCGTCATGACGGTGTTAGCGATATCGTACCGCCCCGCGATTTTGTCGAACATCTCGCGGACGGCGCTTCCTTTATCCATGGCGGTTTTGGGGCCGTTCCCCTGAGTAGAAACCCTTTCCTGGGCTTGCATTGACGCGCATTGTGACCTTCCGCTTGTCGGTCGCGCCCGAGCGCGTGAATTGCTGCGCATGGAACAAATCCAGGTTGCCTTTGGGTGCGCCGCGCGCGATGCGTTGTGCGCCGCTTTTGACGGTGCGCAAACGCGCATCGACGCCGAATTCTATAGCATCTCCGATCCCGACGTCATCGCGCGTCTTAATGCAGCTGCGGTACGACACGTTGACGTGAACGTTCACGTCGAAGGAAATCCGTCACGCTTTGGCCGCAAGCCTGATACGGGAGAGAAGGCGGATTCCGCCGACGCGTCGTCTTCGCTCGCAACGCTGCGAAGCAAGTTCAGTGACGCCGTTCACCTGACGGTCGAGGATCATCCCGGGATGCTGGTTCATAGCAAAGCCGTTGTTGTCGATGAGCATACAGCGTTCATCTCAACCGCAAATCCTACCAAGTGCGGATTTGAAAGCCCGGGCGAGGTACTCGTGTCGGTTGACTCCGCTCGTGACGTGGCTGCCGTCGAGGCGTCAATCGCCGGCTCTCGAGCTGTTGCCGGCGACTACGTCGTGACAGGACCTTCATCCATGGTGCGACCGCGAATAAACCATCTCATGGGAACAATGTCAGATCTGCGGATTGCTACGGAAGATTTGTCCGACGCTGACGTCATCAACCAGCTCGCGGTACGCAACACTCAGGGTCATCACGATCATGTCTTGTTGGAAGCAGATTGTCACGTAAGCCGAACTCAGTACCATGCGTTAGCTCAACTGCGCAGCGCCGGCATCGACGTGCGCACGATGCCAACCGGATACATGCACGAAAAGTACGTGGATGCCGGCGACGAGATTTACGTGGGGTCTGCAAATCTTACGCGTAATGGTTTGGATGAAGCACGCGAAATCGGCATCGTCGCCCCCAGCGCTGCTTTCGGAACCGGCGCCAACGCTTTGCGAGCCGACTTCGATGCTATGTGGGCCCGTGCTGTCGCCACGAGGTAGCGGTCGACTTTATCCGCTGCGCGTCATTAACCTTGGGAACAGACGCAACGCGTTGTTCGTCGTCGCTTCGGCAATAGACTCCGGTGTCATGTTGCGCAGCGTCGCAACGGCGTCACACGTGAGCCTCATGTAGGCTGGCTCGTTACGCTTGCCGCGATACGGCGTCGGCGTCATGTAAGGGCAATCCGTCTCCAACACGAGGCGCTCCAGCGGGAGACGTGTGACGGCATCGTGCAGATCGGTCGCTTTTTTAAACGTGACCGCGCCACCGATGCCGAGGTACGCGTCGAAGTCATCGATGAATTGCTTGCCGATCTCGTACGAGGCGGTAAAGCAATGGATGACGACCGCTATGCTCCTTTTGCGGTGCTCGCTCAACAATTCCATCACGTCGTCGTATGCCTCGCGACAATGAATAATCGCGGACAGATCGCGTTCGCTCGCCCATTGTAGCTGACGGGCGAACACCTCGCGTTGCCGGTCGCGCGGTGAAAAATCATAGTGGTAGTCGAGCCCCATCTCGCCGGCAGCCACGATGCGCGGATCGTTGAGCAGCGTCGGGAGCCAGCCTAAATCGCCTGCATCCTTTGCCAAATGCGGATGCACGCCGGCTGCGGGTGCTACGCTCGCAAAACGCGAGGCAATGTCAAGCGTCGCTCTGCTCGTCGCTTCATCTTGTCCGGCCGACAGGATCGTTGTCACGCCCGCCGTCTGCGCGCGCGCAATGGTTTGCTCGAGATCGGATGCAAACTCAGGGCCGTCGAGATGCGCGTGCGTGTCAGTGAGACTCACGCTGTTTCCGCTTCATCCTCGATTCGCGGGAACAATTGCGGCGGGACGCTCGTCTGTGTTCCCTGCTTAAGCAATCCCCAGCGCAACGCTTTCTCCCAGGTTTCGCCGCCCGGCGTTCCCATCTGCCCCAACGCATCCCACACAGCTTCACCCGTGGCCGGCATGAATGGATAAATGAGCGCCGCAATCCAGCGCAGACATTCGCACAGATTATACAACGTTTCATCTAACAGCGCATCATCAGCGGTTTTGGCAAGCACCCATGGTTTGCTTTGCTCAACGTACAGGTTCAGCGAAGCGACGCGATCCCAGATCGCAGTCAGCGCCCCGCGATAGTCGAGCTCGTCGAGCGCCATTCGCACCGCCTGCGTGGAATTCTCGAACTCAACGTTGAGCTCGTCACCGGACGTCGGTGCGGGCACTTTGCCGCCGCGGTAGCGCGCAAGCATGGAGAGCACGCGCTGTACGAGGTTACCGAAGTCGTTGGCCAGTTCTGCGTTATAGCGGCGCACGAGCGCCTCTTCGCTAAAGCTGAAATCTTGGCCGAATGGCGCTTGCGCGAAGAGCACGTAGCGCACACCGTCAACCGTAAAGCGCTCGATGAGCTCATGAGGCTGGACGATGTTGCCGACGCTCTTGCTCATCTTGTGGCCTTCCATCGTGATCCATCCATTTGCAAATACGAGCTTGGGCAGCGGCAAGTCAAGCGCGATAAGGATCGCGGGCCAGATAATCGTGTGAAAACGTAAAATTTCTTTGCCAATCAGTTGGACGTCCGCAGGCCACAGACGCTCGAAACGGTCCATGTCGTGTGGATATCCCGCAGCGGTGATGTAGTTGCAGATGGCGTCGAACCACACGTAGATGGTCTTCGACTCGCCCGGAACAGGAATGCCCCAGGTCACGGTAGCTCTCGAGACGCACAGATCCTCAAGTCCGCCGCGCAGGAGCGAGGTCATCTCGTTCCACGCGCTTTCGGGCCGAACCCACTCGGGAAATGCATTGTAGTGATCGACCAGGATATCCCGATAACGTGAGAGCTTGAAAAACCAAGCATCTTCTGAAACCCACTCGACCTCTCGGCCACACTCAGGATTTGGACAGCGCCCGCCGACGAGTTTGGATTCCGGCCAGAAGGTCTCGTCATTCCGGCAATACCAACCCTCGTACTTGCCGGCGACAATGTCGCCTTGTTCGCGCAGCTTGACGAAGATTTTCTGAACGGCCGCCTCGTGATCGGGATCAGTGGTGCGGATGAATTGGTCAAATGAGATATTGAGTTCTTGCCACGTGCTCTTCCAACGTCCAACGATCTCGTCGACAAACTGCTTGGGCGCTTTGCCCGCGGCGGCCGCGGCGTCGGCGACCTTGGGGCCATGTTCATCGGTGCCCGTCAAGAAATGCGCCCGCCCATTGCCCGTCACGCGATGATAGCGCGCCAGGATGTCGGCTGCAATCGTGCTGTACGCGTGCCCGATGTGCGGCGTGCTGTTTGTGTAATACAGCGGCGTTGTCAGATAAAATGTATCTTTGGCCATGTGGCTATTGGTTTTTCAGACGTTAGCGAGAGAAGCCTGCTGCGCGGCTAGCTTAGCTCGGTCGAACTTTGAGTACCGCTCGATAGAGTTCGTTTTTCGATAGGCCGGTGGCAAGACGAAGCGCTTCGCTCGCATCTTTCGCGCTGACACCGTGTTCGAGCAGGAATGCGATCGCCTTCTCAGCCTCAAGGCTCGCGCCACGCCGCTTGGCGTGGCTCCCTTCCAGCACCAGTGTGAATTCGCCGCGCGCCGGCACGTCGATCTCGCGCAGAACCTCTTCCGCGGTACCGAGGATGTGCTGCTCGAATTTTTTCGTGTACTCGCGTAAGACAAACACACGGCGATGCGGCATGCCTTGTGCGATATCCCGTAGTAGCTCGATCGCGCGGCGCGGCGCTTCGAACCATACGACGGCGCTGCGCTCCTCTTCGAATTCTGCAAGATAGGTCCGCCGCTCCCCGGCCTTGCGTGGGGGGAAACCCTCGAAGCGAAACGTGCTGACGTCAAATCCCGAAAGGACGAGCGCAGCTGGCACAGCGCTTGGTCCGGGCAGCGCATCGATCGACGCGCCGCACTCACGTCCGGTGCGAACGAGGTCGGTCCCCGGATCGGAGATGCCTGGCATGCCTGCATCGCTGACTATCGCGACAGTCTTACCATCACGAAGCAATCTGCGCAGTTCGCGCAGACGCGCGTCGCGCGCACCTTCGGGAAACGACCGCAGCGGCTTATCGATCTCGAAATGACGGAGCAGATTTATTGTGACGCGCGTATCTTCGGCGAAGATGACGTCGCACTCGCGCATAGCTCGCAGGGTGCGCAGCGTGATGTCTTCAAGATTGCCGAGCGGCGTCGGACAGATGACGAGCTTGCCGGTCGTCGGCACTACATTCGCTGCGCTTCGGCGATCGCTGTTCTTCCTTCCAGAGTCGGCCTTCTTCAAACAATTCCTTAAGCTGAGTGTCGCCGAAGTCTGATCGCAGCGCTGTCGTGCGCAACGACAGCTTTGTGGCCGCCACTGTTATGTGACGCTGCCGCCAGATGTTGGACGAGCCAGGCCGCCATTGCCTCGAGCCGTTCAGCCGAGGAGAATGCAAGTCCTCGCCCAACGCAGGAGAGTGGGCATTAGAAAACTTCTCTTTATCGTCTGCGCAGTCGTGGTCAGCGGATTCGTCGCATGTTCGAAAGTTTCCGATCGGGCGGGCGTGAGCGCCACGTATGCCGGCTGGGCGCAGCCAGGCGTCTTGCGCGTTGCTTTGCCTCAAGACGTGAAGTCGCTCAATGCGCTTCTCGCGTCGAGCACGGCTGAAGGTTTCGTTGAGCGACTCATGTTCGAGCCATTGATTTCAGCAGACGAGCACGGCACGCCCGTGCCGATCCTTGTAGTCTCAGTACCCAGCATCGACAACGGCGGTATCAGTGCGGATGGCTTGACGATCGTCTACCACCTGCGCCGCGATATCCACTGGAGCGATGGCGTTGCACTTACTAGCAAGGATGTACGCTGGTCGTGGCACGCCATCATGAATCCAGCTAACAACGTGGTCGCGCGCAACGGTTATGATGTAGTGCGATCCATCGATACGCCCGACGACGCCACGGTCATCGTTCACCTCAAAAAGCGCTTCGCACCGTTCGTCAATACTTTCTTCGCCGAAAGCGACCAACCGTTTGAGATCATGCCGGAACACGTACTCTCGACGTTTCCCAACGTTAATCAGATCTCGTTCAACACCGCACCCACCGTGAGCGACGGGCCCTTTCGTTTTGTCGAGTGGGTGCACGGTGACCACATTACGCTTGCCGCCAATGAACAATTTTTCTTAGGGCGCCCGAAGCTCAAACAGATCCTCATCAGCATCGTGCCGGATGAACACACCACGGTTCAACTGCTGAGAACGCATGCGATCGACTACATGTTTCAAGCGTCCATCAATACCTATAAAGAGCTGAAAACCGTTCCTGGAGTCAAAATTGTCTGGAATAACATGAATGGCTACCAGGGGATCGAGATTAATCTCTCGCGCCCCGTGCTCCGCGATCGACGGGTGAGGCTGGCGATCGCATCCGCGATCGACAAAGCAGAACTTGTTCGAACGCTCACAGATGGAATGGTCAAAGTCGCGACGGAAGACTTGCCAGACTGGATGTGGGGCTTCAATCCCAGTGCGCAACCGCCGTCATTTGATCCGAAGCGCGCGCGCGAACTACTCCGCGAGGCTGGATACACAGCTGGGCCGGACGGCATGTTCGCTCGCAATGGGGAGCGCCTTCAACTTGTCCTGGTCACGGACGTCGCCGATGCGACACATAAGAAAATCTGCGAACTCGTTCAGGCCATGCTCAAGACGGTCGGCATCGATATACGCATCAAATTCTATCCAGCCGATCTGCTCTACGCGCCGGCGGGCATGGGTGGGATCCTGCATCGTGGGATCTTCGATCTCGTCATGCTGCCCTGGTATGCGGGCATCGATCCTGATAATTCGTCGCAGTTCATGTGTCGCAACATGCCGCCCAACGGCTATAACGACACGCATTACTGCACGAGTGAGATGGACCGCCTTCAGGCAGACGCGCTCTCGCACTACGACCTTGCGGCTCGGCGTCGCTCCTATTTTGCCATTGAGCGTCTACTCGCGCGAGATAATCCTATCATCATCTTGTGGTGGCAGCGCCAACAAGAACCGATCGGCGTCGAATTCAAAGGCTTCGCGCCGAATCCGACTGTTGAGTCGTGGAACGCGTGGAAATGGCGTACTTAGCTTGGTTGCGGTTGAATCTGCAGCGCTTGGATAACCTTCTGCCGGAATGCGTCGCAACAAACGTTTTCAAATTTGACCTTGCCGTTTACGATCCTCAGCATGAAGTGACGGCATTGAATCGGATGCACATCGCACGTCACGTTTGCGATCCGTTGCTGCAGCATTTTTAATGCGACCTGATCGGGATGGAGAATGTCCCACACGCCCTCTTTGGCGGAGACCTCCTGCCCGTTCACTTTGAACGAAAACTGAACCTTATTCGCGTGCGAATCAACTGCGGCCGGCGGCGATCCTTTATTCAGGTTCAGTTTGAACTTAAACTTCATGGACGTCACTCCTTAAAAGCTTCTATAGAGTCAACGTCCGGGAAGCGCCATTTCTGAGCTTTGCTGGCTGCAGTGTGAGCTACGTCAAGGTGATATTCGGTACTTGACGTGGCGCAACACATAGATCGGAAACCCGATGTCGGAACCTATGGGCTCGGGTGTAAATCCGAGTTCGATGTTTACGTTCGTCAGCAAGACTGGAGACGGGTTGAGTACGTAAACGTCGTGATAGCCCCGGATCGAAGGGAGCTGCGGATCCTTTTCGATCTCAATGCCGACATTCGGGGCCAGCAAACGGCTCATCACCGAAACATCCAAAATATTACTCTTGTAGTCGTCGCTGAGAAGCAAAGGCCTAGGCTGGTTATTCAGTATGCGAGCAAATTTCGCGGCATATGCGTTGCGGTTCGAGTCCTACGCGCTTGTGTGCCAGGACTCATTAATGCATGAGAGAGCGCTCGCTAGCAAAAGCACTACGAAACCGGTCTGCCATAATCTCGCTGGTCCATGAGCCTCGGCAGAGGGGACCAGATGATGCGCAAAGAGATACGCCACGCTCATTTCCGACGCTCAGATACGATGGCTCTAAATAGCGTGAGATCAGCATTCGATGACCACCCAGCGCGAGGTCGGACATCGCGAACGGTAAGGTAGGGACCAGGGCGAGCAGCGCTACGAAAAGCCAAACGTTGCGCGATTCGTGACGAGCGACAAACCAGAACGAGTATACGATCAAAACAGTGACCGCGATGTCAAGGAATACCAAACGATGGAGCGGCCACGTACTCCACACAAAGAGTCCTCCCAATCCTGGGAGCACCTGACCCCAATATGACAAGGCCGTCACGGGGGTAGTCGTCCATGCAAGGCCAACGGAGACCTCGTGCAAATGCCTGGCCAGGACCCACAACCATGGAGCAAAAGCGATGAGAGCTGGCACAAGTGAGAACGTGAACCTGCTAAGAACGCGGCCAGAGCCGCTGCCAGTCAAGACCATATAGGCGATGTGAGCGGAGACGACGCCCGCGAAAAGCAGGGAGGTGTACAAGCCAGTCGTGACGGTGACCGTGTATAGCAACCATGCGGGAAAAGTATCGAAGCGTCTTGCCCGCACGAGCGCCAGACTCGACAAGAGCGTTAAGGCGCCCCACATGCCATATTCACGAGCTTCTTGTGCGTAATACAAGCAAAAAGGCGACAGCGCGATCAACGCCACGGCGATCCAGCCAACCAGCGTAGATCCAAAAAGCTCCACGCATAGAAAATACGCACAGGGAAATATTGCGAGACTGATCAGCGCAGAAACCATGCGCGTTGCAACCACCGAACTTCCAAGCCAGTCGCGCCACACGTGAAGAATAATATAATACGCGGGGGGATGCGCAGAGTCGCCGCTGGCGAGTGCTCGGATCGTGTCAAGCGTGCTCCGATCACGATCGGTTCTTTGGTAGCGGAGGATGTCGGCGGCGTGCAGCACTTTGCCGTTGACGGTGTGCTGTTCCACTTCTGCCTGCGTATATCCGGAGACTGCCCAAGCGGTCGACACTTCGTCGAGCCAAAAAACCTTCTTGTCTAGATTTGCAAAGCGAAGGACGATCCCAAACGCAATGGCGCCAACGACGACCGCTCGAAACCAAGGGCTAAGCGCTCTCATGGGCGCAATGCAAAGACGTAGAGTGTGTCGCCGCTCGAATCACCTGACCGGTAATATGCGTCGCCTCCGATTGCAATGTATTCGGTTCCATTGATGACGTACGCAATCGGTGAATTGTGAATGTGAGAGTCCGGCTGAGGCTCTGGTTCCCGAAAGAGCTTGTGCTTGAGAGGCGCTAGCAGATCGTGCAACATCTGCAGCAGCCCCACTCGCGCGCCCTGTCCAGGATAACCCGCAGTCGTCTGGAACTGCCACAAAACCTTTCCGCTCTTCGCTTCGAGCGCTTCGAAGCGCCGTACCCCATTGGCTGGCAAAGACAACGTCGCTCACCGAGCAGGGTCCCGCCGAGGCGTTGAGTCCACCCTTGACTCGACCATCAGAGGGGAACCATCGCTGCCATGTTTTTGTGCCGGTGTCGACGTTAATGGCAACGATGCCGGATCGTGAATCACCGCCAACCAGCCAATAAAAGTCAGTCGAGCGTGCGAAATTCCGTTGCTCCAAAGTGGTAATAAAGACTTGGTGTGAGGCAGGATCAAATGCGACGGGTGCTACGACCCCTCCCCCAGCCGGCTCCGCAAACACCCCTTGCGGCGTAGGTTGCTTAAACATGTCGCGTTGGGAAACGAAGGGCTGCGATCTCCTGATCAGCGCGCCTGTATCGCGATTGAGGACGTAAAACCATCCTGTTTTGCCGGCCTGACCGACGGCTGCCACTCGACGACCGCTGGAATCTGCGGCATCAAATAATACTGGCGGACTTGCTGCGTCATAGTCCCAAAGATCGTGCGGCACTTCTTGGAAATACCAGCGCATTTTCCCGGTCTTGGCGTCGAGGGCCACAACGGAGTCTGTGTACAGGTTGTCGCCAGGTCGAACATCCCCGTTGATTGTCGGCCATGGATTACCGATGCCAACATAGATCGTTGATCGCACTGGATCAAGTGCCGGGGTCATCCAGATTGAGCCTCCACCCTTACGCCAGGCATGGCGAAATCTTTGGATGCCGGCCGTCTCGCTCGCAACATTACGATGGGCGCTTGGGCTAAGCCGGCCCTCCCAACCCGGCGATACCGACCTGTTTTTGAGCGCCTCGGCCCGCTCGACGAGAAGCTGATTTCTTTTTTGGATCACGTCGATTTTTGTTTGGACGTAGCGGATGCTGGCGGATCGGTCTACATCGAACCTGCGGCTGTCGTCACCCATCTCGCGCCGCCTCCCTTCACACTGTCCGATTTGCCGTGCTTCCTTCTCCGTTGGAGCGATACGTGGATGGAACCCAGCATACGGCGTTTTGCCGAAAAGCGCAGGCTCGACTTGAGCGATGAAGATTTCGATGTCCATCGCCGCTTCCGCGACAGCCATCGCATGCGTCTGTTGGGCCGGGCCCGTGGCGCGCTTCGACGCCTGACAGGCTCGCGCGGTCTTGCCGTTGCCGACAGATTCGTTTCGCGGGTTATCTTCGACCGCTTTATCGAGAACACAGTGGTTCGTCGGCTCGAGCAGGAACGTACGAACAACCGATTGCCCACACCGGCGCGTTAGCGCCACGGGCGCTCCCATGATCAGCGACAGTACGCCCCCGAGGGCGTATGAGATTTTCGGACATGGTCGCCGAGATAAATGCATGCGCCCCAGCCGTTTGGCCGGGGCGCAGACTGTCAGAGCGGTTGGCGCTTTAGTGCGGATAAATGCGCACTTTTGGATGTCTTGCTAGGGCAGGGATCACGACCCGCGTCGGACGCTGGAGATTCATAACCGGCACGCTCTTCGATTGTGCCCCCAACGTCACCATAGCGAGCCGCGGCGCCGACGGTCCGAAGGGCTTCGCAACTATCCGATAGCTGAAGGCAAGTGTTGATCGGCCTCCCTGGCTCTCCCGCACGGCAAAGCCCGTCAGTGACTTTTGGGTCACGTAGAGCCCCCGATTATCGCCTTCGGGTGTCAGAAAGACCAAATAGCCACTTCGTTGGTCAATGACGTTTGCAAACGCCGGATCCAAATGAACGTACGCAGATCCGCCGGCTAGCTGGGCTTCACCGGTGTCCTCCGTTGTGGGGGCCGCTTCGCGTGGCGCGTAGGTAATGACATGTGTTCCCGGCTTCCTAGGATCAATGGCGCACCCCGCAGAGCACGAGCCCCCGGTGAAAATCAGTCCTGTTATGATGATATTGCCTGAATTATCGACAACGAACGCGTTAGTGCCGGAGCTGTTATTTCCGACGAACATGTTGCCCCCGAAGCCGTTCGCGTACACGGCAACAGCCCCCGCGGTCCCTTGGTTCGAGCCCAAAACGCCGGCAAAACTGCCCTGGCCATTGACGCCTGTGCCAACCGCGGTGGATCCAGCTATCACGGCTCCGGCCCTAACAATACCTGTAACGCTCTCGCCGCCACCGACAGTCTCGCTGCCAGTGACCGAAGAAGCTCCTCCGATTGAAGAGTTGCCGCCAATCGTGGAAGAGCCGTTGACCGTAGCATTGCCACCTATGAGCGTGTTGCCGCCATTGTCGACGGTGAAGATGTCGGTGCCGCTTGAGTTATTACCGACGAAGAGTGGCCCGCCGAAACCGTTGGCGCGGATAGCGGTAGCTGTGCCATTATTATCCCCCTGAACGCCGGCGATGACCGCGCTTGATGCATTGGTAGAGCCCTCCACGCCGTAGTTTGAACTAGAAAAAGCAAACACGCCGTCGCCAGAGCTCGAGGTCCCCTCGGCACCAACGCCGCTCGTCGACTGCCCCAAGATTCCCGGCCCGCTGCTTGAGAGGCCGAAGACACCGTCGCCGCTGGTTGTCTGACCTGCCACGCCGAACCCGCGCACAGAAAGTCCGCGGACTCCGGCGTTAAAGACACCGGACGTGCTGATGTCGTTGCCGATGAGTCCTTCGCGGCCAGTTGCAAGTGAAGTGCTGATATTTTTTGTGGCACCGGCTAGGCCGTTGCCGTTAACCGAGATACCGCGAATTCCCGGACCGGTACCGTTGTTGTCGTACTCGATGCAAGGTGACGAGCTTGTACAGGTCGGATCGATGGGTTGAATTTCAACGACGGCAGGTGCGGCTTGCGTTGTAGTCATGACGTGGTGGCTACCCGCAACTGCAACTCCCGACACGGCGAGCACCGCAAAACCAAGAATCATTGATGTCCGAAAACTGACGCGACTCAAATCGCGTCTGCGGAATCGAAACATTGCTTGGGCCCTCCATAAAAGAATAAGCGAAGCTTTGCTACACAAAGCCACGAGCGCGCCGATCGTCCAGTGCAGACTTGGCGCTGGGCTTCGCCTTATACGATGTAGATTTGCGTCCTGCTTATGTCGAGTTGCGAACGTACATTCGATGGTGTTACAAAGAACAAATTTACTCGACGCGCGTCGCGCGCATTATAGACGATTCCAAAACCAAGCGTCGCCCTTGACGGAAAACCGTAGGGCGGAAATGCTCACTCAATATTCTCCCGACGCAAATGACAGCAGCAACCGGAATGCCACCGTATGGAATGTTAAAGCATCGACGAGTAGTGAATGCTTTGCCCGTCTGTTGTCACAGTCAGGCCGCCATTTCTATCGGTGCGAAGAACGCGCACGCCAAATCGCCGCAACGTGTCGAGCGTCTGTGGCGCGGGGTGGCCGAAGACGTTGTGAAAGCCGCACGAGATGATCGCGAGCTTCGGGTCCACCGCTCTAAGAAACTCGGGAGTCGACGAATAAGCGCTCCCGTGATGGCCGACTTTGAGGATGTCGGCGCGCAGGTCGGTACCGCCGTATGATAGCAGTCGAGCTTCGGCTTCGGATTGAGCGTCGCCGGTCAGTAACATCGCGACGTGGCCGAACGTCACCCGCAAGACAACCGAATTGTTATTGATGTCTGACGATGTTCCCGTGATGAGAGGCAGCTCGGGTGCAAGCACCTGGACATGTGTCGTTGGGCCAAGATCGAATGTCACGCCGCGTTGCGCTCGCACCCAACGGATTTGCCGTTCTCGAATCACCTCAAGCGTGCGATGATATGCGGGCCCCGAATAGAGCTGCGCTGAGTCGTACACCTTATCGACGCGCTCGCGCGACAGTATGACTGGAAGACCACCAACATGATCGCCGTGTGGATGTGTAAGCACGACCGCATCTAGATGGAGTACCCAGTGCCGGAGCAAGAATGGCATGACCGTGCGCGTCGCGACTCGATCGCCCAGCGGTGCCGCCACGACAGCGCCGAATGACGTACGCTCGAGGCGTCCACCGCCGTCGACGAGCATTGCGCGACCACCAGGCGCTCGGATGAGTAGGCAGTCTGCTTGGCCGACATCGATTGCATCCAAATGAATGTTGCGATCCAATGCGCCGAGTATGCCAGGCAGGCAATAAACAATCGATAGCATCGCAGCAGCACCAATGCCTGCTAGAGCGATGCGGACCTTCGACAGTTTGAATCGCAGCGCCGCGGCGAGGGCGCCAAGCAAGAGCCAGTATAGTATAAGGAAGATATGCGAGGGCGGCGGCAAGTCGACGTGCGCCGCCGGAAGTGACGCGAAAAATTGAACTGCGCTGACAACAAGCGTCAGTCCCCACCACACGATATTTCCGAGGGGCGTCGCCATTGCGGGCACTGCGAGGGCCGCGATTGAGAATAGCGCACCAGCCGCCATGATCAAGCCGACAAGAGGAACGACGATGACATTGGCGAGCACCGCATAGGGTGTGAAGGCGTTGAAATAGAGTGCCTGCAGCGGCCACAACGCGATTTGAACCGCAAGGCTTGAGCGCACAACTTCGACCACAATGCGCGGTAGACCGCACCACCCGTCACGAAGACCCAGCTCGCTTAACACTGGACTCACGAGCGCGATGCCTATGACGCAGGCAAATGACATGGAAAACGATGGTGACAATATGATGAGCGGGTGAGGTACCATAACTGCGCATGCGGCGGCCGCGAATATCGCGCTCGGAGTGCGACCGCGACCGAGCTCCATAGCTGCGGTTCCCGCCGTCAACATTGTCGCAGCTCGCAGCGTTGGCAGATGCATGCCGGCGAGCGCCGCGTATAGCCAAGATCCGATGAGCACAATGCACGTCCGAATGGGGCGCGTCAGCGGAAACAAAGCCACCAGCCACGCGATGAACCCGGCCATGATGCCAAGATGAAGTCCGGCCGTGGTCAACACGTGGACTGTGCCGGTATCCGAGAACTCCTGGCGCAACGTTGCAGGGAGATTACCTCGATCGCCCCAGAGGATTCCCTCGAGCACCGTCGCCTCAAGCGGTGGAAGGCGCTCTTCGACCGCGGTCGCCACGGCGGCTCTCGCTTGCGCCCACCACGCCTCCCACCCTCGTGCATCGCCGGCTGCCTGAACATCGCTCGTTCTGTGCGCTACGATCGTGAGCCCGACGCCCTGATCGGCCAGCATTTCGCGTTCTCCCGGCTCGCCGTCATTTCTCGGGCCGCCGGGAAGGTCAACTCGCCCGCGCACAACGATGCGTTTCCCCGCGATCGCGCCCAAGCTGCCCGCGGGAGTTGAAACGAGCGCTACCTCATGAACAAGCGCGGAGCCGCTGCTGGTCGCCGGTACTTGCACGCCGACGATACGGGCTCGAAAGGTCGCAGACTCGTTTACCCGTGGACGCTCGAGCGCTACGGCTTCAATGACGATGTGGCGGCCGTCGAGCACTCTGAAGGGCTTATGCTCGATGCGCCACACGGAGAGCATTGCCCCCACCTCTCCGGCTACAAACGCGCACAAGATGATGATGAGGAACTTCTGTCGCGAGGTGGACGTTGTCAGAATAACAGTGAAGGCCGCAAGCAATGCACCGATTGCAACCGCTAGCGGAGTTTTTGCAGCCAGAATAATGCCGCACGCATAGGAAGCAGATGCAACTGCAAACCGGTGCCCACGCAGCAGCTCGAGTATACTCTCCAACACTCGCTCTTCACGCGACATCAGTTGGGCGTCAATCGAGCACGAGTCTTTTTCACGCCCGCGCGAGGAACGTTGCGGCCCTTACGTGAAAGAGGAAGTCCAGCCATCGCGTCTTTTTGGGGAAGGGGTTGAAAGAATAGTGGAAGCATTCGTCATCGTGCTCCTAATCCTGATCCTGCTCGCCGTGACCGGCCACTTACGCCTCTAGTCCACTCGGGTTAGCAGCGGCAGTCCACCGTCGGATCCGCATTCAGAGAAGGTGACATGCGAATACTGGTGACCGGCGGTGCCGGATTCATAGGCTCTCATGTCGTCGACGCGCTCATCGGCGCCGGCCATGAGGTTGCTATCGTCGACTCGTTTTGGTCCCATGGTGGGGGGCGCCGGGACAACGTCAATCCTAAAGCCCAGCTCTTCGAAGTCGACATCCGCGACGCCGCTCTCGCGGATGTCTTCACAAAATTTAGGCCGCAGGTCGTCAGTCACCACGCCGCTCAGCACAGCGTCGCCATCTCCACCCAAGAACCGCTCTACGACGCCGATGTCAACGTCAAAGGTTTGCTCAACGTCCTCACGCAAGCCGCACAGCAGCAAGTGCGCAAAGTTGTCTTCGCGTCATCCGCCGCAACCTACGGTACACCGCAACGCTTGCCCATCGATGAACAACATCCACAACTGCCCGAGTCACCATACGGCATCACGAAGATGATCGCCGAATATTACTTGCGATATTTTGCAGGCGGACCCGGCCTTCGTTATACCGCGCTCAGGTATGGCAACGTCTACGGTCCTCGTCAGGATCCAAACGGCGAGGCAGGCGTGATTGCTATTTTTAGCGGGCGCATTCTTAAGGGAGAACAGATCCGCGTCGACTGGGATGGCGAGCAGCAAAAAGACTATGTGTTCGTCGGCGATGTCGCCCGGGCGAACCTGCTCGCAGTTGAGAGCGGCGACAACGAGATCATTAATATCGGAACGGGCATCGGCACGTCGGTCAACGCGTTACACAAATCAATTGCGGTTGCCGCAGGCCGCGACGTCGAAGTTGTGAAGGCACCAAAGCGCCCAGGCGACGTCTATCGCTGCGTGTTTGCAATCGAAAAAGCCAAGACCGCTCTCGGATGGGAACCGCGGACGCAACTCGCTGAGGGCATCGCAAAGACGGTGGCCCATTTCCGCGCCAACCCAGCCTAGCTGACGACAATATTGAGCAGCTTGTCCTTCACGTAGATGAGCTTGCGCACGGGTTTGCCGTTGAGCTGCGCGGCGACCGTTTCTATGAGCTTCGCCTTCTCGTACACCGCCTGCTCATCCATCCCAGGCGATGCTGACACGACCCCACGCTTTTTCCCGTTGACCTGAATAACAATTTGCACCAACGATCGTAGCAGCGCAAGGTCGTCGTATTCGGGCCAGCGCTGTTCATGGATGCTGCCGCTATGGCCTGTTCGCTCCCATAACTCTTCTGCGATGTGAGGGGCAAATGGGGCAAGCAGCAACAACAAAGCGGTCAGAGCTTCCGCAAATACCGGCAGATCCGTTGCGTTTTTGTTTTTGGCAGCGAACTCGTCGATTTCGTTGAGCAGGGTCATGATCGCGGCGACAGACGTATTGAGGTGCATGCGATCGCCGAGCTCGTCGCCCACTTGTTTTATCTTCTCGTGGACGCTTCGCCGCAGATCTGTTTCAGCGGCGCTGAGGGCGCGGCCATCCCGCGCAATGCCTATCCCCGCGGCTCCCGTCTGCTCGAACGTGCCAGCATGCGTCAATACGAGCCGCCAGATGCGCTGCAATGTGCGCGTCGCGCCGACGATACCCGTCGTGGACCATGGAAAGTCCGATTCAGGCGGCCCTGCGAACATCTCGAACAGGCGAAGCGCGTCCGCACCGTAGGTTGCAACGGCCTCATCGATGCCAATCGTATTGCCGCGCGATTTGCTCATTTTCTCGTGGTTTTCGCCGAGGACCATGCCTTGGTTGAAGAGGCGCATGAATGGCTCATCGCTCTGCACGAGGTTCTCCTCGCGCAGTACCTCATAGAAGAAACGCGAGTACATGAGGTGCAGCACCGCGTGCTCGATGCCCCCAATGTAGTGGTCAACCGGCGCCCAATAGCGCACGTCGTCCATTGACCAGGGCGCTTGCGCGTCATGCGGGCTTAAATATCGCAAATAATACCACGATGAATCAATAAACGTGTCCATCGTCTCTGGCTCGCGCGTCGCCGGCCCGCCGCATTTCGGACATGTCGTGTTCATGAACTCGGGCACGTGCTGGAGAGGGCTGCCTTGGGTGCCGGTGATAGGAACATTCTCGGGTAACAACACCGGCAGCTGATCTTCGGGAACGGGCACATAGCCGTCACGCGCGCAGCGGACCATCGGGATGGGCGCTCCCCAGTAACGCTCGCGCGAAATGAGCCAGTCGCGCAGCTTGTAGTTCACCGAAGGCGTCCCTATGCCACGCTTGACGAGTTTCGCGGTCATGACCCTACGCGCTTGTTCGCTGGACATCTCGCTGAACTCACCACTGTTGACGAGCACACCGTCATCCACAAATGCGGATGGCAGCTTACTCGCGCTGGGCGCGCGCTTGGCACCCGCTCGTTTGACGACAGTCCTTATTTGAAGATCGTGCGCCCGAGCGAATTCGAAGTCGCGTTGGTCGTGTGCGGGTACGCCCATTACGGCGCCCGTGCCATATTCGGCGACAACGTAGTTCGTCACCCAAATTGGTATGCGCTCGCCGCTCAGTGGATTTTTTGCATACGCACCTGTGAAGAAGCCTTGCTTCTCCATGAGTTGCGTTTCGAGTTCGGTCTTATCCCTGACGCTCGCTACGAAAGCCTCAACCGCGGCTTGCTCCTGGTGACCCGCGCTAATACGTGGCAACAGCGGATGCTCAGGTGCAATAGCCAGATATGTGGTGCCGTAGAGCGTGTCCACCCGCGTTGTAAAGACGGCAATCGTGCCGATGCCTCCTTCGACGTCAAATTCGATCGTCGCACCCTCGCTGCGGCCAATCCAGTTGCGCTGCATAGTTTTGACGCGCTCAGGCCAGCCCTCCAGCCGATCGAGACCCGCGAGCAGCTGATCAGCGTACTTCGTGATGCGGAAGAACCACTGGTTGACTTTCCGGCGCTCTACCTTCGTTCCGCAGCGCCAGCAGACACCGCCCTCAGCCTGCTCGTTTGCCAGGATCGTTTGGTCGCGCGGGCACCAGTTGAGCGTTGCCTCCGCCTTATATGCGAGCCCCTTACGATGCATGAGCAAAAAGAGCCACTGCGTCCAGCGATAGTACTCAGGCGACGACGTATCGATTTCGCGCGACCAGTCGTACGAGGTTCCGAGCTTTTTGAGCTGCGCTCGCATGTTTGCGATATTTGAGTTTGTCCATTCGCGCGGATGCAGGCCGCGCGCGATCGCTGCTGTTTCCGCCGGCAAGCCGAACGCATCCCAACCCATTGGATGCATGACGTTGAGACCCCGCATGCGCCGGTAGCGCGCGATGACGTCTCCGAGCGTATAGTTGCGCGCGTGACCGACGTGAAGATCACCACTCGGGTACGGCAGCATCTCGAGCAAGTAGAACTTTCGCTTGCCGGGGCTTTCAGTTGCTTGGTATTGCCGGCGCTCTTCCCAGATCTTCTGCCATTTCGGCTCGACCGTTTGCGGCGAATACGGTGGGATCTCTTTGGATGGCATGGGCCGTATTGTACCATACAGCCCGCAACAAGCCCTTGACCGATGTAGCGGTCGACCTCGCGTCGACCGCGTTACTCGCTGTCAGGAGGCGTCGCATGCCAACGCGACATGAGCTGCGCCTGCGAATAGCGGACCGTCACCGGATGATATGGCAGCGGCGACTGCGAGAAATTGAAGCAGTCGTAGAGATTATCTGCACGCGCATCCGTGAATCCAAGGGATCCGAGCGCGAACTGGGTTTCGGTGAATTTCAAGATACTCGCGAATTCATGCGGTACGTGCGAGACATAACCCGCTTTGGCATACGGCGAAATGATGATAAGCGGCACGCGGAAACCCAGTTCATAGGAATTGTAAATGTGGGGAGCTACGTGGTCGTACCAGCCGCCCCAATCATCCCAGGTCACAAAGATGACGGTGTTGTTCCAATACTTGCTTGTTCCAATTGCGTTGGCAACATCGCCGACCCATGAGGGCCCGGCGCTCGAATTGTTGTTAGCATGATCTGAATTAGCGCCGGTTGGAATAACCCATGAAACTGTAGGCAGTTGTCCAAGATTGATGTCGTTGAAAATGTTTGTCTCTGGGACCGACACCTTGGACCAATCGTTCGCACCGTACCGAATGTGGCTGATCGCATCGAAGCCTGACCACAAAAAGTATGGAGATGGCGTGTAATACTTCCACGAAATCCCCTTGGCGTCGAGCAGATCGGCAAGCGTCTGGTGATCGAAGCATGGGAACATCGAGCTCGTTTCGTTGCCGCTCGGATCGATCAGCGGTACGGTGCTGCCCGCCGGCGAATCGCAGCCTTGATTCGCGTGGGGCACATTCGGCGGAAAATTGACGTTTTCCGATACCAAGAGCGTGCTGCCGGTCGCCGGCTCCGAAGTGCCGGAGATAATGTATTGATGCGCCGGGAAACTCGGGCCTTGATTCGTTTGGAACATCTCGTCCGCGAACGCAAATTGTTGGGCGAGCGCAAAGTACGGGGCTGATTCAGAATGTGGAACATATCCATACGCGGCGTTCGGGCCAGGCGTGTAACCCGGCTGCGGAAATATTCTAACCTGATCGAACCCGTTCATCGCGGCGCCGTTGTACTCAGTTGTGAATCCGGTGTGGCTGTGGTCGAGGTCATACGGGGCGGCAAGGGAGACGGGTTGGAGAGCGACTGTGCCGCCAGTGGAGTTCTTTCCGCTGGTCACTGTGTCGGCGCCGGGGAACCCGTTGAAGAGGTTGTCGACCGTACGGTTTTCCTGAAAGATAATCACGATGTGTTGAATCCCGCTGGGTCCCATGCTTGGACTCGGATTTGGTCCCGGAAGTGTGCCCCCGCCTCCACCGCACGCCCACACGATCGCACATAGGCTCACGACCATCAGAGATTGAATCCAACCACGCATTTTCGTCACCTCACCGATTGCTCCAAGTTTTTTGGTGCTACTCTAGAGAGTACCCCGACGAAAGGCCTAGCTCATTAAGCGAGCATGAGCAGCGTGCAAATCTCATCGGAGATTCATCACGTATGATTGAGAGGCTTCATCAATGCCAGGCTACTTAGTCGCTTGCGTAACGTGGCACGACTCCGAATCCCCGCGGACGTACGGTGATCTTGTCGTCGAGTCGCTTCAACCGTACGGCGGGAAGTATCTCGTTCGCGGCGCACCGGTCGAGGAGCTCGAAGGCGAGAACAAACCTAAGCGGCTCGCCATAGTAGAGTTTCCAACTGCCGAGGCAGCCACAAAGTGGCACGCATCGAGCGAATATGCGGCGGCGCGCAAAATCCGCCAGGAGAACGCGGCGACGCACTGGATTGTGATCATGGATGGAGCTGGCTAGGTTGTGGTTGATCTCGTAGAACTGCGCAGTGATGTCTTCCGCACGTTCCCGTTAGGACCCCAGGACTTTCCCGCGCTGCAAGAATTGTGGAACGACTCTGCTGACTATGTTCAGGTTGTGTACGGGCGTCCACCAGAACCCGATGAAGCTCGGTCAGTCTATGAAGCTGGGCCGGAACAAGGTTACGGTCCTCAGAGCAAAATGTTCTATGGAATCAAAGCCGCGAGCGGCGACACGTTGATCGGCGTCCTCGATGCTTTTCGCAATCATCCACACGAAGGCGCGTGGTATATTGGGCTCTTACTGCTCAGTCCGGATACTCGCGGAAGTGGGATTGGCCGTAAAGTTGTGGACGCGCTTGCCGACGCGGCCCGCGCACACGGCGCATCTGAAATCCAGCTCAATGTGGTCGAACAAAACGAAAGCGCACATCGTTTCTGGATCGAGTGTGGATTCACGGAGATGCGCCGCTGGAATCAAAACATGGGTGCTCGAGAGAGCACCTTTATTAGGATGCGCCGCCAGCTTAGCTAACCTCGCTACAGCCATTCGGTCAAGGATTAAACGGGTTTGTCCAGGTCGACATCCACACTCGAGACTCAGAGTCCACAAACAGCTTTTCTTTGTATCTTTCTTCGTCAGATATTTGCCCGGAAAATCCTGACTGCGCCGAAGTTGAAGGCTTCTCGATCTGAGCCTGTGCGGCTGCTTGACCAGGTGACCCCCGCCATTGTTGGCGCAGAGCTATCTTTTCAGCGGGAGACGCTTGCGCCCACATCGTCTGCAGCGCCAGCCATAATGTCTGCACTCGATTGAATTGTAGCTGGCTGTCTGGCGTGGCGGCCGCATATTGACGCGCTACACGTGCAGTAAACTGCGGATGGTTTTTGATCTCAGAGGGAACCTGCTTGCCGGCTTGTTTTGAAATGAACTCAAACATGGCGATGTACGAGTCGACGACGCCTTTTCGCAGCGGCGGGCGGCCGTCAGCAATGATATGGTTATGCGCACGCCAGGCGGCGACGAGTGCCTTTGAGGTTGCATCAGATGCGTCAGCCTGAAAGGCTGCCACAAGTTCGGGCTCGACATATGTCCGCAATAACGCCCCGGATGCAGCCGGGTGAGAATGCACATACGACATAAACGTGTTCATGTCGTTGAGGGTCGCCATCGACCCCGATTCGTTCTTTGCCATGTCTCTTGTCAGGCCATCACGGATTAATTGAACGGTGGGACCGTCAAGTTGGAATCCGAACGCGTACTCAATGAAAGCGCGCGTGTCGTTCACCTGTTGATCGCTCTCCTTGACCCGCCCAAGGGTGCGCGTGAATCAAAGCGCATGCTTAATGGAAACAAACGCTGGTGGATCGCGGCCGGCGTTGTCATGGCTCTCGCCCTCGGGTATGCTCTGCCGCAACACCGCGCAAGTCATGCGGACATCGGCGCGGTGCCCGAGGCCACAGTGCCCGCACAACTCCTCGTATCCGATCAAAGTGTGTCTTCTCTGTCACCCTCCCCAAGGCCAACCCAGATCGCGGTGTACGTATGCGGCGATGTGCGCCGTCCTGGTGTGTATACGTTTAGCTCGAGTGCCAGGGTTACCGACGGCATCGCGCGCGCAGGCGGTGCGCTACCCGATGCAGATCTCGAACAGCTCAACTTAGCGGAGCTCCTCAGCGATGCTATGAAGGTCGACGTGCCCAAGAAGGGCCAGATCGTTGCGACCGGTTCACTTGATTTGATCACTTCGACAACCGGGAATCGTGGGTTTCGCCGCCACTCATCTCGTCACGCTGGTACGTCGAGGGGCAAGTTGCAGCCTGGTCAGACACTCAACGTCAATACGGCGAGCGAATCAGAGCTCATTGCACTTCCCGGGGTGGGACCAGGCCTCGCGAGAAGAATCGTCGAGTATAGATCAGCCAACGGACCTTTCCAGAGTGTGGATGATCTTCAGAACGTCTCGGGAATCGGCCCGTCAAAATTCGATCGGATGGCACCATACATTCGACTGTAGTTGCGACCTGATGCATCCACTTCTGCCTCCACTCCGTAGCAATGTGTTGAGGTATCATCATGCATTATAAAAACCTAGTGGTCGGCTTGCTCTTCACCGGTCTGGTCTTTGTCGCTCTTTTCACGTCCGCGTCGCGTGCAGTGGCCGATCAGAGTCTGAACGTGCAGCGAGTACTGGCGGCTACTGACTGGCTCAATTCCAAACCCGAGCCACAGGTTGTGCGCGGCAAGGTCGTCCTCGTCGACTTCTATACGTTCGGGTGTATCAATTGTAAGCACGTTCAGCCAAACTTGCGCGCACTGTATCGTGACAAGTCGCGGAAGGATCTCGTCATTCTGAGTATACACAGTCCTGAGACATCGTACGAACGCAGCCGCGCGAATCTCGTCGCTTCCTTAAAGGACCAAGGCGTTCTGTGGCCGGTTGCCGTTGACAACGACTTTGCGATATGGAACTCCTATAATGTCACGGCGTGGCCTACACAGATGATCTTTGATCGGGCGGGCCATCTGCGCAAAACAATCGTGGGCGAAGGGCAAGACGACGTCGTTGACACGACCATTGATAGCCTGATCGCCGAAAAAACGCCTCGTTCGTAACCCAGCCTGCAGGATTTACTTTGCCTGACAAAGTATACCCTTTGCCATGCAAAGCCGGCGCGCTGATTTCGTCGCGCTTGTCATCGTACTTACCACGACGCTCGCATGTGCGTTGCTCGTGTCGGTGTGGCGCGACGGCAATGCCGCAATATTGCTGGAGATACTCGTTGGGCTAACGCTCGGCTTTGTTTTTCCACGCGGCGCCTGGCGCTGGGCAGCTATTCTCGCTGCCTGGGTGCTCGTGCTGCTCGTCCTCAAAGTGCAGCTCGTTCCCGGGCCGCTTCCGTGGTGTCCGCAGGACGTTTCCTCGGGCCGCGTCGCTCCCTGGGCGCTTGCGATTGTCCCTGTAGCTGCCGTTTACGCAGGTGCCGCCGCGGATTGGATTTTGGCTGAAGCATTGCGCTGGCTTGGTTTCGTGCACTGGCAATGGCTTGACCGCGTCCGGCCCGCAGTCCGTATCGCGGCACTATGTCTTGCATTTGTGCTGGTGCTCTACACAGGTCTTTTGCTTCTACAACCGCTGCATCCGTATAAGGTCGGCGAGAGCTATTGTTGGGACGAATATTGTTTTGCCGTTACGCAGGTGAAGCGCCTCAAGACGATTGGCCACGGTGCGCACGCTATTTGGGCACGCGGAGTGTTCTACGTCGTGACGGCTGAAATGGAAACGCCGTGGTGGGGCAGGTTCAACTGGAGCAATGATGCCGTATATGCCATCGACTACGATGGCACTGACTACAGGTTTTCGCCGCAGGCTCAGAGTGCGTTGGATCAGATGATGCACTCCAATCGCTCTCGATGCCACAAGATACTTGGTGCCGGCGAAGCTGAGACCATCGTCTTCGATCTCCCGGAAAACGTCGTGCAGCCGCGACTGCTCGTCCGTGATACGCTTGGCTTTGAGGGCTTGCTCGGCGGCCTCCGGCTGAATCTCTTTTACGTGAAGCCGGCTTTCAATCTGCGCTACGACTAACGTGTGGGCTCATAAGCGGCTAGGCCTCGTCAGCGGACAAGATGCTGTAGATGTCCTTGCGTGCTCTTTCCAGCGTCTGTGCAACCTTGTCCAGTGCAGCGTCGCTGCTCCCTCGGGCACCCATGAGCGCCATCATTAACCTCGTGGCTGCGGCACGAACTCGGTGCCGAGCATCTTCGTCCAGTCCGTCTTCATCATCGGCTGCCGGCCGCGTCTCGAGCAACTGACGACCCGAATCCGTTATCGTGTAGACGCGTTTGCCGTCCTGCTCGGCGCTCGTCACGTGCCCGGCATCCTCCAACATCTGAAGCGTCGGGTAGATGGACCCGGGGCTTGGCCGTGAACCATAGCGTTCTTCAAAGTTCGTGATGATGTCGTAGCCGTGACGCGGACCTTCAGCCAGCGACTCGAGCACGAGGTACTTGATATCGCCACGACGAGTGACTCGTCCCCACGCTCTGTGGAAACCGCCCCAACCGAAACCGCGATGTCCGAAACGCCACGGAATGCTTGGGCCACCTGACTCGGTATCTTGTTGAAATCGGTGAAATGCAAAGTGTCTGTTTCTCATGAGGCGATAGTACACGATATATCGTGACATGTCAATTACTGAAATACAGGAGCTTCCGTATATTGTCGACAATCGACAGTACTGTGCACGAAGTTGCCGATACCCGACAGATCGATCGTTCCTCGACTGCCAAGCGCGTGGCGTCGTACCTTCGCGCGCAGATTGCCCAAGGCAAGATCGAACCTGGAGTGCGGCTCAGTGAGCTGGCTCTCTCGGCGGAGCTCGGCGTCAGTCGCAGCCCGATTCGCGAGGCGCTTGCGTTGCTTGCCGGTGAGGGATTAGTCCGCGTTGTTCCCTACAAAGGCACCTTCGTCACAGCCCTGAGTAAGGACCGGCTGCAAGACCTGCTGGATTTTCGGCTCGCGCTCGAACAGTTCGCCGTGCGCCGCGCGATCGAGCGTGCAACGCCTCAGGACTTCGATCATTTCGAAACGCTTATCGGCGGGATCGCTACGCAGGCGGAGCGACGCAATTTTCATGGAGCGGTTGACGCGGATTTGGCCGCGCACGAGTACCTTGTTGAAATTGCGGGGAGCGCGCATCTTGCGCAAGCCTATCGGGCCATGCTCGGTGAGCTACGTCTTTACATCGCGCAAACCAGTCGTCACTATGAGCGCCCAGGCGACCTTGCAACCGAACACGCGGTCCTGCTCGCTGCAATGCGCAACCGCAACACCGATGAAGCGATCTCCCTCATCGCCGCTCATATCAGCCACGGATTCAATCGCGCTCTCGAGGAAACAAAATAATGTTGACTGCCGAAACAAAAGCTCGCACGAAGCACACGCAGTTCGTTCTCACGCCCTGGTCGGCACAAGGTACGCTCGACATGCCAACCATCGACCACGCCATTGGCTCCTGGCTGTACGACACGAGCGGCAAGAGATATCTCGATCTGTCCGCCGGTCTTGTGGCGGTCAATCTAGGCCACAGTCACCCGACCGTCGTGCGTGCGATCGCCGATCAAGCTGCAAAGCTGTGCTACGCTGCACCTGCGTTCTTCAATGAGCTCCGCACTGAGGTGGCCGAGGAGCTGGCGGCGCTCGCTCCGTGGAGCGAAGGGGCGCGTACGTTCTTTACAACCGGCGGCGGCGAGGCGAACGAAGACGCGATAAAAATGTCGCGTATGATCAGTGGGCGTCATAAAGTACTCGCAACATATCGCTCGTTCCACGGCTCTGCTCCCGGCGCCGGAACGCTCAGCGGCGAGAATCGTCGCTGGCCGAACGAACCGGGCATTCCTGGTGTGATCCATTTCTTTGCGCCTTTTCCGTATCGCAGCCCCTTCAACACCGACGACCCTGTTGAAGAGACCCGCCGCGCCCTCGAGCATCTCGAGCTTGTGCTGACGTATGAGGACCCGAAAAGGGTCGCGGCGATCCTCATGGAGCCGGTCGTGGGTTCCAACGGCGTCATTGTGTATCCGGATGGTTACCTCAAAGGCGTGCGCGAGATCTGCGACCGTCATAGCATCTTCCTTATCTTCGATGAGGTTATGACCGGTTTCGGGCGGACTGGGGCCGCGTTCGCCAGCAAGCGTTTTGGCGTCACGCCCGATCTCATCACGATCGCTAAGGGCTCGACGTCAGCGTACATACCCCTCGGCGGCGTCATCGTGCGCGAGCGCCTTGCCTCCTACTTCGACGACCACGTACTCAACTGCGGCCACACGTATTCCGGCCATCCGCTTGCCATGGCGGCCGCACGCGGCGCCTTGCGCGCCTATAAGGAAGAGAATATCTTCGATCGCGCGCTCGAGATCGAGCAGTGGATGCGCCAGCTGCTCGGCAGTTTGCGCGAGAGTTCACCGATTGTCGGCGATGTGCGCGGTATCGGCGCCTTCTTCGCGCTCGATCTTGTCCGCGATCGTGCGACGCGCGAGCCGATTGTTGCCTGGCAAGGTCCAAGCGCCGGAGCCATGCCCGCAATTCTCAAGTCGCTGCGCAATCGCGGCGTGTACGCGTTCGGCCGCTACAATGTCATCCTCGTCACGCCGCCCCTCACGATCTCGCGCGACGAGCTCTCGTTCGGCGTCGACGCGCTCTCGGGTGTGCTTGCTGAAATCTCCTCTGCGCTTTAAGTAAAGGATCACTATCATGGCGTTAACTACCGCTGCTCCGCAGGCCGATTCCAGCATCAAGACCATCGGTCACTTCATTAATGGCCGCAGCGTCGACGGCTCGCCCACTGCTTTCGGCGACGTGTGGAACCCCGCGCGCGGCGAACGCAGTGCGCGCGTCGCGTTCGCCAGCCCAACCGACGTTGACGCTGCCGTCGCAGCTGCCAAAGCCGCGTTCCCCGCATGGTCGGAGACGCCGCCGCTTCGGCGCGTGGCGATTCTCTTTAAGTTTCGCGAGGCGCTGCATTCGCAACTCGACCGCCTCGCCGCGATTATCACTGCCGAACATGGCAAGACACTTGACGATGCCAAAGGTGAGATGACGCGCGGCATCGAGGTCGTGGAATTCGCCTGCGGCATTCCGCAACTGCTCAAGGGCGAGTTCACCGAGAACGTCGGCCGCAACGTTGACGGATTCACGGTGCGCCAACCGCTCGGGGTCTGTGCCGGCATCACGCCGTTTAACTTCCCCGCCATGGTGCCGCTCTGGATGTTCCCCGTCGCCATTGCGGCGGGTAACACGTTTGTGCTGAAGCCCAGCGAAAAGGACCCGTCGCTCCCGCTCGAGCTCGCGCGCATCTTCAGCCAATGCGGCGTTCCTGCCGGCGTTCTCAATGTCGTCAACGGCAGCAAAGACGTCGTGACTGCGCTGCTCGATCACCCCGACGTCAAGGCCGTCAGCTTCGTGGGATCAACGCCAATCGCCGAGTTCGTGTACAAGCGCGGCACCTCGAACGGCAAGCGCGTGCAAGCGCTCGGCGGTGCCAAGAACCACCTCGTCGTCATGCCGGATGCGGATCTGGATCAGACAACCGATGCAATCGTCGGCGCGGCGTATGGCTCGGCGGGCGAACGCTGCATGGCAATCTCTGTTGTTGTAATGGTTGGTGAAAAAGTTTCGGATGAGATCGTGCAACGCGTTAAGACAAGGCTTGCATCCCTGCGCGTCGGCGACGGCGATGCGACAGGCGTTGAGATGGGGCCGCTCGTGACCGGCGAACATCTCGCGCGGGTGCGATCGTATATTGATATCGGCGAACAAGAAGGTGCGCGAGTGGTGGTCGATGGCCGCACGCACCCCGCAACCACATCTGGCAACGGGTTCTTTCTCGGTCCCACGCTCCTCGACCACGTGACGCCGACAATGCGCGTCTACCGCGAAGAGATATTCGGACCCGTGTTGTCGCTCGTCCGCGTGAAGACGCCGCAAGAGGCGCTCGAGCTCGTCAACGCGCACGAACTCGGCAATGGGGTCGCCATTTTCACGCGCGATGGCGATGCTGCACGCTGGTTCAACCACAACGTGCAGATTGGCATGGTCGGCATTAACGTTCCCATCCCGGTGCCGATGGCGTTCCACAGCTTTGGTGGTTGGAAACGCTCGCTCTTCGGCGACCATCATGTCCACGGACCGGAGGGCGTTCGCTTCTACACCCGCCTGAAATCAACGACCGCTACGTGGCCGTTGTCGATCAAAGATGGTTCATCCTTCGTAATGCCAACAACGAAGTAGCCCGCGTGACCGATCGCGACCTCGGCATGCACGCTCGAATTACTCGGCGTGATTTTCTCGACGGGGTTGCTGTCAGTGCGCTCGGCGCGCTTGCCGCGGGAACAATTCCAGGATGCGCTCCGCACCTTGTGCCGGCCAGCCCTTCCAACACCACATCCTATCCGCCGGGAACCACAGGACTTTGGGGTCAGGATAACTCGAGCTATGCCGTCATGCATAAACTCCGCGACGGCACCTTTTGGACCCATACGAAGGCACCGCAGCCAGGTGGCGAGCACTACGACCTTGTGATCGTCGGCGCGGGGATGTCAGGCCTTGCGTCAGCCTACTTCTATCGCCAGCAGCGCCCCAATGCGCGCATCCTCATCCTTGATGTCCGCCGCGACTTCGGCGGTCATGCGGGCCGCAACGAGTTCCATGTCGGTGACCGGCTGCTGCTCAGCAACGCGGGTACCCAATCGATGGAGAGCCCGAGCGGATATCGACCATCAGCGATGCGCCTTGTCAAAGAGCTCGGTATCGACGTCAACCGTTTCTACAAATACTTTCAGCAGCATCGATATGATGGTCTGTCGACTGGACTGTTCTTTAACAGGCGTACCTTCGGACGGAATCATTTCGTAGCAGGTGCGTATCAGCGGCCGTGGGCAGACGTGTTCCATGACGTGCCGCTTTCACAGCGAGCCAAGGCCGACCTCATTCGCATCCACACCGAGCACGTCGACTACTTGCCCGATCTTTCACGCGAACAGAAAGTTGCATACCTGAAAACGATCTCATATTCCACGTTCATCACGAAGCACGGCAAGTGCGATCACGGCGTGCTGCCGTATCTCCAGGACCGCCCGTACGACCTCTTTGGTACCGGCATCGAAGCCGTCGCTGCGTATGACTGTTTCGAAAACGGTGACGATTACGGCATGGAGTATCCTGGCTTTCAGGGCATGGATCTCGGCCTCGGCGTAGGCAAGTGGCGCCGAGCCAAGCCCGATCCATATATTTTCCATTTCCCCGACGGCAATGCGTCCATCGCTCGCATGCTCGTGCGCTCGCTCGTGCCCGGCTCCATTCCTGGATCATCAATGGAAGATATCGTGCTTGCACCTTGCGACTACTCGAAGCTCGATGACGCGCGCAATCAAGTGCGCATTCGGCTCAATTCGACGACTGTGCGAGTCGTGCACCGCCCGGACCCCGCGCAGGCTCGCGAAGTACACGTCACTTACACACATGGTCAAGGCCTCACGACGGTCACCGCCGGCGCTTGCATCCTCGCCTGCTGGCATGTCGTCTCAAGGCTCATCGCGCCGGAACTGCCGGCTCGACAGAAAGAGCACCTCGCCTATTGCGTTAAGGAACCATATGTCTATACGCATGTAGCGCTGACCAATTGGCGTTCATTCAAGAAGCTCGGTGTCTATCAGATACTAGCCCCGACAAGCTATCATTATTTCACGATGCTTGATTACCCGGTCGACATGGGCGGCTATGCGTCGCCGCAAACGCCCGACGACCCGATGATCTTGTTCATGCTGCGCGCGCCGACCAAATACGGCCTTCCGCCTCGCGACCAATATCGTGCGGGCCGTTGGGAGCTCTTCAGAACACCGTTTGAAACGATTGAGCGTCACGTGCGACAGCAGCTTGCGGATATGCTCGCAGATGCCGGGTTTGACCCCGCGCGCGAAATTGCAGCAATCACGGTCAACCGCTGGTCACACGGCTACGCGTACGAATACAACAAGTCTCTCTGGGAGCATTGGCCTTTAGGTCAGCGTCCGTGCGATCTCGCGAAGAAACCATTCGGCCGGATCGCAATTGCCAACTCAGACTCTAGCGGCGAGGCTTTTACGGACACGGCAATCGACGAAGGCTACCGCGCGGTCGGCGAAGTTCTGGGCGTCAGTTAGATCTATTGTTGAGCGCTTGGAATAGCGCTTTGCGACGATGTGGGTAGGCTGAGTGTCATGGATTGCAGTTCGATGATGGTCATCTCTTTGATCTTTTCAAATAAGACTTGTTTCTGAGTATTTTTTACGTACCATTGATACGCGACAGTGGTCGTGAATCCAAGCGGGACGACGATCTTTCTTGCATTCTTTGGAACGTGCTTAGCGTAGAAGTCTTGCACTCGACTGAGGTCATCATGCGTCGTGAACATTGCTTGGAACTGATCAGCGTCGCCGAGCTTCGACGAATCCTTAAGCTCTTGCCCTCTTATAGCCGTCGCATTTGGGTAGACTGGTAAGCCGATCTGCTTGACGAGCGCGGCGTTTGGCGCAATCTGACGCGTGTGCACGGAGCAGCCTGAGCTGAGGAGGACAATAGAAAAGATCGCAACCCAGTACGTCACGCGTTTTGTATCGATCATGGCTGACCCGCTTCGAGAGCAATCGAGCTCATGTCCGAATTCGGTGTTGGCATCAGGAACTCAGTTTCTAGTGTCAAACTACAGTATATGGACATCAGGAGGCTTCGTTGCGGAGACGAACGCGAACTCGATAAAGTAGGCCCGTGTTTTGACCATCCTATCCGTGCTGACGCTGCCACGCGATTTCTCGAATCTGAAAATCACCACATTCTCGTAGCCTATGGGGATCAAACTGTTGCCGGCTTTGTGACTGGTGTCGAAACGACGCAGCCCGACAAAGGGAGCGAGATGTTTCTTTACGAGCTAGGGGTTGATGAGAAGTTTCGGCGTAAAGGCATCGGCACGGCATGTGGGTCCTTTCTGATGAAGACAACGTTGCTGCACTCGCTACATATGGTGCAGCCGGAGCGCAGCGTGAATCAACGCCCGTCATGCTGTCGTGGAAATTTCCGAATCGAAATTCTTCCTAGGCCTCGCGCTCCCCAATGATTCTACCGCGACCGCTGGCAGTTATAGACTAGGGATTCCCCTAGTCTTAAGCGGTCTTATCATGCGTGAATTGTAGTCGATCACGAAATCACCCTTACTAAAGGCAACCTCTCTTCATCGCGCCCGGGGCTGTTGCGGCATAAGACCACTCGATTCGGCCTTGAGAATCTGATCCAGAATGCGACAAATAGTTGGCCCGAGGAGCCCGAAAACGTAAGAGTAGCCGCCCCACTACGGCTGACCGACTGGAGCTTTGAGCACATTGTGCATATCGTGCGATTGGCGCTCCGAAAGGTCCCTGATGTGCTTGAGTACTCGAAGATGTATCGCATGGATGATGCTATCTGAGTAGAGCGTCCAATACAAATCAGGCCAAAGATGATGCCGGTACCACGTCTTGCCTACGAGTCGCGTGCTGCCATCAGGCAACCCCTGCAACAAGAACTCGCCTTGCTGTGAGACGAGATAGCCCTGCAGGTGGGGCGTCCGGATGTGCCCATAGGGCGACCACTCACGCATCGGCTCCGGATTCTTGCGTACGTCGAAAGCGAGCCGTCGTGGCGCTTGCCATTGCGTAATCGGTTCGACGAAATCGCCGGTGGAAAACTCGCAATAGCGGAGCGCCCCCGGTCCGTGTCCGATGATTTTCGCGCGCTCTGGATACGCTATGCCTGCTCGAAATAAAAGTTCTGTCGGTGGGGGAATCGCCGGAAAGTCAATCACATTGTTCCAAACAACAACAGACGGAGCATTTATAATGATCGCGGAATCGACTTCGTGCATCGGAGCCTCGGGCATGACCGCTCTATCGGCACCCATGAGGACGGGCGCGACGAGTATAAGCGCCAGCAGCGACGCGATCTCGGGCTTGCTAGTTCGAGTCACAACGTGTGCAAACGCTGCCCCGAGTAAGGCAAACGCAAATGCGAGAGGCATCGCCATCGCAATACAAAGAGCCCCCTCAAACGCGACCGCGAGCATCGCCGCACCCGTCAACAAGACAGCAAGCATTGCGACCCCGATATTTTGCGCCCAACTCCGCCACTCGTGCGCGTTGAAAATCAGCACGCTGAGCGCACCTTGAACGAACGGCACGGCAGCGAACAGCCCCCACCCGTACGTCGCAAAAACGTGCGATCCCAACACGGCGAAGAGTAAGCCGATGATAGTTGCGCCAAGGATAGACGCGACAGCGGCGCCGAGCCGGTCGCTGGGCACGAAGCGTTGCAGTCGTCTGCTCGGCGTTGCTATTGCGTCCGGGTGCTCAGGCCAAGCCGCAGCCACCGCGAATGACGCGATGTTCGCGACCGGCACGAAGAAAAGGATGACGAGCCATAGTGGCCACCCGATGGTCCGAAAACGCTTCGTTGTAGCGGCAAGCCCAACCCATGCGAAGGGAATGGACAGGGCCACCATCGTCGCGACGAAGACGCTATCACTGCGTGACAGCGTATGAATCGACACCGGTGCGCCTAAAGGAAAGATGTAACTGAGGGGCATCCACGGACGCCTGAAGAGCGAGCCCGCAACAATCAGGTCGAGCACATGCTTAAGAAGGACGCCCACGAAAGCAACAGTCACGTAGTCTCTACGCGACATTGAACCCGCAAACGAAAACAGAAGCCGCTTCATTATGACTGGCCGACGGGAGCCTTGAGCACGTTGCGCATACCGCGGATGCGCAGCTCCTTCATCCGCAACGGTTGATCCATCGCTGTCCACCTATGTCCATTTATTGGATTCACCAAGGATTCAATGTCCACCGATGCCTATCCGCGTCCACCGTGAGGTGTAGAGTAAGGTGTGGAGTGCTCAGGCCGTCCAAACGTGACGTTCTTGTTTCTCTTGTTCGAATTTTTGTTAACCGTGGGAGTGGGCCTCGATAACCTGGTCGCCATCACCCCACAGAATCATCGCGTGATCGGTCACTAAGTATGGCCTTCCGGCTGCGAATGGGATGGCCGCGCCCTCACTCACTTTGAAGATAGCGCCTGTCCACCCGGTTTCATAGAAGGCATAGAAGTGACCAGCGAACCGACCTGCGCACTCCAATGGCTGATCCCGATCATGGTTCCACATACCGAAAGTTGCTCTCTGCCAGGCGTGCCAAGTCAAAATGGGTCGCCATTGCCCGTTGGCAAACAAGCCGTATAGCGCAACACCACTGGCACGGCTACCTTGTTTGCAGACAATCTGTTTGTCATGCCCTCTTAGTCTTGCTGGTAGAGTCGACGATTTTACTACCGCTCCGTTTCTCAAAATGGCCCAGTGTAGTTTTACGTCAGTCCAAGGATTCAAGCTAAATCCGTTTACGAACGGTATGGGAGCGGTGTAGTAATCAAACCCCAAATCATGATATGGCTCCCGAGGTAAAACGAAGTGACGGAGTGTGCCACCATAGAGTTGACCGAAAGACTCTGGAGGGTGTGAGGATTCTCCCTTGGGCCAATATGTAACCCAGACTTGACCACTGGTCGTCTCCATTGCCTCATCCAAATACCAATCCGGTCTATAGCGAAACCAGCGAATGCCCGGGGCCATAACTACCTGGTTGAACATGGGCATCCGCTCCATCAATGCGGCCACTCGCGCGACGGCTGGGTCGAGAAGGTTCTGGTGAGCAGGAGAAGGCGTTGGGACCACGGTCGAGATCTTATGAGGAGCACATGCCGTAATCGCCAGTGTAAGGCCGACAACCAAAGGGACGAACCTACTTATCATGTTGGTTGTCCCTCTACGGCTGGCCGAACGGCGCCTTGATTATGTTGCGCATATCGCGGATGCGCAGCTCCTTCATTTGCGTGTCGAGTCCGAGATTTGCTTCTAACTGATTGAGCGGAAGCACATCGATATGGTTCGGCGCGACTTCGATCGCTGAAACAAGGTCGGCGGAGATGCGCTCCTTGAGCCGGTCCGCATTTACGCCAGGTGCCACCGCTATGGAGAGCACGAGCTCATCAAGGTCGTCTGGATCGTCGTTGTGTTTTTTTACGATCAGTTGCCACTCGACTACGTCCTGAATCTCCGCCATGACCGGAATGAAGCCGTTGAGATCCACAAGCGTTCCGCGAATCTTCGTAAGTTGAAATTCCCCGACATCCGAGCGGCGCGAGATCGCTTGCGATATTCTCGGCACGACGCGCCCGCAACCGGGGCACGGATCGTAGACTATGCCGCCTTCTGCGATGTCGCCGGTGCGATAGCGCAGCACGCACGAACCTCTGCCCGAGAGTGAGCTATACACGATCTCACCTCGCTCGCCCGGTCCGACGAGTTCCCCGCACTCGGGGTCAACGATTTCGAAAACATCAAAATCGGGATAGGTATGATACCCAAAAGATGTTACGTAATCGGGCGGCGTGCATTCCGCCCACGCATGCCGCGCTTCAGTGAAGCCATAAACGCCTTGCACGGTCACGTGCGGCGCTCCCATCTGTGCGCACAGATCGCCGAGGCGCGCCTTGAGTGCGGGCGGTACGCGCTCTGCGCCGAGCGCAATCCGTTCCAAATTCTTGAGCTCAACGCGCTGCTCAAGCGCCTGACGCAGCAAGTGATAGACATATCCTGGCACGCCGATCAGCATGGAGGGCTGCAATCGTGAGAGCGCCACGATGTTCCCCGCGGTGCCTGCAACTTTGCCGCCGCCTGTGTGCACGATGAGCATCGTCGTCGCCTGCGCGACCGCAAACGTCTGCCAAAACGCGAGATGCGGAGCAAATGGGAAGACGTTGAGTGCGCGATCGCCAATCTGCGCGCCGCACAGCTCGATCATCCGCTTGCCCGCAACGTGCAGACGCTCGAAGTCCTTAGATGCGTACAAGAACTGAGTGGGCAGAGCGGATCGCCCCGTCGTGTAGGTAACGTGCACCGGAAAATATTCCAAGCGCAGCCTGTCCTTGACCGCTTTGCTGCCGTGACGTAACCGCTCAAACATGAGCTTGGCTGTCACCGATGCCGGCGCGTATTTGCGAATCGAGTCTTCGCTGGGAACCAGCACGAGTTCAACCGGACGCGCCGGGTTATCGGGCGTGGGCGCGATATCTTTCTTTGAAGTGAAGGGGATATGCCGCAGATCATTGACGCTGCGGATCTTTCGCGGGTTGATGTGGTGCTCGTCGAAAAGCCGCCGGTAAAAGGGACTAAACGGATAGAGCTGCTCGTTGATAAAGCGATGCAGCCGATCATCTCGTTCCGCTTGACAGTCTTTCCACCGACGCGTGGGATGCCAAACCGGCTGTGAGCGCAGAGCTTCGAGCACGCTTCGGGTATTGTGCAGCCGTTCGCGAGCGACCTTGGTACCATCGCAGCTCTGTGATTTCGCGAAGGACGCGTCTGCGCTCCGGAGGAACGGCGACCTCATGAGTGTGACACAAACTCCCCAAACGCTCAACTTCGAGCTGCCCGAGGATCTCAAACTCCTGAAGCGTTCGCTGCGCGAGTTCGTTGAGAAAGAACTCTGGCCGGTCACCAATCAGGTCGAAGACAGCGACGAGATCCCCACATCCACCATCACAAAGATGAAGGATATGGGATTGTTCGGCTTGCCGTTCGCAGAGGAATACGGCGGCGCGGGTGTCGGCGAACTGGGCTACTGCGTTGCGCTCGAGGAGCTCGGCCGTGCGAGCGCGGCTTTTTCGAATCTCCTTGGTGCGCATTGCAGCATCGGCGCTATGGCGATGCATCTCGACGGGAGCAAAGAGCTCAAAGAACGCTACATGCCTACGCTGTGTGCCGGCGAAAGGCTCGCATGTTTTGCATTGTCAGAACCCGGTGCAGGTTCGGACGCAGCGAACATCTCCACGTCGGCGCGGCGTGAGGGTGACGCGTACCTGCTGAATGGCGTCAAGCATTTTATCACAAGCGGCGACATCGCCGATTTCGCTTCTGTCTTCGCGGTAACCGATCCAGCGCTTGGCGCACGTGGCGGCATCACGGCGTTTTGGGTTGACCTCAACGCTCCCGGCGTGACGCGTGGTCCGAAAGATCGTAAGATGGGACTCTTCGGCAGCCACACGTGCGAGTTGATATTCCAGGACGCAAAGGTTCCGGCCGATCACGTCATTGGCACGGTCGGCAAAGGTTTTTCGACTGCGATGAAGACCCTCGACATGGGTCGACTCTCGCTCGGCGCGGGTTGCGTGGGGAGTGCATCGTACATGCTTGAGAAATCCATCGCTTATGCAAAAGAGCGCGTTCAGTTTGGCAAACCGATCGCCAAGCAGCAGGCAGTCCAATTCATGCTGGCCGACATGGCAACGGAAATTTATGCCGGCCGCAACATGGTCTACCACGGTGCCTGGAAGGCAGACCGCGGCGAGCGCTTCAGCATTGAGGCGGCGATGGTGAAGCGCTATTGCTCAGATCTGTGCATCCACGTTGTCGACCGTGCCCTGCAAATACACGGCGGCAGTGGATTCATGAAAGAGACGGGGATCGAGCGCGTCTATCGCGATTCGCGCATCTTGGCAATTTACGAGGGGACGAACGAAATTCAGCGCATGATCATCGCCGAAGAGTTATTGAAGTAGGCTGATTACGGCCCCGCGGGCTTGACGGTTATAGCGACCAGCGACCCAACGATCGTGAATGCGAAGACTAAAATAAACACCCACACAAAGATGCGCCCGATCTTCTGTTTTTGCCGTTTGGTCAGCCGGCGCAAGCTCAGGCCGGACGACCTGTTTTTCCCTTGACTCCGTAGCTTATTTTTCTTCGCCTGACCGTTGCTCGGCTTGACGATCGTGCTTTTCACTTTTTCCTCTTTTGCGATGCCGTGGGTTTTGCCCACAATCGTTCCAAATTATAAAATTCGCGGGCAGCCGCTGTAAAGACGTGGACGATGACTGAACCGTAGTCGACCAATATCCAGTTGGCATCGTTATACCCTTCCGTCCGAATCGGCGCACCGAATTTCGTCTCAGATGCTTCGACGACACCATCGGCAATTGCTCGCACTTGAATGGCCGACCGTCCCGTTGCAAGCACGAAATAGTCCGCAAAATTTGCGCGGCCGCGGATGTCGATGAGCAGGACATTTTCAGCCTTCTTATCCATCGCGGCTTCGCGACAGCGTTGCGCCAGCTCGTTGACCTGCCGGTCCGTGAGCAGCGCCACCTGCTCCCGTGTCGTCGCAATGCCTTGGCGGCGCAACGGTGTGATGGCGGTAGCTGAAACGCTCGCCGGCCCGGAGATTGCTTTCTTGCTTGCCGCGGCCGCGCGCAATACGCGCGCCGCGCGCGCGGCTTTGCTTGGGCGCAGTGCTGTCCGCGTCTTACGCTTTACCACTGCCCACCAACTCGTCGTAGAGTATTTGCGTAGGCGGTGAGATCGGGATACCGCAGGAGGTAAGATACTCCATGGAAGCTTTGACGCACACCAACAGCCCTTCATCTAGCGACCGGTCAGCCGCGGCGGCCAGCGCGGCCCGCTGCGGAAATGTCCGTGATGGTTCGATCGTGTCTGCGACGTAGAGGATCTTCTCGAGATCGGACATGCCTGGGACAGCAACGGTGTGGCGTTCGATGGCAAGCAGCATCTGCGGGTCGTCCACGCCGTACTGTTGGTGTGCGATGTGCGCACCAATACGGGCATGCAATAAGACCGGGGCGTCGCGTTCGGCCGCACTCATCGCCATGTCGTTGCGACGCGCGTATTCGAGGAGTTGATCCTTTGTCCACATGCGCGCGATGTCATGAAGCATAGCCGCGACGCGCGCCTTGTGCGTTGAGACGCCGTAGCGGCGCGCGAGCCGTTCTGCAGTACGTGCGACCCCGAGCACGTGGCAATAGCGATCCCTGGAAAGGTTCGACCGCACCGTCTTGCAGAGGTCAAGGAATTGGCTAGCACCCGAGGGACCAAGAGATTGCGGGGTCGCGGCTTGCCTCAGGAAAGGCTCTCTTTCAGGGCCTGGAGCCGGTTCTGGTAGACGGCGCCCTTGAGGTTACCGGCCCACATGACAAGCGCGTTTTCGTCGTTGTCAGAGTAGTACCCGCGTCGCGTGCTGACCACGGTGAAACCATACTTCTTGTACAGGTTCTGTGCCGCGACGTTTGACTCGCGCACCTCGAGCGTAATCCAGCGCGCACCTCGTTCGATCGCTTCCTCGACGAGCTTGACGAGCAATTGTTCGCCAAAGCGCTTGCGCTGGAATATGGGCTCAACCGCGATCGTCGTAATATGCGCATCTTCGAGGATAACCCACAAGCCCGCATACGACATGATGCGATCTTCGAATCGCCCGACGTAGTAGTGTGCGAGTTTGTTATCGTTGAGTTCGTTGTAGAAGGCATTGCGCGGCCACGGTGTTGCGAAGCACAGTGATTCGACGTGGAGCACCGCCGAAATATCGTCTGCACGCATGGGGGAGATTTCGAGGAGCCGCGGAGGTGCCTTCATTCGTATCAGTCTTCGCGGCGCGAAACAGGCGGCCCCTCTTCATTTGCTCGCTGACGTTTTTCCCAATTTACGACCGCATTAGGGCGTTGGCCATAGTCGATTACGATATTCGTCCAGTCTAGACCGTCGGCACTTTGGGCACTCAGGCGAGCGAGCTGCGCGACCGCGCGCGCCGCTTCACCCGGTTGCGCGACCGAAAAGTCTGGTCCCACAATCGTTGCCGCGCCGCCGCCGGTCGCAGCCTCGGCGCCCGCACGTTCGATAACTTCGCGCGATCCTTGAATGAAGTGCGGCTCAACGCCGGGTGCGGGTACGACACGCGCATAGTAGTAGTCGCGTTTTCCGCGCGCAACACTGACGATCGGAAACGCCGTGACGTTGTGAGAAACAACGTCGTACGAGGAAACCCCGACGATTGGGATTTGTCGAGCCTGCGCAAGCGTCTTCGCGAATGCCACGCCGATCCGCAGTCCGGTGAAGGAACCCGGCCCCGTGCAAACCGCGATCAGCGCGAGTTCATCGATCGTTGACTGCGCCTGTTGAAGCGCTTGCGACGTGAGGGCCGCAAGTGACTCAAGCGCGCCGGCGCGCGAGGCGAGGGCAATATCGAGATCGCCACCGAGCAGTGCAACCTCAACTGGGCCTGCGGTGGAAATACCTAAAGTCAGCTGCGCAGCGTTCACTCCCCAAACCGCGCGCCGGCGGCTCGCAAGGCTTGCGCAATCGCATCCCAACCTGGCTCTCGGCCAGTGACCCAAGCCCGTCTGCCGCTTCCGTCAACTGAAAGTTCCACTGCAAGCGCAGCTTCGGGCCATGCGCCAACCGCACGCTCAGGCCATTCAACAAGGGTCACTGCCTCGTCTGACATGTATTGCGCGAGGTCAAGGTCCGTGACGTCGCGCTCGCCCTCGATTCGATACAAGTCAATGTGCCATACCGGCATGCGGCCACCCGTATACGAGTGCGCGATGACGAACGTGGGGCTCGTCGCATGGCCTGCACCGAGCGCGACCGTGAACCCGTCGACCAGCGTTGTTTTCCCTGCGCCCAGGGGCCCGCGCAACAAAATGACGGCGCCAGGTGTGGATACAGCGGCCAACGCCGCACCCAGACCTCTTGTCGCGCTCTCGTCCGGGAGCGATATCGATACTGTTGTCGCAGAAGCGCTCATCATAACGCGCTTACGGGCGTTCACAAAACCCTCCTGCAGCGCCATTTGGCGGGAGCGTGGCGGGCATGAATCGAACTTATGCCTGTTCGGATTTTTTGACGATTTCTTCATGTAGCAACGGACCTTTAGGTCCGTTATTAGGAGACTAATTGAGCCCCAAAGAGCCGCCCAAGGGCGAAGGCCGCGACGGTAAATCCGGCGGCGATATGACCTTCGAATCCTATCAGCACAGCACGCCATCCGATCGTCTTCTGACCGTCAACGTCGAAGACGAAATGCGCCGCTCGTACCTTGACTATGCGATGAGCGTCATCGTCTCGCGCGCTCTGCCCGACGTGCGTGACGGTCTCAAGCCCGTGCATCGTCGCATTTTGTATGCCATGTCGCAGCTGGGTTTAAATCCCGACAAGCCTCATCGTAAGTGCGCCGGTACCGTAGGCGAGGTGCTCAAAAACTATCATCCGCACGGCGACATTTCGGTCTACGACGCCCTCGTGCGCATGGCACAAGATTTTAGCTTGCGCTATCCGCTCATTAACGGTCACGGGAACTTCGGCTCGATCGACGGCGATCCGCCGGCCGCCATGCGATACACTGAAGCGCGCCTTGCGCCGACCGCGCTTGAGATGATGGCGGACATCGATAAAGAAACGGTCGATTTCGTTCCCAACTACGATTCATCAACGCGCGAGCCGGCGCTCTTGCCGGCGCGCCTTCCAAACTTGCTCATCAACGGGTCGTCGGGTATTGCGGTCGGCATGGCGACGAACATTCCCCCGCACAATCTCACCGAGATCTGCGATGCCATCATTGCGATCATCGACGATCCAGCACTGAAGGACAAGGAACTGCTGAAGATCGTCACCGGTCCCGATTTTCCAACAGGTGCGCTCATACTAGGCCGAGAGGGAATTCGCCAGAGCTACCTCACCGGTCGCGGCGCGATCATGATGCGCGCCAAACACGAATTTGAAGAGTTGCGCGGCGGCCGTCAGGCCATCATCGTCACCGCCATTCCGTTCCAGCTTAACAAGACCAAGCTCATCGAGAACATTGCCGAGCTGATTACAAATAAGAAAGTTGTCGGCGTCGCTGACCTGCGCGATGAGAGCGATCGCAAAGGTATGCGTCTCGTTATCGAGCTCAAGCGAGAAGGCCAACCGCAGCTCATCCTCAATCAGCTCTACAAGCACACGCCGCTCCAGTCGTCGTTCGGCGTCAACAACGTTGCGCTTGTCGAGGGCCAGCCGCGCACGCTGACGCTGCGCCAAATGCTCGATGCCTACATCGAGCATCGCAAGGTCGTTGTCACGCGCCGCGCTCAATACGACTTGCGCAAAGCAAAGGAACGCGCCCATATCCTCGAGGGCTACCGCATCGCCCTCGATCACATCGACGCCATCATCAAGCTCATCCGCGCGTCGCAGACGACCGAAGAAGCCCGCGACGGCTTGATTAAAAAATTTAAGCTGACCGAAATCCAGGCCAATGCAATCCTCGACCTGCGCTTGCAGCGCCTGGTCGCACTCGAGCGCCAGAAGATCGAGGACGAGTATGTTGCGTTGCTCAAGACCATCGCCGGTCTTGAAGAGCTGTTGCGAAGTGAGCGCCGCATCTATGCGGTCGTCAAAGACGAGGTCGGCCAACTCAAAAAGAAGTTTGGGGATAAGCGGCGCACGCAGATCGTTGAGGCCGAAGGCGAGTTTGAGATTGAAGATCTCATCGCCGATACCGAGGTTGTCGTCACGGTCTCCGCAGGCGGCTACATCAAGCGCGTCAACGTCGATACGTTCCGTTCGCAAAACCGCGGCGGGCGCGGCGTCATGGGCCTCGCGCTCAAGAAAGAAGACGTCGTCCGCCACATCTTCTCCGCATCAACTCATCAGCACGTGCTCTTCTTCACCAATCGCGGCCGGGTGCTGCGCTTGCGCGCGCATGAAATTCCAGATGCTTCGCGCCAAGCCCGCGGCACCGCGCTCGTCAATTTGCTCACGCTGCCGCCGGGCGAAACGGTCACGACGGTCCTGCCCATTCGCCAACTCGGCACCGAAGATTTTCTCGTCATGGTGACCAAGCGCGGTTACATCAAGAAAACGGCGCTCGCGGAGTTCGGCAACGTGCGCCGCTCGGGGCTCATCGCGATCAGCCTCATGCCCAACGACGAATTGCTTAGTACCGTTCTGACCGACGGGAAGGCCGAATTACTCCTGGCGACGAGCGCCGGCTACGCCATCCGATTCGATGAAAAAACTGTTCGCCCCATGGGACGTGCAAGCCGGGGTGTTCGTGCCGTTCGCCTTGGCCCAAAAGATTCGGTGCAAGCGCTCGACATTGTCGGCAAGGATCGGCGCGAAGTCTTGGTCATCACGAGCAAGGGCTACGGGAAGCGTACGCCCATCGACCTATACCGCAAGACAAATCGCGGCGGCAAAGGCATCAAAGCCTTCAATCGTACGGCGAAAAACGGCGAAATCGTCGACCAGTTCTTGGTGAAGCCCGACGACGAGATCATGCTTATTTCGTCCCACGGCATCATCATACGCATCAAGGTGTTCCAGATTCGCGAGACCGGCCGTTCCGCACAAGGCGTGCGTGTGATGAAGCTTGACGAAGGGGATACTGTCATTGCGGCTGCCAATGTCGGGCAACGCACGGAGGAAGCCGAGCGCCTGTAGAATTAATCGTACAAATGTAGCAACCGCACCAATGTAGCAACCGTACCAATGTAGCAACCATACCAATGTAGCAACGGACCTTTAGGTCCGTTCCCCCAAGGAGCAAATATCTTGAGCGATCTGACGAGCGTTGATCAAAATAACTTCCAAACAGTTGTGCTGCAGGCGATCGATCCTGTACTGGTTGACTTTTGGGCGCCGTGGTGCGGACCGTGCCGCATGGTCGCGCCGGTCGTCGACAAGATCGCTCAAACGTACCAAGGACGGCTCAAGGTCGTCAAGCTCAACACTGACGACAGCCCAAGCATCGCCGGCAAGTATGAAGTGAGCGGCATTCCGGCGCTGATTCTTTTCAAAGGCGGCGAGCCCGTCGACCGGATCGTTGGCTACGTACCCGAGAAGCAGCTCAGCGCGATGGTAGAAAAACACTTAGCCCCCGCCGCCTAATATGTAGCAACGGACTTTGTAGCAACGGACCTTTAGGTCCGTTCTGAACCGGCCGAGTCAGGCTCGACCGAAAAATATGAAAACACCATTGCGGGAGGTCCCGCCAGTCCATCGCTTCACGACCGATCCTGTCGTCGCTTCATACGATGGGATTCTTGGTCGTGGAACAGTCCGATCGTGCATCCAAGGCGTCTTGGACGAAGCTCGTGCGGCTGCACGGGATGGATCCTCGGTTGCGGGCTTCGACGAGCTGCGCAAAGCGGTGCTCGATCGGCTCGCTGTCTCTCAGTCGTCTGGGCTTGTGCGCGTCATCAACGGCACGGGTGTGCTGCTCCACACCAACTTCGGCCGAGCACCGCTGGCTGCTTCGGCACTCGCTCGCGCGGCCGAACTTGGCGCCGGCTACACGAACCTGGAATACGATCTCGTTTCCGGCAAACGCGGCAGCCGCTACGAACGCGTGTCGGCGCAGCTGTGCGAATTGTCCGGCGCGCAGGCGGCCCTCGTGGTCAACAATTGTGCAGCGGCTGTGCTGCTCGTGCTCGATACCTTCGCCCGCGATCGCGAGGTTGTCGTCAGCCGCGGCCAGCTCATCGAAATCGGCGGCGGCTTCCGCCTGCCCGACGTCTTGCGTAAGAGCGGAGCTAAACTCGTTGAGGTTGGGACCACCAACAAGACGTATCCGCTCGACTATCGCAACGCCTGGACGGCGCAGACGGCCCTCTTCATGCGCACGCATCCCAGCAACTACCGCGTCGAAGGCTTTACCGCTGAAGTGGACGCAGCGACAATTGCGAGTCTGGCGCGAGAACTCGGCGTTATTTCTTTTGAAGACCTCGGTTCCGGGGCGCTCGTCGACTTAGAGCTCTTTGGTTTGCCGCACGAACCAACGGTCGCTCAGGAGATTGCTGCCGGCATCGACCTTGTCGCAGTATCCGGCGACAAACTGCTTGGCGGCCCACAGTGCGGCATTATCTTCGGTAACGCTGACTTGCTGGACACAATTAAGCGCAACCCATTGTTGCGCGCTCTGCGCGTCGATAAACTCACGCTTGCGGCGTTGTCGGCGACACTGACGCAATACCTTGAGCCCGATCGGCTCACAGAGATTCCACTTTTCGCGATGCTGGCTACATCGGTTGACGCGTTACGTCAGCGGGCTGCTGCGATTTGCCTTACGCTGCGCAAAAAGAAAAGCACACTGCGCGTCGAGCCATGCGCGACTGCATCAGCAACGGGCGGCGGCACGCTGCCGCTTGCCCGCATTCCATCTGCAGGGATCGCAGTTAAAGGCTCCGATGCGACGCCCGAGGCGGTCGCCGCTCACTTGCGCAAACATCAGCCGCCGGTCATCGGAAGAATTGAAAATGCTTCCTTCATCATCGACTTGCGCACGGTGTTCCCGGACGACGACCAGATTCTCATCGACGCTCTCGCAAGCGCAATGTAGCCGCGCGAATTTCCTCGCCAACTCAAGAGCCCTCAATGCATATCATAGGAACGGCCGGACACGTCGATCATGGCAAGAGTTCGCTCGTTATTGCGCTCACCGGGCATAATCCCGATCGTCTGATCGAAGAACAGCAACGCGGAATGACCCTTGACCTCGGTTTCGCGCCGCTGCGTTTTCCTGACGGTATCGAAGCCGGCATCATCGACGTTCCTGGACACGAGCGCTTCCTTCACAATATGCTCGCTGGTGCCGCTGGCATGGAGTTGCTGTTGTTGGTGATTGACGCGGCGGAGGGACCAAAGCAGCAAACATTCGAGCACCTCCACATTCTCAATTTTCTCAACGTCTCGCATGCAATCGTTGTGCTCACGAAGATCGATCTGGTTGATTCAAACGACCGCGCCATTGCGCGAGAAATTGCGCTCGACGCCTGTCGAGGCACCATCGCCCAAGACGCTCCCCTCATTGAAGTATCGACGGTGACCGGCGAAGGCGTCGAAACTCTGAAAGCGGCTATCCATGACGCGCTTGCCGCCCTTCCAGCGCGACGTCCCCAGGCACCGGCGTATTTGCCGGTCGATCGCGTCTTCGCGCTGCCGGGTCATGGGACGATCATCACGGGGACGCTCATGCAAGGTGTCGTCTCGGTGGGAGATACTCTCGCTCTGCAACCTTCCGGCTTGCGCGTGCGCGTGAAGAGCCTGCAGATCTTCGGGAAATCGGTCGGCTCGGCGAGCGGAGGATCGCGCGTTGCCGTCAATCTTCCGAGCGTGAACGTTTCGCAAGTTTCACGAGGCGAAGCGCTTGTTGCCACGCGCGAGTTTGAACCGGCGCGCGAGCTCATGGTCGACTTCACGCCGATAGCTTCTGCTGTTCCGCTGCTGCGCCGGCGCATGCCCGTACGCGTTCACATCGGCTCGGCCGAGATCCCTGGACAGCTGCGCTTTACCGATGGACCGCCACGAGACGCCACGAAGGTCAAAGCGCAGGTGCTGCTCTGGAGACCGGCGGTATTTCATCCTGGGCTGCGCATCGTTGTGCGGCGCATGAGTCCAAAAGATCTCTTAGGTGGAGGGGTCGTGCGTGGCGCTGCACTCGATGGTGCAATTGCAGGACAGCACACAGCGATCGAGCGTGCGCAATCCGGCGCTGACTTTGCTGACGCGCCTCCCGACGCTGCCACCATTCTTGAGGCCGTCAGCGCTACGGGACTCGCTCCGCTCGCTGCGGTGAAGATCGCCGCCCAAGCGAACGTGACGCTCGCGGCCGCTGAAGCTGCGCTGGCGTGGCTTGTTGAGCACGGCAGAGTGGTCTCTTTGCACAAACCAGTAGAATTCATCGCCCGCGATGCTCTTGATGCCGCTTTCACGCGGCTCGAAGCCGTCATGCGCGAACGCCACGCAAGCTCACCGTGGCGACTCGGTGTGAGCACGAGCGAGGCAGCGAAGGCTCTCAACATTGGTGAATCGCTTGCGCTTCGGCTATTGAGCGTTTTGCAAGAAGATGGACGAGTCGCTGCGCGCGCCGGCATGTGGCATGCCCCCGACTTCGCGCCGGTGCTCACAAAAGCCCAGAAGACGTTTTTCGAAAAGGCGCTTGTCGTAGCGTCGGATGAGCCATACCTGCCGCGTTCCTATGACGCCGTCGCAAGCGATGCAGCACAGTCGCGAGAGGTTCGTGAAGCTCTCGATTCGCTGCTCGCAGTCGGGGCACTGGTGCGCGTTGGCGATGACCTCTATCGCAAATCCCAAATCGAGCGCGCCCAAGCCGCCATCGCAGCACGCATTGGCGAGCACGGTCATGCCACCATGGCTCAGCTGCGGGATGTGCTCGGCACTTCGCGTAAGTACGCGCTGCCGCTGATGGAATATTTTGACAGCCTCGGATTTACCACGCGTGATGGAGACCTGCGGCGGCTGAGAAAGGCGAAGTAGATCTCATCTTGGCGGTCTTGACGTTCGTCTGGCATTGGCTCTTTGCGTCGTTCGCGATGTTCTGGCAAGTGCTCTGGTCGCTGCTCTTGGGCTTTATCTTATCCGCCATGATTCAGGCATACGTGCCCAAAGACGGCTTAAGCAAAGCGTTCGGCCGCGCGGGTCTCAAAGAGGTAAGCCTCGCAACACTGCTCGGCGCCGCGAGCTCATCATGCAGCTACGCCGCAGCAGCTACGGCCAAATCGCTATTCAAGCGAGGCTCAGACTTCACGGTCGCGATGGTCTTCATGTTCGCGTCGACCAATCTCGTCATCGAACTCGGCCTCGTTTTGTTCCAGCTTATGGGCTGGCCGTTCGTCATTGCCGAGTGGGTCGGCGGCCTCGTGCTTATCGCGGTGTTTGTCATTCTCGCGCGGCTGCTATTGCCGAAGGACGCGGTCGAGGCCGGTCGCGCGCACGTCGAGCCAGAAGACCACGGGCATCATATGCACGATCACGGCGATATGCTTGCGCCCGGAAACACACTGTCGGAGAAATTGCGCTCTCCCACAGGCTGGAAGTACGTCGCACACTATTTTGGGATGGACTGGTCGATGTTGCAGACCGACCTGTTCCTTGGATTTCTCATCGCCGGTCTTCTGGCAGTGGCGGTGCCGGCCACGTGGTGGCAGCATCTCTTCGTATCCAACGCCCCGACGGTTGTTCGAGTCATCGAGAATGCGCTCGTGGGGCCCATCATTGCGGTCGTCAGCTTCGTGTGCTCGATTGGCAACGTTCCGCTCGCCGCGGTGCTCTGGAATAGCGGCAGCACTTTTGGGGGCGTCATTTCATTCCTGTACGCCGACCTCATCGTCCTACCGCTTATTGACATCTATCGCAAATACTACGGCTGGGCTCTTGCGTTGCGCATGGTCGGCGTTTTCTATCTCTCGATGGTCATCGCAGGTCTGTTGGTCGAGCTTGGTTTCACGGCATTCCACGCGGTGCCGAAACCAGCTGGCGGATTCATTACGCAGGTCGAAACCATCAGCTTGAACTACACCGCAGTCCTGAATATTATTTTTGTCATTGCTGCGCTTGGGCTCGTCTGGTGGGGCCGAGCGTCGGGCGGCGGCCACGAAGCCCACGCGCACAGCCATTAGTGGGGGTCCTCCTCGGGTTACTCGCGGGTGTCACGTACGGCGCTGCCGACTTCATCGGAGGCCTCGCGAGTCGCCGCTCCTCGACACTCTCGGTCGTGGTCATATCGCAACTCTCTGGGCTCGTTGTCCTGCTCTTGTTGCTGCCGGTCTTGCCGGCCGCGACTCCATCTCAATCGGATTTGATATGGGGCCTCTTGGCTGGGCTCGGGGGCGCCGCCGGAATTACTCTGCTCTATCGCGGGCTCGCCATTGGGCGCATGAGTCTGGTTTCTCCCATCACGGCAGTAGTTGCGGCGATCGTTCCGCTTGCAGCTGGGCTGGTCGCGCGCGAACGACCGTCTGTGCCCGCACTGATTGGGGTTGCTATTGCGCTCGTCGCGGTCGTGTTAATCTCAACCACCGAAATGCCGGGCGAGCCTGCGTCAAACGCGGCACCCGGACTTGTGGGATCGCCGGGCTTGCGCAACACCGCAGGCGCTGTCCGCACGTGGTGGCTGCAGCCCGGATTGATCGAAGCCGTGCTCTCCGGAATCGGGATAGGCATTTTTTACGTATTGATCGCGCACACGAGCCGCCACGCAGGACTGTGGCCGCTGGCCTGTTCGCGCTCAGCGTCGATGGGGATCTTGGTCGTGCTCGCACTGGTTTCAAAGCGCTCGCTTGCGCCCCAACGCGATAGCGTGGCTGCAATCATTTTCGCCGGCATCATTGACATGCTTGCAAATGCGTTGTTTTTGGTTGCCACTAGATTTGGCTTGCTCTCGATCGTCGCCGTGCTCGCATCATTGTACCCGGCGAGCACGGTACTGCTCGCGCGAATTGTCCTTAATGAAAAACTCAGTAAGCTGCAACTCGCCGGAGTCGCCTGCGCGCTGGTCGCAATCGGGCTGATCTCGGCCGGCTCGTAAAGGAAAAACAATGACCGCACCCGATCGCACCCGTACCGTGACCTGGCAAGATCCGTGGATCGTCGTTGATGCGGCCAAGACGCAAAGCGGCATCGACCGCCTCAGAGCAGTCATGCGCGGCGATGTGCCAAGCGCGCCGATGGCGGTCCTTGTCGGCATCACCATCACCGACGTCGAACCAGGCCGCGTCGTTTTCGAGGGCACTGCCGCTGAGTACCACTACAACCTCGGCGGCGTCGCGCACGGCGGCCTGGCATGCACCATGCTCGACTCGGCGCTCGGGTGCGCCGTTACGTCCACCTTGCCTGCTGGCCGTAGTTGCGCGACAACAGACCTGAACGTGCGCTTCATCCGCCCAATCACGCTTGCGAGCGGCAAGCTTCGCTGCGAAGCAACAATCATTCACGTTGGAAAAGCAATCGGCACGGCGGAGGCCACGTTGACCGATGCCGCCGGCCGATTGTGTGCGCATGGAACCGCCGCCTGCGCCATCTTGCGCGAGACGGCGGAGTAGTGTCTCGCTCTAAGCGGGAGCGGCTACTTTCGTTTCCTTGACTATGGGGACGTCGATGAGATTCCCGTACTCGGTCCACGAGCCGTCGTAGTTGCGAACGTTGTCGAACCCGAGGAGGTATTTGAGCACGAACCACGTGTGCGAGGAACGCTCGCCAATCCGGCAATACGCGATGATTTCTTTTGAATCATCGACGCCCTTGCCGCCATACAGAGTGGCAAGTTCGTCAGCCGGTTTGAACGTGCCGTCATCGCGCACCGCTTGACCCCACGGCACGTTGACTGCGCCGGGAATGTGACCGGCACGTTGCGCCGTCTCGGTCATGCCGGGCGGAGCAATGATCTCACCCGTAAATTCCGGCGTTGAGCGCACGTCGACCAAATGGTGCGTCTTGTCTTCGACCGCTTCCAAAACGAGATCGCGTTTTGCCCGAAGCTCGGGATTCACCTGACCAACGCGATAGTCCGACTTTGGATACGATGGCACGTCCTTGGTCAGGGGTTTGTTTTCCGCAAGCCATTTCTTGCGCCCGCCGTCGATGAGCACAGCCTTGTCGTGACCGTAATACTTAAGGATCCAGAAAGCGAAGGCGGCGAACCAGTTGTTGTTGTCGCCGTACAACACGATGGTTGTGTTGTTATCGATGCCGCTCTTGGAAAGCAGGTCTTCGATCTCGTCACTCGTGGGAATGTCGCGACGGACGGGATCGTTGAGCTGCGTCTGCCAGTTGAAACCGATAGCGCCGGGGATGTGGCCTTGGTCGTAAGCCGTCGTGTCGACGTCGACTTCAACGAAGCGAAGGCCGGGATCGTTGAGATGTTGTTGAGCCCAATCGGTCGTCACAAGAACTTCCGGATGAGCGTACTCTCGGGCCATAATGAGGGCTCCTTGCCTGAATTGGGGGGAAACTGCGTTGATTTGCCCCGCTCGGCGTTGTCAGCCAAAACGGGCAGGCTTTGTTCGGCGCTCGGCGTCACACTCCTAGAGGAGAGCGACGACACTGCCGAAACTTTCATGCATCGTGTTTTTTCGTCAGATCTATGATGAAGGCTTGGCGCAAGCTTCATACGTTATAGGCGATGAGTCGACGGGTGAGGCAGTCGTCGTCGACCCGCGACGTGATATAGACGTCTACACGGACCTCGCCGCCCGTCACGACTTGCGAATCGTTGCCGTTGCCGAGACCCACATCCACGCGGACTATCTCTCGGGCGGCCGCGAACTCGCTGCCGCGGTGAGCGCTCCGTTATACGTCTCGGGCCATGGCGATGCAAAGTTCGGGTATCTGACAGAGCAAGAAGGCGTTCGGGTAGATCTCGTGCGCAACGGCGACGTCATCCCCATCGGCGCAGTGCGTGCTCGAATCCGCCACACGCCCGGACACACGCCCGAGCATATCTGTTTTGAGATCTTCGACGACAAGAAGCAGCCCATGATGCTGCTGTCCGGCGATTTTTTATTCGTTGGAGATTTGGGCCGCCCCGATTTGCTCGAGGAAGCGCTTGGCGCCGTCGGTAACGCTCGAGCGAGCGCGCACACCATGTTTGCCAGCCTGAGATCCACACTCGCGGAGCTGCCCGACTTCGTCCAGATTTGGCCCGGGCATGGCGCAGGTTCTGCCTGTGGCAAGGCGCTCGGCGCCGTTCCAAGCACGACGCTCGGCTACGAGCGTCGTTTTTCGTGGTGGAGCGCATATGCCGAATCGGGCAACGAAGGTGGATTTGTCGACGCCTTGCTTGAGGGCCAGCCCGATGCCCCGACATACTTCGCGCGCACGAAGCGCCTCAATCGGGGCTACACGCAGCTCTTAGGTGGTCTTCCCGATCCACCGCGGCTCACTGCGGCCGTTCTGAAGGCTGCATTAGTGGATGGCGCAACGCTCATCGACACGCGCCCGCGCGGCGAGTTTTCCACGTTGCACGTCGAGGGGTCAATTAGTGTTCCCGACCAACCGTCATTCTCGGCGCGCGCCGCCTGGTTTGCGTCACCAGATCATCCGATCGTGCTGCTTGCACAACCCGAACGCGTCGAGGCGCTTGTCCGCAGGCTCGTGCGGGTCGGCCTGGACAACATTGCCGGGTACATCGCGGATGTGAAGGGCACGGGGTTGCCGACGGCATCGCTGCCCGGTATCGAACTCGATGAAGCTCAGCGGCGCTGGTCGTCGGACGAAGCGATTGTCCTCGACGTGCGTCAACTTGGTGAGTTTGCTGAGGCGCATGTTCCGGGCGCGACGCATATAAGCTCGGGCCGACTGCGCTCGAAGATCGCCGACGTTCCGAAAAATAAACCGCTGCTTGTCATGTGCGCGCGAGGCGACAGGTCAGGTTCTGCGGCGAGCGTGCTCAGCGCGCTTGGCTTCAAAAATATCGCGAGCGTCCCTGAAGGATTCGACGAATGGCGCGCACACGGTCTACCGATTGAATCTGGAAATGCCTAATCCCCCGAAGGGATCGCCTCGCATCGTGCCTCATCTCATTTACGATGATCCGGGCGCCGCAATCGAGTGGCTCACCCGGGCATTCGGTTTTCAGGAGCGTCGAGCCGCACGCCACACGTCATCAGACGGCCGTATCGAGCGCTCCCAAATGGAAGTCGGCGACAGCCTTGTCACTCTTGGTCTGCCATCTATCCACGGCGGCAGTCCCGGCGCAGACGTCAGCACCATGCTCTACGTTTACGTCGACGACGTCGACGACCACTGTCACCAAGCCAGAGCGGCGGGAGCGAGCATCGTTCTCCAGCTCACAGACCAGCCTTGGGGAGATCGGTGCTACCAGGTCGCCGACCTCGAAGGACACCAGTGGACATTTGCGCAGCACCTTCAAGACGTTTCTTTGGACATCTGCTCCTCAAGTTAATCGATCGCACCCATCGAATCGAGGCGCGCTTTCACGGTTTGTAGATCTATCCGTCCTGAGACAAGCGCATCCAAAAGCTCCGCGTGTTGCCGTGTGCGTATCGCGTGCAGTTCAGCGCCAACCTCGTGCGCCACGTTTCGCAACAACGATATCTCATCGGGCGCGTAACTTTCGCCGTCTGTGCGCCGGCCGCAGACAAGGGCGCCAAAGAGCTGGCCGCGGACCGCAAACGCAAAGGCGAAGCCATCGGAACCAAGCGCACTGCGCACATCAGTGAGGTCGACCTGCGAGAGATCCTTGCGTAAGCGCACGAACGCCAAATCATCGATGTCGACGGTTTGTGGCAGTGAATCACCGCCGGCGGCCAGCCTATATCCGCCTTCGGTGCGCTCGTACACGGCGGAGAAACGGGCTCCGGTCGCTCGCGGAATCTCGGTCGTGACGCGATCCAAGAGGGCTCCGGCGCTTTCTGTATATGCCGCTTCTTCGGAAAGCCGTTGCAAGCTCAGCGCGGCCTCATGCTTGCGGCGGAAGAGCGTTCGCTCGATTGCGTTTTCGGTTTTCCGATGCAATGCTTTGAACGAAAGGCCCAAGCTGAGCGCAAGCGTCAACTCGACGGCAAGACCCACGCCACGATTAGCTGCGATGGCATTCAGAAAGTTCTCGACAACGATAAAGATGCCCACAGCGAAGGTCGTGAGGATCGTATAGACGAGCGTTCGGTTGAGGACGAAGTTGACGTCGATGATGTGGTGGCGCAAGATGGCGTATGCGCAGCCAATCGGAAAGATCATAACGGTCAGCCACTCGATGCCCGATAGATGCACTGGGTGCATGGCGACCCGGTTGAAGAGGTTGAGCAACACGCCGAAACGGCTCAGCATATACGCCCAGAAGACCCAGCGAACGCGGAGCCGCTCCAACCCCGTGGATCGCATATAGCTGACGACAAAAAATCCGATCGTGACGAGTTGCGAACTCGCGAATGCTGCATTGACGATCCACGGGTCGAGAAATATGGGCGCGCATCCGGTCAAGGTGACCGCTGCCGTGTTGAACGCATTCACGATGAGCGACGGCGCAATGGTGATTGCCATGAGAATACGCGTGATAGTTTTGGTGCGCGACCCCACCCCAGTGGCGATTGACTCAACGACGAGATAGAGAATGAACGGTAAGCACGTCCACAGCACAGCAGTTAGAAACGATCCAAAGAGTCTGCCGTTGAACGGCAGACCGCCCCACCACGCATCGGGTAACGCAACGACGATGCCAAGGCACCAAAGTCCGAGAAGGAGAGACGCTCTGTCACGTCCGCGCCACAGCACCAAGAGCCCAACCGCAAGAATAACGAACTTGAAGCCGAGCTGGGCGAGAAATCTGCCCACGCTGTCCGTGTGATGAAATGTGTACGGCAGCGATAGTTGCTGATCGCCACGCTGAACAACGAGCCGTGTCGTTTCATTTACGTGCGCCACTTGCATCGGCACAATCGGGCTCACTGCAAGGCGGCCGGGTGCATCGATCTGTGGCGAGAGCAGCGTATCGCCCTCGCGGAGGCCGCTCGTGCGTTCGGCGTCAGCCAGCGTTACGACACCAAACGTACAGCGCGACGTATTATGAAGAACTGGCCCAAAGCGCGCGCTCGCGCCCCACGACGCCATTTCAACGATCAATAGCGCAACGGCAACGAGCGTCAACGCCGCAGCAGCTAGAGCGCGCGAGCTCATATCGCTCGAGGGTTCGCGAGAGCTGAGGTCAGTCCCGTCAGCTCTAGAGCGCAGTGCGAGGTGCGGGCGAATGAGAAGCGAAGGTTGGCGCCTATCTCAAGCTGCCTGCCAGAGACAAGGAGATTGTGCATGTCTATTT